>Ga0209024_1000054_pt1 | contig 265551 bp, 248 predicted proteins | sample AutmiccommunBRH5_FD_187380 | JGI IMG/M metagenome (GOLD analysis project Ga0209024, IMG submission 187380) | Deep subsurface microbial communities from Mt. Terri, Switzerland - Autotrophic microbial communities BRH/5 (SPAdes) (version 2) | ecosystem: Environmental > Aquatic > Deep subsurface >...
ACGGCCATCGCCATGAACCTGAAGAAGCTGGCGGCAGCCGTGATCCTCTTGCTGTGTTCCGTCATGGAAATGCGCGCAGCCAGACCAATGCCGGCGTCGGCCTGAAACGACTTCTTCAACAGCCCCCGGTGGATCGTTTCCCCGACGCTCGGGTTGCGCAGATCGTCAGCGAATCCGGGACGTTCAATTCTTGGAGCGCGCGGGCGGCGAGGACAGCGGTCTTTCACGACGGCCGCCCGACGCGCTTGGCAACTTCGGTCGAGCGGGTCGAGAACGCATTGACCTGCCAATCATCCGGCTCGTGGCCGATCCAATGGCGCAGTCGGGCGCGACCATCCAGGTATTCGAATGCCAGGCCCTCTGCCAACGAGGGCACGGATCCCGCCGCCCGGCGTGGGACATGCCTCTCCGTCCTGCGATCAGACCCAGGGCCGCGCCTGTGCCGCCTGCGCCTCGAAGGCGTCGATCGCGGCGGCCTTTTCCAGCGTCAGGCCGATATCGTCGAGTCCCTCAAGCAGGCAGTGCTTCTTGAACGGGTCCACCTCGAAGGAAAGCACAGTTCCCTCGGAGGTCGAGACGGTCTGCGCCTCGAGATCGACCTCGATCCGGGCATTGGCACCCTTCTCGGCCTCGCGCATCAGAATATCGACCTGCTCTTGCGGCAGGACAATCGGCAGGATGCCGTTCTTGAAGCAGTTGTTGAAGAAGATATCGGCAAAGCCCGGCGCGATCACGCAGCGGATGCCGAAATCCAGCAGCGCCCAGGGCGCGTGCTCACGCGAGGAGCCGCAGCCGAAATTGTCGCCCGCGACAAGGATCTGCGCCTCGCGGTATTGCGGCCTGTTGAGCACGAAATCGGGGATCTCATTCCCGTCATCATCATAGCGCATCTCGTCGAAGAGATTGACGCCAAGGCCCGACCGCTTGATCGTCTTGAGAAACTGCTTGGGGATGATCATGTCGGTATCGACATTGATCAGCGGCAGGGGTGCGGCGATGCCGCTGATTTTCTTGAACTTTTCCATCACATCATCTCCCTCACATCCGTGAGCCGCCCCGTCACCGCCGCCGCCGCCGCCATGGCGGGGCTCATCAGGTGGGTGCGGCCACCGCGGCCCTGGCGGCCCTCGAAATTGCGGTTCGAGGTGGCCGCGCAGCGCTCGCCCGGGCTGAGCTGGTCGGGGTTCATGGCGAGGCACATCGAGCAGCCCGCGAGCCGCCACTCGAAACCGGCCTCCTTGAAGATATCGGCCAGCCCCTCTTCCTCGGCCTGCGCCCGCACAAGGCCCGAGCCGGGCACGACCATCGCGCGCAAGCCCTCCTTGATCTTCTTGCCCTTGAGGATCTCGGCCGCCGCGCGCAGGTCTTCGATGCGCCCATTGGTGCACGAGCCGATGAACACCGTGTCGATCTCGACTTCGCTCAGCTTCTGCCCCGGCCTGAGGCCCATGTAGTCCAGCGACCGGCGGGCCGCCTCGACCTTGCCGCCGGTGAAATCTTCTGGCGCGGGCACGGTAGCGGTGATGGGCAGCACGTCCTCGGGGCTGGTGCCCCAGGTGACGACGGGCGCGATATCCTCGCCCCGCAGCGTGACCACCTTGTCCCAATGGGCGTCCTCGTCGGAAAAGAGCGTCGTCCACCACGCCAGCGCCGCCTCCCATTGCGCGCCCTTGGGCGCATGGGGGCGGCCCTTGATATACTCGAACGTCTTTTCGTCCGGCGCGATCAGCCCCGCGCGCGCGCCGCCCTCGATGGCCATGTTGCAGACGGTCATGCGGCCCTCCATGCTGAGGTCGCGAATGGCCTCGCCGCAATACTCGATCACATGGCCGGTGCCGCCCGCGGTGCCGGTCTTGCCAATAACCGAGAGCGTGATGTCCTTGGCGGTCACACCGGGACGCAGCTTGCCGGTGATCTCGACCTTCATGTTCTTTGCCCGGCGCTGGATCAGCGTCTGTGTGGCCAGCACATGCTCCAACTCGCTCGTGCCGATGCCATGGGCGAGCGCGCCAAAGGCGCCATGCGTCGCGGTATGGCTGTCGCCGCAGACCACGGTCATGCCCGGCAGGGTCCAGCCCTGTTCGGGGCCAACGATATGCACGATCCCCTGGCGCACATCCGACACCGGATAATAGTGAATGCCGAAGTCGCGCGCATTCTTGTCCAGCGCCTCAACCTGGATGCGGCTCTCCTCGGTCATCGCCTCGGGGTTCTCGCGCCCCTCGGTGGTAGGCACGTTGTGATCGGGCACGGCGATGGTCTTGTCGGGGGCATGCACCTTGCGCCCGGCCATCCGCAGCCCCTCGAAGGCCTGCGGGCTGGTCACCTCGTGCACGAGGTGGCGGTCGATATAGAGCAGGCAGGTGCCGTCCTCGGCCTCATGGACCACATGGGCATCCCAGATCTTGTCATAGAGTGTCTTGGGGGACATCTGTCCTCTCCCGTCGTTGAATGGCTGCGGTCGGATGGATGAAAGGCGCGCGGCCTCAGAGACGCGCGCGCACACAAAATTGCGCCCCGTAAAAGCGCCACGGCAGGCGTGCGCGGTCATCCATGTCGAAAACCCGTTTCATAGGTTGCAAATACAGCGCGACGGCCGCGCTCGCAAGGGTCTTGGCATGATGGAGCCAAAAGCACAGGGGCCGCGCCCAAAGACGCGGCCCCTCGCATTTCCCGAAACAGGTTTCAGCCCTTGCGCGCCTTGAGTGCGGTCCAGCCGCCCCAGACCACCATCGCGGCGATCACGGCCTTGACCGCATCGCCCAGCAGGAACGGCGCCATCCAGTAGGCCCAGAGGTCGGGCATCGCCTTGCCCATCACCAGCGCGGGCCATGCAAGGCCGGGGATATAAAGCAGCGCCGAGACCGCAACGCCCACCAGCGCCGTCGAGACAACGCCGCGCGCGATACCGCGCTCGACCGCCAGACCGGCCAGCCAGGCCATGCCCACGAAACCATAGAGAAAGCCGGCGGTCGGCCCCACGAGCGAGGCCGTGCTCTGCGCGCCCGCGAATACCGGCAGTCCCATCGCCCCTTCGGCCAGATAGGCCACAAGCGTCGCCGCCCCGAGGCGCGCGCCAAAAGTGAGGCCCACGATCAGAATGGCCAGCGTCGAAAGCGTCAGCGGCACCGGGAAGAACGGTACGCTCACCTGTGCGGCAAGCGCGATGAAAAGCGACCCGCCAAGAACGAGACCCGCCTTGCGGATCAGCGAATCGTGACCGATGGCAGCCTGAGTGAGAACCTGTGCGCGCATTCCGCGTCCCTCCGTTGTTTCGGTTTCCAGCCTGACTTTTTCGCCGCAGCGGCAGGAAAGTCAAGCGATAGTGCTTGATCTGTCGCCCAAGCGGTGGGATTTGCCGCATATGACCGAAACACACGATCTCCCCGTCGCTCTTGTCACCGGCGCTTCGCGCGGGCTGGGGGCGGCCATGGCCGAGGCGCTCGCGCCTGCCTATCATGTCGTCGCCGTCGCCCGCACCGTGGGCGCGCTCGAAGAGCTGGACGACCGCATCAAGTCCCGCGGCGGGCACGCCACGCTTGCCCCCATGGACATCACCAACCGCGACGCCATGGCGCAGCTTTGCCGCGCCATACACGACCGCTGGGGCAGCGTCGCGCTCTGGGTCCATGCCGCGATCCACGCAGCCCCCCTCAGCCCCGCCGCGCATCTGGATGAAAAGGACTGGGAGCGATCGGTCGCCGTCAACGCCTCGGCCACGGGGATCCTCATCCCGTTCCTTGCGCCGCTTCTGGGCGAGGACGGGAGGGCGGTGTTCTTCGACGATCCGCGCGCGGGCGACAGGTTTTTTGGCGCCTATGGCGCCACCAAGGCGGCGCAGATCGCGCTTGCCAGAAGCTGGCAGGCGGAGAGCGCGAGAACCGGGCCCCGCGTCCATATCCTTGCCCCCTCACCGATGCCGACGGCGATGCGCGCGCGGTTTTTCCCTGGCGAGGATCGCGAGACGCTCGCACGGCCCCGCGACGAGGCCGCGCGCCTGCTGGCCGGGATCGCCTGAGCGGCGATTGACGCCGCCGGGCGCCTAGCCCCGGCGGCGGCGACTTGCGCCCCGGCCGCCCCGGCCGGCAGCCTCCTGGCCGGGTTTGGGCGGCACCTTGTTGAAACTGATCCAGTTGCCGCCATGCGGATCGTTGTTCATCAGCAAGTTGGCCGCCATGATCGCCTCCATCTCCTTGCCGGGGCCGGGGCGCGTGGAGCCGAGGCCGAAAAGCCGGCAAAAGGTCTCGTCATCCATATCCTCGGGCAGGACGATGCCGGCGGCGGTGGCCTCGGCCTTTCTTGCGGCAATATCGGCGGCCTTCACCGGCAGTGCGATCGGGTTCATGATCGCGCTCGTCATCCCCGACGCGATCGCCATGGGCAAAAAGGCGGTGTTGATCCCGTGCCGGTTGGGCAGCCCGAACGAGACGTTGGAGGCACCACAGGTGGTATTGACGCCCAGTTCCTCGCGCAGGCGGCGCACGAGGGCAAAGACCTGCCGCCCCGCCGTCGCCATCGCCCCTATCGGCATGACCAGCGGATCGACCACGATATCATGCGCGGGGATGCCGAAATCGGCGGCCCGCTCGACGATCTTTTTCGCCACGGCAAAGCGCACGTCCGGGTCTTCGGAAATGCCGGTATCGTCGTTGGAAATGGCGACCACCGGCACGTTGTATTTCTTCACCAGCGGCAGCACATATTCAAGCCGCTCCTCCTCGCCCGTCACCGAATTGAGCAGCGGGCGGCCATGGGCGGCCCTGAGGCCCGCCTCCAGCGCCGCCGGAACCGAGCTGTCGATGCACAGCGGCACATCCACCAGCCCCTGCACCAGCTCGATCATCCGCGTCATCAGCGGCGGCTCGGTCTCGTTGGGATTGGGGTTGGAATTATAGACCACGCCCGCGTTGATATCGAGCACGCCTGCGCCGGCCGCCGCCTGCGCCAGCGCGTCGGCCTCCACGGTCGAGAAATCCCCCGCCTCCAGCTCGGCGGCAAGCCTCTTGCGGCCCGTGGGGTTGATGCGCTCGCCAATCACGCAGAACGGCTCGTCAAAACCGATGACGGCGGTGCGGGTCTTGCTCTCGACGATGGTGCGGGTCATGTCCTGTCCTGTCCTTGTCTGGTGGCCGGCGCCTTCGGGGCATCCATGGCATGTTCGAGGGCCGGGTTCATGCCCAGCCACCGTTGGCGATCAGCGCCTTGAGGCGGTCCTGATCGAATTCGGCATCGAGCCGGGCGGCCTCGGCACGCGCCACCTCGTCCTGATCCCCCTCGACGGCATAGGGCGCGGCCTTGCGCCATTCGCCAAGATAGGCGTCGGTGCCTGCCGCGCCCGATTTCATCGCGGCGCGGTCGATGGCCTGCTCGAATCGCTCGGGCAGTTGCACCTTGGCGCCGCGGCGCCCCTTGCCGACGATGACCTGGGCGGGAATATCGCGCCAGTAAACGATGGTGACCTCAACCACGATTAATTCCTTTTCCTTGCGGCCCGAAACCGGCCATTGCCCGAATACGCCATGCGGGCACGGACCGATCGGGCGGCGACCGGCGCAATCTATCCCCACAATGCGATCGGGGCCATGGCGCGGGATCGGAAAAATTCTCAAGATCATCATGGGCCGGACGCGCCCGAAGGCCGCGCAGGAAAAAACCGGGCGAGGCGGCCTGCCCTGCCCGGTTTTCCCGATCTGTCAGACGGTCTCAGGCCTCGTCTGCTTCTGCCTCGGCCTCGGTCTCTTCCTCATCCTCGCCCTGCGAGCGCAGCGCCGAGGGGGCGGAGATGTTGCAGATCACGAAATCGCGGTCCTTGATAACCGGCTCGGCCCCTTCGGGCAGTTCGATCTGGCTGATCGTGACCACATCCCCGATCCTCTCGATCTTCGAGAGATCCACGGTCAGGTGATCGGGAATATCGCCCGCCAGCACATTGAGTTCCACCTCGGGGCGCACCACGGTCAGCACACCGCCCTTGCGCAGCGCCTTGCACTCGTCCTCGCCCACGAAATCGACGTGGATAAAGAGGTTGATCCGCGTGGCGCGGCGCAGGCGCATGAAATCGACATGCGTCGGCAGGTCCTTGACCACGTCGCGCTGCACATCGCGGCAGATCACGCGCACATCCTCGTGGCCATCGACCTTGAGGTTGAAGAGCGTCGATTTGAACCGCCCCTTCTTGAGCCGCTTGAGCAGCACGTTGAACGGCATCTGGATCGGCAGCGGATCTACATCCCCGCCATAGACAACACCCGGAACCATGTTCGCGCGACGCGCTGCCCGAGCGGCGCCCTTGCCCGTCCCCGTGCGTTCCTGGGCGTGAAGATCAGGAATTTCTCCAGCCATGTTTTTTCTCCTTGGCAAAAGCGGGATGCCTCCAAGGCTGTCACCCCGCATGAAGCCGCGCTGATAGCCCAAGCCCGGCCGCTTGAAAAGGGGCAAAATAGCCCGTCCCCGGCTTCATCTTGCCGAAAATATCCACCTGGCGACGCCTGCCGCCCTTATGCCCAGTCGCCGGCAAAGCCCCTGGGAACGAGCAGCACGTCGCGGTCCAGATCGCGCACGTCGCGCCGCCCGCACAGCCCCATCGTGGTGTCAAGCTCGCTCGCGATCACCTCCAGCGCGCGGGTCACGCCCGCCTCGCCCATGGCCCCCAGCCCGTAGGTAAAGGCGCGCCCGATATAGGTGCCCTTCGCGCCAAGGGCGAGCGCCTTGAGCACGTCCTGGCCTGAACGGATGCCGCTGTCGAAATGCACCTCGATGCGCTCGCCCACCGCCTCGACGATCTCGGGCAGGGCGCGGATCGACGAGAGCGCGCCGTCAAGCTGCCGCCCGCCATGATTGGACACGATGATCGCGTCCGCGCCGACGTTGAGCGCCTCCTCCGCGTCGCGCACATCCATGATCCCCTTGATGATGAGCGGGCCGTCCCACATCCTGCGAAACTGCCGGATGCGGTCCCAGTCGAGCGCCTGGTCGAACGCCTGCGCCGTCCACGCCGCGAGCGACGAGGGATCGGCCACGCCCCTGGCATGGCCCACGATATTGCCGAAGAACCGCCGTTTCGTGCCCAGCATCCCGAGGCCCCAGTGCACCCTGGTCATCATGTCGGCCACCGATTTCACGGTCAGCCTGGGCGGCGCCGAAAGGCCATTCTTGAGGTCCTTGTGGCGCTGACCCATCATCTGCAAATCGACCGTGATCATCACCGCCGAGCATTTGGCGGCCTTCGCGCGGTCAAACAGGCGCTGCATGAAATCGTCGTCCCTGAGGGTATAGACCTGAAACCAGAACGGCTTTTCGGTGTGCTCGGCCACATCCTCGATGGAACAGATCGACATGGTCGAGAGGGTGAAGGGCACGCCGAACCTCTCGGCGGCGCGCGCCGCCTTGATCTCGCCATCGGCGTGCTGCATCCCGGTAAGGCCAACCGGCGCAAGGCCCACCGGCATCGCCACGTCCTGCCCGATCATCCTTGAGGCCAGATTGCGGCCCGTCATGTCGATGGCCACCCGCTGCCGGAGCTGGATCTGCGCGAAATCGGCGGTGTTCTCGCGAAAGGTCTGCTCGGTCCAGCTGCCCGATTCCGCGTAGTCAAAGAACATTTTGGGCACGCGGCGGCGGTAGATCTGCCTGAGATCCTCGATATTGGTGATGACGGGCATGGCCGACGCTCCCGAAACTGGCAGGTTTTCGTTACCGGAAAGGGGCTGCGGGCGCAATCTCTGCCATTGACACGGCGGTGGTCTTTCGATGCGCGCCCGGCCCTATTGCGCCAGGTGGCAGGCCACGCGCACGCCGCCCAGATGCCGCATCTCGGGGCGCTCGCGCTTGCAGCGGGCAACGGCGATCGGGCAGCGCGGGTGAAAGGCGCAGCCCGGGGGCGGATTGATCGGGTCGGGGATCTCGCCCGTGGGCGGCACGATCTCGCGGTCGAACCCGTCCATCCGGGGCGCGGCGGCAAAGAGCATCTGCGTATAGGGGTGGCGCGGGGTGGCGAACAGCTCGTCGCGCGGCGCCTCTTCCACCAGCCGCCCGAGATAGAGCACGCCGATCACATCGGCCATGTGCTGCACCACGGTCAGATCGTGGCTGATGAACAGATAAGTGAGGCCGAATTCCTCGCGCAGGTCGCTCATCAGGTTGAGCACCTGCGCCTGCACGCTCACGTCAAGCGCCGAGGTCGGCTCGTCGCAGACGATCACGCGCGGCCCGGACGCCAGCGCGCGGGCGATGCAGATGCGCTGACGCTGGCCGCCGGAAAACTCGTGCGGGTATTTGTCGGCGTCCCCCGCCGCCAGCCCCACCTGCTCCAGCAGCCGCTCGGCCAGACCGTGCGTGTCGCCACCGCGCACCGCCACCGGCTCTTCGATAATGCTGCGCACCCGCCAGCGCGGGTTGAGCGAGGCAAAGGGATCCTGAAAAATCATCTGGATATCGGCACGCACCCGCGCCACCGCCCCGGCATCGCGCGAACTGGCCAGATCCACCCCGTCGATCTCGACCGCACCCGAGGTGGGGCGCAGAAGGCCCACCACCATCTTGCCGATGGTGGATTTGCCCGACCCGCTCTCGCCCACAAGCGCATAGACCGATTTTTCCGGCACCTCGAAAGAGACATCGGAAACTGCGGTCAGATGCGCCCTTGGCAGCCGCTCGATCACCCGGTTGAGCCAGGGTTTCGAGACGTCGAAGACGCGGGTAAGGTTCTTCACCGAAATGAGCGCGCTCATGCCACATCCCTGCCGGCGGCTTGCACGAGCGGATACCAGCAGGCCGCGCGCCCGCCGCAGCCCGTGACCGTGGGCGCGGGATCGCGGCGGCATCTCTCATCGGCCCGCTCGCAGCGCGGGTGAAAGGCGCATCCCTGCGGCAGCGCGTCAAGGCGCGGCATGGCGCCGGGGATCTGGCGCATCCGCCTTTGCCCGAGGCTCGCCAGTGGCGTCGAGGCCATCAGCCCCGCGGTATAGGGATGCGCGGGCCGCTGGATCACTTCGCGCACCGGCCCGATCTCGGCCAGCCGCCCGGCATAGACCACCGCGACCCGGTCGGCGGCCTCGGCGATCACGCCCATGTCATGCGTCACCAGCATCACCGCCAGCCCCCGCTCGCGGCACAGCCGCCGCAAGAGCGCGACGATCTGCGCCTGCACGCTCACATCCAGCGCGGTGGTGGGCTCGTCGGCGATGACAAGCTCCGGCTCGGCACAAAGCGCAAGCGCGATCACCACGCGCTGCCGCATCCCGCCGGAAAACTCGAACGGATAGGAGCCGATCCGCGCCTTCGCAGCCGGGATACCCACCTCGTCGAGCGCGGCCACGGCGCGGCCGGCGGCCTCGGTCTCGCTCACCCCCAGATGAAGGCGGATCGTCTCCGACAGTTGCTCGCCCACCGTCAGCAGCGGATTGAGCGAGGTGAGCGGGTCCTGAAAGATCATGCCGATCCGCTTGCCCCGGATGCGCCGCATCTCCTCGGGCGGCAGGTTGTCGATGCGTGTGCCGCGCAGATGCACCTCGCCGCCGGTGATCCGCGCGGGCGGATCGAGCAGGTTGATGACGGCATTGCCGGTCATCGACTTGCCAGCGCCGGATTCGCCGACGACGCCCAGTGTCTCACCCGCCGCGATGTCAAAGCTCATGCCCTCCACCGGGCGCAACACCCCACGCCGCGTGGGAATTTCCACGGTGAGGTTTTGGACGGACAATACAGGGTCGGTCATCGCAACCTCGGATTGAGCGCATCGCGCAGCCAGTCGCCAAGCAGGTTCACCGACAGCGCCAGCGCCAGCAGGGTGATCGCCGGGAAAAGCAGGATCCACCACTCGCCGGAAAACAGGAACCCCTGCCCGATGCGGATGAGCGTGCCGAGCGAGGGTTGCGTGGGCGGCGCGCCGACACCGAGAAACGACAGCGTCGCCTCGGCGATGATCGCCAGCGCGAGGCTGATCGTGGCAATGACCAGCACCGGGTTGAGCACGTTGGGCAGGATATGCCGCAGCATGATCGAGACGGGGCTTCGCCCGATCAGCCGCGCCGCCTGCACGTATTCGCGGCTTTTCTCTACCATGGTCGCGCCGCGCACGACGCGCGCGAACTGCACCCAGTCCGACAGGCCGATGGCCAGGATCAGCACCCAGATCGCCATCTGGTCGCGATGTTCGGGCGGGGTGATCCCCTTGGCGATGCCGAAGATCAGCATGGCGACAAGGATCGCCGGAAAGGTCAGTTGCACATCGGCCACGCGCATGATGATGGTCTCGGTCCAGCCGCCGAGATAGCCCGCCAAGAGCCCCAGCGTCACGCCGATTAACAGCGCCAGCATCACCGCCGAAAACCCCACGAAAAGCGATATCCGCATCCCGTAAAGGATGGTCGAGAACACGTCGCGCCCCTGGTCGTCGGTGCCCATCAGGAACACCTGGCCGGTAAAGGCATTGGGTTCCATCGGCGGGGTAAAGCCGTTCATCAGGTTGAGCGTGGCAGGATCGAACGGGTTGTGCGGCGCAATCAGCGGCGCCAGCACGGCGGCCAGAACAAGGACCAGAACCACCGCGGTTGCGACCATCGCCACCGGCGCGTGGCGGAACGACCAGATCAAATCGCTCTCCCAGGCGCCGCGCAGGCGCGACGGCGCGGCGGGGGGCGTGAGGGCCTCGTCGCTCATGCGCGGGCCTCCGTGCCGCGATCCAGCCGCAGGCGCGGATCAATGGCGAAATAGAGCAAATCGACGATGAGGTTGATGCCAACGAACATCACCGAAATCAGCATCAGATAGGCCGCCATCACCGGGATATCGACAAACTGCACCGCGTTGATGAAGAGAAGCCCCACACCGGGCCATTGAAACACCGTCTCGGTGATGATGGCGAATGCGATGATCGAGCCCAGTTGCAGCCCCGTCACGGTGATGACCGGCACCATCGTGTTCTTGAGCGCGTGGCGGAAATTGACCGATTTCTCACGCAGCCCGCGCGCGCGGGCAAAGCGGATGTAATCCATGCGCAGCACCTCGAGCATCTCGGTGCGCACCAGCCGCATTATCAGCGTCATCTGATACAGCCCCAGCGTGATCGCCGGCAGGATGATCGCCTTGAGCCCGCTTTCCGTCAGAAACCCGGTGGTCCAGCCGCCGATGCGCACCACCTCGCCGCGCCCGAAACTGGGCAGCCATTTCAGCTCGACGGCAAATACGTAAATCAGCAGGATTCCGATGAGAAAGGTGGGCAGCGACACCCCGATGAGCGAGGCGGTCATGATCACATTGGCCGCAACGCCGCGACGCCGGATCGCGGTGAATACGCCAAGTGCGATGCCGCCGACCAGCGCCATCAGCCCCGAGACAAACGCCAGTTCCAGCGTGGCGGGCGCGCGTTCGAGCAGGATCTCGGTCACGGGCCGCCCCTGCCGATAGCTCAGCCCGAAATTGCCCTGCGCGGCCCGGGTGAGGAATTTCCAGTATTGCACCGGAAAGGGGCGGTCGAGGCCAAGCTCGCCGGTCAGCCGCGCGACATCGGCCTGGGTGCGGTCCTGCCCCAGCATCGCATCGACCGGATCGCCGACATAACGGAACATGGCGAAGGCGACCAGCCCCACGACCAGAAGGACCAGCACCGATTGCCCGAGACGGCGGAGGATATAGGCCAGCATCGCGCGCCCCTTCCAAGGGTCGGGCAGCGGGGTGCCCGCCGCCCGGTTTCGATCACTTCATGGTGAAGAACTTGATCTTGGGATCGTCCTCGGGGCTGACCTCGATGCCGACCTTCTCCGTCATTCCCCAGTTCAGCACCTGATGGTGGATCGGCAGATAAAGCACCTCGTCCTGAACGGTGCCCCAGATCTCGGCAATGGTGGCGTTGCGCTTGTCGAGATCGGTCTCGGACGACAGGCTCACGATTTGCGCGTCGAGATCGGGGTTGGAATATCCGGTGCCGTTCCAGCTGCCGCGCTCTTCGCTGCGGGTGTGCACGAGGAAGTTGAAGACATATTCGCTGTCATAGGTCGGCACCCCCCAGCCCAGCATGTAGAAATCCGTCCCCCCCGAAGAGATCAGCGGGAAATGCTGCGCCTTGGGCTTGGCATCGAGATTCACGGTGATGCCGATCTGGCCGAACATGCCCACGGCGGCCTGACAGATCGCCTCGTCGTTGATGTAGCGGTCATTCGGGCAGTCAAGCTGGATCGAGAAGCCGTCGCCATAGCCGGCCTCGGCCATCAGCGCCCTGGCCTGTGCGACATCGGTCTCGATCCGGTCCATCTCCTCGGTCCAGCCGTTGACGAAGGGCGGCGCGATGATGCCGGCGGGCTGGCTCTGGCCGCGCATCACCACCTGTTTGATGGCGTCGCGGTTGAGCGCGAGGTTCATCGCCCGGCGCACGCGCACGTCCGACAGGGGGTTTGCCCCCTCGACATTGTCATTGGCGATGTCATCCGCGCCCATGTTCAGCCCGAAGAATATCGTCCGGTTCTGCGGCGCGGTCCTGACGACAAGGCCATCGGTCGCGGCCACGCGCGAAAGATCCTGCACCGGGACGTCCTGGATGAAATCCACCTCGCCCGAGAGCAGCGCGGCCACCCGCGTCGCCGCGTTCTGGATCGGGGTATAGACGACCTCGCTCACCTCCAGCGGAAACTCGCCCTTGCCCCAGTACTCCTCGTTGCGCGTCAGCACGGTCTTGACGTCCGGCTCGCGGCTGACCAGCCTGTAGGCGCCGGTGCCGTTGGCATTGGTGGCGGCGAAGGTGCTTTCGCCGGCATCCATGTTCTGCACCTCGACCACGCCATTGGCCTCGGCCCAGCCCTTGTCCATCATGAACAGATTGGTGAGGTTCGCAGGCAAGATCGGGTTCGGGCCGTCGGTGACGAATTCGACGGTGTGATCATCCGCCGCGCGCACCTCCACGACCGAGGCCAGCAATTCCTTCATCCGCGAATTGTCGGATTTGGCGCGGTTGATCGAGAAAACCACGTCCTCGGCGGTGAAATCCGCGCCGTCATGGTATGTGACGCCCTGCCGCAGGTTGAACACCCACACGTTGGGGTCATCCGCCTTGGGCGCCCAATCGGTCGCAAGGGCGGCCTGAAACGCGCCGGTCACGTCGCGGATGATGAGCGGCTCGTAGATCTGGTGGGCAAGCGTATGGGTCGGCCCCTCGTTCTGGGCGTGCGGATCGAGCGTGAGCGAATCCCCCGCGCGCGCCCATCTCAGGGTTTCGGCCATGGCGGGCAGGGCCGTCGAGGCCATCAGCGCGGCAAGCGCAAGTCCGGTCAGTCTGGTCATGGTGATCTCCCCTAAAGGTTCCTGGGCGCATCCGGCCCGGTGTGAAACAGAGCCTAGCCGCGCCCCGGCCATGGGGCAAGCGCAAGCTGCGCGCGACCGCGCAGGAAAGCCCAAGCCCCGTCATCCCCCCGCGCCATGTCATCCCCGCGCAGGCGGGGATCTCGCGGAATTACGGAGATCCTCTGGTCAAGCCAGAGGATGACGCGGCTCTTTGGGTTTCGGCGGGATGGCTCAGTAATGCGGCGGGCGCTCGTCGCCGAGCACGATGCCGCCCTCGCCATCGCGGGCGCGCTCGGTCTCGCGGCGGGTGAGACGGGCCACCTGCGCGCGCAGCCGCTCGATCTCGCGGTCCTGCCGCGCGACCACATCGGAGAGGTCATCGACAGCGCGGATGAGATGGGCCAGCTTTTCCTCGATATCGGTCATGGCGTGGCCTTACGCGCAGGCCGTGCCCCGGTCAACCTTGCCCCCGCCTGTCCCTTCGGCTAGACCGCGCCGCGAGCCCCCCGCGAAGGACACGCGCCCATGGCCAAGCCCGCCAAGACCCCCCGCCCGAGGGCAGAGACGCCCAAGGGCTTCCGCGACTATTTCGGCTCGGACGTGACCGAGCGCGCCGAGATGCTGCGCCGGATTGCCGGGGTCTATCACCGCTACGGGTTCGACGCGCTGGAAAGCAGCGCGGTCGAGACGGTCGAGGCTTTGGGCAAGTTCCTGCCCGACGTGGACCGGCCCAACGAGGGCGTGTTCGCCTGGCAGGACGAGGACGAGAAATGGCTGGCGCTGCGCTATGACCTGACGGCCCCGCTGGCGCGCGTCTATGCCCAGCACCGCAACGATCTGCCGACGCCCTATCGCCGCTACGCGATGGGGCCGGTCTGGCGCAATGAAAAGCCGGGACCGGGGCGGTTTCGTCAGTTCTATCAATGCGATGCGGATACGGTGGGCACGAGCAGCATGGCCGCCGACGCCGAGATCTGCGCGATGCTGGCCGATGCGCTGGAAGAGGTCGGGATTGTTAAAGGCGATTACATCATTCGGGTGAACAACCGGAAGGTTTTGAACGGGGTGCTGGAGGCAACGGGCGTCTCGGACGCCGAGCAACAGGCCGCCGTCCTGCGCACCATCGACAAGTTCGACAAGGTGGGCGAAGCGGGCGTGCGCGCGTTGCTGGGCAAGGGGCGGCTTGACGCTTCGGGGGCCTATATCGACGGGGTTGGGTTGTCGGATGAACAGGCTACTCAAGTTGTCGGATTTCTTCGGGCAAGGGAGAATGTTCTCTCCGAAATCGACGAGGGTCGCGTTTCCATGGCTGGTGGGTTTTTCTCCGAGTCCATTTTCGACGGTGAAGGAAGCACTGATCCGAGGACAGTTGCCGACCGATTGCACGAGTTATTAGAAACCGATCTTGGCCGCTCACGACTGACAAATTATGCCACGTTCTCTTCGCTAAAGCAGCTAATCGGCGACTCCGTGATTGGACGAGAAGGTATTGAAGAACTGGCCGAAATGGCTGATCTGTTAATTGCACAGGGATATGGCCACGATCGGATCGTCATCGACCCGTCTGTCGTGCGCGGCCTTGGCTATTATACCGGCCCGGTCTTCGAGGCGGAACTGACCTTTGACATCCTCGACGAAAAGGGCCGCCCGCGCCAGTTCGGCAGCGTGGCGGGCGGGGGGCGCTATGACGATCTCGTGGCGCGGTTCACCGGGCAGCGGGTGCCGGCCGTGGGTGTCTCGATCGGCGTCGATCGCCTGCTTGCCGCCTTGCGCGAAAAGGGCCGCACCGGCGACAAGGCGCAGGGCCCGGTGGTCGTCACCGTGATGGACCGCGACCGGATGGCCGATTATCAGGCGATGGTGGGCGAATTGCGCCGCGCGGGCATCCGTGCCGAGGTCTATCTCGGCAACCCCAGGAATTTCGGCAACCAGATGAAATATGCCGACCGGCGCGGCAGCCCCGTGGCGATTATCGCGGGTAGCGATGAATTCGACCGTGACATGGTGCAGGTCAAGGACCTGATCCTCGGGGCAAAGATCGCCCAGAACGCGACGCTGGAGGAATGGAAGGACCGCCCGAGCCAATACGAGGTGCCGCGCGGCGCGCTTGTGGACAAGGTGCGCGAAATCCTCTCGGGGCACGCCTGATGCGTGAGCGCGCCGCGATCCTTGCCGAGGCCACCCGCCTGCGCGGCATCTTCGAGGCGGCGGGCGCCGTGCCCGTCGAGACCGCCATCCTGCAACCCGCCGAGGTGCTGCTCGACCTCTATGGCGAGGATATCCGTGCGCGCGCCTATGTGACCTCGGACGCGCTGCGCGGCGAGCAGATGCTGCGCCCCGATTTCACCGTGCCGGTGGTGCAGATGCACATGGCCCACGGGGCCGAACCCGCCCGCTATACCTACGCGGGCGAGGTGTTCCGCCGCCAGGAAGAGGATGCGCGCCGCGCCAACGAATATATCCAGGTGGGCTTTGAGATCTTCGCGCGGGAGGCGCCCGAGGCCGCCGATGCCGAGGTGTTCGCGCTTTTCTGCGATATCCTGCGCCCCTTGGGCCTGCGTGCGGCGACGGGCGATATCGGCATCCTGATGGCCGCCGTCGCGGGGCTGCGCACGAGCCCTGCGCGCAAGACGGCGCTCCTGCGCCATATATGGCGCCCGCGCCGGTTCCGCGCGCTCATCGAGCGTTATGCGGGCCGCATACCGGTGCCCGAGGCGCGCGCGGCGCTGCTGGCGGCGGCGGACCCGATGGCCGGGGCCGCGCCGCTCATTGGCCTGCGCGGGCCTGACGAGATTGCCGCGCGCATCGCCGCGCTGCGCGAGGACGCGGCGGCAGAGCCGCTCTCTGGCGCGGAGGTGGAATTGCTCGACGCGCTTCTCGCCGTGCGCGAGACCTGCCCCAACGCGCTTGAGCATCTGCGCGACATCGCCGTGGACCTGCCCGCGATCGTGCCTGCGGTCGAACGGCTGGCGCGCAGGCTCGATGCGCTTGCCGCGCGTGGCGTCGATGCCTCGCAACTCGAGTTTGAAGCAAGCTACGGGCGCACGCAGATGGAATATTACGACGGGTTCGTGTTCGGCTTCTACGCCGGGACCCGCCCCAACCTGCCCCCCGTGGCGACCGGCGGGCGCTATGACGCGCTGACCCGGCAGTTGGGCCAGGGCCGCGAGATCCCCGCCGTGGGCGGCGTCATCCGGCCCGGTCTGGTGCTGAGCCTGGGAGGTGCGGCATGAGCCTCAAGCTGGGCGTGCCCTCCAAGGGGCGACTGATGGACAAGACCGTGGAGTGGTTCGCGCGCCGCGGCATCGACCTTGGCCGGTCCGGCTCTGACCGGGAATATGCTGGCTATGTCAGGGGGATAGACGGCGTGGAACTGGTCCTGCTTTCGGCGGGCGAGATCCCGCGCGAACTGGCCGCCGGGCGCATCCATCTGGGCGTGACCGGCACCGATCTGGTGCGCGAGAAGCTGGGCCAGTGGGATCAACAGGTCGAGGAACTGGCCGAGCTGGGCTTTGGCCAGGCCGACCTGGTGCTGGCGGTGCCGCGGTGCTGGGTGGATGTGGCGCGGCTCGACGATCTTGACGCGGTGGCGGCCGCCTTCCGCGCGCGCCACGGCTTCCGCCTCAGGATCGCCACGAAATATCACCGCCTCGTTCGCGACTTCCTGCGCGAGAACGGCGTGGCGGATTATCAGCTTGTGGACAGCCAGGGCGCGACCGAGGGCACGATCAAGAACGAGACCGCCGAGGCCATCGCCGATATCACCTCATCGGGCGACACGCTGCGCGCCAACCACCTGAAAATACTCGAAGACGGGTTGATCCTGAAATCCCAGGCGACGCTTTACCGCTCGCGCCCTGCCCAGCTCGGCGATGATGAGCGCGCGACTCTTGGCGCGCTCAGGGCGCGGCTCGGGATCGCGTAGCGACCTCGGGATGATGACGCGCGCGGCGGCTGACCTCGGTCGCGGGTGGCCCGGGGGCGCGCGCACATGGATCACAATGACCGCCGCCATGCGCAAAAGTGATCCGGCGGCGATCCTGTGGCGTAACCGTTACATGATGATGGATGCCAAATAAGTTCAACTCACGCCCCCCTCGCCTGCCCTCACGCCGCGTGCTAAAGCTCGATGCAAGACGAAGAGAGTGACGGAACGCGACGTGGCATCGACGATCGAGACGGCAGAGAACGAGGACTGGGTGGCGTGCATGGCGCTCATACGCGACGCGGCCGACGAGGCCGCCTTTGCCCGGCTCTTCGGCCATTTCGCGCCGCGCGTGAAGGCGTTTCTCATGCGCTCGGGGGCCGATGCCGCTCTGGCCGAGGAGGTGGCGCAGGACGTGATGGCGACGCTGTGGCGCAAGGCGCATCTGTTCGATCCCACCCGCGCCTCGGTGGCGACGTGGATTTTCACCATCGCACGCAACCGGCGTATCGACGCGCTGCGGCGTGCCAGACGGCCCGAGCCCGAAGACCTGCCCTGGGGGCCGGAGCCCGAGCCGGACCAGACCGAGGCGCTGGCGCTGCAACAGGAAAGCGCGGCCTTGGGGCGCGCGCTCGCCACGCTGCCCGATAAACAGCGCGTGCTGATCGAAAAGGCGTATTTCGGGGATCTCAGCCATTCCGAGATCGCCGAGCAGACCGGCCTGCCGCTCGGCACGATCAAATCCCGAATAAGACTGGCGCTCGATCGGCTGCGCCACGCAATGAAATGACGGCCATGACCACTATCGCGCACCATCCTACCGACGGCCTGCTGATGGCCTATTCCGCCGGGTCCCTGCCCGAGGCGTTCAGTCTGACCGTGGCCACGCATGTCTCGATGTGCGACGAATGCCGCGCGCGGCTGGGGGCCTTCGATACGCTCGGCGGCGCGCTTCTGGAGAAAGAGGCCGCGCCGATGGCCGGGGACAGCCTTGCCGCGACCGTGGCGCGCATTCGGGCGGGCGGCGAGAGGGTGCGCGAGTGGCCCCTCCCGCGCAAGGCGGGCGTCTTGCCCGCGCCGCTGTGCGATTATGTCGGCGGCGATCTGGAGGCGGTGCGCTGGCGGCCTATCGGCATGGGCCTGAAACAGGCGATCCTGCCCACGGCCAGGGACGCGACCGCGCGGCTTCTGTTCATTCCGGCGGGTGCGGCGGTGCCCGGTCACGGCCATCGGGGGACAGAGCTGACCCTCGTGCTGCAAGGCGCGTTTCTCGACGCAACCGCGCGCTTTGGTCCCGGCGATATCGAGGTATCGAATGAAGATGTGACCCACACGCCGGTGGCCGATATCGGCGCCGATTGCATCTGCCTTGCCGCGACCGACGCGCCGCTGCGCTTTCGCACGCTGCTGCCGCGGCTGGCGCAGCCCTTTCTGCGGATCTGAGACGGACAGCGCCCGGTGCCCGTTGCCGCGCCAGCGGAACAGGTCCGTCTGTCGGGCCGCGATCTAGAGAACCGATGCGGGATCGACGCTCTCGATACCCAGCGCCTCGCCCACCGCGGCATAGGTCAGTTTGCCCGCATGGATGTTGAGACCGTCGAGCAGATGCGGATCATCGGCACATGCGCGTTTCCAGCCCTTTGAGGCCAGGGCCAGCATGAACGGCATTGTCGCGTTGCCGAGCGCCAGCGTCGAGGTCCGGGCAACGGCGCCGGGCATGTTGGCGACACAGTAATGCATGATCCCGTCCACCTCGTAGATCGGGTCGGCATGGGTGGTGGGGCGCGATGTCTCGAAGCAGCCGCCTTGGTCGATGGCCACATCGACGAGCGCCGCGCCGGGCTTCATCATTGCGAACTGCTCGCGGCGCACCAGCTTGGGCGCGGCGGCGCCGGGGATGAGCACCGCGCCGATCACCATGTCGGCCTGCGGCAGCAGTTCCTCCAGAAGACCCGCCGAGGAATAGCCCGTCTTGAACAGGCCACCGAACACATCGTCCAGATAGCGCAGCCGCGGCAGCGAGCGGTCGAGCACGGTGACATCCGCACCCATGCCCGCAGCGATGCGCGCCGCATGGGTGCCCACGACCCCGCCGCCGATCACGATCACGCGGGCAGGCCCCACCCCCGGCACGCCGCCCATCAGCACGCCGCGCCCGCCATTGGCCTTTTGCAGCGTCCAGGCGCCCATCTGCGGCGCGAGCCGCCCCGCCACCTCGGACATGGGCGCCAGCAGCGGCAGGCCGCCCGAACGGTCCGTGACCGTTTCATAGGCGATCGCCGTGCAGCCCGAGGCCAGCAGGTCGCGCGTCTGCGCCTCATCTGGCGCGAGGTGAAGATAGGTAAAGAGCACCTGCCCCTCGCGCAGCATCCTGCGCTCTTCGGCCTGCGGTTCCTTGACCTTGATCACCATATCCGCCTGCTCGAACACCTCTCTGGCGGTGTTGACGATGCGCGCGCCCGCCGCCTCGTAAGCGGCATCCTCAAAGCCCGCGCCACGCCCGGCACCGGATTGCACGATGACCTCGTGGCCCTGGCTCACGGCCTCCCGGGCCGCGATGGGAGTAAGGCCGACGCGGTATTCCTGTGGCTTGATCTCGGACGGACAACCGATTTTCATGTGAGTCTCCTTTTGCATCTCGTTGCCAACTGGCACATCCCGACAGGTGGCGAGGCTGCATCCCCGACAACAGCCTTGCAAGTCTGTGCCATTCCCTCATCGCCTGCAAGGACGGTTTGCCTTGCGCGGGCTGGCCGTCATGAAAAGGGATTCACAAATCTCCCCCCCTGTGTCATGATCGCCCCAAGGCGCCCCGAGAGGCGCAACCCGAGGCATGAGAGCACCATGACCACAAGAAACACCGTCTGGGGGAGCCTTGCCGTGCTCTGCCTGGCCTTCTTTCTGGGGACCTACTTTACCTTTGCCGCGGTGCAGGGGGATTATGGCCTGTTCCGGCGCATCGAAATCGAAGCGCAAAGCGCCGAGTTGCGCGTGCAGCTTGCGCAACTGGAGGCCGAGGTGGCGCGGATGGAAATCCTGACCCGGCGGCTGTCGGATGACTTCCTCGATCTTGACCTGCTCGACGAGCAGGCCCGCGACGTGCTTGGCCTGTTGCGCGCGGATGAAATCGTGATCCGGTGACACCGGAAATCACCCCGCAAATGACGCCACGGAAAATTCGCCCTCGCAACCGTCGCGGGATTGGTGTAGAAATTGGTTTAGCGTTAAACCATTTTTGCCACCAAGGAGGAGCACCCGCATGGCCCCCCGCAAAAGCGCCGCGAAACCAGATGTTTCGGCCGACCAGCTCAAGCAATTTTACCGCGACATGTTGCTCATCCGCCGATTCGAGGAGAAGGCGGGGCAGCTTTACGGCATGGGGCTGATCGGTGGCTTCTGCCATCTCTATATCGGGCAGGAGGCCGTCGTCGTGGGCCTCGAGGCCGCCGCCGAGGAGGGCGACCGCCGCATCACCACCTATCGTGACCACGGCCACATGCTCGCCTGCGGGATGGACCCGCGCGGCATCATGGCCGAGCTGACCGGGCGCGAAGGCGGCTACAGCCGGGGCAAGGGCGGCTCGATGCACATGTTCTCGATCGAAAAGCGGTTCTATGGCGGCCATGGCATCGTCGGCGCGAACGTGCCGCTCGGCGCGGGGCTGGCCTTTGCCGACAGATACCTTGGCAATGACCGCGTGACGTTCACCTATTTCGGCGAGGGTGCGGCCAACCAGGGACAGGTCTATGAGACCTTCAACATGGCGGCCCTCTGGGCGCTGCCGGTGATCTTCGTGATCGAGAACAACCAGTATGCCATGGGCACGGCGCAGAAACGCTCCACCTCCACCCCCGATATCTACAGCCGCGGCGAGGCCTTCGGCATCCCCGGCGAGGCGGTGGACGGCATGGACGTGCTCGCCGTCAAGGCGGCCGGCGACAAGGCCGTGGCGCATTGTCGCGCGGGCAAGGGGCCGTATATCCTCGAGATCAAGACCTACCGCTATCGCGGCCATTCGATGTCGGACCCGGCCAAGTATCGCACCCGCGAGGAGGTCCAGAAGATGCGCGAGGAAAAGGACGCCATCGAGCATGTGCGCGACCTCATGCTGTCGGGCGGCCATGCCACCGAGGACGACCTCAAGGCCATCGACAGGGAGATCAAGGACATCGTGAACAAGGCGGCCGATTTCGCCAGGGAAAGCCCCGAGCCTGCGCCCGAAGAGCTCTGGACCGATATCAGCGCCGACGTGGCGCCGCGGACCGCCTGAGGAGGAGAGACGACAATGGCAACCGAAATTCTCATGCCCGCCCTCTCGCCGACGATGGAGGAGGGCACGCTCGCCAAATGGCTGGTCAGCGAAGGCGACAGCGTCAAGGCCGGTGACATCATCGCCGAGATCGAGACCGACAAGGCAACGATGGAGTTCGAGGCGGTGGACGAGGGCACCATCGACAAGCTGCTGGTGGCCGAGGGCACCGAGGGCGTGAAGGTCAACACGCCCATCGCCGTGCTGCTCGAAGAGGGCGAGGATGCCTCCGACATGGCCGCGGCCCCTGCCCCGCAAGCGCGCGAGAACAAGGCAGAGGCCCCGAAATCCGCCCCGGCACAGGCCAAGGCCCCGGCAGCCCCCCAATCCGACACCAGCCCCGATTGGCCCGAGGGCACCGAGACCGAGAAAAAGACCGTGCGCGAGGCCCTCAACGCCGCCATGGCCGAGGAAATGCGCCGCGACGACACGGTGTTCATCATGGGCGAGGAGGTCGCCGAGTATCAGGGCGCCTACAAGATCACCCAGAACCTGCTGGATGAGTTCGGCGCGAAACGCGTGATCGACACGCCGATTACCGAGCACGGCTTTGCCGGCATCGGCGTCGGCGCGTCCTGGGGGGGCTTGCGGCCCATCGTCGAATTCATGACCTGGAATTTTGCCATGCAGGCGATAGACCAGATCGTCAATTCCGCAGCCAAGACGCTCTACATGTCCGGCGGCCAGTTGAACAGCCCGATCGTCTTTCGTGGCCCCAACGGGGCGGCGGCGCGCGTGGCGGCCCAGCACAGCCAGGATTACGCCGCCTGGTATGCGCAGGTGCCGGGGCTGCGCGTGGTCCAGCCCTATTCGGCGGCCTGCGCCAAGGGCCTTTTGAAAACTGCGATCCGCGATCCCAACCCGGTCGTGTTCCTGGAGAACGAGATCCTCTATGGCCGTTCCTTCGAGGTGCCGAAACTCGACGATTTCACCATCCCCTTCGGCAAGGCCAGGATCTGGCGCGAGGGCACGGATGTGACCATCGTCAGCTTTGGCATCGGCATGACCTATGCGCTGGAGGCCGCCGACAAGCTGGCCGAAGACGGGATCAGCGCCGAGGTGATCGACCTGCGCACGCTGCGCCCGATGGATACCGACACGGTGATTGCGAGCGTGATGAAAACCAACCGTTGCGTGACCGTGGAAGAGGGCTGGCCGGTCGGCTCGATCGGCAACCATATCTCGGCGGTGCTGATGGAGCGCGCATTCGACTGGCTCGACGCGCCGGTCATCAACTGCACCGGCAAGGACGTGCCCATGCCCTACGCGGCCAATCTGGAAAAGCTGGCGCTGACATCGACCCAAGAGGTGATCGACGCCGTGCGCCAAGTGACCTATCGGTAAGGAGAGCGCCATGCCGACCGAAATTCTCATGCCCGCCCTCTCGCCCACGATGGAAGAGGGTTCGCTTGCCAAATGGCATGTCAAGGAGGGCGACAGCGTCAAGGCTGGCGATATCCTCGCCGAGATCGAGACCGACAAGGCGACGATGGAATTCGAGGCGGTGGACGAGGGTGTTATCGGCAAGCTGCTGGTGGCCGAGGGCGCCGAGGGCGTGAAGGTCAACACCCCCATCGCCGTGCTGCTCGAGGAGGGCGAAAGCATGGATGACATCGAATCCGGCGCGGCAAGCCCCCCGAAACAAGCCAACAAGGCTGCAGCCGCCAAAGATGAGACAGCGACAGCCGAAGGCTCCGGTTCCGGTTCCGGTTCCGGTCCCGGCAAGACCGCACCCGCCGCGCCCCGAAACGACAAGGGAGAGCGCGTCTTCGCCTCGCCGCTCGCCCGGCGCATTGCCGCGGAAAAGGGGCTCGACCTCACTCGGATCACGGGCTCCGGCCCGCATGGCCGCATCGTGCGCGCGGATGTGGATGGGGCAGAACCCGCCACCGCCGGCGAGGCCGCCAAACCGGCAGACAAGGCCCCTGCCCCCACAGCGCCGTCCGGCCCCTCCGCCGATGCGGTCATGGCCATGTACGAGGGCCGCGAGTATCAGGAGGTCAAGCTCGACGGGATGCGCCGCACCATCGCCGCGCGCCTGACCGAGGCCAAGCAGACCGTGCCGCATTTCTACCTGCGCCGCGAAATCCGTCTGGATGCGCTGTTGAAATTCCGCGCCGAGCTGCACGCCCGGCTCGAGCCGCGCGGCGTCAAGCTGTCGGTCAACGATTTCATCATCAAGGCCTGCGCGCAGGCGCTTCAGGCGGTGCCCGATGCCAATGCCGTCTGGGCGGGTGACAGGGTGCTCAGGCTCAAACCGTCAGACGTGGCCGTGGCCGTGGCCATCGAGGGGGGGCTGTTCACGCCGGTGCTGAAGGATGCCGAGATGAAATCGCTCTCGGCGCTCTCGGCCGAGATGAAGGACCTCGCCAGGCGCGCCCGCGACCGCAAGCTGGCCCCCCACGAATACCAGGGCGGCACGTTCGCCATTTCCAACCTCGGCATGTTCGGGATCGAGAATTTCGACGCCGTCATCAACCCGCCGCATGGCGCGATCCTCGCGGTCGGCGCGGGGCTGAAAAAGCCGGTGGTGGGCAAGGATGGCGCGTTGACCGTGGCCACCGTCATGTCGGTCACGCTCTCGGTGGATCACCGGGTGATCGACGGCGCGCTTGGCGCGAAGCTGCTGCAACAGATCGTCGAGAACCTCGAGAACCCGATGGCGATGCTGGCCTGACAGGTGGCCCTTGCCCTGCACGTCGCGCCCCGGGCGCGGGGTGCGCGACAATGTGTGCGGTTGATCGGCCTGTGCAGGTTTGCCGGTTTTGGAAGATTGCCATTTGAACGGGCATTTTTCCCGGCGGCGCCGGGCGGCGATGCTCTCAACAAGGTGTCGGCGCGGTATCCTTCCCGGATGGGCCCCAACGCGCGGTCATGTGGCCGATGATCTGGTCGCGGGTCTGGCGATAGGCATCGAGCCGCGCCTGGCGCGCCTGCACAGGCCCGGTCGGGTCCATGATCGGCCAGTAAACGACCTCGAGGTGAAAATAGCGGGTGAGTTCGAGCGCGCGGCGATGGCTGGCCGGGCTCAGCGCGACGATCAGATCGAAGGATGACAGGTCATCGCCCCATTCTTCCATCTCGTCGAAGCTGCGCGCGCGGTGGCGCTCGAGTTCGACCCCGATCTCGCGGCAGACGGCGATGGAAAAGCCGTCTATTTCCATGTCGCTCGTGACGCCCGCCGATTGCACATAGGTGTCGGCGCCATAGAATTTCTTCATGATCCCTTCGGCCATGGGCGAGCGCACGGCGTTGTGATCGCAGCAGAACAGCACCGATTGCGGAAGCCGCTGGGGCATGTGCTCACCCCCCGAAATGCAGCACGCAGATGAGGGTGAACAGACGGCGCGCGGTATCGGAATCGACTTCGGCCTTGCCCTCGAGACGTTCCTCGAGGACACGTGCGCCTTCGTTGTGGATGCCGCGCCGGGCCATGTCGATGGTCTCGATCTGCGAGGGAGGCATGTTCCTGACCGCGTCGAAATAGCTTTCGCAGATCGCCCAGTAATCCTTGACCACCTGCCTGAAGGGCGACAGCGACAGGTGAAACTCGGCTGCGGGCCGGTCGTCCTCGGTGCGGATGTCGAAGACGAGGCGTTTCTCGCGGATGGCAAGACCCACGCGATAGGGGCCCGGCGGCACTTCGCGCCCGTCGCGTGCAGGCAGGGCAAAGCTGTTCTGCTCGATCAGGTCATACATCGCCACCTTGCGCTCCTGCTCGATCTCGGGCGTGGGCGGCGGCAGGTTGGCGTCATCGAGTTCGATATGGCTGATGCGGCTCATGGGCTGATTCATCCGGGCTGTTCGCACCCGTCTCTACCCCACAGGCGCACTGCCGGCAATCGGACGGGACAAAATGCGCAGGCGGGTCACCCCTGTGCAACCCGATGCCGCGGGATGGCCTCATTTTTTGTCTCGCCGGGCATAGTATTGCCTCGATCGAATGGCATATTGTTAACAGATCGAGGATAATACAGGCATGTAGTGCGCGGAGTGCGCGGTAATCAGGGCGAGAAATGCTGGAGTTCGAACATGTCAGCAAGTCCTTCTGGACCGGGACACAGCACAAGGTGATCCTCGAGGATGTGTCGTTCCGGGTAGAGCTTGGGCGCAGCCTCGGCATCCTTGCGCCCAATGGCACGGGCAAGACCACGCTCATCAACATGATGGCCGGGCTGGAGAAACCCGATGAAGGCGTGATCCGGCGGTCGTGCCGGATTTCCTTTCCGCTCGGCTTCATGGGCGGGGTGGTGTCGCGGCTCTCGGCCAAGGACAACGCGCGCTATATTGCCCGGCTCTACGGGCTCGACCCCGATTATATCGAGGCCTATTGCCGCTGGCTCTGCGGTCTGGGCGAATATTTCGATCAGCCTCTGGGCACCTATTCTTCGGGGATGCGGGCGCGGTTCAGCTTTGCCTTGATGCTGGCGCTCGATTTTGACATCTATCTGATCGACGAGGGAATGCCCGGATCGACCGATGTGGAATTCAACCGCAAGGCCGGAGAGATCCTGCGCGAGCGGCTTGAGACCACCACCATCGTGATCGTGTCGCACGACCCCAGGACGCTTGAGAAATTCGCCAGTTCCGCAGCCGTGCTGATGGCCGGGAAACTCCATATATTCGACACCTTGGAAGAGGCAAAAGAACTTTATGACTACGAAACCCAAGGTTAGCAAGTTCCGCATAAGGCGCAGCCCGATCCCCGCCAGCACCGCACCGCAGGCGGATGCGGCGCAGGCCGTGGCCGCGCGCGAAGACCGGGTCGAGGCCGGGAATGCCGGGGCAGCCGACCCCGACATCGACCAGATCCGCCGCGAAGGGCTGACGGGGCGAGAGCTGCGCATGGCCCGGCGCGTGGCGCACAAACACGGGCTGGAACCTGCTTCGGATCTCGACGCGGTGCGGCTGTTGCGGGCGCGCGGGATCGACCCGTTTCAGCGATCGGGCGTGCTGGCGCTTGTGGCCGCTGGCGAGAGCGGCGCCAAAGCGCGCGAAGAGCCACGCATCCAGCTGCCGCAAACCGTGCCCGCGCCGGGCCATACCCCGCCCGCGCGCGATACCGGCCCCGCCGCGCGGCGCGCCTCGGAGATCGTCGCCATCCAGCGCGACATCGCCCGCCGCCGCCGCCGCAAGCTGCTGCTGCTGCTCTCGCGGCTCACGGCATTCGTGTTCCTCCCCACCTTTCTCGCGGGCTATTATTTCAGCACCCTGGCGACGCCCATGTATGCCTCCAACTCCGCCTTTCTGATCCTGTCCGCCGATGGCGGGGGCAGTGGCGGGCGCGGCGGGCTTGGCAGCCTGCTTCCCAGCCAGTTCGCCACCGGGCAGGACGCGATCGCGACACAGGAATATCTCGAATCAAAGGATGCCATGCTGCGGCTGGACGAGGAGCAGGGCTTTCGCGCGCATTTCAGCGCCCCCGATATCGACCCGATCCAGCAACTTGATCCGGATGCCAGCAACGAGGCAGTTTACAAGCTCTATCGCCGCCATGTGAAGATCGGCTACGACCCGACCGAGGGCGTCATGCGCATGGAGGTAATCGCCGCCGACCCCGAGACCAGCCTGCGCTTCAACGAGCAACTCATCGCCTATGCCGAAGAGCGTGTGGACGAGCTCAGCCGCGACAAGCGCAACGACGCGGTGAAGATCGCCGCCGAAAGCCTGGAGCAGGCCAAGGCCGAGCGACGCGCGGCGCAGGAGCGGCTCGTGGCGTTGCAGGAGGGCACGATCCTCGATCCAGAGGGCGAGATCGCGGGCATCCGCAACCTCATCAATTCGGTCGAGATGCAGTTGCAGGAAAAGGAGCTGGCGCTCAGCATCCAGTTGAACAACGCCCGCCCCAATGCGGCCCGCGTGACCGCGCTGCAATCGGAGATCACCATATTGCGGGCCGAACTTGACCGCCAGAAGCGCCGCCTGACCGAGGCCGCCGAGGGCGAAGGCTCGCTCGCCTCGAAAACGGCGGCGATCCAGATGGCGCAGGCCGATCTTGCGACCGCCGACATGGTGCTGCAATCGGCGCTTGAATCCATGCGCATGTCAGAGACCGAGGCCAACAAGCAGGTGCGCTACCTGACCGTGAGCGCGCGGCCCGTCCTGCCGCAGGAGGCCAGCTATCCCCGGGTGTTCGAAAACACCGTTCTGGCCTTTCTGATCTTTTCTGGTATCTACCTGATGGTGTCGCTTACGGCCTCCATTCTCAGGGAACAGGTAACATCTTGACCATGCACGAGATCGACATTTCCGGCTGCCGTGTCGCAAATGACCGGCCCCTGACCGTCATCGCCGGGCCCTGCCAGCTTGAATCCGCCGACCATGCCCAGATGATAGCGGGCACACTGAAAGAGGTCTGCGCCGCTCAAGGCGCGGGGTTCATCTTCAAGGGCTCGTTCGACAAGGCCAACCGCACCGCGCTCTCGGGCAAGCGCGGCCTTGGCATCGACGAGGGGTTGAAGGTGCTTCAATCGGTCAAGGAGGCGCTTGGGGTGCCGGTGCTCACCGACATTCACACGGCTGAGCAATGCGCGCCGGTGGCCGAAGTGGCCGATGTGCTGCAAATCCCGGCCTTTTTGTGTCGTCAGACCGATCTTCTGATTGCGGCGGGCGAGACCGGGGCGGCGATCAACGTCAAGAAGGGGCAATTTCTCGCACCATGGGACATGCCCAATGTCATCGCCAAGCTCGAGGCCACCGGCAATCGCCGCATCCTGCTGACCGAGCGCGGCACGTCGTTTGGCTACAACACGCTGGTGGCCGACATGCGCTCCTTGCCGCAGATGGCGGCGACGGGCTATCCGGTGGTGATGGATGCCACCCATTCGGTGCAGCAGCCCGGCGGCCGCGGCGGCAGCAGCGGCGGGCAGCGCGAGTTTGCCCCCGTGATGGCGCGCGCCGCCGTGGCGATCGGCGTGGCGGCGGTGTTCATCGAGACGCATGAGGACCCGGACAACGCGCCCTCGGACGGGCCGAACATGATCCCGCTCACGCAGATGCCCGCGCTGATCGACACGCTGATGCAGTTCGACCGGCTGGCCAAGGCAAACCCCCTGACCCTGTGAGCCAAAAGAGTCTTTCATGACCAGACCGCTTTCGACCGTCACCCCGAACACCTGGGAGTTCCTGCGCGACGCGATGATCGCGCCGACGGGGTTTCGTGAATACGATGCGCGCTGGAAATATCCCGACGCGATCAACCTGCCGGGCATCACCGCGCTCGGGCTCGGGCTTGGCACGCAAATCCACGCGCACGGCATCGCGCCGGTGATCGCGGTCGGCAACGACTACCGCGACTATTCGCTGAGCATCAAGAACGCGCTCATCCTCGGGCTGATGCAGGCGGGCATCCACGTCAGGGACATCGGCCCCGCGCTCTCGCCCATGGCCTATTTCGCGCAGTTTCACCTTGACGTGCCCGCCGTGGCCATGGTCACCGCCTCGCACAATCCCAATGGCTGGACCGGGGTCAAGATGGGGTTCGAGCGCCCGCTCACCCACGGCCCCGACGAGATGGCGGAATTGCGCGACATCGTGCTGGAGGGGCGCGGGGTGGCGCGCGCGGGCGGATCGTATGAATTCGTCCCCGGTGTGCGCGAGGCCTATCTTGACGATCTCGCGGGCGATTTCCGCATGACCCGCAAGCTGCGCGTGGTCTGCGCCACCGGCAATGGCACGGCGGGGGCCTTTGCGCCCGAATTATTCGAGCGGATCGGCGTCGAGGTGATCCCCTCGCACAACCGGCTCGATTACACCTTCCCGAACTACAACCCCAACCCCGAAGCCATGGAAATGCTGCACGACATGGCCGGGACGGTGCGCGCCACGGGGGCCGATTTCGCGCTAGGCTTCGACGGCGACGGCGACCGCTGCGGCGTGGTCGATGACGAGGGCGAGGAAATCTTCGCCGACAAGATGGGCGTCATCATGGCGCGGGACCTGTCGAAGATCTACCCCGATGCGACTTTCGTGGCGGATGTGAAATCCACCGGGCTTTTCGCCTCGGACCCGGAATTGATCAGGAACGGCGTCAAGGCGGATTACTGGAAGACCGGCCACAGCCACATGAAACGGCGCGTCAAGGAATTGGGTGCGCTGGCGGGGTTCGAGAAATCGGGGCATTACTTCCTCGCCCATCCCATCGGGCGCGGTTACGATTGCGGGATGCGCGTGGCGGTCGAGATCTGCAAGCTGATGGACCGCAACCCCGATATGTCCATGTCCGACCTGCGCCGCGCGCTGCCGCAGACCTGGGGCACGCCGACCATGTCGCCATATTGCGCGGATACCGAAAAATATCAGGTGCTGCAGCGGATCGTGGCGCGGCTGGTGGCGAAAAAGGAGGCCGGAGAGCCGCTGGCGGGGCGCCCCATCAAGGAGGTGGTGACAGTCAACGGCGCGCGCGTGATCCTCGACAACGGGTCGTGGGGGCTGGTGCGGGCCTCGTCGAACACGCCCAATCTGGTGGTGGTCTGCGAAAGCAGCGCGAGCGAGGCCGAGATGCGCGCGATCTTTGCCGATCTCGACGCGGTGATCCGCACCGAGCCCGGCGTCGGCGATTACGACCAGACGATCTGAGGCCGCCCGCTCGCCGGACCCAGGCCCCCGGCACGGCGCCGGGGGCCGCGGCGTGACAGGGCGGGGCTTATTGCAGCCGGCCCATGGCCACGGCCACATCGGCCATGCGGCACGAAAAGCCCCATTCGTTGTCATACCAGGCCAGCACCCGCACCAGCCGCTTGCCGGTGACCTTGGTCAGATCCGGCGCGAAGATCGAGCTTTCCTCGGTATGGTTGAAATCGACCGAGACCTTTGGCGCGGGATCATAGCCCAGAATGCCCTTCATCGCACCCGCCGCCGCCTCGGCGACGACATCGTTCACGTTGTCCCTAGTCACGTCGCGGGCCGCGATGAACGTCAGGTCCACCGCCGAGACATTGGGCGTGGGCACGCGGATGGCCGAGCCGTCGAGACGGCCGGCAAGCTCGGGCAGCACCTCACCAAGCGCCTTGGCCGCCCCGGTGGAGGTGGGGATCATCGACATGGCCGCCGCGCGCGCGCGGTAGAGGTCGTTGTGGCGGCGGTCATGGGTGGGCTGATCGCCGGTGTAGGCGTGGATCGTGGTCATGATGCCGCTCTCGATGCCGATGCCCTCATGCAGCGCCTTGGCCAGCGGCGCGAGGCAGTTGGTGGTGCACGACCCGTTCGAGATCACCTTCTCGCCCGATTGCAGCATCGCATCATTGACGCCGAAGACCACGGTGCGATCCACGTTCTTGGCGGGGGCCGAGATCAGCACCTTACGCGCGCCGCGATCCAGATGCGCGCGGGCTTTGGTGCCGTCGTTGAACTTGCCGGTGCATTCGAGCACCACATCGACGCCTTCCCAGTCCAGTTCGTCGAGCTTGTAGGTGGACATGACCTCGATCGGCCCGCGCCCCAGATCGAGCGTGTTGCCCGCCACCGTGATCGGGTGGCCAAAGCGGCCATGCACGCTGTCGTAGCGCATCAGGTGCGCGGCGGTCTCGATCGGGCCGGTGGCATTGACCTTGACGACCTTGATATCGTTGCGCAGGCTCTCGGCGATATGGGCGAGCGTGCAGCGACCGATGCGGCCGAAACCGTTGATGCCGACGGTGATGGTCATGGGGCGACTCCTGTTCGGATGGTTACGCGCGGTATAGACGGGGCGCGCGCGTTCGGAAAGCCGCAAAGCAGTGGTTTTTGACGGATTTTCAGTATGTTAGCGATAACCGTTATCGCCAAACCAGCGCCTCGGGAGATGGTGGCGCTAACGGCGGCTCAGCCGAGGGCGGCAATCTCGCGCGCGACAAGCGCGGGGATGGCGGGCGCGGTGCCGATGGGCGGCAGGCGCAAGCCGACAAAGCCCGCCGCATCGAGCGCCTTTGGGAGGTCATCCACCACATGCCCGCCCTCGGCGGCAAAGAACGGCAGGCAGAGGCTCTGCCCGCCCAGCCCCCGCGCCGCGTCGGCCAGAAATGGGGATTGCTCGACAAATCCCACGCGAATTTCGGCGAGCGCCAGCAACGCGCCAAGTGCGGCGGCAAAGGCGCGGGTGTCGCGCGCCGAATTGGCGCTGCGGCCCGAGCCGTGCCCGGCGATGAAGGCCCGCACCCCGGACGCCTGCCACCCTGCCGCCGCGATTTCCGCGCGCAATAGCTCGGCGCCAAGCGCGGGCAGCGCGGGCGAGACGCCCAGGGGCCGCAGGATCACGGCCCCGGGCGCGGATGACAGCCGCTTGCGCAGGGCATCGCCGGTGAACCAGCCCTCGGTCATGAAAAGCGGGTAGATGCGCGGCGCGGGGCCTGCCCCGGCAAGGGCCCTGTCGAGCGCGCCGGGTTTGGCCAGCGTCGCCGCGCCGACATGCCAGCCGGGCAGCGCCGCCGCGACCTTTTGCGCGAACCCGTGAAGATCGGCCTCCGCTGGCTCCGGGTCGGAGGGCTGGCCGTGGCTCACGATGATGGCGGATCGCTGCATGGCCTCTCCGGTGCGGTCATCCTCTGGCGCAGGAGATGCAGCGCGTGAGGCTGGGGTCAAGGGCAAGGCGCGCCCCGGCAATCTCTTGGCCGCAATCCTCGCAATATCCGAACTCGCCTTCGTCGAGGCGTATGAGCGCCGCGCGCAGCCGCCGCCGCTCGATGTCGCGCCGGGCATGGGTGGCGCGCGCCATGGCCTGCGATTGCAGCGCGTCCTGCCGGCTCAGTCGCCCGACGGCCTGCTGATCGAGCTCCACCGTGGCCTGCCCCTCGCGGCCGCGCGCGTCCTCCTGGTCGATCTCGGCAAGCCGCGCGATGATCCGCGCGCGAAAGGCGGTTTGCGTTGCGTCGTCCATCGCCCTATGTCCCCTGTGCCGTCGTGGATTTTCTCCGCGAAACGCCTCTGGTATAGTGAAGGCCCGAGAAGGAGACCAGCCCGTGCCCAACATCAAGACCAAACTGGCCGAATTCGATCCCGTCTGGGTCCAGATCGCGCAGGAGGCGCGGACGGCGATTGCCGATGAGCCGCTTCTGGGCGGGCTCATCCATTCCAGCGTGCTGCACCACGGCAGCTTCGAATCGGCGCTGGCCTACCGGATTTCGCTCAAGCTGGCCTCGCCCGAGATGCCAGAGCAGATCCTGCGCGAGATCTGCGACAAGGCGCTGGCGGCCGATTCGGCCATCGGCCTTGCGGCGCGCGCCGATATGGTCGCGGTGCGCGACCGCGACCCGGCCTGCGACAGATTTCTTTTGCCGCTTCTGTTCTTCAAGGGCTATCAGGCGGTGCAATGCTATCGCATCGCGCATTGGCTCTGGCGCGAGGGGCGGCGCGATTTGGCGCGGTTCTTCCAGATGCGCTCGTCCGAGGTGTTCGGCGTCGATATCCACCCCGCCGCGCGCATCGGCAAGGGCATCATGATCGACCACGCCCATTCCATCGTCATCGGTGAAACAGCGGTGGTGGGCGACAATGTCTCGATGCTCCATTCGGTGACGCTCGGCGGCACCGGCAAGGAGGAAGAGGACCGCCACCCCAAGATCGGCGACGGTGTGCTCATTGGCGCGGGGGCCAAGGTGCTGGGCAATATCCGGGTGGGCCGCTGCTCGCGTATCGCCGCAGGCTCGGTGGTGTTGGAGGAGGTGCCGCCCTGCAAGACGGTGGCGGGCGTGCCCGCGCGCATCGTCGGCGAGGCGGGTTGCGATCAACCCTCGGTCAGCATGGATCAGCTTCTGGGTGTGCGCGGCAGCGAGGCCGAGTGATCCGCGCGCCGGCCGGCTAGCCGGGGGGCGCGGCGGCGAACGGATCGGACGGATAGCGCACCCCCGCGAGATAAAGACCGTGAGGGGGGGCGACGGGGCCGCAGGCGGCGCGGTCGCGCGCCTGCAGCGCGGCGCGCACATCCTCGGGCTGCCAGGCCCCGCTGCCCACCCGCTCCAGCGTGCCGACAAAGCTGCGCACCTGGTTGTGCAGAAAGGAACGCGCGGCGAAATGCAGGTGGATTTCCGGCCCCGTGGGGGTGTCCACCGCCTCGATCCGCGCCTCGTCCAGCGTCTTGACCGGGCTTTTCGCCTGGCAGATCGAGGCGCGAAAGGTGGTGAAATCGTGATGGCCCACCAGATACGCCGCGCCCGCGCGCATGGCCCCGATATCGAGCGCGTGGCGCAGGTGCCAGACGCGACCGGCATCAACGGCAGGCGGCGCGCGGCGGTTGAGGATGCGAAAGAGATAGCGCCGCCCCGTGGCCGAGAACCGCGCGTGCCAGTCGTTCGGCGCGCGCGCGCAGGCGATGATGGCGACAGGCAGGGGCTTGAGGTGGAAATTGAGCGCCTCCGAGAGGCGAAATGGATCCCAGTCGCGCGCCAGCTCGCAATGCGCCACCTGCCCGAGCGAATGGACCCCCGCATCGGTCCGCCCGGCGGCGGCGGTGCCGTGCGCGCCGGGCCCGAGCCGCCCGAGCGCCGCCTCGATCGCGCCCTGCACCGAAACGCGATCGGCCTGCCGCTGCCAGCCGGCAAAGGGCGCACCGTCATATTCGACCTTGAGAGCATAGCGCGGCATCGGATCGGATCCTTTCTCGGGGCCGATCTTGTGCAATGTTGGCCAGGCAGGGGCAAGCCCCATCGCCGCCTTTCCCCCGGCGCAGGCGCGGTGTAAGGCAAAGCAGGCCAAAAAGCGGAGCGCGCGACATGCCCCTGATCCTGCCCGATACGACGCTTCTGATGCAGATGCTGGCGATGCTTCTGGTGATCGGGGCCTTTGCGGGGGTGCTCGCGGGGCTTCTGGGCGTGGGGGGCGGCATCGTGCTGGTGCCTGCGTTCTTCCATGCCTTCCAGACGCTTGGCTATGACAGCCCGCAGCTCATGCAGATATGTCTTGCCACCTCGCTTGCCACGATCATCGTGACCTCGGTGCGGTCGGTGCTGAGCCATGACAGGAAGGGCGCGGTGGACTGGGAGATCCTGCGCGGATGGGCACCCTGGATCGCGCTTGGCGCGATTCTCGGCGTGGTGGCGGCGGCGGGGCTGCGTTCGGTCACGCTTCAGGCGATCTTTGGCGTGCTGGGGGTGGTGATCGGCCTCTATCTCGGGTTCGGCCGCGCCCATTGGCGTCTCGGCACAGCCATGCCCGGCGGCATGAGGCGGCTGGTCATCGCGCCGGTCGTGGGCTTTCTGTCGGTGCTCATGGGGATCGGCGGCGGCAGTTTCGGCGTTCCGCTGATGAGCCTTTACGGCGTACCGATCCATCGCGCGGTGGCGACGGCGGCGGGGTTCGGCGTGACCATCGCGCTGCCCTCGGTGCTGGGCTTCCTGCTGCTCGATATCGCGCCCGATGGCCGCCCGCCATTCACCATCGGCGCGGTCAATCTGGTGGCCTTTGCCGTGGTGGTGGCGATGACGATGATCACCGCGCCATGGGGGGTGCGGCTGGCTCATGCGATGGATCCGAGGCCGCTCAAACGTGTCTTTGCCGTCTTCATTACCATCGTCGCGCTCAACATGCTGCGCAAGGCGCTTGGCTGGTAGCGATGAACCGGCGCAGCCCGGCCGCGCGCCTCAGTCGCGCGCGCGCCGCGCCGCCCGTCCGCCCCGGCGTTTCCCGAGCAGGTCGGCGCGGTCGGGCAGGGCGGCGATGATGTCGCGCCGCTCGTCGGCGCCCATCTTCGACCAGCGCGCGATCTCGTCGATGGAGCGCAGACAGCCGGTGCAGATGCGCGCCTCGGGGTGAACGACGCAGATGCGCACGCAGGGGCTTTCGATCTCGTCGCGTTGCCAGATGTCATCCGTCATGCTCTGCCCTCATATGGCGCATCCGGTCGAGCGCCCCTTGCAGGATATAGGCCGCGGCCACCGCGTCGATCACCTCGGCGCGCCGTTTGCGCGACGTGTCCGCCTCCAGCAGCACCCGTTCGGCGGCCACGGTCGAAAGCCGCTCGTCCCAGAAGCCGATCGGCAGCCCGGTGAGCGCGGCCAGATTGCGGGCAAATGCGCGCGTGGACTGGGCGCGCGGACCCTCGGAGCCGTCCATGTTGCGCGGCAGGCCGAGCAGGATGCCGCCCGCCTCGCGCGCAGCGGCAATCTCCAGCAGGCGCGCGGCATCGAGGGTGAATTTCCGCCGCCTGACCGTCTCGACCGCGCTTGCCGTGGACAAAAGGCGATCGGACAGCGCAACGCCGATGGTCCTGGTCCCGAGGTCGAGCCCGATGACGCCGCGCCCGCGCGGCAGGGCGGCGGCGAACCCGGCGATGTCGTCGTGGATCATTCGGCCACTCCCGCGCTGCGGGCGGCGGCGCGCATGGTCGCGAGTGCGGCTGCGTCCCCGGCGAACACCTCCTGCGCCTCGGTCCAGGTGCGGCGTGCGGCCTCCTGCTCGCCCAGGACGCCATAGGCGTTGATAAGCCGCGCCCAGTCCCCGGGCGGGCCGCCCTCGGTCGCCAGCCGCTCCGAGAGGCGCGCGACCATGCCACGGATCATCCCGGCGCGCGCCTGCGGGTCCATGCCGGCGGCGGCCTGCATGTCCTCGGCCGTCGGGCCGCGGCCCTGGGGCGGCAGGCTGTAGCGCACGCCCGCGCGCATGGCGATCTCCTCGATCCCGGCCCGGATCATGGGCACCCAGGGGGCCTGATCGGGGCTTTCCTCCAGAAGGTCGCGCCAGAGGCGAAAGGCCCGGTCGGGCCGGTCCACCTGAAGGAAGTAGATCCCCAGATAGAACCGCGCGGTCGGCGCGCGCGGGTCGCGTTCGAGCGCAGCGCGCAGCGCGGCCTCGGCATCGCGCGAGACGTAGCCCCCCGCCGCCTCGATCATCAACTCTGCCAGCATGGCGTGATCGGTCGCGGTCGCCGCCTCGCCGCGCACCGCCACAAGCTGTACCTGCGCCGCGCGCGCGGCGGCCATGTTGCCAAGTGCGGCCTCGCTGCGCACCAGGAATTGCAGCCCCTGCTCATCGCCGGGCCGCGCCGCCACCACCGCGCGCAGCCGCTCGACCAGCGCCAGATGCTCCTCGCTCACCCCTTCGGGCGCAGAGATCGCAGGGCCAATGCGCGCCTCGGCCTCTGCCTGCGACAGCCGGTCGGCGCGCGCGGCCTCGGAGGCGGCGATGCGCTGCGCCATCGGCAGGTCGGGATAGCCCGGCGCGCCCACCTGCCCATAAAGCCAGACCCCGCCCCCCGCGAGCACCACGACGCAAAACGCCGCCACCGCGAAGCCTGCCACGCGCGGTTGACCGCCCGCCTCGCCGCCTGCGCGCAACTGCGCATCCGCCGCCAGAATCCGACGCGAAATCTCGGCCCTCAGCCGTTCGGCCTCATCCTCGGCGATGACCCCGCGCCCGAGGTCGCGCTCGATCTCGCCCAACTGGTCACGATAGACGCGCAGATCATAGGCGGCGGGCGCTTCGCCGTCGGCACGGCCACGCAAGAGCGCCAGCGCCAGCACAATCCCCGTGCCGAGGGCCAGCGCCCCGGCAATAATCCAGAAAGTCATGAGCACACCCTTTCACCTCTCCATGTAACGGGGCGGCGCGGTGAAAAAAAGGCCCAAGCGACCGCGCCGGCACGGACCCGGCGAGGTCGCGGTTTGTCAGCGGCCCTTGAACACGGGAGGACGCTTTTCGTTGAAGGCGCGCATCCCCTCGATACGGTCTTCCGACAGGATCAGCCGGTGATAGGCTTCGAGCGCAAACTTGTGCGAGGTCTTGCGGTCCACGTCGAGGGCGACATTCATCGCCTTCTTCGCCTGCTTGACGGATAGCGGGGCGTTCGCGCATATCTTTTCGCCCGCCTCGATAACCTCTTCCATCAGCTTGCCCTCGGCGCAAATGCGGTTGACCAGCCCCCATTCCAGCGCCTTGCGCGCATCTATGGGACGCGCGGTCAGCACCATCTCCTTGGCGCGGCGCTCTCCGATGACGTTGGGCAGGACCGACACGCCGCCAGCGCCGGGCATGATGCCACGGCTGACCTCGGTGATGGCGAATGTGGCATGTGGCGCGCAATAAGTGAAATCGCAATTCAGGGTCATTTCCAGACCGCCGGCATAGGCCACACCGTTGACCGCGCAGACGATCGGCACCGGGCAGTCGGCCATCGCAAAGATCGCCCGTTGACCGTCGAGGTGCTGATCGAACCATTGTTCGTCGGTCATGTCATTGCGCTGCTTGAGATCACCGCCCGAGCAGAATGCCTTTTCGCCGGCACCTGTCAGGATGATGCAGCGCACATCGCCGGGGCGCTGGACAAGCGGCGCGAAGACGTCGCCCAGTTCCCGCATCATCGCGGTGTTCATGGCGTTATGGACTTCGGGCCGGTTCAGGGTGACGATCATCAGCCCGTTGTCGCGTTTCTCGACCAGGATGGTCTCGTATGTCCGTGTCATGGGATCTGTCTCCATTCCCGTGTAATTGCCTCATTTCAACCCTTCGGGAGGGAACAGCCGTTCCTCTCCCGTCAGAACGGCCAGCCCCCTCAGTAGGATTTCGGCATACCCAGCCTGTGCTGGCCGATATAGGCCAGGATCAGGTTGGTCGAAATCGGCGCAGTCCGGAAATGACGCACCTCGCGCCAGACCCTTTCGACATCGTATTCGCGCGCCACGCCAAAGCCGCCATAGGTCTGCATGGCAACATCCGCCGCATTCCATGCGGCCTCGGCCGCCAGATGTTTCGCTGCATTGACCTCATATCCGCAGTCCAGCCCCGCATCCAGCATGGCCGCCGCCCGGCGCCCCATCAGGTCGGCGGCGTCGAGTTGGGCATAGGCATCGGCGATGGGAAACTGTATGCCCTGGTTCCTGGAGATTGGCCCGCCGAACACGACCCGCTCATTGGCATAATCCACCGCCCTCTTCAGGAGCCACTTCCCGGATCCGATAATCAGACCGCTGGCAAGGGTCCGTTCGGCATTCATGCCCGACAGGATGTAGGAGAAACCCTCGCCTTCTTCGCCGATCAGATCCTCCACCGGCACCACCGCATCCTTGAAGAACACCTCATAGGTCAGGTGATTGGTCATGATGTCGATCGGGCGCAGCTCGATCGTGCCCTCGCGCAGCCCGCGCTTCATATCGAGCAGGAACACCGATAGCCCATGTTTGCGGTGCTTCACCTCGTCGATCGGTGTGGTCCGTGCGAGAAGCAACATCAGATCCGTATGCGCCGCCCGGGACGTCCAGATCTTCTGGCCGTTGATCAGATACCTGTCGCCGTCGCGCACCGCGCGGGTCTTCAGCTTCAGGGTTTCCGATCCGGCCCCCGGCTCGGTTACGCCGAATGCCTGCAACCGCAGTTCTCCGGTGGCGATTTTGGGCAGATAGCGTTGTTTCTGATCGGCGTTGCCATGTTTCAGAACCGTGCCCATCGTATACATCTGGGCTATGCAGGCCGCGGCATTGCACCCCTCTGCGTGAACCGTTTCGAGAACCACCTGCGCCGCCCGGAAAGGCACGCCCAGCCCGCCATATTCCTCGGGCACCAATGCCGACAGATACCCCCCGTCGCCCATGGCCTTGACAAAAGCGTCCGGGTATTCCCCGGCCTTGTCCAGATCGCGCCAGTACTTGTCCGGGAAATGGGCGCACAGCTTGCGCACACCTTCGCGGAAATCGGGGTAGTCATTGCCGATGTTCATCTGCAAGTCTTCAATGTTCAGATCCATTGGTGTCACCTCTCGTGTTGATATGTCTCATGCTGGTGCGTTCGCGATCCGGGGTTGAAGGGCGGCCAGGTCGCCCCTGGTCGCCTGGCAATCGAACGTCATGGACGCAAGATGCCTGTGGGCCATGCGGATGCGCGCAGCGGTCGGTCTCGTCGTTTTCACATCGCTTTCGAACGGGTTGCAGGGCGCGGGCGGAACCGGTCCAGCCCGCCCGAATGCAGCACCCGGCTCATCAGCCTTGTGCCCATGATCTCCTGGGCCTTGCGTGCGGCATCGATCAGTTTCTCCAGGTCGATGCCGGTCTCTATGCCCAGTTCGTGACACAGGAACACCGAATCCTCGGTGGCGATGTTGCCGGCGGCCCTGGCGTCACCGTAGCCGCTGAACGGACAGCCCCCGAGCCCCCCGATGGCGCTGTCAAACAGGTCGATGCCCATTTGCAGCGCCGCGTAGAGATTTGCGATCCCCAGCCCGCGCGTATCGTGGAAATGCATTCCGATGCGTGTGCCCTGGGGCAGAAGATCGCGCAATGCGGCGATCATCCGCCTGACCGCCTCGGGGTTGGCCCAGCCCATCGTGTCGGCAATGACCAGCGTGGGCACGGCAATTCCGGCCTCGTCGCACTGGCGCATGAGCGTGCGAACGACATCCAACACCCGCGACAAGGCAATTTCACCCTCGAAATTGCAGCCAAAGGCGGTCGTGATCCCGGCAGAGGCAACCGCGTGGCCATGTTCACGATAAAGCTCGATCCAGCTTTTCTGCCGCTCGGCCATATCGGCCATCGAACAGTTGTTGTTTCGCCGGCAGAAAGCGTCGGACGTATAATAAATCAGCATCGGGTCGATATGCACCCGATCCGCCGCAAGCGCGTTCAGGAACCCCTTTTCATTCAGCCACATGGCAGAATATTCCACGCCCGGCTTGCGGTCGATCCTCTCGAACAGCTCGGCCGTGTCGGCCATCTGGGGGACGTATTTCGGGCTGACGAAAGAGCCGACCACGATGCGCCTCACGCCGGTCTCGCCAAGCAGGTCGATCAACTCCGCGCGCTGTTCGATCGGATGAATTGTCCTTTCGATCTGAAACCCCTCGCGCGGCCCTTCCTCGCGGAACTCGACCGATTTCGGAAACCCTGTCATCTCTTGCCCATCCTTCGCCATTCCTCTTTCCGGACCGATCGGATCCCCTAGCGTACGCCTTCGAAAAACAGCGATGGAAGCCATAACGAGAGATCCGGCACATATGTGATCAATCCCACCAGGAGCACCATCAGAACGATGAAGGGCAGCACACCGCGAACTACGGTCCCGATGCCGGCACCTGATATCGACGACAGCACATAGAGGTTGAGCCCGATCGGAGGCGTGATCAAGGCCAGTTCCATGTTGACCGTCATGACGATTGCAAAATGGATCGGATTTATCCCGAGAGGTGCCAGCAGCGGCAGAAGCAGCGGCAGGGTAATCAGCATGACCGCAGCGACCTCGAGAAACATGCCGAGAACCAGCAGAAGCACGTTGATCGCCAACAGGAATTGCCAGGTCTTCAGTTCCTGCGTAACGACAAAATCGACCAGTTGCGCGGGCAGACCGGATTCGGTCACCCAATGGCCGAACACCAGCGCCGTGGCAACAATGATCATGACACTTGTCGCGCTTTTCATACCCTCGGCTGCGATCCGCAGGGTGTCGCGCATCCGGCTGCCCCGATAGACGAACGCGGTAAGCAGAAAGGCCACCAGCGCAGAGACAATCGCCGCTTCGGAGATGGTTGCGATACCGGAATAAATGCCCCCGAGCACGATCACGGGAAGGGACAGGGCCGGCATCGCACGCAGGTTCTGGCGCAGGAATTCGCCCGCGTCGGGCCGCGTCCGTCGGGGCAGTGCCTCGCGCCGGGAAATCAGCATGATGTAGCCGGCAAACAGCGCGGCCTGCAACAGACCGGGCACGACCCCCGCCAGAAACAGCCGCTGCACCGATTCCTCGGCGATCAGCGCATAGAGCAGCAGCGCCAGGCTGGGCGGGATCAGAATCCCCAGCGTGCCCGAAGCGCCGACCACCCCCAGCGCCAGCGGGCGCGGGTAGCCGCGCCGGACCATTTCTGGTATCAGGATCGTGCCCATGGCCATCGCCGTGGCCACCGATGACCCCGAGATCGCGGCAAAGACGGTGCAGGCGATGACACAGACCACACCCAGCCCGCCGTGCATCCAGCCAACCCAGACGTCGGCGACATCGATCAGCACCCGCGCAATACCTCCGCGCTGCATGAAGGACGCGGCCAGCACGAAGAACGGAATCGCCATCAGCAACTGCGAATTGAGGCCGTCCATGATCTGCGAGGCCATGCCGACCAGCGGTCGCCCCTCGACCATGAAAATCACCATCGAGGTGCCACCCAGCACCAGATAAATGGGCACCCCCAACGTCAGCAGGACAAAGAACAGGATCAGGACAAGCGATATGCTCAATTTTTCGACCCCTTCACGGTCACGTCAACTTTCGCTTCCGGCATGATCGAGAAGTTTGGGCGTGAACCGAAATGCCAGCAGCCACAACCTGTGAATGTAGCGCAGGATCACCAGCGCAAACCCGACTGGCAGAGCGGAGTAAAATATCCACAGCGGCGCGCGCAGCGACCCGATGCTCAGATCGCCGAAGTCCCAGGCTTCATAGGCGGCAAGGAAGGAATAGCGCAGCAAGACCGCGCCAAAGGCGATTCCAATCAGACAATGAATGATCTCGGCGCCGCGGCGCCCCGCGAGGGGCAACATCTGCACGACCAGGTCAGCGCGCACGTTGCGATTTTCATAGGTCAGCGCGCTGTTGGCCAGAAACAGCGCCCAGACCACGAAATAGACCGTCAGTTCCCCGGCCCAGCCGGTGACGTATTGCGGGCCGAAGATGCGCGCGAACATGTCGTAAAGCGATATCGCCAGCGCCGCCAGCAGCAACAGCCCGATAATCGCCGTCTCGACCGCGTTCCATATCCGTATGAATGTGGTCATGTGGCGGCCCCGGGACAGCCGCTGGTCGCGGCGGCCCCGAAAACGATCTCACCAGACATTAGTTCGTACGACCTTCAATCCCCGCTCTGACCTGTTCGATGAAGTCGGTATCCATTTCCATCCTCGCCACCAGCGCGGGCATGGCCTCGGACATCTTCTCGCGCCATCTGACCGAGTCTTCGGGACTGGAGTCGGTCGCGGCAATTCCGTTCTGCGTGAGCACTTCGCGCGCCTGGGTATCGGCTTGCTTCGCCGCCTCGCGCGCATCGCCGATCGTGTCGCGCCAGGCGCCGGTGATCGCGGCCTGCAACTCCGGCGTCAGCTTGTTCCAGAAGGCGTCGCTGACCAGCGGGACATAAGCGGCGTAGAACCCGTTGTCCTTGAAGGCGTATTTGACGCCTGAATCCCACAATTTGGCACTCACGACGCTATCGGAGGCGCTCAGGAAACCGTCCACCGTCCCCTGGCTGAGCGCCAGCGGCACATCGCTGAAGGGAATGCTCACCACAGTAGCGCCCAGCCCCTCTGCCATCGCAACAAGCAGCGTCGCGCCCGGCACACGGAGCTTGAGGCCGGCCAAGTCGGCCTGTGTGGTGACCGGCTTGTCAACCGTAAACCAGCTGGTTCCGCCCAGAACCAGCCAGTCGCCCAGAACGCGCGAACGGGTCTTGGCCTCGATCTTCGGGCCAACCCAGGGCGCAACCACGTCATCGAGCACGCCGATCACGTCATCGGCGTCCAGCCCGTAGAATATCGGCAGCATGAGCACGGTCGTCTCGGGCACCATCCCGCCAAGGAACCAGTTGCCCGGCACCGCCATTTCAAGACTGCCCTGACGCAGCGCCTTGGCAACGTCCCCGTCCTTGTAGAGCTGGGCAGACTCGAAGAGTTTTATATCCAGTTGCCCTCCGGTCCGTTCGTTCAGCACCTCGATGAACCGGCGCAACGATTGGTTGCGCGTGTGCGAAGGCCCGGTATCGACCGATATTCGCATCTCGATCGGTTCGGCCGATACCACCGGCACCGTGGAAAATGTCACTGCCAGACCTGCCGCGATTGCGCAGAGCAGTCTTGTGGGTAGCGTAATCGTCATTTGTTCCTCCCCGGCGGGTTCATCCATCATTATTTATGACCCGTCAGTCAGAGGCTAATCCGCGCCGCTGGCCTGTGTCAACAAGGGGCGCACCTGCTCATCCCGTCGGCGCGGGCCGAACGGAGCGTCCGAGCCCATGCAAGGGACAGGATCGCCGGGCCTTTCCCTGCCGGTGCAGGAAAGGTAAACTGGCCGGTTCTGACACCGCCCCCGGCAACCTTATCGCGCCGCTGTCGTGGCTGGCTTTCGCGCCGCCCGTCTCATGGCCCGGCGCGCGCGTCGCAAAAACGCCTGGAAAAGTGGCAGATTTTCTGTTTGTGCTCGAATGACAGGCAATGGTCGTCCCGGCCATCGCCATGCGCCGCGCAGGACTGGAACTGCCATCCCGTCTTGCGCTTCCTGACAGAAGCCAGGCAGGAGGGGTGATGAACGGATCGGACATCTTTGACGAGATGTGGGGCAGCGACACAAGCCTGCGCGAGCCCTATCGCGGTTTTCATGACTGGTTCGACCAGGAAGACCCTAGGCGCCTGCGCGCCAAGCAGCGCGAGGCCGAGGAGCTTTTCCGCCTCACCGGCATCACCTTCAACGTCTATGGCAAGGCCGAGGCCGAGGAACGGCTCATCCCGTTCGACATCATCCCGCGCATCATCTCGGGGGCGGAATGGGCGCGGCTGTCGCGCGGGATCGAGCAGCGTGTGCGCGCGATCAACGCCTTTCTGCACGACATCTACCACAAGCAGGAGATCATCAAGGCGGGCCGCATCCCCGAGGAAATGATCCGCCGCAACGATGCCTTCCTGCCCCACATGATCGGGGTCGAGCCGCCGGGCGGCGTCTATACCCATATCGTCGGCATTGATTTGGTGCGCACCGGGCCGGGCGAGTTCTTCGTGCTCGAGGACAATGCCCGCACACCGTCGGGCGTCAGCTATATGCTGGAAAACCGCGAGACCATGCTGCGCATGTTCCCCGAGCTTTTCTCGCGCAACCGGGTGCGCCCGGTGCAGACCTATCCGTTCGATCTGCGCCGTTCGCTTGCCGCGAGCGCGCCGGGCTGCGCCAACGGCGATCCGGTGGTGGCGGTGCTGACGCCGGGTGTCTACAACTCGGCCTATTTCGAGCACGCTTTCCTCGCCGACCAGATGGGGGTGGAACTGGTCGAGGGGCACGATCTGCGGGTGGTCGATGGCCGCGTGGCGATGCGCACAACGCGCGGCCACAAGCCCATCGACGTGCTCTATCGCCGGGTGGACGACGAGTTTCTCGACCCGCTCAACTTCAACCCCGAGAGTACGCTTGGCGCGCCCGGCATCATGGATGTCTATCGTGCGGGCGGCCTCACCATCGCCAACGCGCCGGGCACCGGCATCGCCGATGACAAGGCGATCTACAGCTACATGCCCGAAATCGTGGAATTCTACACCGGCGAGCGCCCGATCCTGCACAATGTGCAGACCTGGCGGTGTTCGGAGCCGGACGCGCTGGCCCATGTGCTCGACAACCTCCATGATCTGGTCGTGAAGGAGGTGCATGGCTCCGGCGGCTACGGCATGTTGATCGGCCCCACCGCGAGCAGGAAGGAAATCGCCACGTTCCGCCGCAAACTCAGGGCCCGGCCCGGCAATTACATCGCGCAGCCCACGCTCAGCCTCTCGACGGTGCCGGTCTTTTCGCGCGCTGGGCTGGTGCCGCGCCATGTCGATCTGCGGCCCTTCGTGCTGGTCAGCCCCGGCAAGATCAACGTCACCCCCGGCGGCCTCACGCGGGTGGCGCTCAAGAAGGGGTCGCTGGTGGTCAACTCTTCGCAGGGCGGGGGCACCAAGGACACCTGGGTGCTGGAGGATTGAGCGCGATGCTGGGCAAAACCGCCAATGGCCTGTTCTGGATGTCGCGCTATCTGGAGCGGGCCGAGAATACCGTCCGTCTGATCGAGACCGGGCAGCGCATCGCGCTGACCCGCCTCGGCGACGATGCCCGCGAATGGGCCTCGATCCTGCAAAGCGCCGGTTCCTACCCCGCCTTCATGGACGCCCATGACGAGGTGACCAAGGAGGCCGCGATCGACTGGATGCTGCGCGACCGCGACAACCCCTCCTCGATCCGCACCTGCATCGAGGCCGCGCGGCAGAACGCGCGTCTGGTGCGCACCGCCATCACCGGCGAGGCCTGGGAGGCGATCAACGCCGTCCACATGAGCGCCCGCGACAGCCTGGCCCGCAAGGTGACCGAGCGCGACCTGGCCGAGGCGCTGCAACGGATACGGCAGGGCACGGCGCTGGTGCGCGGCATGATCCTCGGCACGATGATGCGCGACGAGATCTTCGATTTCCTGCGCATCGGCACCTTTCTGGAGCGTGCCGATTACACCGCCCGGATCATCGACGTGAAATATTATGTGCTGCTGCCCTCGATCAACGCGGTCGGCACGATGATCGACAATGTGCACTGGGAAAGCATCCTGCGCGCAGTCGCGGGGCGGGGCGGCTTTCGCATGGAATATGGCGCGGGGGGCGGCCCGCGCGAAATTGTGCATTTCCTTGTCCTCGACCGCCGGATGCCCCGCAGCCTCGCCTTTTGCGCCGCCAAGATCGAGGATAACCTTCGCTATCTCGATCCCGAGGGGCGCAGCCCCACGCTGCGGATGGTGCGCGCGCTCAGGGCGCAATATCTCTCGCATGACGTCTCGGCCATTTTCGATTATGGCCTGCACGAATTCATCCAGAGCGTTCTTTCGGCGCTTGGCGATATCGCCGCGCAGATCGAACGCGATTTCCGTTTTTATGAGTGAGCCAATGCAACTGGAGATTCGCCACACCACCCGCTACCGCTTTGCGGCCCCGGTGACATTCGCGCTGCAACAGGTGCGCAAGATCCCCAAGAGCACACCGCACCAGAGCGTGCTTGGCTGGGTGACCGAGGTAACAGGCGGCACCAAGCAACTCCGGTTCGAGGATCACCACAACAACGTGGTCGAACTCATCAGCTTTGACCGCGACACAACCGAGATCTCCGTCGTCTCGCGCGGGCGTGTGGCGCTGGAGGACAATCACGGCATCGTCGGGCGCCATCGCGGCCCGGCGCCGCTCTGGCTCTATCTCACCAACACGCCGCGCACACAGCCCGGCGCGGGCGTGCGCGATCTGGCGCGCGGGGCGCACGGCGAGACCACGCTTGACCGGCTGCACGCGCTCTCGTCGCATATCCGCGCGACCATCGCCTATGAGGTCGGCTCCTCGCAACCCGGCTGGGGCGCAGAGGACGCGATATCGCAGGGGCGCGGCGTGTGCCAGGATCACGCGCATGTCTTCATCGCCTGCGCGCGGCACATGGACATCCCGGCGCGCTATGTCTCGGGCTATCTCATGCTTGACGACCGCACCAGCCAGGACGCCATGCACGCCTGGGTCGAGGCCCATGTCGAGGGGCTGGGCTGGGTCGGCTTCGACGTCTCCAACGGCATTGCGCCCGATACCCGCTATGTGCGCGTGGCAACGGGGCTGGACTATGCCGATGCCGCGCCTGTATCCGGTATGCGGATCGGAGGCGCCGCAGAGGTGCTCGACGTCCGGATAGACGTTTCGCAGCAGTGAGGCCCCAGATGACCTATTGCGTTGGCATGATGCTCCGGCGGGGTCTTGTTTTCATGTCCGACACCCGCACCAATGCCGGAATGGATAATATCTCGACCTTCAAGAAGATGACCGTCTGGGAGGCGCCGGGCGAGCGGGTGATCACGCTTTTGTCCTCGGGCAACCTTGCCACCACGCAGGCGGTCGTCAGCCTTCTGGACGAGCGCACCAAGGCCCATGACGATCGTCTGCCCACGCTTCTCGGCGTGCCCTCGATGTTTCAGGCCGCGCGGCTGGTGGCGGACACGCTGCGCGAAGTCATCGCCATCCATCGTCAGGCCGGGCAGGAGGCCGACAGCGCCTTTGGCGCCACGCTCATTCTTGGCGGGCAGATCGCGGGCGGCGAACCGCGCCTGTTTCTGATCTATCCAGAGGGCAATTTCATCGAGGCGAGCGCCGACACGCCGTTTTTCCAGATCGGCGAGACGAAATACGGCCGCCCCATCCTAGTGCGCGCCTATGATCCGGACATGAGCTTTGCCGCGGCGATAAAGCTGTTGCTGGTCAGCTTTGATTCGACGCTCAAGGCCAATCTCTCGGTGGGCGCGCCGTTCGATTATCATTTCTACGAGGCCGACAGCCTGTGCTCCGGGCCGCAAGGCCGGATCGAGGCCGAGGACGCCTATTACCGCGACATCGCCGACCGCTGGGGCACTGCGCTCAAGGAGGCGCTCGACGGGCTGCCGGATTTCCAGTTGCCGCCCGACTGACCCATCCGCCCCGACCGCCGCAGTTAGCCCATGTCTTTCACGCAACCCGCCCCCGCCAGCCCCCGCGCCAGCGCGCAGAACTGTTCCAGCCCCACGGTTTCGGCCCGGTCCGTGGGCTGGATCCCCGCCGCCAGAAGCCGGTCCTCGATATCTGGGGCCACCCCCCGCAGCGCCGCGCGCAGCATCTTGCGGCGCTGGTTGAAAGCCTGCGCCACCACCCGCTCCAGCACCTTGGGGTCGGCCGGATAGCGCGGCGCGGGCAGCGCCGTGAGATGGACCACCGCGCTCGAGACCTTGGGCGGCGGGGTGAATGCCTCGGGCGGCAGGTGCATGACGATCCGCGCCTGCGCCCGCCATTGCGCCAGCAGCGCCAGCCGCCCATAGGCCCTGGAGCCGGGCCGCGCCACGATCCGCTCGGCCACCTCGCGCTGGAACATGAGCGTGAGCGACTGCCAGAAGGGCGGCCAGTCGGGCGGCGTCAGCCAGCGGATCAGCAATTCGGTGCCGACGTTATAGGGCAGGTTGGCGACGATGCGGATGGGCGGCGCGAGGTGGGCGCGCGGGTCGATCCCAAGCGCATCGGCATTGAGCACCGTCAGCCGGCCGGGTGCCGCCTCGGCGATCTCGGCAAGCGCGGGCAGGCAGCGCGCGTCCTTCTCGATGGCAAGCACATGGCGCGCGCCCTCCAGAAGCAGCCCGCGCGTGAGGCCGCCGGGACCGGGGCCGATTTCGAGCACGTCGCATTGCGTCAGGTCGCCCGCCTGTCGCGCGATCTTGGCGGTGAGGTTGAGATCGAGCAGGAAATTCTGCCCCAGCGACTTGCGCGCCGAGAGGCCATGCGCGGCAATGACGCGGGCAAGCGACGGCAGCTCGTCGAGCGCGCTCATCCGCGCGCCCGCGCCAGCGTATCGGCCAGCCGCAGCGCCTCGATCAGCGAGGCGGGACTGGCCACGCCCTGCCCCGCAATGTCGAGCGCCGTGCCGTGATCGGGCGAGGTGCGGATGAAGGGCAGGCCAAGCGTCACGTTCACGCCCCGGTCGAAATCGAGCGTCTTGACGGGGATGAGCGCCTGATCGTGATACATGGCGATGGCCGCGTCATAGCCCGCGCGCGCGGCGGCGTGAAACATCGTGTCGGCCGAGAGCGGCCCGCGCAGGTCCATCCCCTCCGCCTTCAGCCGGTCGAGCACGGGGGCGATGGTCTCGATCTCCTCGCGCCCCATGCGCCCGCCTTCGCCGGCGTGGGGATTGAGCCCCGCCACCGCCAGACGTGGCGCGGCGATGCCGAAATCGGCGATCAGCGCGGCGCGGGTGATACGGATCGTTTCCTCCAGCAGCTCGGCGGTCAGCGCCTGTGGCACCCCGGCAAGCGGGATATGGATGGTGACGGGCACGACCCGCAGCGCGGGGCTGGCGAGCATCATCACCACGCGGCCCACGCCCCCGAGATGGGCGAGAAACTCGGTATGGCCGGGAAAGGCAAAGCCCGCCCCCTCCTGCAAGGCCTGCTTGTGGATGGGTGCGGTGCAAAGCGCGCTGGCCCTGCCCGCCCGCACCAGCGCCACGCCGCGCGCGATCACGTCGATCACCCCTTGCGCCTGCGCCGGTTGCGGCTGGCCGGGGGTGCGCGCGCCGGCAAAGGGATGGGCAAGAACGGGAAGCGCCTCGGCCACGACGCCCGCCGCCCCCTCGGGCGTCTCGATCACCGCGACCGGCACGCCCGCGGGCAGGTGGCCCGGGTCGCCGATCAGGAAGAACGGCACGGACCCGCGCAAGGCGGCCCAGGCACTTGCGGCTATCTCGGGGCCGATGCCCGCCGGCTCTCCACAGGTGAGGGCGATCACGGCGCGACGATCCGCGCCTCGGCCTTGAGCTGTTCGAGATAGCCATCGGCCAGCGACGAGATGCGCTGGTTGCGGATGAAGTTGGTCAGGTTCTCGATCGAAGGTGCCTCGCCGTCAAGCCGGGGAGAGCGCCCGCAGAGCATCAGGAACACGAGCGTTTGTCCGTTCGCCCGCGTGAGCCGCGTCGAAACCTCGCCCGGATCGAGCAGCGCCAGCTCGGCGGCGATGTCGGCGGGGATTTCCTCGGGGGCAATGGCCCCGCGGTCCAGCACCTCGGGCGGCTGGCCATGCGCGACACCGTAAAGATCGTCGCAGGTATCCACCCGCGCCCGGATCTGCGCCGCCCGCGCCAGCGCCTGCTCGCTGTGCCCGCCGGGGATGTAATAGGCGGCATATTCGATGGCGGAATATTGCCGCGCGGGCGGCGCGCCCTCTTCGATGTCAAGCATCATGATGAGGGCAAGCCCCCCCTCGACGGGAAGCGGCTCGGAAATCTCGCCGGGCCCGAGGCCAAGCGCCACCTGGCGCAGCAGCGGCGGCAGGTCCGACAGCGCCTGCCAGTTCCTGCGCCCGCCATTGCGCGCCGAGGGGGCTGCGGAATACTGGCGCGCGAAACTGGCGAACTGGGCCGCGCCCTGTGCCGTGGCGATGCGGGCGGCCAGGGCCTGCTTGGTCTCGGCATCCTCCAGACTGGTCACCGGCAGGATGATTTCCGCCAACAGAACCCGCACCGGCGCCCCCCCCGAGAGCGCGAGAGTCGCGCGCTCGATATCGTCCTCGCTGACCGAAACACGCGGGGCAAAACGCGCCTGCGCCACCTCGCGCCAGAGGACCCCGGCATGGACGAAGGCGCGAAACGATTCCTCGGACACGCCCGATTGCGCCAGCGCGGCGACAAGTTGCTCGGCATCCATGTTGGCACGCCCGGCGAATTCCTCCATCCCCTCGGTCACGACATCCTCGGGCAGGGTCATCCCCATCAAGCGCGCCGCCTCCTGCTTGAGGCGCTCCTCGATGAGCTGTTCGCGCGCGAGGCGGTCGATGTCGCCCGGCGCGCGGAAGAGCGTCAGCATCCGCGCGCGCTGCTGGATTTCGTAGCGGGTAATCACCTGGTCATTGACGAAAATGGCCGGAGCAAAGAGGTTCTGCGCCCGCGCCGAAGCCTGCGGCAGGGCAAGGGCCAGTATTAACGCCAGGCCGAGCGCGACAAGCGCGCGCGGGATACGGGTAAGACTCGGGGTCATGCTCATGTGGTCCTGCATTTGCGCGTATAACTTGCATCGCGGGTCCCGGCGCTGAAGCCGCGGAGCCCGATTACAAATCCGAAAACGGTCTCGGGGTCAAGGATAGTGGACGAGGTGAAGCGACGCGAGACCGAAAAGGTGATATCGACACATTCGTTGGTGTAGGTGAGGCCGGCGCCCGCGCGGATGCTGCGCTGGTCAGTCGTGTCGAACCGCCATTCGCCGCTTGCCGTCCAGTGATCGGCAAAGCGATAGCTGCCGTCGATCGACCATTCCGAGATCGTGTCGGGCCGGCTTTCGCGCGGATCCTTTCCCAGCCAGATATAGGTCGCCCCGATATCGGTGCGCGGGTTGCGCCAGCTGCCGCGTGCCTCGGCCTTGGTCACGTCGAACGCGTCGTCGAAAAGGCCCCGCGCCGTCAGAACAAGGCCGCTCTGGTTGCGAAACTGCCCGGCAAGCAGCAAATCGGAGCTGCGCTCGCTCAGGCCCGAAGACGGGGTAAAGCCGGTCTCGCCCGATTTTTCGCGCAGCCGGTCGTCGCGATAGACCTGTCCCACGGCAAATCGCCCCTCCCAACCGGCGGGATCGACGCGGGTATAGCTGGCCCCATAGGCCGCGCTCAGGCCCCGCTCGCGCCGGCCGGGCGCGACGAAACGCGAGATGTTGAAGAGGTTGCCCTCGTCGAATTCGATCACCCGGTTCTCGTCATTGGGGATGTTCGGGTTCGACCCGCCCGACCACGCCACCTGCATCACCGGCTCGATGACATGGGCCGCGCCGTTGGCCGCGATCTTCTGCAACGGCCATCGCAGTTGCAGCGCAGCGCGCGGGGTGATCTCGGTGGCCTGGGAATCCGCCGTCTGCCCGATGTCGCGCAATTCGAAATGATCGAGCGCCACCCCGGTCTCGACCGAGGCGATCACCCCCGCGGGCAGCAGCCATTGCCGCAGCCAGTCCGCCTCGGCGGTAAAGCGCGCCATGTCGCGCCCGTCGGCGTAGCCGTCGGCAACCGGTCCGTCGATGCTCAGGCTCGAATTGCGCTGATGGCCATGGGCGAGCGCGCTCAGCCGCACCTCGCCGCCAAGCCAGCGCGGAAACAGCCGCCGCTGATACTCGGCATTGGCGGCAAGGCTCGGCAGGGTCGAGTTAGCTTCCCCCACCCGCAGGGTGCGGAAATGATCGAGCGCGAGGCGCGCATAATCGTCGCGCCGCGCGCGCTCGACCGAAACGCCGCTTTGCAGCCGGTCCTTGTCGGAAAAATCGTGATCGACGAGAAAGGTATCGTCGCTCGTGTATTCGATACCGAACCGCAGCACAAAATCGCGCGGCAGATCAAGGCGCCCGGTGGCGAAAAGATAGCCGCGCGTGCCCTTGTCTCTGAAATCGTCATCGGCAACCGCGCCGTTGAATTCGATCTCGCCACGGCGGAACATCTGGCGATAGCGCAACTCCAGCCGCCTGGAATTGGTGGCATAGAACGGCGCGATGGTCAGGTCCCTGCTCTCGCCGAGCGTGATGAAATAAGGCATCCGGACCCCCGTGCCCAGAAGGCTCGAATTGACCACCGAGGGGGTAAGAAACCCGGTCGCGCGCTTGACCGAGCCATCGGGCAGGCTCAGGCGCGGCAGGTAGAAAACCGGCGTGTCGAGCACGCGGAACTGCGCGTTGTGGAAATAGAGCCGGCTCTTGTCCTGGTCATGCACAACGCGTTCGGCGCGGATCTGCCAGAGCGGAGGGCGGCCCGTCTCGCAGACCCGGCAGGAGGTCACCGTGGCCTTGTACAGCTCGTTGAGGCGCGCGTCGGTGCGGCGCATCTCGCGGGCGGCAAGCTGAAGCTGTTCGTGCATGACGATCCGCGCACCGCGCAGGATCCCGTCCGAGAGATCCGCATCGAGCGCGGCGCTGTCGGCAAGCACCACGGTGTCGCTGCCCTCGCTGAGGCTGAGCGGGCCGGTGATCGTCAGCCGGTCGGTGTCGCGGTCATAGACGATCTCGCGCGCCGTCAGGCGACGCCCCTGGTAGAGCGCCTCGACATTGCCGCTTGCGATCAGCCGCTCGTCGGCGGTCAGGCGCACCTCGTCGGCCACCAGCATCGCCATGTCCGACGGCGCATCCTGCGCGGCAAGCGGCGTGGCCCGCAAGAGCAGGGCGGCGAGCAGGGCCAGAACGAGCCGCATCAGCCATCCTCCAGATGCAGCAGGATCCCGACCGCAAGCAGGAGCGCCGCCACCGACGGCGCCCAGGCCGCAAGCGACACGGGGATCTGTCCGTTCTCGCCCAGGATCTGCGCGAAATTGCGGATATAGTAGAGGCCGAACCCCGAGATCACCGCGAACAGCACCCTCAGCCCCACATTCGCCCCGCGGACATGGCCGATGGTAAAGGCCGCCGCCATCAGCACAAGCCCCACCAGAAACAACGGAAGCGACAATTCGCTCTGGAACCAGACCGCGTATCGGCGCGCGGAAAAGCCCGACGCCTCCATCTGCGAAATGAAGCGCGGCAATTCCCAGACCGGGATGAAGCGCGGCCGCCCGAAACTTTCGAGGATGCGGGCCTGCGTGAGGTCGGAGGGCAGCGAAATGGCCGCCTTGCGCTCGGCCTCGGCCTCGGGATTGGTGCCGCGCCCAAGAACCCAGATCTTGGCATTCTCAAGGTTCCACGCGCCGCGCCCGAGCCGCGCCACCTCGGCATTGATGCGCCGCAGCGGGGTGCCACCGGGGCCGAATTCCAGAAAATTCGGCCCGTAAAGCGTGCCCAGGTCCGCGCTTGCGCGCTCGGCAAAGATCACTGTCTGCCCCTCCGCATCGCCCTGCCGCAGCCAGAGCCCCTCGTCGGAGAGCGCAAAGGCCGCCGTCTCGACACCTTGGTAACGGTTGGAGAGGTCATGCGCGCGCTTGGAGGCGGCCGCGACGATGGGATTGCCGAGCGCGACCACGAGCACGCCCATCACAAAGGTCGCCAAGGCCGGGGCCATCAGCCCGCGCAACGCCGAGCGCCCCGCCGCGCGCAGCACCACCAGTTCGGACGAGCGCGCCATGCGCACGAACAGCGCCACCGAGGCGAGGATCACCACCAGTGGCAGGATCTCGTAATTGGCCCAGGGCATCTCCAGCGCCACGAGGCCCAGAACCTGCCCGAGCGCAAGATCGGGATGGTCGCCCAGCGCATCCATCAGCTCGATCAGCGCCATCACGATGCCCAGCGACAGCGCCACGCCAAGGACGCTGACCAGGAACTGACGCGAGAAATAGAAATCCAGGATCATGCCGCCGCCTCCGTGGGCCGGCGCCGGAACCCGCAGGCGATCCAGGCCCAGACGGCGGGATGATGCGCCAGCCACAACAGCCCGAGCGAAAGCACGATCCCCGCGAGCACGGGCAGATATAGCAGCGGCCAGAGCGCGGCATTGGCAAGGACCGGCCCGAGGCTCGCGCTGCGCGCCACCTCGACCCCCACCAGCAGCGCGAAGGCCGCCAGCACCTGGCGCCAGACGCCAAGGCGGCTGTAGCAGCCCACCATCAGCGTGCTGAATCCCACAAGCGCCGCCACCACGCACATCAGCACGGCGGCAAAGCGACCGTGAAGTTCGACCATCACCTCGCCGATACTCGCGCCGCTGCGCTCGGCCACGCCCTCGGGGTCGCGCAAAAGCTCTGCGGTGCCCGTGAAGGCCACCTGGTTGAGATTGATCCCGCCGCGGCTGAGCAGGCTCGTGATGTCATAGGAGAAATCGTCGAAATGGGTGACGAAGAGCCGCGCGTCCGAGGTGCGGACATTCTGCGCCATCCCGTCCACCATCACCAGCCGCGAGCCCGCCCCGTCCGCCACCAGGTAGGCGCGCGAGGAGGTATAGCTCACCGTCCTGTCGGGGTTGCGCCGGTCCGACAGGAACACGTCGCGCAATTCGCCCTCGGGCGTGATCTCGCGGATATAGAAGGTGACGCCCGGCGCGGGATGCAGGAACTCTCCCTCGCTCAGCAGCCGCGCGGCGACATTGGCGGAAATCTCGCTCTCGCGCTGGCGCAACTGGCCCAGGCTGCCGGGTATCAGCATATGCGCCAGCAGGCTCATCATCAGCGCCACGATCACGCCAAAGACCAGCACCGCACGGCCAAGGCGAAACGGCGAATAGCCGGTGGCCTGAATGACGGTCAGCTCGTTGTCCGATGACAGGCGATACACCACATAGACCGCCGCAGCGAAGGCCGCGATCGGCAACATGCCCCCGATCACCGCCGGCAGCGTCAGCGCGGTGAACTCGAGAAACACCCAGGCCGGCTGGCCATCGCCAATGAGCTTGTCGAACATGCGCACCGCCTTGTTGATCCACAGGATCGAGACAAGCACGAGCGCGAAAAAACCGAACAAGACCATCAATTGCGACAGCAGGTATCTGTCGAATCTGGTCAATCAAGTCCCCCAAGGCAGCAATCCCGACCGGCAACCTAGCCGAAACATGCGCGGGGGAAAACTGCTAACTGGCCTTTGGCGAAAGGGCGCGCTAGGTCTGGGCAAACCACAAACAAGAGGGAGACCCCACCATGACCACACCCGCAGCCGTGCGCTTTGTCGAAACCGATCTTGACGCCATCGCCGGAGCGACGGGCCGCCTTGCGGTATTCGTTACCGGCGAGGGCAGGCTCGACGCCGAAGGGCGGCGCGTCAACCGACTGGTGCGCGGGGGGATCGCGCGGCTGATCGAGAGCGGCGCGCTCGAGAAGAAGAAGCCGGGCGACCTGATCTCGCTCGGCTGGCCCGCGGGGCTGGCGGCGGAGGCGCTCGACGTGGTGGTGCTGCCGCGCAACGCCAGTGTCGAGGACAGCCGCCGCGCCGGTGTGGCGCTGGGCCGTGCCAGGGGCGACAAGGCGCTCACCATCCTCGGGGCCACGCTCAGGCGCCCCGGCGAGGTGGCGCTTGGCGCGGTGCTGCGTGGCTACGACTACACCGCCCACAAGACCGGCGACAAGGACAAGACCGAACCGGGCGCAATCACCATGACCGTCAGGGACGTAGCCGGGGCCGAGGCGGGCTTTGCCCCCGCCCGCGCCGTGGCCGAGGGGGTTTTCCTCACCCGCGATCTGGTCAATGCCCCCGCCAACCACCTGACCACCACCACCTTTGCCGAAGAGATCAGGGGGCTGGCCGATCTCGGCCTCAAGATCACCGTGCTCGAGGAAGCGGACATGGAAAAGCTCGGGATGGGGTCGCTTCTGTCGGTCGGTCAGGGCAGCGCCAGCCCCTCCAGGCTCGCCGTGATGGAATGGCAGGGCGGCGAGGCGGGGGCCGCACCGCTGGCGCTGGTCGGCAAGGGCGTGGTCTTTGACACCGGCGGCATCTCGATCAAGCCCGCGCAGGGCATGGAGGAGATGACCATGGACATGGCCGGTGCCGGCGTTGTCACCGGCGTCATGCGCACGCTTGCCCTGCGCAAGGCGCGCGCCAATGTGGTGGGTCTCGTCGGGCTGGTAGAGAACATGCCCTCGGACCGCGCCACGCGGCCCGGCGACGTGGTCACCTCGATGAAGGGCGACACGATCGAGGTCATCAACACCGATGCCGAGGGGCGGCTCGTGCTGGCCGATGTGCTGTGGTATGCGCAGCAGACCTATAAGCCGCGCGGCGTGATCGACCTTGCCACGCTGACCGGTGCCTGCGTCATCGCGCTCGGACATGAAAACGCCGCCGCGCTCGCCAATGACGACGCGCTTTGCGATGCCGTGCTCAAGGCGGCCAAGGCCGAGGGCGAGGGGCTGTGGCGGCTGCCGCTCGGCAAGGGCTATGCCGACATGCTGAAAAGCCGCATCGCCGATGTCAAGAACATGGGCGGGCGGCCCGCGGGCACGATCACGGCGGCCGAGTTCCTGCACCGCTTCATCCAGGAGGACACGCCCTGGGTGCATCTCGACATCGCAGGCGTCGCCAGCGTGCAGGCCGAGACCCCCTACGCGCCAAAGGGCGCGTCGGGCTGGGGGGTGATGACGCTCGACCGGCTGGTGCGCGAGGCCTTCGAGGAGGGCTGATGGGCGCGGCCTATTTCTACCACCTGACGCGCCGCCCGCTGGAGGATACCTTGCCGCTGCTTCTGGACAAGGCGCTCTCTGCGGGCTGGCGGGTGGCGGTTCGGGGCGGCGATGCCGCGCGGCTCGACTGGCTCGACGCGCAGCTCTGGGCCGGCCCCGAGGACGGGTTCTTGCCCCATGGCCGCGCGGGTGGGCCGCATGACGTGCTCCAGCCCGTGCTGCTGACGACCGGGACCGACTGCCCCAACGGCGCCGCCTGCGTCATGGCAGTGGACGGGGCCGAGGTGACGGCGCAGGAGGTGCAGGCGCTCAAGCGGGTGTGCATCCTGTTCGACGGCAACGACGAGGCCGCGCTCCTGACCGCGCGCGAACAATGGCGCGCGCTGAGCAAGGCGGGCTGTTCGGCGCAATACTGGTCCGAGGCGTCGGGCCGGTGGGAGAAGAAGGCCGAGGCGTGACCCCCGCCCATCCCCGTGACGCCCCTTCCCCGTCCTCGCCGGCCAAGGCGCCCGACCATGCCCTGCCTCAATCCGCGCCCCCGCCAAGCCGGGCCAGCACCGCGCCCGTGTCGATCCCCGCGACAGCCCCCGCCACGCGCCCGCGCGGCGCGCCCAGACGGGTGGCCACATAGGCCCCCGCCACCGCCCCCGGCGCGTGGCGCATCAGCACCGAGCCGGTGAGCAGCGTGGCAAGGCTCTCGACGTAGAACCGTGCCTGCCCCTCGTCGGGCAGATCGGGAAAGGTCTGCATATGCGCCCGCATCGCCGCGTCAAAGCGGCGGTCCTGACCCGCCACCGTCGCCAGTTCGGCGGCCAGCACCTCGCCCGCCAGCGGCTCGCGGCGCAGGGTGCGCAGGATGTCGAGGCAGATCACGTTGCCCGAGCCCTCCCAGATCGAGTTGAGCGGCGCCTCGCGGTAGAGCATCGGCAGGGGCGTATCCTCGACATAGCCCATCCCGCCCAGGCACTCCATCGCCTCGTAGACCAGTCCGGGACAGAGCTTGTTGCCAAGAAACTTGGCCAGCGCCACGCCGAGCCGGGCAAAGGCCCGCGCCTCCGGCCCCCGCCCGTCGAAGGCGCACGCCACATGCATTCCCAGCGCCAGCGTCCCCTCCCAGTCGAGCGCCAGATCGGCCAGCACGGCGCGCATCAGCGGCTGGTCGATGAGGCGTTTCTGGAACGCGGAGCGGTGGCGCACCCAGTGATCCGCCTCCGACAGCGCGGCGCGCATCAGCCCCGCCGGGGCCATCGCGGTATCGAGCCGCGTGTGATGCACCATCTCCAGAATGGTGCGCACGCCTGCGCCCTCCTCGCCCAGCCGGTGCGCGATGGCGCCATGATACTCGATCTCGGCCGAGGCATTGGCGCGGTTGCCCAGCTTGTCCTTGAGCCGCTGGATATGGATGGCGTTGCGCGCCCCCTCCAGCAAGCGCGGCACGACAAGGCAGGTCAGCCCGCCCTCGGCCTGCGCGAGCGTCAGAAACCCGTCCGACATGGGTGCGGAGCAGAACCATTTATGCCCCGTCAGGCGGTAATGATCGCCGTCGCGCTCGGCGCGGGTGGAATTGGCGCGAATGTCCGAGCCGCCCTGTTTCTCGGTCATCGCCATGCCCATCGTCGCCCCGCCCTTGAGCGCCAGCGGCCGGGCCGCGGGGTCATAGAGCCGCGCGGTCAGCTTGGGCGCCCATGCCTCCAGCAGGGCCTTGTCGGCCCCAAGCGCGGGCACGGCGGCATAGGTCATGGTCATCGGACAGCACACGCCCGGCTCTACCTGGCTCATGAGATAGACCATGGCGGCATGGGTGGCGTGGCCGCCCTTTGCCCCCTCCCACGGGATCGCGGCATAGCCCGCGCCAAGCCCTGCCTGCATCAGCCGGTGATAGGCGGGGTGAAAGCGCACCTCGTCAAGCCGCCGCCCGCCCGCGTCGAAAAGGACGAGTTCCGGCGGCTGGCGGTTCGCGTCGCGCCCCAGGGCGCGCATCTCGGCGGTGCCGATCGTCGCGCCGAAATCGGCGAGTTGCGCCATATCCGCCCCCGCCGCCGCCGCGTGATCGCGCAGCACGGTATCACCGGCCCAGAGATCGAGATCGCCGCGCGCCTCAGGCTGGTTGGTCACCTCATGGGTGCTCAGGCGGTCATGGCCGGGACTGTGGGGCATGGTGACGCTCCTTTCATGCGGGGCGCGCTGCCCGGATCGGTCACGAAACGATGGCGAGGGTGGCGTGACCTCTGGCATCAGGCAGTTTCGGCGGGCGATGCCCGAGTTGCGGTTTCGGGGGCGCACACACCCTTGCCATACTGCAACCTACCTCGCCGACAGCCGCCTTGTCACCTGTGAATGACGCGCCGCGAGGGGGGGTGGCGCCCCACCGGACAGGGCTCGTGCCGTTTCAGGAGCTTCGCCTGCGCCGCCCGATCAGGGCGGCCATGTCGAGCATCCGCGCCGAAAACCCCCATTCGTTGTCATACCAGCCGAAGACCCGCAACAGCCCGCCCACCGAGACCGAGGTTTGCGGCCCGCTCACGATCACGCTTTCGGGACGGCCGCGCAGGTCCGACGAGACCAGCGGCGCCTCGGTCCAGCCAAGCCAGCGATGTTGCCCTGCCGCCGCGCGCAGCATGGCGTTCACGGCGTCCTCGCTCACCGTGTCGCGGGTCTGCACCGTCAGGTCGATGCACGAGACCGAGGCCGTCGGCACACGGATCGCGCGCGCCTCGATCCGGCCCCTGAGCGCGGGCAGCACCAGCCCGGTCAGGCGCTGCGCGCTGGTCGTCGTCGGCACCATCGAGAGGGCAGCGGCGCGGCTGCGTTCGGGTCGGCCACGGGGCTTGTCCACGGTGGGCTGGCTGCCGGTATAGCAATGCACCGTGGTCATCTGGCCGCTGACGATGCCATAGGCATCATCGAGAAGTTTCGCCAGCGGGGCCAGCGCGTTGGTGGTGCAGGACGCGTTCGAGATGATCCGGTGATCGCCGAGCGCGCCCTCGTTGGCGCCCAGAACCACCGTGACGTCGGCCTCCTCCGACGGGCCCGAGACAAGCACCGCCGCCGCCCCCGCCGCCAGCCCCTGCTCGGCCACAGCCCGCGCGCCCGCCATGCCGGTGCATTCGAGCACCAGATCGACGCCCGCAAGATCGAGCGTGCTGAGATCGCGCGCGGCGTGGAACGGGATTTCGCGCCCGTCCACCACCAGCGCGCCGGCCCGCGTCGCCACCGTGCCGGGCCAGGGGCCGTAAACGCTGTCATATTGAAAGAGATAGGCGCAGGTGTCGAGCGGCTCGATCTCGTTGATGCAGACCAGATCGAATTCGGGCCGCTCGCGCATGAGAATGCGCAAGACCGTGCGCCCGATACGTCCAAAGCCGTTTATGGCGATGCGAATCGGCGGGTGGGTCATGGCGTGCTCCTTCCGGCAGGGTCAACGGGGCAGAGATTGGCGCAGGCGCGCGGGCCTGGCCAGAGATGAAACGACATCCGATCGGATCCCGCCGCTCAGAACGCGTATCCGAAGCGCGCGACGTCCTCGGCGGCAATGGCGGCGAGGGTCTCGGCGTCCCGGTCGGTATAGTAGCCCCGGTAATCGCCCCGCGCCGAAGGATTGAGGCGCCGCAGATCGAGCCTGAAGCCCAGATGCTCCCAGAGGGGGGATGCGTCTTCGTCAAACCGTTCCAGCCGTATATGAAGGCGACAGCGTTCCGCCCCGTCCGCCGTGGTCATGTAGTGGCGCGCCGGGGTTGCCCTCCATGCCGCCTGCACCTCGGACGCGGCAAGAAAGCCCGCGAAATCCACCGATTTAGCCAGCCGCACCGCCGGGTGATCGAAGCGTTGCGCGCGCGCCCAGGCGTAATAGCTCACCATCCGGTCCCACGGGTTGCGCACAAGGGTGAAGGTGAACAACTCCGCGATCTCCTGCGGGGTCACGATCCCGTCGATATCGGCCAGCGTGCTGTGTTTCCACAGCCGCCCGCGCGCCTGCCTCCGCAGCGCCGCAAGCCGCCCCCGCCTGCGCCGCGCCTTGGGTGTATCGCCAATGAGGATATCGCCCGCCATCGCCCGATCTTCGAGCGCGCGGGCCAGCGAGGTGCCCCCGGTCTTGGGGATATGGACGAAGATGTAACAGCGGTCGCGCGACAGGATCATGGCCGCAGTCTAGTCGCTTGCGGCCCCGGCAAAAGCCCCCATATTGCTCCCGAAACGAAAGGGACAGCACATGACCGGATATCTGCGAACGGCCGTTCTCATGGCGGCGATGACGGCGCTTTTCATCGGGATCGGCGCGCTTCTGGGGGGCGCGGGCGGCGCGATGATCGCGTTTGTCGTCGCGCTTGCGATGAACGCCTTCACCTGGTGGAACTCCGACAGGCTGGTGCTGCGGATGCACGCCGCGCGGCCCGCCGATGGCCCCGAGGGGCGCGCGCTCAGCCAGATCGTGCATGAGTTGGCCGATGCCGCGGGGATGCCGCGCCCGGCGGTCTATATCCTTGACAACGATCAGCCCAATGCCTTTGCCACCGGGCGCAACCCCGCCAATGCCGCCGTCGCCGCCACCATGGGCCTTCTGCGCAGCCTCACGCGAGAGGAGATCGCCGCCGTCATGGCGCATGAGCTCGCCCATATCCGCAACCACGACACCACGATCATGACCATCACCGCGACCTTTGCCGGCGCGATTTCCATGCTGGCGAATTTCGCGCTTTTCTTCGGCGGCAACCGCAACAACGGCATGGGCCTTATCGGCACACTGGCGCTGATGATCCTCGCGCCGCTCGCGGCGGGCCTTGTGCAGATGGCGATCAGCCGCTCGCGCGAATACGAGGCCGACCGCGTGGGCGCCGGGATCTGCGGCAACCCGCTCTGGCTCGCCTCGGCCTTGCAGAAAATCTCGGGCCTTGCCGCGCGCATCGACAATGACGCCGCCGAGCGCAACCCGGCCACGGCGCATATGTTCATCGTCAACCCGCTCCATGCCCATGCCCATGACCGGCTGTTCTCGACCCACCCCAACCCCGAAAACCGCATCCGCGCCCTGCGCGAGATGGCCGGTCAGGGCACGCGGCGCGGTCCCTGGGCCTGAGCGCCGCACCTCCCCGTCTTGACAGTCCGCGCGCGCCGCGCCATCAGGGGCGCGACCACCCGCAACCGGGCGTTTCGTAGGCGCCAGACCGACGAGGAGACGGACCATGTCGCAGATTTCCCTGACATTTCCAGATGGATCGCAGCGCACCTATCCGGCGGGCACCACCCCCGCCGAGGTGGCCGAGAGCATCGCGCCCTCGCTCGCCAGGCGCGCGATTTCGGCGCATCTGGACGGCGCGCATTGGGATCTGCAATGGCCGATCACGCGCGACGGCACGATCGCCATCAACACGATGAAGGACGAGGCCCCCGCGCTCGAACTGATCCGCCATGACCTGGCCCATATCATGGCCCGCGCGGTGCAGGAGATCTGGCCCGACGTGAAGGTGACCATCGGCCCGGTGATTGCGAACGGCTGGTATTACGATTTCGACCGGGCAGAGCCGTTCACGCCCGAGGATCTGGGCCGCATAGAGGCGAGGATGCGCGAGATCATCGCCGCCCGCGACCCCGTGCGCACCGAGGTCTGGGAGCGCGCCCGCGCCATCGCCCATTACAGGGAAACGAACGAGCCCTACAAGGTCGAGCTGATCGAGGCCATTCCCGGCGACGAGCCCTTGCGCATGTATTGGCACGGGCACTGGCAGGACCTGTGCCGCGGCCCGCATCTGCAACATACCGGCCAGGTGCCCGCCGATGCGTTCAGGCTGATGAGCGTGGCCGGCGCCTATTGGCGCGGGGATTCGTCGCGCCCGATGCTGCAACGCATCTACGGCGTGGCCTTCCAGACCCGCGACAAGCTCAAGGAATACCTCACCTTTCTGGAGGAGGCCGAGCGCCGCGACCACCGCAAGCTGGGCCGCGAGATGGACCTTTTCCACATGCAGGAAGAGGCCCCCGGTCAGGTGTTCTGGCACCCCAACGGCTGGACCATCTACACCACGCTTCAGGATTACATGCGCCGCAAGCAGTGCGCCGGCGGCTATCGCGAGATCAACACGCCGCAGGTCGTGGACCGCAAGCTGTGGGAGGCATCGGGCCACTGGGACAAGTACCAGCATCACATGTTCGTGGTCGAGGTGGATGAAAGCCGCGACGGCGAAACCGACGACGCGGGGGTGAAGAACAAGTCGCAGACGCGGATCAACGCACTGAAGCCGATGAATTGCCCGTGCCACGTTCAGGTGTTCAACCAGGGTCTCAAGTCTTATCGTGATCTGCCGCTGCGGTTGGCCGAGTTCGGCTCATGTGCGCGATTCGAGCCGTCGGGCGCACTGCACGGGATCATGCGGGTGCGCGGCTTTGTGCAGGACGACGCGCATATCTTCTGCACCGAGGAGCAGATCCAGGACGAGTGCGCACGGTTCATCGACTTTCTTGCGGGGGTCTACCGCGAGCTTGGCTTCCCGGACTTTGAAATCCGCTTCGCCACCCGCCCCGAGAAGCGTGTCGGGACCGACGAAAGCTGGGACTATGTCGAAGGCGCGCTGGAAAACGCGATCAAGGCCGTGGGGCGTGATTATACGCTGGAGCCGGGTGATGGCGCGTTCTACGGACCGAAGCTGGACTTCTACCTCACCGACGCGATCGGCCGGGTTTGGCAATGCGGCACCTTCCAGGTGGACCCGAACCTGCCCGAGCGGCTGGACGCGACCTATATCGCCGCCGACGGCGCAAAGCACCGGCCCTACATGCTGCACCGCGCCTGTCTGGGTTCCTTCGAGCGGTTCATCGGGATTCTGATCGAGGAACACGCCGGACGGTTGCCCTTCTGGCTCGCCCCCCGTCAGGTGGTGGTGGCCTCGATCGTGTCGGAGGCGGACGGCTATGTGCACGAGGTGGTGAACGCCCTGCGCGCCCGCGGCGTCCGCGCCGAGGCCGATCTGCGCAACGAGAAAATCAATTACAAGGTGCGCGAGCACTCGGTCGCCAAGGTGCCGGTGATCCTGGCCTGCGGTCTGCGCGAGGTCGAGGAGCGCACGGTTACGCTGCGCCGCCTTGGCGTCAAGGAGACGCGCAGCGCAACCCTCGATGCGGTGGTGCCGGAACTGGCCCGCGAGGCGACGCCACCGGACCTGCGCTGATCGGTGCGGGCCAGTCCCGCGCCGCTCAGAAATGCGCCTTGGGCTCGTCAGGCTTGCCGGCCGCAAGCGCGAGCAGCCCGGCAAGCCCGGTCATGCCGATGGGAAACATGGTGAAAACACCAAAGCCGAAGGCATAATACATCAGCCCCGCCGCGACGAGCAGCAGCACGCCCCCCCAGAGCGCGCGGATCCTCGCCATCGCCCCCCCGGCGATCGCCAGCAGGGGTGCCACAAAACTTGCCGTGCGGATCAGCGCGGGATCATTGACCTGGTGCAGCAGCCCCTCGACCTCGCCATAGCGGTTGACCACCTCGGTATAGCCATAGCTGAAAAACCCCACCAGCACCGCCAGGCACCCGCCGATCACACCCAGAACCATCGCCGCGTTGCGCATCGCCTATCCTTTTGCCATGAGGGCGGCCTGCACATCCTTGCCCCAGCCAAGATAGAGCGTGCCCCCCGCCGCGATCAGGGGTCGCTTCATCAGCGCAGGATGCGCGGCAATCAGCGCCAGCGGATCGCCCGCGCGCTCTGCCTCGCTCAGCCCGCGCCAGGTGGCCGATTGCCGGTTCACCAGCGCGCCACCGAACCGCTCATATGCGGCGCGCGCCACATCTTCGGGCAGGCCATCGGCGCGGACATCTAGAAACGTCACGTCGCCAATTGATTTCAATGCCTTGCGGCAGGTATCGCAGGATTTCAGACCATACAGGATCATCGCAAGCCTCCAGTGTCGGCCTCCCCCATAACGCAGCCCCGCGCGCCCTGTCACGGAGTTTCGCTTGATTTTTACAATGGCAGTGCAATCATCAGGCTGTGTGTCCGCCACCCGGCGGGCGCATATGGCCCGGCATACTCCCGGGGACGCGAAGACGAAGGAGAACGGAATGCCGACAGGCACCGTGAAATGGTTCAACACCACAAAGGGTTACGGCTTTATCGCGCCGGATGGCGGCGGCAAGGACGTGTTCGTGCATATCTCGGCGGTGGAGCGGTCGGGCCTGACCGGCCTCGCCGACAACCAGAAGGTCGGCTATGAGCTGAAGGACGGCCGCGACGGGCGGCAGATGGCCTCCGACCTCAAGCTGCTCTGACAGGCGGCCGGGCGCGGCCCGCTCGCGCGCCCGGCCCCAGGCAACGGTCGCGGCCCCGCCCGCGACAGGCGATCGTCATGGCCACAAGCGCGCTGTGCGAGACACGGCAAGCCGGATGGCTGCCGTGAGGGGGGTGGCCGTGGGCCCCGGCAATGGCCGCGAGGCGGATAATGCCGCTTCGATCTGGAACAAAACGGGAATATAGTAGCAGGGAACGGATGAGTCGCCCATGTCAATGCCTCTGCATAACCTGCGCCAACGCCGATATTCCCCGCCCGCCGGCAATGTCGGGCAGCGCCTGCCTGCCCCCCGGCAGGCGCTGCCCTCGTCTTGAAGTCTCACCGGTGTCATGCAGAGGTTCCATGTTTGCCGAGCTTTCCGCCACCTCGAATTTCACCTTTCTCACCGGGGCCGCGCATCCCGAGGAGTATATGGAGCGCGCCGCGGCGCTTGGCCTTGCGGGGGTGGCGATTGCCGATGTGAATTCGGTGGCCGGGATCGTGCGCGCCCATGCCCGCGCGCGCGAGATTGCGGGCGAGGTCCGCGCGCGGCAGGCGCTGGAGGCGCGCGAGGGGCTGCACGGGCCCCCCGCGCCGCATCCCGTGCCCCCCGCCGCATGGGCGAATGTCCCTCGCCTTATCCCCGCCGCCCGGCTGGTGCTGCGCGACGGGCTGACGCTGACCGCGCTGCCCGAGGACCAGCAGGGCTGGGCGCGGCTTTGCCGGTTGTTGACGCTGGGGCGGCGACGAGCGCCGAAGGGGGGCTGCGAATTGAGCCTCGGCGATGTGCTGGAGGGGGCGGAGGGGCTGCATCTGTTGTTGCATCCCGAGAGCGCGCCCGGCTGGCAGGATCAGGCGCGGCGGCTGGCGGCGCGGTTCGGCGAGCGGCTGCATCTGCTGTTGCGCCCGCATTACGACGGGCGCGATGCGGCGCGCCTTGACCGGCTGGCGCGGGTCGCGGCGCGGCTCGGCCTGCCCACGGTGGCCGCCGCCTGCCCGCTCATGCACCGCGCCAGCCGCCGCCGTCTGGCGGATGTGCTGAGCGCGATCCGGCTGGGCGTGACGGTGGACCGGCTGGGCCGTCACGCCCTGCCCAATGCCGAAGCGCGGCTGCGCCCGGAGGCCGAGATGCGCCGCCTTCTTGCAGATCACGCGGGCGCGGTGGACCGCGCCGCGGCGTTGGCCGCGCGGCTCACCTTTTCGCTCGACGAGTTGCGCCACGATTACCCCAGCGAGGCCGAGGGGGGCGAGAGCGCGACGGCGCGGCTGCGGCGGCTGGCCGAGGCGGGACTTGGCTGGCGCTATCCGCAGGGCGCGCCCGAGCGGGTGCGCGCGATGATGGAGCACGAATTGGCCCTCATCGCCAAGCTGCGATACGAGCCGTATTTCCTGACCGTCAACGACGTGGTGGCCTTTGCCCGCTCGCGCGGGATCCTGTGCCAGGGGCGCGGATCAGCGGCCAATTCGGTGGTGTGCTACTGCCTGGGCGTGACCAGCGTTTCCCCCGAGATCGGCGCCATGGTGTTCGAGCGATTCGTGTCCGAGGCACGCGACGAGCCGCCCGATATCGACGTGGATTTCGAGCATGAGCGCCGCGAGGAGGTGATCCAGTGGATTTACGAACGCTACGGACGGCACCGCGCCGGGCTTTGCGCCACGGTGATCCATTTCCGCGCCAAGCGCGCCATCCGCGAGGTCGGCCGCGCCATGGGCCTGTCCGAGGATCTGCTGGCGGCCATGTCCTCGCAGATCTGGGGGGCGGGCAGTTCGCGCCGCCCCGAGGCCGCGCGACTGGCCGAGATCGGGCTTGACCTGCGCGACCGCCGCCTTGCCCTGACGCTTGAACTGGTGGACGAGATCATCGGCTTTCCGCGCCATCTCAGCCAGCATGTCGGCGGTTTCGTCATCGCCGAGGGCCGGCTGGACGAGCTGGTGCCAATCGAGAACGCGGCGATGGAGGCGCGCACCGTGATCTGCTGGGACAAGGACGATATCGACACGCTTGGCATCCTCAAGGTGGATGTGCTGGCGCTCGGGATGCTGAGCTGTCTGCGCCGCGCGTTCGACCTGCTGGCCGAGTATCGCGGGCAGGCCCATGGCCTCGCCTCCCTGCCGCCCGAGGACCCGAAAGTGTATGAGATGCTCGGGCGCGCCGACAGCCTTGGCGTGTTCCAGGTGGAAAGCCGCGCGCAGATGAATTTCCTGCCCCGGATGCGCCCGCGCACCTTTTATGACCTGGTGATCCAGGTGGCGATCATCCGGCCGGGACCCATTCAGGGCGACATGGTGCATCCCTATATCCGCCGCCGCAACGGCGAGGAGGCGGTGAGCCTTCCCTCCGACGAGTTGGGCCGCGTTCTGGCCAAGACGCTGGGCGTGCCGCTGTTTCAGGAACAGGCAATGCAGGTCGCCATCATCGGCGCGGGCTTTTCGCCCGAAGAGGCCGACCGGCTGCGCCGCTCGCTGGCGACGTTCAGGAAACATGGGCGTGTCAGCGCGTTGCGCGCGCGCTTTCTGCGGGGGATGCGCGAGAACGGCTATGACATGGATTTCGCCGAGCGCTGTTTCAGCCAGATCGAGGGCTTCGGCAGCTACGGCTTTCCCGAGAGCCACGCGGCGAGCTTTGCCCTGCTGGTCTATGCCAGCGCCTGGATCAAGTGCCACCACCCGGCGATCTTTGCCTGTGCGCTGCTCAATGCCCAGCCGATGGGATTTTACGCCCCCGCGCAGATCGTGCGCGACGCGCGCGAGCATGGCGTGACGGTGCGCCCCGTCTGCGTCAACGCCTCGTGCTGGGACAACACGGTAGAGCCGGACGGGCGCGGCGGGCTGGCGCTGCGGCTGGGGTTCCGGCAGGTGCGGGGGCTGGCCCGCGCCGAGGCCGACTGGATCGCGGCGGCGCGCGGCAACGGCTACTCTGGCCCGGAGGAGGTGTGGCGCCGCGCGGGGCTTGCGCCCGCGCTGCTGGTGCGGCTGGCAGAGGCCGATGCCTTTGCCGCCTGCGGCCTCGCGCGGCGCGATGCGCTCTGGCAGGCGCGCGCGATCCGCAGCCCCGATCCGCTACCGCTGTTCGCGCGCGACATCGACGGCGAGGGGATCGACGAGCCTGCGGCAAACCTGCCCGCGATGAGCGCGGGCGAGGAGATGATCGAGGATTACGCGGCGCTGCGGCTTTCGTTGCGCGCGCATCCGCTGGCGCTTTTGCGGCCCATCCTCACCCCGCCCTGAAATCATGGACAATCGCGCGCGTTGCGGGAATACTCGGGCGCGAACCATCACACCGGGAGAGCCCAGATGCGCTGCGTCTTCATCAATATCCGCTGCAAGCCCGGCCAGTCCTACCGCGTGGCCGAGGCCATCGCGCTGCGCGAGATCCACTCGGAGCTTTACTCGACCTCCGGGCCCTTCGACCTGCTGCTCAAGCTCTACATCCCCGAGGCCGAGGATATCGGCAAATATATCAACGACAACCTGCTCGACATCGAGGGGATCGAGCGGACCGAGACGACGCTGACCTTCAAGGCGTTCTGAAGGTCCCGCGCCGTTTTTCCCGAGAGGGGCCGACGTCACTTTCACATGTTTCCCTGGTGAAAGTTTCTGCTAAAGGGAAATCATGCGAGGGTATGCCGCAACAGGGTTCGGATGGGTTTTGACGGCAGCGGTTTTCGCGGCCTCCCCCGGCCTGTCCGAAGACGGCCCCAGGATCGACACCGGCTATAACAGCTATGGCTATCCGGGCATGATCGACATGCCCGTGGCGGCCAGTCGGCCCGATGGCGAACTGGCCTTCAGCGTCAGCAGCTTTGCCGGCCAGACGCGCAACACGCTCACCTTTCAGCTGACGCCGCGCCTGTCGGGCAGCTTCCGCTATGCCAAGCTGGAGAACCTGTTGCCCGGCGGCACGAAGGCGCTCTACGATCGCAGTTTCTCGGTGCATTTCCGCTTTGCCGACGAAACCGCGTGGCGGCCCGCGCTTGCGGTCGGGCTGAACGACTTTCTCGGCACCGGTGTCTATTCCTCGGAATATGTCGTGGCCACCAAAACGATCGGCGAGCGGCTGCGCGTCACCGGCGGCCTCGGTTGGGGGCGGCTTGGCGGGTCGGGCGGGTTCACCAACCCGCTCTCCTTCATCAACGACCGGTTCGAGACACGCCCCGAGCGTGATATCGGGCGCGGCGGCGACGTCGAATCGCAGGTCTTCTTCCGGGGCGATGCGGCGTTTTTCGGCGGGGTCGAGTGGCAGGCGACCGACAAATTGCGGCTGACCGCGGAATACTCCTCGGATTCCCATCCCGACGAGGATCCGGCGGCCTTCGAGCGCAAGTCGCAGCTCAACTTCGGGGCCACCTACAAGGTGGCGCCGATGACCGATATCTCGCTGCGCTATCTCTACGGCAGCGAAATCGGCGTGCAGATCTCGACCGCGCTCAACCCCAAGACCCGCCCCTTCCACGGCGGTCGGGAACCGGCACCGCCGCCGGTTTTCCCGCGGGGTGCTCCCTCGGTCGCGGCCCTGTCATGGACGGGGCAGGTCGAGGAGAGCGCGGCCTACCGCACGCGCGTGGCCGAGGCGCTTGACGCGCAGGGGGTGCGGCTGCACGGGTTCACGCTTGCCGCGGACAGCGCGCGCATCGAGATCGAGAACCTGACCTATCCCCAGGAGGCGCAGGCGGTCGGGCGCACGGCGCGGGTTCTCACGCGGCTCTTGCCGCCGCAGATCGAGCGGTTCGACATCGCGCTTGTCTCGGCCGGGGTGCCGGTCACGTCGCTGGCGATCCGGCGCGCCGACATGGAGGATTTCGAGCACGATCTCGACGGCGCCTGGAAGAGTTTCCAGCACGCGCGCGTGACCTCTCCGGCCGGGCGCAGCACCCCGCTGCCTGACCGCTATCCACGTTTTGAATGGAATCTCAAGCCCTACCTGAGCACAAGCCTGTTCGACCCAGACGACCCGATCCGCGCGGATTTCGGGGCCGAGCTGCGGCTCGATTACGAGGTTGTGCCGGGGCTGGAATTCACCGGCGCGGTGCGCAAGCGGATCGCGGGCAATCTCGACGAATCGACCCGCCCGTCGAACTCGGTGCTGCCGCGCGTGCGCAGCAATTTCAACCTCTACGACAAGGAGGGGGATCCCTCGCTCACCGATCTGACCGCCGCCTATTACTTCAAACCCGGCAAGGATCTCTATGGCCGGGTAACGGGGGGCTATCTGGAGCGCATGTTCGGGGGCATATCGGGCGAGGTCCTGTGGAAACCCGTTTACAGCCCGCTCGCCCTCGGGGTCGAGGTCAACTATGTGAAACAGCGCGATTTCGATCAGCGCTTCGGCTTTCAGGATTACGACGTCGCCACCGGCCATGCCTCGGCCTATCTCGAACTGGGCAACGGATTTCACGCGCAGGTCGATGCCGGGCGCTACCTGGCCAAGGATTGGGGGGCGACCTTCGCGCTTGACCGCGAGTTCGGCAATGGCTGGCGGGTGGGGGCGTTTGCCACCTTCACCGATGTCTCTTTCGACGATTTCGGCGAGGGCTCGTTCGACAAGGGGATCCGCATCACCATCCCGATTTCCTGGATCACCGGCGAGCCGACCAGGACCGACTACACCACCACGATCCGCCCGGTTCAGCGCGATGGCGGCGCGCGGCTTGATGTCGGCGGGCGGCTATACGAGCGGGTGCGCCCGCTCCACAAGCCGGCGCTCGAACGCGGCTGGGGGAGGTTCTGGAGGTGAGCTTGCGCACGAGATCCCTGCTGCGGGCCGCGGCTTTCATGGCGCTTGCGGGGCTTGGCCTCGGCGGCTGCGAGCGCGTCATGAGCGCCCTCGACATGGGCGGCAATGTCGGCCGGCTCGAACCGGCGCTCATCGGCCCCGATCGGCTGGCGGTGACGATCCCGGCGACCGGGGCCGTGGCATTGCTCGGCCCGGTGGCGCAAAACGGCGATGTCACGGTCTGGCAGACGCTTGACGGAATTACCCTGTCGATGCAGCGGGATGTTCTGATCGGCACGCGCGGCCTCGGCGAGGATCTGATGTCGGCGGATGCCGAGGGGGTGCTTGCGCTATTGCAGGCCGGGGCCGACGCGGACCCGGTGCCGCATTTTCGCAGTCACCTCGACGGCGAGGATCAGACGGTGTTCCGCAGTTACTATTGTTTCCGTGACGCCGGGCAGCCCGATGCCGGCCTGCGCCGGATCGAAATTCGCTGCACCGCGCCGCACAACAGCTTTACCAACACGTTCTGGCTCGATGCCTCGGGGGTCATCATGCTGTCGCGGCAATGGATCAGCCCGACGCAGCAATACATGAACGTCCGCCATATCCGCGGCTGAACCCGGCCGCCTGTCATGCCCGACCTTACCCATCTTGCCGTGCCCGGAACCCGCATCGCCCTGCGGGTCACACCGAAAGCGTCTCGCGCGCGGCTGGTGGTGGAGGGGGCGCAACTGCGCGCCTATGTGACCGTGGCCCCCGAGGGCGGCAAGGCCAACGCGGCGGTGCAGACGCTTCTGGCCAGGGCGCTCGGGGTGGCGAAATCGCGGGTCGTGCTGGTGCGCGGGCAGACCTCGCGCGACAAGGTGTTCGAGATCACCTGAGACGGCTCAGCCCTCGGCCATCCAGCGGATATGGCGCTCGCCGCGCCTGGCGGCCAGCGCCACCTGGCGCTGACGCTCGCGGAAGCGGGCCTTGTCATCGGCGCTGGTCTCATGGGCGCATTGGTGGCAGGCGACGCCCGCCTCGTATTCGGGGCGTGCGCGGTCCTCGGGCAGGATCGGGCGGCGGCAGGCATGGCAAAGCAGATACGACCCCCGGCGCAGCCCGTGCCCGACCGACACCCGCCCGTCGAAGACAAAGCACTCACCCTGCCAGAGGCTCTCGGCCTCGGGCACTTCCTCGAGGTATCTCAGGATCCCGCCCTTGAGATGATAGACCTCCTCGACGCCCTGCCCCAACAGGTAGTTCGTCGATTTCTCGCACCGGATCCCGCCGGTGCAGAACATCGCCACGCGCTTGTTGTGGAACCGCGCCTTGTTGGCCTCCCACCACGCGGGAAAGTCGCGGAATCTGGCCGTGCCGGGATCGACCGCGCCGCGAAACGTGCCGATGGCGACCTCGTAGGCGTTGCGCGTGTCGATCACGGCGACATCGGGGCTTTTGATCAGCGCGTTCCACTCGGCCGGGGCGACGTAATGGCCGACCTCTGCGCGCGGATCCACGTCCGGCACGCCCATGGTGACGATCTCGCGCTTGAGGCGAACCTTCACGCGACCGAAGGGGGCGGTGTCGCTGGTGCTCTCCTTCCAGTCGAGCCCGGCACAACCGGGCAGCGCGCGGAGATGGTCGAGCACGCGGGAAATGCCCTCGAAAGACCCGGCAACCGTGCCGTTGATCCCCTCCCGCGCCAGCAGCAGCGTGCCGCAGACGCCCGCGCCCTCGCAGACGCCAAGAAGCGGCGCGCGCAGGGCGGCGGGATCATCGAAGCGGGTGAAGTGATAAAGGGCAGCGATGCGATACATGGCGCCGATTTATGCAAGCCGCGCGCGCACGGCAAGGGCAGGATTGACGCATCGGCGCGCGCGGCTTACCCAGTTGCATCATGACACAGGCGCTCCTCGTGATCGACATTCAAAACGATTTCTGCCCCGGCGGCGCGCTGGCCGTGCCCGGCGGTGACGACATCGTGCCCGGCGTCAATGCCCTGATGCCCGGTTTCAGCGAGATCATCCTGACGCAGGACTGGCACCCCGAGGGCCATTCCTCCTTTGCCGCGTCGCATCCGGGCAAGGCCCCGTTCGAGACGGTAGAGGTGGATTACGGCACGCAGGTGCTGTGGCCCGATCACTGCGTGCAGGGCACCGGCGGGGCGGCGTTCCATCCGGGATTGAACACGGACCGGGCAAATATCGTGATAAGAAAAGGGGTTAACCCCCGAATCGATAGCTATTCCGCGTTTTTCGAGAATGACCGCAGCACGCCCACGGGGTTGCATGGCTATCTCGGGGAACGCGGGATCGCAAAGGTCACGCTTGTCGGCCTGGCGCTGGATTTCTGCGTGTATCATTCGGCGCTTGACGCGGCCAGGCTGGGCTATGGCGTCACCGTGCGGCGCGATCTCAGCCGGGCGATCGACCTTGACGGCTCGCTGGCCGCAGCCGAGGAGGAGATGCGCGCGGCGGGGGTTACGCTTGCCTGACCGGGGCGGCCTTGTTGACGAGATCCGCGCCTGTCGCCTCTGCGCCAACCGATTCGCGGCCACCGCCACCGCCCATGCCCCGCGCCCGGTGGCCTGGTTCCGGCCCGGCGCGCGGCTGCTGATCGCCGGACAGGCACCGGGTCTGCGGGTGCACAATTCCGGCAAGCCGTTCGACGACCCCTCCGGCGCACGGCTGCGCGACTGGCTGGGGCTGAGCGCGGCGGCGTTTTACGACCGCGCCCGCGTGGCCATCGTGCCGATGGCGTTCTGTTTTCCGGGCTATGATGCCAAGGGGTCCGACCTGCCGCCGCCCCCCATTTGCGGCCGGACATGGCACACGCGCGTCATGGCGCATCTGCGCGCGGTGCGGCTGACGGTGCTGGTGGGCGGCCATGCGCATCGCCGTCACCTCGGCACGCGGGAGGGCGTGACCGAAACGGTGCGGCGCTGGCGCGATCATGGCCCGGGGATTTTCGCCTTGCCGCACCCGTCCTGGCGCAATAGCGGATGGCTGAAGAAAAACCCCTGGTTCGAGGCCGAGGTGCTCCCGGCGCTGCGGGCCGAGGTGAGGCAAGTGATGGATGGCGAAGATGACCCCGATTGACAAGGCCCATGCGGCAATGCTGGCCGAACCCGAGGACGAGGGCGCGCGGCGGCGCTTCTACGAGGTGCTGGCGGCCAGCGGGCTGTGCCTGCTGCTGGCGCGCGAGGCCGAGGGCGAGGATATCGAGCCCGCGATCTTCGAGCCGGAGGGGGAGCCGTGCGTGCTGGCCTTCGACGACGAGGCGCGGCTGGCGGAATTTGCCGGGCGGCCCGCGCCCTATGCGGCGGTTTCGGGGCGGGCGCTCGCAGGGATGCTGACGGGCAAGGGCGTGGGGATTGGCCTCAATCTCGGGGTCGCGCCGTCCGGGATCCTGTTGCCCGCAGAGGCGGTGGACTGGCTGGCCGGGATGCTGCCCGAGACACCGCAGGAAATCGCGGCCCGCCCGGTGGAATTCCGCGTGCCCGGGGGACTGCCCGAGGCGCTGCTGCGCGCGCTCGACGCGCGGCTGGCAAGCATGGCGGGGCTGGCGGCGGGCGCATGGCTGGTCGCCGCGCGCTACGAGGGCGGCGGACAGGGGCATTTGCTGGGCTTTGTCGGCGCGCAGCCCGGATCGGAGGGCGCGCTGGCGCGGGCGGTGGCCGAGGTGCTGGCCTTCTCGGGGATGGCGGCGGCGGCGCTCGACGTGGGCTTCTTTGGCGCGGGCGATCCGGTGGTGGCGCGAATGGCGGGCTGTGGCTTGCGCTTCGATCTGCCGCAGGCGGCGGCGCGGCCCGCCCCGGTGGCGCCCGGCTCCGATCCCGACAGGCCGCCGCGCTTGCGCTAGCGGCAAGGGCCGCGTCATCCCCGCGCAGGCAGGGCGCTCAATAGCCCGCCTCGGGATCCACCAGATGCAGGAACGGCTCGCCCGCCTCGCCGCGCCGGATGTTCTCGGCGATGACCTCGGCGGCCGTATCGGGCCGCGTCTGGGAGGCGATATGGGGCGTCACCGTCACGCGCGGATGCGCCCAGAACGGATGCCCGGGCGGCAAGGGCTCGGTGCGGAACACGTCGAGCGTGGCATGGCAGAGCGCGCCGCTGTCAAGTGCTGCGAGCAGCGCATCGTCGTCGATGAGCGCGCCGCGCCCGGGGTTCACGATCACCGCGCCACGCGGCAACAGCGCAAGACACCCGGCGTCGAGCAGGTTTTCGGTCGCGGGCGTGAGCGGCAGCAGCAGAACGAGGATATCGGCCTCTGCCAGCGCCTGACGCAGCCCGTCCTCGCCCGAGAGGCAACACAGACCGGCGATGTCCTTTGGCCGGCGGCTCCAGCCGGTGACGCGAAAGCCGATGCCGGACAGCATCCGCGCACAGGCGGCCCCAAGCGCGCCGAGGCCAAGCACGCTCACCCGGCGATCGCGGGCCAGCGGCGGCGCAGCGGGCCGCCAGACCCCGTCCTGACGCAGGATATGGGAATCCATCCCCAGATGGTGGCGCAATACATGGCCGGTGACATATTCCACCATGCCCTGCGTCAGCCCGTGATCGACCATCCGCGCCAGCGGCAGGCGCAGCGTCGGGTTGCCGACGATGCTTTCCACCCCGGCCCACAGGCCAAGCACGGCGCGCGCGCGCGTGAAGGGCGTGAAATCCTGCACCGCGCTGTCGGGGGCATGGACGATGTAATCCACCTCCTCGGGTGGCAGGTCGGTGGCAAGCCGGGCCGCGACGCCCAGACGGTCAAGGGCGCGGCGAAGGGGCGTTTCGTATATGGCCCATTGCTCGGTCCCGGCGGCGAAAAGGACTTTGGCGGTCATGGCGTCACCTCGGCTTGTGGACATGCGCGCTCTGGACGAGACCAAAGCCCAGCATCAGCACCAGCATGGCCGAGCCGCCATAGCTGACCAGCGGCAGCGGCACACCGACCACCGGCATCAGCCCCGTCACCATCGCCATGTTGACGGCGAAGAACAGAAAGAACGTGACCGCGATACCAAGCGTCAGAAGCGCGGAAAACCGGTCGCGGTTGTTGAGCGCCATGGCGATGCTGAACACCAGGATGAGCGCATAAAGCCCCAGCAGCGAGAGCGCCCCGACAAAGCCGAATTCCTCGGCCAGCGTCACGAAGATGAAATCGGTGTGCTTCTCGGGCAGGAAGTTGAGCCGCGACTGCGTGCCCTGCATGAAGCCGCGCCCCGTCCAGCCGCCCGAGCCGAGCGCGATCTTGGACTGGGTGATGTGATAGCCCGCGCCGAGCGGATCCATCTCGGGGTTGAGAAAGGTGTCGATGCGGCGGAACTGGTAATTCTCCAGCAATTGCCAATCGGTGCCGCGGCTGGCGAAAACCGCATAGATCGCCGCCAGCCCGAGCGCGATGACAGTGGCGAAATAGGCCCAGTGGACGCCCGCGAGAAACATCATCGCGCCGCCGCCGACGATCAGCAGGATCGAGGTGCCGAGATCGGGCTGACGCAGCACCATGGCGACGGGCGTGAGGATCAGCGCGACCGGCATGAGCACCCAGACGGGCCGCGAGACGCGCGAGACGGGCAGCCAGTCGTAATAGGCGGCGAGCATCATGACCGTCGTTATCTTGACCATCTCGGAGGGTTGCAGACGCATGAAGCCCAGGTCGATCCAGCGTTGCGCACCCTTGCCCTCGACGCCGACAAGGGCCACCGCGACAAGCAGCGCCAGCGAGACCAGATAGGCCAGCAGCGACATGTTGCGCCAGAACCAGATCGGCACCATCGCGACCGCGAGCATCGCGGCAAACCCGAGGGCAAAGCGCTTCATCTGCGGTTCGGCCCATGTCGAGAGCACCCCGCCCGCAACCGAATAGAGCATGAGAAAGCCCGCCGAGGCAACCGTGGCCAGAAGGAGCGCCAATGGCCAGTTGAGATAGAGGATCTTGCGCGGCCCCGAGGGGACCGATTTGACGGTATATTCCAGATAGCTCATGCGCGGTCGCTCGGGTTCTGGTCGGGGCGCGCCATCAGGCGGCGCAGGTCTTCCTGCTGGGTGCGGATGCGGGGGCGGTCGGCCTCGGGATAGGCTTCGAGCGGCGGATCGCCGCCATAGAGCGCCTGAAGCGTGATGTCGCGGGCAATGGGCGCCGCCACGGTCGAGCCGCCGCCGCCATGCTCGACCACTACGGCCACGGCGTAGCGCGGGGCATCAAAGGGCGCGTAGCTGACGAACAGCGCGTGGTCGCGCTGTTCGCGGGGCAGGTTCTGGTTGCTGATGACACCGGTCGCGCGTTCGCCGGTCGAGATGTTGCGCACCTGGCTGGTGCCGGTCTTGCCGGCAAGACGCAGCCGGTCCTCGGCGATGCGCGAGCGAAAGGCGGTGCCGCGATTGCTGTTGCTGACGGCGAACATGGCCCGGCGGATCTCGCGCAGGTGGTTTTCATTGAGGCCGAGAGGCTCGCCATGGCCCGAGGGCTGTTCGACCCCGTCGATGGTCCTGATGAGCCGGGGCATCACGCTGCGCGAGGTCGCCAGCCGCGCCGTCATCACCGCCAGTTGCAGCGGCGAGGCCAGCACGAAGCCCTGCCCGATCGCGGCATTGACGCTGTCGCCCACCACCCAGGGCTGATCGCGGTTGGCCAGTTTCCACTCGCGCGAGGGGGCAAGCCCCCTGGCGACGCTGGTCATCGGCAGATCGAATTGCACCCCGACCCCAAGCCGTTCGGCCATGGCGGAAATGCGCTCGATCCCGGCGCGCAGGGCGAGCTCGTAGTAATAGACATCGCAACTGTCGCGCAGCGAGGCGTGCAGATCGACATTGCCATGCCCGCCCCGCTTCCAGCAGTGAAAACGCCGCCCGCTGACCTCCTTGTAGCCGGGGCAATAGACGGTCTCGTTGAAGTCGATCAGCCCCGCATCGAGCGCGGCAAGCGCCGTGACCATCTTGAAGGTCGAGCCGGGCGGGTAGATGCCCTGCACCGCCTTGTTGGGCAGCGGGCGAAGCGGGTCTTCCAGCAGCGCACGGTAATTCGCCGACGAGATGCCGCGCACGAAAAGGTTGGGATCGTAGCTCGGGCTGGAGGCGCACACCACGATATCGCCGCTGTCGCAATCCACCATCACCGCCGCCGCGCTCTCGCCGGCAAGGCGCGCATGCGTATAGGATTGCAGCGCGTTGTCGAGCGTGACCTGGATATCGGCACCGGGGCGCCCCTCCTGCCGGTCCAGCTCGCGCATGATGCGACCCGTGGCATTGACCTCGACCCGCCGGGTGCCGGCGCTGCCGCGCAGCAACTCTTCGTGTTGCGCCTCCAGCCCGATCTTGCCGATCTGGAAACGTGGCAGGCGCAACAGGGCCTCGGGCGCGTCGAGCCGCTCGATGTCGCGCGCGCTGACCGCACCGACATAGCCGATGGTGTGGGCATAGACCTCTGCCATGGGATAGCGGCGCGACAGCCCCACCTCGGGCGTGACACCGGGCAGGGCGGGCGCGTTGACGGCGACGCGGGCAATCGCCTCCCAGTCCGCCCGGTCGGCCACCGTCACCGGCGTATCGCCACGCAACTCGCGCAGCTCGCGGCGCGCCTTTTCAAGCTCGCCCGGATCGAGCCTTACCAGCCGCGCAAGCCGGGCCAGCACCTCATCGACATCGCCCGCCTGTTCGCGGGTGACGGTGATGCGATACGAGGGCACGTTCTCGGCGATGATACGGCCTTCGCGGTCGAATATCCGTCCGCGCGCAGGCGCCAGAAGCTGAAGGTTGATGCGGTTTTCATCGGCGAGCAGGCGAAACTCGTCGGCCTGCTCGACCTGGAGGTGGCGCATCCGGAACAGCAGCGCGCCGAGAACAGCCGCCTGCGCCGCGCCCACGATCAGGCCGCGCCGGGTGATGCGGCGCTGGCTCGTGGCGGTGTCACGGGTCGGGCGTCTCATGGCAGCCGCCGCGTCGTGGCCAGATCACCGGGCGCGGACTTGCGCACACCCAGCACGAGATGCGAGCCAAGCGCCACCAGCGGATAGGCGATGAGTGTCGAGAGAAGCTGCATCAGGCTAAGGCCGAGCGCGGGCTGATCGACCAGCAGCAGTGTCAGCACCAGCCGGTAGCCAAGCGTGATCGCCACCAGCACGCCCGCCACCGCCGCCCAGTCGGCGGCGAAGGTGCGGTCGCGCAGCGCCGGCGCGCGGCGGCGCAGCGCCTCGGTGCCGATCAGCGTGAGCGCGGCCCAGAGACCCGGCGGCCGCTGGAAAAGCAGATCCATCATCAGCGCCAGCCCCGCCACCAGCAGGGGCGGCACATAATCGGGCCGCCGCACGGCCCAGGCGAAGGTGAGCGCGATGAACAGGTCCGGCCCCGCCCATCCCGGCGGTCGCGCATCGAGCGGCAGCAGGTGCACGAACACCAGCCCCCCCGCGATCCCGGCATAGACCGCGCGCATGAACCACAGCGAAAGGGCACCCGCATCAGCCATCGCCGGCCTCTGCCGTGATATCGGGCGCAGGGCCTTGCGGCGGCACGATCAGGTCGCCCGGATCGTCGATCCGCTCCCTTGCAAAGCTGCGCAGAACCCGCAGAAATTCGAGCCGCTCGTAATCGGCGGCGATGCGCAGGCGCATCCGCCCGCCCGGATCGGCAAACACCTGCCCCACCACAAGCCCCGCCGGAAACACCCCGCCATCGCCCGAGGTCAGCACCCGGTCGCCGGGGCGGACCTGGTCGGGGGCCTCGACGAAATCGAGCAGCGGCGCAAGGGAATTGTCACCGATCAGCAGCGCGCGCTGGCCCGACGGCTGCACCGTGACGGGGATGCGGCTTGACGTGTCGGTAAGCAGGATCACGCGCGCCGTGCTTCGCCCCAGCCCCGAGATGCGCCCGACAAGGCCCAGCCCGTCCATCGCCGCCCAGCCCTCCATGATGCCGTCGCGCCCGCCCACGTTGATCAGCACCGATTGCCGGAACGGCGAGCCGCTATCGGCCATCACCACGCCGGTGACATAGGTCAGCCGCGGATCGAGCTGCACCTTGTTGAGATCGAGCAGCCGTGCGTTTTCCTGCTCAAGCTGAAGCGCGGCCTCTTTCCACGCCTTCATCTGCTGCAATTCGCGGCGCAGGTCCTGGTTTTGCTGATACATGCGCTGGTAGGACTGGAAATCGCGCAGCACCTTCACCGCGCCGGTGACGGGGGCCATCGCCCAATCCATCCGCGGCACCACCCGGTCCACCACCTGCGCGCGAAAGCGTTCCACGCGCGGACTGTCGATGCGCCAGACAAGGAACAGGCCAAGCAGGCAAAGCAGCAACACCCCCAGAAGCAGACGCTTCAACGGGCCGCTGAAATCCTCGCTCTGTCCCCGGTCGCTGGCCAATGGCTCCCCCTTTCAGGCAAAAGGTGGGCGTCTCAGCTGTCGTAGTCAATCGCATGGCGCAGGCGGCTCTCGAATTCGAGCGCCTTGCCGGTGCCGAGCGCGACACAGTTGAGGCTGTCTTCGGCGATCGAGACAGCCAGGCCGGTCTGCTCGCGCAGCGCCAGATCGAGATCCCCCAGAAGCGCGCCGCCCCCGGTCAGCATCACGCCGCGATCGACGATATCGGCGGCAAGATCCGGCGGCGTCGCCTCAAGCGCGGTCATCACCGCCTCGGTAATCTGCTGCACGGGTTCGGCCAGCGCCTCGGCGATCTGCGCCTGGCTGACCTCGATTTCCTTGGGCACGCCGTTCAGAAGGTCGCGCCCGCGCACACGGATCGAGGTGCCCCGCCCGTCATCGGGCATCCGCGCGGTGCCGATGGTGGTCTTGATGCGTTCTGCGGTAGCATCGCCCACGAGCAGGTTCTGCTGGCGGCGCAGGTAGTTGATGATCGCCTCGTCCATCCGGTCGCCGCCCACCCGGACCGAGCGCGCATAGACGATATCGCCAAGCGACAGCACCGCCACCTCGGTCGTGCCACCGCCGATATCGACGACCATGTTGCCGGTGGGATCGGTAATCGGCATCCCCGCGCCGATGGCCGCGGCGATGGGTTCCGCGATGAGCCCCGCGCGCCGCGCGCCCGCCGAGAGCACCGATTGGCGGATGGCGCGTTTCTCCACCGGGGTCGCGCCATGGGGCACGCAGACGATGATCTTGGGCTTGGAAAAGGTCGAGCGTTTGTGCACCTTGCGGATGAAATGCTTGATCATCGCCTCGGCGGTGTCGAAATCGGCGATGACGCCTTCGCGCATCGGGCGGATGGCCTCGATGCTGCCCGGTGTGCGACCCAGCATGAGCTTGGCGTCCTCGCCCACGGCAAGCACCTTCCTGACCCCATCCTTGACATGATAGGCCACCACCGAAGGCTCACTCAGGATGATGCCGCGCCCCTTGACATAGACGAGGGTGTTGGCAGTGCCGAGATCAATTGCCATGTCCGATGAAAAGAGGCTCGGAATCCTGTTGAATATAGACATTTGCGCCTGCGTCTTGTCGCCCGTGAGTGATTTGCCGGTCGACTCGGGCAGTCGAGGGCCAAGTGCCGTTATAAAGAGGCCCCTGCCCCGGCGAAAGGGCCTGTTTGCGCGGGAATCAGCGGCGGATCGCCGAGGCGGGAGGAGAAGCGATGCCGGAGGGGCCATGCCGGACCTGGCGGCCACCGGCCGAATGGCCGCGTTCCAGGCGATTGCAGGCGCGATTTGCTGCGCCATGCGCAGACAGCCCGACCGCCATTTCCGGATATTGGCGCACCCATCAGGATTCGAACCTGAGACCTTCGCCTTCGGAGGCGCTACAGAGACTTATCCTATATATGCACGATAGAACGCGACAGAGCACGATAAGACACTGAACAATATTGTTTTTCTTGGTACCGCTCCGAAGCTTCTATCCAGAAGCAAGGCGCAGCTTTCGCTCAACTGCTTACATAGTGCTTACGTGAGAAGCAAATCTGGGGCCGATCGGATAGGTCCGTCTCCAGATGACAAATTACGAAACGCTTCCGCGTCTATGCCGTGCAACTGGAAAACGGATTTCGCCAGATCGATCCCGATTGTGGTAATCTCGTTCATGCGCACCGGCCCCGAGATAAACATCGCCGCAGGTGAGCCCGATCAGTTCGGAGGCCCGCAGGCCCGTCTGGACGGCGAGACCGAACAGAGCCGTGTCGCGCCGTCCGGTCCAGGTCGCCCGGTCCGGTGCGGCCAGCAGGGTGTCGATCTCTGCTTCGGTCAGCCAGGTCACCAGCCGCCTCTCGAAGCGCTTCGGTGGGATGGCCAGAACCCGCTCGATGGTGGCGGCCTGTTCGAGGTGGCGCAGGGCAGCATAGCGGAACAGGGATCGGATCGCGGCCAGTCTTGCATTGCGGGTGCGCACGCCGTTCTGTCGTTCGTGCTCGAGGTGAAAGAGGAGACGTTACCAGCCCCGAGGATTATGCCGAACCCGACGCAGCAGACTTGAAGGTATTCAGGCGCTTATACAGCTACATCGGCATAATTCGGGCATCGTCATAATGCGCGGAGTCCTCAAGTTGCGCACATGCTCGATTCGCTTCTGCGGGTGTTTGGTTTCAGGCCAGCAAGGGGCCCAGTTTTCGCCCGCCCAGGTAAAGGACGAGCGCGACAAGGGGGGTGATGGGGTTAGGCCAGAGCGCCAGCGCGATCACGATCAATAACAGGGCGGTGTCGATGGGCCGGTTTCCGATAAGTGGTGTGCCGGTGAGCATGGCCGGCACTGCCAGGACGAGCACCGCGCCTGACAGGGCCGCCTGGGCTATCGCGAGAGGGCCACCTTCCATCAGCATGCCAGGATAGAGCAGCAGCAGGAATGGCACGAGATAGGTCACCGCCCCGAGGCGGACGGCATGCCCGGCGGCCGGTAGCCAGTTGGTATTTGCTATCCCCGCGCCGATGAACACCGCAACGCAGACCGGTGGCGTGATGACCGAAATCGTGGCGAAATAGAATACGAAGAGGTGGGCCGCCAGGGGCGAAACACCAACTGCGGTCATGGCAGGGGCCATGACCGCAGCCACCAGAACATAGGCGGCAGTTGTCGGAAGACCCATGCCCATGATCAGGCAGACGGCGCCAACGATCAAAGCGACTAACAGCACGCTGTCGCCTGCCACGGAGACGATCAGCGACGACAGCGTCACACCGACACCGGTCAGGTTTATCATCGACACAAGCACCTGTGCACCGGCCAGCAGAACACCGATAATGACCATACCCTTGCCGGCGTCTTCAAGGCCGTCGATGACCTTGCCGATCATCCTGCGCGGAGACAGCCGGCCTGCTTCGGTCGCGATAAAAGCGATCAGCAGCCCGATGATGCCGTAAAAGGCTGCCGTAGAGATGGATCGCCCAAGCCAGATGCCAATACCAAGACCGCCAAGGGCGCAGATGATCGGGGCCACGCGGCGGGGCGCAAGAATGGCACTCCAGGCGGGCAGCGTCTCCTCGGGAACGACGGCGAGTCCACGGCGCAGGGCCACGAAATGCACGGTAACGAAAACCGAGGCGTAAAACAGGATCGCCGGCAAGATCGCGCCGAGTATGATGGTAGTGTAAGGCACGCCGAGGATTTCAGCCATTACGAAGGCGGCGGCACCCATGATTGGCGGCGCAATCTGACCGCCTGTGGAGGCCACCGCCTCGACCGCCGCGGCGAACGGTCGGGGGTAGCCGAGCCTGATCATCATGGGGATGGTGAAATTACCCGTCGTGGCAACATTCGCCACTGAAGAACCCGAAATCATGCCGAACAAGCCGCTCGCAATGGTTGCGATCTTGGCCGCGCCGCCCGGCTGACGACCGCCCAGGCGCATGGCCAGATCCATAAAAGCCTGTCCGCCACCCGAATGCAGCAGAAGCGCACCGAACAGGATGAAGGTCGCGATAACGGTTGCGCCTATGCCGGCCAGCATTCCCCAGATGCCCAGGTCCCCGAGGAAAATAGTCTCTGTCACGAAAGCGGTGTCAAAACCGCGATGGCGCAGTGCGCCGGGCAACATGTCTCCGAACAGTGCATAGCTCAGCCCGACCACAACGAGGATCGGAAAAATCACGCCCACGGCTCTCCGCCCGAGTTCCAGAACAGCCAGCACAAGACCTGCCGCAAGCGCCTTGTCCAGAGGGGTTGCCCAGGGCAGGGACGTCATGATCTTGTCATAGTTCCAGACCACATATCCGCAGGCAACCAGGACCACGGCACACAGCGCCAGGTCAATCGCCAGTCCGGCCGGGCGCCAGCGGGTGCCAGCGCCCAGCGGGTAGAGTGCGAACCCCAGAGAGGCTGTGAGAGCAAGGAAAAGCGCGCGTTGGATCAACCCTTCAAACGGGCCGGTTGCCGCCGTGTAGAAGACGAAGGCCGCCACCAGGATGGCAAGCCCCTTCTGGATGTTCGCGGGTGTCACATCAATCCGTCTTCAGTTTGGCGGGGATCTCCATGCCCTGTTCCTCGAACCAGCGTGCAGCGCCCGGGTGGAGGGGGACAGTGCCATAGTCCAGCGTCATCCGGGCCAGGTCCGCGCCCTTGAGCGAAGCCATGGCGTTGGCCTGCACGCTGTCGTCGGTCATGATGGCGGAAACGATCTTGTAGGCTGTTTCGTCGTCCATGGACGCAGGCGCGGCCACGCCGGCACCGAATGACCACGTACTGTAGGCAGGGATCCCATCGGCCGCCCCTTCCGGGATGTTCACGACGGAAATGTCGGGCATCGCGGCGCGCAGCGTGTCGGCTTGCTCCGGGGTCAGTCCAATAACCGAGATGTCGGTTGAAACAGCGATGTCCATGGTTGACCCATCGAGTTTTTGGCCAGCCCCGGACTTCACATAGCCCACCAGACGATTGTCCTTGATCGCAGACACAATGTCCGTGGTCGAACCGCGCACGTATTCGGCACTGAGACCGAGCGCATCGAATACGGCCTCGGTGGTGGCTTCGGTCGAGCCGCCCTTGATCCCGGGGTTGAAGCGTTTGCCTGCCAGTCCTTCGAGACTGTCCACACCGGAATCGGCACGAACAATAACGTTTTGCGGTGCGCTTCCATAGACCCACAGCAGCCGCAGGTCTTGTGGATTGCCGTCAAACGCGTTGGTGCCCTGCACGGCATGTTGCAGGGTATTCGTGGTCACCAGCCCTAAATCGACCTGCCCACGGGCCATCCGGCGAATGTTGTCCAGGGTCGCACCGGTTTCAACTACCGAGGCCCTCAGCCCTTCGGCGTGATCGTTGATCAGCTGCGTCACGGCGACGAAATAGCCATAATGGCTTGACGATGCGGAGGTCGAGCCGATGAGCAGGTCAGTTTCCTGCGCGGTCAGAGGCGCTGCGAGAAGCGTTGCACCAAGAAGCGCTGCGAGCGTGTTTTTCAAGATATCCTCCCATGGAACCTATTGTATCCATTCTGACATTCGTCGTCTGGTTCCAGGATTTTGTCAAGTGCGTCGAGCGCGCGGCCTCGGCAATCGCTTGACCTGCGCGTGGATCCCAAAGCTCAAGACGTCTGCCCGACGACCGGATTTCGTCCGGTTTGTCGTGGGGCAGGGTCGTGGGGCAGGGATGCCTTGTGGCCCGCAGCCTCAGCCTGTGATGCTCGGTCCGGCGACGGGCCTCGGTCAGCAGGCCGTCGTGCATGCCGCTGTTGACCAGAGCATCGCGCAAGCGGCAATGCGCAGTGTGTGGTCTCGTCCGACACTGGCGCATGCAGGCCCGGCCCGCAAGACATCATGACATCCGGCCGCACCAATTATCGAAGCCGGTTTCAAACCGGGCGCCGAGTGCCGATCGACAGGCCGAGCGGGGAAGCCAAAATCAAACAAGCATTAGAAAATCTTGCGTTTGACGGATTGGTCGGCTAGCATTCGTGCTGACTGTGCAGGGGCCTGGCTTGAACCCGGCAAGGTCTCGGGGAGTGGGGGATGACGGCGATATCGCTGACATATTGTCTGGAAACAGCGGTTACGCTCCTGCGGGACCGGCCCTTTATCATCTGCGAGAGTGGGGAGACCACGTTCGGTGAATTCGACGCGCTGTCGGGTCGGCTGGCCAATGTGTTCCGGGCGCAGGGCATCGGGCGGGGGGATGTCGTGGGGCTCTACCTGCCTAGCTGCCCGTTGCTCAGCGCGGGCTACTTCGCCTGCCAGAAGATCGGTGCCATAGCCGCGCCGATCCCGGGCATGAACCGCGCGCATGAGGTTCGTCCGATCCTGGAACGCACGCAGATGCGCGTTATGGTGGCGGATACGCACACGGCGGCGGAGGCCGCGCGCGCACGACAGGCGGCCGGGCAGGAGGTGACAATCCTTGTGACCGGCGGCCCCGTCGCTGGCGCCGATCCGCTCGACCCGGCGCTCGCCTCGGCGAATGCGGATTGTCCACCTCTGCCGCTATGCCCGGACGATCCGGCGGCGCTGTTTTTCACCTCCGGGACCACGGGCGCGCCCAAGGGGGCCGTGCAGACCCAACGCAGCATCACCACGACGCTGCGCGATATGGCGGTTCATGCCGGCTTTGGCTGGGACCGCGAGGTATTCCTGTGCGCGCTGCCCGTGTTCAACAATTTCGGCGCCACGGTCATGGTGAACGGTGCGATCTACAACGGTGCACGCCTTGTCATGCTGGGGCGCTGGGATACGCAAAAGGTGCTCGACGCGATCACCCGGCACCGGGTGACCTACATGGCCGGTGCGCCGACGATGTTTCTCTACATGCTGCGCGAGTTCGATCCGAAGCGGCACGACCTGTCCTCGATGCGCCTTGGGGTTGCGGCCGGGGCGCCCGTCTCTCCGGAGATCCTGACACAGTTCGAAGAGACGACCGGGGTGCCCATTCTCGAGCTTTACGGCGCGACCGAGGTTTCCGGCGGTGCCACTGCGCAGCCGCTCATCGGCGTACGCAAGCGCGGCTCGGCCGGCGTTCCCCTCGGGGCCTCGCGCATCGCCATCGTCGATGAGGCCGGCGCGCCGCTACCGCAGGGCGAAATCGGCGAGGTGCGCGTCTCGGGCGAGATCGTCGGTGCGGGTTACTGGGGCGACAAGGAGACGACCGCCGCGAGCTTCACCGAAAAGGGCTGGCTGAGCGGCGACCTCGGCCATCTCGATGAGGACGGTTACCTGTTCATCGTTGACCGCAAGAAGGACGTGATCATTTCCGGCGGCTTCAACATCTATCCCATAGAGGTCGAGGATCTTCTGTTTCGCCACCCCGATGTTGGCGTGTGCGCGGTGATCGGCGTGCCGGACAGCGTGAAGGGAGAGATCCCCGCCGCGGTTCTCATCCCCCGCGCCGACCGGTCACTGGACGCCATCGCGCTGATCGCCTTCTGCCGCGAGAACCTTGCGGCCTACAAGGTGCCGCGCCGCCTGTTCACGGTCGGGGAAATGCCCCACGGCCCCAACGGAAAAATCCTGAAGCGCACGCTGCGCGACTGGCTCGCCGAGGGGCGACTGACGGAGGTGACACCATGAGACCCACCGGCAAACCTCTTGACGGTCGCGTGGCGCTCGTCACCGGCGCGGGCGGGCCGATGGGGCGGGCGATCGCCACGCGCCTGGCCGCCGACGGGGCAAGCCTGGCGCTCACGGACATTTCCGCCAACCGCCTCGCGGCGACGCACGAGGCCATCGCCGAACGCCATCCGGAGACGGCGCTTTGCGTCATCCGCGCCGATGCTCGACGAGTTGAGGAGGTCGAAGCGGCGCTCGCCCGGTTCAGGGGCGCGGTGGGCGCTCCTGACATCCTGGTGAACGTCGTCGGCGGTATCCGCGGCGGTGCGCTGATCGCGCCGCTCGTCGGCATGAGCGAGGAGCGTTTCGACGCGACCTTCGATCTCAACCTCAAGCCGCTGTTCTGGATGGTGAACGCCGTCGCCCCGATGATGCTGGACAGCGGGCGCGGCGCGATCGTCAACGTCTCGTCGGTCACCTATGCCGGCGACGGCGACCAGCCCGAATACGCCGCCGCCAAGGCCGCGGTCGCGTCGCTGACGCGCTCTCTCGCGGCCGAACTGGCGCCGGCGGTGCGCGTCAACGCCGTGGTGCCTGGCCTCATCCAGACGTCGGTCATGGAAAATGCGCCATCCGAGATGGTCGAAGCCTACACGGCGCGCACTCTGTTGAAGCGGCTCGGTCGGCCCGAAGACATCGCCGGCGCGGTGGCCTTTCTCGTCGGCCCGGACGCCGATTATCTGACGGGCGTGCTATTGCCCGTTTCGGGGGGCATCGTGGCAATCTTGTAGGCTGCAATTCGCACTATGGTCATCGACTACCAACCAAGGGAGGAAACATAATATGGACACGGTCAATTCGGTTCGCCTGCTCGGGGCTGCGGCCCTTTCGCTTCTGCTCGTCCAGGGCGCGCAGGCGCAGGAAACGCTGAAGCTCGGGATCTCGGTGCCCTTGTCGGGCGCGGCGGCCACTTGGGGTCTTGGCATGGAATGGGCCGCCGAGCAGGCGGCCGAGCGCGTCAACGCCGAAGGCGGGGTCACCGCAGGCGGCGTGACCTACATGTTCGACATCGTTGCCTATGACAACAAGTACAGCGCCACCGAAGGCGCCCGCAACGCCCAGACGATGCTGAACCGGGACGGCGTGAAATTCATCGCCGGAGCCATCGGCACCGCACCAGTCCGCGCCATGCAGGCACTGACCGAGCGCAACGGCGTGATCCTGTTCAATACCGCCTGGGGCAAGAGCGTGAAGGGGCCGGAATATCCCTACACCTTCACCCAGATGAACACGCCGTTCGAGATCCTCGAACCATTCTATACCTTCATCAAGGAGCAGCACCCCGACGTGGCAACCGCAGTTCTCATCAGCCCGAACGATGCCACCGGACAGGAACTCGAGCCGGTGGCGATAGAGACCTGGAAAAGTCTCGGGGTCGAGATGCTGGCAAGCGACTGGTATGAGCGCGGCACCACCGAATTCCAGCCGATCGCCACCAAGATTGCCTCGCTCAATCCCGACATCGTCGATTTTTCCGCCGCGCCGCCGACCGATGCGGGGTCGATCCTCAAAGAGCTGGTCGTGCTGGGCTGGGACGGCGTAAAGGTCATGTCGGCCGGCACCTCTGCCGATGCCCTGATAGCGGTTGCCGGGGAGGCTGCCGAAGGTGTCTATCTTGGCGCGTCGGCCGATTTCGACGCCGAGACGGCGACCGACGTGCAGCGCGAGCTGAACGCCGGCGCGCGCAAGGCACTCGGGGAGCCGCTGAACGGCATCACCATCTCGTCCTACGACGCGATCATGGCGCTGCGCGCCGCGATCATGGCGGCCGACAGCGTCGAGCCGGAAAAGGTGAAGGACATGCTTCCATCGCTGCGCTTCGAGTCGTCCTATGGCCCGTCGGGCTTCGGCGGTGAAGCGCTCTATGGTTATCCCCAGCAGATGCTCATTCCGGTGATCGTCACCCAGGTAAGAAACGGCAAGGCGGTCGAGCTGACGCGGAGCAACCCCGCCGAACTCGAGGCGCTTCTCAACAACTGAAAAAGGGACTGCCGCAGGCGGCATTTGTCGGCTGCGGCGCCCGGATGAGGTATGATGGAACTGTTTGTCCAACTGCTCGCCAATACCTTGCAGATCGGCTTTGTCTATGTGCTTTTTGCTCTCGGGCTGACGCTGATCTTCGGGGTAATGAAAATCATCAATTTCGCGCATGGTGCCTTTTACACCGCGGCGGCCCTGATCGTGACATCGGTGCTGCCCTTTGCAACCGCCACGCTCGGGCTGCCGGTCTGGGCGGGTTATGCCCTGGCGGCCATTGCGGCGCTCGCCGTCGTCCTCTGCCTTGGGGCACTCGTCTATATCGTTGGTTTCCAGCATGTGCTGAAGGATCTCAACGGCTCCTTCATCCTGTCGATCGGGCTGCTTCTCGTCCTCAACGGGGCCTATCTGGCGATCTACGGCGGGGCGCCGCGCTCGGTGCCGCAGATCGTTCCGGGCACGGTCAGTATCTTCGGGGCCACCCTGACGATACAGCGTCTGGCGTTGGTGATCATCGCCGCTGTCGTGACCGCCGGGCTCTATCTTCTCATCGAGCGCACACGTCTTGGACTCGCCCTGCGCGCCGTCGCCCAGGACCAGGAGGCGGCGATGCTGCAGGGCATACCGTATCGCCGCGTCGCGCTTTACGGTTTCATGATCGGCGCCGCGCTTGCCGCCTGTGCGGGCGTTCTGATGGCGCCAATAAACGCTGTGACCACGGTCAGCGGGGACGAGTTCCTGATCAAGGCGTTCATCATCATCATCATCGGCGGCCTCGGTTCCGTCGCCGGTGCCATAGTCGGCGGCCTCTTCATCGCGATGATCGAGAGTGTCGGCGGCTACTTCTTCGACCCGTCCACCGCGACCCTAGCCATGTTCGTTCTGGTCATCGTCTTCCTGCTTGTGCGTCCCCAGGGAATTCTCGGAAATGCTGAATAGATTGTCCGGCATCTGGATCTGTGTAGCTCTTGCCACAGGCTCCGTGCTGTTCGCGCTGCTGGCGACGAACCCTTACTACACGTCGCTGGTCGTCTGGATCCTGACGAATGCCGTGCTCGCCTCGGCCTTGCGTTTCGTTCTGCAGATCGGTGAACTCAATATCGCCACTGCCGCATTCTTCGGCATCGGCGCATACACGACCGCGATCACGGCCGTTCTCTTCGGCTGGCCGTTCTGGTTGACGCTCGTGCTCGCGCCGCTGGTGGCAGCCGTGTCAAGCGCGCTGTTCGGATGGGTTACACTGCGCACCAAGGGCCCGTATTTTCTGCTGATTTCCTTCGCCGTCACAGAGGTCATCCGCCTGATCTATACCCAGACCAATGCGATAGGGGGCAATTCAGGGCTCGTCGGCATGTTTCCCCCGATGGCGATCGACGCCTACTATCCTGCACTTGCGGTCGCGCTTCTTGCCGTAACGATCTTCGCCCTGTATGGCGTCGAACGCAGCGATCTCGGACGGATGTTCAAGGCGATCAGGAACAACGACGCGATTCCCCGTTCGGTCGGTCTCAACGTTGTCTTCCTGAAGGTTCTGTGCGTCGTCATCGCGGCGGCGGCGGTCGGCCTCGCCGGCGGGCTCCACGCTTATGCGAACAACGTCATCGCTCCGGCAGATTTCACTTTTTTCGTTGCCATCTTCGCGCTTGCCTATGTCAAGATCGGCGGTGAGGGGCACCCGTTCGGACCGGTTCTCGGGGCGGCAGTCCTGACCCTGGTCGGGCAGTCGGTGGCCGGGATTTCCGCCTGGGAGAACATCTTCTACGGCGCGGTCATCGTGGCAACCGTTCTCGCCTTCCCCGGTGGGCTCGTCGGGCTTTTCGCGCGCGCGCGCAGCCTCGTCACGCGGAGCGGACAATGAGCGCGGCGGCGGGCACACCCATCGGCGGGGAGGTGATTCTACGCGCCGAGCGGCTGGAACGGCGTTTTGGCGGACTGACGGCCGTGAGCGACTTCAGCTTCGAATTGCGCGAGGGCGAGATCCTTGGCCTGATCGGGCCGAACGGTGCCGGCAAGAGCACCACCTTCAACCTCATCAGCGGGTTCATCCGCCCGAGCAGCGGCCGCCTCGTCGTGATGGGGCATGATGTAACCGGCGCGAGCGTCAGGACGATCAGCCAACTTGGCCTGGTGCGTACGTTTCAGCACAACAGCCTCCTCAGCGAGATGAGCGTCGTCGACAACATCCTTATCGGAACCTATCGCCGTCGGCGCGGTCACGAGAGGCGAATGGAGAAAGTCCGTGAGGTGGCCGAAATGACCGGTCTGGCCGAGCATCTGGAGGCGATTGCCGGCAACCTGCCGCACGGCCTTCAGCGGATGCTGAGCATCGCGATTGCGCTCGCAGCCGAGCCGCGGATCCTGTGTCTCGATGAGCCGCTCACCGGGTTGCAGGGGGCCGAGGTCGGCGCCGCGCTCGACCTCTTCGAGACGCTGCGCTCGGCGCACGGCCTGACCATCCTGCTCGTCGAACACAACATGCGCGCGGTCATGCGCGCGTGCGACCGTGTCATCGTGCTCAACTATGGCCGCCTTCTCGCAGAGGGATCGCCGGAAGCGGTCAGCCGGGACGAGACGGTAATCGAAGCCTATCTGGGACGCGGACGATGACTTCAGACACAACGATACTCTCCGTCGAAGGGCTGTGCGTGAGCTACCACGGCGTTCCGGCCCTGCAGGATGTCTCGCTCAGTATCGAGCGTGGTTCCATCACGACCATCGTCGGCTCGAACGGTGCCGGCAAGACCACGCTGATGAAGGCAATCGCCGGGTTGCTGGTGCCCGAGCGCGGGCGCGTGCGCCTCTATGGCGAGGAGTGCAGCGGGCTTGGCGCCGCCGAGATGGTGCGGGCCGGTGTTACCCTGGTTCCCGAGGGCCGGCGGCTTTTCCCGCAGATGAGCGTGCGCGACAACCTTGTGGCCGGTGCCTATACCCGCACCAACCGTTCCGAGATCGCGGCGGATTTCGAGACCGTGCTCGGCCACTTCCCCGCCCTTCGAGAACGCCTGGGCGCGCCTGCGAGCGATCTCAGCGGCGGGCAGCAGCAAATGCTCGCCGTCGGTCGCGCGCTGATGGCCGCGCCGCGTCTCGTGATGCTCGATGAGCCGACCATCGGCCTCGCCCCGACCATCGTCGATACCATTTGCGAGATCATCGAGACGATGTCCCGCAATGGTGTGGAGGTGTTGCTAGTCGAGCAGAACGCGCACATTGCGCTGCAACTCGCGGCCCGAGCCTACGTCATGGAGAACGGTCGTATCGTGCTCAGCGGCAGCGGAGAAGAACTGATGGACAACGACCTGGTGCGGGAGGCCTATCTCGGCTTGTGAACAAAGACGCTGCCCGCGAAGCGCTGCGTCGCCCTCGCCTGGACCCGCCGCGTCATTGGCTCGAACCAGGCCGTTTCAGGGAGCGGAGCGGTCGACTGCAAGCGTTCGCCGTCAGGGTTGCCATGAGGTGGGCCTTGGTCGATGCTCATGCGTGGGCCGCCTCTCAGAGCGGTTATCGCGCCAGATCACGAAATTCACGACAGTTCCGGGGAAAATTCCCAAAAAACACTTGAGCCGCCGGGGGAATTGGCTAACGTGCCGATCCCGGCTCGAGACCGGCACCTGACAGGAGCGAGGGCATGAAATTCAGCATCGAACGGGGCACGCTGCTCAAGGCGGTCGCGCAGGCGCAATCCGTGGTCGAACGGCGCAACACCATCCCGATCCTCGCCAATGTGCTGATCGAGGCCGAGGGTGAGCGCGTGCAGTTTCGCGCCACCGATCTCGATATCGAGATCGTGGACAAGGCGCCGGCACAGGTCGAACGGGCGGGTGCCACGACCGTTTCGGCCGTTCTGCTGCACGAGATCGTGCGCAAGCTTCCCGACGGAGCGCTGGTGAGCATCGCGGAGGACAGCGCCTCGGGGCGGCTCACCGTGCAGGCGGGGCGCTCGAAATTCAACCTCGCCACCCTGCCGAAAGAGGATTTCCCGGTGATGGCGTCGTCGGAATACGCCTCGAATTTCGCCGCGCCGGCGCCGGTGCTGCGGCGGCTTTTCGACAAGTCGAAATTCGCCATTTCCACCGAGGAGACACGCTATTACCTGAACGGCGTCTATCTGCATGTGGCCGAGGCCGATGGCGGGCGCGTGCTGCGCTGCGTGGCGACCGATGGCCACCGCCTCGCCCGGATCGACGCCGAGTTGCCCGAGGGGGCGGCGGACATGCCCGGCGTGATCGTGCCGCGCAAGACCGTGGGCGAGTTGCGCAAGCTTCTGGAAGATGACGACATGACGATCGCGGTTTCGGTCTCGGAGACCAAGATCCGCTTTGCTACCCCGGCGATCACGCTGACATCAAAGGTGATCGACGGCACATTCCCCGATTACACCCGCGTGATTCCGCAGGGCAACACCAGGCGGCTGGAAGTGGACGCCGCCGAATTCGCGCAGGCGGTGGACCGGGTGGCCACGGTGAGTTCGGAACGCTCGCGCGCGGTCAAGCTGGCGATTGACGAGGACCGGCTTGTGCTCTCGGTCAACGCCCCCGACAGCGGCGCGGCCGAGGAGGAACTGGCCGTGGCCTATGGCGACGAGCGGCTGGAAATCGGCTTCAACGCCAAATACCTGCTGGAAATCGCCAGCCAGGTGGACCGCGAGAACGCGGTGTTCCTTTTCAACTCCTCCGGCGACCCCGCGCTGATGCGCGAGGGCAATGACACCACGGCGGTTTATGTCGTGATGCCGATGCGCGTCTGAGCCGCAGGCGGGGCCTTGCCCCGCCGGTCATGTCACGGCGTTCGCAGGGTATCGCCCAGCGACAGGCGCGGTTCGAGCGCGATGTGAACGGGTTCGCGCGGGGCCTCGGGATGGGCGGCGTGGTTGGCGATGATCCCGGCGGCCTTGCGGCCGATCTCCAGCCGGCAGGCATCCATCGTCGCCAGCTTCCGTGGCAGCCCCTCCAGCAGATCGACCCCGTTGAATCCCGCAAGCCCGATGCTGCCGGGAATGTCCGCGCCCTGCTCAAGCAGATAGAGCAGCCCCCCCGCTCCGATCATATCATTGGAGTAATAGAGAAAATCCAGATCCGGCGTGCGTGCCAGCATCCCGGCGGTCATCTCGCGCCCCTTGGCGAGCGCCGATCCCCCGGAATAGAACTCCTGATCGGCCACCTCGACCCCGGCCTTGGCCAGCGCCTCGGTGAAGCCCTCGAAGCGTTTGCGCGCCCGGTGATCGAGCGGCATTTTCGTGCCCATGAAGCCGATCCGCCGATACCCCGCCCGGATGATCGCCTGCGCCATCTTGCGCCCCGCGCGGCGGTGCGAGATGCCCACTACCGAATCGACCGGCGTGCCGTCCACGTCCATGATCTCGACCACCGGAATCCCCGACGCGGCCAGCATCGCGCGGCTTGCCTCGGAATGTTCCAGCCCGGCGATGATGACCCCCGCGGGGCGCCACGACAGCATCTCGTAGAGGACCCGCTCTTCCTTTTCCGGGCGATACCCGGTCAGCCCGACAACCGGCTGAAGCCCGGTCTCGTCAAGCACCTGGCTGATCCCGGTCAGCACCTCGGGAAAGACCATGTTGGACATCGACGGGATGATCACCGCCACCAGATTGACCCTCTGGCTGGCGAGTGCGCCGGCAATCCTGTTGGGCACATATCCCAGCCGCCGCGCCGCCTCGAGCACCCGCGCGCGCGTGCCCTCCGAGACATCGCGCTTGTTGCGCAGCACCCGGCTCACCGTCATTTCCGATACACCCGCCGCCTCGGAGACGTCGCGCAGGGTCAGCGGGTGACGGTCATTCGGTGACAAGGGCGGCGATCCAGATGGGAAACGGTTCCCCCGTGGTAGCCAAACCCGCAGCCACGTTCAAGCGCGCGTGTCAGCGCACCCCCCGTGCCGCGCATCGCCCGCGTCCGCGATCGTCAATGCGCCTCGGCCCAGTTCGCGCCCTGGCCCGCATCCACCACCAGCGGCACGTCGAGATGAACGGCGGGGCGGGGGGCGGATTGCATCACCTCGCGGGCGACCTCGATCAGGCGATCCGCGGCCGCCTCTTCCACCTCGAAGATCAACTCGTCATGGACCTGCAAGAGCATCTTCGCGGGCAGGCCCTCTATGGCGGCGGGCATCCGGATCATGGCGCGGCGGATGATGTCGGCGGCGGTGCCCTGGATCGGCGCGTTGATCGCGGCGCGGCGGGCGAAACCGGCGCGCGGGCCACGGGCCGCGATCTCGGGCGTGTGGATTTTCCGCCCGAACAGGGTCTGAACGAACCCGTGTTCCTTCGCAAACGCAATCGTGTCGTCCATATAGGCGCGGATGCCGGGGAAACGCTCGAAATAACGGTCGATGAAGCCCTGCGCCTCGCCCCTCGGGATGCGCAGGTTACGCGCGAGGCCAAAGCCCGAAATGCCGTAGATCACGCCGAAATTGATCGCCTTGGCGCGGCGGCGGATCTCGGGCGTCATCTGGTCCATCGGCACACCGAACATCTCGCTTGCGGTCATGGCGTGGATGTCCTGGCCTTCGCGGAACGCTTGTTTGAGGCTGTCGATGCCCGCCACATGGGCGAGGATGCGCAATTCGATCTGGGAATAGTCGAGCGACACGAGGCGATGGCCGGGGGCGGCGACAAAGGCCTCGCGGATGCGCCGGCCCTCTTCCGAGCGCACGGGGATGTTCTGGAGGTTGGGGTCGGAGGAGGAGAACCGCCCCGTGCTGGCCCCGGTCTGCAGGTAGGATGTGTGGACGCGGCCGGTGTCGGGGTCGATATGGTCCTGAAGCGCGTCCGTATAGGTGGATTTGAGCTTGGAAAGCTGCCGCCAGTCGAGCACGCGGGCGGGCAGGTCGTGCTCGGTGGCGAGATCCTCGAGCACGTCGGCCCCGGTGGCATAGGCGCCGGTCTTGCCCTTTTCGCCGCCCGGCAGGCCCATCTCGTCAAACAGGATCTCGCCCAGCTGCCTGGGCGAGCCGACGTTGAAACTGCGGCCCGCGAGGGCGTGGATCTCCGATTCCAGCGCCGCCATTTTCTGCGCGAACTTACCCGACATGGCGCGCAGCGTGTCGCGGTCCACCAGTACGCCGTGACGCTCCATCGCGGCCAGAACGGGCACGAGGGGACGTTCGAGCGTCTCATAGACGGTGGTGACGCGGACACGGTGAAGCTGCGGCTTGAAGGTAAGCCACAGGCGCAGCGTGATATCGGCATCCTCGGCGGCATAGCCGGTGGCGCCGTCGATGGGCACACGGTCAAAGGTGATGGCGGATTTGCCCGACCCCAGCAGGGTCTTGATGGGGATCGGGGTATGGGAGAGGTAGCGTTCCGACAGTGTGTCCATGCCGTGCCCGTGCAGCCCGGAATGGAGCGCATAGGACATCAGCATCGTGTCGTCGACAGGGGCGATGGCAATGCCGTGGGGGGCAAGGATCTTGGTGTCGTATTTCATGTTCTGGCCGATCTTGAGGATGGCGTCATCCTCGAGAATGGGCCGGAGCGCGGCGAGGGCTGCGTCGCGCGCGATCTGTCCTTCGGCCAGCGCATCGGAGGAAAACAGATCGCCCGCGGCGCCGTCCTTGTGCCCGAGCGGGATATAGCAGGCGCGCCCCGGTGCCGTGGCCAGCGAGAGGCCGACAAGCTCTGCCTGCATCTCGTTGAGCGAGGTGGTCTCGGTGTCAAACGCCACATAGCCCTGCGCGCGGATCGCGGCGAGCCAGGGCTCGAGCGCCTCGAGATCGCGGATACACTCATAGCTCTCGGGGGCGATGGCGGGCCAGTCGGTGGCGCGGGCCTCCTCCCCGGCCCCTTGCGGGGCCCCCTCGCGGAGGGTGGGTGCCTCTCGCCCGAGCGCCTCGGCGATGCGCCTGGTCAGCGTGCGAAACTCCATCCGCGCGAGAAAGCCCAGAAGCGTGTCGGGATCGGGGTCGCGCACCTCGAGATCGTCGAGGGTAAAGCCGAGCGGCGTCTTGCAGTCGAGTTGCACGAGGCGTTTCGACATCTCGATCTGCTCGCGTTTCTCGATCAGGGTCTGGCGGCGTTTGGGCTGGGAGATTTCCCCGGCGCGGTCGAGCAGCTCCTCCAGAGAGCCGAATTCGTTGATCAAAAGCGCCGCCGTCTTGATGCCGATGCCGGGCGCGCCGGGCACGTTGTCCACGCTGTCGCCCGCGAGCGCCTGCACATCGACCACGCGATCCGGCCCCACGCCGAATTTCTCGCGCACGCCGTCCACGTCGATGCGGCGGTTCTTCATTGCATCCAGCATCTCGACCCCGTCGCCGACAAGCTGCATCAGGTCCTTGTCCGACGAGATGATCGTGACCCGCCCGCCCGCCTTGCGCGCCTGGCAGGCGAGCGTGGCGATGATGTCGTCGGCCTCGTAGCCTTCGACCTCCTCGCAGGCGATGTTGAAGGCGCGGGTGGCCTCGCGCGTCAGCGGGATCTGCGGGCGCAGATCCTCTGGCATTTCCTCGCGGTTGGCCTTGTAGGCGGGGTAGAGATCGTTGCGGAACGTATGGCTGCCCTTGTCGAAGATCACCGCGACATGGGTGGGCGCGTCATGGCCGTTGTTGCCCTCCACATAGCGTTGCAGCATGTTGCAGAACCCCGCGACCGCCCCGATGGGCAGCCCGTCGGATTTCCGCGTCAGCGGCGGCAGCGCGTGGTAGGCGCGGAAGATGAAGGACGAGCCGTCGATCAGGTGCAGGTGACAGCCCTTGCCGAATGACATCGCGCGCCCTTCCCATCAGGTTTCATCTTGCCACAAATATCCAGATCCCGCCGCCTGCCGCCCGGCGCAGGGCCGGTGGTTCAGACCCTGCCCTCGAAATCGCGATGGACGAGCTTCGCGTCGCAATAGGGGCATTCGACATAGCCCTTGTCCTGAGGGATCTGGAGCCAGACGCGGGGATGGCCCAGGGCACCCTCGCCGCCGTCGCAGGCCACGCGATAGCTCTCGACAATGCGGATTTCGGGGGCTTCGGTCACCATCGGGAGATTTCCTTTTGCGATGCGTTGGATTAGGTCGGACTATGATCGAACGCGCGGCGAGGGGCAAGAGCGGCATGGGGCAGAACGCAATTGAAATCCGGGGTCTGGTCAAGACCTATGCGGGCGGCCGGCACGGACCGGAAAAGCGCGCGCTCAAGGGCGTCGATCTGGAGGTTCCGCAAGGCGCGGTCTTCGGCCTGCTGGGGCCGAACGGGGCGGGCAAATCGACGCTCATCAACATTCTAGCCGGACTGGTGGTCAAGAGCGCCGGGCAGGTGACGATCTGGGGCTTCGATCAGGACCGCAATCCGCGCCAGAGCCGCGCCGCCATCGGCGTCATGCCGCAGGAATTGAACCTCGATCCGTTCTTCACCCCGCGCGGGGCGCTGGAGGTGCAGGCGGGGCTATACGGCGTGCCGCGCGCTCAGCGGCGCAGCGACGAGATCCTCGCGCTGGTGGGGCTCGAGGACAAGGCCGGGGCCTATGCGCGCACGCTGTCGGGAGGGATGCGGCGGCGGTTGCTGCTGGCCAAGGCGCTGGTGCATCACCCGCAGGTTCTGGTGCTCGACGAGCCGACGGCGGGGGTGGATATCGAATTGCGCCAGATGCTGTGGAAAAATGTGCGCCGCCTCAACCGCGACGGCATGACGATCATCCTGACCACGCATTACCTCGAGGAGGCCGAGGAGATGTGCGACGAGATCGCCATCATCAACGAGGGCGAGGTGGTGGCGCGTGACAGCACGGCGCGTCTGTTGGGGCGGCTTGACGGCAAGACGATGATCATCCAGCCCGAGACCGAGGTCGCGGCGCTGCCCGAGGGGCCGGGCCTGGCGGTGACGCAGCGTGCGGACGGGGCGATCGTGATTGTCTATCGCGCGCACGAGACCCCGGCCGAGGCGGTGCTGGCGGCGGTGCGGGCGGCGGGCATCAGGATCCGTGACGTGCGCACCGAGCAGGCGGATTTGCAGGATGTGTTTCTGGAGTTGACGCGCAGCCGGGCGAGGTGAAGGTCACACGCGGGCCAGATCGTCGAGGATCGCCAGCGCCGCTGCGCGCGGGTCCTGCGCGGCCCAGACGGGACGGCCCACCACGATGTGATCGGCCCCCTCGCGCACCGCCTGCGCGGGGGTGGCGACGCGCTTCTGGTCGCCCAATGCGCTGCCCGCCGGGCGCACGCCGGGGGTGACGATGAGCCGGCCCGTGGCCTCTGGCAGGGCGCGGATCAGCCCTGCCTCCCGCGGGCTGGCGATGACGCCATCGGCCCCGGCATCGAACGCGCGGCCCGCGCGTTCGGCCACCAGGTCGGGCAGATCGCCCGGCTTCATCAGCCCGGCATCGAGATCGGCGCGGTCGAGCGAGGTGAGGATCGTCACGGCAAGGATCTTCAGCGGCTTGCCGCCCGCCCCTTCCCCGGCGGCCCGCACCACGTGCGGATCGCCGTGCACGGTCAGAAAATCGAGATCATACCGCGCCAGCCCGCGCACGGCGGCCTCGATGGTCGCGCCGATGTCGAAGAGCTTCAGGTCGAGAAAGATGCGCTTGCCATGCTCATGCTTGAGCTCATCGGCAAGCGCGAGGCCGCCGCCCGTCAGCATCCCCAGGCCGATCTTGTAGAACGACACGGAATCGCCCAACTGCCCGGTCAGCTCAAGCGCCGAGAGCGCATCGGGCAGGTCGAGGGCAACGATCAGGCGGTCGTCGGACATGGTGACACTCCGGGCAGGGGTTTCGGGCGGGTTCGCGCCTTGTCGCGATGTCCCGAAGGGCCGTCAAGCCCCTGCCGGATCCTCCGCCTGTGGATGACTGTCGAAAAGCGGGGGCTTCCATTGGATCGCGCCAGCGGGCGTTTCAAAATCGCGCAATTATCGGCAATCCCGCGCGTGGGGCGCTTGAACCTCACGGGGGCGTTACCCATGTCTGGCTCAAGGTTCCCGACCTCTCCACGCCTGTCGCAGGGTGGCGACATCAGGGGGACGCTTGGAAAAAGGAGAATACCCATGGACTTCAACAAGTTCACGGAACGGTCGCGCGGTTTCGTGCAGGCCGCCCAGACCATCGCGATGCGCGAAAGCCATCAGAAACTTACCCCTGAACATATCCTCAAGGCGCTTCTGGACGACCCCGAGGGGCTGGCTGCCAATCTCATCCGCCGTGCGGGCGGTGATCCGGCGCGGGTAGCACAGGCCAATGATCTGGCCCTGGGCAAGATCCCGCAGGTCTCGGGCGATGCGGGCCAGACCTATATGGACCAGCAGACCGTCAAGGTGCTGACCGAGGCCGAGAAGCTGGCGCAGAAGGCCAAGGACAGCTTCGTTCCGGTGGAGCGGATTCTGTGCGCGCTTGCGGTCGTGCGCTCGCCCGCGAGGGAGGCGCTGGAGGCCGGTGGCGTCAGCGCCCAGAAGATCAACGAGGCGATCAACGACCTGCGCAAGGGCCGCACCGCCGACACGGCCAGCGCCGAGGACACCTATGAGGCACTCGATAAATACGCGCGCGATCTGACCGAGGCGGCGCGCGAAGGCAAGATCGACCCCATCATCGGCCGTGATGACGAAATCCGCCGCGCCATGCAGGTGCTCTCGCGCCGGACCAAGAACAACCCGGTGCTGATCGGCGAGCCGGGCGTCGGCAAGACCGCCATCGCCGAGGGCCTCGCGCTGCGCATCGTCAACGGCGACGTGCCGGAATCCCTGCGCAACAAGCGGCTTCTGGCGCTCGACATGGGCGCGCTGATTGCGGGCGCGAAATATCGCGGCGAGTTCGAGGAGCGGCTGAAGGCGGTGCTGAGCGAGGTGACGCAGGCCGCCGGTGAAATCATTCTCTTCATCGACGAGATGCACACGCTTGTGGGCGCGGGCAAGACCGATGGCGCGATGGATGCCGCCAACCTCATCAAGCCGGCGCTGGCGCGCGGCGAGCTGCACTGCATCGGTGCCACCACGCTCGACGAGTATCGCAAGCATGTGGAAAAGGACGCGGCGCTTGCCCGGCGGTTCCAGCCGATCGTGGTCGAGGAGCCGACCGTCGAGGACACGATTTCCATTCTGCGCGGGATCAAGGAAAAGTATGAGCTGCACCACGGGGTGCGGATTTCCGACAACGCGCTGGTGGCGGCGGCGACGCTCTCGCATCGCTATATCACCGATCGTTTCCTGCCCGACAAGGCGATTGATCTCATGGACGAGGCAGCCAGCCGTCTGCGCATGGAGGTGGACAGCAAGCCCGAGGAGCTTGACGCGCTCGACCGTGAGATTCTGCAAAAGCAGATCGAGGCCGAGGCGCTCAAGAAAGAGGACGACGCCGCCTCGAAAGACCGGCTGGAGAAGCTCGAGCGCGAACTGGCCGAGTTGCAGGAGCGTTCCGCCGAGATGACCGCGCAATGGCAGGCCGAGCGCGACAAGCTGGCCGGTGCGCGCGACATCAAGGAACAGCTCGACCGCGCCCGCAGCGAGCTTGAGGCCGCCAAGCGCGAGGGCAATCTCGCCAGGGCCGGGGAGCTGAGCTATGGCGTGATCCCGCAGCTTGAAAAGAAGCTTGCCGAGGCCGAGCAACAGGGCGACGAGATGATGGTCGAAGAGGCCGTGCGGCCTGAGCAGATCGCGCAGGTGGTCGAACGCTGGACCGGGATTCCCACCGCCAAGATGCTCGAGGGCGAGCGCGAGAAGCTCCTTAAAATGGAGGAGAACCTGCACGCCCGCGTGGTCGGGCAGGAGACGGCGGTCAAGGCCGTGGCCAATGCCGTGCGGCGCGCGCGCGCCGGGCTCAACGACGAGGGCCGCCCGCTTGGCAGCTTTCTCTTTCTCGGCCCCACCGGCGTCGGCAAGACGGAGTTAACCAAGGCGGTGGCCGAATACCTGTTCGACGATGACAGCGCCATGGTGCGCATCGACATGAGCGAGTTCATGGAGAAGCACTCGGTCGCGCGGCTGATCGGCGCGCCTCCGGGCTATGTCGGCTATGAGGAGGGCGGCGTGCTGACCGAGGCGGTGCGGCGCAGGCCCTATCAGGTGATCCTGTTCGACGAGGTCGAAAAGGCGCACCCGGAGGTGTTCAACGTGCTGTTGCAGGTGCTTGACGATGGCGTGCTGACCGACGGTCAGGGGCGCACGGTCGATTTCAAGCAGACGCTCATCGTGCTGACCTCGAACCTTGGCAGCCAGGCGCTCAGCCAGTTGCCAGAAAGCGCGGATGCCGCCGAGGCAAAGCGCAGCGTGATGGAGGCCGTGCGGGCGCATTTCCGGCCCGAATTCCTCAACCGGCTGGATGAGATCGTGATCTTCGACCGGCTGACGCGGCCGCAGATGGATGCCATCGTCGATATCCAGCTGGCGCGGTTGCTCAAAAGGCTGGCGGCGCGCAAGATCACGCTTGTGCTTGATGACGCGGCGCGCAAATGGCTGGCCGATGAGGGCTATGATCCGGTCTATGGCGCCCGGCCCCTGAAGCGGGTGATCCAGAAGGCGTTGCAGGATCCGCTGGCGGAGGGGCTGCTCGCGGGGGATATCCTCGACGGTGCAACCGTTCCGGTGACGGCGGGGCCGGAGGGCCTTATCATCGGCGAGCGCGTGGGCACGACGCGCCACGAGCCGCCCGCCGACGCGGTGGTTCATTAAGGGCATCCGCAGCGATAACCGCTACGCCTTCGGTCTCCGCGGCCTGATGGTGGAATTCCATTCCGGATGGAACGCATCGCCGGTGATGTCGAGGCGGGCCGTCTCGGCATCGGAAACCTTGAGGCCCTTCTCGCATATGCGCGGGTCGAGCGCCCACGCGACCTTGAGCCCGGTCCTTGTCGTTGTCGCGCCGATCAACTCGATCACGGCGCGGCGGTCGGTCGACGGGCGACCGCGCCAGTTCTGGGTGATTTGCCAGAACAGCCGGTGCTCGATCCTGTTCCGCTTCGACGTGCCTGTGAACAGGCGTGCAAAATTGACCCCGTAGCGGGGTAATCGGCGTCCGAAAATGCCCCCCCCCGACACTTAAGAGATGGTCGCGCAAATTTGGACCAGTTGTGTACCGCTCGACATTGGCCAGGAGGATCTGCTGGTTGTTTGTGGCCGTGGCGTAGAGCTGCTTCAGAGGTTACTTGCTGGTGTTGTAGAACACATAGCCGGACGCCGCAGTCACGGGGGCATCGTCCAGCTCGGTGGCCTTCATTTCTTCGCGCTGGAAGCGGACTTCCTCGGGCACGGCATCCTTCGTCGGCTCCAACAAGGTATCGAGGCGGCGCAGGACAACCATCGGCAGGATGACGTCGCGATACTTGCCACGCACATAGACGTCGCGGAGGCAGTTATCAGCGATGGACCAGATGAAGGCGATGAGTTTGTTATGAGCAGCCTGGTTCATGTTTATGTCTTTTCCCTCGGTTGGCTCGCGCAAGTTAAAAGCCGATAAAATTCCCTTGTATTTCAATCTCTTGGGCGACGCTGTTCCTTGGCACGGTAATGCGATCCACCATCCGTCGCAATGCGCTATGCGACTACAGAGAAAACCTCCCCATCATCCAGCCGTTTCACATAGTCGACTGCCTCGCCGTTCCAGTGGTACGCGAAATGCGCGCCTTGGGTCGGGATGGGGATCACGTCGGGCCAGAAAACGGCGATGCACTGGCCCTCGGGAAAGCGCACGCTGGGCCAGGTGATGCCGTTCGACCCGGCCGCGCGGCGCGCGTCGATGGACTCGCACCGGACGGCGACTACCGCATCACCCCGGCGGCGCTGCCGACCGGGACGGAAACCGACACAGGAGAGTCTATATGATCCGACACCTTGCCCGGCTGCGCGCGCAGGCCGCCCATGCCGTCACTTACACAACCGTGACCCTGATGCTGGCCGGGCCTGCCCGTGCGGCGGGGTCCTCCATGCCCTGGGAGGCGCCGCTGCAATCGATCCTCGAGTCGATCGAAGGGCCGGTCGCCAAGATCATCGCGGTGATCATCATCATCGTCACCGGCCTGACTCTGGCCTTCGGCGACACCTCCGGGGATCTCCGCCGCCTGATCCAGATCGTCTTCGGCATCTCGATCGCCTTCGCGGCCAGTTCCTTCTTCCTGATCTTCTTCAGCATCGGCGGCGGGGCGTTGATCTGATGGTGGAGACTTTTGAACAGCTCACCGACGTGCCCGGCTTCACCGTCCCGGTCCACCGGGCGCTCACCGAGCCGATCCTGCTGGCGGGCGCACCGCGCGCCTTCGCGATCCTGAACGGCACGCTGGCTGGCGCCATCGGGTTTGGCCTGCAGCTCTGGGTCGCCGGGATCGTCCTCGGCCTCCTGGGCCACGTGGTCGCGGTCTGGGCCGCGCGGCGCGATCCGCTCGTCGTCGAGGTCGGACGTCGGCATCTGCGGCTGACGCCCACCACGGCGGCGACAATGCGCGACACCTCGGCAGGGGTGTGGAACTGCCCCTTGGATTTGCCCGCCTAGGTCGCAAAGTTGCGCTTCAGGTATTCATAGGCATCGCCCAGAATGTCATCGCCATCGGCGCGGTTCCTGGAAAAATTCAGATCTTCGCGGCTGAAAATATTGATCAACGTGGTCAGGGTGTTGATCATCTTGGTGCCGCGTCCGAATTTCTCGGGGTCGTTGAAAAACCGCGGTCGATCACGCCGAAAAGGTCGTTTTCCTCGGCAATGCGGGCGATGATCGTATCCATCCCCTCACCGATATCCTTGGAGCCACGCAGGGCCTTCATGTCGGTGAAAGACGCCCCCCCCTGCGGCACCTCGATCAGCGCATCGGGCTGACCGGCGCGCTCCGAGACGTATTTCACGAACGAAAGGGTGAGTATGTAATCCTTGTAAAGCGAGGCATCCATGCCGCCGCGCAACTTGTCTCAGCCTTCCCAGAGGGGCCTGTAGATATCGCTTTTCTTGATCGCCATGCGGCGCGCCCCCTGTCGAATTTTTATGATTTGTCAAAGGAATATAGATGTTTGTCGAAAAATGACAGATGAGAAAGCCGCGACAATTTTTGGGCGTAAGCCTTTCATATCTGGCGATGTGAGGCGGCCATTGACGCTTGCCGCAACGCGGCCAAAGCGACATTATCCGCCAAACGCACCGCGATAAGGCCATTTATACCCATGTCCAAAAAGACCCTGAACCAAGCCAATCTTGAAAAGCTGGGCACGCAAAAGCTCGCGGCGCTGGTCATGGAGTTGGTGCAGGGAAGCGCGCCCCTTCAGCGGCGCGCACGGATGGAACTCAGCGCCGCCCAAGGCCCCCGTGAGGTGGCCGCCGACCTGCGCAAACGCTTTGCGTCGCTGCGGCGTTCAACCCGCTTCGTTGACTGGCGCAAGCAAAGGGCGCTGGTCAAGGATCTTGAGGGTCTGTTGGCGATGATCGAAACCACCATCGCCCCGGATGATGCGAACGACGCGTTCGAACTGCTCTGGTCACTCCTGCAACTGGCCCCCTCGATCTACGAGCGCACGGATGACAGCAACGGCACGATCGGTGGCGTCATGAGTGACGCGGTGGCCCTGATCGCAGAGATATCGCCCGCGATGTCCAAGGACCAGACCGCGCTGGCCGAGCGCATCTTGGACGCTGTCGCCGATGCAGGCTATGGCGAGTTTGACGGGATCATTCCGGCGATGGCCGACGCACTTGGCGAGGACGGGCTTGAGCATCTCAAGCGGATCACCGACGTCTGGGCGGACGCAGCCACGACCGAGCAAGAGCTCGAACGATACCGGGGCTACGGCTTTGCGTCGTCGGCCGAAGACAGCCTTCGGCGCAACAAACAGCTGACGCGGTCGATCATTCTGGCGGATGTTGCGGACGCCCAGGGGGACGTGGACGCCTACATGGCCCGCTATTCCGCAGAACAGCTGACCTATGGCACCATCGCGCCGGATGTGGCGCGCAGATTGCTCGATGCGGGGCGCGTGGATGAGGCGTTTGGCATCGTCACCCGCGCCCGCGCCGCCGAGGATGGCAAATCATTCCGGACGTTGCGCTACGATCTCGATGCGGTCCATGAGGAATGCCTTGAAAGGCTGGGCAAGACGGAGGAATTGAAGGCGCATCTGTGGGCCACGTTCGAGCAGACCCTGAGCGCGACCAGCCTGTGGAAATACCTCAAGCTGCTGCCCGATTTCGACGATATCGAGGCCGAAGAGGCCGCGCTCGCGTTCGCGGAAGCCTATCCGCTTCTCGGTGCGGCGATCAGTTTTTTCGTGGGTTGGCCGTCTCACGACCGTGCGGCGCGGGTTGTGCTGGCGCGCGCCGAAGAACTGGACGGGAATTCCTATCACACCCTCTCCACGGCCGCCGACGCGCTCGAACCCGAGCACCCGCTCGCCGCCACGCTGATGCGCCGCGCCATGGTCCTCGATACGCTGACTGGGGCCAAGTCCAAGCGCTATCGCCATGCGGCGCGCCATCTGGCCGAATGTCAGGCCTGCGATGCCGCGATCGAGGATTACGGCGACCTTCCCCCGCACAGGCAGTTCCTTGAGACGCTCAAGCAGGACCATGGCCGAAAACACGGATTCTGGCGCTTGGTCGATCCGTAGGCGCGGTGCTTTGCCGACATCCAACATTGGTCTCCGGTGCTAGAGAATATTTGCAGAGAGAGTCAGAAGTGATCTGACGTTGATTGCACCATCCAAGCCGTCCGGATCACGCTCAGGTCATCAGCAACAGAACATCTCAACCATCGAATTGTCGTGACAATTGCCCTTGCCGCTCAGTGAGATCCTGAAGCCGTGCTTTGACAGGCGTCGCTGATACTCGTTGGAAAAATATTGCGACCCGCGGTCCGTATGCGGCTTATGCCGATGTCGGCATAAAGCGCACACGGCGCGCGCCCAAACTGGCGACGAAAGCATGAAATCCAAACCCGCAAACTCTCGTTGCAAACGAGGGCGCCCCGGTGGCAGGACAGGGTTCTGCCATTCACAGGTTCTCGCCCCGGGAAATCCAAGTGGCGCCGTCGAACCCGCATGGATGAATTGCGGCCACTTGAGCGGACAGGCCCCCGAACGCGAGGTGTGGATATTCCCCGCGCTGCTTGCTAGACAGCGCCACGACACAGAAATCGCCGAGGATCGCCATGAGCGCCACCGCCCGCAAGACCGCCCCGCTGCCCGATGACATCAGGGCAAAGAAGGGCCGCACGCCCATCGTCTCGCTCACCGCCTATACAACGCCGATCGCGCGAATGATGGATGCGCATTGCGATTTCGTGCTGGTAGGTGACAGTGTCGGCATGGTGCTGCATGGCCTGCCCTCGACGCTTGGCGTCACCATGGAAATGATGATCCTGCACGGGCAGGCGGTGGCGCGCGGCCTCTCTCGTGCGATGCTGGTCATCGACATGCCCTTTGGCAGCTACGAGGAAAGCCCCGCACAGGCGTTTCGCAACGCAGCCCGGATCATGCGCGAGACGGGGGCTGCGGCGGTCAAGCTCGAGGGCGGGCGGCACATGGCCGAAACCATCGCCTTTCTGGTGGCGCGCGGCGTGCCGGTGATGGCGCATATCGGCCTCACGCCGCAATCGGTCAACACGCTGGGCGGCTACAAGGTGCAGGGCCGGGGTGCTGCGGCGGAGGCGCTTCTGGCCGATGCGCGCGCGGTGAGCGCGGCGGGCGCGTTCTCGGTCGTGCTGGAAAAGGTTCCGTCCACGCTCGCCGACCGGATCACCGCTGAAATTCCCATTCCCACCATCGGCATCGGCGCCGGCGCGGGCTGTGACGGGCAGGTTCTGGTCGTCGATGACATGCTTGGCCTCTTTACCGCGTTCAAGCCGAAATTCGTCAAGCGCTATGCCACCCTCGGGCAGGATGGCGAGGCGGCGATTGCCGCCTATGCCGCGGAGGTGCGCGCGGGGGCCTTTCCCGCGCCCGAGCACGGTTTCGCCGAGGAGGCGCCGAATTGAGCGCGCCGATCCTGCGCCGCCTCACCGATCTGCGCGCCGCCACCCGCCCCTGGGTGCTGGCCGGAGAACGCATCGGCGTCGTGCCCACCATGGGCGCGCTGCATGACGGGCATCTCTCGCTCGCAGCCGCCGCCCGCGCCGCCTGCGACCGGGTGATCGTGACGATCTTCGTCAACCCCAGGCAGTTCAACAGCCCCGCCGACCTCGCCAACTATCCCCGCACAGAGGAGGCGGATGCGCGCAAGCTCGCGCGTTTTGACGTCGATGCGCTCTGGGTTCCGGATGGCGACCAGATGTATCCGCCCGCCTTCGCCACCACGGTTTCGGTCACCGGGCTTACGGATGTAATGGAAGGGGCCTGGCGGCCCGGCCATTTCGAGGGGGTGGCCACGGTCGTGACCAAGCTCTTTACCCAGACCTCGGCCACCGACGCCTTTTTCGGCGAGAAGGACTATCAACAGCTTCTGGTGGTGCGGCGCATGGCCGCCGATCTCGATCTGGGCGTGACGGTGCATGGCTGCCCAACGATCCGCGACATCGACGGGCTGGCGCTTTCCTCGCGCAACCTGCTCCTGTCGGACCGCGCGCGCTGCCTCGCGCCGCGCCTGCACGAAGAGATGGAGGCGATCGCCGAGGGGCTGCGGGCGGGCCGGCCATTTGCCCCCCTGCGCGAGGCGGCGCAGGCGCGGCTGGACAAGACCGGCTTCACCGGCGTTGATTACCTGGACCTGCGCGCGCAGGAGGATCTCGCCGCGCTCGAGAAGCCCGACCGGCCCGCGCGGCTCTTTGCCGCCGCCTGGCTCGCCGGGGTGCGGCTCATCGACAATATCGCGGTGCAATAGTCCGATCCCGAAACCCGCCCGGCGAAACGGGGGCGAACGGGTGATGACCCGGCCCCTTGCTCCGCGCTTACCAGCGGCGATGGCCGGACCGACGGTTCGCGTCGCCATGGCTGCGGCTGCCGTAATAGGGGCGGTAGGAATTACGCGAATGCGGTCGATAGCCGTATTTGCGCTGCTGCATGCGATAACCATAGGCACGGGCATGCGGCGGCGGCGCTGCATGGTAGCCGTGACCGCGATTGTAGCTGCGCGAGACATGGCCGCGATGCTTCTTGTTGTTGCGATCCGAGGCGAGCGTGGCCCCGACGATAGCGAGCGCCGCAGCGCCTGCGATGATGGCCGCCGTCTCGCCACGATCACGGGCCTGGGCGGGCGCGGCGGAAAAGCCGGTCGCGGCAATTGCGGCAGCGGCGACGAAGGCGATGAGTTTGCGTGTCATGTCGTGGTCCTTTCGGTTACGAGCAGTCTCATGAACAGCGCCGGGCCACTTGTGACTTGTGACGCGGGCTGTGACACCAGACATGGGCACCCGTGCCGGGACAGACAATAACGCCCCCATGCTATCGGATAACGCCCCGGATTCGGGCCGTTTGGCATCACGAGTCATTGAATAGCCTCGCACCATGGCGCATCTTGCGGGCATGATACGTCTCATGCGCCCCCTTGCCCTTGCCCTTGTCCTCAGCCTTGCCGCGCAGGCGGCGCAGGCGGCATGCCAGGTCGAATACAAGGCCAAACGCGACAGGCCGTTCGAGCTTTTCTATGACGTGACCACGGTCAACGCGCCCTGTTCAGCCGCCGAAGGGGCCTTGCGCGCGCAGCTGGCGCGGCAGGGTTTGACCCTGCTCAAGATCATGTCGAAAAAGGAAAAATAGACATGACAGCGAAGGGGGGCGCGCGGTGCGCGGCCTGACAGCCACAGCCACAGCCACGGCCGCCGAGATGCGCCGTTCGGGCAATCGTGTCGTGGTGATCGGGGTCATCGCCATCGTCGCGATCCTCGCGCTCGCCGCCGTGTTTCTATTCCTGACCCTGCCCGACGGCAACGCCTTCAACGCGCGGGTAGAACAGATATTCATCGAGAACGACGCGCTGACCGGCGAGGGCGAGATCAGGCTGCTGGAAATCCTCGCGCTCTCGGGCACGGCTTTCTCCGAAACACTTGTCAGTTACCGGATCGTCATGTTCGTTCTGCTGATCTTTGCGACCGCCCTTCTGGTGGCCGCGCTGGTGCTTCTGGTGGCGCTGGTGGCACTCAACCGCCGCATGGCCCAGATCGAGCGCGCGGGCATCCAGGTGGCTTCGCTGCATATCAGTCGAGAGGAAAAAACCGTCTATCTCAACGATATGGCCTTCAAGCTGACCGAGGCCGCCATCGAGACGCTGAGCGTGCTGGCCGAGGCGCGGCTTGACGGCGATGTGCTCAGCGGGGCCGAGATCGAGGCAATGATCTCGGGCCGCCGCCCCGAGGACTGCGAGGAGGCGGCAGGCGCCACGCGCATCAAGCGGCTGCGCGACGCGCTCGGCAACCAGCTTGTGACCGAATTGCTGGTCAAGAACATCGCCCGGCGCGGCTATGTCCTTGCGGTGGACAAGGGCACGATCCGGGTCGAATAGGGCCTCGACAATTGCAGAGACCGCTTTTTCGCCTACTGTGCGAAACCGGAGACAGGACTCAGGGAGGAACCGATGGGCTGGATGAAGGACGAAACCGGGCTGGAGAAATGCGCGGCCAACCATGTCGCGCTCACCCCGCTGTCGCATCTGCGGCGCGCGGCGCATGTCTATCCTGACCGCCTTGCCATCGCCTATCACGGCCACCGCAAGACCTATGCCGAGTATCACGCGCGGGTGACGCAACTGGCCTCGGCGTTGGTAGGTATCGGCATTCAGCCGGGCGATGTCGTGGCCACGATCCTGCCCAATATCCCCGCCCATTGCGAGGCGCATTTCGGCGTGCCGGCGGCGGGCGCGGTGCTCAATGCGATCAACACCCGGCTGGAGGCCGACACCATCGCCTATATCCTCGATAACGGCGAGGCGCGTGCGGTGCTGTGCGACACGCAATTCCTGCCCACGCTCGCCGCCGCGCTGGAATTGATGGAACGGCCGGCGCCCACGATCATCGAGGTGCCCGATGACGAGGCCGGGGTTCACGCCCATTCCGATTACATGACTTACGAGGATTTCCTTGCCACCGGCGACCCGTATTTCGCCTGGATCATGCCCGAAGACGAATGGGAGAGCCTTGCGCTCAACTATACCTCCGGCACCACGGGGCGGCCCAAGGGCGTGGTCTGTCATCATCGCGGCGCTTACCTGACGACCATGGGCACGGCGGTCAGCTGGGAATTGCCGCGATACGCGAAATATCTCACCATCGTGCCGCTGTTTCACTGCAACAACTGGAACCATGTCTGGCTGATGCCGGCCCTGGGCGGCACGGTGGTGTGCTGCCGCGACATCACGGCCAAGGCCATCTATGACGCCATCGCCGACGAGGGGGTGACGCATTTCGGGGCCGCGCCCATCGTGCTCAACATGATCGTCAATGCGAAGGGCGAAGAGCGGCGCGACTTCGATCACATCGTCGATGTGTTCACCGCCGGCGCCCCGCCCCCGGCGGCAACGCTCGCCGCGATCGAGCCGCTGGGCTTCAAGGTCACGCAGGTTTACGGCCTGACCGAGACCTATGGCCATGTCACCGAATGCCTGTGGAGGCCCGAATGGGACGGCCTGCCCGATGACGACCGCTATGCCATCAAGGCGCGCACCGGTGTCCTCATGCCGATGATGGAGACAATCACCGCGCTCGACCCCGAGACCATGGAACAGGTGCCGATGGACGGGAAATCCCTTGGCGAGATCATGATCCGCGGCAATTCGGTGATGAAGGGCTATCTCAAGAATCCGAAGGCCACGGAAGAAGCGTTTCGCGGCGGCTGGTTTCATTCCGGCGACATCGCCTTGCAGTATCCCGACGGCTATCTCAAGATCGCCGACCGCGCCAAGGACATCATCATCTCGGGCGGCGAGAATATCAGCTCGGTCGAGGTCGAGGGCGTGCTGATGCGTCATCCGGCCGTCCTGCTCTGCGCGGTGGTGGCCAAACCGGACGCGAAATGGGGCGAGGTGCCCTGTGCGTTTGTCGAGTTGAAGGACGGGGCCGAGGCGACCGGGGCTGACCTCATCGCCTTTGCCCGCGAGCGGCTTGCCGGGTTCAAGACCCCCAAGACGGTCGTGTTCCGGGACCTGCCCAAGACCTCGACCGGCAAGATCCAGAAATTCGAGCTGCGTCAGATCGCGCGAGGGCTGTAACGGGCCAGCCGACACGCCGCGCGCGTGACGCGCGCCTCAATTGCCGAAGATGCTGCGCAGGATGTTCTCGATGGGGTTCGCGCTTGCCACCGGCGCGCGGCGCGGGCGGGCGGGAATGGGCGCGGGGGCCGCGCGCGGGGCCGGGCGCAGCATCGGCAGGGGGCGCGGCTCCAGCCCCTCATGCACGCGCAGCATGGTCTCGCGCCAGATCTCGGCGGGCAGGCCCCCGCCGGTCACGCCCGTGAGCGGCGTGTTGTCGTCGTAGCCCATCCAGACACCCGCCACATAATCGGCGGTAAAGCCCAGAAACCAGGCATCGCGCGCCGCCTGCGTGGTGCCGGTCTTGCCCGCCGCCTCGCGCCCCGGCAGGCGCGCGCGCGTACCGGTGCCGCTCTCGATCACCTTGGACATCATGTAGATCAGCTCGCGCGCCGCGTCCTCGCGGATCACCCGCTCACCGATGCCGCCCTGCCGGTTCATCAGCGGCGCGTCCTCGCCCATCAGCCGCAACTCGGTCAGGCCAAAGGGCGTCACCGACGAGCCGCCGTTGAGGATGCCCGCATAGGCGCCGGTCATCTCGATCAGCGTGCTTTCGGACGCGCCGAGCGCCAGCGCCGGACCGTCGGCCAGATCGCTTTCGATCCCGAAATCGGCGGCGACCTTGCGCACCAGATCGCGCCCGACGGCCTCCGAAACCTTGACCGCGGGAATATTGATCGACTGCGCCAGCGCCTGCGTCAGGCTCACCGGGCCCTTGTAATCGCGGGTGTAGTTTTCCGGGCACCAGCGGCCCGAACCGGGGATATTGAGGCAATACGGCTCGTCCGCCACCTCTGAATCGTGACTGTAGCCCAGTTCCAGCGCCGTGGCATAGACGAAGGGCTTGAAGGCCGAGCCGGTCTGCCGCCGCGCCTGCGTGGCGCGGTTGAAGGCCCCCGCCACCCTGGTCGCGCGCCCGCCCACCATCGCGCGCACCGCGCCGTCGGCGCTCATCACCACGATCGCCGCCTGCGCCTTTGATCCGTCGCTCACCTTTTCATCGAAAACCGTGCGCAGCGCCTCTTCCGCCGCGCGCTGGATCCGCTGGTCAAGCGTGGTGCGGATGATGACATCTTCGGTCGTGTCGCGGGTCAGGAATTCCGGCCCCGAGGTCATCACCCAGTCGGCAAAATAGCCGCCCGCGCGCCGCTCTGCCGCCTCTGACAGGACTGCCGGATTGGCCAGCGCCACCGCGGCGTCGGTATCGCTCAGATAGCCCTGCCGCCTCATCAGCCCGACAACGATGCGCGCGCGGTTCTGCGAGCGTTCCAGATTGGCGGTCGGCGCAAGCGTGGAGGGCGCGGTCAGAAGCCCCGCGATCATCGCCCCCTCGGCGGGCGTCAGGTTCGCCGCCGACTTGCCAAAATATCGCTGTGCTGCGGCCTCGGCCCCATAGGCCCCAGCCCCCAGATAGGCGCGGTTGAGATAGATCGTTAGGATCTGATTCTTGGAATATTTCGCCTCCATCGCCAGCGCGTAAAGCGCCTCACGCCCCTTGCGCAGAAGCGAGCTTTGCCGGCAATAGCCCACATAGGCGGCCTCGTTCTCCCATTTCGCGGGGTCATATTCCTGCCCGAAACACAAGAGTTTCGCGGTCTGCTGCGTGATGGTCGAGCCGCCATTGCCCGACAGCGGCCCGCGCCCCTCGCGCAGGTTGATGCGGATGGCGCTCATGATGCCGATCGGGTCGATGCCGGGATGGCGGTAAAAGCGGCGGTCCTCGGTGGCGATCACGGCGTTTTTCAGATGCGGGCTGACGGTATCGGCCGTTACCACGCCGCCGAACTGATCGCCGCGCCAGGCGAACACCTCGCCGTCGCGGTCGAGGATCGTGACCGAGCCGCGCGCGCGCCCGTCGATCAGCGCCTGATACTCGGGCAGCCCTGCGTAGATATAGGCCACCGACAGCCCCGTGACGAGCGCCAGAACCGCCGTCACCCGCCAGCCGATCCCCCAGACGATCCGCCAGACGAAGCGCAGGATCGCCCCGAAAAACCGCACCAGCGGATTGCGCGAGCGCGCCGCGCGGCGCGGCTTGCGACCCTTGGCCTTGGCCTTGCGCGGCGCGGGCCTGGCCGCGCCTGTGCGTTTCGGCGCCACCAGTGGCGGTTTGCGTCGTCCTGAATTGCCCATTGCCCTGCTTGCCCTGCCCGGCCTCGTCGTTGCTGCGCCACTCTATCGCGCCCCGCGCCGGATGTAGAGACCCGCCATGTCCTCGGCGCATTCATAGCGTGCATAAATTTTCATCATATTTCCAAAGCTGATGCAATTCTGTGCAGACCGGCCTGAAATCGTACCCCGAACCCCCGGCTTTCCCTTCCACAAAGGCGTCGCACCGATTTTTCTGCAACTGCAAAGCGCGCCGATCAAGCGCGCCCACGGGAAAGGGGAAGACGTGAAACTCATCATTGCAACGATCAAACCATTCAAGCTCGAGGAGGTCCGCGAGGCGCTCACCGACATCGGCGTGCGCGGCATGATGGTCACCGAGATCAAGGGCTTCGGCGCACAGTCGGGCCATACAGAGATCTATCGCGGCGCCGAATACGCGGTGAACTTCGTGCCCAAGGTCAAGCTCGAAGTGGCCGTGACCGACGCGCTTGCCGATCAGGTGATCGAGACCATCACCGATGCCGCACGCACCGGCAAGATCGGCGACGGCAAGATCTTCGTGCTCGATCTCGAACAGGCCCTGCGTGTGCGCACGGGCGAAAGCAACGACGAAGCGCTCTGAGCGATGCGCGAGGAAAAGGACAAGGACATGACCCTGAAAAAGACAATCGGCATCGCCGCAACGCTGGCGCTCCTGCCCGGCCTGGGCCTGGCGCAGGAGGCAGCAGAGGCGGCGGAGGCAGCAGCGGCCGCCCCCGACATCACCCCCTATATCTTTACCACGCTGCTGTTTCTAATCGGCGGCTTTCTGGTGTTCTGGATGGCGGCGGGTTTTGCCATGCTCGAGGCCGGGCTGGTGCGCTCGAAGAACGTGACCATGCAGCTCACCAAGAATATCGCCCTATTCTCGATCGCGGCGATCATGTACTGGCTCATCGGCTTCAACCTGATGTATCCCGGCGATGGCTGGTGGATCGACGGGGTCATGGGACCGTGGTTCTCGGTCACCTCGCTGGAGCCGGTGGGGCTTGGTGCCGCCGACGCCGCGCTCGATTATGCCTCGGTGGGCTCGGACTTCTTCTTTCAGTTGATGTTCTGCGCCACCGCCGCCTCGATCGTCTCGGGCACGCTGGCCGAACGCATCAAGCTCTGGCCGTTTCTGATCTTCGTCGTGGTACTGACCGGCGTTCTCTACCCGATCGAGGCGTCCTGGCAGTGGGGCGGCGGCTGGCTGTCCGAGGCAGGCTTCAACGATTTCGCGGGCTCTACCCTCGTTCATGCCGCGGGCGGCTTTGCGGCGCTGGCGGGGGCGCTCATTCTCGGGCCGCGCATCGGCAAATATACCAAGGGCGGCAAGGTCGTGCCGATCCCCGGCTCCAACCTGGCGCTGGCCACGCTTGGCACCTTCATCCTGTGGCTGGGCTGGTTCGGCTTCAACGGCGGCTCGCAGCTTGCCATGGGCACGGTGGGCGACGTGTCGGACGTAAGCCGCATCTTCGCCAATACCAACATGGCCGCCGCCGCCGGGGCCGTGACCGCGCTGATCCTCACGCAGGTGGTGTATAAAAAGCCCGACCTGACCATGACGCTCAACGGCGCGCTGGCCGGTCTCGTCTCGATCACCGCAGAGCCGCTGGCACCGACGCTTTTCGGCGCGCTCTGGATCGGGGCCATCGGCGGGGTGATCGTGGTCGTGACCGTGCCGCTGCTCGACAGGCTGCGGATCGACGATGTGGTGGGCGCAATCCCGGTGCACCTGATCGCGGGCATCTGGGGCACGCTGGCGGTGCCGTTCTACAATGCCGAGGCGAGCTTTGGCGCGCAGATCCTCGGCATCGTGGCGATCGGCGGCTTTGTCTTCGTCGCCTCGGCGGTGGTGTGGTTGATCCTCAAGGTGACCATGGGCATCCGCGTGGGCGAGGAAGAAGAAATCACCGGCCTCGACATGGCAGAGCTTGGCATGGAGGCCTATCCCGAATTCTCCAAGGGCTGATTCCCTCCTCCCGATCGTCTTTTGGAGACCATGCCCCGGGCGTCCGCGCCCGGGGTTTTTCGTGACGGGGACGCTTTCAGAATCGCGCGACTTCATGCTAAGTGTTGTGACATGAACACGCCTGCCCCCAATATAGGCGCAACGCGCCCTGCGATCCGTCAGCTTGACGAGGCCGCGATCAACCGGATCGCCGCCGGAGAGGTGGTCGAGCGTCCGGCCTCTGCGGTCAAGGAACTGATGGAAAACGCGCTCGACGCGGGCGCCACCCGGATCGAGATCACCATCGCCGATGGCGGCAAGACACTGATCCGCGTCGCCGACGATGGCTGCGGCATCGCGCCCGAGGATCTGCCGCTGGCGCTCGCGCGTCACGCGACATCCAAGATCGACGGCTCGGACCTGCTCGACATCCGCTCCTTCGGCTTTCGCGGCGAGGCGCTGCCCTCGCTCGGCGCGGTCGGGCGGCTCGGCATCGCCTCGCGCGCGCCGGGCCATGACGGGGCCGAAATCACGGTCGCGGGCGGGCAATCGGGCGCGGTCAGGCCGGCGGCGCGCGGCCCCGGCACCACGGTCACGCTGCGCGATCTGTTCTTCGCCACGCCCGCGCGGCTCAAGTTCCTGCGCTCGGATCGCGCCGAGACGCAGGCGATTGCCGATACAGTGCGTCGCCTTGCCATGGCCGCGCCGCGCGTGACGGTGACGCTGCGCGATGTCTCGGGCGGCGGCGAGGGGCGCGTCACCTTCCGCGCCGAGGCCGAAACGGGCGATCTGTTCGACGCGCTGTCGGAGCGCCTCGCGCGGATCATGGGGCGCGAGTTCACCGACAATGCGCTGCGAATCGACGCCACCCGCGAGGGGCTGCGCCTCTCGGGTCTGGCGGGGCTGCCCACCTATTCGCGCGGCGCGGCGGTGGCGCAATATCTCTTCGTCAACGGGCGGCCCGTGCGCGACCGGATGCTTGTTGGCGCGCTGCGCGCCGCCTACCAGGACGTGCTCGCGCGTGACCGTCACCCGGCGGCGGCGCTTTTCATCGACTGCGACCCGCATCTTGTCGATGTCAACGTCCACCCGGCCAAATCAGAGGTGCGGTTCCGCGATCCGGGGCTGGCGCGCGGCCTTGTCGTCTCGGCCCTGCGCCACGCGCTGGCCGGGGCCGGGCACCGCGCCTCCTCGACCGTGGCCGGCGCCACGCTCGGGGCGTTCCGCGCACCGGGCCATTCGCAACCCTACCAGATGGACCGGCCCTCGGCACAGGCGCGCAATATCGCCTGGCAGGCACAATCCCCCGGCTTCGCCGAGATGGCCGGGGCGTGGAGCGGGCGCGTCGAAGAGGCCCCGCAAACGGCCGGGGAGACGCCCGTGACGGCCCTGCCGCTGGGGGCCGCGCGCGCGCAACTGCATGAGAATTACATCATTGCCCAGACCGCGACCGGCATGGTCATCGTCGATCAGCACGCCGCGCATGAACGCCTCGTCTATGAGCGCCTCAAGGCGCAGGCCAGCACCGGGATCGCCGCGCAGGCGCTGCTTATCCCCGAGATCGTGGACCTGCCCGAGACCGATTGCGGCTTGCTGATGACACATGCCGCCGACCTCGCCACGCTCGGCCTCGTGATCGAGCCGTTCGGCGCGGGCAGTCTTGCCGTGCGCGAGACCCCGGCGCTGCTTGGGCAGGTCGATGCCGCGGCGCTTCTGCGCGACATCGTTGACGAGCTGCGCGACGCGGGCGACAGCGCCGCGTTGCGCGCGCGCATCGACGCCGTGCTCTCGCGGATGGCCTGTCACGGCTCGGTCCGCGCGGGCCGCCGCATGTCCGCCGAGGAGATGAACGCGCTCCTGCGCGAGATGGAGCGCACGCCGCTTTCCGGCCAGTGCAACCACGGGCGCCCCACCCATGTGGAACTGCGCCTGTCGGATATCGAACGATTGTTCGGGCGCACATGATCCAGGTCGGCCCCTATTCCCTCGATACCGCCGACCCGGCCGCGCTTGCGGGGCTGATCGGCGCGGGCGTGCTCTTGCTCATCCTCGTGCTGCTCATCGCCGCGTTGCGCGCCGCCACCCGCTCGGCGCGTCTGGCCGAGCCGCTGGCGCAGCAGATGATGCAGCTCGGGCAGCGCGTGCAAGGACTGTCGGACGGGCAGCATCAGCTTGCCGGCGGGCTTACCCATGTCGCCGAGGCGCAGGCCGCGAGCCAGTCGCATATGCTGCAACTGATGGAAAAACGCCTTGCCGAGGTCGCGGGCCAGATGACCGAGAACCTGCAAGGCTCGGCTCGGCGCACCGCGCAGAGCCTTGGCGAGTTGCAGCAACGCCTGCAAACCATCGACAAGGCGCAGGACAATATCACCAAGCTGTCGGGCGACGTGCTCTCGTTGCAGGACATCCTCAGCAACAAGCAGACGCGCGGGGCCTTTGGCGAAATCCAGCTCACAGATATCGTCACCAGGGCGCTGCCCTCGGACAGCTACACGCTTCAGGCCACGCTCTCCAACGGAAAACGCGCCGATTGCCTCATCCACCTGCCCAACCCGCCGGGTCCCATTTGCATCGACAGCAAGTTTCCGCTGGAGGCCTATGAGGCCCTGCGCCGCGCCAAGACCGAAGGCGAGCTGACCGAAGCCGCCCGTTTTTTGCGCACCTCCGTGCGCAAGCATATCAAGGACATCTCCGAGAAATACATCCTCGACGGCGAGACCGCCGATGGCGCGCTCATGTTCCTGCCCTCCGAGTCGGTCTATGCCGAGCTGCACGCCAATTTCCCCGAAGTGGTGCGAGACGGCTTTGCCGCAAAGGTCTGGATCGTCTCGCCGACCACCTGCATGGCCACGCTCAACACCATGCGCGCGATCCTCAAGGATGCCCGGATGCGCGAACAGGCCGGTGCGATCCGGCGCGAGCTGGGACTCCTGTTCGCCGATGTGGACCGGCTGGGCGCGCGCGTCGAGAACCTCGACCGCCATTTCCATCAGGCGGCCAAGGACGTCTCGGAAATCAGGATTTCCGCCGACAAGGCCGGCCGCCGCGCGCGGCGTCTGGACAATTTCGACTTCGAGGAACTCGCCCCCGAGACCGAGCCGGCCCTGCCGCCGCCCGCCGATCACAAGGCGGGCTGAGGACACGCCCCATCAACGGGGGTGCGACAATATTCTTTGATCTGCATCAAATTCGCGCATTGCCGCGCTGCGCCGGACCTCTTAGAACCGGTCCATATCATGCGGGTGCGAGACTCAGATCCGCGCGCCCGCCGCCAACACCAGCAGGAGGCATCCAATGGCAGACGCAGCCATTCACGGCCACGAGCACGAAGATCAGCGCGGGTTCTTCACCCGTTGGTTCATGTCCACGAACCACAAGGATATCGGTATCCTCTACCTGGTCACCTCGGCGATCGTCGGCCTTATCTCGGTTCTCTTCACCGTTTACATGCGGATGGAACTGATGGAGCCGGGCGTGCAATACATGTGCATGGAAGGCGCGCGTTTCATTGCGTCCGATGTTGCAGACTGCACCCCCAACGGGCATCTGTGGAACGTCATGATCACCTATCACGGGGTGTTGATGATGTTCTTCGTGGTCATTCCCGCGCTCTTCGGCGGTTTCGGCAACTACCTGATGCCGCTCCAGATCGGCGCGCCGGACATGGCGTTTCCGCGGATGAACAACCTCTCGTTCTGGCTATACGTCGCGGGCACCTCGCTTGGCGTGGCCTCGCTTCTGGCACCGGGCGGCAACGGGCAGCTCGGCTCGGGCGTGGGCTGGGTGCTCTACCCGCCGCTCTCGACCACAGAGGGCGGCATGTCGATGGATCTGGCGATCTTTGCCGTCCACGTCTCGGGGGCCTCCTCGATCCTTGGCGCGATCAACATGATCACCACGTTTCTCAACATGCGCGCACCTGGCATGACGCTGTTCAAGGTGCCACTCTTTTCGTGGTCGATCTTCGTCACCGCCTGGCTCATCCTGCTGGCGCTGCCGGTGCTTGCGGGTGCCATCACCATGCTGCTGACCGACCGCAATTTCGGGACCACCTTCTTTGACCCGGCGGGCGGCGGCGACCCGATCCTCTACCAGCACATCCTGTGGTTCTTCGGCCACCCGGAGGTGTATATCATCATCATCCCCGGCTTTGGCATCATCTCCCATGTGATCGCCACCTTCTCGCGCAAGCCGGTGTTCGGCTATCTGCCGATGGTCTGGGCGATGATCGCGATCGGCTTCCTCGGGTTCGTCGTCTGGGCGCACCACATGTACACGGTCGGCCTGTCGCTCTCGCAGCAGAGCTATTTCATGCTGGCCACCATGGTCATCGCGGTGCCCACCGGGGTCAAGGTGTTCTCGTGGATTGCGACCATGTGGGGCGGCTCGATCGAGTTTCGCACGCCGATGCTCTGGGCCTTCGGCTTCCTGTTCCTGTTCACCGTGGGCGGCGTCACCGGCATCGTGCTGAGCCAGGCCGCCGTGGACCGGGCCTATCACGACACCTATTATGTGGTGGCGCATTTCCACTATGTGATGAGCCTTGGCGCGGTGTTCGCGATCTTTGCGGGCATCTATTTCTACTTCCCCAAGATAACCGGGCGGATGCTGCCCGAATGGGCGGGCAAGCTGCATTTCTGGGCGATGTTCATCGGTGCCAACCTGACCTTCTTCCCGCAGCACTTCCTCGGGCGTCAAGGGATGCCGCGCCGCTATATCGACTACCCCGAGGCCTTTGCGGTCTGGAACTGGTGGTCGTCGGTGGGGGCGTTCATCTCCTTCGCCAGCTTCGTGTTCTTCTTCGGGCTGGTGATCCACACGCTCTTGCGCGGCGCACGCGAGACGCGGCCCAACCCGTGGAACGAATATGCCGACACGCTGGAATGGACGCTGCCCTCGCCGCCGCCCGAGCACACCTTCGAGACGCTCCCCAGGCCCGAGGACTGGGACAGGCAGCACGCGCACTGAACCTGCGACCGACAAAACACCAAGGGCCCCGGCACCGCGCCGGGGCCCTTGGTCGTTCCGGGCGCTGCCGCGCGCCTGCGCCCACGCGTCGCTTTCGCGGTTTCCCGCGCCCCGCCCGCCGTGTTACCCAAGGGCCGAGACCCGCACCAGGACCGCCGCGATGAGCCACGAAATCCGTCTTGCCTTCGAGCACCCCGCCGCCCGCGCCCGCGCCACCGAGCCTGATGGCCCGCTTGACCGCATTTCCGTGCGCGATCATGTGGTCGAGGTCGAAATCGGCGCCTTCCAGGCCGAGCGCGGCACCACGCAGCGGGTCTGCTTCAACATCGTGGTCGAGGTGCGCCCGCCCGAAGCGCCGCTTTCCGACGATGTGGACCGCATCCTGTCCTATGACCGCGTGACCGAGGCCATCGCGGCGGCGCTGGCCGAGGAGCGGCTCAACCTGCTGGAAACACTGGCCGAACGCATCGCCGGGCGCATCCTGAGCGAGCCGCAGGCCATGCGCTGCTTCGTGCGCGTCGAAAAGCTTGACCGGGGGCCCGGTGCGCTTGGCGTCGAGATCGTTCGCTCGGTGGCCGATCTGGCCAGCCGTGCCACGCCCCTGCCCGATACGACACCCCACCCGCATGTGGTGTTCTTGACCAATGCCGCGATTGCTTCGGTCAATCTCGGGCGCTGGCTCGATCAGCTTCAGGCGCGGGCCGAGCCGGTGATCCTCTGCGTGGGCCACCCCGACACGGCCGCGCCGCGCACCGGCCACCGCATGACGCAACGCCGCGTGGACCTGCTGGCGATCGAGCAGAATGCCTGGGTGCTGGCGGCGCGCGATCCGCGCTGCGTGGTCGTCGCCACCAGAACAGAGCTGGACTGGGCCATGAAGCACGGCCAGATCAGCGTCTGGGCGCCCTCCAAGATCGTGCTCGACGCGGTGGACGGCCCGCGCACCGGCCCCGAAAGCCCGGTCGATCTCGCCGCCTGGTTCGCCGGCCAGATCGAGGCCTCGGACCTGCTGTTGATCGGCGAGGCACCGCCTGCGGCCTGCCGGGTGCCGGTGTTGCTTCAGGACATCGCGCGCGCGGGCCTGTGATGCGCTATTATCGTCCCGTCACGCGCACCGATGCCACCCGTAGCCGCGACGCCCTGACGCTTGCCGGGGGCTGGTGCTGGTTCGACACGCTCGAGGTGCTGTCGCGCGATGCGCCGCCCCGGCTCGTGCCTGCCGCCGAGGCCCCGCCCGAGCTGCGCGCCCGCCTCACCGCGCCGCGCGCGCCGCTGGCGGGGATGGCGATGGATGCGCCGCAGATCATGGGTATTCTCAACGTCACCCCCGACAGCTTTTCCGATGGCGGCCGCTATCTCGACCCGGCCGGGGCGCTTGCCCATGCCCGCGCCTTGGCCGCCGGGGGGGCCGCGATTCTCGACGTGGGCGGCGAATCCACCCGCCCCGGTGCCGCGCTTGTTGCGATCGACGATGAAATCGCCCGCACCGCGCCGGTGATCGAGGCCATCCGCGCCGAGCTTGGCATCCCCATTTCCATCGACACGCGCAAGGCGGCCGTGGCGCGCGCGGCCCTGCGCGCAGGCGCGAACATGGTAAATGACGTGGCGGGCTTTACCCATGATCCCGACCTCGCGCCCTTCGCCGCCGAGCACGCGCTGCCGGTCTGCGTCATGCACGCTCGGGGCACGCCCGAGACGATGCAGAACGACCCGCGCTATGACGACGTGCTGCTTGATGTCTATGACTGGCTGGAGGCCCGCGTCGCGTTTCTCACCGCGCTCGGCATCCCGCGTGCGCGCATCGCCGTCGATCCCGGCATCGGCTTTGGCAAGACGGCTGGCCACAACCTGCGGCTGCTGGCGAACCTGTCGCTCTTTCACGGGCTGGGTTGCGCGATCCTGCTGGGGGCGTCGCGCAAGCGCTTCATCGGCGATCTGACCGGCACGCCCCGGGCTGCCGACCGCTTGCCCGGCTCGCTGGCCGTCGCGGTCATGGCGATGGCGCAGGGCGTGCAGATCCTGCGCGTGCATGACGTGGCCGAGACCCGCGCCGCACGCGACATGTGGCAGGCCGTGACCTTTGCCACGCGCCGACAGGGATCTTCATCCCGCCATTCCCGGGCACATGTGATCGGCAATCCTGACTGAATTATTGCCCTTCTCCGCCCTTCTTGACCGTTATCTTCAGGCTCCTGCCTCCGGTCATCCGCGCGAATAAATACAAGAAGGGCACCCGGAAGGGCGCCCTTCTTCGTTGTCGTCGATTGGTTCAGTTCTTCTCCTGATCCACCAGCTTGCCTGCCGAGATCCACGGCATCATGGCGCGCAGCTTCTTGCCGACCTCTTCGATCTGATGGGCGTCGTTCAGCCGGCGCGTGCCCTTGAAGAAAGGCTGGCCAACGGAATTTTCCAGCATGAAATCGCGCACGAAACGCCCGCTCTGGATGTCGGTGAGGATACCCTTCATGCGCGCCTTGGTCTCGTCATAGGGCAGGACCCGCGGCCCCGAGACATATTCGCCGTATTCGGCGGTGTTCGAGATCGAGTAATTCATGTTGGCGATGCCGCCCTCGTAGATCAGATCGACGATCAGCTTCACCTCGTGCAGGCACTCGAAATAGGCCATCTCGGGCGCATAACCCGCCTCGACCAGCGTCTCGAAGCCCATGCGGATCAACTCCACCAGGCCGCCGCAGAGCACCGCCTGTTCGCCGAAAAGATCGGTCTCGCATTCCTCGCGGAAATTGGTCTCGATGATCCCCGACCGCCCGCCGCCGATGGCCGAGCAGTAGGAGAGGCCAAGCTCCAGCGCCTTGCCCGAGGCATCGGTATCGACCGCCACGAGGCAGGGCACGCCGCCACCCTTGACGAATTCGCCGCGCACCGTGTGGCCGGGGCCCTTGGGGGCCATCATGATGACGTCCACGCCCTCTTTCGGCTCGATCAGGCCGAAATGGATGTTGAGACCGTGCGCAAAGGCGATGGCCGCGCCGGGGCGGATGTTGTCGTGGACGTATTTACGATAGGTCTCGGCCTGCAATTCGTCGGGCATGGTGAACATGATGAGATCGCACCACGCCGCCGCCTCGGCAAGCCCCATGACCTTGAGCCCTTCTGCCTCGGCCTTCTTCGCCGATTTCGAGCCTTCGCGCAGCGCGACGACCAGATTTTTCGCCCCCGAATCGCGCAGGTTGAGCGCATGGGCATGGCCCTGGCTGCCATAGCCGAGAATGGCAACCTTCTTGTCCTTGATGAGGTTGATGTCGCAGTCACGATCGTAATAGACGCGCATGGCGGTCTCCTTCGGGTTGGATGGAATGGCCGGAGGCTAGACGGTTGGCCGCGCAATGGCCTGTGTTATCTGGTGTGCATTTCCACAGATTATGGGATATATATTCCCAAGATGGTTGAATGGTGAAAATTTCATGCTCGACGATATCGACCGGCGGCTCTTGCGACACTATCAGCACGCGCCCGATCTCGGCCCGGCGGAACTGGCCCTGCGCGCCGGGCTGGCGCCAGCCACCTGCGCGCGGCGGCTCGAACGGCTGCGCGCCGCGGGCATCATCCGCGCCAATCGCGCGGTGATCGACTGGCGCGCGCTTGGCTACGCGGTCGAGGTGTCCTTGCGCATCGCGCTCGACAAGACCCAGCCGCGCGCCTTTGACGAATTCCTGTCCGCGGCGCGCCTTGTGCCGGAAGTTCTGGAGATACAGACATTTCTTGGCCGGGTCGATCTGCGCCTCTCGGTCATCGCGCGCGACATGGCGCATTATCAGGATCTCTATCGCAGCGCCATCCTGACCCTGCCCCATATCGCCGATATCGAGGCGCTGATGCATGTGGCGCGGATCAAGTCCGACGAGGCGCTGCCGCTATGATCGCGCTCGATACCATCGACCGGCAGATCCTGCGCGCGCTTTGCACGGACGCCACCCAGAGCGCCACCGCCATCGGGCGAGCGCTTGGCCTGTCGCAACCCGCGGCCTGGCGGCGCATCCGGCGCCTGCACGAGGCGGGGGTCATCAAGGGGCAGCGGCTCGATCTCGATCACGACAAGCTGGGGTTCGGGGTGACGGTGTTTCTGGGCGTGAAGCTCGCCACCAAGGGCCGCGTCAGCCTGGAGGATTTCGAGCGCGCGGTGACCGCCATCCCCGAGGTTCAGACGGTCGAGCATATTCTCGGGCTCTACGATTACCGGCTGCGCGTGGTGGCGCGCGACATTTCCGATTTCGAGCGCGTGCTGCGGCGGCGGATCATGACCCTGCCGGGGGTCGGCAATGTCGAGGCCAATGTGCTGTTGTCCGAGGAGCGACGGCCCGGCCCGATCGGTTGAGAAGGGCTTGTGCAGGGACGGCGAACCCTTATCATGGCGCGCATCATGGCCTATTGCCTCAAGAAATCCGACAAGTCCCTGACCGCGGCCCTGCGCCGGATCGCGCGCGAGCAGATCGACCGGGCGCTTGCCGCCGCGAACCGCGCGGGCGACAATGCCGAGGGCATCCACGAGGCGCGCGCGCGCTGCAAGAAGCTGCGCGGCCTCATCCGCCTCGTGCGCCCCGCCTTTCCCGGTTTCGACGCGGAAAACGCCGCGTTCCGCGATGCCGGCAAGGCGCTGGAAGCCTTGCGCGCCGGCGGGGCGGGGTGCGAGACGCTCGACCGGCTGGCCGCCGCCGCGCCCGAGGGGCTGGACGCAGGCGCGCTGACCGCGATCCGGGCGGGCTTCGAGGCCGAGGCCCTGCCCCACCTCGCCACCGACCGCGCCGCCGATATCGCCGCATTCGACGCGATATTGACCGAGGCACGCGCGCGGGTCGCGGACTGGCGGCTGACCGCCAAGGGCTTTGCCCCCGCGCGCAAGGGGCTGCAAAAGACCTATGCGCAGGGACAACGCGGGCTGAAACACGCGCGCGAAACCGGCACGCCCGAGGCTTTCCACGACTGGCGCAAGCCGGTGAAATACCACTGGTATCACGCGCGACTGCTGCGCCCGATCAAGCCTGACCGGATCGACCCGCAGCGCGCCCTCGCCAAGGATTTGGGCGAGATGTTGGGCAACCACCACGATCTTCACGACATGCGCGCGCATCTGGCGCAGGGGGATTTCCCGCCCGTGGCCGTGGCGGCGATGCAGGCCCCCATCGCGGCAGAGATGGCGCGGCTCGAGGCCGAGGCGCTTGCGCTCGGGGCGCAGATTTTCGAGGCCGACCCCGAGGCCCTTGCGCGGCGCTGGCAGCGCTGGTGGAAGAACTGGTAACCCCGCGCGAGGCGGACATCCGTGCCGTGCCCGCGCAGTCTCACACTCGAAAACGGCATCAGAAGCCCCCAATGCCCGCCCTTCTCGATACCGTCGATCCCGGCGGCCTTGTGGAATATTCGGTGGTATTCACCGACCGCTCGCTCAACCATATGTCGGCGGCGTTTCAGGCAGTCATGCGCGACATCTCCGCAATGTTGAAAGACGTCTATCGCGCCGAGGCGGTGGCGGTGGTGCCCGGCGGCGGCACCTTTGCGATGGAGGCGGTGGCGCGCCAGTTCGGGCGCGGGGCACATGCGCTCATCCTGCGCAACGGCTGGTTCTCGTTCCGCTGGAGCCAGATTTTCGACGCGGGCGGATTTGCCGGCAAGACCACCGTCTGCATGGCGCGCCAGACCGGCAATGGCGCGGCCACGCCCTTTGCCCTCGCCCCCATCGAGGAGGTGGCGGCCAGGATCCGTGAGACGCGCCCGGACGTCGTTTTCGCCCCGCATGTCGAGACATCCGCCGGCCTCATCCTGCCCGACGATTACATAACGGCGCTCTCTGCCGCCGCGCACGAGATGGGCGCGCTGATTGTTTTCGATGGCATCGCGTCGGGCTGCGTCTGGATCGACATGCAGGCAACCGGCGTCGATGTGCTGATTTCCGCGCCGCAAAAGGGCTGGTCGGCCGCGCCCTGCGCGGGGCTGTAAATCGTCGGCCGATGCTGCGATGCCTGGAACTTCTTTGCCAACGACATCGAAACCGTGCAATCCATCACAAGTCGGGATTACGCCAAAGAAGTCAAAAGAAAGGGCCGTCGGTATTACAAAATCAAACCTATGATATTCCCCCGATTCAGGTTCCGGGCAGGACGCTCTAGTAATCGCGCTCGAAGAAGATCCCGATACCGCTGTCGCCATCGTTCGAGGCGCCGCCCCTGACGGTGAGCGAACGGGTGACGTCTAGGTTGAGGTTGATGCGCTGCTTGCCGGCGCTGTCGGCGGTCACCTCGGTATAAACCCTGTCCGAGACATAGGTGCCTGCGCTGAGCTGTGTGTCGCCATCGGCGGTCTGGCTTACGTCGAGATCGGCAAGCCCCAGCCCGCCGCGCAACCGCCCCACCAGATCGCCGCCACCGCCCGCGAGCGTGGAGACCGCGCCCGCAAGCTGCGCCGCCTGGAGCGGCGAGATGTCGGCAAGCCCGCGCCCGAAGATGAGCCGCGCGACGATCTCTTCCTGCGGCATGTCGGGGTTCGAGGCGAAGGTGACTTCGGGGGCGCTTGCCAGCCCCTCGACGATGACCTGCACGTCGGCATTGTCGGCCTGGGTCTCGGCCACGAAGCGCAGCCACGGATCGAGCGAGCCCTGCATGGTCACGCGCCCCTCGGTCAGCGTCAGGCGCTTGCCGAGAATGTCGAGGCGGCCGCGGCGCAGCTCGAAAAAGCCCGCGGGCGCGACGTTGGCCGAGGTGCCGCCGATGCGCAGCCGCCCGCCAAGCTCGGCGTCGAGGCCGCGCCCGCGCACGAAGATGCGCGCCGGCGCATTGATGATGAGCGCGAGCGCGAAAGGGCGGGCGGGTGACGCAGCTGCGGTTGTCTCTTGCAGCAGGCCCGCGCGTTCGCGGGTCAGGCGCGAGGCGGCGCTTTCGTTGACGTGGCGCAGGTCGGGCAGCAAGACCGAGGCGGGGCCAAGCCCGGAGGGGATGCGGATACTGGTTTCGCCAAGCGTGATCTCGCCACCGATGCGCGCGCCCCCCGCGAGCGGACCGTTGAGCGTCACCGTTCCGTTGGCGGTGGTGGTGTAGATCAGCCGGTCCGACAGCACGGTGTCAAGCAGCGTCACGGTCAGATCGCCCGCGTAATCGGGAACAAGCGAGACCGGGCCGGTCACGCGCACCGTGCCGCCGTCGCGCAGGCGGGCGGTGAAATCGGTCGTCGCGCGCGACTGGCCGAGCGTGGCGCTGCCGCTGAGATCATCGATCGCCAGCCCCGCATCGGGAAGCGAGACCTGTGCGCCCGCGGTGCGCACCGTGCCCGAGAGCGCGGCGAGCGAGGGCGCGCCTTGCGCGCGCAGGTCGAACTCGGCGGTGCCGGACAGGGCATTGGGCTGGATGAGGCGGTTGACGAGGGCAAGGGGCAGGCGCCCCGATGTGGCGAGATCGAGCCGCGCGCCATGGTCGAGCACATCGCCCGAGACGCGCGCGGTGGTCCCGCCCGGCCCAGTGGCGTCGAGCGCAAGGGCAATGCGCCGCGCCTCGGCCCCGATGAGCGTGGCGGTGCCGCGCGCGGCGAGGGGGCCGGAAAACTCGGGCAGGAAGATGCCGAGATCGGCAAGCCGCGCATCGAGCGTGACCGGCCCGCCCGCGCCATCGCCGCGCGCGTCGAGCGTCAGTTGCGGCGTGGCGAGACGGATCTCGGTGATCTCGATGCGCTCGGGGGTGCGGCCTGCGTCGGCGCTCAGGTCGAGCCGCCCGGCGATCAGCCGGTCGAGATCGGCGATGCCGGTGCCAAGGTCGCGCCCGGCGAGGGTGGTTTTCAGCCGCAGGCTTTCGCCCTCGCCCGTGCCTTCGGCCCGCATATCGAGGCTGCCGCGCAGGCGCTGGCCCGACAGCGCGTTGAAGCGGGCCAGATCGGAGATGCGCGCGGTGAGCGTGCCGGTGGCGGCGGGCGTCCCGGGGTTGACGGTGCCGGTGGCGGCAAGGGTCGCGCCCATGGCCTCGGCCTCAAGCGCCGTGAGTGTGATCGTGCCCCCGGCGTCGCGCGCGACGGTGCCGCTGGCGCTGCCCGCGCCCGACAGGCGCGCGTCGAGCGGCGAGAGGTCCGTGAGAGCCGCATCGAACGTGACCTCGCCGGTCTGCGCCACGATTTCGCCCGCGCCCGCGGCGGTGAGGCGCAGCTTGTCATAGGCCAGCCGCAGCGCGCGCAGCGTGGTCGTGGTGCCGTCATGGGCGGCGTCGAGGGAAAGCGTGCCGGGGCTGGCGATGAGCGGGTCAAGCTGCGCAATGCCGAGGCTGAGGCCGGTGCTTCGGGCCTCCAGGGAGAGCGCGCCGGTCAGCGTCTCGACGACGCCCCGGCCCTCGAGCGTGGCGTCGATCCGGCCCGCGAGGGGCTGGCCCGTCAGGGCCGCGAAGCGCGCAAGATCGCCGACCCGGGCGGTGAGACGGCCCGCGACGGGCAGGCCGGGCACCTCTGGCGAGAGCGTGCCGGTGACATCGAGCGCCGCGCCCATGGCCGTGAGCTTGAGCCCGGTGAGGGTCACATCGCCGCCCGCCTGCCAGCCCAGATCGCCCGCCACGCGCGCGGGGCCGTCGAGGCGGCGGTCGGCAAGGCCGAGTTCCCGGACAGCCGCGGTGACGGCAAGCGCGCCGCTCTGGCCCGACAGGCGGCCCTCCGCGGTGCCGGTGAACTCGGCGTTCTCGATGCGCAGCCGGTCGAGCGTGGTGCCGGTAGTGTCGCGGCGCGCGGCGAGGGCAAGGCTGCCGGGGGGCGCGATGAGCGGGTCGAGCTGCGCGATGCCGAGCGCGAGGCGGTCGGTCTCGGCGGTGATCGTGATATCGAAATCGCCCCCCAGAAGAGAGCCCGAGCCGGCAAGCACAGCGCTGGCGCGGCCTTCGAGCGGCTGGCCCACGAGGGGGGCAAAGCGGGCGAGGTTCCCGGTGGTGAGCGACGCGCGGCCCTTGACCGGAAAGCCCTGGGCCAGCGCCGCGATCTCGGCAGAGCCGGAAAGCGTGGCGTCTCCTGCGGTGGCGCGGAAGGCGCGCAGGATGAGCGGGCCATCCTCGCGCCAGTCGATCGTGGCATGGCCGGTGAGGGCGGGGCCGGTCGCCTCGGCCAGCGCCGGATCGGTGGGGAAGAGCCCGTCGAGCGTGATCTCGGCGCGCGCCGTCACCCCGCGCGGGGGGATGCGCGCAAGCGCGCCGCGCGCGGTGAGGCGGGCGGTCTCGAGGCGCAGATCGGGCTGCGCCAACCCCGTGACCATGGCCTCGAGGTTCCAGCGGTCGCCGCGCGCGGCATCAAACCGCGCGGTGAGCGTCGCGCCGGCGATCTCGGTGGGCGGGCCAGCCACGGGCAGGCGCACCGGCGCCTCGCCATTGCCGATCTTGCCGGCAAGGTCGAACCGCTCGGGCCAGCCGGCCGCGTCGAGGGCCAGATTGCCCTCAACTCCGAGTTGCGCCGCCGAAAGCGACAGGCGGTCGATCTCGGTGCGGCCTTCGGCGCTGCGGCTGCCGGTGAGCACGAGCGCGCTGCGGGGTCCGAAGAAGGGGCGGAACTCCTCGGCCACAAGTGGCGTGAGGTCGCCGTCGAGCGTGGCGGAAAAGCGCATGTCGCCGGTTTCGGGCGCGGTGACGGCCACCCGCCCCGAGAGCCGCTCGATGCCGTCGGTGGCCAGACGGATATCGGCGGCGTAGTCGTCGAGCGGCGCGGTGCCGCTGGCGCTGAGGGCAAGCGCGGGCGCGCCGGGAAGGCCCAGCAGGGTCGCGGCGATGCCGCCGGAAGCCTCGTTTACCGCCAGATCAAGCGCCAGGATCCGGGTCGCGTTGACAAACCCCGCGTCGAGCGTGACCGCGCCGCGCCCGTCGAGGCGGCGGGCGTCGAGCGTGGCCGCGCCTTCGCCGCCGCCAAGCGACAGCGCGCCCGTGACCGAGAGGCGGATTTCCTCGCCCAGAAGAGGGGCGCCGAGGATCACCGTTTCGGCGGTCAATTCGCCGACATTGATCGAGACCGGCAATTCGGGCAGCGAGAAGGGCCGCGCCTCGGCGATCTCGGGGGTGATCCCGGGATCCGTGCGCGGCGGGCGGGCGATCTCGATTTCCTGCGCCGAAAGGCGGTTCACCTCCACCCGCCCGCGCAGAAGCGCCGCGCGCGACCAGTCCAGCGTGACGCCGGAGAGGCGCAGCCAGACACCCTCGGCGTCGGACATGGTCATCTCTGCCATGGTGGCCTGCGACGAGAGCGCACCGGCAACGCCGCGGATGCGCACGTCGCGCCCGGCGGCAGAGAGGTTATTCTCCAGAAACCGCTCAAGAAAGCCGCCGCTGTCTTCATCGACCTGCTGCGCCGCGAGCGGGGCCGCAAAGACCGTCAGAAAAAGCGTGAGGAGAAGAAGCGCGCGCATCTCAGAACGCCTGCCCGATACCGATATAGATTTCGAATTGCGAGCCTGCATCGTCGTCGAGCGGCGTCGCCAGATCGACGCGGATCGGCCCCACGGCGGTGAAATAGCGCGCGCCCAACCCCGCGCCGCCATGCCATTCGCCGCGCCCGTTGCCCGTCGCCTCCTCGCCGATGAAACCGGCATCGGCGAAGGCCACGGCCTGAATGCTGTCTGTGACCATGGTGCGCACCTCTCCCGAAAACCCGAGGAAAGAGCGCCCGCCCACAGTGATGCCGGGGGCCAGATCGACGCCGAGGTTCTGGTAGCCCTGGCCGCGCACCGTGCCCGCGCCGCCCGACCAGAACAGCGTGTCGGCGGGCAGGTCGATGAAATCGCCGCCCGCCACGCTGCCCAGTTGCGCGCGCCCCGCGAGCGTCACGCGGCGGGTCTCGCCAAAGGTGAGGTAATCACGCAGATCGACGAAGAAGCGGCTGCCGGCGCTGCCCTTGTCGGGGCTGACGAAGGGGGTGGCCGACAGATCGAGGTAACGCCCGCGCGTCGGGTTGAGCGGGTCGTCGCGCCGGTCCCAAGTCAGACGCGCGGGCAGAAGGATATGCGAGAGCGTGCGCGTGCCCAGGTCGTCGCTGATTTCGGAATAGCGAAAGGCGAGCGCCGCCTCGCCCGAGAGCGTGTCGGAAAAGATATGGGTAAGACCGCCACCGATCTCGGCCTTGCGCTCGCTGTAATCGGGTTCGTTGTTGTCCTCGGCGATGGCATAGACGAAAGCCCCGGTATCGGGGGTAAACGTCGCGGGCCGGTCGAGGCGGATGCCGAGGCGGAAATCCTCGCCGCCCGAATCGCCGCCCAGACCGCCGATCAGCGCGTCGATGCGCAGCCGTTCCGCGCCGCCCCGCAGGTTGCGGTGCAGCCAGTAGCCCGAGAGGGTGACGCCTTCGGAGGTGGACAGCTCGGCCCCCGCGCCGATGCGGCGGGGCCTCGCGTCGCTCACGCGGGCCTCGATGTCGAGCGTGCCGTCGGGATTGGGGGTCTCGGCCTCGGTCAGGCGGACCGAGCTGAACGCGCCGGTGCGGCGCAGGCGGTTGGCGGATTTGTCAAGCAGCGCGGGCGAGAATGTCTCGCCCGTGGGCAGCCCGGCGATGGCGCGGATGCGGTCCTCGCGCACACGGCTCGGGGGGTCGCTGCGCCGGATGCGCAGATCGCCGAAGCGCAGGCGCGGACCGGGGGCAAGGGCGATGGCCGCATCGAGCGTTGCCCGGGCGTGGTCGGCCACGATGTCCTGACCGGCCACGGCGGCCCTGGCATGGCCCGCGTCGCGCCAGCCGGTGACCCCCGCGCGCGCCGCTGTGCCGATGAGCGTGCCGCGCGCGTCCTCGCCGGGGCGGAACTCTGCTGGCAGGACGGTGCCCGGAGCGAGCGGGACCACCTCGGCGCGCCCGAAGGTAAAGCGGCGGCCGCGCTCGATTTCGATTTCGATACGCCGGATTTCGCTCGGGGCGGACAGGGGCGGAATGTCGGCCGCCTCGCGCCCGTCCACCCGGATCGAGATGGTGCCACTGTAAAAGCCCTCGCCATAGAGCACCCCCAGAAGCCGCGCGTAATCGGCTTGCGCCGCGGCAAGGAGGTCCTGCGCTGTGGCGTCTTCCTGTGCGGCGGTGGCGACGCTGAGCGAGCCGTTGCGCAGGGACGTGTTGAAATTTCTCGACGCGCCGGGCGTCTCAAGGCGCACATCGGCGGACAACGCGGGAAGGGCGGCGAGGCCGAGCGCCGCCGCCGCGAAAAGACCCATTCCCGCGAGAACGACCCGCATGACACACCCCCCGGCACACCCTGCAATTCTATCGCATCCGGGCGCGCGAATGGCCAGAGCGGGTGTGGCGGGTTGGGCGGAAAATCACTCGGCTGGATGGGCGGCGGCGGAAAGCTCGGCCTCGAGCGCCGTCTCGATGGCCCCGCGCGGGCGGGTGAAACGTGCAAGCAGGTCGTAAAGAACCGGCGTGACGAACAGCATCATCAACGAGGCCAGCCCCAGCCCCGCGATGATCACCGTGCCCACGGCGCTTCGGCTCTCGGCCCCCGCGCCGCTGGCCAGCACCAGCGGCAGCGCGCCGAGGATGGTGGAAATCGCCGTCATCATGATCGGGCGCAGGCGCAGCTCCGATGCCTCGATCACCGCCTCGCGCACGCCGAGGCCCTCGTCGCGCAACTGGTTGGCGAACTCGACGATCAGGATGCCGTTCTTGGCAATGAGGCCGATCAGCAATATGATCCCGATCTGGCTATAGACATTGAGCGACAGCCCGCCAAGCGCCATGGCATAGATTGCCCCCGCGATGCCGATGGGCACGGTGAGCATGATCACCACCGGGTGCAGAAAGCTCTCGAATTGCGCGGCGAGCACCAGATAGACGATGATCAGCGCGAGCACGAACACCACGCCGACCCCGCCCGAGGTGTCCTTGTAGGTGCGCGACTGGCCGTCATAGCCGAGTTTGGCCTCGGGGGGCAGGATCTCGGCGGCGATCGCTTCCAGCCGGTCGAGCACGGTGCCAAGTTCCGCGTCCGGGGCGAGCGCGCCGGAAAGCTGGATCGAGGGCAGGCGATCGAACCGCTGGAGCGAGGGGGCGGCGGCGTTCTCGGTCAGGGTCACGAGCGCGCCAAGCGGCACGAGCGTGACACCGTCGCCCGCGCGCACGAAGATGTTCTCGATATCGGTGGGGGTGCGGCGGTCCGACAGCTCGGCCTGCACCAGCACGGGATATTCGCGGCCCCGGCTGACGAAGGTGGTCACCTCGCGCGAGGCGAGCATGGTTTGCAGCGTGGCCGCGATCACATCGGCCGAGATGCCCAGATCGTCGGCGCGGGCGCGGTCGATGTTGATGTCGAGCTGCGGCAGGTTCTGCTCGAAGTTGATCTCGGGGTTCACCAGCCCCTCGACCTCTTCGGCGCGGCGCAGCAATTCGCCGGCCCAGACCTTGACGCTCTCGAAATCGGGGCCGCCGATCACCACCCGCACGGGCGTCGAGTTGCCGCGAAGGCCAAGCCCGGCAGGCGTCACCGGAAAGCCGCGCGCGATGGTGACATTGTTCATTTGCGGGGCCAGTTCGCTGACCATGGCCGAAACCGGGCGGTCGCGCTCTTCCCAGGGCGCGAGGCGGAACACCACGAACGAGCGCCATGGCCGCCCGCCCCAGCCGGTGAAGGAAAGCACCGTCTCGATCTCGCCGCTGTCGAGATAGGGTTGCAGGAGTTCTTCGACCTGTCTGGCGGCCATGTCGGAATGGGCCACGGTCGAACCCTGGGGCGCGGTCAAGGGCACGAAGCCCACGCCGCGATCCTCGCGCGGGGCAAGCTCGCTCGGCAGCTTGTCATAAAACAGCGCCGCGCCCGCGGTGACGGCAAGCGCCACCGACAGCACCACCAGCGGCATGGCGATGGCACGGGTGAGAAGCGCGCGATAGGCGCGCTGGATGACGGGGGCGCGGCGCGGTGCGGTATCGCCCGGGGCGCGCGGCGCGCGCGCGCTCAGCACCTTGGAGGCGAGCGCCGGGCAGGCGGTGAGTGCGACGAAGGTCGAAATCGCCACCGTGCCCGCCATGACCCAGCCGAATTCCACAAACAGCCGCCCGACCTGGCCGGGCATGAACGACAGCGGCACGAAGACCGCGATCAGCGTGAGCGAGGTGGCGATGACCGCGAAGGTTACCTGCCGCGCGCCCTTGAGGCTGGCCACGATGACCGTTTCGCCGTCCTCGATGCGACGCTGGATGTTTTCCAGCACCACGATGGCGTCATCCACCACGAGGCCGATGGCCAGCAGCAGCGCCAGAAGCGTCAGCGTGTTCAGCGAAAACCCCCACAGACCGATCAGCAGAAACGTGCCGATAAGCGCCACGGGAATGGTGATCGCGGGGATAAGCGTGGCGCGCAGGCTGCGCAGAAAGACGAGGATCACCCCGATCACGAGCGCGAGCGAGATGAACAGCGCCGTGACGACCTCGCGGATCGAGGCCCCGACGAAAAGCGCGTCATCGGAATTGACGATGATCGTCATCCCCTCGGGCAGGGTGGGGGCAAGTGCTGCGATCTCGGCGTGCACGGCATTGGAGATGGCCAGCGTGTTCGATTGGCTCTGGCGCAGCACCGACAGGCCCACGGCCTCGGTGCCGTTGGTGCGCACGACGGTGGAATCGTCGGCCACGCCCGGCTCGATCCGTGCCACATCGCCCAGGCGCACCGGATAGCCCGCCACCCGGTCGAGCACCACGTCGCGGAAATCCTCGACGCTGGCGAGGCGGCTGTTGAGGCGCACGGTGAGCTGCCGGTTGAAGGATTCCACTTCGCCCGCGGGCAGCTCCACATTGGCGCGGCGCAGCGCCGCCTCGACATCGGCGACGGTCAGGTTGCGCGCGGCGAGCGCGCGCCGGTCGAGCCAGATGCGCATGGCAAAGGGCCGGTCGCCCGAAAGTTCGACATTGGCCACCCCGTCAAGCGTGGCGATCCGGTCGGCGATGAAGCGGTCGATATAATCGGTGATCTCGGCTGTGGTCATCCGGTCCGAGGTGATGGCGAGGCGCATGACCGGGTCGGCGTCGGCGTCGCTCTTGACCACCTGCGGCTCGTCGGCCTCGTCGGGCAACTCGCCGCGCACCCGCCCCACCGCGTCGCGCACATCGTTGGCGGCGACGTCGATATCCACCCCGGTCTCGAATTCTATGGTCACGCGAGAGCGGCCCTGACGGCTCTCCGAGGTGATGGTGCGGATGCCGGAAATCGAGGCGACGGCCCCCTCCACCGTCTCGGTGATGTCGGTATCGATCACCTCGGGCGCGGCGCCGCGATAGGTGGTGGTGACGGTGACCACGGAATTGTCCACGTCGGGCAGTTCGCGCACCGGCAGGTCGCGCAGCGCGGCGAGGCCGAATATGATGATCAGAAGGCTCGCCACGGCAGCAAGCACGGGGCGGCGCACGGAGATGTCGGAGAGGGTCATGTCGGCTGCTCCGGGGCGGTTGCGCTGCTTTCGGCGGTGGCATCGCGGTCGCGGGCGACGATGTTGAGGGGCGCGCCGTCGCGCGCCCGCGCGAGCCCGCGAACGATGACCTCCTCACCGGCCACGAGGCCCGAGGTGATCGCAATCACCCCGTCGCGGCGCTGTCCGGTGACGACGGTGCGCCGCCTGGCCACACCCTCTTCGGCGACGAAGACATAGGTCTGCGCGGCTTCGAACACGATCGCCTCTTCGGGCACGACAGTGTTCTCGGTCTCGGCAAGGACAAGCGTGAGCGAGAGGAACATGCCCGCGGGCAGGGTGCTGTCGGGGTTGGGGATCACGGCGCGGGTGCGAAAGGCGCGGCCGACCGGGTCGATGCGGCTGTCAACGGCAGTGATGGTGCCGGTGAAGCCGTGTTCGGGAAAGGCGGCGGCGCGCGCGACGACGGTCTGGCCCGGCATGACCTGCGCAAAGATGGTCTCGGGGAGCGAAAATTCCACCTCCACCTTGCTCAGATCGTCGAGCCGGGTGAGCACCTCGCCCGCGGAGACGCGCGCGCCGACATCATGGCTCGTGAGCCCCACGACGCCGTCGAACGGCGCGGTGATGGTGCGGTCCGCGAGGCGGCGGCGGGCGCGATCGGCCTCGGCCTCGGCTTCGGCCGCGCGGGCGATGGCATCTTCCAGCGCGGCCTGCGAGACGGCATTGGTCCGGCGCAGTGTGCGGACGCGCTCGAGCGACTGGTGGCGCTCGGTCAGCACCGCCTCGGCCTGCGCGAGATTGGCGCGCTCGATCTCGTCATCGAGCCGGGCGAGGATCTGGCCTTGGGTCACGCGGGTGCCGGGGGTGATGTTGAGCTCGACAAGGCGGCCATCGGCCTCGGGCACGATTTCGACCGAGCGCAGCGCGCGGGTGGTGCCAACGGCCTCGATGGTGCGCTGCATGACGCGCGCCGTTGCGCGGGCAAGCTCGACGCTGATCGGGCGCGGGCCCTGTTGCCCGGCGGCGGAGGCATTGTCATCGGCAAGATTGCCGCGCATGTATTGATAGCCGCCAAAGCCTGCCCCGGCGAGGAGAAAGAGGATCAGAAACTGTTTGAACAAAGACATGTCTGGGCGATCTTTCGTAGGCGTTGCGCCGGTCCTGCGTAAAACTATCCCAGGTCGGGTGAAAGGCAAATCCCTTTGAGCCTGCGCTCAGGCGGCGCTGCGGTAAGCCCGGAGCGTCGCGCGCGTGGCTTGCCAGAGCGCGGGCAGGGCGGCGAGCAGCGCGCGCACGTCGCCCGCGTTCTGCGCGTCGAGCGCGGCCTCGATCCGGGCGAGATGGGCGTGGAGCGCGGGTGCGCCGCAGGTGGCGGCGATTCCGGCGAGGCTGTGGGTGAGGCTGCGCAAGCGGTCGGGCGGGGCATCCCCGGTCAGGGCGAGGAGGGCCTCGGCTTCACTGTGCAGTCCTTCGAGCACGGTGGCAAGCTGCGTCGGGGGCAGGCTTTCGGCCAGCTGCGCGAGATGGGCCTCGTCGATGAGCGATGGAACGGATTTCGTGCGGGCGAGCAGCGCGCGCAGCCGCTCGCGCGTGAGCGGCTTGGTCTCGATGGCATCGACCCCCGCGGTGCGGAGCCACGCCCCGGTCGCGGCGCCATAATGGGCGGTGAGCACAACGATGGGGGTGCGGGCGTTCGGGCCGTCGCCCTCGCGGATGCGGCGGGTGGCCTCGGCCCCGTCGAGGCGCGGCATGTCGAGATCCATCAGGATCAGATCGACCGGGGCGCGGGACGCCTGTCGCACGCCGTCGATGCCGTCATGGGCGAGGATCGCCGTGTGCCCGTCGCGCGCCAGCATGGCGGTCAGGACCATGCGGCTGGCGGGCGCGTCCTCGACCACGAGTATGCGCAGCGCGCGCGACGGGCGGGGCAGGGTCTCGGGCGGGGCGGCCTCGGGCAGCGCAAGGCGGACGGTGAACAGGCTGCCCTTGCCGGGGCGGCTCTCGGCCTCGATCCGCCCGTCCATGAGCGTGACCAGATGGCGCGCGATACCAAGGCCAAGCCCGCTGCCCTCGCGCGCGGTGCCGTCGGGCGGGGGCAGGCGGACGAAATCATCGAACACATGCGGCAGATCGGCCGCGGCAATACCGATGCCGGTATCGCGGACATGAAACGCCGTGCAGGTGCCGCCGGAGCGTTCCGCCGTGAGGGTGACGGTGCCGCGGTAGGTGAACTTGATGGCGTTGGAGATGAGGTTGAGCAGCACCTGCGACAGCCGCTGGCGGTCTCCCAGGACATGACCCATGCCGCCCTCGGGCAGCACAAGCACGAGCCGGTTGCCGCGGGCCTCGGCGGCGGCGCGCTGGCCCTCGATCAACTCGGCGAGAAGCGCATCGAGATCGAAGGGCGCCGGGCGCAGCTGGATAGCGCCCTCCTCGGCCTGAAGCCCGTCGAGCGCCTCGTCGATATGGGTGCGCAGCGCCGTCCCCGAGGCGCGCATGATGCGCGCAAAGCGCGCCTGTTCAGGCTCGAGCGGGCTGTCCTCCAGCAATTCCAGCGCGCCCAGAAGGCCATTGAGCGGGGTGCGCATCTCGTGGCTGATCATGCCGAGAAAGCGCGCGCGCGTCTCGAACGCCTCCAGCTCGCGCTCGCGCGCGGCGGCGGCCTCGGCCTCGGCGGCGAGGCGACCCCGGTAGAGCCGCCAGAGCTGCACCAGAGCCGTCACGAGCGCCAGCAAAATGGCGAGGCTGAGCGCGGTCAGCGTGACGATCTGCGAGGTGAGCGCCGCGCGTTCGGCGTCGGCGCGGCGCGCGTCGATGACGATGGCCCGAAAGCCGAGCGCGCGAATGGGGGGGCTCATGCTGGCGGACAGGGCGGCAAGCCGGGCGCGCTCGTTGAGGATGCCCGCATCGGTGCTGTCGATCACCGGCATCATCTCGCCCAGGATGTCGATGATCCTGCGTATATCCGTCCTGGCCGGATCGGACCCGAGCATATCCCGGTAGGCAGCGCCGGTGCGCAGCGTCATGGCGCGGCTGTAGAGCAGGTCGAACTGGCGGCGCGCGGCCCGCGGTGTCTCGGGATCTGTGGGGTCGAGCCGTTCGAGAGCGAGCTCAAGGCGCATCTGGTCCACCTCGAGCTGCGAGAGCATCCATGGCAGGTTGTCGCGCTCGGCAGTGCCATATTCCTCCAGCTTGCCCAGCACCTGCACGGTGATCGCCGCCGCCGCGATCATGCAGGCAAGCGCAAATCCCGCGAGCAGCGCCAGCGCCAGTCGGTCGCGTCCGGGCAAAAGATGATCATTCGTGCCGTTCATCGGGGGCAGCCTCAGGGCGGGGCGAGATAAACGGTGATCCGGTCAAGTTGCCAGATCGAGCGGGCGTAGGTGGTCCGCGTGCGAAAGGCGGGGTCGGCATCGTAATTGTAGACCAGCCAGAACGGCCCCATGTCGCGCAGGCTCATTTTTTCACCGTTGCGGGAATGGGCGATGACGGGGTAATCCGGTGCGATCTCGGCACCGGGCAGAAAGGCCGTGTAAAAGTTGACCGCGCCAAGCACGACATGTTCGGCGGTCACGCCCAGATGCGCGAGCAGCGCGGCAAGGGCGACGCCGCTGAAATGTTGCGGCCCGTCCGTCCAGATCGTGTGGGTGGTGAAGTCGCTCTGAGGCAGAGCGGCAAGCGCGGCGTGATCGAATGTCACGCTCCGTTCAGGTGTGCCGTCCGGCGCCACGATATCGACTGTCAACAGGCCCGGGTGATCTGCGCGCGCGGGAAATGCCGCTGCCAGCGCCAGCACGACAAGCGCACATGCTCTGGCCAGCGATGTCAGGCGGGCGAGGCGGGGCCGTTCACGGGTCATTATCTCTCCTTCGTTATCGCTGCAAAAATGGGACATTTTTTAGCCGGTTGCCAGCCCCCCTATGCCTTTGCGCGGGCCGTCATGGTCATTTGCGCAATCTGCGGTTTGTCAATGCGCGCGGGCGGACGTATGGTTGCGCGCGGGGCCGGATAATGACAATGCCGGGCGATGGAACGAAAAATGGACAGACTCATTCTGGCGGACGATCATGTTCTCGTGCGCGACACGATCGCTGCGTATCTGCGCGCGGCGGGTGGTTTCGAGGTGGCGGTTGCCGATGGTTTCGAGGGCGCGATGGCGCTTGTGCCCGGTCCCGGCCATGTCGATCTTGTGCTGCTGGATTTCACCATGCCGGGGATGGAGGCGCTTGACGGGCTGACGCGGATGCGCGCGCGGGCGGGCTGTCCGGTGGCGATCCTGTCGGGCACCGCGCCGCCCGATGTGGCGCGGCGCGCGTTGCGCGCGGGCGCGGCGGGGTTCCTGCCCAAGACGCTTGCGCCGCAGGCGCTTATCGCGGCGGTGCGGCAGATGCTGGCGGGCGAGACCTATGCGCCGTGCGAGTTCCTGCGCTCGGACGTGGATATGGCGGCGCAGGCGCGGCTCGGGCTGACGGCGCGCGAGCGCGAGGTGTTGCAGGGCGTGGCCGAGGGCAAGTCCAACAAGGAAATCGCTCGCGATCTTGATATTCAGGAGGTTACGGTCAAGTTGCATCTCAAATCTCTCACCCGCAAGATGGGCGCGAAGAACCGCACGCAGGCGGCGATGATCGCGCGCGATCTGGGGCTGGCCTGAGCGCCGGTCGGCATGTCCCGTACGGGGCTGGCCCCAGGGCCTTCGACCATCATGCGCAAGGCGCGCCCTCACGCCCCGGTCGTTGCGTGCACCTGCCGCCATGCCGCGTTTGCATCGCGCCGGTTTCTTGCTAAAGGGCGGGCAGGTTTTTCAGTCCGGGACATGACACCATGAGCAGCATCATCGACATTCACGCGCGCGAGATCCTCGACAGCCGGGGCAACCCGACGGTGGAGGTGGAGGTCACGCTCGAAGACGGCACCATGGGCCGCGCCGCCGTGCCCTCGGGGGCGTCCACCGGCGCGCATGAGGCGGTGGAGCGGCGCGACGGTGATGCCGCGCGCTACATGGGCAAGGGCGTGCTCGACGCCTGCGCGGCGGTCAATGGCGAGATTGCCGAGACGCTGATCGGTTTTGACGCCACCGAACAGGTGGCCATCGACATGGCGATGATCGAACTGGACGGCACGGCCAACAAGGCGCGGCTGGGCGCCAATGCCATCCTCGGCGTGTCGCTCGCCATCGCCAGGGCCGCCGCCGACTATAGCGCAATGCCGCTTTACCGCTATGTGGGCGGGGCCTCGGCGCGGGTGCTGCCGGTGCCGATGATGAACATCATCAATGGTGGCGAACATGCCGACAACCCCATCGACATTCAGGAATTCATGATCATGCCGGTGAGCGCGGACAATATCCGCGACGCGGTGCGCATGGGCGCGGAGGTGTTCCACACCCTGAAAAAAGAGTTGTCGGCGGCGGGGCTGGCCACCGGCGTGGGCGACGAGGGCGGGTTTGCGCCGAACCTCTCGGGCACGCGCGACGCGCTCGATTTCATCCTGAAATCCATCGAGAAGGCGGGATATGTGCCCGGTGAGGACATTCACCTCGCGCTCGATTGCGCGGCGACGGAATATTTCAAAGGTGGCAAATATGAAATTTCGGGCGAGGGGCTGAGCCTGTCGAGCGAGGAAAATGTCGCCTATCTGCAATCGCTCTGCGCCGATTACCCGATCATCTCGATCGAGGACGGCATGGCCGAGGACGACTGGGACGGCTGGAAGATGCTGACCGACGCGCTCGGGCACAAGGTCCAGCTTGTCGGCGACGATCTGTTTGTCACCAACCCCGCGCGTCTGGCCATGGGGATCGAGCGGGGCTGCGCCAATTCCATGCTGGTCAAGGTCAACCAGATCGGCACCCTGACCGAAACGCTTCAGGCCGTCGAGATGGCGCATCGCGCGCGCATGACATGCGTGATGTCCCACCGCTCGGGCGAGACCGAGGACGCCACCATCGCCGATCTGGCCGTCGCCACCAATTGCGGGCAGATCAAGACCGGCAGCCTCGCGCGCTCGGACCGGCTGGCCAAGTATAACCAGTTGATCCGCATCGAGGAGATGCTCGACGAGACGGCAATCTATGCGGGGCGGTCGATCCTGCGGTGAGGGGCTTGCGCTGTCCCCCGCCGTGACCGGCGGATTACGGGCCGTGAGACCCTCGGATCAAGTCCGAGGGTGACGGTTTTCTGGAGTGCGGGCGTCATCCTCCGGCTTGACCGGAGGATCTCATAACGGTGCGGGCGGCCCGTCGATGCGCGCTCAGCCCGCCGCGCCGCGCGCGAACTCCACCAGCGCGCGGGTGGAGCCGTCCTTGGCCGAGGCGTCCGCGCCGTCGAGCAGGGGGGCGAGCGCAAGCGCCAGTTCCTTGCCCAGTTCCACCCCCCATTGATCGAAGGAATTGATCCCGAGCGCCACGCCCTCGACGAACACCCGGTGCTCATAAAGCGCGATGATCGCCCCGAGGCGGCGCGGCGTCAGCTGGTCGTAGATCAGCGTGGTCGAGGGCCGGTTGCCGGGAAACACCCGGTGCGCGGCCTGCCGGTCAAGATCAGGGCCGGTGAGGCCCTTGGCGGCAAGCTTCGCGCGCGCCTCGTCCAGCGTGCGCCCGCGCATCAGCGCCTCGGATTGCGCAAGGCAATTGGCTACCAATAGCCGGTGATGATGGGCAAGGCGCGGCTCATGCCCTTGGGCCGCCACGATAAATTCGCAGGGGATCACATCGGTGCCCTGGTGGATAAGCTGGTAAAAGGCGTGCTGGCCGTTGGTTCCCGGCTCGCCCCAGACCACGGGGCCGGTGGGCACGTCCGGGGCCTCGCCCGCCCGCGTCACGCGCTTGCCGTTGCTTTCCATCTCAAGCTGCTGGAGATAGGCGGGCAGGCGGGCAAGGCGCTGGTCGTAGGGCAGCACGGCGCGGGTCGCCAGCCCGAGCGCCTGCCGGTGCCAGAGGCCGGTCAGCGCCAGCATCACGGGCATGTTGACGGCCAGTGACGCGTCGCGGAAATGGTGGTCCATCGCCTCGGCCCCCGCGAGAAACTCGGCGAAGCGGTCCGGCCCTATGGCGATCATCAAGGGCAGCCCGACCGGCCCCCAGACCGAGTAGCGCCCGCCCACGTAATCGCCGAAGCCGAAGACGCGGGCCGGGTCGATCCCCCATTCGGCGGTGCGCTCGGTGGCCGAGGAGACGGCGGCCAGATGCGCGCCGGGATCGCGGCCATGGCAGATGAGCCAGTCGCGCGCGGTGGCGGCGTTGGTCATGGTCTCGACGGTGGTGAAGGTCTTTGACGCGATGATGAACAGCGTGCGCGCGGGATCGAGCCGCGCGAGCGTGTCGGTAATGTCGGCCCCGTCCACGTTCGAGACGAAATGACAGCGCGGCCCGTCATGGTAGGGGGCGAGCGCGCGTGTCGTCATCTCGGGGCCGAGATGCGAGCCGCCGATGCCGATATTGACCACGTCGCGCCAGCCATCGGCCCGGATTCGTTCGGCAAATCCGGCCATCCGGGCGCGGGTGGCGCGGATGGCCCGGAGGATGTCCTCCCCGTCGAGGACAAGCGCCGCGGAAGTCAGATCGCGCAACGCGGTGTGCAGGACGGCGCGGCCCTCGGTCTCGTTGATCGCCGCGCCCGCGAACATCGCCGCGCGCCGCGCCTCCAGCCCTTGCGCGCGCAGGAGATCGAGAAGGGCCGCGCGGGCGCTTTCGGTCAGCGTGGTCTTGGCATAGTCGAAGAGCATCCCGTCATGGCGCACGGAAAAGCCGGCGGCGCGGGAGGGATCGTCGAACAGCTTCAGGATGGTGCGGCCGCGCGCGGCCCTTGCTTCGGCTTTCACCTTGTCCCACATGGGCCTAGTCCTCCGGCGCCCAGTGCACGGTGGCGTCGGGCAGGACGGCGGCCACGGGGGCCTCGATGGGCCGCAGGTGGCGGGCGCGCTCGAGGGCTGCGCGCTTGCGCGCGCCGGTGATGACGATATGGGTGCAGATCGCCCCGGCCAGAACGCGCGCCGACAGCGTCACGCGCGCCTCCTCCTCGCCGGGCGCGCGGATCGGCACAAGGATGGGCGCATCCGGCGCGAGTGCCGCCTCAAGCCCCTCGGCGCCGGGGATGAGCGAGGCGGTGTGCATGTCCTCGCCCATCCCCAGAAGGCAGATGTCGATCGGCAGGGCGGGGGCGATGTTGGCTTCGAGTTCCGGCAAGACCGCCTCGGGCGCCTCGGCGCGGGCATAGAGCGGCAGGTAGCGCGCCGCCGCCGCGCGCCCGGTCAGAAGGCGCGCGCGGATGAGCCGCGTATTGGAGCGAACATGCACCTCGGGGCGCCAGCGCTCGTCCGAGAGCAGGATATCGACGCGGCCCCAATCGAGATCGGCACCGCAGAGCGCGTCAAAGACCGGCCCCGGCGTGGTGCCTCCCGGCACGACGAACAGCGCGCGCTCCTTGTGACCGAGCACCATGCGCAATTCGCTCGACAGCGTGTCGGCAACGCCAAGCGCCAGCAATTCGGTATCGGGGTATTCGGTGAGGGTCATGGGCGTATCTCCCGCCAGCGGCGACCGTCACGATGCATCAGCATGAGCGCATCGTCGGGGCCGGAAGAGCCGGTGGCGTAGGGCAAGGGGGCCACGCCCGCCGCCTGCCACGCGGCGATGACCGGATCGGTCCAGGCCCAGGCGGCCTCGACCTCGTCGCCGCGCATGAAAAGCGTCTGGTTGCCCCGGATCACGTCCATGATGAGCCGCTCATAGGCGTCGGGAAAATCGGCCTCTTCCGGCCCGAGCGCCTCGGCGAAGGTCATGTCGAGCGGCACGTCGATGAGGCGCATGCCCCCCGGCCCCGGCTCCTTGATGGTCACGTCAAGCTCGATCCCCTCGTTGGGTTGCAGCCGGATCGTCAGGATGTTGCGGTGCCGCCCCGCCTCGGGGCCAAAGATCGAATGGGGCGCGTCCTTGAACACCACGGCGATTTCGCTGGCGCGCTCGCGCAGCCGCTTGCCGGTGCGCAGGTAGAACGGCGTGCCCGCCCACCGCCAGTTCGAGACATGCAGTTTCAGCGCCACGAAGCTCTCGGTCGTGCTCTCGGGGTTGCCGACCTTGCTGCGGTAATCGGGCTGGCCCTCGCTGTCCTCATACTGGCCGCGCACGACGTTTTCGGGGGGAACCGGGTCGAGCGCGCGGATGACCTTGAGTTTCTCGTCGCGCACGGCGTCGGGGTCGAACTTGGCGGGCGGCTCCATGGCGATGAGGCACAAAAGCTGCATCAGGTGGTTCTGCACCATGTCGCGCATCGCGCCCGCGCGGTCGTAATACTCGGCCCGGCCGCCCACGCCCACGCTTTCGGCCACGGTGATCTGGATGTGATCGACATACTGGCTGTTCCACAGCGGCTCGAACAGCACGTTGCCAAAGCGGATCGCCATGAGGTTCTGCACCGTTTCCTTGCCGAGGTAATGGTCGATGCGGTAGATCTGATGCTCGTCGAAATGGCGCGCCAGCGTGCGGTTGAGGGCGCGCGCGCTGTCGAGATCGTGGCCGAAGGGCTTTTCCACCACGATGCGGGCATCGCCCTCGGCCAGCCCGTGCTTGTGCAGCCGCCGCGCAAGATCACCGAAAAGCGACGGGCCGACGGAAAAGTAATAGGCGCGGATGCGGCCCTCGCGGGCCTTCTGCGCGAGCGCCTGCCAGCCCTGCTCGCCGCGCGCGTCGAGGGGGACATAATCGAGCATGTCGAGAAAACCCGCGAGCTGTTTCTTGCGGGCGGCCGCGTCGGGGGCAAATTCGGTGAGCGCGTCGCGCGCGAAGGCGCGATAGCCCCGCGCCTCCATCTCTGCGCGGGCGGCGCCGATGAGGCGGGTATCGGCCTCGAACTGACCGGCGACGTAGCGGCGAAAGAGCGCGGGCAGGATCTTGCGCCGCGCCAGATCACCGGTCCCGCCGAAAATCACCAGATCGAAGGGATCGACGGGAATCACCCGCGAGGCCATGGCGCATCTCTCCCGCTTGCATCGTCCGGACCTTATCACGGATGGCGGCAGCGACAATGGCGCCGAGGCCAGATTCCACGACGGGAAACGCAATCAGCCCCGCGCGCTGTCCTGCGCGCGGAGATACCACGCATAGGTCTGCGCGATTCCGTCCCGCAATCCGATCCGCGCCCGCCACCCCATCGCCGCGAGCCGCGATACATCCATCAGCTTGCGCGGCGTGCCGTCGGGCTTGCCCGGGTCGGTTTCGATCCGTCCCCGGAAGCCTGTCACCTCGGCCACCATCCGCGCAAGCTCCATGATGCTGACATCCGTGCCGGTGCCGACATTGATATGGCTCAGCATCGGCTCGGTATTGGCGTCATAGCTTGCCTTGTCGAGACCGAGCACGAACAGGCTCGCCTCGGCCATGTCATCGACATGCAGGAACTCGCGCCGGGGCGTGCCGGTGCCCCAGATCACCACCTCGTCGCGCCCGTCGCGCGCCGCCTCGTGAAAGCGGCGGATCAGGGCGGGCAGGACATGGCTGTTTTCGGGGTGGAAATTGTCGCCCGGCCCGTAGAGGTTGGTGGGCATGACCGAGCGGTAATCGACCCCGTATTGCCGGTTGTAGCTTTCGCAGAGCTTGATCGCGGCGATCTTGGCGATGGCATAGGGCTCGTTCGTGGGCTCGAGAGGGCCGGTCAGCAGCGCGTCTTCCGTGATCGGCTGCGCCGCCGCCCTGGGGTAGATGCACGAAGATCCCAGTTGCAGCAGCCTGCGCACCCCGGCCGCATGGGCCTGGTGGATCACGTTGCCCGCGATCATCAGGTTCTCGTAGATGAACTGGGCCGGATAGGTGTTGTTGGCATGAATCCCCCCCACCTTCGCGGCGGCGAGGATCACCTCATCGGGCCGTTCGTGCCGGAAGAAGTCGCGCACCATGGCCTGATCGGTCAGATCGAGCGCGCCATGGGGGCGGGTGACAAGCTCGATCGCCTCGCCGGCGGCCTTGCGCGCCTCGAGCCGGCGCAGGATGGCCCCGCCCACCATGCCGCGATGCCCTGCGATGAATATCCGTGTCATTTTACCGTAACGATTCTGCCCCGAATCCCGCGCGGTGCAACGTCGCACAGGCCACGCCAAGGCGCAAACCCTTGCCGCGCGGTCTGCCGGGGGCGATCCGGCGGTTCAGCCGCGCGACGGCGTGGCGATCACCTCAGCCTCGGTCACGATCATGTCGAGCGGCTGATCGGTCGGTTCCAGCGGCAGCCCTTCGGCCTCCTGCGCGGCATAGGCAAAGCCGATGGCAAGGACCGGGCGCACGGCGCGCAACCGTGCCAGGGTGCGGTCGTAAAAGCCGCCGCCATAGCCCAGCCGTCCGCCCGCGCGCTCAAACGCTACCAGCGGCACGATGAGGATTTCGGGCGTCACGAAATCGTCCACCTCCGGCAGCCGCGTCCCGAACGGCCCGCAGCGCAGCGCGCAGCCCGGCTCCCACCGCGAAAAGCGCAGGGGCCGCCCCGCGCCCTCGATCACCGGCACCGCCACCGGGCCGTGGGCTGCCGCCTCGGCCATGGCGGGCAGCGGGTCGATCTCGGACCGGATCGGCATGTAGCCGGCCAGCGCCACGCCGCGATACCCCGCAAGCACCGATGACAAAAGCGCCGCCGCGCCCGGTGTGCGGGTGCGGTGCGCCGCCGCGCGGCGGGCAAGGGCGGCCTTGCGCGCGGCGGCCTTGGCATCGGCAAGATCGCTCACAGCAGCACCATCGAGGCCAGCCCGAGAAAGGTGAGGAACCCCACAACATCGGTGATCGTGGTCACAAACGGCCCCGAGGCGAGCGCCGGGTCGATCCCCACCCGTTCGAGCACCATGGGAATGGCGATCCCGCCAAAGGCCGCCGCCATCAGCGTCAGCAGCATCGCCAGCGCGATCACGGCGGCCAGCACCGGCACGCCGAACCAGAAACCGGCCACCAGCGCCATCACCGCGCCGAAAACGACGCCATTGGCCGCGCCCACGGTGATCTCGCGCCCGATCATGCGCAGCGCGTTGCGCGCCGTCAGGTCGCGCGTGGCCAGCGCCCGCACCGCCACCGTCATCGTCTGCGTGCCCGCGTTGCCGCCCATCGAGGCGACGATGGGCATGAGCACCGCCAGCGCCACCATCCGGTCGATGGAGTCGGCGAACTGGTCGATGACCGCCGAGGCGAGGATCGCCGTCAGCAGGTTGACAAAGAGCCACAGCGCCCGGTTGCGGATCGTCACCATCAGCGGCCCGGAAAGGCCGCCCTCCTCGCCGACACCGGCAAGACGCAGGATGTCCTCCTCGTGCTCCTCGTCGAGCACGGTCATCGCGTCGTCGATGGTGATGACGCCGACAAGCCGCCCGTCCTCGTCCACCACCGGCGCCGAAATCAGGTGATACTGGTTGAAGGCATAGGCCACGTCGGCCTCTTCGTCGGTCACCTTGAAGACATGGAACGTCTCTTCCACGATATCGCGCAACGCCACCGTGCGGCGCGCGGCCATCAGCCGGCCGAGCGTGACATTGCCGACCGGGTGCAGGCGCGGATCGACCAGGATGACGTGATAGAACTGTTCCGGCAGATCCTCGGCATTGCGCAGGAAATCTATGGCCTCGCCCACGCTCCAGTGTTCGGGGGCCATGACCACCTCGCGCTGCATCAGGCGGCCGGCGGAATAGTCCGGGTAGGTCAGCGATTGCTGGACGGCAACCCGGTCGCTGTCCTCGAGAATGTCGAGGATCGCGGCCTGCTGCTCGTCCTCCAGATCCTCGACAAGGTCCACCACATCGTCGGAATCAAGCTCGCGCACCGCCTCGGCCAGCACCTCGGGGGACAGCAGGCCGATGACCTCCTCGCGGATCGACTCGTCGAGTTCCGACAGGATCTCGCCGTCGAATTCCTGCCCGTAGAGCGTGATCAGCCGGCGCCGATCGTAGGCGTTGATCTGTTCCAGAAGGTCGGCGATGTCGGCGGCGTGCAGCGGCGCCGTCTCGGCCAGGAGCAGATCACGATCCCCGGTGTCGAGCGCATACATGATGCGCGACATGCGCGCGCGGCTGAGCGGCTGATCCTCTTCGTCCCCGAGGACCGGATCGGGGGTCAGGTCGTCGTCTGTCTCGGACATCGTGCCCCCTTTTGCGTGGTCGTAGTTTGCCGGGGTCTGAATAAGGACTGCGGGCGCGGAAAACAATCGCATGGACCGAATTTTGCCAGCAGGCAGAAGGCGGCGGTATGCGCGATCAGTGCGCGCTCCGGGGCGGGTCTCAGGCCAGCCCGGACAGGATCTCGAGCGCCGCCGTGTGCTGTTCGCGCCCCGCCGCGGCCACGGCGCGACCGCCCTGATGGACCGGGCCGCCCTGCCAGTCGGTGACGATGCCGCCCGCCGCCTCGATCACCGCGATCGGGGCCTGGATGTCGTAGGCGGCAAGCCCTGCCTCCACCACAAGGTCGATCTGGCCGGCGGCCAGCAGCGCATAGGCATAGCAATCGAGCCCGTATCGCGTGAGCCGCACCTCGCGCGCCAGCGCCTCGAAGCGCGCGCGCTCCGGCGCGCTGCCGATCTCCGGGAAGGTGGTGAACAGCACCGCCTCGGAGAGCGGGCGCGCGCCGAGGGTGCGCAACGCGCGCGTGCCCCGCGGCCCGGTCATCCGGGCCCGCCCCAGACCGCCCTCGAACCGCTCGCCGATATAGGGCTGGTCGATGAGGCCGTAGATCGGGCCGCTGCCATCCGCGACCGCGATGAGCACGCCCCATGTCGGTGCGCCCGCCATGAAGGCGCGGGTGCCGTCGATCGGATCGAGCACCCAGGTGAGGCCGCTTTTGCCCGGCTGCGCGCCGTATTCCTCGCCGAGAATGCCATCATCCGGGCGCATCCGCGCCAGCAGCGCGCGCATGGCACGCTCGGCGGCGCGGTCGGCGGCGGTCACCGGGTCGAACCCGCCCGCCGTGTGCTTGTTCTCGGTGTCGAGCGTATCGCCCCGGAAATATGGCAATATCGCCGCCCGCGCGGCATCCGCCAGCGCGTGCGCCGTTGTCATGATCGCATCGTGATCCATCGCCCGGCCCCCACTGTCGCTACTGTGGGTGCCTTATCCCGCAGGGCGGGTGGCCTCAAGCCACCTCGCTCAGCACGCGAGCAAGATCGAACAGGCGCCGCCGCTGGTTTTCGGGGATCGCGTAATAGGAGCGCACCAGATCCAGTGCCTCCTTGTCGCCGGTGATGCCGGCCGGCAGTGTGCTTGCGCCGCCCTCGTCCCTGGAAAGTCCGTCGAAAAAGAACGCGACATCTACCCCCAGCGTCTCGGCGATATCCCACAGACGGGAGGCGCTGACGCGGTTCGCGCCGGTCTCGTATTTCTGGATCTGCTGGAACTTGATCCCGACAGCCTCGGCCAGTTGCTGCTGGGTCATTCCGACAAGCCATCGGCGATGACGAATCTGTTTCCCGACATGAATATCCACGGGGTGCGGCATGTCTTCACCTCTCAATCGTTCAATCATTTACAAACCAAAAACACGGAAGACAAAATTCCCGTGTGGCAAAGCGAGCGCCACGCATCCCAGCAGCGACATGTTAATTTTAACAGAATTGCTCCCAGGTGCAAGCGGTATCACGCATACCGGGAGGGATCCGACCACAAGACACGCAACTTGTGAGTGCATAAGCCTTTTCAGACGTGGCGGCAATTGATGTCACCGTCAAATCCAGGGTCACGCCTTCTTCAAACCTCTGCACGGCGATTCTCCGGCGCCGGGGTGAAGGGCAGCCTGCCGGGGACAGGCAGGCGTCGTCGCGCGCGGTCAGCCCGGACGGGGGTCATGGCCCAATCCCCTGACATGTCAACAAACCGGACCAAAGATCGAAAAAGGCCCACTTTTGCCCTTCGCCGCGCGCGGTGGGACAAAATTGGCCGCCAAGTTACTGATTTGTTTTAGATCAGAGAGTTATATGGTGCCCGGGGGCGGAATCGAACCACCGACACGAGGATTTTCAGTCCACTGCTCTACCCCTGAGCTACCCGGGCATCGGGGAAGGCCTGCGCCTTCGGGTGAGCGTGTCTTAGGCGAGGGTGGCCGGGGTGTCCAGAGGGTTTGCGCGGCTTCAGTGCGGATTTTGTGCCCCTTTTTCCGCCGCTTCCGCCGCTTCCGCCGCCTCGGCGATATCCTCCGGGTCGCGCGAGGGCGCGGCATAGTCACCGGCGAACCATTTGCCGAGATCGACATCGGCGCAGCGGCGCGAGCAGAACGGGCGATAGCGGTCTTGCGCAGGTTTTCCGCAGATCGGGCAGGTCATGGCAGCGCCTCGGTCAGCGGCACGCGCGCGCGTTTGCGCTGCAACTCGAAATGGCCAAGCGGCGTCCAGCCTGCCAGCACCGTCTCGATCTCGTCACGGCGAAAGGCGGCGCGCAGCGCGTCCTCGAACACGCGCCGGTCCTTCCTGGGCATCGGCGCGAGATCGAGCACGATCTGCCCGCCAAGGCCGCGCAGGCGCAACTGCCGGGGCAATTCGCGCGCCAGCGCAATGTTGGCCTTGAGCCCGGCGGCGGGGCTTGTATCCGTGCCGGTGTTCACATCGACCGCCACCAGCGCGCGCGTGGGTTCGATATATGCCACGGCCCCGCCGGAGAGGCGCACCTGCGGCGCGCGCAGCGCATCCAGCGCATCGAGCACGCCAAGCGTGGCAAAGCTGCCCGCCGCCTCGACCATCTCGCCCGGTTCCGGCCAGTCACGCCAGGCAAGCGCGTGCGGCCCGTCGCCCTCGACCAGCTTTTCGGGGCTGCGCCCGTCGGCATCGGCCAGCACCGCCCGCGCCAGATCGCGCATCGCGCGGATATCCTCGGCGATGGCCTCGTCCGGCGCCATCTCGCAGGCCGAGCGCAGGATGAGGCCCATGGCGCCCTCGCCCATCGCTTCACGGGCGATCTCGTGCAGGCGCAGGCGTTCCTCCTCGTCCTTGATGGCGCGCGAGATGTTGAGGCCGGGCGCGTCGGGCGTGACGATGGCAAAGCGGCTCTTGAAGAGCACCCGCGCCGTGACCGGGATAGCCTTGCCCGGCTCGGCATGGCCGGTGATCTGCACCAGAATCGTCTGGCCGGGGGCAAGCCCCCTGACCTGCCGCAGAAAGGCCGAGCCGTCGGGCGTGCGCAGGAACATGCCCCCCTGCCCCTTCACCGGGCGGTCGGCGATGGCGCGATAGATCGTGCCGGGGCGGGGCCGGTCGCTGTCTATCAGCAGGTCTTCCAGCCGGCCGCCGACAAGCAGGGCCGCCGCCTCGTGGCCCGCAAGATGATCGAGTGCGATCGTGGTCATGGCCGGTCCTTCCAGAGCGGATAGCCTGCGGCAGTCAGAAGGCCCGCGGTCTCGGCGAGCGGCAGGCCGACGATGCCGGTGAAAGAGCCCGAAATCCACGGCACGAACGCCCCGGCAAGGCCCTGAATGCCATAGCCGCCGGCCTTGCCCCGCCATTCGCCCGAGGCGAGATAGGCGTTGATTTCCTCGTCCGAGAGGCGCTTGAGCTTGACCGCGCTGAGGACGTCGCGCTCCCACAGGCGCGCGCCACGTCGAATGGCAACGGCGGTGATGACGCGGTGACGGCGCCCCGACAGGGCATGGAGGAACTGCGCCGCCTCGCCTGCGCTCTCGGGCTTGCCGAGGATGCGGCGGCCCATGGCGACGGTGGTATCGGCGGCCAGCACGATGTCATCGGGCCCCGCCTCGGTCGCCTGCGCCTTTTCGCGCGCCATGCGCGCGCAATAGGGGCGGGGCAATTCGCCCCTTTGGGGTGTCTCGTCGATCTCGGGCGGGCGGATCGCGTCCGGGATCACGCCAAGCTGCGCGAGAAGCTCGCGGCGGCGCGGGCTGCCCGATCCGAGGATCAGTTGCATCGGGGCGCGCTTACTTGAAGCGATAGTTGATCCGGCCCTTGGTCAGATCGTAGGGGGTCATTTCCACCTGAACCTTGTCGCCCGCCAGAACACGGATCCGGTTCTTGCGCATTTTTCCTGCCGTATGTGCGATGATCTCATGGCCGTTCTCAAGCTCGACCCTGAATGTCGCGTTCGGCAGGAGTTCCTTGACGACACCGGGAAATTCGAGCGTGTCTTCCTTGGCCATGGTCTCTCCTTGCAGTCGCATTCCGCCCAGATGCGGAACGCGAAAGTAAATGCGCCTCTTCCGGGCATTTTTCAAGGTCTAATCAGCGCAGATGCCCAACTGTGACCGGGGTATTGCGCCCGGACCGATCCGCGCCACCGCGATCACGGCACCGACCTGCCACGTCATGCGCATCGCAGGTTCCGAAATCGCGCAGGTCAGCCGAAGAAACATGCCCCTGAAACCAGGTTTTTTGCCTCCACTTGACCTGTATTTTGCCTCCACTTGACCTGTATCAAGGCCCGTTTCGCCGGTCGGGTCAAACTGTGACGGTTTCAAGCGAAAGCGTGCCCCATGCGTATCACCAAGCGAACCAATATCGCCATCCGGCTGCTGATGTTCTGCGCGGTCAATCCCGACCGGCTGGTGACCAAGACCGAAATAGCCCGGCGCTGCAACACCTCCGAGAGCCACCTGGCGCAGGTCGTCAACCGCCTGGGGCAACTCGGGTTCCTGCGCACACAGCGCGGGCGCACGGGGGGCGTAACGCTGGGGCGCCCCATGGCCGGGATCTCGGTGGGTGAGGTGTTCCGCAAGCTGGAGGAAAACGTGCCGGTGGCCGAGTGCTTTGCCGATATCGACAATACCTGCCCGCTCAAATCCGCCTGCCGCCTGCGCGAGGCGCTTTCCGATGCGGTCGAGGCGTTTTATGCCCGGCTCGACGGGGTGACGCTCGACGCGCTGGTCTGTGACAATGACGCGCTCATCGACATCTTTTCCGCGCCGCCCTGTTTCAAGCGGGCTTGATCGGGCGCGCGCGCCATATTAGCGTCCAAAGCAATCGGACAGGGAGAACCGGCCTCGTGCCGGTGCCGAAGGAGCAACCGCCCCGGAAACTCTCAGGCACAAGGACCTGCCCGGTTTCGACACTCTGGAGAGACCCCGCTTGCGGGGCGCCGACGGGATAACGATCTCAGGCCAAGGGACAGAGGGGGCATCGTGACGCGGGTCTTTGCGGGCCTCGCGCATAACCGGTGCCGGTGCGATCCTTCAGGGGTCCGGCCCATGAGATGAGGAAAGATCCGTTGGCCGATCTGCACATGACGCCGCTCAACGCGCTGCACCGCGAACTTGGGGCCAGGATGATCCCGTTCGCGGGCTATGACATGCCGGTGCACTATCCCATGGGCGTGATGAAGGAGCACCTGCATTGCCGCGCGCGCGCGGGCCTTTTCGATGTGAGCCATATGGGGCAGGTGATCCTGCGTGCGGCGGGGGGATATGCCGGGGCGGCAGAGGCGATGGAGCGCCTCGTGCCGGTCGATCTTCTGGGGCTTGCCGAGGGACGGCAGCGCTATGGCTTTTTCACCGATGCGGCGGGCGGCATCCTTGACGATCTGATGCTGGCCAATCGCGGCGATCACATGTTCGTCGTGGTCAACGCCGCCTGCAAGGCCGATGATGCCGCGCATATGCGGGCGGGGCTGCCGGGCGTCGAGGTCGAGGAAATCACCGGTCGCGCGCTCATGGCGCTGCAAGGCCCCGCCGCCGAGAGCGTGCTGGCGGCGCTGGTGCCCGAGGTGGCGGCGATGCGCTTCATGGATGTGGGCGTTTTCGACTCGGTGTTCGGCGAATTGTGGATTTCGCGCTCGGGTTATACCGGCGAGGACGGGTTCGAGATTTCGGTGGCCGAAGATCAGGCCGAACCGCTCGCCCGCGCGCTGCTGGCGCACGAGGATGTGGCCCCCGTCGGCCTTGGCGCGCGCGACAGCCTGCGGCTGGAGGCGGGGCTGTGCCTTTATGGCCATGACATCGACACCACGACAACGCCGGTGGAGGCAAGCCTGATCTGGGCCATCCAGAAGGTGCGCCGCGCGGGCGGCGCGCGCGCGGGCGGATTTCCGGGGGCTGCGCGCATCCTGCGCCAACTGGCCGAGGGCGCGCCGCGCGCCCGCGTCGGCCTTCTGCCTTCGGGCCGCGCGCCGATGCGCGAGGGCACGGCCATCTTTGCCGCCGCCGAGGGGGGCGAGGCCGTGGGCCATGTCACATCGGGCGGGTTCGGCCCGACGGTGGGGGCGCCGGTGTCGATGGGCTATGTGCCGCGCACCCTCGCCGCCGGCGGCACGACGATCTATGGAGAGGTGCGCGGCAAGCGCCTGGCCGCAAGGGTCGCCGCGCTGCCCTTTACCCCCGCCCGTTTCAAACGCTGATCATCAGGGAGCCTACAGCGATGAAATTCACCGAGGAACACGAATGGCTGCGCGTCGAGGACGATCTTGTCACCGTCGGCATCACCGAGCACGCCGCCGAGCAACTGGGCGATGTGGTCTTTGTCGAATTGCCCGAGGTGGGCACGCATGTCACCAGGGATGACGAGATCGTGGTGATCGAGAGCGTCAAGGCCGCGTCGGACATCCTTGCGCCCATCGACGGCGAGATCGTCGAGGTCAACGAGGTGCTGACCGACGATCCGGGCAAGGTCAACGAGGATCCGCTGGGCGATGCCTGGTTCTTCAAGATCAGGCCCGAGGACATGAGCCAGCTGGACGATTACATGGACGAGGCCGCCTACAAGGCCCTCGTCGGTTAGGCCCGGACGCCCGCCGGGGATGCCTCCGGCGGGGATATTTCCGGCAAGATGAAGCGGGGTGCGCGCCCCGGACCACGCGTTGAGGAGAGTGCGATGCCCTTCAAGGCCACCGACTATCAGCCCTATGATTTCGCCAACCGTCGCCATATCGGCCCCTCGCCCGCGGAAATGGCGGGGATGCTCAAAGTGCTGGAGGTGGCGAGCCTCGATCAGCTGATCGACGAGACGGTGCCGAAATCCATCCGGCAGGAAAAGCCGCTCGTTTTCGGCAAGCCCATGTCCGAGCACGAGCTTCTGGAGCACATGCGGATCGTGGCATCGAAGAACAAGGTGCTGACCTCGCTTATCGGGCAGGGCTATCACGGCACGGTCACGCCGCCCGCGATCCAGCGCAACATCTTCGAGAACCCGGCCTGGTATACCGCCTACACCCCCTACCAGCCGGAAATCAGCCAGGGGCGGCTCGAGGCGTTGCTGAATTTCCAGACCATGGTGAGCGACCTGACCGGCCTCGAGATCGCCAATGCCTCGCTTCTGGACGAGGCGACGGCGGCGGCGGAGGCGATGACCATGGCGCAGCGCGTGGCCAGGTCGCGGGCGCGCGCCTTCTTTGTCGATGAGAATTGCCATCCGCAGAACATCGCGGTGATGCAGACCCGCGCCGCGCCGCTGGGGATCGAGGTGATCGTGGGCGCGCCCGAGGCGCTGACGGCCGGGCATGTCTTTGGCGCGATCTTTCAGTATCCCGGCACGCATGGCCACCTGCGCGATTTCACCGATGAGATCGCCGCGCTTCATGCCGCGGGCGCCATCGGCATCGTCATTGCCGACCCGCTGGCGCTCACGCTGCTGAAGGAGCCGGGCGCCATGGGCGCGGATATCGCGGTGGGCTCGACGCAGCGTTTCGGCGTGCCGGTCGGCTATGGCGGGCCGCACGCGGCCTATATGGCCTGCCGCGACGCCTATAAGCGCGCGATGCCGGGGCGCATCGTCGGCGTGTCGATCGACAGCCACGGCAACCGCGCCTACCGCCTCAGCCTGCAAACCCGCGAGCAGCATATCCGCCGCGAGAAGGCCACCTCGAACGTGTGCACCGCGCAGGCGCTGCTGGCGGTGATGGCGTCGATGTATGCGGTGTTTCACGGGCCCGAGGGCCTCAAGGCGATCGCACAGGGCATCCACCGCAAGACCGTGCGGCTGGCAAAGGGGCTGGAAGCGGCGGGGTTCGAGGTCGAGCCGAAGGCGTTTTTCGACACGATCACCGTGGATGTCGGGCTGTTGCAGCGCGGCGTGCTGCAAGCGGCGGTGCGCGAGGGGGTGAACCTGCGCCGCGTGGGCGAGACCCGCGTCGGCATCACCCTTGACGAGCGCACCTGCCCCGCCACCGTCGAGGCGGTCTGGCGCGCCTTTGGCATCGACATGGGAGACAGCGATGTCGCGCCCGAATACCGCCTGCCCGAGGCGCTGGCGCGGGAAAGCGACTACCTCACCCATCCGATCTTTCACATGAACCGGGCGGAAACCGAGATGATGCGCTACATGCGCCGCCTGGCCGACCGCGACCTGGCTCTGGACCGGGCGATGATCCCCTTGGGAAGCTGCACGATGAAGCTCAATTCGGCCGCCGAGATGATGCCGGTGAGCTGGCGCGAGTTCTCGCTGTTGCATCCCTTTGCGCCGGCCGATCAGGCCGAGGGCTACCGCGAAATGATCGACGATCTGAGCGCCAAGCTGTGCGAGATCACCGGCTATGCCGCGATTTCCATGCAGCCCAATTCGGGCGCGCAGGGGGAATATGCGGGCCTTCTGACCATTGCCGCCTGGCACCGTTCGCAGGGGCAGGGGCAGCGCCGCGTCTGCCTCATTCCCGTCAGCGCGCATGGCACCAATCCGGCCAGCGCGCATATGGTGGGCTGGGATGTGGTGGTGGTGAAATCCGCCGCGAACGGCGATATCGACGTTGAGGATTTCCGCGCCAAGGCCGAGAAACATTCCGAGACGCTGGCCGGGTGCATGATCACCTATCCATCCACCCATGGCGTGTTCGAGGAGACCGTGCGCGAGGTCTGCGAGATCACCCATGCCCATGGCGGGCAGGTCTATATCGACGGGGCCAACATGAACGCCATGGTGGGCCTTGCGCGGCCCGGCGATCTGGGCGGCGATGTCAGCCATCTCAACCTGCACAAGACCTTCTGCATCCCGCATGGCGGCGGCGGGCCGGGCATGGGGCCCATTGGCGTCAAGGCGCATCTGGTGCCGCACCTGCCGGGTCATCCCGAGACCGGCGGCACGCAGGGGCCGGTCAGCGCCGCGCCCCATGGCTCGCCCTCGCTCTTGCCGATTTCCTGGGCCTATTGCCTGATGATGGGCGGCGCGGGGCTGACGCAGGCGACCAGGGTGGCGATCCTCAACGCCAATTACATCGCAAAGCGGCTGAAAGGGGCCTATGACGTGCTCTACAAGGGGCGAAATGGCCGGGTGGCGCATGAATGCATTCTCGATATGCGCCCGTTTGCGGAAAGCGTGGGGGTGAGCGTCGATGACATCGCCAAGCGGCTGATCGACTGCGGGTTCCATGCGCCGACGATGTCCTGGCCGGTGGCCGGAACCCTGATGGTGGAGCCGACCGAGAGCGAGACCCGCGCCGAGTTGGACCGCTTTTGCGACGCGATGCTCGCCATCCGCGAAGAGATCCGCGCCATCGAGGAGGGCCGCATGGACCGCGAGAACAACCCGCTGAAGAACGCGCCGCACACGATGGAGGACCTCGTGCGCGACTGGGACCGCCCCTATTCGCGCGAACAGGGCTGCTTTCCGCCGGGGGCCTTCCGGGTGGACAAATACTGGCCGCCGGTCAACCGGGTGGACAATGCGTATGGCGACCGGCACCTCGTCTGCACCTGCCCACCGCTGGAGGATCATGCCGAGGCAGCGCAGTAGGGGGTCAGCCGCCGCATATTCCCTGTAGCCGCAGCCAGTCGGCATCGCTCAGCACCGGCGGTGTCGTGTGGCCTTGGGGAAACGGATCGGCCTCGATCAGGCCGAGAACCGTCTCGCCGGTCAGGTCGCGCGCATAGGCATAGGGCGTTGAAGGCACCTGCCAGCGGGCAAACCCGTGGAGAAGAACCGCGTCGGGCAGGGGCGCGGGCGTGGTTTTCAGAAGGGCTTCGGCATAGGCGGCAAGCGTCGCCTCGCTGACCTGCCCCGTCGCCATGAGGCGCAGCACCTCCCACAGTCCCGCCTCGGCCAGGAGACGATCGAGCGGGTCGTGCCTCTCGGCGCGCAGATGCGCGGCGATGATATGGCCTGCGACCACATCGGCCGTGTCGTGATCCTCGACCAGCGAGGCGCGGATGAGGATCGTGCCGCCGGGCAGGCGCAGCGCGTCCTGCACGCCGCTCCGCACCACCGCAAGCCGCGTGCGCCCGGTGACGGGCGGCAGGCGCCGTTCCAGCGCGGCGAGCGCCGCCGCCCCCCCCTGCGTGCGGCAGGGCGGGCCGGTCACGCGCTGAATATGCCCCATGAGCGCCTGCCCGATCTCGGCGCGCTTGGCCGCGGGCACCACGCGAAGCGCATGGTCGCGCGCCGCGCCGGGCAACCACAGCCCCAACACCAGCGCCACCGCCAGAAGGCTTGCCATGACACCGTAAAGCCGCAGCCGCCCGGGGCGGGGGCGCTGCCGGTCGATGGCGGCGCGCAGCTTCTCGATGGCGGCGATCATCACCGTCTCGTCCCCGGCCAGTTCCAGCGTCTCGCCGGGATCACCATCGGGGTGGTAGAGCGCGGGCAGCCTGCCGGGGTTGGCGCGCGCGATGGCGGCAAGCGACCAATGCGCCTGCACCCGCTCGCGCATATCGGTGATGGTCAGCGTGGCCTCGCCCACGGAAACGATCACGTCGATCCGTTGCGCCGCGGCGTCGGGTCGCCAGAGGCCGGTCGCCTCAAGCCGCTGATATTTGCTGAGTGCCGTTTTCGCCATGGGCTGCTCTGCCTCGTTATGCGTGACGATAGCACGGTTGCGCGCGGGGCGGCAATCGCCCGACAGGGGCGCGCGGCGCCGGCCGTCCCCCGGTCACGAGGCAGGCGCGCCCCAGCTCGCCGACAGCATCTCGCGCAGGCGGCTGGCGGTGCGCGCGAACTCGAAAGAGCCTTCGCCTTCGAGATAGAGAAACTCCGGATCCGCCGCCGCCGAGCAGATCAGCCGCACACGCGCCTCGTAAAGCGCGTCGATCAGGGTGACGAACCGTTTCGCCTCATTGAAATTCGTCCGCCCCAGTTGGGGGATGTTCTCCAGCACCAGAAGGCGCACCGACTGCGCGAGCGCGAGATAGTCGGCCGGGCCGAGCGGGCGGCCGCACAGATCAAAGAACGTGGCGCGCGCGACGCCGTTGTGAAAGGCCGGGATCTCCACAGCGCGCTTGTTGACGATGATCTCGTGGGGCGCGGCCTGCCCGCCGGTCATGTCCTGCCAGATGGTCTCGATCCCGGCGCGATTCGCGGCATTGAGCGGGGTGAACCACGTTTGCGCACCGGCCAGACGGTTCTGGCGGTAATCGGTGGGGCTGGCCATCTCGTGCACCACCATCCGCTCTTTCAGGAGCGCGATGAAGGGCAAGAACAACTGCCGGTTCAGCCCGTCCTTGTAGAGGTCGTCGGGCCTGCGGTTCGAGGTCGTGACCACCACCACCCCGGCGGCGAAAAGCGCCTCGAAGAGCCGCCCGACGATCATCGCATCGGTGATGTCGGTGATCTGCATCTCGTCGAAGGCCAGCAGGCGCACGGATTGCGCCACCCCCGCAGCGACCGGCGCCAGCGCGTCGCTCTCGCCGCGCGCGCGCGCGGCGTGAAGGCCCGCGTGCATCTCCTGCATGAAGGCGTGGAAATGCACCCGCCGGTTGGGCGCCTCCAGCGTTTCGACAAAGAGATCCATCAGCATCGACTTGCCGCGCCCCACGCCGCCCCAGAGGTAAAGGCCCCTGGGCGGCTCGGGCGCGCGACGAAACCAGCCCTTGCGCGCAGGCGCGGCAAGGACGGCGCGGATACGCTCGAACTCGGGCAGGACGGCCTCCTGCGCCGGATCGCGGGTCAGTTTGCCCTCGGCGACAAGCCGGGCGTAGCGACGGGGGAGCGTTTCCATGCCGCGCGCCATAGCGCGATGCGCCGCAGGCGGCAATGCTCAGCCGTGCCCGGACAGCCGGCGCATCACGCCCACAAGCTCGGCGGTGATCCCCGGTTCCGAGAGCGCGTGACCGGCCAGCGGCACTATCCGAAGATCGCAGGCAGGCCAGAGCGCGGCCAGCCGGTGCGCGGCGGCGGGCGGGCAGATCATGTCATAGCGCCCGTGCACGATGGTGCCGGGAATATGGGCGATCCGGTGCATGTTGGCATGGATGTGCCCGTCATGATCGAGAAAGCCGCGATTGATGAAATAGTGATTCTCCAGCCGGGCAAAGGCGCGGGCGTAATCGGCGGGGCTGTCGCCGCCCGCGCCGGTAGAATGCACCGTGGCCAGCGCGTTTTCCCATCCCGACCACGCCTTGGCATGGGTGACCTCCTGCGCGAAATCGCCGGAGAAAAGCCGCTTGTGATAGGCCGCGATCAGGTCGCCGCGCTCGGCCTCGGGGATGAGCGACGTGAAGCGCGCCCATGTCTCGGGCCAGAATGCCGCAGCCCCCCCGCCGTAGAACCAGTCAAGCTCGGCCTCGGTCATGGTAAAGACGCCGCGCAGGATCAGATGGCGCGCGCGGTCGGGATGGGTCTGGGCATAAATCAGCGCCAGCGTCGCGCCCCAGCTTCCGCCGAAAACGAACCAGCTCTCGATATCGAGCGCCTCGCGGATGCGCTCGATATCGGCCACCAGGTGCCAGGTCGTGTTGGCCTCGACGCTGGCATGGGGCCGTGAGCGCCCGCAGCCGCGTTGATCGAACAGCACGATCCGGTAAACCTCGGGGTCGAAATAGCGCCGCATCGCCGGGCTCGATCCGCCCCCCGGTCCGCCATGCAGCACCACCACCGGCAGGCCGTCGCGCCGCCCCGACTGCTCGACATAGACCGAATGACCGTCACCCACGTCGAGCATCCGCCGCTCGAAGGGCTCGACGGGGGGGTGCAGATATTGCATTGCGCTTTTATGGCCCGAGACTCTGTCCATGCCTGTCCTATATATCGCCCGACAACATTGAGCCACAGGGAGACCGGAATGCAACCCGCGCAGAGCACGATTGATCCCGCCGAGGTCGCAAAATTCGAGGCCATGGCCGCCGAATGGTGGAACCCGAACGGCAAGTTCAAGCCGCTGCACATGCTCAACCCCTGCCGTCTGGATTACATCACCGCGCAGATCGCCGCCGAGTTCGACCGCGATCCTGGCACGGCACGCCCCTTCGAGGGGCTGCGGCTTCTCGATATCGGCTGCGGCGGCGGCTTGCTGAGCGAGCCGATGGCGCGGCTAGGCGCGTCGGTCGTCGGCGCCGATGCCGCCGCGGGCAACCTCCCCGTGGCGCGGATCCATGCCGAACGGTCGGGGCTTGCCATCGACTACCGTCACACCACCGCCGAGGACATCGCCGCGGCGGGCGAGCGGTTCGACGTTGTGCTCAACATGGAAGTGGTCGAGCATGTCGCCGATCCGCCGGCCTATCTGCGCGCCTGCCGTGACCTTCTGAAACCCGGCGGGCTGCATATCTGCTCGACCATCAACCGCAATGCCAAGAGTTTCGCCGCCGTCATCATGGGCGCGGAATATATCATGCGCTGGCTGCCAAGGGGCACGCATGACTGGTCGAAATTCATCACCCCCGACGAGCTTCATGACCTCCTGCGCAAGGCGGGGCTCGACCCGGTGGACCGCAAGGGGTTCGTCTTCAACCCGATCACCTGGCAATGGCGCCTGTCAGAGCGCGACCTGAGCGTGAACTACGTCACCGCCAGCCTGCGGGCAGCCTGAGCCGCCGGCAGGGGCCGCGCCTCACTTTCTGAGCGAATCGCGGATTTCCATGAGGATGTCGATCTCGCTCGGGCCGGGATCGACGGCAGGGGCAGCTTCCTTTGGTCCCGCCTTCGCATCCCTGGCACGGTTGACCGCCTTCACCAACAGGAACACCACCCAGGCGATGATGAGAAAATTGATCACCGCCATGATGAAGCGGCCATAGGCAAAGACCGCGGCGCCCGCCTCTTCGGCGGCGGCGATGGAGGGATGGTCGCCCGAGCCGAGCACGATATAAAGGCCCGAGAAATCGACGCCGCCGAGAAACAGGCTGATGATCGGGTTTATCAGGTCGGCGACCATCGAATTGACGATGGCGGTAAAGGCCGAACCGATGATGATACCCACGGCCATGTCCATGACATTGCCCCTGGCGATGAATGCCTTGAATTCCTGAATCATTGCTGTCCCTTTTTTTCACGCTGACACCGCGGGATCTGGCCCGCTCATGCGGGGTGATTATCATATCTTTCAAAAGGACCACTGAAAATTCCCCCTGCGGCAAGGAGAAAGATCGCGCCGCGCGCCGCTGCCGCCGGCACATGGCCACTTGAACCTGACGCGCAATGCCATGGCGACCGACCTGGCGCCCGATTGCGCGACGGTGATTCAGGTGGCGACCGGGACCACCACGATTCCGATCTTCGTCCGGCTTGCCAGCAGGGCGCTGAACGGGGTGCATCCCGGCACGGTCAGGATGGTCACCGGCGCGCTAGTCGCGCTCGCGGGCATGGTAGTTGAGCGATCCATCAGAACCGCGCCGCCAGATCGGCAACGCCCTCGGGCAGGTCAGGCCAGACGGGGGCCTCGCCGGCCCGAATAGCGCGGCGGCACTCGGCCTGCATCAAAGATACCCATGCTTTCCACCCCGCCGCGCGGATCAGGTCGCCGATCTCGAACCCGACCGCACCGCGCGCGGTCTTCTCGCTGGCCCCGTCCGCGCGCAGGGCGGCATAGATCACCCCCGCCTGCGCGATGTTCATTTGTGTGGCCTCGGATGCAACGTCGAGGATGCGCGCGCGGCAATCGCGCTTGATCGTCGTGGCGCGGGCATCGAGAGCCAGTGCGGACTTCTGCTCGGCGGTGATAACCTGACTGAAATCAATCGTCATTGTCTGGTCTCCACTTCATAGGGCGGCAAGGCTACAGGCCCGTCGCCCGTCAACGTGATCGGCGCGGGAAAGAGCGTTTCGTGCGGCGCGTTTGCACCATGGGGCAGAGCCAGCGTCAGGTGCAATTCGCCGCCGATCCGCTCGACCGGCCCGGCGAACCAGTCGCCCGTGATCGCCTCCTGCGGCAGGGTCGCGCCTTCTGGCAGTGGCGTGAAGTCGAACGCCTCGCCGTTGATCGTCAAGGTGTCGCCGCTGCGGATCATTATGAGTGGCGTGTCGCGGCGTTGTGGTGAAAGTTTGATCTGCATGGCGTTCTCCTTCAGAACCAGCGGCCAATGGCTATCATTTGTGGTGCCCCAAGGTTAGCATTGCTCACCCAGCTATAAATCCGATAGCCGACTGCGCCCAAACCCGGATTATTAAGACCGATCCACCGGCTTGTGCCGCCACCAGAGCCGGCAACATAAGGGTCGGAGAAAAAACTTGCCGGGTAGCTCCATACATAATTATTCCCTTCCTGAAACACGGCCCCTGCCGCGACCGTGGTCGTAAACTCCGGGCCCTCGAACGTGCAAATCTGCGTCCCGTCGGCAAAGCGCGTATATGACCCGTTGGCATTGCTGCCCCGCTCGATGATCGCCCCGGTCGGCACACCGCCGGATTGCGCGACGGTGCCCAGGATGTTCCCCCGGCTATATCCGAAATCCGCCCGCATGAGCCGCCCCGCCGTGGTATCGGTGGCAGAGGACTGAACGGCGGCCCCGCTCACCAGCCCGCTTGCCCCGGCCACGCGCAGCGCCTCGGTCCAGGTCGCGCCATCGGCGCTGACCTTGATCGACCAGTCGTCGGCCCCGGCCGTGCCCATTTCGGCGCGGCCCGACCAGTTGGTCTGAAACAACAGGCTTGCCGTGTCTCCTTGAGCGGCCTTGTTGAGCTTCAGCTGATGGCCCGCGCCCTCATGGGTCAGCAGCGTCGCGGGACTGGCCACTGCAAGGCGATTGACCGCATCAGCCGTGGTGCCCACCCCGACACCGGCCAGATTGTCCAGATCGGGCAGGCGCTCGACCCAGGCGGTGCCGTCGAAGACGACCGAACGTTCCTCCGAGAGCACCTCGGCGCGCCATCCGGGCTGCGGCTCGATAAAGCGCCAGTTGCCGTCGGTCCAGGTTGCGATCTGGCGCTCCGCCCCGGCCCAGTCGCCGACAGCCCCGTTTGCAACGATGTGACGCTCGCCCTCGGCAGGGTTTGCCGGTGGCGCGTTCAGGGTCCTGTCCGACACGCTTAGTTGCACGAGGATATCGAGAATCCCGAGCGCCTCGTTATGCGTGACATGCTTCTGCGCCTGCGAGGGCAGGATGAACGGCAGGGACAGGATCGAGGACTGGTCTTGCATGGCGCGACTCCGGCTGGTGACATCCGGATCCGATCTAGGCGCGAAATCGTTAACAGGTCACGGTGCCAGCGCGCGCCCCTGCCGCGCGACACGCAACACCCATCGCCAGGCACGATCAGGGCATGAGACAGAGCAATGCCGCGATCTCGGCCATCTGTTGCGCGGCGCCCAGCACATCGCCGCTCTGTCCGCCGATTTTCACCCGCGCGAGCCTGGCGACGGCCAGAACCGCAAGCGCCGCCGCGCCCGCCGCCAGCAGGCCGGACGCACCATGAAGCAGAACCGCCCCCGCAGCAGCCAGCCCCGCGCCAAGAAGAACGGTTGCCACAGGCGGCCGGCCCTGCGCCTGCGCCAGCCCGGTCTCGCGGGCTTGGGGCAGGACGGCCATCGCCCCCGCCATCGCCGCGCGCGACAGCATCGCCGAGGCGACAAGGGCGGCCGCAGCCACGCCGGGACCGGCCTCGAACAGGAACGACAGCGCCACTGCGCGCAAGCCGAGCGTCAGCGCAAGCGCGATCACCCCATAGCTGCCGATGCGGCTGTCGCGCATGATCTCGAGGCGCCGCTCGCGCGTCCGGCCGCCCCAGAACCCATCCGCCGTGTCGGCCAGCCCGTCCTCGTGAAGCGCGCCGCAAAGCATCACCAGCGCGCCGAGCGCCAGCAACGCCGCCACCGGCGCGGGCAGGCCAGCCATCAGCGCGGCCCAGCCGATCAGCGCGGCCCCTCCCCCCAGCACCGCCCCCGCCAGCGGCCAGGCCCAGGCCGCGCGCGCACCGCGCGCCGCGTCGCCCACGGGCACCGGCAGGCGCGTGAGCAGCCCCAGCGCAAGCGCCGGATCGCCGGGGCGGAGGAGGGCTTTGTCGGTCATCGCAGCGGTTTGCTCTGGGGTTGGCGCGCCTGCCGCGATACACAAGCGCGCGCTCACTTGCAACGAGGTTGCCATGTCCGTCCCCTTCACCACGCTCGCCGATTTCGCCGCGCGCCTGCGCAATCTTCCCGGCCCCTATGCAACCGCCGCAGAGGCTGCGCGCGCGCGCGATGCCACGCTGACCAAGCCCCCCGGCGCGCTCGGCCGGCTCGAAGAGGTGGCCGCCTGGTATTGCGGATGGCGCGGCGCGGCGCGGGCGCGCGTCACCCGCCCGCAAGTGGCTGTTTTCGCGGGCAATCACGGGGTCGTGGCGCGCGGTGTCTCGGCCTTTCCGGCCGAAGTCACCGCGCAGATGGTGGCGAACTTCAAGGCAGGCGGCGCGGCGGTCAACCAGTTGGCGGGCGCGGTTGGCGCGCGGCTCGACGTGCACGCGCTCTCGCTCGACCGGCCCACGGGCGACATCACCGCCGGCCCCGCCATGTCCGAGGCGGAATGCGTCGCGGCGCTGCGGGCGGGCTGGGCGGCGGTGGACCCGCGCGCCGATCTTTTCGTGGCGGGCGAGATGGGCATTGGCAACACCACGCCCGCCGCGGCGATCGCGCTTGCGCTTTTCGGCGGCCACGCCGAAGACTGGACCGGACGCGGCACCGGGCTGGACGATGTCGGATTGGCGGCGAAAGCGCGGGTCGTGGCGCAGGCGGTCGCGGCCAATCCGGGGCGCGGCGGACTGGAGGTGCTGCGAACGCTCGGCGGGCGCGAACTGGCGGCCATGGCGGGGGCGATCATCCGGGCGCGCACGCTGTGCATCCCGGTGCTGCTCGACGGGTTCATCTGCACCGCCGCCGCCGCCTGTCTGGAGGTCGAGGCCCGGGGTGCCCTCGACCACACGCTCGCGGGCCATGTCAGCGCCGAGCCGGGGCACGCCCGCCTGCTCGAGAGACTGGACAAGGCGCCGCTTCTGTCGCTCGGGCTGCGGCTGGGCGAGGGCTCGGGCGCGGTGCTGGCGATGAGCGTGGTGCAGGCGGCGCTTGCGTGCCATTCTGGCATGGCGAGTTTCGCCGAGGCCGGCGTATCCGGGGCAGAGCCATGCTTGACGCCGGACGCACCCCGCAATACTGATTAAATCCGTCGGATTACCCCGGAGCACCCCGCGCATGAGCGAGACACTCCTCCATCGCCTCGCCTGGATCGTGGTGGCGCTCTGCCTCGCGCCGATTGTCGCGGCGGTGCTGGCGGCGTTGACCGGGGATCTGGAAACCTGGCGCAGCGTTCTGGCGACGGTGCTGCCGCGCTACACGCTCAACACGCTCAAGCTGGTGGTGATCGTCGGCACCAGCACGGCGGTGATCGGATCGCTCACCGCCTGGCTGGTGACGGTCTATCGCTTTCCCGGCGCGCGGCTGCTGGAGGTGGCGCTGGCACTGCCGCTCGCCTTTCCGGCCTATGTCATGGCCTATGCCTATACCCATATGCTCGACCATCCCGGCCCGGTGCAGACCGCCTTGCGCGCGCTCACCGGCTGGGGGCCGCGCGATTACTGGTTTCCCGAGGTGCGCAGCCTTGGCGGCGCGGCGCTGATGCTGACCATCGTGCTTTATCCTTACGTTTATCTGCTGGCGCGGGCCTCGTTCCGGCAGCAATCGGCCAATGCGTTCCTGGTGGCGCGTACGCTGGGGCGTTCGCCCGCATATGCGTTCCGCCGGGTGGCGCTGCCGATGGCGCGGCCGGCGATTGCCGGTGGCGCGCTGCTGGCGGTCATGGAGACGATCGCCGATTTCGGCACGGTCGCGTTTTTCAACGTGCAGACCTTTGCCACCGGCATCTACCAAGCGTGGTTCAGCCTCGGCGACCGGGCGGCGGCGGCGCAACTGGCGCTTTGCCTGCTGAGCTTTGCGCTGCTTCTGGCGGGGCTGGAACGCGCGAGCCGGGGCCGGATGCGCACCGCCGGGCGCGGCGCGCGGTTCGAGACGATGGAGCGCCCGCGCCTGCGCGGGCTGGCGGCGGCGGGGGCGGTCACGCTGTGCCTTTTGCCTGTGCTGCTGGGGTTCATCCTGCCGGCGATCATGCTGGGCGTGATGGCGGCGGGATCGGGGCAGAACCTGCTGTCGCCGCGCTACCTTGGCTTCATATCGAATTCGCTGACGCTGGCCGCGGTGGCCTCGGTGCTGACGGTGCTGGGCGCGATCCTTGTGGGGTTTCGTGCCCGCACACGGCCCGGACGTGTCTCGCGCGCGCTGGTGCTTGGGGCGGGGCTGGGCTATGCGGTGCCGGGCGGCGTGATCGCGGTCGGGCTGATGGTGCCGATGGCGGCGTTTGACAACGCGCTCGACGCTTTCATGCGCGAGACCTTCGGCATCAGCACCGGGCTTCTGATTACCGGGTCGATCTGGCTCATGGTGGTGGCCTATGTGGTGCGCTTCATGGCCGCGGCCCTCAACGCCTATGACAGCGGCATGGCGACGGTGCCGCTGCATTTCGATGCGATCGGGCGCTCGCTCGGGCAGCCGGGGCCGCGGCTTCTGGCGCGGGTGCACCTGCCGGTGGCGCGCGCCTCGGTGCTGACCGCGCTGCTCATTGTCTTTGTCGATGTGATGAAGGAACTGCCCGCCACGCTGATCCTGCACCCGTTCAACTTTCAGACGCTGGCGGTGCAGGCGCATCGCCTCGCCGCCGATGAGCGGCTGGCCGAGGCGGCGGTGCCGTCGCTGGTGCTGGTGGGATTCGGCCTCGTGCCGGTGCTGATCCTGTGCCGGACGCTGGGGCGCGACGGGCGCTCTCAGCGCGCAGCGCGGCTTGGCACGGCGATCTCGGCAGGGTGAGAGACCGCCAGATCCGCCTGCGTATCGACATCGCGCAGCATGTCGATCACAGCCACCCGAGACGCCCCGAGGCTGCGGATCGTATCCGCGCGGGCATATGCGCCGGACCAGCGCACCCCCTCGAAAAGCCGCGCGGGCACGGCGGCGCCGCGCCGCAGCCCGATGAGCCAGTAACCGCCATCGGGGGCGGGGCCGATCACCGCGTCATGCCCCCCGAGCGCCGCGAAGGCGCGGGCGATGTGGCCCCGCGCGATGCCGGGAACGTCCGCCCCGATGATGCAGACCGGCCCCGGCGGCAGGCTGCGCAAAAGCCGCCCCATCCGGTCCCCCAGGTCGCCCGCCCCCTGCGGCACGCGGGGCAGATGCGCGGGCCAGACGCGGCTGGCCATCCCCTCACGGTCGGGGCTGACGGCCAGCACGAGGCGCCAGCGCGGATCGTCGATCCGGCGCAGCAGGCGCGTGACCTGATGGCGGAACCACCACGCCGCCGCCACCATCCCGATATCGCGCCCCAGCCGTGTCTTGACGCGGCCGGGGCGCGGCTCCTTCACCATCACGACAAGGGTGGCCCGCCTCATGCGAAGAAATCGCGCAGGATGCGGGCATAGACGGCCTTCAACTGGTGGATTTGCGCCACCTCGACGCGCTCATCCACCTGGTGCATGGTCTGGCCGACAAGGCCGAATTCCACCACCTGGCAGTGATCCCTGACAAAACGCGCGTCCGACGTGCCGCCCGAGGTCGAGAGTGCCGGCACCACGCCGGTCTCAAGCTCGACCGCGCGCGCCACCAGGTCAGAGAGCGGGCCGGGGGGGGTGAGAAACGCCTCGCCCGAGACCTTGACCTCCATCGCGCCGCTCACGCCGAACTCGGCGGCCACGCGGTCAAGCTCGCCCTGCATCCACGCGGTGAGCGCGCCGCTGTCATGGGCATCGTTGAAGCGGATGTTGACGGTGGCTCGGCAACGGGCGGGAATCACGTTGGTGGCGGGGTTGCCGGTGTCGATGGTGACGATGGCCAGCGTCGAGGGGTCGAAATGCGCGGTCCCATCGTCGAGCCTGTGCGAGGCGAGCCGGTCCATCAGCCGCGCCATGGCCGGAAGCGGATTGCGCGCGCGGTGCGGATAGGCGGAATGGCCCTGCACGCCGGTCATGGTGAAGAAGGCCGTAAGCGAGCCGCGCCGCCCGATCTTTATCATCTCGCCCATGCGCGCGGGGCAGGTCGGCTCGCCCACGAGGCAGGCGCTCATCCGCTCGCCCTCGGCCTCCATCCAGTCGAGCAGCGCGCGGGTGCCGTCAATCGCGTCGCCCTCCTCGTCGCCGGTGATGGCGAGGATCACCGCCCCCTCCGGGGGCGTCTCTCGCACGAGATCCACCGCCGCCGCGACAAAGGCGGCAACGCCCGATTTCATGTCACACGCACCGCGCCCCCACAGCGCACCGTCACGTTCGAGCGCGCCGAAGGGCGGCACGGACCACGCGGCCTCGTCCCCCACCGGCACCACGTCGGTATGACCGTTGAAGCCAAAGGTCCTGGCCGCGCCCTTCGCACCCCATCGGGCAAAGAGATTGGCCACGCCGCCCCGGTCCACGCGGGTGCACTGAAACCCTGCGCCCGACAGCACCGCCTCCAGCAGCCGCAACGCGCCGCCCTCCTCTGGCGTGACCGAGGGGCAGCGGATCAGATCGGCGGTCAGGCGAACGGGATCAAGCGGGGCATGGGACATGGGGCGCGGCCTTTCATCGGATGCCGCGGGCCTAGCGCGGATCGCGGGCAGGTGCAAATGGCACCGCGTTCCTGCGCCCGCACAAGGGCCGGCGCAAGGACCGCCGGGGCACGGGAGCCTGCCTATCCGGCGACCCGGACCATGACCACCGTCAGCACCACCAGCACAACAAGCGCCAGCATGGCGATCCTGCCGGACATGCGGGGATCCTTCGGCGCCTGCATCACGCTCTCTCCGCCGCCGCGCGCAGCCGTGCCTCGATGCGCGCGCGGTCGGGCTGATACTTGACGAGGTGCTTGTCGCCGGTGGCCGTGACCACCTGCACCGCGCTGCCCAGCCCCCGCACCGTGACAATCCCCGACAGCCGCACCGCGCGTCCCTGCGGGCCGAGCAACCGGCGGTCGGTCAGATCCCAGCGCGCCGTCAATTCGTCCGAGGCGACATAGAACGCGCGCACCGCGATCGCCGCCAGCCCGCCGACCGCCCCGGTCCAGACATGGGGATTTCCCATCAGCCACAGGACAACCATGCCAAGCGCCATCGCCCCCGCCGCCAGCCAGGCGTGATCGCGCCAGTAGGTCGCGCGGTCGGGGCGAAAGCTCTCGATCACGCGCTCGCCCTTCTCCAGCGCGACGGCGGGCGTCATGGAATGGATCGGGCCCTCGCTCATGTGCCCCTCGCAAGCCAGATCACCAGCGCCACCAGCACGGCCAATCCGGCGAAAAAGACCAGCGCCGCAAGACGCGCGCCCCGCCCTGATCGCGGCTCGCCCCCGGGTGCCACCACGCCCGTCGCCCCGCCCGAGGGCAGCGGCGTGAAGCGCACCGGCGCGCGCTCTTCCTCGAACCGCCCGACAAGGCGCAGCGCCGCCCCCACCACCACAAGCCGCTGCGCGCGGCCCTGAAAGGCGCGCGACGGCACCAGCAGGACGCGCCCGGCAAGTGCGTCGAGCTGCCCGCGCATCCCGGCCAGGTCGCGCTCGGCGATCCCGTGGCCTTCGGCCAGATAGGACGACAGCGGCATGTCCTGCAAATCCGCCACGTCGAACAGTTCGGCCTTATCGCGCGCCAGCGCCCGCGCCCCGAGCGCCGCGATCACCTCTTCATCGGACAACCCCGCGTCCATCACCGCGAAGACCCGCAGCACATGCGCCTCATGCGCCGGGATATCGAGCGTGACGCTCACGCCGCGCGCCGCGCCCGAAGGTTCCGCGCCAGCAGGTCCATCGCCGCCATGCGCACCGCCACGCCCATCTCCACCTGATCGCGGATCACCGAGCGGTTGATGTCGTCGGCGATCTCGCCGTCGATCTCGACACCGCGGTTCATCGGCCCCGGATGCATCACGATGGCGTCGGGCCTGGCAACCGCCAGCTTTTCGGCGTCAAGCCCGAAGCGGTGGTAATATTCCCGCTCCGAGGGGATGAACCCGCCATCCATCCGCTCACGCTGCAATCGCAGCATCATCACCACATCGACGCCCTCCAGCCCCGCGCGCATGTCGTCGAACACCTCGACGCCGAACCCGGCGATCCCCGCCGGCATGAGCGTGGGCGGCCCGATCAGGCGCACGCGGTTCTCCATCCTGCCCAGAAGCAGGATGTTCGACCGCGCCACCCGGCTATGGGCGATATCGCCGCAGATCGCTATGGAGAGACGGTGCAGCCGCCCCTTGGCGCGCCGGATCGTCAGCGCATCGAGCAGCGCCTGCGTGGGGTGTTCGTGGCGCCCGTCGCCCGCGTTGAGCACCGCGCAGCGCACCTTCTGCGCCAGCAGATCGACCGCGCCGGATTGCGGGTGCCGCACCACCAGCAAATCGGGATGCATCGCGTTGAGCGTGAGCGCCGTGTCGATCAGCGTCTCGCCCTTCTTGAGGCTCGACGCCTGCATCGCCATGGTCATCACATCCGCGCCAAGCCGCTTGCCTGCCAGCTCGAAACTCGCCTGGGTGCGGGTCGATGCCTCGAAGAACATGTTGATCTGCGTCAGCCCCGCCAGCGCATCGCCATGCTTGGCCGCGCTGCGGTTGAGCGTCACATAGTCCTCGGCAAGATCGAGAATCGCGGTGATGTCGCCGGGCGCAAGCGGCTCGATCCCCAGAAGATGCGCGTGTGGAAAGGACATGCCGCCTCCTTGCGGTTTCTGCCGCGTGACTTGCGCCGACTTGCGCTTATAGAAAGGCGCGCCCCTGTCGGCAAGGCGCGCGCGGGCGCATCCGGGGCCTGCCCTGCGCAGGTCTGCTCTGCTCAGGTCTGCGCCCCCTGGCTTGCCGCTTCGACGGCACCGACCAGCCGCGCCATCACCCGGTCGAGAACGCCCTGGTCGAGCGCCTCGGCCATGACCCGGATCAGCGGCTCGGTGCCGGAGGCGCGAACGAGCAGCCGCCCGTCACTGCCCAGTTCGGCCTCGGCCTCGGCCATGGCGCTCTGCACGATATTGCTTGCAAGCGGGGTCTTGCCCTCGGCGAAACGCACATTGACAAGCCGCTGCGGCACCGGCTCGAAGACCTGCGCGAGCGCGCTTGCCTTCTGCCCGGTCTCGACCATCGCGGCGAGGAATTGCAGCGCCCCGATGAGGCCGTCGCCGGTGGTGGCGTAATCGGTCATCACGATATGGCCCGACTGCTCGCCGCCCAGGTTGTGCCCGCCCGCGCGCATCGCCTCGACCACATGCCGGTCGCCCACCGGTGTGCGCCTGAGCGCGATGCCCTGCGCCGCGAGATGCCGCTCCAGCCCCAGATTGGACATCACCGTGGCCACCAGCGTGTCGCCCGCAAGCCGCCCCTCGCGCGCCCAGCGTGTCGCGATCAGCGCCATGAACTGATCGCCGTCGGCCACCCGGCCCTGTTCGTCGATGAGCACCACCCGGTCGGCATCGCCATCGAGGCAGATGCCCAGATCGGCGCGCGTCTCCAGCACCTTGCGCGCCGCCGCGTCGGGCTTGGTCGAGCCGCAATCGAGGTTGATGTTGTAGCCGTCCGGCTCCACGCCAAGGGCGATCACCTCGGCCCCCAGTTCCTCTAGCACCTCGGGCGCCGCGCGATAGGCCGCGCCATTGGCACAATCGAGCACGATCCGAAGCCCGTCGAGACGGCGCCCGCGGGGAAAGGTCGTCTTGGCATATTCCACATAGCGCCCGCGCGCATCGTCCACGCGGCGTGCACGGCCGATATCGCCGGGGGCCGCGGGGCTGACACCCTCTGACATCAGCCGCTCGATGGCCGCCTCGGCCTCGTCGCTCAGCTTGAACCCGTCGGGACCAAAGAGCTTGATGCCGTTATCGTCGGCGGGGTTGTGGCTGGCAGAGATCATCACACCCACATCGGCGCGCAGGGAATGCGTGAGATAGCCGATCGCAGGTGTCGGCATCGGCCCCAGCAGGAACACGTTCATCCCGGTCGAGGTGAAGCCGGCGGTCAGCGCATATTCGATCATGTAGCCCGAACGCCGCGTGTCCTTGCCGATCACCACGCGGTGCTCCTTCTTGTCGGTGCGGAAATAGCGTCCCGCCGCCGCGCCCAGACGCAGCGCCATGTCGGCGGTCATCGGCCAGCTGTTCGCCTGCCCGCGAATCCCGTCCGTGCCGAAAAGCCTCCTGGCCATTGTGCAACTCCCTGAGCAATCTCGCACACCGTGCATCGAGCAGCCCACCGGCTCATATCCTGCGTTTGCGTCGCTGTCCAATGTTGCGCAACGCGTGGCCCGGCATCGGGCGGACGACTGCGCGCGCCATGGCCCGCGATGGCCGCGACATGATCGCCGCCGATGCGGTCCGGGCGAGGGGATCAGCCCTGCGCCGCATCCACGAGCGCAAGAAGCGCCTCGGGCGGGCGGCCGATCACGGCGCGATCCCTTGCAATGGCGATGGGGCGCTCGATCAGGATCGGGTTTTCGGCCATCGCCCCGAGGAGCGTCTCGGGGTCGCTGTCGCGGCTCAGCCCCAGTTCGCGGAACCTTGCCTCACCCGTGCGCATCATAGCGACAGGCTCAAGCCCGAGCCGCGCCAGCACCGCGCGCAATTCCTCGATCGTGGGCGGATCGTCGAGATAGCGCCGAACCTCGACCGCCGCGCCACGCTCTTGCAACAGCGCCAGCCCCTGCCGCGATTTCGAGCAGCGCGGATTGTGCCAACAGGTCATCACAGCCAGTCCTCCCGTTTGCTGCCCACGGCCTCGGCCACGGTGGCATACCCGTCGCGCGCCAGCAGCGCATCGAGCCCGCGCGCGATGCGCGCCGCCAGCGACAGCCCCTCATAGACCAGCGCCGAATAAAGCTGCACCGCGCTCGCGCCGGCGCGGATCTTGGCATAGGCGTCCTCGGCAGAGCCAATCCCGCCCACGCCAACGAGCGGCAGCCGGCCCTCCGTCAACTGCGACAGCCGCGCCAGAACGCGCGTCGATTTCCCGAACAGGGGCGCGCCCGACAGCCCCCCCGCCTGATCCCTCTGCGGGCTTTTCAGCCCGTCCCGGGCCAGCGTCGTGTTGGTGGCGACGATCCCCGACACCCCGCCCTCGCGCGCCACATCGGCGATTTCCGAAAGCTCCGTGTCGCTCAGGTCCGGCGCGATCTTGAGGAATATCGGGATGGGCCGCGCCAGCGCGTCGCGCGCCGCCATCACCCGCGCCAGCAGCGCCGAGAGCGCCTCGGCCCCCTGCAAGTCGCGCAGGCGCTCGGTATTGGGGCTGCTGACATTGACCGTGGCGAAATCGAGATGCGCGCCGCAATGCGCCAGGACGCGCGCGAAATCGCCCGCGCGGTCGGCGCTGTCCTTGTTGGCGCCAAGGTTGAGGCCGATGATCCCTTCCTTAGGGCGCTTTGCCAGCCGCGGGGCCACCGCCTCCATCCCGTCGTTGTTGAAGCCGAAGCGGTTGATAACGCCGCGATCCTCGGTCAGGCGGAAAAGCCGCGGGCGCGGATTGCCCGCCTGCGGGCGCGGCGTGACGGCACCCACCTCGACAAAGCCGAACCCCGCCCGGCAGAGCGGGGCGAGGGCCTCGGCGTTCTTGTCGAAGCCGGCGGCAAGGCCCACCGGATTGGGCAGGGCCAGCCCCGCGAGATCGGTGCGCAGGCGCGGGCCTGTCACCGGCCCCGGCTGCGGCGCAAGCCCCAGCCTCAACGCCCGCAGCGCCAGCGCGTGCGCGCGCTCCGGGTCGAGCCGGTGCAGAAGGCCAAGGCCGACCCGCTCCAGCGCCCTCATGCCAGCCCTGCCGGAAATTGATGCGCGCCGCCGGCCAGCGGCAAGGGCTGCGCCCAGACCACATCGGCAAGCCGCAGCTCGCGGTAGAGATGCGGGAACAGCGCACCGCCGCGCGACGGCTCCCAGCGCAGCGCCTCGCCCAGCCGGTCGCTGTCCACCGCCAGAAGCATCAGCCCCGCCTCGCCCGCGAAATGCCGTGCCGCCGTCTCGGGGGCCTGTCGGGCGGTCGAGAAATGCACGAACCCGTCCGCCAGATCGGCCGGCGCGCCGCGCGTCGCGCCCTGCGCGCGCAGGGCCGCCCATTCGGGCGCACGGAATATCTTGTAGATCAGCATGACCGTGGTGATGCCCCGCCCGTGCCGCCCCGTCAAGCGATGCCTGCCGCCCGCCCCTTCAGGCCGCCAGCCCCCTGGACCCCAGCTTGAGGAATTTCTCGCGCCGGTCGCGGATCAGGGCCGCGCGGTCCTTGGCCGAAAGCTCGCTCAGCATGGCCGAGATCGCCTTGCCCACGGCGGCGATGGTGGCGGCGCGGTCACGATGCGCGCCGCCCAGGGGCTCGTCAATGATGCGGTCGATCACGCCCAGCCTGACCAGGTCCTGCGCGGTGAGGCGCAGCGCCTCGGCGGCCTCGCGCATCTTCTCGGCATCCTTCCACAGGATCGAGGCGCAGCCCTCGGGCGAGATCACCGAATAGACCGAATGTTCCAGCATCGCCACGCGGTTGGCGCTGGCAAAGGCCACCGCACCGCCCGATCCCCCCTCGCCGATAATCACCGAGACCAGCGGCACACCGAGGCTCAGGCAGGTCTCGGTGGCGCGCGCGATGGCCTCGGATTGCCCGCGCTCCTCGGCGCCCTTGCCCGGATAGGCGCCGGGCGTGTCCACCAGCGTCACCACCGGCAGACCGAAACGGTCCGCCATCTGCATCAGGCGCACCGCCTTGCGATAGCCCTCGGGCCGGGCCATGCCGAAATTGTGGGTAAGGCGCGACTTGGTGTCGTGGCCCTTTTCATGGCCGATCACCATGACAGGCCGATCGTTGAGCCGCGCCAACCCGCCCATCACCGCCGCATCCTCGCCAAAGACACGGTCGCCGGCGAGCGGGGTGTATTCGGTAAAGAGCGCGTCGATATAATCATGGCAATGCGGCCGGTCGGGATGGCGGGCGACCTGGCACTTGCGCCAGGGCGTGAGCGATCTGTAGAGATCGCGCAACAGCGTCGCCGCCTTGGCGTCGAGCGCGCGCGCCTCTTCCTCGACATCGGTCTCCTGGTTGGTGCGGGCAATCGCGCGCAACTCCTCGGCCTTGCCTTCGATCTCGGCAAGCGGCTTCTCGAAGTCGAGGTAATGGGTCATCGCGCGGCCCTCCGGTCTGGACGCCCCGCTATATGGCGGCAGGCGGCGGGATTTGCAATCGGTCAAACCGGCCAGAGCACGGGCACCAGCGTGGCCAGCAAGAGCGCGGCCATCACCCGGTTGAAAAGGCGCAGGCGCGCGGGGCTGCGCAGGACAGCGCGGATCTGCTGGCCCAGCATGGTCCAGGTGGTGGTGCTGATGATGCCGCAGGCCACATAGATCCCCGCCACCACAAGCACCGCGCCAAGATCACGCCCCGCCGCATAGAGCGTCACCGCCGAGAGCGCCATGCTCCACGCCTTGGGATTGACCCACTGAAAGGCCGTGGCCTGAACGAAGGTGAGCGGGCGGCCTTCGGTCTTGGCATCCTCAGGCGGGGCGGCGTTGGCGATTTTCCACGCCAGCCACAGCAGATAGCCGACCGAGAGAAGCTTGAGCACGAGATAGGCGGGCGGCCAGAGATCGAAAAGCTGCATCACCCCGAGCCCCACGCAGACCAGCATCGCCGGAAAGCCCAGCCCCACCCCCAGCATGTGCGGGATGGTGCGCGCGAAGCCGAAATTCGTGCCCGAGGCCATCAGCATCAGGTTGTTCGGCCCCGGCGTGATAACCGAGACAAAGGCAAAGGCGACAAGGGCCGAAAGAAGTTCAAGCGTCATGGCACAACATCCTGTGGCACAACATATGGCACGACACCATGCGGCCGCCTCTCCCGCGCGCCGCCGGCGGGGTGCAGGACATCCGCGCAGAGCCGGCCAGCCGCGCCATTTCACGGCCTTCACGACGGCCCCGCGCGAAAACAGAAACGGGGGCCGCTGTTTCGGCCCCTCGTTCCCGCCTGCTCGTTCCCGCCTGCCACCATTATCCGCGCGGACCAACCCGCACATCGTCACCCAAGATATAGTCGATTCTTATCGAATCAGTCAACAAGATGTGTTTCGCAGATCAAGAATATTCAGGCCGCCAGCCCCCGCCCCCCAAGCAGCGCCGCAACCCCCGGCATCCGCCCGCGAAACGCCTCGTAAAGCCTTGCCGCCTCGTCGGTGCCGCCGCGCGACAGGATTTCACGCTCAAGCGCGCGCGCCCGGCCCGGATCGAACGCCCCGCCCGCCTCGATGAAGCTGGCAAAGGCATCGGCATCCATCACCTCGGACCACATGTAGCTGTAATAGCCCGCAGCATAGCCGTCGCCCGAAAACACATGGGCGAAATGCGGGGTGGCGTGGCGCATGGCGATGGCGGGCGGCATCTCGATCTCGCGCAGCACCTCTGCCTGCCGCGCCATCACATCCGCCGGCACCACGCCCTCGTGAAAGGCCAGATCGACAAGCGCCGAGGCCACATACTCGACCGTCTGAAAGCCCATGTCAAAACGCGCCGCCCCCAGCACCTTGTCGAGCAACGCCTGCGGCATCGGCGCGCCGGTCTCCACATGGCGGGCATGGCGCCCGAGCACCTCTGGCACCTCCAGCCAGTGCTCGTATAGCTGGCTGGGCAATTCCACGAAATCGCGCGCCACGTTGGTGCCCGAGAGAGTCTCGTAGGTCACGTCCGACAGCATCTGATGCAGCGCATGGCCGAACTCGTGAAACAGCGTGCGCGCGTCGTCATAGCCCAGCAGCGCCGGATCGCCCTTGGCGAAATTGCACACGTTGATTACCACCGGGGCCTGCGGCCGCGGCCACTTTGCCTGCCCGCGCATGGCCGAGCACCACGCGCCCGACCGCTTGGAGCCGCGCGCGAAATAATCGCCGATGAAGACCGCGACGTGACGGCCCGCGCGCCTTACCTCCCACGCCCGGCAATCGGGGTGATAAAGGGGCACGTCGAGCGGGATGAATTCCAGCCCGAAGAGGCGTTGCGCGCAATCGAAGGCCGCGCCGATCATGGCCTCGAGCGAGAGATAGGGCTTTACCTCCGCCTCGTCGAAATCGTGCTCGGCCTGCCGCCGCTTCTCGGCGTAATAGCGCCAGTCCCAGGGCGCCGGATCGCCATTGATCCCGTCGGCGCGCATCATCGCGGCGAGCGTGGCGGCATCGCGTTCGGCCTGCGCGCGGGCAGGCTCCCAGACCGCCATGAGCAGGTCGCGCACGGCCCCGGGCGTCTTGGCCATCTCGGTTTCCAGCTTGTAGGCGGCAAAGCTGTCATAGCCCAGAAGCCGCGCGCGCTCGGCGCGCAGCGCGAGGATCTCGGCGGCGATGGCGCGGTTATCGGTCGTGCCGCCCATGGCCCCGCGCGCGGCCCAGGCTTGATAGGCCCGCCGGCGCAGATCGCGGCGCGTCGAGAATTGCAGGAACGGCACGATGAGCGAGCGCGACAGCGTGATGACCGGCCCCTCTGCCCCCCTTTCGCGCCCCGCCGCACGGGCAGCATCGACGACGAAACCGGGCAGCCCCTCCAGATCCTCCTCGGCAAGGGCCATGTGCCAGCCCGCCTCATCCGCAAGCAGGTTTTGGACAAAGGCGGTGCCAAGCTCGGCCAGCCGCGCCATGATCGCGCGCATCCGCGCCTCTTCGGCCCCGCTCAGCATGGCCCCGGCCCGACGAAAGGCGCGATGCGTGAGCATCAGGAGCCGCGCCTCCTCCGGCCCCAACCCGAGCGCGTCACGTCCCTGCCAGAGCGTGTCGATACGCGCAAACAGCGCGTTGTTGCCGTAAATCTCCGAGGAATGGGCGGCGAGGCGAGGCGCGAAATCGCGTTGCAGAGCCTGCCGCGCCGGGGTGCTGTCCGCCCCCGCCAGCGTGAAGAACACCGACAACACCCGGTCGAGCGCCTTGCCCGAAGCCTCCAGCGCCTGAATCGTGTTGGCGAAGCTGGGCGCCTCGGGATTGTCGGCAATCGCCGCGATCTCGGCGCGCGCCGCCGCCATCGCCGCCTCGAAGGCGGGGGCGAAATCCTCGTCGGTGATCGCGTCGAATGGCGCAAGGCCAAAGGGCGTGTCCCACTCAACCAGCAACGGGTTGGTCATCTCTCTCTCCCTTCGCGCCGCAGACCGGGCAATCGGGCCGGGCGCTCAGCATGATCTTGCGGCTTTCGCCGTAAAGCGCATCGTAAATCAGCATCTCGCCGCGCAGGGCCCGGCCCGCGCCGGTAATCACCTTGATCGCCTCGACGGCCATCATCGCCCCCACCACGCCGGGCAGCGGCCCGAGCACCCCCGCCTCGGCACATGACGGCACAAGGCCCGGCGCGGGGGCCTGCGGGAAAACGCACTGGTAACAGGGCGCGCCGCGCGCCGGGTCGAACACGCTCAACTGCCCCTCCCATTGCGCGAGCGCGCCCGAAATCAGCGGCTTGCCAAGGGCGGTGGCGGTGGCGTTGACCAGATAGCGGGTGGCGAAATTGTCGGTGCCGTCAAGGATGAGGTCATAGTCGGCAAAGAGGTCGGCGGCGATCTCGGGGGCAAGGCGGCGGGCATAGGGGCGCACCGTGATATTCGGGTTCTGCGCCAGCATCGCCCGTTGTGCGGATTGCACTTTTGGCAAACCTATATCGGCATCTCTGTGGATAACCTGCCGTTGCAGGTTGGAATTATCCACCTCGTCATCGTCGATCACCCCGATGGTGCCCACCCCCGCCGCCGCCAGATACAAGAGCACCGGAGAGCCGAGCCCGCCCGCGCCGATCACCAGCACGCGCGCCTGCTTGAGCGCCTTCTGCCCCGGCCCGCCGATCTCGCGCAGAACGATATGGCGGGCGTAGCGGCCAAGTTCCGCCTCGGAGAAAAGCGGCTTCTTCTCCGGGTCCACGGCGCGCGCCCCCGCCCGCCTGCGCAGACGCTCAAGCCCCGCGCGATAGGCCAGCACCGCAACCACCGCCCCGCCGAGAAGCAGCCAGAGCGCGGCGCTCCCGCCCATGGCCAGGCGGACCGGATGCCCCTCGCGCAGCACGAGATGGCCCAGCACCACCGCCCCCCAGAGCCCCGCGATCATCCCAAGGCGCAACCGCCGCGGCGTGCCCATCACCGCACCCAGACCCCAGAGCACGGCCGCCAAGGCCAGAACCAGTCCCATCAGCCAGGCCCCGTCGAGCCAAAGCCGCCCGCGCCACGCGCGGTCCCGTCAAGCGCGGCAACCAGATCGAACCGCGCCTGCACCACCGGGGCCACCACCATCTGCGCGATGCGTGCGCCATGGACAATCTCGAACGGCTCGGTCCCGGCATTCATCACGATCACCCCCAGAGGCCCGCGATAATCGCTGTCGATCGTGCCGGGGCTGTTGGGCAGGGTGATGCCATGCCGGAGCGCCAGCCCCGAACGCGGGCGCAACTGCACCTCATGGCCCGCAGGCACGGCGATGCGCAGCCCCGTCGGCACCAGCACCCGCCCACCGGGAACCAGCACCACCGCGCCGCGATCGGGGAAATTCGCGCGCAGATCGGCCCCCGCCGCGCCCGCCGTCGCATAGGCGGGCAGGCCAAGCGCCCGATCCGCGCCCTCCTCCCATGCCACCTTGATGCTCAGCATCGCCCCATCGCCTTCATCTTGCCAAAAATATCCAGATCCTCAGGCCAATGCCCGCGCAACGCGCTCGGCCAGACGCGCCGCCACCTGCGTCTTGCCCATGCGCGGCCAGCTTTCCGCGCCCTCGGCGGTGATGAGCGTCACGGCATTCTCCGCCCCGCCCATGATCCCGGTCCCGGCGCTCACGTCATTTGCCACGATCCAGTCGCAGCCCTTGCGCGCGCGCTTGGCGGTGGCGTTGTCGAGCACGTCACAGGTCTCGGCGGCGAAACCCACCACGAGGCGCGGGCGGCCCGTCTGCAACCGGCTCAACGTCGCCAGAATGTCGGGGTTCTCGGCAAACTCGAGGCTCGGCAGTCCGTCCCTGGTCTTCTTCAGCTTGCGGGCGCTTGCGCGCGCCACGCGCCAGTCGGCCACGGCGGCGGCAAGGATCGCGGCATCCGCGGGCAGGGCCGCGAGCACGGCGTCGTGCATCTCGAGCGCGGTCTCGACGCGGATCACCTCGACGCCCTCGGGCGGGGGCACCGAGGCGGGGCCGGTGACAAACACCACCCCTGCCCCGAGCGCGGCGAGTGCGCGCGCAATCGCCGTGCCCTGCGCCCCAGAGGAGCGGTTGGCGATATAGCGCACCGGGTCGATCGGCTCATGCGTCGGCCCGGAGGTAACAAGGATGCGCCGGCCCGTGAGAGGGCCGTCCTCGAGCCGCGCGGCGATGGCGGCGAGGATCTCGGGCACCTCGGCCATCCGGCCGGGGCCATGCTCGCCGCAGGCCATGCCGCCCTCGTTGGGGCCGACAAATCCGATGCCGTCGGCGCGCAGCATGGCCAGGTTGCGCTGTGTCGCGGGATGCTGCCACATGCGCACGTTCATCGCCGGCGCGAGCAGCACGGGTGTGTCCGTGGCCAGAAGCAGCGTCGAGGCCAGATCGCCTGCAAGGCCATGGGCCATCCGGGCCATGAGATCGGCGGTGGCAGGGGCCACGACGATGAGATCGGCAGAGCGCGACAACTCTATATGCCCCATCTCGGCCTCGTCGGTCAGGTCGAACAGATCGGAAAACACCTTGCGCCCGGCCAGCGCCGCGACCGAAAGCGGCGTCACGAATTGCGCGCCGGCACGGGTGAGCACGGGCGTGACCGCATGGCCGCGCTCGCGCAACCGGCGGATCAGGTCGAGCGCCTTGTAGGCCGCGATGCCGCCGCCGATGATCAGAAGGATGCGTGACGCGCCGGGCATGGCTCTCTCCAACAGATGCGCGCAGAGACTAGGGCGCGCGCCAGACCGGTGCAAGGGCCGCGCGCCGGCCAGCCCCCCCACCCCGTGCGCGGATCGGGGCGCTCAGAACGTCGCGTTGAACGCCCCGCCATCGAGCAGGATGTTCTGGCCGATGATGAACCCGGCTTGCTGGCTGCACAAAAAGGCGCAAGCGGCACCGAACTCCTCGGGCGTGCCATAGCGGCCTGCCGGAATGGTCGCCGCGCGGCGCGCGCGCGCCTCCTCCAGGGCAATGCCCTCGCGCGCGGCGACGCCCTGATCGAGCGACACCGCGCGGTCGGTGGCGTGGATGCCGGGCAGCAGGTTGTTCATCACCACGCCCCGCCCCGCCACCTGCCGCGCGGTGCCCGCCACATAGCCGGTAAGCCCGGCGCGCGCCGCGTTCGAAAGGCCTAGGATCGGAATGGGCGACTTTACCGATTGCGAGGTGATGTTGACCACCCGGCCCCAGCCGCGCGCCATCATCCCCGGCACCAGCGCCTTGATAAGCGCGATCGGGGCAAGCATGTTGGCGTCGAGCGCGGCGATGAAATCCTCACGCTCCCAGTCCGTCCACATCCCCGGCGGCGGGCCGCCCGCGTTGTTGACGAGGATATCGACATCGCCCGCCGCCTCGAGCAGCGCCGCGCGCCCCGCCTCGGTCGAGACATCGGCGGCGACGGTCACCACCTCGACCCCGAACCCGGCGCGGATCGCCGCGGCCGACGCCTCAAGCGCCTCGGCCCCGCGCGCATTCATCACCAGATCGGCACCCGCCTCTGCAAGCGCGCGCGCGCAGCCCAGACCAAGGCCCTTGGAGGACGCACAGACCAGCGCCCTTTTGCCACGAATTCCAAGATCCATCGCGTGTTCCTCCTGTTTCCAAGCCAGAGTTAACACCCCAACGCGCAGAATGGCCAGAGCCCTCCAGAGCCGGGCGCTGCCCGGCGGGACGGGATCGGGGCGCGCGCTATCCCAGCGCCTTGGCCAGACGCGGCAGGCGGGCCTTTTTCAGAAGCGGGCGCATCTGCCAGTCGCGCGCCGAGAGGGCGCGCGCCGTCTTTAGCACCTGCGCCGCCACGGCCGCGACCATCGCCGGCTGCGCCCGCCATATTCCGTGCACGAACGCATCCGGATCGGCGCGCCACAGCCCCTCCTCGGCCAGGATGTTGCGCGGGAAATCGCGCGCGTTCAGCGTCAGGATCCCGTCCGCGTGGCCCGCGACGGCGGCCGCCAGCACATGAATATCCCCGGGGTCGGGCAGGTAAAGCCGCGCCTCCAGACCGGCCGGCACGCTCGTGCAGCCACGCGGCCAGCGCGCCGCCATGCGCGCGGCCTCGGCTTCGGCCTGCGCGCGCCCCTCGGGGCCGTGCCGCGCCGCCGTGTGTTGCCATTCCGCCAGCAGGCGCACCGACCAGAGCGGAGCAAAGGCACCGTGGGCCGCCACCCCCAGCAGCATCTCGCGCATCACCGTGGGATAGAGCACGCAGGCGTCGAGCACGACTTTCATAACCGGAAGAACAGCGCCTTGAGATAGCCCGATTCGGCCAGTTGCGGATGCAGCGGATGATCCGGCCCGGCAAAGCCCGTGTGGATGAGCGCGCCCCCCGCGCGCCCCGCGCGCCCGATGCCGCGCGTGCAGGCGGTGCGGAACCGGCCCAGGTCGGCGGCGTGCGAGCAGGAGCACAGGCCGAGATAGCCGCCCTCGGCCACCAGCCCGGCGGCCAGCCGCGCCACCCGCTCATAGGCGCGCAACCCCTTTTCCAGCGCCGGTTTCGACGGCGCAAAGGCAGGCGGGTCGCAGATCACCACGTCGAATCGCGCGCCCTCGGCGACCAGCGCCTCCATCACCTCGAACGCATCGCCCCGGCGGGGAACGAGGCGCCCGGCCATCCCCATGCGCGCCGCGCCCTCCATGCCCAGATCGAGCGCCGCTTGCGAGCCGTCCACGGCAAGCGCGCTTGCCGCGCCACCGGCAAGGCAGGCCAGCGAGAACCCGCCCACATGGCTGAACACGTCGAGCACCCGCGCGCCGCGCGCCAGCCGCGCGGCAAAGGCATGGTTGGGGCGTTGATCGTAATAGAGCCCGGTTTTCTGCCCGCCCGTCAGATCGGCCATGTAGATGGCCCCGTTCATCGCCACCGGCACCGGGGCCTCCGGGGCGCGGCCCGCCAGAACGGCGCTTGCGTCGTCCAGCCCCTCGAGCGCGCGGGCGCGCCCCGCGGCGTTCTTGAGCACGGTTGTCACGCCCGTCACCTCCTGCACCACGGCGGCAAGATCGAACAGAACGCCCTCGGCCCAAGCCGCATTGGGCTGGATCACCGCCACCTCGCCAAACCGGTCGATCACCACGCCCGGCAGGCCATCGGCCTCGGCATGGATAAGCCGATAGAAAGGCGCATCGAAAAGCCGTGTGCGCATCTCCCGGGCGCGGATGAGGCGGGCGCGCAGCCAGTCCCGGTCGATCCGCGCGCCCGGATCGCGGTCGAGCATCCGCGCCATGATCTTCGAGGCCGGGTTGACCGCGACCACGCCGAGCGCCGCGCGCGCCCCGTCCTCCAGCACCGCGATCGTGCCGGGGGCAAGCGCGCGCGTGCGCCGGTCGGTCACAAGCTCGTTGTCGAACACCCACGGGCTGCCATGGCGGATGGCGCGGCCATCGGTCCTGGGCAGGAGGCGGATCACGGGATAGGGGGGCGGTGTCATGGCGGTCCCTTTAGGCTGTTTGAACGGTCTGGAAAAGCGCCGAATCGGTCGGGCGCGCCCGGACCGCGACACCCGCGCCCCGCCTGTCCCTTGCGCGCGGCGCGGATCGTGGCCTTCAAGCGTCGCGCGGGCGCGGGCGCGACCGCCAGCCGCCCCGGCGGCGCGGGCGCGCGGCCTGCGCCAGCCCCTCGCGCAGCACGGTCGTCATCGGGTGGTCGGGATGACCGGGCGCGTGGCGCGCGACGAGCACCGCAAGCGCGGCGCGCATATCCTCGCCCTCGGGAACCGACAGCGCCCAGTCGAGAAAGATCGACCGACATTCACCCGGCCCGACCCCCTCGATCCGATAGGCCTCGGCGATCAGCCCCTTTGCATCATACGGCGCGCCCCTTGCCATGGCCTAGCCCGCCTCCTGCCCGAGCGCCCGGTCGATCGCCCCGGCGGCGGCGCGGCACGACTCGCCCAATCGCCGCTCCAGCGCCTCGATGCTCTCCTCGCCGGTCTCGCGCAGCAGCAGGCCCGCGCCCGCCTCACCGATCCGGTCGGGCGCAAGCACACCCCCGCCCAGCAGCCGCGCGACCATGTGCACCTGCCAGCAAAGCGCATGGGCCGCCCGCAGGTCCGCACCATCAGCCGCATCCATCCAGCCACAAGCGACCGCGCCCGCGATCCCCGCCGCCACATCGCGCGCGCCCTGCCCCGCCAGCAGATTGCCCGCCTGCGCAACGAGCTCGATCTCCATCAGCCGCCCCGGCCCGAACTTCACGTCCCACGGCCCCGCTTGCGGCTTGGCCTCGGCCACGCGGGCGCGCATATCGGTCACGGCCGCGATCACCTCGGCGCGGGAATGCCCGTCCGGGAGAAGAGCCTTGCGGAACGCCTCGACATCGCGGGCAAGGCTCTCTTCGCCGCAGATCACCCGCGCGCGCGTCAGCGCGAGATGCTCCCACAGCCAAGCCTCCTCCTTCTGATAGTTCTGGAACGCGGGCCAGCTTGTCGCCACCGGCCCCTGATTGCCCGAGGGGCGCAGGCGCATGTCCACCTCGTAAAGCCGCCCCTCGGCCATCGGCGCGGTCAACGCGGTAATCATCGCCTGCGTGAGCCGCGCGTAATAGGGCCGGGGCGCGAGCGGGCGGCGCCCGCCCGAGGCTTCGGACCCTTGCGCGTCGTAGATCACGATCAGGTCGAGATCGGACCCGGCATTGAGCCGCTCCGCCCCGAGCGAGCCCATGCCGAGCACCACCGCGCCGCGCCCCGGCGGCATTCCGTGTTTCCCGGCAAACTGCGCGATCACCACGGGCCAGAGCGCGCCGATGACCGCACCCGCAAGATCGGCATATTGCGCCGCCGCCGTTCCGGCATCGATCAGGCCGCGCAGGTGGTGCACGCCGACGCGGAAATGCCATTCCTTGTGCCAGCGCCGCGCCTGGTCGAGCGCGCGCTCGTAATCGGTCTCGGCCTGCATGACCCCGGCGAGTTCTGCCTCCAGCGCCGCCCGCCCCGGCCATGGTGCAAAGAAATCGCCCGCGATCACCGCATCGAGCACGGCAGCATTGCGCGACAGATAGGCGCCCAGCGCAGGCGCGGTGCCGACTATGTCAACAAGCAGGTCAATCAGCTGCGGATTGGCGTCGAACAGCGAAAACACCTGCACCCCCGCAGGCAGCCCGCGCAGGAACCCGTCGAACGCCAGCAGCGCCTCGGCCGGATTGGCCGCACGGGCCAGCCGCGCAAGGATCTCGGGGCGCAGGCGGGCAAAGATCTGTTGCGCGCGCTCCGAGCGCAGCGCCGGATAGCCGCGCCACCGCTCGATCACCTCTTCGTCGAACTCGGCCTCGGGGGCGGGCTGACCCGTTGCGCCGGGCGCGTCCTGTCGAAAGAACCCCTCGATCACCGTATTGACCGCCAGCAGCCGCTCGGTGATCTCGGCGCGCAACTCCGCCGTCTCGCGCCCGGTAAAGGCCGCGAGGCGGTCGAATTCCCCGGGGGTATTGGGCAAAAGATGCGTCTGCGCGTCGCGCAGCATCTGCACGCGGTGCTCGATCTCGCGGTGAAAGCGGTAATGCGAGGTCAGCGCCTCTGCGGCGTCCTGCGGCACCCAGCCCTTTTCGGCCAGCCGCGCCAGCCCCTCGACCGTGCCGCGCACCCGCAGATCGGGGTCGCGCCCGCCCGCGATGAGCTGCCGTGTCTGGGTGAAGAACTCGATCTCGCGGATACCGCCGCGCCCGAGTTTCATGTTATGCCCCTCAAGCGTGAGCGCGCCACCCAGCCCCTTGTGCTCGCGGATCGCCAGCCGCATGTTGTGGGCGTCGTCGATGGCGGCAAAATCGAGATGCCGCCGCCAGACAAAGGGCCGCAGCGTGTCGATGAACCGCGCGCCCGCCGCGATGTCGCCCGCGCAGGGCCGCGCCTTGATCCACGCCGCGCGCTCCCATGTGCGCCCGAGGCTCTCGTAATAGGTCTCGGCGGCGGCCATGGCCATGCAGACAGGCGTCACGCCCGGATCGGGCCGCAGCCGCAGATCGGTGCGGAACACATAGCCCTCGGCGGTGCGGTCGTTGAGCATGGCCGCCATCCTGCGCGTCGCGCGCACGAGGCTGGCGCGCGCCTCGTGGAAATCCTCGCGCGTGAACCGCCCCTCGTCGAAAAGGCAAATCAGGTCGATGTCAGAGCTGTAATTGAGCTCATGCGCGCCCATCTTGCCCATGGCGAACACCACCATGCCCGCGCCGGTGGCCAGGTCGTCCTCGGTCATGCCGGGCAGCTTGCCGCGCCGGATCTCGGCCCCGAGCGCCGCGCGCAAGGCAAGATCGCAGGCCAGGTCGGCGAAATCGGTGAGATGGCCGGTGACCTCTTCCAGCGACCAGGCGCCGCCCAGATCGGCAAGCGCGATCAGCAGCGCCACGCGCCGCTTGGCCATGCGCAACGCGCTTGGCAGCTTGTCGGGGGCGGTGGCGCGCAGGCTGTCGAAAAGCGCGGCAAGCGCCGCCTCGGGGGCCTCGGCGGCCTCGGTGAGCCATGCCCCCTCCTGCGCCACCAGCGACTTGAGAAACGGGCTGCACCCCGCCGCCCCCGCCACCAGATCGGCGAGCGGGGGGGCAAGGCCCGGCACATGGGCAAGCGCCTCCTGCCCCTTGGAAGGCTCAAAGGGGCGCGGCAGGCGGGTCAGACGATCGGCAAGGCTCATGGGGCCGAGTTGATAGCGGTGCCATGGCTCTGGTCAATGCGCAATCGCAATGAAACACCTTGAAAAAACCGCGCTATGACCATGAGCAGGCGCCTCAGGCAGGCGGGACTTTCAACCGCTTCAGCGCACTCTCGGCATCCGCAAGGTTGCGCTACCCTCGGCCGGAAGGTTGCGCTACCCTCGCGGCAGTTTCATGAATGATCCGGGCTGACAGACCCGCAACTTCAGGAGAGGCCCATGAGCATCAACACCGAACGCGACATCGAGGCCAATCTTCAGATCGGGCCGACGGATCAGGGCATGGTGCGCCTGTTCATCGAGGCGCAGGGCCTTGAGATCCCGATGGATTTCGACCCCGAAGAGGCCGAGGAGATCGCCGAGGAACTCCGCGCGGCCGCCGCTGCGGCACGGCGCAAGGGGCCATAGGCCGCGCTTGCCCGACCGCTGCACCCGACGCGCCGCGAGGCACTGACCGGGCAGCGGAGGGCAAAGGAACCCGTGCCCTGGCAAAATCATCAGCACGGCACGAACACACGCCCCTTGTCTCGGGGCCGGAAAACGCCTAACTCGTGACCGTGGCGGGTGCTGCCCTTCTCGATAGCGGTTGCATTCCGGTGGCCTTAAGCAATTCCGAGGGAACTGGCTCTGTCCGGATCCTGGTCCGGTTACCCGGTGCCCACCTGTATATACAGGTCCTCGGGAATGAGAACACCGAACGGCTGCGGCGGGCCCGTCACGCAATCCCCCGTCACGCAATCCCCCGTCACGCGATCTTCAGTCCGTTAACCGCAATCCGTGAATCCGCTTGGCGAGACGAGGCGCGGCATGACATACATTGCCATCTGTAATCGGGTGATCTCATGTTGTTTCTTGCCAGTTTGCTTGCTCTTGCCACCGTTTCGGCCACCGCCCTGGCGGGGATGGGAGAGATGCTCGGCGACGACGGCCCGGAAGAGGACGAGCGCATCACACCCGAGCAAGACGACGAGGCGCCGGTCGGCCCGTCCCTGCTCGACACCGCGTTTGCCGTGACGGGCGAGGATCCCGACACCTCTGATGACCTGTCCGCTGCTGACATGCCGGCTGCTGACAAGTCCGCGACAACCGGCTGGCAGATCGTCGAGAGCGACGCCGCAGGCGACTCGATCACCGGCAGCGATGCGCCGGAAATGATCCTCGGGCGCGACGGCGACGACACGATCGAGGCCGGCGGGGCCGACGATGAGGCGCGCGGCGGCGCGGGCGATGACGTGCTCCGGGGCGGCGCGGGCGCGGATACGCTGCACGGCGACGATGGCGACGACATGCTGGAGGGCGGGCCGGGCGATGACCGGCTGTTCGGGCACAATGGCGATGACACGATCCTTGGCGGCGCCGGCGATGACAGCCTCGTGGGCAGCGCGGGCAACGACACGCTCCAGGGTGGCGAGGGCGATGATGCGCTGCATGGTGCGCTCGACGATGACTGGCTGCATGGCGGGATGGGGGCGGATACGCTCTTTGGCGGTCACGGCAATGATACGGTGATCGGTATTGTGGACGATCCCGCGACCGCACGGATCGACGATATCGACGACGGGCGCGATTTCCTCAACGGCGGCGGCGGCGATGACGTGATCCTTGCCGGGCGCGGCGATGTCGTCACCACCGGCAGCGGCGCGGATACGGTCCTGCTTGGTAACTGGCTGACGGCGGATCACCAGGCGGAGATTCTCGATTTCTCAGCCGACGATGACATGCTGATGGTGTTCTATGACGAGACCGGGTCAGAGCCGGAAATTACCCTCGAACCTGATGCCGAAAACCCCGCCGATCAGCGCCTGCTGCTCGACGGGCTCGAGATCGCGCGCATCGCGGACGCGGCGGGGGTGACGCTGGCGCATGTCACGCTGGTGCCGCAATCGGAACTGGCGGGCATCGCGCGGCTCTGAGCGCGGATTTCCGCTTTCAATTCCGGCGAAATTCCCCTACTAGCGCGTATCCTTCGGGACATGCGCCCGTTGCGACCCGGACCTTGCTGGACGACATCCCGGCTTGCGCCCGTCACATTCTGTCAAAAGGAGACCCCGATGTCGATCACTGTCGAAGAAAAGGCCCGCGTCATCAAGGAATTCGCAACCAGGGAGGGCGACACCGGTTCCCCCGAGGTTCAGGTTGCGATTCTCACCTCGCGGATCACCACCCTGACCGAGCATTTCAAGACCCACAAGAAGGACAACCACGGTCGCCGTGGCCTTCTGATGATGGTCGCGCAGCGCCGCAAGCTGCTCGATTACCTCAAGCGCAAGGAAGAGGCGCGCTATACCGACCTCATCAAGCGCCTCGGCATCCGCCGCTGAAACCGCAAACCGCGCCCCGAACCGGGCGCGGTTTTCGCATGATCCGATTGCAGCCCGGTCCGGCCTTGCCGGGAAGCAGGATGAAGACACAAGGGCCGCGGGGCAATGGGGCCCCGGATGAAACGGGTCCGACGGGATACGCCCGCCCGGACCAAGCTAGGAAACGTGATGTTTACTGAGACGAAAAAATCAATGCAGTGGGGCGAGGAAACGCTCACGCTGGAAACCGGCAAGATCGCCCGTCAGGCTGACGGCTCCGTGATCGCCACGCTTGGCGAGACCTCGGTCATGGCCAACGTGACCTTTGCCAAGGAACCCAAGCCGGGCCTGGATTTCTTCCCGCTGACGGTGCATTACCAGGAGAAATACTATGCCGCAGGCAAGGTGCCCGGCGGCTTTTTCAAGCGCGAGGCGCGCCCCTCGGAAAAGGAAACGCTGACCGCGCGGCTGATCGACCGTCCGATCCGCCCGCTTTTCGTGCCCGGCTTCAAGCATGAGACGCTAGTCATGTGCACCGTGCTCAGCCACGATCTGGTCAACGATCCGGACATGGTGGCGATGATCGCGACCTCCGCCGCGCTGACCATTTCGGGCGCGCCGTTCATGGGGCCGATCGGTGGCTGCCGTGTGGGTTATGTGGATGGGGAATACATCCTCAACCCCGAGATCGACGACATGCACAATCTGCGCTCGAACCCCGAGCAGCGGCTTGATCTGGTGGTCGCGGCCACACGCGACGCGGTGATGATGGTCGAATCCGAGGCATATGAGCTTTCGGAAGACGAAATGCTGGGCGCGGTGACCTTTGCGCATGAGCAGATCAAGCCGGTCTGCGACCTGATCGTGGAATTCGCCGAGGAATGTGCGAAAGAGCCGTTCGACTTCCGCCCGCCGGATTACTCGGCGCTTTACGCCGCCGTGAAGGCCGCCGGTGAAGAGCAGATGCGCGCCGCTTTCGCCATCCGCGACAAGCAGGAACGCACCCATGCGATTTCCGCCGCGAAAGAGGCGATCAAGGCGCAACTGACCGAGGAACAGCTTGCCGATGCCAATCTCGGCGCGGCGCTGAAAAAGCTCGAATCGGGGGTGCTGCGCGGCGATGTGGTCAGGAACGGCAACCGGATCGACGGGCGTCGTCTGGATGAGATCCGGCCCATCGTGTGCGAGACCGGCCTTCTGCCGCGCACGCATGGCTCGGCGCTGTTCACCCGTGGCGAGACGCAGGCGCTGGTTGTGACCACGCTTGGCACCGGCGATGACGAGCAGTTCGTCGATGCGCTGCACGGGAATTTCAAATCGAACTTCCTGCTGCATTACAACTTCCCGCCCTATTCGGTCGGCGAAGCCGGGCGCGTCGGCCCTCCGGGACGGCGCGAGATCGGGCACGGGAAACTTGCCTGGCGCGCGCTTCAGGCGGTGCTGCCGCCGGCGACCGATTTCCCCTACACGATCCGTCTGGTGTCCGAGATCACCGAATCGAACGGCTCTTCGTCGATGGCCTCGGTCTGTGGCGGGTCGCTGGCGATGATGGATGCGGGCGTGCCGCTCAAGACATCCGTGGCCGGGGTGGCCATGGGCCTCGTGCTTGAGGAAGACGGATCTTTCGCCATCCTGTCGGACATTCTTGGTGACGAGGATCACCTCGGCGACATGGATTTCAAGGTGGCGGGCACGGCCGACGGCATCACCTCGCTGCAAATGGATATCAAGGTCGCGGGCATCACCCCCGAGATCATGAAAAAGGCGCTGGCGCAGGCGCGCGAAGGCCGGATGCATATCTTAGGCGAGATGGACAAGGCGCTCTCGGGGGCCAATGATTTCTCGGTCCACGCACCGCGCATCGAGACCATGCAGATCCCCACCGACAAGATCCGCGAAGTAATCGGCTCGGGCGGCAAGGTAATCCGCGAAATCGTCGAGGTTTCGGGCGCCAAGGTCGATATCAACGACGAGGGCATCATCAAGATCGCCTCGCCCAATGGCGATTCGATCAAGAAAGCCTATGACATGATCTGGTCCATCGTCGCAGAACCCGAAGAGGGCGGCATCTACAAGGGCACGGTCGTCAAGATCGTCGATTTCGGCGCTTTCGTGAACTTCTTCGGCAAGCGCGACGGGCTGGTGCATGTCAGCCAGATCGAGAATCGTCGCCTGAACCATCCCTCCGATGTGCTCAAGGAAGGTCAGGAGGTCTGGGTCAAGCTTCTGGGCTTTGACGATCGCGGCAAGGTTCGCCTGTCGATGAAGGTCGTCGATCAGCAGACCGGCGAAGAGGTCAAGGCAGAAGAAGCGGCTGACTGATCCGCGCCGGCCTGACACGGAGAAAAGGCGCGCCGCATCCCCCTGCGGCGCGTTTTCTTTTGCCCGTCACCCTTCCTGGATGCTCTCCAGATAGGCCAAAAGCGCGGCCAGCGGGCGCGGCGTCGGCGTCAGCACACCGTCGCCGACATCGACCGGCACCGTATCGCCGCGCAAGAGCAGGCCGAATTCCGGCATCTCCTGCCCCGGCAGCCCGGTCCGGTCATAACCGTCGATCACCGAAAGCACATGCGCGCGCGGAAACGCCCCGTCGCCGAACCGCGTGAGGTCAGCGGGCGGCGGCACCATCCCCACGGCCCATGGCCCGTCTCCCTTGCCGCCCGACCCGTGGCATTGCGCGCAATTTTCGGCAAAAATCGGCGCGCCCTCCTGCGCGTCGGGCATCGACGCCGCCTGCACGCAGGCAGCAAGCCCGAGGGCGGCAATCAGGGTGGCAAGGGGATACTGCATCGCGGACCTCATGCTCTTTTGCGCCCGAGGCTACCAAGCCCCCGGCGCGCGCGCAATGATCCGCGTCAGGCCAGCTCGCCCGCAAGCGCCCGGTCGATGAGCGCCACGGTCTCTTCCACGCCGTAAAGCGCGATGAACCCGCCAAAGCGCGGCCCCTGAGAGGCCCCCAGCAGCACCTCGTAAAGCGCGCGGAACCAGTCGCGCAGCGGATCGAACCGGTCGCGCCCCACGTCATAGACGATCCCTTGCAGCATCTCGTCATCGCGCGCGCCCTCATGCGCGGCAAGCCGGTCACGCAGATCGCAAAGCGCCTCGCGCTCCAGATCATTGGGCGCGCGATAGACCTTGTGCGGCGCGACGAAATCCTCGTAATAGCGCACCGCACCCCCCGCCGCGGCATCGAGATCGGGATGCGTCTCGGGGCTCGCGTCCGGCGCATAGCGGCGGATGAAGCCCCAGAGCGTGGCCTTGTCCCGCGCGGCAGACACAGACGCGAGGTTGAGCAGCATCGAGAAGGGCACGACCATCCGGCTCTCGGGGACATCGCCGTTGTGGATGTGATGCACCGGGTTGTTCAGCCGCTGCGCCATGTCCTGCCCGGCATAAGCGCGCAATTGCTGATGGTATTCGTCCAGCGCCCTTGGGATCACGTCGAAATGCAGCCGCTTCGCCGTCCTGGGCTTTTGATACATGAAATAGCTGAGCGATTCCGTCGCCGCATAGCGTAGCCATTCGTCGATCGAGATGCCGTTGCCGGAGGATTTCGAGATCTTCTGCCCGGTCTCATCCAGAAACAGCTCATAGGTGAAATGCTCGGGCGGATGCACACCAAGCGCCCGGCAGATGCCGTCATAGATCGGCGTATTGGTGGAATGGTCCTTGCCATACATCTCGAAATCGACGCCAAGCGCCGCCCAGCGCGCGCCGAAATCGGGCTTCCATTGCAGCTTTACATGCCCGCCGGTCACCGGCAGCGTCCATTCGCGGCCCTGCTCGTCGTCAAAGGTGATCTCGCCCTTGCGGCCGTCCACATGCTTCATCGGCACATAGAGCACGCGCCCCGTCTCGGGGTGAATGGGCAGGAAGATCGAATAGGTCTTGCGCCGCTCCTCGCGTAGGGATTTCAGCATGATTGCCATGATCGCGTCATAACGCTCGGCGGCGCGCAACAGCACCTCGTCGAACTGCCCCGAGCGGTAGAACTCGGTGGCGCTGACGAATTCGTACTCGAACCCGAACGTGTCGAGAAACCGCCGCAGCATTGCGTTGTTGTGATGGCCAAAGCTCTCGTATTCGCCGAACGGATCGGGCACCGAGGTCAGCGGCTTTTGCAGATGCTCTCGCAGTGCCTCCTGCCCCGGCACGTTGCCGGGCACCTTGCGCATCCCGTCAAGGTCATCCGAAAAGCAGATGAGCCGCGTCGGGATATCGCTGATCGTCTCGAAGGCACGGCGGATCATCGTCGTGCGCAGCACCTCGCCGAAAGTGCCGATATGGGGCAGCCCGCTCGGGCCATAGCCGGTCTCGAACAGCACATGGCCCTTTTCCGGCGGCGCCTTTTCATAGCGTTTGAGCACCCGGCGCGCTTCCTCGAACGGCCAGGCTTTCGATTGCATCGCGGCTTCGCGCAGATCGGACATTGCTCAAACTCCGGGGTTTCGCACGGACATTGGCTCGCGCGCATCTGCGGCTACCTATTGCCGCGAGGCGGGACAGTCAATATTCTGCGCCGCAACATTCCCTTGCCTGAAAGGCTTGTCATGTCCGATCCCGCCCCTCATCCGCTCAGCCCCGAGGATTGCCTTGTGGCGGTGATGATTGCCGTCTCCGCCTCGGATGAGAACATCCGCACCGCCGAACTGATAAAGATCGAAAGCCAGATCAACAATCTGCCGGTCTTTGCCAGCTACGATCCCGACCGGCTGCGCCTTATGTCGCAGACCGTCTTTGACCTTTTCGCCGTCGAGGACGGGCTTGACGCGCTCTTCGGCCTGATCCGCGCCAATCTTCCCGAACGCCTCTACGAGACCGCCTATGCGCTTGCCTGTGACGTGGCCGCCGCCGACGGCATGCTCAACAACCGTGAATTGCGCCTGCTCGAAGAAATGCGCTACGAGTTGAACATCGACCGGCTGCACGCGGCGGCGATCGAGCGCGGGGCGCGCGCGCGTCACATGACCGTCTGAGCGCGATTGCCCCTCGCGCCGCGACGCCGACGCGCCTATAAGACCGGGCAAAGCCACGCGGAGATGTCCCATGACCGGAGAATTGTCCCCCATCGACAAGGCCAAGTTCGTCGCCGCCAAACGCTCGGTCGATCATATCGAGGACGGGATGCGCGTGGGTCTCGGCACCGGCTCTACCGCCGCGTGGATGGTGCGCTGCCTCGGCGAGAGGGTGCGCGAGGACGGGCTGCGCATCCGCGGCGTGCCCACCTCGACCCGCACCGCCGATCTCGCCCGCGAGGTCGGCATCGAGGTCATCAGCCTCGACGAGGCGAAATGGCTCGACGTGACCATAGACGGCGCGGACGAGTTCGACGCCGATTTCAACCTCATCAAGGGCGGCGGCGGGGCGCTGTTGCACGAAAAGATCGTCGCCACCGCCTCTGACCAGATGATCATGATCGCCGATGTGGGCAAGGAGGTCGGCACGCTCGGCGCCTTTCCGCTGCCGGTCGAGATCATCCCCTTCGGCTGGCAGACCACGAAATCGCTGATCGAGGAGTTGCTGATCAACATGGACGTGCTCGGCCGAAATGCCACGCTGCGGATGAGCGGCCAGCGCCTCTTTACCACCGACGAGGGCAATTACATCGTCGATTTGCATCTCGGCCGCATCGGCAACCCGCATCAGCTTGCCATGGCGCTCAACCAGGTGCCGGGGGTGGTCGAAAACGGGCTGTTCCTCGATATCTGCGACGTGGTGATCCTCGGCTACGGCGACGGGCGGGTCGAGACGCGCGACATCAATGATGGAACCGTGGCCCATGACCGGATCGACTTTGTCGAGAGCGAGAATCTTTTCGCCGATCTCGGCGATTGAGCCTTGCCTGCTTGGCACGGCGACCCCCAGGGATTACATGCGCCCCATGGCACGACACCACACACATGACGGCCCCGGCCCGTCGCAGCGTCAGTTGCGGGTTGGCGAACTCATCCGCCGCACCCTGTCGGAGGTGCTGATGCGCGGCGACATCCACGATCCAGACCTCAACCGCCTGTCGATCACGGTCGGCGAAGTGCGCTGCTCGCCCGACCTCAAGATCGCCACCGCCTTTGTCATGCCGCTTGGCGGCGACCCCACAGGCGAATCCGTCGGGCTTCTGGCGCGCAACAAATCGGAACTGCGCCGCATCATCGGGCGCAAGGCAGGGCTGAAGTTCACCCCGGACCTGCGCTTTCGCCTCGATGAGACCTTCGACCGGATGGACGAGACGCGGCGGCTTTTTGCCGACGAGAAGGTGCGCCGGGATGTGGAGGGCGAGTGAGCCGCCCCTGGCCCAAGGCCACATCATTGCCCGACCCTGTCGGGCAATCTCTCGGGCGGGTCAGCGCACCTGGCAAGAGATGCTCCGGTCAGGCCGGAGCATGACGCGCGCTTTTTTGCGCGTCTGCGCCCTTGCCCTCCTGCTTGCGCCCCTTCCCGCCGCGGCGGCCTCCTGCCGTGCGATCACCTTTGAGGGTGCAGGCTATACCCTGTGCGAGGCCGATGCCGCGCGCGACGACATCCGCCTGTTTCTCAACGATCCGGCGAGCGACGCGCCGCTGGGCAGTTTCTCCAATATCGACCGGCTGCTCGCGCGCGACGGCAAGCGCCTCGCCTTCGCCATGAACGCCGGCATGTATCACGCCGACCGCAGCCCCGTGGGCCTGTATGCCGAGAACGGCGAGAGGCGCGCGCCCCTCGTCACCTCTGCCGGTCCGGGCAATTTCGGGATGCTGCCCAACGGCGTGTTCTGCATCTCCGCAACCCGCGCGCATGTCATCGAATCGCGCCGCTTCGCGCGGCAGGCTCCCGCCTGCCGCTTTGCCACGCAATCGGGGCCGATGCTGGTGATCGACGGCGCGCTGCACCCGCGCTTCCTGAAGGACAGCGACAGCCTGTATATCCGTAACGGTGTCGGCACGTCGGCTGACGGGCACCGGGTCTGGTTTCTGATTTCCGACGCGCCGGTGAATTTCCACCGCTTCGCGCGCGTCTTCCGCGACCATCTCGGCGCGCGCCAGGCGCTCTATCTCGACGGCAATGTGTCGCGGCTGCACGCGCCGGGTCTGGGCCGCTCGGATCTCGGGTTTCCGCTCGGGCCGATGGTGGGGGTGGTGGTTGACGCGGGGGCCGCGCCCGAGTAGGCGCTCTGCCCTGATCGGCAGACAATCCGCAGGTAACAAGGGGCCGGACATGGCACGCAAGCCCAAGGGGCGCGATATCTCGGGATGGCTGGTGGTGGACAAGCCCGCGGGTCTGACCTCTACCGCCGTCGTCAACAAGGTCAAATGGGCGCTCGATGCGCGCAAGGCGGGCCATGCCGGCACACTTGACCCCGAGGCGACCGGCGTTCTGGCCATCGCGCTTGGCGAGGCGACCAAGACCGTCCCCTACATCACCGAGGCGCTCAAGGCGTATCGCTTTACCGTGCGGCTCGGGCAGGCGACCAATACCGACGATACCGAGGGCAAGGTCATCGCCGAGAGCGACGCGCGCCCCGGCGATGACGCGATCAAGGCCGCGCTCGGTGCCTTTGTGGGCGAGATCATGCAGGTGCCGCCGCGTTTCTCGGCGGTCAAGATCGACGGGCAGCGCGCCTACAAGCGCGCCCGCGACGGCGAGGAATTCGAGGTCGCACCCCGCCCGCTCTGGGTGGAGGAGCTGCTGCTCGTGGACCGCCCCGATCCCGACCATGCGGTGATCGAGATGACCTGCGGCAAGGGCGGCTACGTGCGCGCCATCGCCCGCGATCTCGGGGCGGCGCTTGGCTGCCATGGCCATGTGGTCACGCTGCGCCGGCTCTGGTCGGGGCCTTTTGACGCCGGCGACGGCGTGAGCATGGAGACCATCGAGGCGCTCGCCCGCACCGGCGATCTTGACGCCCATATCCGCCCGCTCGAGGAAGGGCTCTCTGATCTGCCCATGGTCACGGCGACGCCCGAGGGCGCGGCGCGGCTGCGCAACGGCAATCCCGGCATGGTGATCGCGCGCGACGTGGACCATGGCGAGGAATGCTGGGCCGCGTGGGAGGGCCGCGCGCTGGCCGTGGGGCGCTATCGGGCGGGCGAATTGCACCCTGTGCGCGTCTTCAACCGATGAGCGCCCCTGAGGACCGACACGACCCCGGCGGCAAGGTGCGGCTGCGCCTGCCCGAGGGCGTGCGGGGCGGCGCGACGTTTTCGCCCTGCGGGCGCTACCGGCAGGCGCTCATGCGCGACTGGACGCCCGAAGGCACGACACCCCGCGCCGTGCTGTTCGTCGGGATGAACCCGTCCGTGGCCAGCGCCGAGGTTTCCGACCCCACCTGCCACCGCGAACTGACCTTTGCCCGCGACTGGGGCTTTACCCGCTATCTCAAGGGCAATGTGCTTGACTGGCGCGCCACCGCGCCGCGCGACCTGCCCGGCCCCGACCTCGCGTGCAGCCCCGCCAATATCCCGGCGCTTGTCGCCATGGCCGACGAGGCAGAGCTGATCGTCATGGCCCATGGCAGGCTGCCCGCGCGCTATGGCGGGATCGTGCGCGCCACCACCAAGGCCCTCCGCCAGACGGGCCGCCCGCTCAGATGCTTTGGTCTGAACAGGGACGGCTCGGCGCGCCACCCGCTTTACCTGCGCAAGGATGCGAAACTCCTCCCCTTTCCGGCAGGTTGAAAAATCAAGGAGGGTGTGCGCCCGAAGACCGTCCGCGCATCCGGCGGCGGCATCGACCCGGCCCTCGGCCAGCACCCTGAGGCTGTTGGCATGACTGCCGGTCGGGCGGATGGTTTCCAGATCGTTCACCCGATCGCGCCACGCCGCCACGATCATCGCCACCGGACAGACAAAGGACGAAGTGGCGTTGGCGGCGCCAAAGGCCCGAACATATCAACGCCCGTCTGCGCGTCGGCATTTCTGCCGCTTGATCTTCTCCCCGGCAGTGATAACTATGGTTCTCCGAAACAGGGCAGACGAGTATGATACGGTTTTCGCTGAAATGCGATACGGGACATCGCTTTGACAGTTGGTTTCAATCTGCCGAGGCGTTTGAGAAATTGAGCGCCTCTGGGATGCTCGCCTGTGCGATCTGCGGCGCGAACTCGGTCGAAAAGGCGCTCATGGTCCCTCAGGTGCGGAACACGCGCCCCGATCCCGTTCCCCATCCCGCCGAACAGGCGCTCGTCGAATTGCGCCGCCGGGTCGAGGAAACGGCCGATTATGTCGGCCCCCGGTTCGCCCGCGAGGCGCGCGACATGCACGAGGGATTGATCCCCGAGCGCGCGATCTATGGCGAGGCAAGGCCGGACGAGGCCCGCCGCCTGATCGAGGACGGAGTGCCGGTCGCGCCGCTGCCCTTCACCCCCCGCCGCAAATCGAACTGAGGAGGCCCCATGCATATCGTCATCACCGGCGCATCGCGCGGCATCGGCGCGGAACTTGCGGCGCGCTATCGCGCCGAGGGCCACGACGTCACCGGCACCGCACGCAAGGGCGACGGCGATCTGGTCAGGCTCGACGTGACGCGCCCCGAGGAATTCGCGGCACTGGCCGCGCATGTCGGGCCGCGCCCGGTCGATCTGCTGATCTGCAATGCCGGGGTTTACCCGGACGGAGGCCAGAACCTCGACACCGGCTATCCGGCCCCGATGTGGGCCGAAACCTTTGCCACCAACGTCACCGGCGTGTTTCTCTCGGTGCAGACGCTCCTGCCCAACCTGCGCGCGGCGAAGGCGGCAAAGATCGCCATCATCTCCAGCCAGATGGCCAGCCAGACCGTCGCGACGGGCGGCAGCTACATCTACCGTGCCTCCAAGGCCGCCGCGCTCAACCTCGGGCGCAACCTCGCCGCCGATCTTGCCCCCGTGGGCATCGCCATGGGCATCTATCACCCCGGCTGGGTGCAAACCGACATGGGCGGACCAAAGGCCGCGATCTCGGCGGCAGAGGCCGCCGCGGGGCTGATCGCGCGCTTCACCGCGCTGGACCTCGAAAGCACGGGCCGTTTCCAGACATGGGACGGGCACGATCACCCCTATTGACGAGGGCGTGACGGCGGCGGGCGCGCGGCCCTGGTCGGTCCGGGGAGGTGGCGGCGTGTCAGGTCGCCCGTGACCATATATCACCCTTGCAATGGACTGGCGGCACCGTCAAGTTCACCGCAGGCTTCAGGATTTGGAGGACAGCCATGGAAGATATCGTAATTCTCGACGGGTGCCGCACGGCGATCGGCACCTTTGGCGGGGCTTTGGCGGGGACACCGCCGGGCGAGCTGGGGGCGGTCGTCGCCAGGGAGGCGCTCGCGCGCGCGGGCGTCGAGGGCGGGCAGATCGGCCATGTTGTCTATGGCCATGTCATCAACACCGAGCCGCGCGACATGTATATCAGCCGTGTTTCCGCCATAAAGGCCGGCATCCCCGACACCACGCCGGCGATGAACGTCAACCGTCTGTGCGGTTCGGGCGCGCAGGCGATCGTCTCGGTGATCCAGTCGCTCGCGCTTGGCGATGCCGAGTTCGGCCTCGCCGGCGGCGCCGAGAACATGAGCCGCGCGCCCTATATCATCCCCGACCAACGCTGGGGCGCCAAGATGGGCGATACCAGGTCGCTCGACATGATGCTCGGCGCGCTCAACTGCCCCTTCGGCACCGGCCATATGGGCGTGACCGCCGAGAATGTCGCCAGGGAGCATGGCATCAGCCGCGCCGAGCAGGACGCCTTTGCCCTCGAGAGCCAGCGCCGCGCGGCAAAGGCCATCGCCGAGGGGCGGTTCACGTCGCAGATCGTGCCGGTCGAGGTGCGCGTCAAGCGCGATACCGTGGCCTTTGCCACCGACGAGCACCCCAAGGTCACAACAGCCGAGGCGCTGGCCGGGCTGAAACCGGCGTTCCAGAAGGATGGCACCGTCACCGCCGGCAATGCCAGCGGCATCAACGACGGCGCGGCGGCGGTGGTGCTCGCGCGGGCCGGGGCAGCACAAAAGGCCGGGCTGAAGCCGCGTGCGCGTGTGCTCGGTTACGCCCATGCCGGGGTGCGCCCCGAGGTCATGGGGATCGGCCCGATTCCGGCGGTGGAAAAGCTGCTCGCGCGGATCGGGCTGACGGCGGCGGATTTCGACGTGATCGAATCGAACGAGGCCTTCGCCGCGCAGGCGCTTGCCGTCAACGAGGGGCTGGGCCTCGATCCTGCCCGCGTCAACCCCAATGGCGGGGCCATAGCACTTGGCCATCCCGTAGGCGCGACCGGCGCGATCCTGACGGTCAAGGCGCTCTACGAGCTGGAGCGCACGGGCGGCAAACGCGCCATCATCACCATGTGCATCGGCGGCGGTCAGGGCATCGCGCTGGCCATCGAGGCACTGTAATGCCCGGACCGCGTTAAGCCAATCTTCACCGCGATACCGGATGGTGACCCGAACACCATCCGGCGTGGCGGAGGAGGGGCATGAGCCTGGCGAACAAGCTGGCGGAAGAACGGCGCGCGCGACTGGCGGCCGAACGTCTGCTGGAACACAAACAGGCCGAGCTGCGTGAGGCCAACCACAAGCTCAGCCTGCATGCGCGCGCGCTCAGCCATGAGGTGCACGAGACCCGCGCCGAGAACCTGCGTGTCAAATCCGACCTGACCGTGGCGCATCAGAAGGTCGAGATCGCCGAGCGCAGGCTCTGGCACTCGATCCAGACGATCGAGGACGGCTTTGCCTTTTTCGACGCCGACAGCCGGATGATCGCCGCCAACCGCGCCTGGCTTGCGGTTTTCGACGGGCTGGACGAGGTGAAACCGGGGATCAGCTATGCAGAGATCCTCCGGATCATCACCGATGAGGGCATCTTCGATATCGGCGATCAGGCGCCGCATGAATGGCGCGAATTCATGCTCGACCGCTGGCAAGGCCCCGCTCCCGAACCCATCGTGCTGCAGCTCTGGAGCGGGCACTATATCCGCATCATCGACCAGCCCGGCGCGGACGGCGATGTGGTCAGCCTCGCGCATGACATCTCCGACACGATCCGCCACGAGAAGGAGCTCAAGGAGGCCCGCCGCCGCGCCGAGGCGGCCAATCGCGCCAAATCCGCCTTTCTCGCCAACATGAGCCACGAGATCCGCACGCCGATGAACGGGGTCGTGGGCATGGCCGATCTGCTTACGGAAAGCGCGCTGGATGAGGAACAGCGCCTCTATGTCACCACGATCAAGCATTCCGCCGAGGCGCTCATGGTCATCATCAACGATGTGCTCGACTATTCCAAGATCGAGGCCGACAAGTTCGTGCTGCACCCCGAGCCCTTCGATCTCGAACGCTGCATCCACGCGCTGGTGACGTTGATGCAGGCCCAGGCGCGCGACAAGGGGATTGATCTTCTGGTGGATTACGACCTCTTTCTGCCGACGCGCCTTGTCGGCGACCAGGGGCGCATTCGACAGGTTCTTACCAACCTCGTGGGCAACGCCGTCAAGTTCACCGAGGCGGGCCATGTCCTGATCCGTGTCACCGGCATCCAGGCGGGTGACGGGGCCGAGGCCGATATCCGCATCACCATCGAGGATACCGGCATCGGCATCCCCGCCGACAAGATCGACCACATTTTCGGCGAGTTCAACCAGGTGGACGACGCCCAGAGCCGCAAGTTCGAGGGCACCGGCCTTGGGCTTGCGATCACGCAGCGGCTGGTGCGGCTGATGGGCGGCGACATCTGGGTGGAATCCGAGCCGCACCACGGCTCGACCTTCGGGCTGTCGCTGCACTTGCCGGTGGCCGAGGCGGGGGTGCCCGAGGCGCTGAGCCTTGCGCCCGGCCTGTCCCGCGCGCTGGTGGCCGAGCCGCACGACACCTGCCGGGCGCTGCTGGAGCGGCAGCTTGCCGCCCTAGGGCTGGAGGTGACGGCCTGCCGCGACGGGCGGGCCGCGCTCGATCTGCTCGCCGGGGCCGATCTGGTGGTGGCGGCCCATGCGATGCCCGGCCTGGACGGGACCGAGCTTGCGCAGGCGTTGCGTGCGGCCGGTCATGCCATGCCGATCGTGCTTTTGAGCGCAAGCCCCGCCAGCCTCGCCCATGACCCCGCCCGCGACCTCGTTCAGGCGGTGCTGCAACGGCCGGTGGCCCGCCACGAGCTGATCGCGGCCCTGGCCGAGCTTGCGCCCGCCGAACCCGTTCCCGAGGCCGCCCCGCGCGCCCTGCGTGTGCTGGCCGCCGAAGACAACAAGACCAACCGGCTGGTATTCTCCAAGATGGTGCATACGCTCGATATCGAGTTGCAGTTCGCCGAGAACGGGCGCGAGGCGGTGGCGCTGTTCCAGAGCATTGCGCCCGATATCGTGTTCATGGACATCTCCATGCCCGAGATGGACGGCAAGGAAGCGACCCGCGCCATTCGCGAAATCGAGGCGCACGAGGGCGGGCATGTGCCGATCGTCGCCATGACCGCCCATGCGATGAGCGGCGATGATGCGGACATCCTTGCCGCCGGGCTCGATCACTACCTGACCAAGCCGCTCAAGCGCGCGGCCATCGTCGAGCGGATACTGGACGCCACCCCGCCTGGCGTGCGCCCGCCCGAGGTCGCCATTCAGGAGGCAGGATGAGCGCGCAGGAACACGGGCCGCCCGGGCGTGGACAGATCCGGCGCATGGGCATAGCCGCCGGTGTCGAAATCCAGCAGGCTGGCCGGATCGCTCAGGCGGTTCTGGATGATGAACCGCGCCATCGCGCCACGCGCGCGCTTGGCATAAAAGCTGACGATCTTCGCCGCGCCGCCGCGATCCTCCATGAAAACGGGCGTGATCACGCGCAAGCCAAGCGCCGCCTCATCGACCGCACCGAAATATTCCTGGCTGGCACAGTTCACGAGAACCTCCGTGCCAACCGCCACGGCCTGATCCTTCAGCGCCCGTGCGATACGGTCGCCCCAGAAGTCATAAAGCGTCCGTCCCCGCGCGGTTGCCAGGCGGCTGCCCATCTCCAGCCGGTAAGGCTCGATCGCGTCGAGCGGGCGCAAGACGCCGTAAAGCCCCGAAAGGATGCGCAGATGATCCTGCGCCCAGGCCATCTCGTCGGGATCGAGCGATCCGGCCTCCAGCCCCTGATAGGTATCGCCCGCAAAGGCGAGTGCTGCGGGTTTTTCGTCCATCGTGCCGAAGGCCGCGAACCGTCCCGCATTGAGCCGCGCGAGGCTTGGGGAAATCTTCATCAGCCGTTGCAGGCCCTCGGCCCCGAGCCCGCGCGCCACCCGCACGAGCGCCTCCGCCTCGCCGTGAAAGGCGGGACGGGTGGCGGTGATGCCCGCAACCGGGGTCATGTCCATCTTCTTGGCGGGCGAGACGACGACCAGCATAAGTGTTTCCTTCATCGGCACAGAGCGGATTTAGTCCGCCGCGTGCAGAACGTCCAGAAAGGCCGCGCCGAAACGCTCGGCCTTTTGCGGGTCCATGCCAGGCAGGCGTTCGAGCGCGTCAAGTGTCGCGGGTCGCCGCTCGGCGATCTGGCGCAACGTCGAGCGGTTGCAGGACAGCGGCCGGAGCGTCCCGCACGCCCCGCGCGCAAGATCGCGGCTCACCTCGGCCAGCCGGTCATAAAGCGCGCCCTCGGGCCGCCCGGCCAGCTTGCGGCGGGTGGGGTGCATGACCTCGGCCACAGCGCCGGTGATGACCTCCAGAAAGGCCGCGCCGTAACGCTCCAGCTTGGTCGCGCCGACGCCGCCGATCCGCGCCATGGCATCGAGCGTGGCAGGGCGCGTCTCGGCCATCTCGATCAGCGTGCGGTCGGTAAAGACGATATAGGCCGGCACGCCCGCCGCCTCGGCCAGCGCGCGGCGTTTCGCCTTGAGCGCGGAAAGAAGCGGTGCATCTTCGTCCGAGACGAGCGCGCGGGGCGCGGGGCGCGCCGCGGCACCCCTGAGCGTATCGCGCCGCAGCCGGATCGCGGCCTCGCCGCGCAGGATCGGGCGCGCGCCCTCGCACATCACCAGCGCGCCGTGGCGCTCGGGGTCGGGGCGCACGAGGTCATGCCCCATCATCTGCCGGAACACCCCCTGCCAGAGCCGCTTGTCATGGGCGCGGCCCACACCGAAGGTGGGCAGCGCGTCATGGCCGCGCGTGCGCACCTTTTCGGTGGCAGTGCCGGTCAGGATGTCGATGAGGTGGCCCGCGCCAAAGCTCTCGCCGGTGCGCAGCATGGCCGAGAGCGCCATGCGCACCGGCTCGGTCGCGTCAAAGCTCTCAGGCGGCGCGTCGCACAGATCGCAATTTCCGCAAGGGCCGGCCTCTTCGTCGAAATAGCGCAACAGGCTTATCCGGCGGCATTCCAGCGCCTCGGCCAGCCCCAGGAGCGCGTTCAATCGCCCGTGATCGGCGCGGCGGCGCTCGGGCGGGGCCAGCCCCTCGTCGATCTGACTGCGGCGCAGGCGGATGTCGTCGGGACCGTAGAGCGTCAGCGTCTCGGCGGGCGCGCCGTCGCGGCCCGCGCGCCCGATCTCCTGGTAATAGCTCTCGATGGATTTGGGCAGATCGGCATGGGCGACCCAGCGGATATCGGGCTTGTCCACGCCCATGCCGAAGGCGACCGTGGCCACGACGATCAGCCCGTCCTCGGTGTTGAAGCGGTCCTCCACCGCGCGGCGCGCGGGCGCCTCCATCCCGCCGTGATAGGCGCAGGCGGCGTGCCCGGCCTCGTAGAGCGCCTTTGCCAGCGTCTCGGTCCTGGCGCGGGTGCCGCAATAGACGATGCCCGATTGCCCGCGCCGGGCGCCCGCAAAATCGAGGAGCTGGCGGCGGGGGCTGTCCTTGGTGGCAAAGGCGAGGTGGATATTGGGCCGGTCAAAGCCGTAGAGAAAGGTCTGCGGGGCGGTGCCGTCAAAGAGTTTCTCGATGATTTCGGCCTGTGTCTCGGCATCGGCGGTGGCGGTGAAGGCGGCAAGCGGCACGCCGAGCGCGCGGCGCAAGTCGCCTATCGCCAGGTAATCGGGACGGAAATCATGGCCCCACTGGCTTACGCAATGGGCCTCGTCCACGGCGATGAGACCGACCCCGATCCGCCGCAGCATCGCCGTTGTTCCCGAAGAGGCCAGCCGTTCGGGCGCGAGGTAAAGCAGCTTCAATCGCCCCTCGTCGAGCGCGCGCCAGACCTCGGCCGTCTCCTCCTCGGAATTGCCGGAGGTGAGCGCACCCGCCGCCACCCCCACGGCCCTGAGCGCGCGCACCTGATCGCGCATCAGCGCGATGAGCGGCGAGACCACCACCGTCACCCCCTCGCGCAAGAGCGCGGGCAACTGGAAACAGAGCGATTTTCCGCCCCCCGTCGGCATGATCGCCAGCGTGTTGCAACCCGAGGCGACGGTCTGGACGATTTCCTCCTGACCGGGGCGGAAGGCATCGAATCCGAAAACATCGCGCAAAAGCGTGGCAGCGCCGGACATGGGATTCCCTGCAAGGTTGGACTAAGTCTGCTCTTGCGTGGACCTTTTCACACAAGGACTGGGGGAACAAGCCCCCGTTCGGCCAGAACCGCCCTGCCCCGCTCAGGCCAGCGCGGCGGCGGGGCGGATTGCGCCGGTCTCGATCCCGCGCCAGATTTCGGTGAGGGGGACGGCCAGGGTCATGCGCGCGCTCCGTTTCCAGGTGCTTCAAGCAGGGCGAAGCGGGCGAAAATCCGCCAATTCCACCTTTCACTTCTCGCCTGTTTCAGGCTAATGTTGCATCGTCGAGTAAGGCCGGGTCGCATAAAACAACGATCCCGTAAAGGGCGGCGGACGACCAAGGATATTGAGGCACTGACGGCTTGGAGGCTGGACAATGATGGCAAGGATGGCGGCGGGGCTCGCTTTGGCCGGGGCAATTGCGACGGGCGTGGCAGCACAAGGTACGAGCACGAACCAGGTGGCCACCAGCACTGCGTGGAGCGTGTTCGAGGAGAGCGACCCGCGCGAATGCTGGGCGGTGTCGGCGCCGACCGAGACGGTCAACACGCGCGACGGGCGCGTGGTGGCGGTGCGGCGGGGCGACATCCTGTTGATGACGTTTTTCCGTCCCGGCGCCGAGGTGCAGGGGCAAATCACCTTTACCGGCGGCTATCCCTTCGCCCCCGGCTCGACCGTGAACATGCGGGTGGGCGACGAAAGCCACGAGATGTTCACCGAGGGCGAATGGGCCTGGCCCGCAACGGCTGAGGACGATGCCAGGATCCTCGCAGCGATGAAGCGCGGGGTGGACGCGGTGCTGACCGCGCGCTCGGCGCGCGGCACACAGACAAAGGATACGTTCTCGCTCATGGGTTACACGGCGGCGGTGGAAGAGGCCGAAAACCGCTGCAAATAGCCCCGCGATCCGCGCGCAACGCGCGGGCGGGCGGGCAGGGTCACAGCTTCGACCGCAGGTAGGTCATCGCCGCGGCTCGCAGGTTTTGCGAGCCGCGAGCACGTTCCTCGTGCAGGAGCGCGCGCAATTCGCTCAAATTCGTGCGACGAATCAAGCTCTTGACCGGGCCAATGGAGGCGGGGCGCATCGACAGCGAGCGAAAGCCGAGCGCGGCGAGACAGGTGGCCTCGATCGGGCGGCCCGCATCCTCGCCGCAAAAGCTGAGCGCGGTGCCGAGCGTCGCGCAGCGATAGACGATCCCTTCGAGGAAATTGAGATAGCTCACGTCGAGCGTGTCGTAACGGCGGCGCACGCGCTCGTTCTCGCGGTCGGCGGCAAAAAAGAACTGTTTGAGATCGTTGCCACCGACCGAGAGAAAATCCACCTCCCTGTAGAACGCATCCGGCGCAAAGGCGAGCGAAGGTGTCTCCAGCATGGCGCCGACTTCGATCTCGCCCGGAATCGGGTGCCCGAGGATGCGCTCGCGCTCCAGCGCCTTGTCCATCTCGGCACGGGCGGCGGAAAACTCCTGGTGCTGTGCCACAAAGGGGAACATGACCGAAAGCGGACGTCCATTTGCCCCGCGAATCAGCGCCTGAAGCTGCATCCGCATGACGCCCGGTTTTTCAAGCCCCACGCGCACCGCCCGCCAGCCCATGGCCGGGTTGGGTTCATCCGTAGGCTTCATGTAGGGCAGCACCTTGTCCGAGCCGATATCGAGCGTGCGAAAGACCACGCGGCGGCCCTTGGCCGCGTCCATCACGCGGGCATAAAGGGCGCTCAGCTCGGCGCGCTTGGGCATGTGGCTGCGGGTGAGAAACTGCAATTCGGTGCGAAAAAGGCCCACGCCGTCGGCCCCCGAATTTTCCAGACTGGGCAGGTCGACCATGAGACCCGCGTTCATCTTGAGGGTGATCCGCGCGCCGCAAAGGGCCTGCGCCGGCTTGTCGCGGATCGAGGCATACCGCTCCTGCGCCTTGGCCTGCATCGCCATCTTGTCACGAAAGGCCGAGGTCACGGCGTCGTCGGGACGCAGGTGCACAATACCCTGGTCGCCATCGACAAGGATGAAATCACCGTTGAGCGCCTCGGTGGTGATGCGCTCGGCATTGATGACCAGCGGAATCGCCAGCGCGCGCGCGACGATCGCAGCATGAGAGCCGACAGCCCCCTCCTCGAGCACGATCCCGCGCAAGCCCCGCCCGTAATCGAGCAGATCTGCCGGCCCGATATTGCGCGCCACGAGGATGGGATCTGCCGGCATCTCGGCGCCGGTCTCCTTGCCCTGTCCGGTAAGGATGCGCAACAGCCGGTTGGAAAGGTCGTCGAGATCGTGCAGCCGCTCGCGCAAATAGGGGTCGGGAACCTGTTCCATCCGGGCGCGGGTGGCCGATTGTTCCTTTTCCACGGCGGCCTCGGCCGACAGGCCGCTGTCGATATTGGCCTCCATCCGGCGCATCCAGCCCCTGGAATTGACGAACATCCGGTAGGCTTCGAGCACCTCGAACTGATCCTTGTCGCCGCCCTGCGCCGAGGACAGCATCCGGTCCACGCCGACGCGCAGCGTCTCGACCGCCTCGTGCAGGCGCTCCAACTCGCGCGCCGGATCCTCGGCGATGGGGTTGGTGATGACCACCCGCGGCTCGTGCAGCCAGACATGGCCTTGTGCCACACCCTCCTGCGCGCTCGTGCCCTTGAACATCACCGGGCGGACATGGCGCGCCTTCATCGCGGCCCCCTCGCCGATGAAGGCGCCAAGCTCGGTCATCTCGGCCAGCACCATGGCGACCACCTCGAGCGCATAGATCTCGTCCTCGGAGAAAAGCCGCGCCACCCTGGACTGGACCACCAGCACGCCCAGCTTTGCGCCAAGCCGCTGGATGGGAACGCCGACGAAGGAGGAATATGCCTCCTCGCCGGTCTCTGGCATGTAGCGAAAGCCGGGGGAGGCGGGCGCGTCATCGGTGTTGATGACCTTGCCCGACCGCGCGACGCGCCCGACAAGCCCCTCCCCCAGCCGCAACCGGATCAGGTGCACGGATTCGGCCCTCAGCCCCTCCGAGGCGCAAAGTTCAAGCGTGGTCTCGTCACGAAACAGGTAGATCGAGCACACCTCGGCGTGCATTTCCTCGGCAATGAGGCGCGTGATCCGGTCCAGCCTCGTCTGCCCGCCGCCCTCCTCTGCCATGATCGCGCGAAGCCGGCCGAGCATCTGGCGGCTGTCGGTCCTGAACGTCTCGCTCATCGCGGCTGTCCCCCGTTTTCATGGCCGGGGCCGCCCCCCCGCGCAGACCGGGCAGGGGTCAGGCGGCCTTGTCCAGCCCAAAGGCATCATGCAGCGCCTGCACCGCAAGTTCCATGTATTTCCGGTCGATCAGCACGGAAATCTTTATCTCGGAGGTTGCAATCACCTTGATGTTGATTCCCTCGTCGCTGAGCGTCTTGAACATTTTCGCGGCGACACCCGATTGCGAGCGCATCCCGATGCCCACGGCAGAGACCTTGGCCACGTCGGTGTCGGCAATGAGGTCGCGATAGTTGATATGCCCCGCCGCCTTGGCCTCGCTCAGCGCTTTCTCGGCCCGTTTCACCTGATCGGTGGGGCACGAGAAGGTCATGTCGGTGCGGCCCGCTTCGGCGATGTTCTGGATGATCATGTCCACATTCACGCCTGCCTCGGCCAGCGGCCCGAAGATCGCCGCCGCGATGCCCGGACGGTCGGCGACCGAGACCAGCGTCATCTTCGCCTCTTCGCGGGAATAGGCGATCCCGCTCACCACGTTCGATTCCATGATTTCCTCCTCGGCACAGACGAGCGTGCCGGCCTCGTCCGATGGTTCCTCGAAGCTGCTGAGCACGCGCAGCCTGACATTATAGCGCATCGCCAGTTCCACCGAGCGCGTCTGGAGCACCTTCGCCCCGAGCGAGGCCAGCTCCAGCATCTCCTCAAAGGCGATCCGGTCGAGCTTGCGCGCCTTGGCGCTGATGCGCGGGTCGGTGGTATAGACGCCGTCCACATCGGTGTAGATATCGCAGCGCTCGGCACCGAAGGCGGCGGCAAAGGCCACGGCGGTGGTGTCCGACCCGCCGCGCCCGAGCGTGGTGATCCGGCCCTCGGGCGAGAGGCCCTGGAAACCCGCGACCACGGCCACGCGCATCCCTTCGGCGAACTTGGCCGAAATGTTCTCTGTCGGGATGTCCTCGATCCGGGCGGCGGAATGAGCCGAATTGGTCCTCAGCGGCACCTGCCAGCCCTGCCAGCTGCGCGCCGGGATATCCATGTCCTGCAACACAAGCGCCATCAGGCCCGCGGTCACGTTCTCGCCCGCGCTTACCACCGCGTCATATTCGCGCGCATCGTGCAGGGGAGAGATGTCATTCACCCAACCGACAAGCTCGTTGGTCTTGCCCGCCATGGCCGAAACGATCACGATGACATCATAGCCCTTGGCCACCTCGACGCCGACGCGCTTGGCCGCGCGGCGGATGCGGTCGATATTGGCAACCGAGGTGCCACCGAATTTCATCACGAGAACGGGCATGGGCACGGTCCTGAGCAGGAATGTCGCGCGCGGGTTTACGCGCGCCCAGGGCTGGACGCAAGGGCATGACGCCACCGGACAGCCGGCACCCGTCAGGCCAGAAACCGCGCCGCTGCTGCGCCGGTCAGGTAGCTGATGCGCCCGCCCGCGATGGTGGCCCCGATCCGCCGGGTGTCCCGCTCGATCACCGCCAGATCGGCGCGGGCGCCTTCGGCCAGCCTGCCGCGATCCGCAAGGCCCATGATCCGCGCGGGCCCCGAGGAGACAAGCGCCCAGGCCCCGGCCAGGTCGCAGATCCCCGCATCGACAAGGCAGAAGGCCGCGCGCGCCAGCGAGGGCGCATGATAATCCGAGGCCAGCGCATCGACGAGGCCCATGGCCACCATCTCGCGCGCGCCCGCATTGCCCTTGTGCGAGCCGCCCCGCACGAGGTTGGGCGCGCCCATGACGACCGCATCGCCCAGGGCGCGCGCGGTCCGGGCGGCCTCGACCGTCTCGGGAAACTCCGCGATCTGCGCGCCAAGGGCATGAGTGGCGCGCCGGTCCTTCGGCGCGCGGTCGTCATGACTGCCAAGCCGCACGCCGCGCGCGCGCAGCCGCGCGGCAAGCGCGGCAAGACGGTCGGCCACTTCGGGAAGCCGCCCGTGTAGTTCCTGCAACAGCGCCAGATGCGCCTCGGGGCTGCGCCCGGCCTTGAGCGCCTGCCCGGTCAGGCGCGGCGGGCGCACGGCCCTTGCTAGCGCGTCATGGGGCAGGTGGTCGTTGAACACGACATAGCCCAGCCCATGCCGTGCGACCATCTCCTCCAGCGCGGGATAGTCCTCGAACGCTGTCACCTCCAGGCGCAACTGCGCGCGCAGATCGGTGGCCACCGCGCCTTGCACGTTGTCCAGCGCCACCAGCATCCGCGCGGCAAAACCCGCCCCGCGCATCCCCCCCTCCCAGCTGAGGAACTGCGCGAGATAGGCGGTGGTGATCCCATGCGCGGCAAGCTCTGCCTCCGCGCTGAACAGCCCCGCGCCAAGGTCCGATAGCGCGCCGCGCCGGGGTGCCAGGTAATGCTCGAACCCGTCGCCATGCAGGTCGATCATGCCGGGCAGGATCAGAAAGCCTGAGAGGTCCACCACCCGCCCGGCACACCCCGCCACGATCCGGCCCCCGTCAAGCGCCAGATCGCCGGGGCCGGGGCCATCGGGCCACAGCACCTCGGCCCCGCGCAGCGTCAGCGCGGGCGCGCTCATTCCAGCAGCCGCCCGGTCAGCGCATCGCCAAGCGTCAGATCGTGGTCGAACCGGCCATGGGCGAGAAATTCCAGCACCTGCGCAATGACCAGCGGGTTGTTCATCATGAAGGTATGCGTCACCGGCAGGGTGATGTGATCGGCCATACCCTCGACCATCGTGGAGGCGACCGAGACCTTGCCATCGTCCGGCCCGTCGATCAGGTTCGAATAGATCGGGTTGAGCGAGCGGTTGCCGGCGATCACGCCCAACTCGAAATCCACCGGCGGCAGGCTCTCGGCAAAGCTCTCGGGCCCGGTATGGAGCTGCTGGCCCGCAGGCCCGTTGATCCAGGCGAACAGCTCGAACCCGCCCAGTTCGTCCACCAACTCGCTGCCGTGATTGGGCGGCGCGAGCATGACCACGCGGCCCAGATTCGCGGGCCGGTTGTCGCGCAGCCAGTGGCGCAAGAGGGTGCCGCCCATGGAATGGGTGACGAAATGCACCGTGGTCTCGCCGCAGACGCGCATGGCAAAGGGCAGCGTCTCGCGCGCGAGCCGGTCGATCTCGGCCTTGGTAGAGGGATAGCCGGGGCTGAATACATCATATCCCTTGGCCTCGAGCACCTCCTGCATCACCAGAAACGAGGCCTCGGAACGGGCAAGCCCATGCAGCAGCACCACACAATCGGCGCGGGCGGGGGCGCTCCACACGAGCAGGGCAAGAAGGGTCACGCGGATCATGGCAACGAGATAGGCGGAAAGCGACGCTGTGAACAGGGGGGATGTGTCATCCTCTGGCCCGCCCCGTCATCCTCCGGCTTGACCGGAGGATCTCCCCATCGCAGAGATCCCCGCCGTCGGCGGGATGCCGCGGGAGGGCACTAGCCGCCCGCGCGCGCCTGCGCCGCCGCGCGAATCGCGCTCAAGGTGGTGCGCGGGGTGATCGCCTCGGGCGAGATCGCCAGATCGAGCACCGCAGCCGTGCCGCAGGCCCGCGCGCGCGCAAAGGCCGCCGCGAAATCCCCCGTCCGTTCCACCCGCTCGCCGTGGAATCCGTAAGCACGCGCAAGCGCCGCGAAATCGGGACTGACCATGTCGGTGCCCGAGATGCGGCCGGGATATTCGCGTTCCTGATGCGCGCGGATCGTGCCGTAGATTCCGTTGTTGAGGATCAGCACCACGGGCCGCGCCCCCACCTGCGCGGCGGTGGCCAGTTCCTGGCACGTCATCTGGAAATCGCCGTCGCCCGCGAAACAGACCACCAGCCGCTCGGGATGCACCACCGAGGCGGCGATGGCGGCAGGCAGGCCGTATCCCATCGCCCCCGATTGCGGCGCCAGATAGCGCATCGCGCCCCCGTATTTCAGCAACCGCCCGGACCAGATCGCGAAATTGCCCGCGCCATTGGTGACGATGGCATCCCCGGGCAGCACCTCGCGCAGATGCGCGGTGACGCGGCCCATATCGACCGGCGAGGGTTGATCGGGCAGATCGAATGTCGCCTCCCAGGCCGCGCGCGCCTCGGCGCGCCAGGCGCCCCATGCGCCCGTGACCGGCCCGCCCGCCGCCAGCGCCGCGGCAAAGGCGTTCGGCCCGGCATGGATGCCAAGGGCGGGCTGATAGACCTTGCCCAGTTCCAGATCCGAGCCGTGCACATGGATCACCCGTTGCACAGGCTCGGGCACCGAAAGCGCGGTGTAGCCGTCGGTGGAATTTTCGCCGAAACGTGCGTTGAGCGCGAGGATCACATCGGCGCGGGTCAAGAGGTCGCGGACATGGGGTGCCATGCCCACCCCCGCCTCGCCGCAATAGACCGGCGAGTGATTGTCGAACCGGTCCTGGTAGCGAAACACCGACAGGACGGGCATGTCCGAGCCCTCGGCAAAGCCTCGCAAGGCCGCGCGCCCCGCATCGGACCAGTTGCAGCCGCCATAGATCAGGACCGGACGGCGCGCCCCCGCGAGCAGGCCGCGCGCATCGGCGAGCGCCGCAGGCTCGGGCGCGGGTTCGGCATAGCGGGCGGGACCGCGGAGCGCGGGCACCTCGGTGAGGCTCGTCAGCATGTCCTCGGGCAGCGCCACCACCACCGGGCCGGGGCGCCCGACAAGGGCGGTCTTCCACGCCCGCGCGACGATTTCGGGGATGCGGCCCACCTCGTCGATCTCCACCGCCCACTTTGCCAGCGGGCCAAAGGTGGCACGGTAATCGACCTCCTGAAACGCCTCGCGCCCCTTCATGCCGGTGCCCACCTGCCCGACGAACAGGATCATCGGCGCGCTGTCCTGCATCGCGGTATGCACGCCGATGGCGGCATTGGTCGCACCGGGGCCGCGCGTCACCCAGGCGATGCCGGGCGAGCCGGTCAGCTTGCCATAGGCGGCGGCCATGAAGGCCGCGCCCCCCTCCTGCCGGCAGAGGATGTAATCGAGTCGCCCGCGCGTGTCGTGCAGCGCATCGAGCACGGCAAGATAGCTCTCGCCCGGAACGCCAAACCCGTGCCGCGCCCCGAGCGCGACGAGGCACTCCACCAGCAATTGCCCGCCATTGCGCCTGTTGCCCTGCATCGCTGCCTCCCTCTCTCGCCGCTCGCCAAGCCTGCCCCTGCGATGTGCCAAGGACAAGCCCTGCCAGCGGTCGGGCAGTGTCTCAGTTTGAATTATCTTTCTTACGGTATTGGCCGCGCTTCTTCGGCTCTGGCGCGCTAGCGCCAATAAGCCCGACAACCCATTCCGTGTAGTGCAACTTGTCAGACACGCCAGCTGCCAAAGTTCACTTTAACCCAGTTTTTCCATCCCACTTGTCAATCATTTTTTCAGTAAGGGTCCAAATGTCGTCTACGCCCCATTTCCGCCCCAAAACAATCAGCAACAGTATTTGAATGATTGTAATTGCGATGGGTGCAGACCAAGTAGACAGGGACGGAAAAACAAAAAGGTCAGCAATAATGTTCAAGGATGCAAACCAAGCAAAACGCTCCTCAAAGCGCTTATCCTGTTCCTTAATCAGTTGATTTTGGAGAGAGTTTATGAGGCGGTCTTTTTCTTCATCGCCTTCGTCACCCTCAAAATCAAGTTGCGGCAGGCTGTTTAAGTCTTGCATTAAATTCTTCAATTATATGGGATTCTGGTATCTCTACACCGAGAACCCCGGGTTGATAATTCCTAGCCCACGCGCCTTTTTTGGCGTGAGTTATAGAAACAAGCCTGCGGGGAGACGAGCCTTTAAGCGCATCAACGACCTCTCTTATTGACGAAAATTCTGGTGTGCCTTCGTTGTAAGGGTCGGCGGGCAAAATCCCTGACGGAATAGCGCTCGCGCCATACGCTTTAAGTTTATGATATAGTTCGGGTTCAACCGGACCATAATCCCAAGCTTGAAAAGGGTTGGACGCAAGCCGACCCCTACCACGCCCCGAATGCACCATGTGAGACAAATACAAAAGCTTTTGAAGCGCAAGGTTACTTATCGGGCGCTCCCAAAGCTCCGAAATCGTTTTTGCTGCCGCAAATGTAGCCATCACTTCCACCTCGCGTTTGCAGCTTTGCGCGCGATTTCCTCGCGCTGGGCTTCTGTGGTGTTCTCCTGACGTGTCCGCGCGTCCGCCAAACCGCTCTTGCGCTTGGCCGGTTGCCTGAGCGTGGTATCTTCGATCTCGCCCGTTGCGATCTTCCCAATGTGAACAGCGTTGCCGATCACATCCGCCGGGCGCTTCTGGCTTTGCGGTCCTCTTGGCATGTGTCTCACCTCCTTGGGTGGGCTTCGTTGCCCTTAACGACAGTGTAGCGCATTTCTAGCCATATGTGGAACTTTTATCCACAGCCCGCAAGAGCGCGGCACATAGGCCATACGTCGCATCTATTACGATTCCCTTGATGTTGCTGCGCGTTGCCGCCATGTCAAACGACATTAATTCAAATTGAGACCCTACCAGCGGTCGAGCGCGGCCTCGTCCTCGTCGCGCGCGGCCACCCAGGCGGCCCCGTCGCGGCCATGTTCCTTCTTCCAGAACGGGGCGCGGGACTTTAGGTAATCCATCAGGAATTGGGCCGCCTGAAAGGCGTCCGCGCGGTGGCGCGCGGCGGTGGCGACCATCATGATCGTCTCGTCGGCGCGCAACCGCCCGTAGCGGTGCACGATCAGCACATCGCCAAGCGACCAGCGCGCGCGCGCCTCCTGCGCGATCTTCGTCAGCGCGCGCTCGGTCATGCCGGGGTAATGTTCGATCTCCATGACGTCGAGCCGCCCGCCCACGTCGCGCACGATGCCGGTAAAGGTGACGACCGCGCCCATGCCGCTTTGCCGTGCGGCAAAGGCGCGGGCCTCGTCGCCCAGATCAAACGCCGCCTCCTGCACGCGGATATCCATGGCCCCCGTCAGCCCCCGGTCATCGGCGGAAAGAACGCCACCTCGCGAGCGCCCGCGAGCGGCGCGTCGAAATCCGTCAGTTCCTGATCCACCGCCACCCGCAGCGCCGTGAGATCGGCGAAAGCCGCCGCATAGCGATCCTCGCGCGCGCGCAACTCCTCGACCAGGTCGCGCACGGTCGCGGCCTGCGTGTCCACCCGGTCGCGGGGATGTCCGATGCGTTCGCGCACCCAGGCGAAATAGAGCACATCCATCAGCGATCATCCTTCAGGTATGGCAGGGCCTTCATGAGGTAATCCCCCCCGGTGAGAAGGGTCAGCGCGGCGGCGATCCAGAGCAGCACCAGGCCAATATGGCCCGCCCAGATCATGCCCCCGTATTTCCACCACAGCCCCAGCACATCCTGCTCGCGCCCGTCAAGAATGTCGATCACCAGCGCCCCGTCCATGCCAAAGACCGACATGCCGAAATAATGCTCGAACACGCCTTGGGCAAAGAGCACGGCAATGGCGACCATCTGCGCCGTGGTCTTCCACTTGGCCAGTTGCGTGACCCGGAGCCTGCCCGCCGTGTCACCGAGAAATTCGCGCAGCCCCGAGACGAACACCTCCCGGAACAGGATGATCGTGGCAGGCAGCACCAGCCAGGGCGACATCGACGAATAGCCGACGATCACCATCAGTGCGATCACCACCATCGCCTTGTCGGCGATGGGGTCGAGCATGGTGCCGATCCTGGTGACCTGTTTCCAGTTGCGCGCCAGATAGCCGTCGAACCAGTCGGTGATGGCCGCGCCGACAAACAGGACAAGCGCGAACCAGTCGGCATAGGGCCGGGTGAAATAGAGAAACATCACCGCCACGCCGGGCGCAGCAAGCAGCCGGAGCGTAGTCAGGATATTGGGCACGGTCCACGTCATGAGCACGTTTCTAACCTGACCGAATGGCAAGGGAAAGCACGGGTTTGGACTTGATCGCGATGGCCCGGCGACGCATGATCCACATCAAGGTGCCCAACTGGCCGATGCGCCATGCTCCGGCACATGAACAGGAAAGGATCCCCTATGTACAAGCACGTTCTGGTTCCCGTCTCCTTCGAGGCCGAGCGCGACAGCGCCGGTGCGCTGACCGTGGCGCGCCTTCTTGCCGGCGACAAGGGCCATATCAGCCTGCTTCATGTCGTCGAGCAGGTGCCGGCCTATGTCATCTCCTACCTGCCTGCGGACTATCAGTCCGAGGCGCGCAAGGAGATCGAAGCTGACCTGGCTAAAACCGCCGGGGATCTGCCCGATGCCAGCGCCCATGTGGTCGAGGGCCATGCGGCGCGCACGATCCTTGACTGGGCCGAGAACCACAAGCCAGATTGCATCGTCATCGCCAGCCATCAGCCCGGGATGCAGGATCTGCTGCTCGGCTCCACCGCCGCCAAGGTGGTGCGCCACGCGCAATGCGCGGTGCATGTGATCCGCTGAGTCTCGGCGAATCGCGTTGATCCCTGCCCCTGCCGCGCCTATCGTGGGGCATGGCGATTGTCGCAAGCCTCCTTCTGGCCCTGATCGTGGCGGTCCTGACGCTCAGCCCCGTGCCGGTCGGTGTCTCGGGTATTTCGCATCTCGACAAGCTCGCGCATGTGCTGGCCCTTGCCGCCGTCACTGCGCCGCTCGCATGGCGATTTCCGCGATGGTGGTGGGTGGTGGCGCTTGGCGGCCTGGCCTATGGCGGGGTGATCGAGATCGTTCAGCCCTTGACCGGACGCAGCGCGGAATGGGGCGATTTCCTGGCCGACGGGATCGGGGCCTTTGCCGGGGCCGGCCTCGCCTTCGCCGGTCGGCTGAGATGGCCCGCCACTCTCGCAGGGCGGGGGCCTGTGGATAACGACACGCGGCACCCCGGTCGGGTCGGCTCGCTTTCGTTCACGGTGACGCGCCCGGCCAGCACGGTTCCCAGCACGGTTCATGGTGCGGCTTCGTCGGGCGACGGGCCGCCTCTCCCGCCCGCGCTTTTGGCAAGATGCGCTGCAAGGCGGGGCTGAAACCGAGGTGGACCGCCGGACCTGTTGATCCCCTCACCCCTTGCGGGCCCGCAGCCGGGCGAAATATTCCAGCCGTTTCTTCAATTCACGCTCGAAGCCGCGTTCGGGCGGGGCATAGAGAACGGGCCGTTTCATGCCCTCGGGGAAATAATTCTGCCCCGAAAAGGCGTCTTCCTCGTCGTGGTCATAGGCATAGCCCGCGCCATAGCCCTGTTCCTTCATGAGCTTGGTCGGCGCGTTGAGGATATGCCTGGGCGGCGGCTCGCTGCCGGTGCGCCTGGCCTCGCGCCGCGCGGCATTGAACGCGGCATAGCCCGCGTTCGACTTGGGCGCGAGCGCGAGATAGATCACCGCCTGCCCGAGCGCCAGTTCCCCCTCGGGGCTGCCCAGGCGCTCATAGACCTCCCAGGCGTGCAGGCATACCGACTGCGCCTGCGGGTCGGCCAACCCGATATCCTCGATCGCCATGCGCGTGATCCGGCGGGCAAGATAGCGCGGGTCCTCGCCCCCCGCGAGCATCCGCGCCAGCCAGTAGAGCGCGGCATCCGGGTCCGAGCCGCGCACCGATTTGTGCAGCGCGGAAATCAGGTTGTAATGCTCGTCGCCGGACTTGTCATATTTCGCCGCCCGCTTCATCAGCCGCGCGGCAAGCGCGTCCTTGTCAAGCCGCCCCTCGACGCGCCAGGCCGCCACCTGCTCGATCAGATTGAGCAGCGCGCGCCCGTCGCCATCGGCCATCTCAAGCAGCGCCTCGCGCGCCGGGCCGTCGAGCGGCAGCGCGCGATCCAGTTCGCGTTCGGCCCGCTGCGCCAGCCGCTCCAGATCGGCGAGCGAGAGCCGTTCCAGAACCAGCACCTGCGCCCGGCTCAGCAGCGCCGCGTTCAACTCGAATGACGGGTTTTCCGTCGTCGCCCCCACCAGAAGGATCGTGCCATCCTCCATATGCGGCAGGAACCCGTCCTGCTGCGCCTTGTTGAAGCGGTGGATCTCATCGACGAACAGGAGCGTGCCCTGCCCGTTGGCGCGCCGGTGGCGCGCCTCGTCAAAGACGCGGCGCAACTCGGGCAAGCCGGTGAAAATGGCGCTGATCTGCACGAAATGCAGGTCGGTCTGCGCCGCCAGAAGCCGTGCGATGGTGGTCTTGCCCACCCCCGGCGGTCCCCACAGGATGAGCGAGCCGAGGCTGCCCGAGGCCAGCATCACGCCGAGCGGCGCCTCCGGCCCCAGCACCTGCTCCTGTCCGATCACCTCTCGCAGCGTGCGCGGGCGCAGCCGGTCGGCAAGCGGGGCCGGTGGGGTGGCGCGTGGCACGGGGGCGTCGCTGTCGAAAAGATCCGCCACCACCTAGCGCCTGAGCCGCAGCGTCACCCGCTGCCCGCCGCGCTGCACATCAAGGACAAGGCTGCGCCCGGCCGCCTCCAGTGCCTGCGCCGCCACCGCGCTGTCGCGCGTCTCGGTGCCGTTCACGCCGCGCAGGATGTCCCCCGCCCGCAGCCCCGCCCGTGCACCATAGGGTCCGGGATCCTCGACCATGACGCCCTCGGCCCCCAGCGGCAGGCGAAACGCCTCGATCACCGCCGGGTTGATGGTCGAAAGCGTGACCTCCGGCAGCACCGCGCGCGCCCCCGTCACGATGCGGTTGCGCGGCGGATCATCGGGCGCGGCGATGAGGGCCACGGTGATATCCTCGGCCTTGCCGTCGCGCAGCCGGGTGATCGTCGCCCTTGCCCCGATCCCGGCCAGCGACAGGCGATAGACCATCTCGGCGGGGCTGTTGACGGGCTGGCCATCCACCGCCGCGACCACGTCGCCCGGTTGCAGCACGCCCACGAAACCGCTCTGCGGATGGACCTGCGAGATCACGATGCCGTCGGGCCGATCGAGGCCCAGCCCCTCGGCCACATCGGGTGTCACCGGCTGACCGCCCAAGCCCGCCCAGGGGCGCTCGAACTCGGCCTTGCCGGCGCGCGCCTGCGCCACGAACTGCGCCACCAGCCCCGAGGGAATGGCAAAGCCGATCCCGTTCGAGCCGCCCGAGCGCGACAGGATCGCGGTGTTGATGCCGATGAGGCGACCGTTGACATCGACCAACGCCCCGCCCGAATTGCCCGGATTGATCGGCGCATCGGTCTGGATGAAATAGCCGCGCGCATTGCCCATCGCCGTGCCCGAGCGTGCCAGCCCCGAGACGATGCCGCTGCTGACGGTCTGGCCCACGCCGAACGGATTGCCGATCGCCAGCACCAGTTCGCCCACCTCGACCGTGTCGCTGTCGCGCAGCGCGAGCGCGGGCAGGTCCGTCGCGCCCTCGACCTGAAGGATCGCCAGGTCCGCCTCCTCGTCGCCCAGCAGCACCCTTGCCCCATATTCACGCCGGTCATTGAGCACCACGCGGATATCCGTCGCCTCGCCCACGACGTGATAGTTCGACACGACGATACCGTCCGAGGACAGGATCACCCCCGACCCGAGCGAGTTCTGAACGCGCGGGCGGATGGCGCCGAAATCCTGAAAGAACCGCTCGAAGAACGGATCGCCGCGAAAGGGGCTGGCGCGGGTGGCGACGACGCGGCTGGCGTAGATGTTGACCACCGCCGGGGCGGCGGCCTTGACCACCGGAACGAACCCGAGGGCGATATCCGCCTGCGAGCCGGGCACACGGGTCTCGGCCAGCGCCGGGCTGGCAGAAAGGATCAGAAGAGCGCAAAGGATACGAAACAAGACGGCCTCACCTCGTGATTGTCCTGCCAGATATGCGCGGGCCGGCGCGGCATTGCAAGAACGCGCCACCCGACAGACAAAAACCCCCGCCGGGCCGGGCGGGGGCATGAAGGCTGCGGGCGCATGTCCCGTCTTCAGTCCTCGGCGGCCTCTTCGGCCTCGAGGCGCGCGCGGTCCTCGGCACCCTTGGCGCTCGGGTCGCGGTCAACGAATTCGATGATCGCCATCGGCGCCATGTCGCCATAGCGAAAGCCCGCCTTGAGCACGCGCACATACCCGCCCTGCCGCTCGGCATAGCGGGGGCCGAGCACATCGAACAGCTTGGCGACGTGCTTGTCCTGCTTGAGCTGCGCCGCTGCCTGACGGCGGGCGTGCAGATCGCCGCGCTTGCCGAGCGTGACGAGTTTCTCGACCACGCGGCGCAAGTCCTTGGCCTTGGGCAGGGTGGTCTTGATCTGCTCGTGTTCGATGAGCGAGCCGGCCATGTTCGCCCACATCGCCTTGCGATGCTCGTGGGTGCGGTTGAGGCGGCGGTATCCTCTTGCGTGACGCATTTTCCATCTCCTAAGCCATTTTGCTTTGTCCGGAGGGCTGATGCGTGTCAGCCCCCTCTCCTTGGGGCGGGATTGCCCGGGGTGTCGGAGGGCGCCTTAAAAGGCGTCCTCGAATTTCTTGGCGAGATCCTCGATATCGTCGGGCGGCCAGTCCTCGACCTCCATGCCCAGATGCAGGCCCATGCTGGAAAGCACCTCCTTGATCTCGTTGAGCGACTTGCGACCGAAATTCGGGGTGCGCAGCATCTCGGCCTCGGTCTTCTGGATCAGATCGCCGATATAGACGATGTTGTCGTTCTTGAGGCAGTTGGCGGATCGGACCGACAGTTCCAGCTCGTCCACTTTCTTGAGCAGGAGCGGGTTGAATTCAAGCCCGTCCTCGTCATCCTGGCGGCTGGCGGCTTCCGGCTCGTCGAAGTTGACGAAAATGCCAAGCTGATCCTGAAGGATGCGCGCGGCATAGGCCACCGCGTCCTCGGGCGTGAGCGAGCCGTCGGTCTCGATCTTCATGGTCAGCTTGTCATAATCGAGCACCTGCCCCTCGCGGGTGGGCTGCACGTCGTAACTCACCCGCGTCACCGGCGAATAGATCGCGTCGATCGGGATGAGGCCGATGGGCGCATCCTCTGGCTTGTTCTTGTCGGCCGCGACATAGCCCTTGCCGATGTTGACCGTCAGTTCCATGGCCAGATCCGCACCCTCGTCGAGGTGGCAGATGATATGGTCACGGTTGAGGATCTCGATGCCCGCGCTGCCCGAGATATCGCCGGCGGTGACAGCCCCCGGCCCCTTGGCGTTGATCGAGAGGCGCTTGGGCCCATCGACTTCCATGCGGATGGCCACACCCTTGAGGTTGAGCACGATATCGGTGACATCCTCGCGAACGCCCGCGACCGAAGAAAATTCGTGCAACACATCGTGGATCTGCACGGCGGTGATGGCCGCGCCCTGAAGCGACGAGAGCAGAACCCGCCGCAGCGAATTGCCGAGCGTGAGGCCAAACCCGCGCTCGAGCGGCTCGGCCACGACCACCGCCTGACGCAGCGGATCGTTGCCCGGCTTGATCGCGAGCTGCGTCGGCTTGATCAGGTCTGCCCAGTTCTTATGGATCATGCGTCCCTCCATTCCTGTCCCCGCCCCATGTCCGAAAGGCGGTGACGCCCGAGGATTTCAAATAACGTGCAGGACCGCGCAAGGCGCGGCCCTGTTGGCAATCCTTGCGCTCAGACCCGACGACGTTTCGGTGGCCGGCAGCCGTTATGGGCAATCGGCGTCACGTCGCGGATCGAGGTGATGTTGAAACCCACGGCCGCAAGCGCGCGCAGCGCCGACTCGCGGCCCGATCCCGGCCCCTGCACCTCGACCTCAAGGGTCTTCATGCCGTGTTCCTGCGCCTTGCGGCCTGCATCCTCGGCGGCCAGCTGCGCGGCATAGGGGGTTGACTTGCGCGAGCCCTTGAAGCCCATCGTGCCGGCCGAAGACCAGGCAATCGCGTTGCCCTGAACGTCGGAGATGAGGATCTTGGTGTTGTTGAAGGACGAGTTCACATGCGCCACGCCGGTGGCGATGTTCTTGGAGGCCTTCTTCTTCGTGCGTCTGGTTTCGCGTGCCATATCTGATGCCCTCCCTTATTTCTTCTTGCCGGCAATGGCTTTTGCCGGGCCCTTGCGGGTGCGGGCATTGGTATGGGTGCGCTGACCGCGAACCGGCAGGTTGCGGCGGTGGCGCAGGCCGCGATAGCAGCCGAGATCCATCAGCCGCTTGATGTTCATCTGCGTCTCGCGGCGCAGATCACCCTCGACAGCAAAGTTGGCGTCGATATGCTCGCGCAGCGCCAGCGTCTCGGCGTCGGAGAGCTCGTTGACGCGGCGGGCGGGGTCGATATTGACCGCTTCGCAGATGGCCTTGGCCGAAGAATGGCCGATTCCGGTGATATAGGTGAGGGCGATCGGGACCCGTTTGCTGGTCGGGATGTTAACGCCGGCGATACGTGCCAAGTGTCTTTTCCTTTTCGTTGCGGTTCCGTGATGCCAGAACCTTTTTTCACAACGTGAGCCCGAGGCTTGCGCTTCGGGCCGCGGCTGATCTGAGCTAAGCGACTCGATGAGGGCGCGCCCCTCATGGAATCATGCGCGAAAGTCGGAAACTGCCTGTTATGGAGAATCACGAGGGGCGTCAAGCCCCTCATCCGTCATTTGTCAAGCACCGCGGCGATCGCCGCCTTCACATCGTCGATCTCGCCCAGGCCATCCATCGAGACGAGCTTTCCCTTGGCGTGGTAATAGCCGACGAGCGGCGCGGTCTTCTTGTGGTATTCGCTCAAACGGTGGCGCACGGCCTCTTCGTTGTCGTCGGCGCGCACGGGCTGGCCAGCGGCGCGCGCCTCCTCGGCGCGATTCACGATGCGCCGGATCAGCGTTTCGTCATCCACCTGCAACTCGATCACCGCGTCGAGCGTCTCGCCCTGCTCGTCGAGCAGAGCCTCCAGCGCATCGGCCTGCGTCAGCGTGCGCGGGAAGCCGTCGAAGATAAAGCCGCCGGCCCTGTCGCCCTGCAATTTCTCGCGGATGAGGCCGATCACGATCTCGTCCGTCACCAGATCGCCGCGCGCCATCACATCGGCGACGATGCGGCCCATCTCGGTGCCGCTGTCCTTGGCCGCGCGCAGCATGTCGCCGGTCGAGAGCTGGATCATGCCGCGTTCCTCGACCAGATACTGCGCCTGCGTGCCCTTGCCCGCGCCGGGCGGTCCGAGAAGAATGAGGTTCATCGCCGTGCCGGTCCTCTGCGTTTGGTGCGTTTGCGGCCCTTGCCGCTCAGCTGTGATTTCTCGATCAGCCCCTCGTATTGATGGGCCAGAAGGTGCGATTGCACCTGCTGGATCGTGTCCATCGTCACCGAGACCACGATCAGCACCGAGGTTCCGCCAAAATAGAACGGGATCGCGAACTGATTGCGCAGCACCTCGGGCAAAAGGCACACGGCCGTCAGATAGACCGAGCCAAGAACCAGGATGCGGTTGAGCACATATTCAAGGAACTCCTCGGTACGCTTGCCGGGGCGGATACCGGGAACGAATCCATTCTGGTTCTTGAGGTTCTCGGCCACTTCATCGGGCTTGAACGAGACGTTGAAGGTATAGAAATAGGTGAAGAAGATGATCATCGCCGAGAAGAACAGCAGGTAAAGCGGCTGCCCCGGGCCGAAATAGGCCATGATCGTGGATATCACCGGGTTCGTGGAATTGCCCGAGAATGTTCCGATCGTGGCCGGCAGCAGCAAGAGCGACGAGGCAAAGATCGCCGGGATCACGCCCGCCGGGTTGACCTTGACCGGCAGATGCGACGAGCCGCCGTCATAGACCTTCATGCCGACCTGCCGGCGCGGATACTGGATGTGGATCTTGCGCAAGGATCGCTCCATGAACACCACGAAGGCGATCACGGCCACGACCATCACGATCACGCCGATGATCACCGCCGGGCTGATCGCGCCCGAGCGCCCCGAGGCGAAAAACTGCGCCAGCGCCGCAGGCACCTCGGCGATGATGCCGACGAAGATGATCAGAGAGATGCCGTTGCCGACGCCGCGCGCGGTGATCTGCTCGCCCAGCCACATCAGGAACATGGTGCCGCCCACCAGCGTGATCATGCACGACGCAATGAAGAACAGGCCCGGATTGGTCACCATCTCGCCCGACTGGAGCGAGACGGCCAGACCGTAGCTTTGCAGCGTGGCAAGGCCCACGGTGCCATAGCGCGTGTATTGGTTGATCTTCTTGCGGCCCTGTTCGCCTTCCTTCTTCAATTGCTGAAGCGAGGGCACCATGGCCGTGAGAAGCTGCACGATGATCGAGGCCGAGATATAGGGCATGATCCCGAGCGCAAAGATACCCATCCGGCCAAGCGCGCCGCCGGTGAACATCGACAGCATCCCGCCGATGGTGGCCTGCGCGCCCGCCATGAACTCGCGCAGCGCCGCGCCGTCGATCCCCGGCACGGGAATGAACGTGCCAAGGCGATAGACGATCAGCAGCCCCAGCGTGAACAGGATACGGTTGCGGAGATCGGTCGCCTTGCCAAGCGCGGACCAGCTTGTATTGGCCGCCATTTGCTCTGCTGCAGATACCATGCGAGGGTCTCTTTCATGTGCGAACACCGCCGAAGCCGGTTTTCGGCTCTGGCGGCGTCCTCGGAAAACCTGAGGTCTATGTAAGCGGGCCGCAGCCCGCTCACAACCTCTTATTCGGCGGCCTGCGCCGTCGTGACCGAAAGCGAGCCGCCGGCCTTTTCCACCGCGTCGATGGCCGATCTGGACGCGCCGGTCACGGCGAGGTCGAGCTTGCCGGTCACTTCGCCCTTGGCCAGAACGCGGATCCCGTCGAGCCTGCGGCGCACGAGACCCGAGGCCACAAGCACCTCTTCGGTGATCGGCGCGCTCGCGTCGATCTTGCCCGCATCGACGAATTTCTGGATGAGGCCCAGATTGACCACCGCATAGGACTTGCGGTTGGGCTTGGTAAAGCCACGCTTGGGCAGACGCTGATAGAGCGGCATCTGGCCGCCCTCGAAGCCCTTGATCGCCACGCCAGAACGCGATTTCTGGCCCTTGACACCACGTCCGCCGGTCTTGCCCATGCCCGAGCCGGGGCCACGGCCGATGCGTTTCTTGCGCTTGGTCGCGCCCTCGTTGTCACGAAGTTCGTGCAGTTTCATTGTCGCTTCTCCTTGCCGGATGCGGCCCCAAGCGACGGCTGGGCCGACCACGGCTTGCTGGTTGATGGCGGCCCTCGGGCCACCGGGCGCGTATAGACGCGGGCCGCGCCGGGAGCAAGACCAGAGTTGGCGGCCCGGACAGCTGCGCCTGCGGCCGCGCCCGTCCCGGACGGTTCAGCGGCGCGCCGGCAAGACCGCCTGCCCACGGTTCGCGGGGACAGGGATGGTGGCATAGTCGCGCCGCATGACCGGCTGACGGCGTCCGCCGCGCGGCTCGTCATCGTCATCGTCCTTCATCCGCATCACCGCGATGGCGAATTGCACCCCGGCAAAGACGATGCCGTTGGCAAGCCAGAGGATCAGCACGGCAAGAATGCCCTTGTCCGAATGGCTGACGAGATGCCAGAGATTGGCGATATTGAACCACAAAAGCAGTCCAACGAACACGCCCGCGAGGCCAAAGCCGATGGCAACCTGCGTGATGTAAAGACGAACGAGCCTGGGCATGGCGGCCTCCATTTCTGCCATCATGAGCCTAAGCCGTGAAGAAAGGATTACAAGCGTTGAAACAGCGATGTGATGCGCCCTGCGACATCGCGCTCAGCGGCAATAGGGCCCGCCCCGGTGGCGCGCGGTGTCGAAATGAAAGTGATCATGGTGGAAGCGGTCCGAATCGGGGCCAAGCACCGTGCCGAAAGGTCCGCAGGCATCGCGGTGCAGACGGGCCAGAATACGGCCCTTCTGCCCCCTGCCCCAATGCTCGAGCACCGAGATTTCCGAACCATCGCGCAGTTGCAGCGCGGCGATGTCGATGGCGCGGCCCTTGCCATGTTCCGACACGAGCGCGCCGGGCTGGCTGTTGCGGGTGCGGCAGGCGTAATGCGAGGCCACCCGGAGCCCCGCAAGCCCGCCCCCCGTCCGCCCCACCTCGGGCTGCGCGCTCTCGCGCACCCATTGGCCAAGGGTGCGCGCGGTCGGGCAATCGAGCGTGGCGGGCCGGCTCAGGCGCACACCGTGAACCGCCTCGAGCCGCACCGCGCGTTCCACCCCGCAGCCCGAAACCGAATCGGAAATGAGGCCCGAGACCGTGCCCGAAAGCCCCGGCACGCCGCAGAGTTCTCCCGCGCGGCTCACCTCGGGGTCTGGCCGCCCGCAGGCGCTGGCCAGAACCCCCAGCGCGAGGACGAGCGCCGCACGCCTCATGTCTTCTTCCCCCGACCGAAATCGGGCGCGTCCGTGTCCTGACCGGCCTCGATGATGCCGCGCCGGATCGCGCGGGTGCGGGTGAAATAGGCGTGCAGGTGATCGCCGTCGCCGGTGCGGATCGCGCGTTGCAGCGCGAACAGTTCTTCGGTGAAGCGGCCGAGAATCTCCAGCGTCGCCTCCTTGTTGTTCAGAAACACATCGCGCCACATCACCGGATCAGAGGCCGCGATGCGGGTGAAATCGCGAAAACCGGCGGCGGAATACTTGATCACCTCGCTGTCGGTCACGCGGCGCAGGTCGTCGGCCACGCCGACCATCGTATAGGCGATGAGATGCGGCGCGTGGGACGTGACGGCCAGCACCAGGTCGTGATGCTCGGCATCCATCTCGTCGGTATGGCTGCCAAGCGCCTGCCAGAAGCGTTCGAGCCGCGCCACCGCCGCGCGGTCGCTGCCCGGCTGCGGCACGATCAGGCACCAGCGGTTGTCAAAGAGCTCGGCAAAGCCCGCGCGCGGGCCGGAATGTTCTGTCCCTGCAAGCGGGTGGGCGGGGACGAAATGCACCCCCTCGGGCAGGTGCGGGGCGACCGCCTCGATCACCGCCTTCTTGACCGACCCGACATCGCTGACCGTAGCCCCCGGTTTCAGCACCGGGCCGATTTCGGCGGCGACGCTGCCCATCGCCCCCACCGGCACGCAGAGCACCACCAGATCCGCGTCACGCGCGGCCTCGGCGGCGGTGTCGCAGACGCGGTCGCACAGGCCGATCTCGCGGGCGATATTGCGCGTCTCTTCGGTGCGGGCATAGCCGGTGATCTCGCCCGCCACGCCCGCGCGGCGCATGGCATGGGACATCGACGAGGCGATCAGCCCCAGCCCGATCAGAGCCACACGGTCATAGATGACGCTCATCGTGCGCCCGCCTTGAACTGGCCGATGGCATGGGCCACGCGGCGGCAGGCGGGCTCGTCACCCACGGTGATGCGCAGGCAGTTGGGCAATTTGTAACCCGCCACCCGGCGCACGATGAGACCCTGCGATTTGAGGTAGGCGTCACAGGCATCGGCCTCGTCGCGGCCGCCAAAGCGGGCGAGGATGAAATTCGCGGTGGAAGTATCGGAGACCACGCCATGTTCGGCCAGCGCCTCGGCCAGCCAGCCACGCAGGCGGGTGTTGTCCTCTCGGCATCGCGTGGCCCAGTCGGTATCGCGCACCGCCGCCTCGGCGGTGACAAGCGCGGCGGTGGAGAGGTTGAACGGCCCGCGCACGCGGTTCAGCACATCGACCACATGCCCCGGCCCGTAGCCCCAGCCGACGCGCAGCCCCCCCAGCCCATAGAGCTTGGAGAAGGTGCGCGTCATCACCACGTTGTCGCGCGCCTCGACCAGCCCCGCGCCGCCATCATACCCCTCGACATATTCGGCATAGGCCCCGTCGATCACCAGAAGCGCGCGCGCGGGCAGCGCCTCGGCGAGGCGGCGCAATTCGGCCTCGCCCACCATCGTGCCGGTGGGATTGTTGGGGTTGGCGACAAAGACCAGCCGCGTGGCCTCGGTGCAGGCGGACAGGATCGCGTTCACATCCGTGACGCGCTCGCGCTCGGGCACCTCGACGGGTGTCGCGCCATTGGCCAGCGCGCCGATGCGGTACATGGCAAAGCCGTGCTCGGTATGGATCACCTCGTCGCCCGGTCCGGCATAGCTCTGGCAGAGCAGGGCGATGATCTCGTCGCTGCCCGCGCCGCAGACGATGCGCGCCGGATCGAGCCCGTGCACCTCGGCGATCGCCGCGCGCAGCGCACCGTGATCGGTGGACGGATAGCGATGCAGATCGAAGGCCGCGCGGCGGAACGCCTCCCTGGCGGCCTCGGAAGGACCGTAGGGGTTTTCGTTGGAGCTGAGCTTGACGACATTGGCCACGCCCTCGACATGCGAGGCCCCGCCCTCGTAAGGGGCGATGTCGAGAATACCGGGCTGCGGTGCGATCTGGGTCATGGCGGGTCTCTCCTTGGCCCTGTCTCTATCGCTGCGCGCGGGGCAAGGAAAGATTGAAACTCGGCCCGCGACACGCAGTCCCCCGCCCGCGACCCGCCGAGGGAGAGGGGGGCACCCGCGCGGCGGAACAGCCGGGTTTTCCCGCGCTTCGCGGCGATCAGGCGGTGATCTCCGGCCCGATATTTGCCAGCAGCTCTGCCCTGCATTGCGCATAACACGCCTGGATTTCGTCAGCCGAGACGGATTTCCCGCCTCGTTCGGCCGACTGGCACAGCACCGCGAGCGCCGCAAAGCCGAGATTGAGGGCGCTGCCGGCGACGAAGTGCAGCCTTTCCTTTCGCTGCGCTTCGGCCATGTCGTCGTCAAGTTCCGCCAGTCCCGATTCGACCTCTTCCAGAAACAGGTCGAGCACCTGCTCGAATGCCTCTGCCCCGATATCGACGCGCAACGCCCGAATACGATCCCAATCTATCATCGCAACCTCTCCTCGTTGCCGCCATGTAGCATCCAGTTCACTCAGATCAGGTTAACACCATTCGGAAAGTCGGAAAAATGTTAGGGAAACGGGCAGGAACCGGCGCTGCACGCGGGCCGGCGGATCCATCGCCCCGCAGGCGGCCCAGGACGCTCCGGGCGACGCCGCTTCACCCCCCGAGCGCCGCGCCGAGCCGTGCCCGATCCTCTTGCGTTCCCGGCAGGCCGAGCCGGATGCAAGTCGGCGACCATGGAAAGATCCGCGTCCAGATGCGGGCGCGGCCGAGCCTGTCCTGCGCCTCGACGGCATCCGGCGCGTGATAGCTGCGAAACAGCGGCGTTCCCCCGATGAGCCGCCAGCCCGCCGCCGCAGCCAGGTCATCGAGCCACGCGGCATCCCTCACCAACCGCGCGCGCGTCGCCGCCTGCCAGCCGGTATCCGCGAGCGCCGCCCGCCCCGCCGCTATCGCCGGACCGCAGACAGGCCACGGCCCCGCCATCTCGCGCAGCCGCCCGGCAAGCGCGCCGCCGCCGCAAAGCGCAAAGCCCAGCCGCAGCCCCGCCAGCCCGTAGAACTTGCCAAAGGACCGCAGCACCACGACATTGCCCGCGCCCGCGAGCATCGGCGCCAGCGACAGCTCCGGCTCGGGGTCGGCAAAGCTCTCGTCCACCACCAGGCACCCCACCCGACCGGCCAGCGCCAGAATCGCCGCAGGCGCGTGCCGCCGCCCGTCGGGATTGTTGGGATTGACCACCACCGCCAGATCGACCCCGGCGAGCGCCCCCGCCTCGGTCACCTCCGCCACCGTCCAGCCCGCCGAGTCGAGCGCGGCGACGTGTTCGTTATAGGTCGGCCCCAGCACCCGCGCGACCCCGCGCGGCCCAAGATACGGCACCGCCTGAATCGCCCCCTGCGCGCCCGCCAGCGGCACCACCTCGGCGCGCGTGCCGTAGCACGCCGCCGCCGCCGCGCTCAGCCCGGCCATGTCCTCGCGCGTCGGCAGCGCGGTCAGCGCGCGCGCGGGAAGCGCCGGCATCGGGTAGGGCACCGGGTTGATGCCCGTGGACAGGTCGAGCCACTCTGCCACAGCCCCGCCGAACCGGTGCCGCGCCGCATCGAGATTGCCGCCATGATCGCGTTGCGTCCCCATTCGCGTCTTAGACCAGCCACAGCGCACCCAGCGCAAGCGCCATCAGCGCCATCGCGCGGGCATAGAGCCGCAGCGCGCGCCGCACGTCGCCTGCCCCCGGATCGCGCGCGGCGCCGTTGAGCCACGGCTCCTCGCTCACCCTGTCGCCATAGGCGCGCGGCCCTGACAGGCGCACGCCCAGCGCCCCCGCCATCGCCGCCTCGGACCAGCCCGCGTTGGGCGAGCGGTGCGCCCGCGCGTCGCGCGCCATCACCCGCAGCGCGCGCCCCGCCTGAAACGGCGCGGCCAGCGCGAAAAGCAGCCCCGTCAGCCGCGCGGGGATCAGGTTCGCCAGATCGTCTAGCCGTGCGGCCGCCTTGCCAAAGGCCTCAAAGCGGTCATTGCGATGCCCGATCATCGAATCGAGCGTGTTTGCCGCCTTGTAGGCCGCGATCCCCGGCAGCCCCGCCACCACGCCCCAGAACACCGGCGCCACGATCCCGTCGCCGGTATTCTCGGCCAGGCTCTCGATCGCCGCGCGCGCCACGCCCGCCTCGTCGAGCGCGCCCGGATCGCGCCCCACGATCATCGCCACCGCCGCGCGCGCCCCCGCCAGATCGCCCCTCGCCAGCGGCGCGGCGACAGCGGCCACATGCGCGTGCATCGCGCGCAGCGCAATCAGCGGCCAGGCCAGCACGCCGCCGAGGATCACGCCCGGGATCCCGTCCGGCAAGAGCCATTGAACCGCCAGCGCAGGAACCACCGCCACCGCCAGAACCAGCACCACGCAAAGCGCGCCCATACCGATGCGTCTGGTCCTGTTGCCGCCGTTGCACCACGCCTCGAGCGCCGAAATCACGGCCCCCAGCCACGTCACCGGATGCCCGATCCGCGCATGAAGCCAGCCGGGCCAGCCGATACCGAGATCAATCGCCAGCGCCACCAGCATCATGCCCGCAAAGCTCATCCCGCGCCGCCCGTGGCAAAACGAAAGACCCCCTTCAGCCCCGCCTCGCACAGCACCGCCCCGGCACCCTCGGGCACCGTGCCGGGGGCAAAGACCAGCGCCCGCGCCGCCCCGGTATAGGCCCGCGCATGGCCCAGCGCGCCCAGATCGCGCGCCAGCCCAGCCACCGGATCGCCCGGCCCACGCCGCGCGTCCGCGCGCCGCGCGGCCTCGCTCGCCAGCCCCGCCAGAAGCGCCAGATCGCCGCCGCCGCGCCAGGCCGTGACCAGATCGGATATGTCGGGAAAATCCACGTCTTCGGGATCGGTCGCCACCGACGCGCCCCAGTAGCCACCGACGATCTCGGCGCGCGGCACCGGCGGCAGCGCCGCCAGAACCCGCCCCTCGCGCGAGGCCCAGAGCAGCCGATCGGGGGCGGGATACATCAACGGATCGCTCGCGCCCTCCACCGCCAGACAGGCCCGCGCCAGCCGCTCGGGCGCGCCGTCGAACCCGCAGGCCCGCGCCGCCGCCACCAGGCACGCGGTCGAGGCCCCCGCGCCCGCGCCCAGGGGCATGTCGCACGACAGATCCGGCCAGTCACCCGGCCCGTCGCCGCAAAGCCCCAGCGCGGCGGCAAACCCCGCCAGCCGCACCTCGGGGAATAACTCCGCAAGCCGTATCTCGCCTCCCGGCGCGCGCACCCCGAGCACGGGACAGCACAATGTCACAAGGGCGACCGGCCCTTCAGGCCCCAGCCGCCCCTGCATCCATTCTCCGAAATGGCCCGGCACACGCACCGCCTGCCGGCCCAAAGACGCGCGCCCGTCCCGCATCGGCCCCTCCATTTGCCATGGCGACCTGTCACGGCGCGCGGCAAGAGTCGAGGCCGAAACAGGCCACCGCGCCCCGCGCAGGGCGACGGCCCGTCCAGCTATGGACTGTGCAACGATACCTGAATCGGGCCGGTTGGTGCTGGCCTGCGGGGGTATGGCTCGGCCAGAGAGGATTCCCTGTCGTAGCGGCTGGGATTACCGATGGTGGCATGATCGACCGGCACGCAATAGGGCAAAGGTGGAAGGCGGACGGCCCTGCGCGAGGTGTTTGCTACGACCAGGGAGCAGCGCTGTTGGGTCCATAAGACGATGAAAGTGCTGCACGCGATACTTGATCGACAGGGACTGGACGCCGCGATCGCTATGATGGGTCAGCCGGTCGCGGTCGGGATTGCGGGCGGCAAGCGCCTGCGATCGTGATTTGTAATCCGCTTCATTCTCAAGAACCATGCGCACCGCACGCGCACGCATCTCTGTCGAAAAACGGCTTCCTGGGTTTCCTTTGGTCATGGCTTACCTTCCGAGCTTTTTGCTCTCCGGCAAACCCGGTCTGGTTCAACCCGACAAGCCATGATCTGCGCGCGGCGCTGGCCGCGCATCTCGGCGTGACGCTGGAGAACGTGATGGTGGGAGAAGGGATCGACGGCCTTCTGGGCAACCTGGTGCGGCTGCTTGTGGTCCCCGGCGACGCGGTGGTGAAATCGGACGGGGCGTATCCGACATTCAACTACCATGTGGCGGGCTTTGGCGGTGTGCTGCACAAGGTGCCTTATGCCGGCGATACCGAGGATCTGCCCGCGCTCATCGCCCGCGCGCATGAGGTGGATGCCAGGCTCGTCTATTTCGCCAATCCCGACAATCCGATGGGATCATGGGTGCCGGGCGCGGCCATTGCCGCGGCGCTGCGCGATGGCGCATGGCTTGCCCATGTGCAGGGTGAGGGGGCCGCGCGCGGGTTAGCGGCGCTGCGCCTCGGGGCGCGGCACCGACCAGCCCCAGAACCGCGCCAGCATGAACACCCCCGCCAGAGCCAGCCCCGCCGCCAGCCCCAGCCAGATGCCGGGACCACCGAGGCCCAGGACAAAGCCCAGAAGATAGCTCACCGGCGCGCCGACGGCCCAGTAACTCAGCGCCGCGATCACCATGGGCACGCGCGTATCCTGCACCCCGCGCGACAGGCCAAGCGCCATGACCTGCGCGGCGTCCACCACCTGAAACAGCGCCGCCGCCGCCAGAAGCGTCACGCCAATGGCAATGACCGCCGCGCGATCCGGATCATCAGGCGACAGAAACAGGCCGATCAGCACCTCGGGCACGGCCAGGAACACGATGACCGTCAGCAGCGCCACCGTGCCTGAAACCGCCAGCACCACCTTCGCCCCGTCGCGCAGGCCCTCGATATCGCCGCGCCCCTGCGCCTGGCCCGCGCGCACCGTGGCCACATTCGACAGGCCCAGATGGACCATGAACATCACCGACGTGACCTGAAGCGCGATGCCATGCGCCGCCAGCGGCAGCGTGCCGAGCCAACCCATCATCACCGAGGCCGCGGCAAAGAGGCCCATCTCGGCCAGGTTGGTCAACCCGATGGGCCAACCAAGGCGAAAGACGCGGCCCAAAGCCTCCCAGTCGGGCCGCCAGAGCCGCCGAAAGATCGCATGTTCGGGCATGACACGGATGACATGAACCACCAGCGCCGCCATCGCGGCGAGGTTGACCATGAGCGAGGCCAATGCCGCGCCGCGCACACCCATCTCGGGCATACCGAAATTGCCGAAGATGAGCGCGTAATTGATCACGATGTTGAGCGCCACCGCCGCGAGCGTCACCCATAGCACCACGGCGGTGCGTTCAAGCGCGGCAAGACAGGATTTGAGCACCATCACCATGAGCGCGGGCAATATGGCCCAGCCGGCGATGCCAAGGTAATCGGCCGCCAGCGCCGAGGTGGCGGGCGCCTGCCCCAGCCAACCGAACACCGCCCTTGCCCCCAGCATCGCGGGCAGGGTGAGCAGCCCGAAAAGCGCCGAGGCCCAGAGCCCCATGCGCGTCACCCGCCGGACCTGCGCCTCCTCGCCCGACGACGCGGCGGAGGCCACCATCGGCATCACCGCCCAGGCAAATCCCGATCCCATGATGAAGAGCACGAAAAAAAGCGTCCCACCCAGAACCTCGGCCGCCAGCGCCTCGACCGAATACCAGCCCAGCATGACCGCATCGGTGAGCGCAATGGCGAACTGCGCGACATGGCTGCCGATCAGCGGCAGGCCGAGGCCGAGGATGGCGCGCATATGCTGGCGATGGCTGAGGCGGGACATTGAAACGGCCTATGCCCGCAGCGCGCGACGCGCACAAGGGGGCACGATACGAGCCACCCGCCATTGTTCAGGCGCAGCACCGGGGCGGCGGCGAACTGCGCGCGCCCTCACCACCCGACAGGCCAGCCATGCACATAACGCATATCGGCCATGCTGCACCTGCGGCACCATTTCCCTTGATTGATGAAGGTGCCGCTTTTATCTGGGTGGATGCCAGTGGCGGCGCATGCGCGGGCACTGGCATACCTCCCTGTTGGACTATGGCCGAGCTTAGTGCTCGGCCTTTTTTTTGCCGCCGCGCCATCAGGCAAGGCTGCCCTCACTCCCGCCACGGACCATGATGCCGCCCCGCCTGCCCCAGCCGCTCGAACCCGTGATGGCCGAACCGGTCGCGCTGCGCCTGGATGAGCGCCGCCGTGCCGTGGCCGCGCCGCATCGTGTCATACCACGCCAGCGCCCCGGAGAGCGCCGGCACTGCATGGCCCGCATGGACCGCCCCGGCCACCACCTGCCGCAGCGCGGGCAGGCCCGCGGCCAGATCCCGCGCAATCTCCGGAACAAGGATCAACTCGCCGCGCGGCGCGCCCGCAGCAAAGGCCATGGCGATCACGTCAAGCATGTCGGCGCGGATGATGCAGCCCGCGCGCCAGATTCGCGCAACCTGCGCGGGATCGAGCGCCCAGCCGTATTCGTCCGAGGCCGCCGCCATGACGCGAAAGCCCTGTGCATAGGCCAGCATCCGCGCCGCCCGGAACGCCTCTGCCATCGCCTCGTGGCTGGCCGTGATCGCGCCCACGGCGCCGCCCAGAACCCGCTCGGCCTCTTGCCGTGTCGCCTTTTCCGCCGACCAGGCGCGCGCGCCCACGGCGGCCTCGATCACGCTGGCCGATTGGCCCAGCTGCAGCGCCTCGATCACCGTCCAGCGCCCGGTGCCCTTCTGCCCGGCCGCGTCCGTGATGACATCGACCAGCGGGTGCCCGGTCTCGGGGTCGCAGGTGGCGAGCACCTCGGCCGTGATCCCGACAAGGTAGGAGCGCAGCGGCCCCTCGTTCCAACCCGAAAAGACCGCCGCGATCTCGGTCGGCGAGAGCGCGGCACCGTTGCGCATCAGGCCGTAGATCTCGGCGATGATCTGCATGTCGGCATATTCGATGCCGTTATGCACCGTCTTGACGAAATGCCCCGCCCCGTCGGGGCCGAGATGCGCGACGCAGGGGCTGCCCTCGTGACGCGCGGCGATGGCGGTGAGGATGGGGGCGATCTGCGCCCATGCCTCGGCGCTGCCGCCCATCATCATCGAGGGGCCGTGGCGCGCGCCCGCCGCCCCGCCCGAGACGCCGAGACCGACGAAATGCAACTGCCGTGCCGCCAGATCCCCGGCGCGGCGGCGGGTGTCGTGGAAATCGGCATTGCCGCCATCGATCACGATATCGCCGGGGGCAAGCAGCGGCACGATCTCCTGCAGCATCATATCCATCGGCGCGCCCGATGGGATCATGAACAGAACGATTCGCGGAGATTGCAGGCCCCTGACGAAATCCTCGATGCTTTCATGTGGATGAATATGCGCCGCGAGCGGCCCTGCCGCGTCTATGAACGGCGCGACCCAGTCGGCTTCGCGGTTGGCGACCGCCACCTCGATCCCCCGCTCGGCCATGTTGAGCGCCAGCGCGCGGCCCATCGTGCCCAGCCCGAAAACGCCGATCCGTGCCTTGCCCATCCCCCCCTCCGATACCGCTAACAGATCATCCGCAGGCTAAGCCCAACCCTGCCCGGTTGCAACCCGCCACCACCATGCCCGGCGGCACCGAGCGCCTTGCCTGCGCGCCGCCAAGGCCTCATAACAACCCCGTTAAACGGGGGATTTGGCGAATGCATGCGAACATGGCCGCGCTCGACCTGACGTTCTGGATCACCGTGGGGGCGATCCTCGGGCTTCTGGTGCTGTCGGGGTTCTTTTCGGGCAGCGAGACGGCATTGACGGCGGCCTCGCGGGCGAAATTGCGCGCGCAGGCCGAAAGGGGGTCGAACGGGGCCGCCACCGCGCTGCGCATCACCGAGGACAACGAGCGGCTTATCGGCTCGGTGCTTCTGGGCAACAACCTCGTCAACATTCTCGCCGCCTCGCTCGCCACCGCGCTTTTCACCCGGATCTTCGGCGAGAGCGGCGTGGCGCTTGCCACGTTGGTGATGACGCTTCTGGTGCTGATCTTCGCCGAGGTGCTGCCCAAGACCTATGCCATCACCAATGCCGAGACGGCGGCGGCGCGCACCGCGCCGCTTATCGTCTGGGTGATCCGCATCTTCGATCCGATGGTGAGCGCCGTGCGCTGGCTGGTGCGCCTCATCCTGCGCGGCTTTGGCGTGCAAGCCGATGCCGACGGCCATATCCATGCCGTGCGCGAGGAAATCGCGGGCGCGCTCTATCTCGGCCATTCCGAAGGCGTCATGGAAAAGGAAGACCGCGACCGTATCCTGGGCGCGCTCGATCTGGGCGAACGCACGATCGAGGAGATCATGCTCCATCGCTCGCGCATCGAGATGATCGACGCCGGGGGCGAACCGCAGGCGATCCTCGAACAGTGTCTGCGCAGCAATCACACCCGCCTGCCACTCTATCAGGACGATCCCGACAACATCATCGGCGTGATCCATGCCAGGGACCTGTTGCGCGCCATTTACGAGCTGACCGTCGAGAGCGGCAAGGGCGCCGCGGCGCTGGCGGAGTTCGACATCCGATCCATCGCGCGGGAACCCTATTTCGTTCCCGAGACCACCACGCTCGATGACCAGATGCGCCAGTTCCTGCGGATGCGGAGCCATTTCGCGCTGGTGGTGGACGAATACGGCGCGTTGCAGGGCCTCATCACGCTGGAGGATATCCTCGAAGAGATCGTTGGAGAGATCACGGACGAATTCGACACGGAAATCGAACACAGCCTGCGCCGAACCCCCGACGGCGATTACCTCGTCGATGGCTCGATGACCATCCGCGACCTCAACCGCGCACTCGACTGGCAGCTGCCCGACGAGGCCGCCAATACCGTCGCGGGCCTCGTCATCCACGAGGCGCAGATGATCCCCTCGGTGGACCAGGTGTTCATCTTCCACGGCTTCCGGTTTCAGGTGATGGCGCGCAAGGACAACCGCCTGACCCGGCTGAAGATCCGCAAGCTGTGAGCGGGCGCCGGCCGGAACGAGGCCGCGCCCTTGACGTTTCGCCGAAACGCTGCGGGGTATCGAACAGGCTCGATGCCGGACCGAAGAGGTCTGTCAACACTTCCCCGGATCGCTTTCCTTCTTCACCGGAAAGACGAAACAGCGGTCGCGCCGGATCATCAGCCAGAGCACGATGCCCGGCCTGGGCAGGAACAGGTTCGGCACGCTGGCCTTGAGCACCGAGCCGTCGTGATCCATGCGAAACTCGACCAGGCTATCGGCGCCCAGAAAGCGGGCGCGCTCGACCACGCCGCGCGCTGGCGTGCCGTCCTGCGGGGTGGGATTGGGGCCACGCCCGCCGCGATCGAAGTCGATCTTGATATGTTGCGGGCGGATCACGATCTCGACCTCCAGCCCGTCGGGCGCGCCGGGCACGAGGAAATGGCCAAAGGGTGTTTCGGTCAGCGCATTGCGCACCGTGCCGCGAATGACGTTGATCTCGGAGAAGAACGCCATCGCGCTGCGATCGACCGGCGCGTTATAGACATTGTAGGGCGAGCCCTGCTGCACGATGCGCCCGCCGCGCATGAGCGCGATCTGGTCGGCCATGCGCATCGCCTCTTCGGGTTCGTGCGTGACCAGCAGGACGGCGGTGTCCTCCTCGCGCAGGATGTCGAGGGTCTCGTCGCGGATACCGTCGCGCAGGCGGTTGTCCAGCCCCGAAAACGGCTCGTCCATGAGCATGATGCGCGGACGCGGCGCCAGCGCGCGCGCCAGCGCCACGCGCTGTTGCTCGCCCCCCGACAGTTGGTGCGGGAAGGCGTCGATATGATGCAGAAGGTGCACCCGTTCGAGCAATTCGCGCACCCGCGCGCGTTTCTCCGGGCGCGACGTGCGCAGCCCGAAGGCGACGTTCTCGGCCACGTTCAGATGCGGAAAGAGCGCGAAATCCTGAAACATGAGGCCGATCTGCCGCCGCTCGGGCGGCACACGGAACACGGTGTCGCAGATCAGCTTGCCATCGACATGTATCTCGCCCTTGTCCTGCATCTCGACGCCCGCAATCATCCGCAGCGTCGTGGACTTGCCGCAGCCCGACGGGCCAAGCAGGCAGGTCACCTGCCCGGGCATCACGTTGAGCGAGACGTCATTGACCACCAGCCGCCCGTCGTAACGGCGTGTGAGGTTTTTGATCTCCAACCGGGGGGGCGGGCTCTGCACCGGGTCCTGTTTCCTGATCCAAGCGATTTCCTCGGGCTTCTCGCCTTAACAAGCCGGACCTGGGCTTGCAAGCTGCGGGGTCAGCCCTGCGGCATCTCCATCATCGCGGTGAACTCGGCCTCCGCCGCCAGATCGTCGCCCACCATGGCGCGGCCCGCAAACTTCCAGACCTTGCCGCCCGGCTTGCCGCGCCGCGTCTCCATGTGCAACTCGAGCACGTCGCCAGGCACCACCATGCGGCGGAACTTGGCCGCCTCGATAGCCATGAAATAAACCAGCATGTTGCGATCCGCGAAATCGAGCCCCACGCCGACCATGACCGCCGCGGTCTGTGCCATGGCCTCGACGATGGTCACGCCCGGCATGATCGGCTTGTCCGGGAAATGGCCCTGGAAATGCGGCTCGTTGACGGTGACGCACTTTATGCCGCGCGCGGACTGATAGCCGTCGATATCCACCACCCGATCCACCAGAAGGAACGGGTAGCGATGCGGGATGATCCGCTGAATCAGGTGTATATCGGCGGTTTTCAGCGGCCCGGACATAGCGGCTCCTCTCGGTTTGGCGCGACCATTGACCTAGCAAGCCGAGCGCCGCGCGGCAAGCGAGCTACTCGACCGGGGCGGGCACGGGATCATCCTCGCCCGCGGCCGGCGGCGGGGCCGTCTCCGGCCCGGCGCCGATCCGCTCATCGACCCGCGCGATGGCCAGATCGGTGATGTCAACCACGTCGGCGCTCAGGATGACGCTGCGCACGTCGAGCAGCACCACCGCGTCGGCCTCGGTCAGTACCTCGCCCAGAACCGGCTGCACCACGCGCATGAACTGGATCGGGGCCAGATCGCGGCGGCGTTCGAGATCACGCGAGAGCGCCTCGCTCTCGCGGCGCAGCTCGGTCACTTTCGAGTCGAATGCGTCCGCCATCGCCCGAAATTCATTGGCGGGCGTGGTGGCGCGCTGCGCGGTCAGGGCGAGCTCCTCAGCCTCGAGCTCGGCCGCGATCCGGTCATTGCGGGCGATCAGCCGGTCGCGCGCCTCCTCAAGCTCGGCCTGAAGGCGCCGACCGTAGGCTGTATTGCCCAGAAGCCGGTCGATGTCGATCACGAGCACGTCGCTCTGCACGACACCAAGCTGCTGCGCCCGCCCGCCGGGCGCGGCAAGCGTGGCGAGAACCGACAGCAGGATCACGAAGCTGCGCATCTCAGAAATTGGTGCGCGCCGACAGGTTGAAGCTCTGTTCGACATCGCCCGGCTCCGATTTCAGCACATTGGCAAAATCCATGCGGATCGGTCCGAAAGGCGAATTCCAGAACAGCGACAGCCCGATCGACTGGCGCGGCTCGAAGCCGGTGGAGGCGAGCGTGTTGCCCGCGGCCACGGACCCCTTGTTGCCGATCCCCCAGATCGAGCCTATATCGTAAAAGGCGCCGCCGGTGATGCCCAACTCATCGGGAAGCCCGAGCGGGAACTCCGCCTCGAACTTGAGCGCGGCGAAATAGTCGCCGCCCAGATGTTCAGTCCTGCCGGTCGGGCTGTTTTCCACCGGACCCATACCGTTGCTCTCGAAGCCGCGAATGATCGAACTGGAAAACCGGTTGATGAACCGGCTGTCCTGACCGCCCAGGAAATGAATCGCCCCGGCCTCGAACGAGGCACGCAGCGTCACCTCCTCGCGGAACACGTCTGTCTCGGCGACCGCGCGCGCGGTGGTCTTGACGAATTCGTTGTCGCCGCCAAGCCCCGCGAACTCCTGTCCGATGGACAGAAGAACCCCGGCAGCGGGATTGAGCCCCTTGCGGCGGGTGTCGAAGGTGAAGTTGTATCCGGCTGAACTGGTCCAGAGCGCACCCTGCGCCACCTCGTTGGCGAGGATACCCGAAGAGCCGTTATAGTCGGACATGTCGTTATAGGCGACATTGTAGAACACGCCGAAGCGGGTGTTTTCCCCGGTGGGAAAGGTCAGGCTGGGGCGGAACACGCCGACCGCGGTATCGAAGAGACTGTTATCCTGATCGGTCTCCTGAAAGGCGAAATCAAGGCCCAGGGCCACGTCGCGCCCGAGGAAAGCCGGTTCGACGAAACCGATTCTGTAATTGATGTTTTCGGCGGTGCCGGCGATGTTGAAGGTTAGTTGCTGGCCGCGTCCGAGAAAGTTGCGCTCGGACAGCCCGAACATAAGCCCGAGGCCCTGATCGCTGGAAAAGCTCGCGCCCACAGAGACCGACCCGGTCGTGGTCTCCTCGACATCGGTCTTGATGATCACCTGATCGGGGCGTGTGCCTTCGCGGGCATTCACGTCCACATTCTCGAAGAATCGCAGCGCACGGATACGCTCGGCCGCCTGACGGACGGCGCGCGGGTTGAACGGATCGCCCTCCGCCGTTTCGAACTGGCGGCGGATCACGCGGTCGAGCGTGGTCGTGTTGCCCTCGATGTCGATACGCTCGACAAAGACGCGCGGGCCGCGTTGCAGCACGAATTCCACGTCCAGCGTCAGGTCGCGGTCGTTGCGGGTAATGCGTGGCTCGACCCGCAGGAAATCCACCCCGTTCTTGACACCGAGCAGTTCCATCCGCGTTATCGAGTTTTCCACCAGCGTAGGCGAATAGACCACACCGGGGCGAATTTTGAGCGTGGCGTGATATTCTTCGGCATCGAGGCCGCTGTATTCGCTCACCGTGGTGATTTCGCCGAAACGGAACTGCTGACCCTCCTGCACCGTGAAGGTAAGGAAATAGGCATCACGCTCGCGGGACAGCTCGGCATTGACGCCGGTCACGCGGAAATCCACATAGCCGCGCGAATTGTAGAAATCGGTGAGCACCTGGCGGTCGAAATTCACCCGGTCCTCGACGAAGGTATCGCGCGAGATTAACGCGCGCAGCAATCCGGTCTGCTTGCTCTGGATCACCCGCCGCAGGCGGCGGTCAGAGAACGCGCGGTTGCCGGAAAAGCCGATACGCTGCACCTCGATGGCACGCCCCTCGAATATCTCAAAGACGAGATCGACGCGATTATCGCTGCGCCGGATCACCCTGGGCGTCACGCGCGCCGCGATGCGGCCGTTCTGGGCGTAGGCTTCTGCAATCGTGGTGGCATCACGCTCGGCCTGCGTGGGCGTGAATACCTGGCGCGGCTTGCTCTGGATGAATCCGGCGAGATCCTCGTCCTTGATCTTTCTGTTGCCCTCGAAGGCGATCCGGTTGATCGTCGGAAACTCGGCCACGCGGATCACGAGGCGGTTGCCGCGCGGCTCTACTTCGACGGTCTCGAAAAGGCCCGAGGCGAGAATGCGTTGCGAGGCGTCGTTGAGCTGACCCGCGCTCACGGTCTGGCCGCGCTCGATACCGGCGAAGGACAGGATCGTGGCGCCCTCGATGCGCTGGTTGCCCTCGATGGCGACCTCGGTGAAACGGAAATCCTGCGCCTTCACGGGCGCGGAGACGCCGAGCAGGGCCAGGGAGAAAACGAGCGCAATGACGGCAATCAGGCGCGTCGAGACTGCAGCCCGCCAGCGCGCGGCAAAAATTCCGTTCATCGGTCAAACCCAGTCAGACATATCATTGACCGAAGTCACTAGCCCTTATGTCAGGGCTTGTCAAAACGCGAATGGCCCCGCGGTGGCCGTCCCTGATCTCAACCACATACCATGGCGGCGGCTCAGCCGCGCGCGGCCATGAACGCGGCGAGCCGCGCCAGCCCCTCCTCGATATCGGCGGTGGTGCGCGCATAGGAAAAGCGCAGCGTGCCCGCGCCGCGCCGCAGGTCGAAATCGAGCCCCGGCGTCACCGCCACCCCGGCGCGCTCGAGGATCCCGGCGGCAAAGGCGCGGCTGTCCCCGGTCAGGTGGCCCACATCGGCATAGACGTAGAACGCCCCGTCGGGCGGCGCGATCCGGTCGAACCCGGCCCTGGGCAGGCCCTCGAGCATCAGCGCGCGGTTGCGGCGGTAAACCGCCATGTTCGCCTCGAGTTCCGCCGTGCAATCCATCGCCGCAAGCGCCGCGATCTGGCTGGCATGGGGCGGGCAGATGAAGAAATTCTGCGCCAGCCGCTCGATGGTGCGGACATGATCCTCGGGCACCACCATCCAGCCGATGCGCCAGCCGGTCATCGAGAAATACTTGGAGAAGGAATTGATCACATAACAGTCGTCGGTGATCTCGAGCGCGCTGGTGGCGCGGCCCTCGTAGGTGATACCGTGATAGATCTCGTCGCTGATGAAGGCCGCGCCCTCGGTCCGCGCCGCGCCGATCAGCGCCGCAAGCGCCGCGCGGTCGAGCATCGTGCCGCTGGGATTCGCGGGGCTGGCCACCAGAACCCCGGCCAGATCGCGGCCCCCGAGATCGTCGGGGCAAAGTTGCAGGCGGTTTTCCGCCGAGGTCTCGATATCCACCGGCACCAGATCGAGCGCGCGCAGGATCTGGCGATAGCTGGGATATCCCGGCGCACCGATGCCAACGCGCGCCCCCGCGTCGAAAAGCGCGGTGAAGGCGAGAATGAAGGCCCCCGAAGAGCCCGGTGTGATGACCACGCGCGCAGGATCCAGATCGACGCCGTACCAGTCGCGATAATGCCGCGCGATTCGCGCGCGCAACGCGGGCAGGCCAAGCGCCACCGTATAGCCGAGGGCATCGCTCTCCATTGCACGGGCAAGTGCTGCGCGCGCGCCTGCCGGCGCGGGTGTGCCGGGCTGGCCCACCTCCATGTGGATGATGCGCCGCCCGGCCGCCTCGGCGCGGCGCGCGGCCTCCATCACTTCCATGACAATGAACGGATCAACCTTGGATCGACGGGCCGGGCGCATTACATTCATCCTCGAGACAAGCGGGGGGTCACGTTACGCCCCGTTTCAACGGGAAAGGCGACCAAGGTCAATGCACAGCCTGCGCATTCTCGCGGCCCTCATCATCCTGGGCCTGACGCTCGCGGCGCCGGCCCGCGCCGTCACGCTGCTGCGCGATCCCGATATCGAGCACGCGCTGCGCAACCTTGCCGCGCCGGTTCTGCGCGCCGCCGGTCTCAGCCCCGAACGCATGAATATCCTCATCATCGACGCGCCCAGCCTCAATGCCTTCGTGGTCGATTCCGACAGCATCTTTGTCCATTCCGGGCTGGTCCTGCGGATGGAGACGCCCGCCATGCTGCAATCGGTGATCGCCCACGAGGCCGCCCATATCGCCAATGGCCACCTGATGCGCCGCCCGATCCACCTGCGCGACGCGCGCAATGCAGCCATGCTCGGCACCATTCTGGGGGCCGTGGCCGGGGTGGCCACCGGCAATGCCGAACTTGGGGCGGGGACGGCGATAGGGCTTCAGGGTGCATCCATGCGCGGCTTTTTCGCGCATACCCGCGCCGAGGAGAGCGCCGCCGACGAGAGCGGGATGCGCTTCATGCACCGGGCGGGAATCGACCCGCGCGGCGCGGCGCAGGTGATGGACCTCTTTGCCGGGCAGGAATCGCTCTCGCTCACCCGGCAGGACGCCTATGCGCGCACGCATCCGCTTTCACGGGACCGGGTGCGCCGTATCCGCGCGCTGGCCGAGGCGCAGGGCGGGCGTGTCGAGCCGGACCGCGAGGCGGATTACTGGTTCGCGCGCGCCAAGGGCAAGCTCTCGGCGTTTCAGCGCGATCCGAAATGGACGCTCGCGCGGGCGGGCGAATACGGGTTCGAGGATGTCCGACTGATGCGCGAGGCGATTGCCCATCACCGGCAGGCCGATCTCAGGCGCGCGCTCGCCGCGATCGACGCCGCCATCGCGCAGCGCCCCGATGACGCCTATTACCATGAGTTGCGCGGCCAGATCCTGATGGAGGGCCGCCAGATCAAGCCGGCCGTCGCCGCCTATGCCCGCGCGACCAATCTCGACCCGCGCAACGCGCTGATCCTCGGGGCCTATGGGCGCGCGCTTCTGGCCGACGGGCAGGTGCGCGAGGCGGCGAAATTCCTTGAGAGCGCGCGCGCGCGCGACGGGCGGGATTTCCGCGTGCTGCGCGATCTGGCCCAGGCCGAGGCGCAACTGGGCAATAACGGCATGGCCTCGGTGCTCACCGCCGAGCGTTATGCCATGGCGGGCCGCCTCGGGGACGCGAAAATCCATGCCGAGCGCGCCTCGGGGCTGCTGCCGCAGGGCTCTCCCGGCTGGCGTCGCGCGCAGGATGTGCTACACGCGGCGCAATCGGCAGAAAAACGGAGAAAGAGATAGTGACCATGCGCCCCAGCCTTGCCGCCGCCCTTGTCGCCTTCAGCGCCGCGCTGCCCGCGCAGGCGCTCGACCTCGGCAACCTCAGCGATGCCGAGCGCGGCGCGCTGCGCGCCGAGATCCGCGCCTACCTGCTGGAAAACCCCGAGGTCATCATGGAGGCGGTCGCCGTCCTCGAAGAGCGCCAGGCCGCCGGTGAGGCGGCGAGCGAAACGGAACTGGTGCGCGCCAATGCCGACGCGCTGTTTGGCGCGCCGGGCGACTGGGTGGGCGGCAATCCCGAGGGCGATCTCACGCTGGTGGAATTCATGGACTACCGGTGCAGCTACTGCCGCCGCGCCTTCGACGAGATCGAGGGCCTCCTGCAAGCCGATGGCGACATCCGGTTCATCATCAAGGAATTTCCCATTCTTGGCGAAGACTCCGTTGCCGCTTCGCGCTTTGCCGTCGCCACGAAGCTGGTGGCGGGCGACGATGCCTACAAATCGGTGCATGACGCGCTCATGAGCTACAACGGCGCGATGAACGCTGCCGCGTTCACCCGGCTTGCCGATGCCCTTGGCCTCGATGCCAATGCAATCGTCGCCGAAATGGAGAGTGACGCGGTGACCGAGGTGATCGCGGCCAATCATGCGCTTGCGCAGCGGCTGCGGATCGGCGGCACGCCCACCTTCGTGATGGGCGAAACCATGTTGCGCGGCTATCTGCCGCAAGACCGGATGCAGGCGATCGCCGACGATATCCGCGCCAGATGACGCGCCCTGCCCGCAAGGGCGGTGTCATCCCGGAACCGTCGTGGCGGGTGGCTCAGGGTTTTCGGCCGCTGCCTTGGGCTCTTTGCGGGCGATCAGCACATAAAAGCCCGGCACCACGAAAAGGGTAAAGATGGTCCCGACAGTGATGCCGGAAAAGATCACCAGCCCCATCGCAAAGCGCGCCTCGGCCCCGGCACCCTGGGCCATCATCAGCGGCACCACACCGAGCGCGGTCGCAGCGGTGGTCATCAGGATCGGACGCAGGCGCAGCCGAGAGGCGGCGACCATCGCCTCGGCCCGATCGGGAAGGCGCTCGGTGCGCAACTGATTGGCGAACTCCACCAACAGGATCCCGTGCTTGGTAATCAACCCGATCAGCGTGATCATCCCCACCTGCGTATAGATGTTCAGCGTCGCCAGGCCGAAATTGAGCGGCACCATCACGGCAAAGATCGACAGCGGCACCGACATCAGGATGATAAGCGGATCGCGCCAGCTTTCGAACTGCGCCGCCAGCACCAGATAGATCACCACGATGGCCAGACCGAAGGCAACGACGACGGTGTTGCCCTCGCTCACTTCGAGCCGCGACTGACCTTCGTAGTCGAGGAAGAACCCGTCGGGCAATTCGGCGCGCGCGATCTCTTCCAGCGCGGCCAGCCCGTCGCCCGTCGAAGTGCCGATCATCGGCAGCGCCGTCAGGGTGGCCGAGTTGAGCTGGTTGAACTGCTCGATCGCCTGAGGCGCGACCTCGGTCGTGATGTCCGCCACCGCCGAAAGCGGCACCAGATCGCCCGAATGCGCGCGCAGGTAGAACGTGCCCAGCCGCTCGGGATTGTCGCGGTATTCGGCCGGCACCTGCATGATGACGTCATAGCTCTGGCTGTCGCGGTCGAACTGCGTCGTCGCGCCGTCGCCGACGAGCAGGCTGAGCGCCTGGCCGATCTGGCTGGCCGGCAGGTTCAGCGCTGCCACCCGGTCGCGGTCGATGGAGACGCGGACCTGTCTTGTATCGAAGGCCAGCGAATTCTGCACGACGAGAAAGCGACCCGATTGCTCGGCCGCGCGGTGGATGCGGTCGCTGACCTCAAAGACGGTCGCGGGATTGCCGGTGGACTGGATCACCAGCGAAATCGGCAGACCGCCACCCGCGCCCGGCAACGAAGGGGGCGAAAAGACAAAGGCCTGAACACCGGCGATGGGGGCAATTCGCGCCTGCAAATCCTGTCGTAGCTCAAGCTGATCGCGGTCACGTTCGGCCCAGTCCGTGAAGGCCCAGAGCATGATGCCGGAATTGGTCTGCCCGCCAAACCCTGCGACCGAGAAACTCGCGTCCAACTCGGGCAGATCCCTGGTCCGCTCGCGCATTTGCGTCACATAGTGGCTGGTGTAGTCGATTGTCGCGTAGGACGGGGCGTTGATAAAGGAGAACAGCGCGCCGACATCCTCCTCGGGGGCAAGCTCTGACGAGGTGTTGAGAAACAGAAAACCCGTCACCCCGATCAGCCCCGCGACCACCAGCGCCGTGACCGGCGCGAAACTCAACGAGGTCTCGAGCTGACGCGCATACCAGTTTTCCAGCCGCGTGAAGTTCTCGTCGAGGGCGCGCTGGAAACGGTTTCCCCCGCCGCCCGAAGGCAACACCCGCGCCGCCATCATCGGCGAGATGGTAAGCGCGACCACACCCGAGATGAACACCGCGGCGGTCAGCGCCGCGGCGAACTCTCGAAACAGGGCGCCTGTCAGCCCGCCGGTAAAGAACAGGGGCAGAAAGACCGCGAAAAGCGTTGTCAGCATGGCGATGATCGCCACCGACAATTCCTGCATGGCGGTAAATGCCGCCTGCATCGGGCTCTTTCCTTCCTCGATGTGCCGCTGCACGTTCTCGACCACGATGATCGCGTCATCCACCACCAGGCCAATCGCAAGCACCAGGGCCAGAAGCGTCAGCAGGTTGATCGAATAGCCCATCAGGAACAGGATGAAGAGCGTTCCCACCAGCGACAGCGGGATCGCCACCAGCGGGATCGAGACCGCGCGGACGGACCCCAGAAACAGAAGGATGATCACCGCGACGATGACGGTGGTCAGCACGATGGTGATCAGCACCTCGTCGATCGAGGCCGAGATCTGCTCGGTCGAGTCGTACATCAGCCCTATTGTCATGCCGTCCGGCAGGCTGGCCTGCAGCGCCGGCAGTTCGCTCAACACCGCCGCCGAGACCTCCAGCGGGTTCGCACTGGGGTTGGGAAAGACGCCGATGAAGGTGCCGGGCTGCCCGTTGAATGTCACCACCGTGTCGGTCGAGGCGGCGGCAAGCTCGATCCGCGCCACGTCGCGCAGGCGCACAACCTCGGTGCCCGATCCGGCCACCGGCAGCGCACCGAAGGTTTCGGGCGTCTGCAGGGTCGAGTCCATCGTGATCGGGTGGCCGACCAGTTCGTTGCGCGTGCGCCCCGGCGCCGCCAGAAAGTTTGCCGCATTGATCGCCTGGGCGACCTCGCCTGCGGTCAGTCCCTGGCCGGCCAGCCGGACCGGGTCGATCCAGACGCGCATGGCGTAATTCGCCGCGCCCAGAACCTGGCTCTCGGCCACGCCCTCGATCGTGGACATGCGCGGCACGATCACCCGCTCGATATATTCGGTGACCTGTTCGGCGGTCATCGCGGGGTTCTGAACTGCCAGATACATCGTCGCGAAGGTCTGCCCCGTTCCCTTGACGATGGCCGGGTCCTCTGCGTCATCGGGCAGGCGCGAGCGGACTTCCTGCACCTTGGACATCACCTCGGTCAGAGCGATATCGGGATCCTCGCCGAGGTTCATGTGCACCGTCACGACCGAGGCCGAGGTGCGCGACAGGCTGGAGACGTAGTCCACCCCCTCGGTCGCGGCCACGGCAGCCGAGATCGGCGCGCTGACAAAGCCCTGCATCAGCTCGGCCGAGGCGCCGGGATAGACGGTGGTCACGGTTATCACCGTCTCATCGACCTCCGGATACTGCCGGGTCTGCAGACCGAAGGCGCCCATCAGACCCAGAAGCAGGATCATCAGCCCCAGAACAGTGGCGCCGACCGGTCGGCGGATGAACGGGTCCGAGAGGCTCATGGCCCCGCCACCGGCGCCCTGGTCTCGGCGAGGGTCACAGGCGCCCGGTTCGACAGCCGGTTCTGCCCGGAGACGATAATCCGCTCACCGACGTCCAGCCCCCTGACGATCTCGATATCCCCGTTACTGCGGCGCCCTGGCGTGACGAAAACCTGCCGCGCCTCGAGCATGTCGGGATCCTGCTCGCGCGGGCGCACGACATAGACGAAATCACCGTAGAGACTGATCATCACCGCGTTCTGCGGCACGGCGATCACGCCGTCTTCGGCGGGCAGGTCGATCTGCAACCGGGTGAACTGGCCCGGCGTCAGCGCGCGCTCGGGATTGTCGATCCGACCGCGCACCGCGACCATGCGCGAGCCGGGATCGACGCGCGGATCTATGCCGGTGATCTCGCCATTGAAAGCCCGCGCTTCGCCGTCGATGCGCGCTTGCAGCCCCTGCCCGATGAAGAGCGAGGGCAGGGTCTGTTCTGGAAGGCTGAAATCCACCCGCATCCGGTCCAGATCCTGCAGGGTCGCTATGATCGTGCCGGGCGAGACATAGGCGCCGGGATCCACGCGGGGCAGGCCGATGGTGCCGTCAAAGGGCGCAATCAACCGACGCTGCGCGATCACCGCCTCCGCGCGGGCGAGCTGCGCCTCGGCGGAACTGTAGGCGGCGCGCGCCTGGTCGAAGCGCGACTCGCTGGCGACGCCCCGGCTTTGCAATTCCCGTTCGCGGGCGAGCGTCGTGCGGTCGAGTTCCAGCCGGCTGCGCGCGGCGGCCAGGTCGGCCTTCTGCACCTCGTCGTCGAGACGCAACAGAACCTGTCCCGCCTCGACATCGGCATTCGCCTCGAACCCGATTTCGCGCAAGATACCCGCCGACTCGACCGTCAGTTCGACGCCTTGCGCAGCGTTGATCGTGCCGATCGCCGAAATCATGGGTTTCCATGTAATGGCTTCGGTGGTGATCGTTTCCACCGGGATCGGGGCCGCCGCGCGGTTGGCGAGGGCCTGCTCGATCATGCGGTCGCGAAAGAGATTGAAGCCGACAAGCCCCCCCGCGACGACCGCCAGGAGAACGATTGCGACGATCAGACGCTTGGTCATGCGCTCCCTGTGGCGTAACATACAAAATCACCGTGGAGCTATACCCTCTGCCCCACCAAGTCAACGCGCCGCCCGGCCGTGATCGGCAAGCGGTCGCGGACAGTGATCGGCCGAAGCCCGCCGGACGCGACGGCGGACGGCACGACATCTGTATCAGGTCTGATGGATATATGTCCCCGGCGCATTCCCGAGAACGGGATAGTCCGGGTGGCCGCCGGGCGCACGCGCGGGCACCTCCCCGCTGCTGTGACGCGCCAGCCATCGCCCCCATTCCGGCCACCAGGATCCTTGCTCCGGCTCATGCGCCGCAAGCCAGGTATCGGGATCGCGGTAGAGCGCGCCGGCAGGCCGGTGACCGGCCCGGTAATGCCGCCCCTTGTGGCCCGGCTCTGACAGGATACCGCTATTGTGGCCGCCCTTGGTCAGAAGGAAATGCATGTCGCAATCGGTAAAGAGCGCGGTCTTGTAGACCGAGCGCCACGGCGCGATGTGATCGGTTTCGGTGCCGATGACGAAGATCGGCACGCTGATGTCCTTGAGCGCGATCACTTGGTCCTCGACGGCAAAGCGCCCCGCCGTGATGCGGTTTTCGAGGAATATGCCGCGCAGATATTCCGAATGCATCCGCGCGGGCATCCGCGTGGTGTCATTGACCCAGACGGTGATATCGGTGGGCAGGTCGGGCTCGCCCAGGAAATAGCGCCGCACGGCGCGCGACCAGATCAGATCCTCTGCGCGGATCGCGGCAAAGGCCCCCGACATCTGCGGCCGGTCGAGATAGCCTTGCGACCACATCAGATCCTCGAGAAAGGCGACCTGGCTTTCGTCGAGAAAGAGCAGCAACTCGCCCGCTTCGGCGAAATCGAGCTGCGCCGCCATCAGCGTGACCGAGGTGAGGCGATCGTCTCCGTCGCGCGCCATCGCCGCCGCCGCGATCCCCAGCAGCGTGCCGCCGAGGCAATAGCCGTTGGCATGGACCTTCTGCCCCGGCACGATCTCGTTGATCACGTCGAGCGCCTGCATGATGCCCTGCTTGCGGTAATCCTCCAGCGACAGTTCCGCATGTGCGGCACCGGGATTGATCCACGAGATGCAGAATACCGTATAGCCCTGCCCGACCAGCCAGCGGATATAGGAATTCCCGGGCGAAAGATCGAGGATATAGTATTTCATGATCCAGGCCGGCACGATCAGCACCGGCTCGGCCTGCACCATGTCGGTGGTGGGGGAATACTGGATCAGCTCCATCAACTCGTTGCGCCAGACCACCTTGCCCGGCGTGCAGGCCAGCACCTTGCCTAGCGCGAATTGCTCGGGCACGGGGCGATGTTCCTGCGCGAGGATGTGGCGGGCATCGTCGATATACTGCGCGGCCCCCTCGATCAGGTTACGCCCGGCGGTGGTGCGCGTCTTCTCGATGATCTCCGGATTGGCTACAGGGAAATTCGACGGCGACACGGTATCGAGAAGCTGGCGCATGAAAAAGCCGGTCCGGTCCGCGTTCTGCTTTCGCAATCCGCGCAAGTCGGAGGTGGCGGCGTGCCACCAGTCCTGCGTGGCCAGAAACCCCTGCTGCCAGAGCGCGAATGGCGCCTTGTCCCAGCCCTCATGCGACCAGCGCGTGTCGTATGGCCCGGGCTGAAACGGTTTTTCCGGTGCCGCCCCGACCATCTGCGCGACGCTGTATTGCGACAGCTTCATCACATTGCAGCGCACCCTCTCCAGCAGTTCCAGCTGCCGCCCCGGAGCGCGGCCCAGGTGCATGGCCCAGTCGCTCCAGGCGTCGATCATCGCGTGCGGCGACAGCCCGCCGGTAAAACGCGCAAGACTGGCCATGGCGCTGCGGTCGAGGGCGGCGTGATGATGCTCCTCCCCCTGCTTGGATACGGCCTGGGGCGCAGGCGGCACCGTGGCGGGAAGTTGTGCGCTGGCGGCCTCTGCCGCGGCGGAACGCGCGCGTTTGCGGATTGGTGTAAGGGTCATGCGGCAACGTCCTTTCGGGGTTTCAGGGGGGCGAAATCCTCGGGCGTGATGGTCTCGCGCTCGAGCAGCAGGCGCGCTCCGGCCTCCAGATCGTCGTGATTCTCGCGCAACAGGCCGATCGCCCGCTGATACGCCGCATCGAGCTGCGCGCGCACGGCCAGATCGACCTCGCGGGCGGTGGCCTCCGAATGGTCGCGCGGCGTGAAGCTGACCTTGTCCTCGCCGAGATACCCGCCGCGATCCTGTTCCAGCACGGCCAGCCCCAGCGCCTCGTGCATTCCGAAACGGGTCACGATCTGGCGCGCGATGTCGGTGGCGCGCACCAGGTCATCCGCCGCACCGGTTGACCATTCGCCAAAACGAATTTCCTCCGCCGCGCGGCCCGCCAACAGCATCACCATGCGGTTCCCGAGCTCGGAGCGGGTGATGAGAAAGCGGTCCTCGGTCGGACGGGTGAGCGTATATCCCAGCGCGCCGATGGTGCGCGGGATGATCGAGACCTTGTGCACCGGATCGGCGCCGGGCAGACAGGCGGCGGCCAGCGCATGGCCCATCTCGTGCCAGGCCACGGTCTCGCGCTCGCGGGCGTTGAGCAGCCGCCCCTTTCGCTCCATCCCGGCCACGACGCGCTCCAGCGCGCAGGTGATATCCTCCATCGTCACGCGGCTGGCCCCGCGGCGCGTGGCGTGGATCGCCGCCTCGTTCACCAGATTGGCAAGCTCGGCCCCGGTAAAGCCCGGCGTCAGCCCCGCCACGGCATCGACATCGAGGCCGGGATCGACCTCGACCTTGCGCAAATGCACACGCACGATCGCCGCCCGCCCGGTCTTGTCGGGACGGTCCACCACCACCTGCCGGTCGAACCGGCCCGCCCGCATCAGCGCCGGGTCGAGTATTTCCGGCCGGTTGGTGGCCGCCAGAAGCACGATCCGCTCGCGCGGGTCGAACCCGTCAAGCTCGGCCAGAAGCTGGTTGAGCGTCTGTTCCTTTTCGTCATGCCCCCCGCCAAAGCCGCCTATGCTGCGCCGGCGGCCCAGCGCATCGAGCTCGTCGATGAAGATGATGCAGGGCGCGGCCTTGCGCGCCTGATCGAACAGATCGCGCACCCGCGCCGCGCCGACGCCCACGAACATCTCGACGAACTCGCTGCCCGAAATGGAAAAGAACGGCACCCCCGCCTCACCGGCGATGGCACGGGCAAACAGCGTCTTGCCGGTGCCCGGCGGTCCGACAAGCAGAATGCCCTTGGGGATGCGCGCGCCGAGGCGGCCGTATTTTTCGGGCTCCTTGAGGAAATCGACGATCTCCCTGAGTTCGGCCTTGGCCTCGTCCACACCGGCCACGTCGTCGAAGGTCACGCCGGTGTCGCGCTCGACATAGACCTTGGCGCGCGACTTGCCGATATTCATCATGCCGCCCATGCCCTGCCGCTCGATCATCCCGCGCAGGAAGAAACTCCATAGCGCGAAGATCAGCAGCACCGGCACCACCCAGGACAGCAGCGCGCTGAGGAAGGTGTTCTGCACCGTGCCGTCGAATTCCGCCCTGGAGCGTTCCAGCCGCTCCGTCAGGTCGGAAGGCACGATATTGGTTATGAAATGGGTGTTGCCGTCGATCGGTTCGCGATAGCGGCCCTCGATCTGCTCTGCGCGAACGGTGACCGAGGCGAGGCGATCCTGCTCGAGATACTCCAGAAACGTGCTGTAGGGGATGCGCTCGGTGACCGTCGCCTGCGAGACCCAGGATTGCACCAGCAGCAGCACCATGAATGCGGTAAGGAAATACCAAACCTGTATCGTCTGCTTCCTGTCCATGGCGGTGCGTTCGCTCCCTTGGGCGAGGTCCGATGCCGAGAACCAGACGGTTGCCCGTGCCTTGACGCCTTGCGTCGGCCTTGCTCGCCCGGGACAATAACACGGATCCTTGTCGAGTACCTGATCTGCGTCAAATAGGCATGCCAGCGTTCGCCAGCCGGCACAAGATTCGCAACGGTCGGGGTCTGCGTGATACGGACGGCCCTTGCCGATGGCGCGCAGCGGTGCGCCGGGCTGCCGGGCAGGCCGGACCCCGGCGACAATCGACGGACGAGGACCGGCCACGCCGGAACGCCGAAAACCGGCGGGCAAACCGCTTGTCCGAACTGATTTGCAAATATAACATCCGCGCAAGCTAATCTGCAAAGAAGAGGGCGTCACCATGGCCACGCGCAAACTCTATGCCGGGGTCAAGCTGCGCGAGACGCGGCAGCGGCTGGGGCTGACGCAAAAGGATTTCGCGGCCAGGCTGGGCGTGTCGCTGCCCTATCTCAACCAGATGGAGAACAACAACCGTCCGGTTTCGACCACGGTGGTGCTGGCGCTGGCGCGGGAATTCGGCTTTGACGTGACCGAGCTTTCCACCGGCGATGCCGAACGGCTGGTCTCTGACATGCGCGAGGCGCTCGCCGATCCGGTCTTTGGCGACGATCCGCCGCCCTTGGCCGATTTGCGGCTGGCGGCGTCGAATGCGCCGGCGCTGGCGCGCGCGTTTCTCGATCTTCACAGCGCCTATCGGCAGACCCATGAGCGGCTGGCGTCGCTGGACGAGGCCCTGGGGCGCGAGGATGCGCGCAGCCAGGCGAGTCCGTGGGACGAGGTGCGCGATTTTTTTCATTATTGCGACAACTATATCGACGCAGTGGACCACGCCGCCGAACGCTTTGCCGCAGGTGCGGGGCGCGGCGGGGTGGCGGGGCTGGCGATCGGGCGGCTGTCCGAAATGGGCATCAGCGTGACCGAGGCCGATACACCGATGCTGCGGCAATTCGACCGGGCCACCGGCACGCTCACCCTGTCGGTGCGCACGGCGCCCGAGACGCGGTGCTTTCAGCTTCTGTTGCAACTGGCGCTGCTCACGCAGGATCAGCTTCTGGAGGCGACGCTCGATTTCGCGCGGTTCCAGTCCGACGCCGCGCGCGCCATCGCCAAGATGGGGCTGGCCAATTACTTCGCCGGGGCCGCGCTCATGCCCTACGGCGCGTTTCTGGCCACGGCGCAGGAGGTGCGCCACGATCTGGAGGTGCTCGCGCTGCGCTTCGGGGCCTCGATCGAGCAGGTCTGTCACCGGCTCTCGACGCTGCAACGGCCCGGTGCCAAGGGTATTCCGTTCTTTTTCGTGCGGGTCGATCAGGCGGGCACGATCACCAAGCGCCATTCCGCCACGCGGCTGCAATTCGCGCGCTTCGGGGGCGCGTGCCCCTTGTGGAACGTGCATCGCGCGTTCGAGACGCCGGGGCGGTTCCTGCGCCAGCTGGCCGAGACGCCGGACGGCGTGCGCTATATCAGCCTTGCGCGCGACGTGTCGAAACCCGGCGGCAGTTTCGGCGCGCCGGTGCGGCGCTTTGCCATCGCGCTTGGCTGCGAGGTGCGCCACGCGGGCGATCTGGTCTATGCCGACGATCTCGACGTGAGCAATGCGCGTGCGTTCGAGCCGATCGGGATTTCGTGCCGCATCTGCGAGCGCGGCGAGTGTCACCAACGCTCGGTCCCGCCGCTGGAGCGGCGCTTGCAGGTGACGCCGGACGAGCGCGGGGTTCTGCCCTACCGGGTGGGCTGATCCTTGGTGATCGGTGCGAAATGTTCGGCGAGGCGCTGCCAGGCGGCATCATTGGCGGCGGCGAGCAGGATGCCTTCGGTCAGGCTCGTGTCATACGCGCGCCCGTCGAGCATCCGCGCCACGCCCCCCGCCTGACGGCAGATCAGCACGCCCGCCGCATGATCCCAAGGGTTGAGCTGACCCGAGAGCACGAAATCCACCGCCCCCTGCGCCAGCAGCCTGTATTCGTGACACGAGCAGCGCAGCGCGGTGAGCCGCGCCAGCGCCGGGATGAGCGGCGCAAGGCGTTCCTGCTGCGCCTTGGGCATCAGCGAGACATGGGCATAGCCCTGCATCTCGGCCAGTGCCTCGGTCGTGGCGGTGGCGATGGGGCGCTCGCAACCTGTGGCGGGGGCAAGGCGGGCGGGCGTGGTCTCGTCGGCGAGGATCCAGTCATCGGCGATGGGGTCATAGAGCAGGCCGAGAACCGGGCGGCCAAAGCGCGTCACCGCGATGATGACGCCGAAGAGCGCCAGGCCGTGAACGAAATTCCACGTCCCGTCCACCGGGTCGATGATGAAGGCAAGCTCTGCCCCGGCGGCCTTGTCGCGCAACGCGGGGTTCGCGGCCACGGCCTCTTCGCCGATGACGAGGGCATGGGGGAACAGCCGTTGCAGCCCGCGCGCGATCATCGCCTCGGCGGCGCGGTCGGCCTCGGTCACGAGGTCATGCGGCCCGGATTTGGTGTCGGCCTCGGCGCGGGTGATGGTGCGAAACCGCGGCAGGATCTCGGCGCGCGCGGCGCGCCGCACGAGATTGACGAGGGCCATCTGCTGCGCGGGGCTGAGCGGTGGCGAGAGCGGGATGGGCAGCGAATCGGTCATGGCCTCTCCTTTCGGTGTCGGGACGCAAGTGCCACCGCGGCGTGACGATTTCAACGCGACGTGCTGGCCCGAAGGCCGGGGGTTCCACCCCCGGACCCCCGGGATATTTGGGGCAAGATGAAAGGGCTATTCGCGGCCCCGCAACACGCGGGCGGGGCGGGTGGCGAGCGGCGCGATGGCATAGGCAAGCCCGGCAAGGAGCGTGACGGCGATGCCGCCCGCGACGATGGCGAGCGCGGAGGGCCAGATCACCGCAAAGGCCGTGTCCATCACGAAATGGCTGACCGCCCAGCCTGCGCCGATGCCGGCACCAAGCGCCACCAGCCCCGCCGCCGCGCCGAGGACAAGCGCGCGCAACGCAAGGCCCGCGAGAATGTGCGCGCGCGTGGCGCCCAGAACCTTGAGGATCGCGGCCTCGTAGCTGCGGGCGCGGCTGTCGGCGGCCGCCGCCCCGATGAGCACCAGAAAGCCGGTCAGAAGCGTGACCGAGGCCCCCCAGGACGTGGCCGAGGCGAGGCTTGCCAGGAGGTCGGTCACGCGCAAAAGCGCGTCGCGGACGTTGATGGCGGTGACGTTGGGGTAGCGGTCTGTGACGTCGCGCAGGATCGCCTCTTCGGCCTCGGGGCTGTCGGCATAGACCGTGGCGATGAAGGTATGGGGCGCGCCTGCCAGCGCAGAGGGGTTCATCAGCATGATGAAGCCCATTCCGACGCTGGAGAAATCCACCTCGCGCAGCGAAGTGATCGGCGCGGTGAAATCGCGCCCGAGAATGTTGACGGTGACTTCGTCGCCAAGACCAATACCCATTTCCGCGGCTTCCTCGGCGGCAAAGCTGATCTGCGGCGGGCCGTCGTATCCCTCGCCCCACCAGGTCCCGGCGGTGAGGTTGGTACGGGCGGGCAGCGCGCCTGCGTAGCTCACCGCGCGGTCGCCCTCGATGACCCAATGGCCGGGCGCGACCTCGCGCGCGGGGCGGTCATTGATGCGGGTGATGAAGCCGCGCAGCATCGGCGCTCGATCGACGCGGCTGACCTCTGGATCGGTGGCGAGGCGGTCGAGAAACCACGGCATCTGGTCCTTTTGCAGATCGACGAAGAAGAAGGAGGGCGCGCGTGCGGGCAGATCGCCTGCGATGGCGCGGCGCAGGTTGCCGTCGATCTGCCCCACGGCGGCGAGCACCGAAAGGCCCAGGCCGAGCGAGAGCATCACCGGCCCCGCCGTGCTGCCGGGGCCGCCGATCGCGCCGAGCGCCCAGCCGAGCGCGGGCCGCCCGACGAGGCGCGGGCGCAGCGCGCGCGCGGCGCGGATAACGACGAGGGCGGCGAGGGTTAAAGCCGCGAGTGCGGCGAGAATCCCGCCCGCCGTCCAGAGGGTGAGTCTGAGATTGCCGGAAAACGCCGCCGCCGTGGCGATGAGCAGCGCGAGGAGCGCAAGCGTCAGGGCGACCCATTGCCGGCCCGGCCAACCGTGGCCCGTGCCTGCGGCCTCGCGGTAAAGGGCGGCGGCGCGGACTTCGCGGGCGCGGGCGAGCGGCCAGAGGGTGAAGATGAGCACGCTCAGCACCGAGTAGAGCGCGGCCTCGACCATCGGCGCGGGGTAGAGGGAGAAGACCGCGGGCACCGGCAGGCGGGCCGAGATGAGCGGCCCGAGCGCCACCGGCACGCCCACGCCGAGAACGAGCCCGCCAAGGATGCCCAGGAGCGCAAGCACGCCCACCTGGAGGAAATAGGTCAGAAAGATGGTCTGCTGATCGGCGCCAAGCGTGCGCAGCGTGGCGATCACCTGCACCTTGGTGGCGAGATAGGCGCGCAGCGCCGCCGAGATGCCGACCCCGCCGACGGCGAGGCCCGACAGGCCGACAAGCACCAGGAACGCCCCCAGCCGGGTGACGAATTCGGCGACGCGCGGGCTGGCATTGCGGGCGTCGTTCCAGCGCGCGCCGGTGCCGTCAAGCTCGGCCCCGGCGCGGGCGGCAAGCGCGTCGAGATCGGCACCGTCGGGCAGGTCGAGCCGGTAGCGCGAAGTGAAGAGCGAGCCGGGCGCGAGCAGGCCCGACCCTGCGAGCGCCGTGCGCGCCACGATGGTTCGCGGCCCGAGACCAAAGCCCGCGCCCGTGGCGTCAGGCTCGCGGGTGATCAGCGCCATGAGGCGAAAGTCCTGATCGCCGAGGCGGAAAGTATCGCCCGGCGCGATGCCGAGGCGGTTGGCAAGCACCGGCTCGATCACCGCGCCGGGAAGGCCGTCCGCTCCGGCCAGAGCCGTGACAAGCGGCATGTCGGGGGCGAGGGCGACCTCACCCACCAGCGGATAGGCGCTGTCCACCGCCTTGACCTGCGTGAGTTCGCGCCGCCCGTCATCCGCCAGCGCCATGGAGCGGAAATCGGCGATCTCCGAGACTCGGCTGGCGTTCGTCTCCATCCAGGTGCGCTCAATGTCGTTGGCGAAGCGGTAGGTGAATTCAAGCTCTGCATCGCCGCCCAGAAGCTCTGCCCCCTGGGCGGCCAGCCCCGCGCGCACGCTCTCGCGCAGGGTGCCGACGGCGGCGATGGCGGCGACGCCAAGGATCACGCAGCCCAGAAAGATGCGAAAGCCCCGCAGCCCCCCGCGCAATTCGCGCCGTGCGAGCCGGGCCGCGATCCTGAGGCTCATGCCGCCGCCGCCGTCTCGATCCGCCCGTCGCGCAGCGCGATCACCCGGTCGCAGCGTGCGGCAAGCACCGGATCATGCGTGACCAGAACCAACGTCGCGCCGTGCCGGTCGCGCAGCTCGAAGAGCAGATCGACGATCATCGCGCCGGTGGTGCTGTCGAGATTGCCCGTGGGCTCGTCCGCGAGGATGAGCGCGGGGCGCGGGGCGGCGGCGCGGGCAAGCGCCACGCGCTGCTGCTCGCCGCCCGAAAGCTGCGAAGGGTAATGGGCCGCGCGGGTGGCCAGCCCCACGGTGGTGAGTTCCTCCAGCGCGCGGACGCGGGCGTCGGGGCGGCCGGCCAGCTCCAGCGGGATCGCCACGTTTTCAAGCGCCGTCATGGTCGGGATAAGGTGGAAGGACTGGAACACCACGCCGACATGCGCGCGCCTCAGCCGCGCCAGCGCATCCTCGTTCATCGCACCCAGGTCGTGGCCCATGGCGCGCACCGTTCCGCCTGTCGCGCGCTCCAGCCCGCCCATGAGCATCAGCAGCGAGGATTTGCCGGACCCCGAGGGGCCGACAAGCCCGACCGTCTCTCCGCTGTGGACATCGAGCGTGATCCCGTGAAGTATCTCGACGCGACCGGCATTGCCCTCGAGCGCAAGGCGCGCATCAATGAGGGACAGAAGGGGAGAGCTCATGGATTTGCGCCTGTTTTGCATTGGTTTTTGCATTGGTTTTCGGACATATGGGGCCGCCCGCTGGCTGGGCAAGGTGGCGGCATGTTTTCTGATGCTTGCCGGCCCCGCGATGGCGGGGGAAAGGGTCACGGTTCTGGCGCTTGGCGACAGTCTCACGCAGGGCTACGGGCTGCCCGAAGAGGCGGGATTCGTGCCGCAATTGCGCAGCTGGCTGGAAACGCGCGGCATCGCCGCAGAGGTGATCAACGGCGGCGTGTCGGGCGATACCACGGCGGGCGGGGCTGCGCGGGTGGCCTGGAGCCTGACACCGGCGGTGGACGCAATGATCGTGGCGCTTGGCGGCAATGACCTGTTGCGCGGGATCGACCCGGTGGAAAGCCGCGCCAATCTCGATGCGATCCTCACGGAGGCGGCGGCGCGAGACGTGCGGGTTCTGCTCGTGGGGCTGCGCGCGCCGGGCAATTACGGGGCGGACTACAAGGCCGCGTTCGACGCGATGTTCCCTGAACTTGCCGAGGCGCATGGCGCGCTGTATGCGCCGGATTTCTTTCAGGGCCTGGGAGAGGGCAGCCCCGCGGATTTGCAGGAGTTCTTTCAGCCCGACCGCATCCACCCGAATGCCCGGGGCGTGGCGCGAATCGTCGAGGGGCTGGGGCCGCATGTCGTGGCGCTGATCGAGGCGACCAAATGAAAACGGGCCCCGCAAGGGCCCGCCAGACTGCTGACAAACCCGGTCATTTTGGCCGGGTTTGTTTTCGCCTGACAGGAATTTGCGGGGGGTGCCCTCGTTTCACGCCGGCACTGGGTGGTTTAGGCAGGCTGCCATTGCGATTTTCTTGATGTTCTGGGCGGATGCCAGCAAGGTACAGTCGCGGCAGATCGCGGGGTCTGACTTGTAATGGCGGTAGCCCTGCCGGTCGGTCCGCGCGTATCCGAGCAACTGTCCCTACGGGCAGCGATACCCGTCCCGATCCACCTCATAGGCGAAGGCCTTCTTCGGGCAGGCCCCACTCCGCCAAAGGCGCAGCCTGATCCAGGGCATTCGACCATTGTCCTCGGACAATGTAAGGATGGCTCCTGCGGGGCAAAGGCTTTTCGGTTGGAGCTGGCATGATTTCGGTTGGAGCCATGCCGTATCTTGGGTGATGCGACCTGAACGAACTTGAAGACCATGAGCTCGCCGTTTTCTGCGACAGCGTCCCCTTGGTTCGCACGGTCCGGTGCCGGACGGTGCCAACCAATTGATCCGTCGTGCTTTCAAACCCGAAAAGTCTCTCGACTTTTACTGAAATTTCTTCAGGCAGGGCGCCGCTGCCGGGAAAGCTGCACCGCGAGAATCCCGGCCATGATCACCAGCACGCCGATCAGATCCCATAGCCGCAGCGCCTCGCCCAGCAGCGCCGCCGCGATAGCCACGCCGAAGAACGGGTTGAGGAAATGAAAGGTTGCGCCGCGCGTGGCCCCGATCCGCTCGACCAGCAGGAACCACACGAGCGTGGCGGCCAGCCCCGGAACGAGCGTGGTATAGACGAAGGCCGCCCCAAGCTGCCAGCTCCAGTCGATCACCAGAGGCTCGACGAACAGCCCCAGCGGCCCGACGATCGCCGCGCCCACGATCATCTGCAAGCCCACCACCATCAGGAAGTTCCCCCCCGAGGCAGCGCCCCGCACCGTGAGCGTGGCCAGGGCCAGCGCAAAGACCCCGACCACGCACATTGTGACCCCGTATAGGTCCATCCCGCCCTCTAGCCGCGCGCCCATGATGACCGTCACGCCCGCCAGCCCGGCGACCAGCCCGAGGACACCCGCCGGCCCGAGGCGCTCTCCCATGACCGCCCAGGCGAAGAACCCGACCAGAAGCGGCATGGTCGAGGCAATGATCGCCGCGAGCGAGGCCTCGATGGTCTGCATCGCCACGAAGTTCAGCCCGAGATAGAGCGCGTTCTGGCAGACCCCGAAGATGATCGTGGCGCGCCATTGCGGGCGCGTGAGCCGCCAGCTCTGCCCCAGCATCCATGCGATGGTGATGCCCAACAGCCCCGAGATGAGAAAGCGCAGGCCAAGCGCCGTCAGCGGCGGCGCGGCGGCGACTATGATCCGCGCCGAGGTGAAGGCCGAAGACCACATGACGGCAAAGGCCAGACCCATGCCAAGCGCGCGCAGATCCATGGCCGTCTCCTGCCCCTCAATCGCCCCAGGCGTAGTTGAAGCTCACGCTGATGCGGTCTTCCTCGCTCATGTTCATCGGCACCTCGTGGCGCAGCCAGGATTCCCACAGGAGCACGTCGCCCACCTGCGGTGTCACATAGACAAAGCCGCGCATCTCCTTCCGCGCGTCCTTGCAGCGGGGCGGGGCGGCCATCATCCGGGCCGAGCGCGGATCCTCGAGCTTGAGCGCCGAGGCCCCCTCGGGCATGGTCACATAGGTGGTGCCGGAGATCACCGAATGGGGGTGGATATGGCTCGAATGCATCCCCCCTTCGGGCAGGATGTTGATCCAGATATCCTCCAGCCGCAGCGCCTGCTCTCCAAGGTCAAACTCCAGGTCCCGCGCGAAATCCGCCACATGCGCGTCGAGCGCGCGGACCAGATCGGCAAAGATCGGAAACCGCCAGGGCAGGTCGGCAAGCGAGGCGTAGGAGGTATAGCCGGGATAGCCCTCGCTCTCGCACCAGGCCTGCCCGGCCTCGTCATCCTGGGCGATGGAATAGCACGACGCCTCAAGTTCCTGCGCGTCGATGGCGGGGCCGTGCGCGTTCAGACGGGCACGATAGAGGCGGGTCACGAAGAGCGAGTCGATCTCGGGCATGGGGCCGGTGTAGCGCAGCCGCGGAACGTGTCAACGACTTAGAGACAGTGGCTTTCGGACTTCAGGCCTGGTTCGGTTCGATTGGCTTTGGTGGATTGATCCAGACGGCGGTCGGGATCCGAGGCGGTTTTGGAGGTTTGTGGACGAAGCGTTCGGGTGTGCTCGGGAACGCAGCATCAGCGCCGTTGTCCTGGTCTTCATCGGCCCGCCGCGATCGGCGTGCAGTGTCAGCTGATCGCGCGGGACGGCATGTTTTTCCATCGCGTCGATGAACAGGGCCTTGAAGCGGGCAGCGCACTGGGCGTGCTCCAACCACCCGGCGGCTGAAGATGTCGAGGATGACATAGGTGTTCCATCCCGGATGATCACATTTCCCCTCGGCGCTCCGCATTTTTCATGGCGAGATCGGTTCTGAGGGAGTGCGGCGGGAGGGGGCGTTGACATGCTGATCCATCTTCACAGCCAAGCGA
>Ga0209024_1000055_pt1 | contig 263447 bp, 246 predicted proteins | sample AutmiccommunBRH5_FD_187380 | JGI IMG/M metagenome (GOLD analysis project Ga0209024, IMG submission 187380) | Deep subsurface microbial communities from Mt. Terri, Switzerland - Autotrophic microbial communities BRH/5 (SPAdes) (version 2) | ecosystem: Environmental > Aquatic > Deep subsurface >...
CGGTGATGCGCAAATACCTTACCGGGCTGTGGGCCTGCATGAAGACCGATACCCCGTTCGACTCGTCGAAGCTCTTCAAGCCGTCATGAGGCGGTCAGGGGGTTGACCGCCAACAGAGTATCTACGGAGCATCGCATTTTTTCATAAAATTCAGAGTGGCCATTGAAACGGTACCGGCCAGAGTGACTGCGAGGAGAAATCCTTTGCTGCCAGCAATTCGGCATAATTTTTCTGCAACAGCGGATGCCTCTCCTCCGGTGCAATATCCGCCAGCGGCTTCAGCACAAAGGCGTGCTTGAGAATTTCATCGCGCGGCAACTCAACGCCATCAATCACACCAACTGCATCACCATAGGTGAGAATGTCGATATCCAGTGTCCGGCTGGCAAATTTCTTTTCACCACGAGTGCGGCCGTGATCCGCCTCAATAGCGCGCAGCATTGCCGACAGTTCGCCCACAGAAAGTTCGGTATCAATGGCAACAACCAGATTAAGAAACGCCTCGCCGTCAAAACCGACCGCAGAGCTTTCATAGACCGGGCTCAGGAGCAACTGCGGAAAGTGCCGCGCCAACGCATCCAGACCGGAACGAATATTGTGTTCGCGATCGATGTTGGAACCGAAACTGAGGTAAACCCGTGTCATGCCTGTTTGTTGCCCCGCTCGATAATAATGCCAACGTCCTGCGAACCACGCAGGGCCCCCGGCTTGGAAACCCGCAGCCGCAACCAGGGCACGGCAAATTCATTCAGAACGATCTCCGCCACCCGCTCGGCCAGGGTTTCCACCAGCTGGAAATCGGATGCCTCGATAAAGCTGATCAAACGCTTGCCGACCGCCTTGTAATCAAGAGTGTCGTTGATCTGGTCGCTCGCCGCGGCACGGCGGATATCAGTGGCCATTTCCAGATCCAGACTGACGGTCTGGCGGATACGACGCTCCCAGTCGAAAATGCCTATCACGGTGGCTACTTTCAGATCACGGATGTAAACAATGTCCATATGTTGCCTCATTGCGTGGTCGGTAACCGGTCTGTCCGGCCGCTGTCACATCAAAATTCAGCGAACAGACACACGACGCTGGTAGCATTCTGCAATATCAGGTGGCTGTTCAGGCACAGCCAGTTCAGGCAGTCTCTGTGACGCCGAGGGACGGAGGATTATAGCCGGTGGATTTCGCCACATTACAGGCTCATGGCCTGATTACCGCGTTATTGTGCGTTGCCGCCTATCTCGGCGGCTCGATTTCCAGCGCCATTCTGGTCTGCCGGCTGTTCGGCCTGCCCGACCCGCGAACCGAAGGCTCGCACAACCCCGGCGCCACCAATGTCCTGCGCCTCGGTGGCAAACCGGCGGCGGCATTGACGCTGGCCGGCGATGTCCTGAAGGGGGTGATTCCGGTGCTGGTGGCAGTGCACTGGCTTGAGCTACCACTGCTGATTGCCGCACTGGCCGGCTGGTTTGCCTTTCTCGGCCATCTGTTTCCGGTGTTTTTCCGGTTTCAGGGCGGCAAGGGTGTGGCCACCGCCTTCGGCCTGCTGTTTGCCCTGCACTGGCCCACTGGCCTGGTCACCGGTGCGGTCTGGCTGGTGCTGTTCGCCATCCTGCGCATTTCCTCTCTGGCGTCGATGGCCGCGTTTCTGGTGATGCCGGTTGCCATCCTGTTCTGGCAACCGGAAACCCTGTGGCCGATGATCCTGCTCAGCGTGGCGCTGATCGGCCGGCATCACTCGAATATCCGCAAGCTGTTATCCGGCGAAGAGCTCGGCTTTCGCAAACCGAAAGCGTAGCAGCCGCCGATCGACGGCGAAGATCTTTCGCGGCCGATCGGCCGCTCCTACGATGGCGTTGTGCCCCTGCTGTAGGAGCCGTCGATCGACGGCGAAGATCTTTCGCGGCTGATCAGCCGCTCCTACCTGGGAGGGTGGAGTTCTGCCAGTGGCCAGCGCGGGCGCACGGCAATGCTGAGCGTTTCTGATTGCTCGCCTTTAGCTAGCCGGAGAGCCCCGGCGAAGGCAATCATGGCACCGTTGTCAGTGCAGTACTCCGGGCGCGGATAAAACACCCGGACATTTTTTTCCGCCAGCGCTTCGGCAAGACGCGCACGCAGGCGCTTGTTGGCACTGACGCCACCGGCCATGACCAGCGTTTTCTGCCCGGTCTGCTGCATCGCCCGACGGCACTTGATCACCAGCGTTTCCACCACCGCATCTTCAAACGCGCGGGCAATGTCGGCCACATCCTGCTCGCCGAGATTGCCGTCGGCGTCGCGGCAGGCCGTCATGGTATTCATGGCGAAAGTTTTCAGGCCGGAGAAACTGAAATCGAGCCCGGGGCGGTCGGTCATTGGTCGCGGAAAGGTGAAGCGGGCCGGATTACCTTTTTCGGCCAGCGCCGCAATACGCGGACCGCCAGGGTAGCCCAGCCCCATCATCTTGGCGACCTTGTCGAAGGCTTCGCCAGCGGCGTCATCAACCGATTCGCCCAGCGGCAGGTACTCACCCAGCGCTTTTGCTTCCAGCAGCAGGGTATGGCCGCCGCTGACCAGCAGGGCAACAAACGGAAACTGCGGCCCGCCCTCCTCCAGCAGCGGCGCCAGCAGATGGCCTTCCATATGGTGCACCGGCAACGCCGGCACGCCCCAGCCAAACGCCAGCGCCTGCGCAGTGGAGGCGCCGACCAGCAGGGCTCCGGCCAGCCCGGGGCCGGCGGTGTAGGCGACGCCATCAATCTGCCCGGCGGCCACGCCAGCCTCGTCCAGCACCTGACGGATCAGCGGCAACACCCGGCGGACATGGTCACGGCTGGCCAGCTCCGGCACCACGCCGCCATACAGGGCGTGCAGCTCGACCTGACTGAACAGGGCCTGACCGAGCAGGCCCCGGTCGGTGTCATACAGGGCGATGCCGGTCTCGTCACAGCTGGTTTCGATGCCAAGAATGATCATGATCGGGTGGGCGGCCTGCCGTCGGGGTAGATTCGGCCGGCAAGGATAGCCGGGTTTGCCGCCCCCATACAGAGTACCGCCAGAGTACCGCCAGGGTACCGCCCCGCCCGGCGGTCGTTTCCGCTGTTTGCATTCCTGTTGCGCTCGGGTAGAATGCGCGCCTCTTTGCCGGTACCCGGTGGTGTCGGCACATATTCAAGTACCCTTTGGAAGGTGATTGCGCATGCCGCAAGTGAAAGTCAAAGAAGGCGAACCGTTTGACGTCGCCCTGCGTCGTTTCAAGCGTTCCTGTGAAAAAGCCGGTGTTCTGGCTGAAGTGCGTCGTCGCGAGTTCTACGAGAAGCCGACCCAGGAGCGCAAGCGTAAGGCTGCTGCCGCGGTCAAGCGCCACCAGAAGAAGCTCCAGCGCGAGCAACTGAACCGCAAGCGTCTGTACTGATTTCCCGGAGCGGCCAATGAGCGCCCTCAAGGATCAGCTGACCAACGCGATGAAAGAGGCCATGCGGGCCAGGGATCAGCACCGGCTGACCGTAATCCGCATGGCTTTGGCGTCTCTGAAGCAGGTTGAAGTCGACGAGCGCATCGAGCTTGATGACACCCGCGTTCTGGCCATCCTCGACAAGCAGATCAAGCAGCGCATTGACGCCAGCACCCAGTTCCGCGATGCCGGCCGCACCGATCTTTCCGACAAGGAAGACATTGAAGCCGCCATCCTGCGCGAGTTCATGCCCGCCGCCCTGTCCCGAGACGAGATCAACGCCGCCATTGATGCTGCCATCGCCCAGGTTGGCGAAACCGGCATGCAGGCCATGGGCAAGGTCATGGCCATCCTCAAACCGCAACTGCAGGGCCGGGCTGATCTTGGCGCTGTCAGTGGTCTGGTCAAGCAGCGGTTGGTCTAACCCCTCTCTTTACTTCGTAAGCGGCATCGCAGTGAACTTCTCCGCCCCGGGCACCTGTCAGGGATGGCGGAGATGAGCTACAGGGATGTACTTGCCGCGTGTCCCGCGAGGGTGTCACTTCGAGAGAGGGCCGGGCAGATCACTGCCAAACCCTGCTCCGTCTTTCGCGGCCGATCGGCCGCTCCTACAAGAGACGACTTCGGTTACACTGCCGCTTCGATCACCACACCCGACACCCCATGGCCCGGATACCGGACAATTTTGTGCAGGACCTGCTCGCCCGTACTGACGTGGTGGAGCTGATCAATGCCCGGGTGCCACTGAAAAAAGCCGGCCGCAACTACATGGCCTGCTGCCCGTTCCATCAGGAAAAATCGCCGTCCTTCACCGTCGCCCCGGACAAGCAGTTTTATTACTGCTTCGGCTGCGGCGCCACCGGCAATGCGGTCGGCTTCCTGATGGACTACGAGCGCCTGTCCTTCCCGGAAGCGGTCAAGCAACTGGCCGATCGCGCCGGCGTGGAAGTGCCGCGCGAAGAAGACAACCGGCCACAGCAGAGCGCCGCGCAGAAAAGCGCCCTGCAGCAAACCTACGACCTGCTCAATCGCGCCGACCTGTTTTTCCGCCAGCAATTGAAAAGCGCCCCGGAGCGCAAGGTTGCCGTCGATTACCTGAAAGGTCGCGGCCTCAGCGGCGAGATCGCCGCCCGTTACGGGGTCGGCTTTGCCCCGCCCGGGTTCGACAACCTGATGACCGCGCTGTCACTTGACCAGACCGGCCTGCAGCGGGCCGAGGAAGCCGGCCTGCTGGTACGGCGCGAGGACACCGGCCGGGTCTACGACAAGTTCCGTGACCGGATCATGTTCCCGATCCGCGATAGCCGCGGCCGCACCATCGGCTTTGGCGGCCGGGTACTGGGCGATGGCAAACCGAAATACCTGAACTCACCGGAAACCCCGGTATTCCACAAGGGCCGCGAACTGTACGGCCTGTGGGAGTGGAAACAGAGCCGCGACAAGCACAGCCAGCTGTTCGTGGTCGAAGGCTATATGGACGTGATCGCACTGGCGCAGCACGGCATCGCCAATGCGGTGGCGACGCTCGGCACCGCCACCACCGGCGAGCATGCCGAAAAACTGTTCAAGCAGGTGGATGAAGTCGTGTTCTGCTTTGACGGCGATGAAGCCGGCCGCCGCGCTGCCTGGCGGGCGCTGGAGAACACCCTGCCGGTACTGGAAGACGGCAAGCAGGCCCGCTTCCTGTTCCTGCCCGATGGCGAAGACCCGGACACCCTGGTGCGCCAACAGGGCCGCGAAGCCCTGCTGGCCATGGCCGCGGAAGCCCCCGGGCTGGCCGAATATCTGTTCCGCCACCTGTCCGAAGGCCTCAACGTCAACAGCGTCGATGGACGCGCCCGGCTGGCCCGGCTGGCCCTGCCGCTGATTCGCCTGCCGCGCGGCGAGTTCTACCGCAGCCTGCTGCGCAAGGAGCTGGCCAGCCTGACCCGGCTGGATGAATCCGAGCTGGCAATGCTGGCCAGCGACCCGGAACCGGTCGCCCACGCCAGCTTTGCGCAGGAACCACCGGACCATGACGGCCCGCCGGCCTGGCTCGATGCCGAGCCGGCCTACCCGGAAACCCGCCCGCGCCAGCGAGGGCGGACACCGCAGCGGGCCGCGCCGGAGCGACGCCTGCGCCTGTCGCTGGTCGAACGGCTGCTACTGATCCTGATCCAGCACCCGGGCGTGCTGAAGGGCTGCCCGCTGCCGGCCGGGGTTGAGGAACTGGACGAGCCGCAGATGGATGTGCTGGTGCAAGTTATTGATCTGCTTACCGAACAGCCGGATCTGCCCGGTCCGGCCCTGCTTGGCGGGCTGATGGCAATGGATCAGGGCGAACTGATTGCCGAGGTGATCCGCCAGTCCGAACAGGTCCCGGCCAGCGAGGAAGCGGCCCTGAATGACTGGCGCGGCGGCGTCACCGAGCTGGAAATCCGCTGGCTGGAATGGTCACTGGATCAGGCCCGCCATGCCCCGCAGCCGGATATCCACCGGCTGGCGGCGCTGAGCAGGCAATTGTCCGACGCCAGGCAGCATCAGCGCCGTCGGCTCGACTGATCCTGACAGCCCGCTGGCAGCAAACTCCATTCCCGCCTATAATGCGCGGTTTTCAGCACCCCGAGGGGAACGGCTCACTCGCCCCGAGGTCAGTGCTGCCACCCCTCTGTTCTCACAGGCATAATTCATGGCATCCGAGAAAGAGCAGCAACAATCCCAGCTGAAACTGTTGATCACCCTTGGCAAGGAACAGGGTTACCTGACCTATGCCGAAGTGAACGACCATCTGCCGGATTCGATTACCGACACCGATCAGGTCGAAGACATCATCCAGATGATCAACGATATGGGCATCCCGGTGGTCGAAAAGGCCTCCGATGCCGAACAGTTGCTGATGGACGAAAGTCCGGACAGTGGTGACGAAGTCGCCGCCGAAGAAGCTGCTGCAGTACTGGCTGCCGTAGAAAACGAACCGGGCCGTACTACTGACCCGGTGCGCATGTACATGCGCGAGATGGGCACCGTTGAGCTGCTCACCCGCGAAGGTGAAATCGAAATCGCCAAGCGCATTGAAGAAGGCATCCGTGAAGTCATGCACGCGATGGCCTTCTGGCCCGGTTCGGTGGATGCCGTGGTCGCCGAGTTCGACCGTGTCGCCACCGAAGAGCGACGCCTGTCCGATATTATTGCCGGCTATCTTGACCCGAATGATGACGGCGCTGCTGCCACCACCACCGGCAATAATAACAACAGCGACGAGCCATCGTTTGCCGCCAAGGCCAAAGCCAAGGCCGCCGCCGCTGCTGAAGAAACTGATGACGACTCTGACAGCGACGATGATTCCGATGAAGATGACGGCAGCCTGGATCCGGTACTGGCTGCAGAACGCTTCAACGAGCTGAAAAGCCGTCTGGAAAAACTGCAGAAATCACTGAAGCGCAACGGCCGTGACCACAGCAGCAGCGCCAAGGCGCTGGAAGCAATGGCCGAACATTTCACCCTGTTCAAGCTGGTGCCACGCATTTATGACGAGCTGCTGCGTCAGGTACGTAACAATCTGGACAGCGTGCGCAAGATGGAAAAGGAAATCATGCTCACTGCGGTCAAGCGCGGTCGCATGCCACGCGCCGATTTCATCTCTACATTCCCGGGCAATGAATCGAATCTGAACTGGCTCGACGACGTTACCAGCAGCAAGAAGTCCAAAGCCTGGGCAGACAGCCTGAAGGCCGTTCGCGATGATATCGAACGCGCCCAACGTCGCGTTCAGCAGATGGAAGAAAAGTTCGGCATGTCGATTTCCGAGATCAAGGAAATCAACCGCCGCATCTCTATCGGCGAAGCCAAGGCGCGTCGCGCCAAGAAAGAAATGGTCGAGGCCAACCTGCGTCTGGTGATCTCGATTGCGAAGAAATACACCAACCGTGGTCTGCAATTCCTCGACCTGATTCAGGAAGGCAACATCGGCCTGATGAAAGCGGTGGACAAGTTCGAATATCGCCGCGGTTACAAGTTCTCGACCTACGCCACCTGGTGGATTCGCCAGGCCATTACCCGGTCGATTGCTGATCAGGCCCGCACCATCCGTATTCCGGTACACATGATCGAAACCATCAACAAGATCAACCGGGTGCAGCGGCAAATGCTGCAGGAGATGGGCCGCGAGCCGACCCCGGAAGAACTGGGCATACGCCTGGAAATGCCGGAGGACAAGGTTCGCAAGGTGCTGAAAATCGCCAAGGAGCCGATCTCCATGGAAACGCCGATCGGTGACGACGAAGATTCCAGCCTCGGTGATTTTATTGAAGACGGCACCATCGAGTCGCCGATTGACCGGGCCACCATGATCGGCCTGGAAGAAGCCACCCGCGAAGTGCTGGCCAACCTGACCGGCCGCGAAGCGAAAGTGCTGCGCATGCGTTTCGGCATCGACATGAACACCGATCACACGCTGGAAGAAGTCGGCAAGCAGTTCGACGTCACCCGCGAGCGGATCCGTCAGATCGAAGCCAAGGCGCTGCGCAAGCTGCGTCACCCGTCGCGCTCGGAACACCTGCGCAGCTTCCTCGACGGTGACAACTGATGTAGGAGCGGCCGACCGGCCGCGAATCTCTTAACGACAATCGCGGCCGGTCGGCCGCTCCTACTGCAAGCTAACGGTACTCCCGGAGCACCGTCTCCAGAAAAAAACCGGCCCGCCAGGGTCGGTGTCCCTTTCGGGCCTATAGCTCAATTGGTTAGAGCAGCGGACTCATAATCCGTTGGTTGCAGGTTCAAGTCCTGCTGGGCCCACCAATCCAGTCACTCCAAATGAGATTCACTTGCATTTAGAGGGTGCCGCCCTCAGAATGCCCATCCCGTTTTTCCCGTTCCGATTGAGGTCCACATGTCCCTGATGCTTCCCGACTGGCTTGCCAATGGTGGTCCGGTGATGTGGCTGCTGCTGGCGCTGTCGCTGGCTGCCAGTGCCGTGATCGTCGCCAAGCTGATCCAGTTTGCGTTGCGGCGGCCGCTGGCAGCGGGCAATGGTGACGCCGTGCTGGCCCTGCTGGCCCATGGTCAGGCCGAGCAGGCCAGCGCCACCGCCGGGGAAGGCAAGGACCCGCTCAGCCGGACGCTGGCCGCCGCGCTGGCGCTGAACGATGGCTGGGAGGAGGAAGCGTTGCGTCAGGCCCGGGAGCAGATCGAGTCACTGCGTGGCGGCATGCGGGCACTGGAGCTGATCGCCGCCGTTGCCCCGCTGCTTGGCCTGCTCGGTACCGTGTTCGGCATGATCGAAGCCTTCCGGGCGCTGGAACAGGCCGGCTCCCAGGTTGATCCGGCGCTGCTGTCCGGCGGTATCTGGGAAGCGCTGCTGACCACCGCCGCCGGCCTGAGTGTTGCCATTCCGGCACTGGCCGCATTCCACTGGTTCGACCGGACTCTGGAGCGGCTGCGCTTCCTGCTGGAAGACCGGCTCGCCCGCCTGGCTCGCCTGCGCTGAGCTGTCGTCATGCGCATTGACCTGCCGGCTCGCAAACCCGCCAGCATTGGCCTGACCCCGCTGATTGATGTGGTGTTTATCCTGCTGGTGTTTTTCATGCTGGCGACCCGCTTTATTGATCTGGCCAGACAGCCGCTGTCGGTAGCGGTCACCGGCGAGCCGCGCCCGGCGGATGAGCAGGTGCTGTTTATCCGTGTGCTGGACGAGTCCCTGATCGAACTGAATGGCGAGCGCCTGACCCTGGACCAGGCCGCTGAGAACCTGGCCAGGCAGGCGCCGCAACCGGTGTACGTCGATAGCGACGGCGAGGCCTCGCTGCAGGCCGTGCTGCGGGTCACCGACCTGCTGCAGGCCAGCGGCCAGGCCGAAGTGCATCTGGAACTACTGCCGTGAGCCGCTTTTCCATGCAGGACGAGCAGCGCCGCCGCCCCGATATCGAGCCGGTACTGCCGTTGATCAATGTGGTGTTCCTGCTGCTGATCTTCTTTATGGTCGCCGGCCATCTGGCACCCGGGCTGCCGGCCAATGTCACCCCGCCGGAAAGCACCGCCGCCATGGCCGACAGCGACGAACCGATCCGGCTGGTGGTGGACCAGCATGGCAACCTGTTCTGGCAGGATGAACCGATGGCGATTGCCGACATGCCGGACCGCCTCGACGGCCTGCGCAAGGACCGCCCGGTACAGCTGCTGACCGATGGCAAGATTCCGGTGGTGCTGCTGCGACCGGCACTGGAAGGGCTGCGCAACGCCGGCATCACCGAGGTCCTGCTGGTGACCCGGAGCGCGCCATGAGCCCGGCCCAGAAACTGGCCGCCATGGTCATTGCCGTGCTGTTGCACGCTCCACTGTTCTGGCAAGTTAGTGAGGGCTTGCAACGCGGCCAGGCTACTGAAGGCAAGGCAACGCAGTCCGGCATCACCCTGAAACTGGCCGCCCGGCCGGCACCGGCACCGGCTGCACCGGTCAGCCCGCCGAAAGTGCTGCCGGTGGCGCCGGACAGGCCGAAGCCGGCGGCCAAGGCCAAGCCAGCCCCGCAACCCCGGCCGGAACCGGAACCGGCCCCGACAGCGGCGGTCACCCGGGAAAGCTCTGACAGCACGGATGAGGAAGATGATGCCAGCGCCGCTACCAGCGCCAGCGGTGGTCAGGTCATGGGGCTGGCAGGCGCCTCGGATCAGGGCGCCAGCGACAGCGAGATGGAGCGCTACCTCGGCATCATCCAGAGCCGGATCCAGCGGCTGAAAGAGTATCCGGCGCAGGCGCGGCTGCGCGGTCAGGAAGGCACCGTCGAAGTCAGCTTTGCCGTTGGTGCCAACGGGGCCATCGAGAACTTCCGCATTGTCCGAAGCTCCGGCAGCGCCCTGCTCGACCGTGCCGTCGAGCGTCTGTTCAGCCGGTTACGCCTGCCCCCTCCCGATCAGGAACTGCTGCCTCAGCTGGCCTCCCTGAACCTGCCAGTGCTGTTCGAATTGAGCGGCCTTTAACGTCCGTCGCCATCCCGGACCGCTCACACTACGCTTCTTCACTGCAGTTGAATCTTTGACAGAAATCCCGGTCTTTCTTCCGGACATTATTTTGCTATGATCCCGGCATGGGAAGAACAATGACTAGTATCAGAACATTACTCGCAATATCTATCACAGCGGTAAGCATGGTGTGTATTGCCGAGGATGGTGCCGACACTCTGATAAATCGCGTCTATGCCAATGGCGGTGACTCCCTGTACTGTCAAGTTCCCTTCTCTAGCGATGACCGCAGCACCCGCGTCGACTCCCTGTATGGCAGCCACCTGATTATGCGTCATTTCAATTGCATCACCGCGCGCCAGTGCGACAAAAAGCCGGCCTACGCAGCGATCGCCAACGACCTGCATAATCTTTACCCGATCCAGCGCAGTGTCGAAATCGATCGTCGTGGCAGCCAGTTTGGCGACCTGCCACCGGACAGCAATCAGTCAGATTGCGGCTACAAAATCTCTTTCCAGATTTTCGAGCCACCGGATCATGCCAAAGGCAATGTCGCCCGGGCAGTCCTGTATATGCACAAGCAACACAACCTGCCATTGGTAGGTACGCTGGAGATGTATCAGCGCTGGCATCGCCTGGACCCACCGGACGCCGCTGAAAAGGCTCGCAATAACGACATCGCCCGGATTCAGGGCAACCGCAATACCTACATTGACAATCCGGACCTGGTCGACAGGCTAAGCAATCTTGGTCGTTGACCGGCCAGTAAAAGCCGGCTTGTAGCCCACTTCTTATTGTCTGGCACCACCCGTCAGAACGCTGCCACCGGCAAACTCATCATGGTGTCACTGCCGGCGCGCACCTGCTCGGCCAATGCCTTCGCCTTCGGCAACAGACGCTCGAAGTAAAACCGGCCGGTGATCAGCTTGGCGGACTGCAGCGGCTGATCCGGACTCTGCGCCGCCACCGCCATCATCCGCGCCCACAACCAGGCGTAAACCACATAGCCGAACACATCCAGGTATTCGCAGGCAGAGGCATTGATCGCGTTCGGATCCTTGCCGGCCTGAGCCAGCAGGTCAGCGGTCAGCGACTCAAGCAAATCAAGTGATTCAGCCAGCTGATCGAGCTGCTGGCCAATCGCGGCGACATTACGGCTGGCGGACAACCACGCGCGCGCATCAGCAAGGAATGCCTGCACCGACTTGCCGCCGTTGCGGGCCACTTTACGGCCGGCCAGATCCAGCGCCTGAATGCCGTTGGTGCCTTCGTAAATCTGGGCAATACGGGCATCACGGACAAACTGCTCCATGCCCCACTCACGGATATAACCATGGCCGCCGAATACCTGCTGGCCAATTACGCAGGTTTCCAGACCACGATCCGTGAAAAAAGCCTTGGCCACCGGTGTCAGCAGCGCCACACGGTCTGCCGCTTTGGCTGTTGCCGCAGCATCTGCGCCGAACTTGACGGTATCGAGCTGCAGGCCGAGATAGGCTGCCAATGCCCGACCGCCTTCGTTCAGCGCCCGCATGGTCAGCAGCATTCGGCGCACGTCGCCATGGTGAATAATCGGGTCCGCATTACCACCAGCATTCTTGACACCATCGGCAGCACGGCCCTGCAGGCGATCTTTTGCGTACGCCACGGCGCTCTGGTAACTCGCCTCTCCGAGGCCCGTGCCCTGCAAACCGATCGACAGACGCTCGTAGTTCATCATGGTGAACATGGCGGCGAGGCCCTGATTTTCCTCGCCAACCAGCCAGCCCCTGGCGTCGTCAAAGTTCAGCACGCAGGTGGCAGAGCCCTTGATGCCCATCTTGTGCTCGATCGAGCCGCACTTGACGCCGTTACGCTCGCCGACATTGCCGCTGGCATCGGGCAGGAACTTCGGCACCAGAAACAGGGAAATACCTTTCGAACCTTCCGGTGCGCCAGGCAGTTTCGCCAGTACCAGATGAATGATGTTGCTGGTCAGATCGTGCTCGCCACCGGTGATAAAAATCTTGGTGCCGGAAACCTGGAAGCTGCCATCGCCATTCGGTACCGCTTTGGTACGCAGGATGCCAAGATCGGTACCACAATGCGGCTCGGTCAGGCACATGGTGCCGGCCCATTCACCGCTGTATATCTTCGGCAGGTACAGGTCCTTCAGCTCGTCACTGGCGTGCGCATCCAGACACAGGGTGGCGCCATTGGATAGCAGCGGATACAGGGCGAATGACGAGTTGGCGGCATGAATCATTTCTTCGAACAGCACCGACAGGCTCTTCGGCATGCCCTGGCCACCATAGGCCGGGTTGCCGGCCAGCGCGGTCCAGCCATTTTCAGCAAAGGTCTTGTAGGCTTCCCTGAAGCCCTTCGGCGCGGTCACCACGCCATCATTCCACTGGCAACCTTCTTCATCGCCGGAACGGTTCAGCGGCAACAGCAGTCCTTCAACCATCTTGCCGGCTTCTTCCAGAATGGCGTCGGCGAGATCGCGGGTGACTTCCGCCGTTGCCGGCATCGACGCCCACAGCTTCTCGGCTTCGAAAACATCATTCAGGACAAAACGCATATCGTCGAGCGGTGCTTTATAAGTCGCCATGCTGTTCTCCATGTTTTGCACCACAACTGCGGTGCACGACATTGGCAAGGTGTGGATCAGAACGCGAAGTGCGCTTCGTCCAGCTCCATAATGCACTCCAGACCACCCTCGATGGCCAGCTTGTGGCTGGCGGTACGCGGCAGCAGGCGCTTGAAGTAGAAGCGTGCAGTGCTGATTTTTGCCTTGTAGAAATCCTCGTCGCCCTTGCCGGCGGCCAGCGCCTCCTGAGCCACGCCGGCCATCTGTGCCCACAGGTAGCCGGTGACCACATAGCCGGAATACATCAGGTAGTCCACCGCTGCAGCGCCGACATTTTCCGGGTTCTGCATGGCTTTCATACCGATCGCCATGGTCATGTCGGACCATTCCTTGTTCAGGCTGACCAGCGGCGCTACAAACTCCTGCAGCTCGGCCTTGTCAGCATTGGCTTCGCAGAATTTGTGCATCAGTTTGGTAAAGCGACGCAGGGATGCGCCCTGGGTCTGCAGCACTTTACGGCCGAGCAGGTCCAGCGCCTGAATACCGGTGGTGCCTTCGTACAGGGTGGAGATACGGGCATCACGCACGTTTTGCTCCATGCCCCACTCACGGATAAAGCCGTGACCACCATAGATCTGCACGCCATGGTTGGCAGCCTCCAGACCAACTTCGGTCAGGAACGCCTTGGCAATCGGCGTGATAAACGCCATCAGCTCATCCGCTTCCTTACGCTCCTCTTCGGTCTTGGCCAACTTGACGGTGTCACCCATCATCGATGCCCAGTAAACCAGCGCACGGCCACCCTCAGCGAACGCCTTGGTGGTCAGCAGCATGCGGCGCACGTCCGGGTGCACGATAATCGGATCGGCCGGGCCGTTCGGATTTTTCGGGCCGGACAAGGCGCGCATGGCGAGCCGCTCGCGAGCATAACGCAGGCCACCCTGGAAGCCGGCTTCGGCATGGGCCACCCCCTGAATCGCAGTACCCAGACGGGCAAAGTTCATAAAGGTGAACATGCAGTTCAGACCGCGGTTTTCCGGGCCGATCAGGAAACCGGTGGCACCGTCAAAATTCATCACGCAAGTGGCCGATGCCTTGATGCCCATCTTGTGCTCGATGGAACCACAGGTTACGCCGTTATGTGCACCCGGTGCACCGTCTGCACCAACCATAAACTTCGGCACGATAAACAGGGAGATGCCCTTGGTGCCTTCCGGCGCGCCCGGCAAACGAGCCAGTACGATGTGGACGATGTTGTCGGCCATATCGTGCTCACCGGCGGAAATGAAAATCTTGGTACCGGTAATCTTGTAGCTGCCGTCTGCCTGCGGCTCCGCTTTGGTTTTCAGCAAACCAAGATCAGAACCACAGTGCGGCTCGGTCAAACACATGGTGCCGGTCCACTCGCCACTGATCAGTCTGGGCAGATAGGTGTTCTGCTGCTCCTCGGTGCCGTGTTCTTCGATGGTGGCCACGGCGCCATGGGACAGGCCCGGGTACATGCTCCAGGACCAGTTGGCGGTGCCGATCATTTCAGTAATGGCGATACCGGCAGAGCCGGGCAGCCCCTGACCACCAAACTTCTCGTCACCACCCATGGCCGGCCAGCCACCTTCAACATACTTGGCGTAGGCTTCCTTGAAGCCCTTTGGCGTGGTGACAACGCCGTCACGCCACTGGCAGCCTTCCTCGTCACCGGAGCGGTTCAGCGGAGCCAGCTCGTTCTCGGAAAACCTGGCGCCTTCCTCGAGGAATGCATTGATCAACTCGCTGTTCACTTCATCCAGACCCAGCTTCTGATAGTGGCCATCCAGGCCCAGCACTTCGTTCAGGATAAAACGCATGTCGCGCACGGGAGCTTTGTATTGAGTCATGATCCACCTCCAGAAATGGGTCGCCAGCACCGCTGATATGTTGTTCGGGAGCCGGAATCGGGGGGCAAGTCTAGCGCCACCGTGCCGGCAGTCCCAGCACGTTGCGTGACCACAGGGTCAAACGACCTTTTGCATCTTGTTTCGTGGCATAATCCGGCCACTCTCGTGAACAGGCGGTAAAAAGGAGCCTGCACCATGCTCGACAAGGAACTGCTGGAAATTCTGGTTTGCCCGGTCAGCAAAGCACCGCTGATCTGGCGCGAGGACGCCAATGAGTTGGTCTGCAAGGCCAGCGGTCTGGCCTACCCGATCCGTGATGGCATCCCGGTGCTGCTCGAAGAGGAAGCACGCAGTCTGTCCGACGAGGAACTGCGAGGCCTGTGAGGTACGCCCTGCTAATGCTGCTGCTGGCGGCGCTGCCGCTCTGCGCTGAAGTCGCTCCGGCCACCGGGCCAGCAGTTGAAGGTGCCGATGCGGGCGATAACGAGGCAACACAACGATATAACGACTGTCTGCTCGAAGCGCTGCGCAGGGCGCCACCGGATGCCTCGGCATCAACCGTCATCCTCTGGTGTGACCCGGGCTCACAGACCCAGCAGCAACGCAACGAGCATGCCTTGCGCGGCCGACTGGCATTGGAAAAAATCAGCCAGCACAACCCTTTTGTGCTGACTCCGCACCGGCGTAACTATCTGCTGCCGTTCAGCTACTGGAGCAATCCGCGCAGCAACAACCCGCAGATTGCTGATGAAGACCTGCAGAATCAGGAAGTGAAGTTTCAGGTGTCACTGAAAACGCCGCTACTTGACGATTTCTGGTATGACGCAACGCTGTACTTCTCTGTCACTGCGGTGTCCTGGTGGCAACTGTACAATCAGGACCGTTCCCGACCGTTCCGGGAAACCAACTATGAACCGGAGCTGTTTGTTGCCCGTCCGGTAAACTGGCAATTCGGCCCGATAGATTCGGAACTGATCACGTTTGGTTACTGGCACCAGTCCAACGGTCGTGACGTGCCGGTATCACGCAGCTGGGACCGCCTGTTTGTCAGCTATGTTTTTCGTACCGGCAGCTGGTATGTTTCACTGAAACCCTGGTGGCGGATTCCCGAGGATGACGACTACCCGATAACCAGCCCGAAGCGCGATGACAATCCGGATATCGAACGCTATCTCGGCCATTTCGACCTGAATATCATCAAGCCGATGGGCAATCATGTGCTGGAACTGCTACTACGCAACAACCTGCGTACGCATGAAAACAAGGGCAGTGCCCAGATTGACTATTCCTTCCCGATCAACAGCCGCTTCAAGGGGCTGTTGCAGGGATTCACCGGTTATGGCGACTCCCTGATCAACTACAACGATTATGAAAACCGGATCTCGGTCGGCATCTTGCTGACGGATACCTTCTGATCAATACCAGACACTGAACAGCAGCTGGCTGACCAGTGCAGAAAAGCCGTACAACGGTTCTTCCCCGGCCACCGGCACGGCAACCCGGATATCGCGAAAATCATCATACTCGAAACGATAATGATCCAGCGACAGTCGCACCAGAAAACGGTCTGCGTGCTTCCAGCGCCCTTTGAAAAAAGTATAGCCAGCCGCCACACCAAATGACGTGGAAGTAAAAGTGCTCAGCTCCTTGTCACGGGCAAGGAAGTTCTGGGCATCCTGAAACGGGAAAAGATCGCTGTAGAAATCTGCGGCGGTCTGGTCGTAGTAGCGGACGCGAAATTCAAGCTCCCACTTTTCCTGCCAGGGTTGCACCAGCACCAGCCCCCAGTCACGAGACCCCACGCCCCAACTGTCCGAGTACCAACGGTGCTCAAAGTGCAGACCGGCACGCCAGGGCAGATAGTAACTGGCCCGAATTGCCGTTGCCTCACTGCTGCGAGTCTCCGGGTAAACTTCGGACTGAAAAGAGTAACCACTACCAAACCGATAGCGCACCGAGCGGTACGGATTATTCAGATAGCCCTCATCACTGACGAACTCGTGACTGAACGCCATGAGCAAGTTACGCGTTAGCACCTGCGTTACACCAATGCGATACTGCTGCCGCATGGCCTCTTCTTCAAAACCCGGATCATCGCTGCGACGTACGGTGTCATCTCCACGGGCATAGCCAAGGCTAAGCGTGGTCAGATCGCCAAAGAAATCCTGACTGGCACCGAAACTGATATTGCGGGCGGAATAATCGCTTTCATCACTCTGCGTCCATTTAAGCGAGTAGATCGCCTTGCCGGCCAGATAATCGGTGCCGAAGGAATATTCATCACGCTCTTCGGTGTAGGGGCTGGCGGTGGTGACAACATCAATGGACGCTGCGGACACCTTGTCCGCATAGTAATTGGCGCTGAAGGAAACACGCTCGGCAATATTCTTGCGCACCAGTATTGACGGGCCATCAATGGTCATACCGCCACCTTCGTAGCGGTGATAAAGGGCGTCAGCGCGCTCCTCGGGTAATACCGCAGCATTCGCCCAGACCGGCAGCAAAAGCAGTACGAACAAACTTTTCAGTTGCATCCGCAACCACCCCCACTACCACCTTCCGCGCCGCGGGCGCCTTCACGGGCCTGATGCACATGATGCTGATAGGCCGATGATGCCGGATGACGATCCATCGCCATCACCGGGTCTGCCAACCGCGCCCGCTCATAGGGTTTGATCCAGGGCCTGGGCGCGCAGCCTGCGCTCAACAGGCAAATCAGCAGCAGGGTGATTCTCATTCCAGCACCAGCGCCTTGATCTGGTCGCGATACATATCCTCGAACCCGGGCCGGTAAGCCCGATGCAGATGGCGCAGATTACCGTCGCGATCAATCAGAATCGTTGTTGGCATGGCATCGACGTTGTACAGCTTGCTGACACTGCCGGACGGATCAAACAGGATCGGGAAGCTGACCGGGATTTGCGCCAACAGTTTCTCCGCCAGCGCCTGCTTCTCATCGACGTTGATGCCGAGAAGGGTAAATCCGTAATCGACATATTCTTTATGAATGGCTTCCAGATGCGGCATTTCCTGACGACAGGGGCCACACCAGGATGCCCAGAAATTAATCATTACTACCTGACCCTGAAGCTCGGACAGACGGACGTTTTTTCCATCCTTGCTCTTCAGGGTGAAATCCGGTGCAGGACCAGACACGTCAGCGGCAAGCACCGCTGCGCTGAACACCAGGGTCGCCGCCATCATTACCACACTCTTCGCCACTTCACGCCACATCCGCTCTCTCCTGTCACTCAAAACCCCGTAGGAGCGGCCGAGCGGCCGCGATATGTTCTGAAGAAATCGCGGCCGCTCGGCCGCTCCTACAACAAGATAAATCAGGCTTCAGAAAAATCCGCCCAGACCGAAACTCCATTCAAGGTTGTTGGTTACCTCATCGCTACCGAACAGATCCAGCTCGAACATATGATTGCGCATTTCCATGCGCAAATTCAGCCAGTCGGTGAGCAACAACCGGTAGCCCATGCCGGCATTCAGGGTGAAGTGACTATCACCGGCAAAGTCGGTGCTGCCAGCGCCGCCAACCAGATACAAACCATTACTGAATGCCCTGTGCCGACCGGCAAATGCCTCACCCGGAAGAATGGTGTAACCCACCGACAGGTTGTAATAGCGCAACAGCCGCTCGTCGCTGGACAGCAGCTGAACGCCGCCGCCCAGCTTCTCGAAGCTGGTTTCCCCGGTTTTCGCCTGAGCCACTGACAACTCGAAAAAAATATCTTCAGACACATGCCATGCAGCCCGCGCCCCGAATACCGGTGGCGTGTTGAAGTTGTCCACCGCCAGCAGGCCTGCATACAGGCCCAGCTCGATATTCTCGCTATCAATCTGCGACTCGCGAATCTGCCTGCGCTCGATCCGCGGATCAATCAGGGTTGCCTCATCCTGCTCTGCCGCCGGCACTGCCGCCGGCAGTATCAGCAGCATCAAGCTCAGAACAGTACGCTGAATCCGGTTCGCCATTCTTCAAACTCGTCGTTGTTGTTGTCCGTGGTCAGGACCACATAATTACGGTACTCGGTTCGCAGCAGGAATTCGCGGGTCAGGTACACCCGCAAACCTGCTCCGGCATGTACGCCACGTTCACTGCGGATCTCGGATTGCACCAGCACCGTTCTCGGCTCCACCCTTACATCTCCAACGCCGATCAGCACGTAGGGCGAGATCCGCCAACGCGGATACAGGTGATGCTGAAGCCCCAGATTGATCAGCCGGGTGCTGGCAAAACTGCCAGCTGCCTCGGTCCACATCAGATCCAGCTGCAGGTTTTCGGTAAAGGCATAGCCGCCGTGTACGGTCAGGGAAGTGATGTTATCGAGCTCACCAACCATGACACCGACCTCACCATGGGGGCGAAAAAAATCCTCCAGCGTACGCTCTTCCAACGCCACGTAACTGCCTGTTTCATCCAGCGTTCTTGCCAATTGCTGACGATGTACCCAGCCCTCCTGACCACGGGGACTGCGCACCTTGATCCATTGCGTACGACGCTTGATCAGGGTAATCCAGGCGCCCTCTTCCACCACATGAAAAACCGGGTAGCCGCGCCCGGGGCCGGTATGAATATCAATATAGGGATCGGCAATCCGGACGCGCCACTCCTCGGCCGGAGCCGCTGCCGCACAGCAAAGCCCGAGAAACAGCAGGACATATCGCATCATCAGGGCTTGCCTCACTGCGAACTCACTGTGGCACTACAAACGGGTCGTTGTAATTCTGGGCGCCAATATCGAGCCATTCGGCCAGCAGCCGCAGTTCCGCACTACCGAGCCAACCGTCATGGCTACCCCCGTTAAAAAGATCAAAAAAGCGGCTGTTAACGGATCCAGCGGCTACCATCGGTGGCGTCAGCTCCTGCGGCTCCATCAACGGAATCGGATTGCCAAGACCATCGAGCACCAAATTGCCGTCATCATCAGTGACAAACAGCGGATTACCGTCATCATCAAAGGCCGGGGCAAGCTGATCCACCAGTGCGCCATCAACAAGCACCTGAAAATTGTCATCAAACAGCAGCTCCCGGTAACTGACCAGCTGCGCCGGTGCCTCCGGCGCGCTATCGGCAGTCAGTTCCAGCTGGCCGGGCGGCACCTGCAACTGATCCAGCTGGTCACGACGGCTGTGGCAACCGGAACAGGTCACATCAGTTGGCACCCCTTCTACGTCTGCCTGACGCGGCAAATCCCACAGCGGCTGAATATGCTCGCCGTAATGAATAATGCTGCGGCAAAGTGGTGTCCAGTCGGGGATGCAGGCCGGATCACTCACTGGCACCGGCGTTTGCAGATCTGCATACGGCAGCGAGAAAGCCGGGTCAGGCGCACGCACATCCGGGTCAGTCCAGAGATCAGCAAACACCGGATCAAGGGATGGCTGCAGCCACTGTGGCTCAACCCGGGTCAGCACTTCCGCCATGGTATCGCCAGCGTCGGCAAACAGAGCGGGCCGGGTATTCGGAAACGGCAATCCGGTTACTGGCGCGCCGGCATTGATATTGGCCAGCTCGGCATCAGCGCGACCGTGCGGCAGAGGCGAGTCCCGTTCATGGCAACCGCCGCAATGTAATTCCTCGCCCGGCCGAACGCTCAGCCAGGCGCCATGCAACCCGCCAACACGGCGACCATCCGCGGCCACCAGCTGGATATCCAGAGCAACATTGGCCGGCACCTCGGCACGCACCGAGCCGTCCGGCGATACCGGCACATAACCGACAATCTCGCGCATACCGAACCCTGGCAGGCGACCGAAATCCGCTCCTTCGAGATCAACCACATCGCGATCAGGAATCAGCACTGCCTTGCTGATACGCATGAACAGTACCCGACGCTGTGCCGCAGTTATCCGGGCCGGGTCGGCAAACTGATCAAGGGTAACCACTCCCTCCGGCAGCTCTGTCAGCGGATCAAACTCACCGGCAAAATCGTACACACTGCGGATATTGAGCATTCCGGCACCACGCTCCAGCAACAGCGGATCCGGTTGATACCCGGATATGGCCGGGGGTCTCAATCGAGCGTTCATCGCCACCGCTTCCGTAATCATGACCCCGTCACGGGGCGGCACCACCGGCAACTGGCGGTTATTGGCCGGGTCGAGAATCCACAAGCCATAGGCGGGCTCTGCTTCAACAATGTCGGCGATGTTCAGGTTGTTGCCGGTACAGGCCAGCAACTCTTCGGTGAGCGGATGCCGCAGCCGGCATGGCGCCCAAGCCGCCAGCAGCCGGCCACTGCCGTCAAGCAATGGCATGACCGAGGTGAAGCGGCCGGCGGCGGAAATCTGCTCATCCACCGATACCGGCATGTCGATCAGAATCGCCTCGGCGGTCTCCACGGCACCGGCAACCAGAGGCTGTTCAATATTGATGAAGTCACGGATATCTATCAGCAGAGGCTGTGCCGCCCAGCTGCTGCTTTCTTCGGCACGCTTCATGACCAGCAGGCGACCATCCTCAAGCAATGCCGGGCTGGAATAGTAAGGCGCCGGATCCTCGGACTGATGGCTGTCCGCACCGTAAATGATACCCGTTCCGGTGCCATCCGGATTCATCGCATACAGATTGAATTCATCGTTAGTGCCATTGTTGTCCCAGCGCACCAGCAGAACACGGCCGTCATCAAGCACCAGCGGCGCGAGATCATGGCTGGGATTAAAACTGATCTGATGAAGATCGCCGCCATCACTGTTCATCACATGAAGTGTGAAGCCGTTCACCTGGCGGTTCTCTTCCTGCGGCGCGAATTGTGGCTTGCCCTCGTCCAGCAAACGGGCGCGGGACTGACGCTGGCGGTCAGAAACAAACAGAATGCGTCCATCCGGCAGGTAGCGTGGCATCAGGTCCTGACCTTCCTGCGCGACCAGGTCGCTGGCGATGACCCTGCGCAGGCTGTCGGTGTCCGCGTTGTACTCCCAGACATTCCAGCGTGGCTGATCCTCATCGTCCGCATCAGGAATTTCCGGCGCCCGCAATGAGAACAGCAGGCGCCTCCCGTCAAACGAAGGGCTTAGATCCCTCACATCATGAGGCTCAGTAAATAATCTTAGCGAAAGACTTCTTTGTGCCGCCTGCGGCGACGCCGCATCACGAATGATCAGCTCTCCGCCCGGAAAAAAAGCAACCGGCTCAAGCTCGTTACGCGGCAACATGACCTCATCGTCGTCCAGCGGCACCGTACGCTGCACATAGGCCACGGGTGACTGACCCAGACGTGGGTCAACCTGATCCTGCTTACTGTCGCCAAGACAGCCGGCCAGCGTGAACTGCATCACGCAAGCAGTGACAGTGAAAAATGCTGAACGAACGTCCCTGGCCATTTCGGTTCAATCCTGCCGTCCATCGGGAAAAATATACCGTGCAAGTATCATGCACGGATGCAGAAAAAATTCTGCGTGTTGCGACACAGTCGGCTATTCTGTACTGCCGCACAATACACTGGCGTGGACATTGCTGCCTACTGCAAATCCAATCGGGCAAACGGGGTCACCATGGAAAGGAAACGACGTCACTATATTGTCATTGGCCTGCTTTGTGCCTTCGTCAGTGCCACGGTCAGCGCCGGGCCAAGGGAGCAGGCCAAACAGCTGCATGACCGTCTGACCGGCACTCCGGCGGACGAGAGCCTGCTGACCGAGCTGGCCGCCCTGATTGCCGATAACAATGCCGAAGGCGCTGCCTTGCGTGCCATGCAGGAAGATGCATTCTACGACATCACCCTGAAAAACTTTGTCATGCCCTGGACCAATGAGGAGCAGGACTCGTTTGCACCATTGAATGATTATGTTGCTACTGTCATCGGCATGGCCCGCGACGGCATCGATTTTCGCCAGGTGCTTTCAGCGGATCTGATCTACGCCGGTGACACGTCGGCGCTGAGCAGCGACGGTTACAGCGTGCCCACAGTGTCAGCAACCTCCAATGCACATTATGAGGCACTGGAAACCCAGCGCGTGCCTCTGCAGGACTACCTGATTCCCCGCCAGCAATCTTCCGTGTATAGCGTTCCAGCGGATGCAACCGCTGGTGTCATAACCTCCCGCGCTGCCGCCATGGCCTATTTTGTTGCCGGCACCAATCGCGCCATGCTGCGCTTTACCCTGATGCATCACCTCTGTCGTGACATGGAACAGCTGCACGACATTACCCGCCCGGCGGATCGTATTCGTCAGGATGTCACGCGCAGCCCGGGCGGCGACAGCCGGGTATTTCTGAATAACTGTGTCGGCTGCCATAACGGCATGGACCCGATGGCCCAGGCCTTCGCCTATTACAACTGGGATGGCGAGGAAGGCACCGGCGCCGGGCAGATCGAATACAGTGACGGCAACGTCCAGCCAAAATACCTGATCAACTCGAGTAATTTTCCGTTCGGCTATGTAACAGAGGACGATGGCTGGGACAATTACTGGCGCAGCGGACCACACAGCAATCTGGGCTGGTCACCGTCATTGCCCGGCAGTGGCAACGGCGCCAAAAGCCTCGGCGAAGAACTCGCCAACAGCGAAGCCTTCGCCATGTGTCAGGCACAGAAAACATTCCGCGCCGTGTGTCTGCGTGGACCAACCTCGGCGGCCGATGTCAGCCAGCTGGAAACCATGAGCAACAATTTTCGCAGCGACGGCTACCAGCTGAAAACACTGTTCGCGGATGCCGCTGTTTATTGCATGGGCGAGTAAGGAGACCACCATGACGATCTTGCGCTTACTCACTCCGATCATTGTGCTGGCTGCGCTGGTGGGCTGTGGCGCCGACAGCGGTGCACCGGTTACCAGCAATCCACCGCCGGTTGATGAAGGCTCCGTTAACTACACCGGACCAACACCGGGCAGTGCCGATGTTGCCGCCTTCAAAACACATGTGTGGGACAACCTGGTTCGGGTCGATCGCTGTGGCGCCTGCCACGATGCCGGCGGTCAGGCTCCGGCATTTGTGCGCCGGGACGACATCAATCTCGCCTTCACTGCGGCCAGCACGGTGGTCAACCTTTTCACCCCTGCCAGCTCGCGGATGGTCAGCAAGGTGAATGAAGGCCACAACTGCTGGCTCGACAGCGATCAGGCCTGCGCCGACCTGATTGCCACCTGGATCAGCAATTGGGCTGGCGCCAATGATACAGGCGAAGCCGGAGTAATCGAATTTGTTGCGCCAGTCATTCGTGACGCCGGAGAGACCCGTTACTTTCCGGCTTCCTCCAGCGCCTTTGCCACCCATGTCTACCCGCTGCTGAGCAACTTCTGCTCCGAGTGTCACGACCCGGCAGCTGCTTCACCGGTATCGCCATACATTGGCCACACTGATGTCGAAGCCGCCTATCAGGCCGCCCAGAGCGTGATCAATCTGGACCAGCCCTCTGCCTCTCGCGTTGTGCAACGTCTCGCCAACGACAACCATAATTGCTGGAGTGATGACTGCAGTGTTGACGCGACTGCCATGACCAATGCTATTGCTGCACTGGCCGGCACCATTACTCCGCAGCAGCCTCCGGCCGAAGTAGTATTGAGCAAGGCGTTGCGGTTGACCGATGGCATCGCCGCTGCCAGCGGTGGACGATTCGACAGCAACGTGATTGCCCGCTATGAATTCCGCACCGGCACCGGCAGCGTCGCTTACGACACCAGCGGCATCGAGCCGGCCATCAATCTGACCCTGAGTGGCGATGTCGAATGGGTCGGCGGCTGGGGCGTGCGCATCAACGATGGCAAGGCTCAGGGTAGCGTTTCGGCCAGCAGTAAACTGACCAACCTGATTCGTGCCAGCGGTGAATTTACCCTGGAGGCCTGGGTCATCCCGTCCACCCCGGCCCAGGACGACGTCAATATCGTCAGCTATTCCGGCAGTTCGGATGTTCGCAATGTCACGCTAGGTCAGGATCAATCGAGCTACACAGGCCTGTTGCGGCATGAAGGGACCGGTCTGAATGGTATGCCGGCATTGCTGTCGCCGGCGGAATCGCTGCAGGCTACCTTGCAGCATGTGGCCCTGACCTACGACCCGATCAATGGCCGGCGGCTGTACATCAATGGTGTCGACAGTGGTGTGATCGATGCGCAAACGCCAAGCCTGCTCGGCGCCTGGAGCGATATCCATGCGCTGGTGTTGGGCAGCGAAACCGATGGCAACCGGCAATGGCAAGGTGTGCTGCGCTTTGTCGCGATACATAACCGCGCCCTTACCGAGCAGCAACTGGCACAAAATTTTGCTGCGGGGGTTGGCGAACGATTTTTCCTGCTGTTCAGCATCAGCGACCTGATTGGTGCCGAAGACAGCTATATCGGTTTTGAAGCATCTCGTTTTGACAACTACGGCTACCTGTTCGCCGAGCCATTTTTCATCGTGCTGGGGGAAAATCCAAGCCCGCCGGCGGTGCTCATGGAGGGCATGCGGATCGGCATCAACGGTCGCGAGCCCGGCGTCGGTCAGGTCTGGACCAACCTTTCGGCGACCCTTGGCGGCGCTAACTGGCAGGCTCCGCTGCAGCCGCTGTCCCCACTTGGCACCGTGATTGCACTGGAAAATGGCGAAGATCAGGACGAGTTTTTCCTTACATTTGCCCGTCTCGGTGATCAGGAAAATGTCTATACCGACATCGCTCCGGTGCCGATTGTGATCACACCGGGGCCGGCCCGACCGGCCATCGGTCTGCGCACGTTCGACGAAGTCCACGCCAGCATGAGCGCGGTTACGGGTATTGCCATGGTGCAGACAGATGTCAGCACCACGTTCGATCTGGTTCGTCAGCAACTTCCGATCAATGAGAACGCCGACGGTTTCGTTACAGCCCACCAGATTGGTGTTGCCCAGCTGGCCATCGAGTACTGCAATGCGCTGGTTGAAGATGAAGCAGTGCGCAATCCGAAGCTGTTTTTCCCCGGCATGGATTTCACCATCGACGCCAACAGCATCAGTGACGAAAACTGGCGGACATTGGTAATCGCTCCGCTGGTCACGCGCATGGTTGGCGATAACCTCAACAGCCAGCCGGCAGTTGCCGCTGTCAGCGCAGAGCTGGAAAACCTGCTGCTGAGCCTGGCCGATAATAAGCCGGTAGATGCAGCTGATGGCATTCCCGACGGTCTGGCGCGCTGCAATGGCACCTGTCCGCCGGACCAGACCCTGATCGCCACCAAGGCCGCCTGCGCAGCGACGCTGGGCAGCGCTACCCTGCTGTTGCAATAACGGAGGCAACACGATGAAACGGAATGCCCCGCTTCACCCGGATACCCCGCTGCGCCTTCTGGACCATGGCAAACCGATGCACCGTCGTGAATTTATTGCCCGTGGCTTGCTGCGGGGTGCCGGCGTGGTCAGCAGCCTTGGTGTGATGAGCCTGTTCAGCAATCCGCGCGCCGCCCACGCGGCACTGGCGCCGGATCTAGAAGCATTAAAAGCACCCTGTGGTATCAGCGTCGCCGGCGCCGGCAAGATTCCCTTTATCTGTTTTGATCTGGCCGGCGGTGCCAGTATCGCCGGTTCCAACGTGCTGGTCGGCGGCATCGGTGGACAGGAAGATTTCCTCTCCACCGCCGGTTACTCACGCCTTGGTCTTCCCGGCAACATGATCCCGAGCCTGCCCGGCTTCGTGAATCGTGACCTGGGCCTGGCGTTTCACAGTGACTCGCGCTTTCTTGCCGGCATTCTCAACAAAACTTCTGTTGGCACACAGAGCCTGATCAACGGCGCGGTGATCCCGGCGCGCTCGGAAAATGACACGGCAAACAACCCGCACAATCCGCTTTACGGAATATTCCAGGCCGGAGCCAATGGCGAGCTGCTGACACTGGTCGGTTCGCGCAGCAGCGACTCCGGAGGCAACTCGGTGTTCCCGGCGTCAATGTTTGACGCTTCGGTGCGGCCGACCCGTGTGGACAGCCCGGCGGATGTCACTTCACTGGTCAGCACCGGTCGGCTGGTCGGACTGCTGGACCAGTCTGATGCGGTGGCAGTGATGGAATCAATTGCCCGCATCAGTCGCATGAAGCTGGACAGCGTTAGCCCCGGCCTTGGCATCAGTGCTGATGACGTACTGCGTGACCTGATCGAATGCCGTTATATCAAGGCGGCGGATATCGCCGACCGTTTCGGCGATCCTGCTGCGCTCAATGTTGAGCTGGATCCAGATATCGTGGGCAGCGCCGGTATTTTTTCCAGCACCGAATTTGCCAACGACGGCGAGTTCCGCAAGACCGCATCGATCATGAAGCTGGTGGTCAACGGCTATGCCGGTGCCGGCTGCGTCACGCTGGGTGGCTATGACTATCATACCGGCGAGCGTGGCACCGGCGAGCTGCGTGACCTGCGTGCCGGCCGCTGCATTGGCGCCTGTCTGGAATATGCGGCACGGCGCGGCACGCCGCTGATGGTTTACGTGTTCAGCGATGGCTCAGTGGCCAGCAATGGTCGCATTGATGATTCTATCAATGGCCGCGGCAAGGGCGAATGGACCGGCGACAGCTCCGCCACGGCGGCATCATTCTTCCTCGTCTATAACCCCGGCGGACGCCCGCAGCTGGTCGACAGTAGCGGCATTCCGCTAGCTCGTCGTGAGCAGCTGGGCTACATGCGCAGCGACGGATCCGTGGAAACCTCGGCAACACCAGCAGCAAACAACCCGAACCTGCTGGTGGAAGCAGTCCTGCTTAACTACATGGCGTTGCATGGCGAGGTCGGCGAGTTTGCCACCCGCTTCCCGTCACACAGCCTTGGCAACGCTACCAGTCTGGATCGCCTGACCGCGTTCCAACCGATTGTGAGTGGCACTATTCCGTGATCCGTATTCTTGTTGCTCTGTTGCTGCCACTCAGCCTGCCCCTGCAGGCTGAGTGGCGCAGCGCTGCCTGGGACAGCATGGGCACGCGAGCTACACTCGAGTTCTGGCATAGCGGCAGTGAAAGTGAGGCCATTGTTGACTCCGTAAAGCAGGAGTTTGACCGCCTGCAACGGCTGCTTTCACCATGGATCGAAGACAGCGAGCTGGCGCGTTTCAATGCCCTGGACGCCAATATCAACATGACTGTCAGCCGCGAATTTCATCAGCTCCTGGAACGCTCGGCTTACTATGCCGGACTCAGTGGCGGCGCCTTCGATATTACCTTTGCCGGCGCCGGCCACCTGTATGACTATCGGGCAGGCATTGCCCCTGATGATGTCCGTCTCCAACAGGCCAGAATCGGTATGCATTACCTGCGCATAGGTGACAACTTCAGCGTGACCAAAACCGACAAGGCGGTGCGTATTGATCTGGGCGGCATCGCCAAGGGTTATGCCATCGACCGTGCAGTTGCCCTGCTGCGTCAGGCCAATGTTGAACATGCTTACATCAGCCTCGGCGGCGACAGTTATGTGATGGGCCAGCGCAATGATCGTCTCTGGCAAGTCGGCATCCGCCACCCGCGCCGGGAAAAGGCCGTGGCAATCACCCTGCCGGTGACAGATATTGCCGTGTCCACCTCGGGTGATTACGAACGATTTTTCATTCGTGACGGCGAGCATGTTCACCATATTCTCAACCCGAAAACCGGCAAGCCGGCGAGTGAGCTGAGCAGCGTCACCGTGCTGGCAGCAGCGGGCGTGGATGCGGATGCCCTGTCGACTACGCTGTTTGTACTGGGGATAGACAAAGGCATGGCACTGGCCAATCAGCTCGCCGATGTATCGGCCATCATGATCGACCTGCAAGGCAAGGTGTATTACTCGGATGATCTCGGTAGCGTCGACTGATCCTCATCAACCTGCCGTCCACGCTGTTCGCGCAGAATGGCATTCTGCAAATCACCCAGCCCGGCCCAGCTTTCCGCAGTAAAGGCTTTGAGACGATCCCGGGTGGAGGTGATCTGGCCCAAGGCCATCGCTTCAAGCTCCTGTTGCTGGCGCTGCAACAGGATATCTCCGCGTCGCTCCAGCAGCGCCAGTTCGTTATACAAACCCGCCAGCTTATGACCCAGCGCAATCACTCGATGGCTATCGCCCTGCGCCGCCTGAGTCACTCGCTCGGCCAACTCATCCATTGCAACCAGCAACGGCGACAGGTCACGTAACTCGCTTTCCCGCTGCCATTGCCTCGGCACCATGTTTTCCTGCAACTGCCATAGCAGCAAACCTTTCTGCAGGGTAAAGCGTTCAAGGATCTCCGGTTTGATCTTCTCCGGCCAGCGATTGATCAGTGCCTCGGCCTCTTCCAGCGCTGCCAGCAAGCGCTGCTCTTCCTCACTGGCAAACATGGCCAGATCGTTCTGCTGCTGGCCATGACGGAAGCGTGCCTCAAGCTGCTCTCGCCGGGCTGGCCAGCCGGCCTGTCCCAGCGCTTCCAGCATTGCCTCGGCCAATGGCACCTGTTCACGATGCTTGCGAATCTGCGCCGCCACCATTTCCTCAATGGCTGGCAAGCGCTGCTGCCAACGCTGTAACAGGTGCAACTGACGTAACTGCTCGTGATAATCACGCCAGCGGGTATGAAACTGGTGCGAGGCAAACAGCTGCCGGAAGGTCGGAAAACTCTCTACCCGGGCCGGCGTGAATGCTGGCAAGGCATCCATGGCCGTGGACCACACCGGTTCCTGCACCAGCTCGCGGAACCAGACTCCGGCACGGATTTCTTTTTCAAGCTCGGCCAGATAGCGGTAGTGTTCGGTATAGCGCGAAATGGCATCACGGTAACCTGCTGCTGCACGGTTGGCATCACCCAACAGCTGATACAGCCAGGGCAGCGACAGTAATGCTTCCTGGGTTTCCTCAAACTGCAACGAGCGCGCCCCCAGTGCCTGCAGTGAACCCAACGCCCGTACTGGCTGATTACTGTCAATCCAGGCACGGGCATGTAACAACAAGGCCATTTCACTATAAGGCCCTTCCAGGCGGGCAGCGCGCAATAATTGCCGTGCCCGCGCGCCATCACCGGTACGCAGATAGTGCACACCCAGCGCCAGCATGGCGCGATCCTTCAGGGCATTGGTTTCCTCGTCACCGGGAATCAGGTTCACCACTTGCCAGAGCAGATCGACGCCGGCCTGACCATCGCCACTGTTGACCCGGCTGACCGCGAGGTTGTAGCGCAAATAGGCGCTCAGCGAGCTTTCCTCGACATGGGCAAGCGCTGCACCGGTTTCCTCGAACCGGCCAAGGCGCATCAACACTCTGGTGCGCAGGGCGTGAAATGGTCGTAGCAGTTCTTCAGGAGGCGTGCCAATTTTCTCATCCAGCAAGGCCAGCGCATCTGCGAAGCGCTGCTTGCGATAATGCAGTTCGGCAAGATGCAGCCAGATACCTGGTGCCAGCGCCGGATCCACCGCATCCGCCAGCAGAGAACGGAACAGGGCTTCGGCTTCATCCGGCATACCGTAGTGGGCATACAGTGCGCCCAGCAACACCTGCGCTTGCTGCCGCTGGGTTGGCAGGGTGCCAGTCTCCAGCGCCATCAATGCCTCGCTCATGGCGGCAAACCAGTGCTGCTGGTAATACTCGAACAGGATGGCGCCGTAGCCGGGATCGCTGACCCGGTGTTCCTGATCAATGCGCGTCGCCGCTGCCGGGATCGACAGCGACGTCAGAAGCAGAGCAAGAATGGCGCTACGGAGCATCATCACTGCCAGCTACGGAATACAAATACCGGTTGCTGTGCACCTGCATCATCTTCCATACGTAACTGGATAAAGTGCCGGCCGTTATCTTTCTCGAACTGCAATGACACCGCCCGACGATATTCACGTCCGCCCGGCCCGGTGCCACTGACAAAGGCGGTCAGCTCATGGCTGCCATTACGGATATTGGTGGTATGAAGTTTCTGGATGGCACCGGTCTTGAGCGCCTTTACCTCGCGGTCGGTGTAAAGGTGGCCATCAATGGTCTTGCCATCAAGCTTCAGGGTGATCGAATCCGGGCTGAAATACTTGCCGACATCCAGCGAAACGAATACCGCCAGCTGGGTATCCGCGGGGAAAAGCAACTCTTCCTCCAGCAACAGCAAGCGGCGATTGATATCCAGCACATCCTTGCGGAACTGTGCCAGATCCTTGTCCAGCTCGCTGGCCGCCACACTGCACACCAGTACCAGCCAGACCAGCAGTCCCTGCCCGATTCGTTTCATCACATACCCCTCCGGAAGCAGGACAGAATCTACCATGCCCCGACCGTCAACGCGCAGAACGATTTCACACTGACCGGGCGAATGGGATTATGCTGGACGCCATAAAAGCGGAGATGTGCTCGATCAAACACCCGCGGCGCGTTCGATCCGGTTACGCCCTGCACCCTTGGCTTCATACAGGGCATGATCGGCACGTTTGATCAGATCTCTCGGTGTCTGGCCGATGGCCGGGACCAGTGTGGCAACGCCGCCACTGACCGTCATTTGCAGCACCTCGCCACCACCGATATCAATACCATGCGCCGCTACAGCCTCCCGGAATCGATTGGCCTGATCCATGACTCCGACATCAGTATTCGGCAGTACCACGGCAAACTCCTCGCCGCCGTAACGAGCCACCAGATCCGCCGGGCGTTTGAAGTAGCTGGTCATGATTTTTGCCAGCTCACGCAGACACTGGTCACCGATCTGATGACCCCAAGTATCGTTAAGCTTCTTGAAATGATCAACGTCCAGCAACAGCACAGTAAGTGGAGAGTGATCACGACCCGCTCTTTGCCACTCGTGGGCCAGATAGTCATCCAGCGCCCGTCGATTGGCCAAACCAGTCAGAGGATCGGTCACACTCAGCGAGGCCAGCCGCTGATTGGCATCACGCAGCTCGCGGGTACGATCTTCCACCAGTATTTCTACCTCCTCGCCTCGCCGCTGCAGCAGCCATAAATAACCACAGACAATCACCACCATCAGGGTGCCGACCAGCAAGGCCGCCAACGGCAGCAGGGAAATGCTGGCACTGAGCATGCGCCATGGTGGCGACATGGTCAGCTGCCACTGCCGTTCGGCAAAGCGGGACAACTGAACCTGATAATGATGTGCGGCAGGTCGACCAAATTCGATCAACAGGGTTTGCTCATCGTCAATGTCATCGATGCGCAACCAGCGCTGGTCTTTCGCGTCGGGAAAAATTCGCAGCAGCAGTTGCTCGACATCAATGACCGCCACGACAAAACCACGCAACGCGGCCCGTCGTTGTTCCGTTGTCTCAGGACGTCCTGAATACACCGGCAACGCGATTACCACACCCGCCTTGCCGTATCGGTCCGGTTGCAGCAGCGACAGCGGTTCAGACATGGCCAGCCCGCCGCCATCACGCGCCATCACCAGTGTCTGCAAGCGCCGCGGCCTGCCGCTCAGGTCCAGGCCAAGCAGGACCTCATTACCTGCCATCGGCACGACATAACGAACCGGATAGTATTCATCACGAATCGGCGCTGGCCGGCGCTGGCCATCATCATCCAGCTGGACGAGATGCGCACCCTGGCCCATTTCTGCTTCAATCCGGGGGCGTTCGGAATGCGAGACACGCGGCACCCATTCCAGCGCCAGTACATGGGCATTACGACGCAGCGCCGCCTGGGCCACATCGTCAAAGACAATGGCAGGCAGCGAATCAACATAACGAATCACATCACGAAGGGTGTAGAGCGATTCCATGCTCTGGCGAAGTTCACTGCGAAGATGGCGGGCGCGGTCATCCACCTGCTGGTGAAAACGCTGCTGGGCACCGCGATAGTCAAGCCAGAACAGCCAGCCCGATACCGTGCTGGTAAACAGCATGCCGGTGACGGCGAGCATGATCAGCATGCCGCGTGATCGGGTCAGTTGCTGCCAGACCGGGTCGAATACCCGGTGCGGATCCATCATGCCTGCGCCCCCGCGTACAAACCTGCCCGTGCCACGGCCATCGTGGCCTCCCTTACCGAATACCCGAATATCGGGTAGTGTGCCACAACAAATATGAACCAGAACTGAATGGAGCCCTCATGACGCTTGCAGAACGCCGCGATATCCCGGCCTCCGACCAACGCAGCCAGCAGCTGGTGGCCGCCATTTTCCGCTCTACCCTGCGCGCACTGATGAAGCCGATGTTCCACCCGCGGGTACCCACCAGCCTGCTACGCGCCGGCATGCGGACACTGGCCACCACCACCCTGCGCGCAGGCGGCATCCACATCCTGCCGCTCAGCCTCGGCGGCGTGCCCGGCGAAGCCGCCAGCCCCGACCAGCCCGGGGACAGCGCGGTGCTGTACCTGCACGGTGGCGCCTATTGTGTCGGCAGCCCGGCCACCCATCGGGCGCTTACGTCGCATCTGGCCCGCGCAAGCGGCGCAACAGTATTTGCCATCGATTACCGGCTGGCGCCGGAGCACCCGTTCCCGGCCGCCAGCGATGACGCCCTGGCGGCCTACAGATGGTTGCTCGACAATGGCTATGCCCCGGAGCAGGTATTCATTGCCGGAGATTCTGCAGGCGGCGGATTAACGCTGGCCACCGCGCTGCAGATTCGCGCCCAGGGCCTGCCGCCACCGGGCGGACTGATCCTGTTGTCGCCCTGGGCCGATCTGAGCCAAAGTCGACGCAATGATCCGCAGCAGCCTGATGAGGCCATGCTCAGCTGGCCGACACTGGAACATGCCGCTGCGCTGTACGCTGGCGAACAGCGTCAGCATCCGCTGGTTTCGCCACTTGAAGCGGATCTGGACAGGCTGCCACCGACACTGATCATCGTCGGCACCGATGAGATTCTGCTGGGAGATTCAGAGGCTCTGTACAAGAAAATGGCCGCCGCCGGCACGCCGGTGCGGCTGTCGGTGTATCAGAACATGTGGCATGTGTTCCCGATTCAGGCCGGCGCTCTGGCCACCGCCAACACGGCGATTGCCGAGATGTCGGCGTGGATCCAACAGCCCGGATGATCAGCCCGGCGGCCAGCTGAACGGACGGCCGCCAAGAACATGAATATGCAGATGGAAAACCGTCTGACTGGCACCGGCACCGTTATTGACGTTGAGGCGGAAATCGGTGAGCCCTTCCTGCGCCGCCACCTTGTTCGCCACCAGCAGCAGGTAGCCAAGTAACGCCTGATCCTCATCAGCGGCATCGCTGAGCTTGGCAATCGGCTTTTTCGGAATTACCAGAAAATGTACCGGCGCCTGCGGATTGATATCGCGAAATGCCAGCGCCTGATCATCTTCATAGATAATGTCGGCCGGAATCTGGCGCTGAATGATTTTTGCAAACAGGGTCTCTGCCACTTTTACTCTCCAATCAATGCAATCGTTTTCGCTGACGATCAAGTCTGCGCGCGGACAACCAGACGCTCAAGCCGGGCCAGTACTTTAGCAGGAAAGTCAGCATCCGGATGATCGACAATCAGCACCATCCGGCTGTCATGATCATCGTCTGGCCATGCCTGCAAATTGCGCGGCTCATCCATGCCCTGCGCCACGGCCTGCACCAGTAGCGGCCGCGGCTCATCCTTGAGCTGAAACAACCCCTTGAAACGCAGCAGGTAGCGGGCATTCTCGCCAAGCAATTGTTCCAGCGCGCGCATCAGATTGCGGCGTTCAAGCGGCGCCTGCAAGCGCAGGCTGGCAGACTGAATATTGCTGTGCCGCGAAACAACAGCCGGCTTCAGCACAGGGGCACTATCCGGCGACACAGCGGCAACGCTGAATTTCGCCAACGCCGCCAGGCCGGTCACCCGGCATCGTGCCTGCGCCGTATCATCCAGCAACTGCCCGGGCAAATGACCGGGTTGCACAGCGTCAATACGCGCAGCAGGATTCAGCGCAGCCAACTCCATGTGAAACCCTGCCAACGCCTGCGCCTCGACCTGATCCGCCCGGGTCATCAACAGCGTATCGGCCACCAGCACCTGCTCAATGACTTCCGGAAACTGGCGCAGCCCGGCGGCGGCGCGAGAAGCATCGACCGTGGTCAGCACCGCAGCAAAACGGTAATGACGGCGCAGAAAACTGTCCCGGGTCAGGGTTTCAATCAAACCCCAGGGATCCGCCGCCCCGGTGGTTTCAACAATCAAGCGGGAGAATGCCGCTACACTGCCCGCGCGACGTGACATCCACAGGTTGCGTAACGTGCTGTTCAGATTGCCACGCACGGTGCAGCAGATGCAGCCACCAGCCAGCAAGGTCAGCGGCACCGACTGGTCTTCAATCAGCTGATCATCAATACCGATATCGCCCAGCTCGTTAATCACCAGTGCCGAGTCAGGATAGTGCGGCAGCAGCGCATTCAGCAGTGTGGTCTTGCCACTGCCGAGGAACCCGGTCAGCAGAAATACCGGAATACGCGCATCTGTCATATTGATTTCTCCCGGCCTGCAACGAGCGGCTCTGGTATTATGCTGCACTTGCGCGGGAACCGGGCAATGTCATGGACGTCAAAGGTTCATTCGAAAGGGAGGCAGCTATGTCTGGTATTCGCAGATCCCACGCCTTGGCGCCAGTGGGCTTTACCCTGCTGATGGCTGGCGCGGTGGCGCTGGTCGCCTGCTCCGAACCGCCTGCCGGAAGCCCGCCGGAAAGCGTTGATGTCGTGATTCCGACGGTGTCCGAAGATGCTGTCAGCCGCACCGGGCTTTATGTTTATTTTGCTGACTCGGCGCGCTTTACTGACTGCGCCACCGGCATAAGCCTGCCTGTCGCCAGCAGTGCCGGCGGACTGGAGCTGGAGCGCGCCTACCTGCAGGCCCGGCTTGAGCCGCAGCAACCGATACTGGCGGAGGTCATCGGCATCGAGGAAATCCGCCCGGGCATGGAGGAAGGCACGCAGTTGCCACACCTGATCGTAGATCAGTTGATTCGTGTCAGCCCGGAAGATCGCTGCCCACAGGAGTAAATTGCCCGGAGCAACGTATGGCAAGGATTCAGGTTCTGCAACACGTCGCCTTTGAAGATCCCGGCGCGATCACGCCCTGGCTGTTGCAGCGCGGCCACGAGATCAGCACCACCCATCTTTACTGTGGCGAGTTGCCGCCGTCTGTCAGCGAGGTCGACTGGCTGATCATCATGGGTGGCCCCATGGGAGTGCATGACGATGCAGAGCTTCCCTGGCTTGGCGCAGAAAAGGCCTTTATTCGGGCCTGCATTGATAGCGGCAAAACGGTGCTGGGCATTTGTCTTGGTGCCCAGTTGATTGCCAACGTTACGGGTGCGGACGTGCGCCGCAATGCGGAAACCGAAATCGGCTGGTTCCCGGTCAATCCGGTTGGCTCACACCCGCTGGCAAAAATATTCTCGGGTAATCCGGTTGTATTTCACTGGCATGGCGATACCTTTGCCATTCCCGCCCATGCGGAACATCTTTGTCGTAGTGCTGCCTGCGAGAATCAGGCGTTTCTGCTCGGCAACAAAGTGCTGGGGCTGCAGTTCCATCTGGAAACCACCGAGGAAGGCGTTGCGGCACTGTGTGCAGATTGCAACGATCAACCGGGGCAAGGTAGCTGGATACAATCCGCAGCCGACATGAAAGTAAAGCGCGAAAATTTCCCGGCCGCACAGGCATTGCTGCGGCAGATACTCAACTATCTCGAAAGAACACTACCCCCCCTGTAGGAGCGGCCGATCGGCCGCGAAAGCTTTCGCCGTCGGTCGACGGCTCCTACAACAGCACCATCCTCCGTAGGAGCGGCCGATCGGCCGCGAAAGATTCTCGCCGTCGGTCGACGGCTCCTACCGGGGGGATATCTTTACGCTACCGCCGCGACGGTGACGCGCGACACGGCGTTCAGCACCGCCTGAATCGTGGCTGAGGTGGTGTCATCGGCCAGCGCTGCCGCGCTGACCATCTGCCCGTCCACCTGCATGCGCACACAGGCCAGTGCATTCGATGCGGTGTTATCGCCAAGCGAGAACTCGTCAAACGACTCCACCCGAATATTGATACCCTGCTCCGCCGCCAGCGCGCTGACCAGCGCCGACACCGCGCCATTACCTTTCGCCACCAGTGACCGGGATGGCTGGCCAGGGCCTCCCACCGACAAGCTGGCCGCGACCACATCACCGCTGCGGTGCAAGTCATAGCCCTGCAGCTTCCAGCCGTCACGAATACTCAGATAGTGCTGGTTAAACAGCTGATGAATGCGAGCGCCGTTGATCTCGCCGCCATCCGCTTCCGCTTCGCGCTGAACAATTTTTGAAAATTCCACCTGCAGCCAGCGCGGCAAAGTGATGCCGTAGTCTCGCTCCAGCACATGCACCACACCGCCCTTGCCGGACTGCGAGTTGATCCGCACCACTTCCTCGTAACGACGGCCAACATCAGCGGGATCAATCGGCAAATACGCCACCTCCCAGATATCGCCTTCGCTATAACGGGCCAGGCATTTGCGAATCGCATCCTGATGGCTGCCGGAAAACGCCGCATAGACAAATTCGCCGGCATAGGGATGGCGCGGATGCATGCGAATATCGGTGACTTCCTGTACCACTTCGACGATCTCTTTCATGCGCGAGAAGTCCAGCTGCGGATCAATGCCCTGCGAGTACAGATTCATCGCCATGGTAATCAGATCCATATTACCGGTGCGCTCACCATTGCCCAGCAAGGTGCCTTCAATCCGATCCGCACCAGCCATCACACCAAGCTCGGCCGCAGCCACGGCACAGCCACGGTCGTTATGAGTATGCAAACTGATACGCACATGCTGACGCTGCTGCATGGTGTCGATCACCGTCTCGACCATGTCGGCAAACACATTCGGCGTGCTCATCTCCACCGTAGCCGGCAGATTGATCACCACCTTCTGGCCCGCCTGCGGTTGCCAGACATGATTCACCGCATCGATCACTTCGACGGCGTAATCAATTTCGGTGCCGGTGAACGACTCCGGCGAATACTGGAAGGTCCAGTCGGTTTGCGGGTACTGCGCCGCATATTGCTTGACCCACTCGGCGCCGCGAATGGCGATCTGCTTGATGCCATCACGATCCAGCCCGAACACCTGCTGGCGCTGCACCGTCGAGGTCGAGTTGTAGACATGCATCACCGCGCTCTTCGCGCCCTTCAGGCTCTCGAAACTGCGGGCAATCAGGTCCTCCCGCGCCTGGGTCAGCACCTGCACGGTGACGCCATCGGGAATACGGTTTTCCTCGATCAGCGCGCGAACAAAATCAAAATCGGTCTGGCTGGCCGCCGGAAAGCCGACTTCAATCTCCTTGAAGCCGATATCCACCAGCAACTGGAACAGCTTCTTCTTCTGGGCCACCGACATGGGCTTGACCAGCGCCTGGTTGCCATCGCGCAGATCCACCGCGCACCAATCCGGGGCGCGAGTGATAACCTGATCCGGCCAGCGGCGGTCGCGTTTGGCCAGCGGGGCATAGGGGCGGTACTTGCGATGATCGAACGCCATGTCGGTCTCCTTGGTGAAATTAGCGGCTGGCCAGATCCCTTGTGAGCACCTGACAGGCCGAGCCGGCGGCTTACTTGTGATACTCCGGCGGCGACAGGACACATTCTGGCCAATAATCGGCGCAATGTGCTTGCAAATATCACTAATTTGGCGCCCTATACGGATATATATTGCGCAACAAACACCAATAAAGACGATTTATTGCCATTATGGCCAGAACCCCGCACAAACTGGACCGCTACGACCGGCAGATCCTCGACGCCCTGCAGGCCGACGGCGGCCTGACCAATCAGGAGTTGGCCGAGCGGGTCGGCCTGTCGCCGTCGCCCTGCTCGCGCCGGGTCAAGGCGCTGGAAGAGGCCGGCATCATCAGCGGCCGCACCACCCTGCTGAACCAGAAAGCGCTGGGGCTGGACCTCACCGTGATCCTGCAAATCAGCATGGACCGCCACACCCCCGAGCGTTTCGAGAACTTTGAGCGTACAGTGCGCGGCTTTCCGGAAGTTCAGTACTGCTATCTGGTTACCGGTCAGGAAGCCGACTACCAGCTCAAGGTGGTGGTGCCGGACATGGACGCCTACCAGCAGTTCCTGCTTGGCAAAATTACCCGGATTGAAGGCGTCAGTGGCGTGCATTCCAGCTTTGTCATGCGCAAAGTGATAGATTCAACCGCAGTGCCCCTCGAGTATCTGACACCCGGCTGACAGGAGGAGCTTGTCTGTGAAAACGCCTAAACGCCTGCTGCCGTTGCAGGAAGAAGGCCTGATCGACGAAGTGCTGGTGCAGCTGAAAAGCGGCAAGGAAGCCACCGTCTATCTGGTGCGTTGCGGCGACGAAATTCGTGCCGCGAAAATGTACAAGGACGCCGCCCAACGCAGCTTCAAACAGGCGGCGGTGTATCTGGAAGGCCGCAAGACCCGCAACACCCGCGACGCCCGTGCCATGGCTCGCGGTTCAAAGTTCGGCAAGCGCGTCACCGAGGAAGGCTGGCAGAACGCCGAAGTCGATGCACTCTACAAGCTCGACGCCGCCGGCGTGCGCGTACCGAAACCCTATGGCTGCTTCGATGATGTGCTGCTGATGGAGCTGGTCACCGACGACGAAGGCAATGCCGCGCCGCGTCTGTGTGAGCTGATATTTTCCGAAGAGGAAGCCATCGAACTGCATCACGAGCTGATTCAGGAAGTGGTGCGCATGCTGTGTGCCGGCATCATTCATGGCGACCTGTCCGAATACAACATCCTGATGGACCCGTACGGCCCGGTGATCATTGATTTGCCTCAGGCAATCAACGCCGCCGGCAACCCGCATGCAGAAATGATGCTGATGCGCGATGTACAGAACCTGAAAGATTTCTTCGGCCAGTTTGCACCACAGTTAAAACACACCCGTTATGGTCTGGAAATCTGGAACCTGTACGAAGCCGGCGAACTGACCCCGGATACGGTGCTGACCGGCGAAGCCGAGGAAGATCTGCATGAAGCCGATCTGGTCAGCGTGCTGCGCGAGATTGAAGATGCGCGGCGCGAGGAAGAAGCACGTATAGCACGCATGCGCGTGCAGAATGATGACGACGATTAACCCCACCACATCTGAAGGCCCTGCTTTATGTTGATGAATCTACTGTTTATCGCAATTGGTATCGGTCTGTTGTTTGTCGGCGGCGAGGCGCTGATCCGTGGCGCCCTTTCTGCGGCAAAGCGGCTTGGCGTTTCGCCACTGCTGAGCGGGCTGGTTATTGTCGGCTTTGGCACCTCCGCACCGGAGTTGGTGGTGTCGGTGGATGCCGCCATCAATGGCCAACCGGATATTTCTGTGGGCAATGTGGTTGGCAGCAATATCGGCAACATCCTGCTGATTCTCGGCCTGTGCGCGATGATCTCGCCGATGGCGGTACATCCGCTGGCTCTGCGCCGTGATGGCAGCAGCATGGTGGCCGCTACACTGCTACTGATGGCGCTTGCGGCAGGCAGTGCACTGAACCGGCTCGACGCTGCCATTTTGTTGACCGCACTGGCCGCCTACCTGACCTGGGCTTATCGCACCGAACGCAATCAACCCATCCCGGCCGCCGCCGTTCACGAGGCAGAAGCGAGTGAACTGCAGGCCCTGCCGCAATCACCACTGATGACAGGCGTATCGATACTCGGCGGTTTGGTTCTGCTGATTGCCGGCGCTCGCATTCTGTTGATCGGTGCGGTGTCGCTGGCAACCAGTGCTGGTCTGTCCGAAGCGTTTATCGGTCTGACGCTGGTAGCCGTAGGCACTTCGCTGCCGGAACTGGCGGTGTCGTTAATGGCCGCACTACGCCGACATGCCGACGTTGCCGTGGGCAACGTGCTTGGCAGCAATATTTTCAATGCGCTGGGGATTCTCGGCGTCTCCGCTATTTTGCAACCATTGCCGCTGGCCGACCGGATCGTCTGGTTTGACCAATGGGTAATGCTGGCGGCCGCCGTGCTGTTGCTGGTGTTTCTGTACACCGGCCGGCGCCTGAGCCGTATCGAGGGCGGAGTATTATTGCTCGGCTACGTCGCCTATGTCGGCGCCAACTTCTTTGTTCCCGGCCTGATGCCGGCATAAGGAACGAAAAACATGAAAGGCACTTTCTTCGTCACCGGCACTGACACCGAAGTGGGAAAAACCTGGGTCAGTTGCCGGCTGCTGGAGCGCGCAGCAAGCGAAGGCCTGAGCTGCTATGGACTGAAACCGATCGCCGCCGGCTGCGAAAATACAGCGGATGGCCCGCGCAACGAAGATGCACTGGCGCTGATGGCGGCATCGTCAGTAAAGCTCGACTACGATCAGGTCAACCCGGTGGCCTTAAAGGCGGCGATTGCGCCGCATATTGCCGCCCGGGAGGAGCAGCGCGCATTAAGTGCTGAGCGACTGGCCGGCTACCTGCGCGGCACCCTGATGAGCCACAAGGCCGATCTGATTCTGGTGGAAGGGGCCGGTGGCTGGCGAGTACCGTTAAACGACCGTGAACCGCTGTCGCGGCTGCCGCAGATCATGAAGTGGCCGGTCATTCTGGTGGTCGGCATGAAACTCGGCTGCATCAACCATGCGCTGCTGACCGTGGAAGCGATTCAGCGCGATGGCCTGCAGCTGGCCGGCTGGGTAGCCAATGATCTGGGCAAGCCAATGGAGCGACTGGAAGACAATATCCGCACCCTTGAAAGCATCATTGCCGCCCCAAGGATTGTGCTCTGACCGCATTGTTGCCGGTTGCCATCAACGGGGCTCACAGATGAGCACTGAATTCATCAAACCTGAGCAGTACCGGAGTCTTGCCGAGACCCTGAATAGCCAGTGTTTCTGTATTACTGCTGACCGCGATGCCCTGCATAACAATCTCAACGCCGACGAGCAGAATGCTGACCTGTATCAGGAACTCCTCGCCAGTCGGCCACATCTGTTCGCCGACACCTCAGTGTTTGTCAGCCGCGAGCATGCGGCGCAGATGCAGCAAGTGATCCAAGCAATTGAACAGGTCGTGGCCATGCCCGCCTATCAGCAAACAGTGTTGAGCTGGGCGCCGGCAGTTGCACAGCATGCATACGGTCCGCGCGGCGTGTGTATGGGATACGACTTCCACCTCGGTCCGGACGGCCCGCAGCTGATCGAGATCAACACCAACGCCGGTGGCGCCTGGCTGAATGCGGCTCTGGTTCGCGCACAGAAAAGTTGCTGTACGGAGATGGATCAGGCATTGGCAGCGCAGCAGCCTGTTACGCCGATTGAGCAACAACTGCTTACCATGTTCCTGCAGGAGTGGTCGTTGCAACGTGGCGACGCACCACTGCACACCGTCGCCATTATTGATGACACACCCGCCGAGCAGTATCTGTACCCCGAGTTCCGACTGGCTGCGCGCATGTTTCGCCGGCATGGTATTCATGCATTGATACTGGACCCCGCCGCACTCACTTTTGCCGATGGTGCACTGTGGCACGATGGCACACGCATTGATCTGGTCTACAACCGGCTGACGGATTTTGTTCTTGCCCGGAGCGAACACAATGCCCTGCGACAGGCCTATGAAAGCGATGCCGTGGTCGTGACACCAGACCCGCATGCCTATGCGCTCTATGCCGACAAGCGCAATCTGACCGTGCTTACCGATGAAGCGCTGCTACGCCAGTGGGGCGTGAATGAAAGCCTGATCACGACATTACTCGCTGGCATTCCCCGCACCATCCTTGTCAACGCAGACAACGCCGACGCGCTCTGGCAACGACGACGCGAACTGTTTTTCAAGCCGGCCAGCGGTTACGGCGGCAAGGCAACTTATCGCGGCGACAAGCTCACCACCCGGGTCTGGGCAGAGATTCTGCAAGGGGTTTATGTGGCACAGGAAAGGGTTGCGCCCAGTGAGCGCGGCGTACTGGTGGATGGCAAACCCAGCGCGCTGAAACTGGACCTGCGCAACTACGTCTATGCCGGCGAGATCCAGCTGGTGGCGGCCCGTTTGTATCAGGGCCAGACCACCAACTTCCGCACACCCGGCGGGGGTTTTGCACCGGTGTTTATCTGAGCTTTTACACCACGCCGATCGAGCGCAGGTAATCCTCATAGCTACCGTGATAATCGGTGACGCCGCTTGCGCTCAGCTCGATAATCCGGGTCGCCAGTGACGACACGAACTGGCGATCGTGGGAGACAAAAATCAGCGTGCCCGGATAATGTTCCAGCGCCAGGTTCAACGCTTCGATGGATTCCATATCCAGGTGGTTGGTCGGCTCATCCAGCAACAGCACGTTGGCGTTGATCAGGGTGAGTTTGCCGAACAGCATGCGCGCCTGCTCACCACCGGACAGCACCTTGACGGTTTTGCCGATATCGTCTCCGCCGAACAGCATTCGACCCAGTGCCGCACGCACTACCTGCTCGCCGCCCTTGGTCCAGCGCGCCATCCAGTCGAACAGGTTTTCGTTGCCTTCAAAATCGGCACTGTGATCCTGGGCAAAATAACCCAGCTCGGCGGCTTCGGCCCACTTGATCTCGCCACCATTCGGCTTCAGATCGCCGGCCAGCAAGCGCAGCAAGGTGGTTTTACCGATACCGTTCGGACCGATAATCGCCACCTTCTCGCCCGCTTCAATCTGCATCGACACGTCGCTGAACAGGGTCTCGCCATCATAGCCATGGCTGACACGATCCAGCGTCACCGCCTGACGGTGCAGCTTCTTGTACTGCTCGAACTTGATATACGGGCTGACCCGGCTGGACGGCTTCACTTCCGCCAGCTCGATTTTGTCGATCTGCCGGGCGCGGGAGGTCGCCTGCTTGGCTTTTGATGCGTTAGCGGAGAAGCGGCTGACAAAGGTTTGCAGCTCGGCAATCTGTGCTTTCTTCTTGGCGTTATCCGACAGCAGACGCTCACGCGCCTGAGTTGCCGCCGTCATGTACTCATCATAGTTGCCCGGGAACAGACGCAGCTCGCCGTAATCCAGATCCGCCATGTGGGTGCAGACACTGTTCAGGAAGTGACGGTCGTGGGAAATGATGATCATGGTGCTGTTACGCGCCTTGAGAATATCTTCCAGCCAACGAATGGTGTTGATATCCAGGTGGTTGGTCGGTTCGTCCAGCAGCAGCACGTCCGGATCGGCAAACAATGCCTGCGCCAGCAACACGCGCAGCTTCCAGCCCGGCGCGATGGCGCTCATCGGACCGAAATGCTGCTCCACCGGAATCCCAAGGCCAAGCAACAGATCACCGGCGCGGGATTCGGCGGTGTAGCCATCCATCTCGGCAAATTCCATTTCCAAATCAGCCACCGCCATGCCGTCTTCTTCGCTCATTTCCGGCAGCGAATAAATCCGGTCGCGCTCGGCCTTGACCTGGGCCAGCTCGGCATGGCCCATAATCACAGCATCGATGACGCTGTCTTTTTCGTAGGCAAACTGATCCTGACGCAGCTTGCCGAGACGGGTATCCGGCTCCAGCATCACCTGGCCATTGGACGGCACCAGATCACCGCCGAGGATTTTCATAAAGGTGGACTTGCCGCAGCCGTTGGCACCGATCAGACCATAGCGGTTGCCCTTGCCGAATTTGACAGAAACGTTCTCGAACAGCGGCTTGGGGCCAAACTGCATGGTGATATTAGCGGTGGAAATCATGACTCAGGCACATCCGGCAGATCAGTTACGCGCCGGAGTCCGGCACAGAAGGGGCGGCATTGTAGCGGGTTGGGGAAGGGATGTATCGGCTGGCCACTGAGTTGTCAGACCAGCGGGGTCAACCCAGCCACTCGGCCAGCTGCTGGTTCATCTTTAACCGCAGTCGCTGCTGCTGCATGCCCTCGAATACCGCATCCAGCGAATGGTGCTGCCGCACCAGCGGCAGGGCAGCCTCAGCCTCGGCAAAGAACTGGTCCTGATAAGCCGGAACCAGATAGGCATCCTCCCACCAGCCGATAATGCGAGGGCGGGCAGCCTGCATCAGTGGCGCCGCCGGCAACTTCTCCGCCTTGGCTGCGTTGACCTGCAGAGTGGCGGGCATCAGGTTCCATAGATCGTTATTGCTCCAGCGGGCCCACGGGAAACAGTGATCCACCTGATAGTGTCGATGCCGCAGACTGCGATCACTCCAGACGCAATGTACGTCGTGCCCCTGTTGCACCAGCGCGTCGACCAGACCACGCACTGCCCGTGTGTCGCGCTTGCCCTCCTGCCAGGCGAGAGCGGCTCGATAAATGGAAGTGTCGTAACGCACCCCATCAAAACGGGGCATAAGGTTTTCCCACTCGTTGACGATGGCAGGCTCTAACCAGCAAGCGAAGCGACTGAGGCAATCCCACAGCAGCGCTGGCACACGAAACACACCAAAGCCGGATAAGGTTTCAGCATCAAGGCGAAATACTTCCGGCACTCTGCGTGGGCGGGCGGGCTGACTCTCGAACACACTTCGATTGGTGCCGGGCCAAGTGGTATAGCGCACCGGCATACGGGTAATCGTTGCAACCGCGTCCTTTATGGCACCGGAAACACTGGCGGCGACATCACCAGTGAGAGTTTGCCCGACTCTCAAGTCAAAGGGAGAAATATCTGCAAGTCGGTAAAAATCATCCTTGGCAAAATCGTAACCGCGACTGCCCGGGGACTGTCGCAGCTTGTGCTTTAGAATCAGTGGCTGATATAGCCTGATCCAATACAGGCCGACCACGCCGAGGGGTATGTCTACCCAGAGATCGTCTCGCCGAATCACCATGCCGGGCAACGTATCCGCAATACGGGTAAGCGCACGCAACAAAGCCAGTTTGTAGGTTGAAGCTTTGTCATCGTTGACAATGATATGGCGCAGCAACGGCAGCGCACCGGTTCCATCATCAGGCAACCGCAACACCACCGTTTCCCAGCTCACATCCGGCCGACTGAACACATCTGACTCGGACATTGCATCAATTGTGAGCAGCGCCCGATTGCGCGCCAGAACCTCAAGCTCCTGCCTGCTCACGGCATGAAAGTTTCGATTCAGATCATCCGGCCCGTGCCGGAGCGTGATCACCAGCGTGCCGCCGGGAGCCAGAAGTTCGGTAAGGATACGAAATGTTCGCTCACGATCCGCTGGCTTCAGATGCATCCAGACGGCAGATAAAAGAATCAGATTGAATCGGTAACCTAAAGCACGGGCACTACCAAGCCCCGGAAGAGCATCATCCAGCCACTGCACATTCTTGCCGGCAGTAGCCTGCTCGCCCAGGCGACGCAGACCCGCCGAGGGTTCCACCGCAAGGACATCCCAGCCCCTGTCGGCAAGCGCCGCCGCATCGCGGCCACTGCCTGCTCCGACATCCATGACGAATCCGGGTTGTGCCGGTAGATGCCCGAGCCAACTGCGGTGCACATCAGCAAAGCGCACCGACTGGTACTGGGCGAAAAAACGTTCCGCCTGCTGGCTGTAGGGATCCGTCATAAAACGTTATCTGCCTTATGGATATAGCATCCAAAGTAAGCATTTTCCTGCCGCCGTCCAGATCTTTCCCGCCCAACCGTTGCCTTGCATCAATGCATGGCCTTGAGCCGCAGGGTTTTATCCCCATTTTGGGACCATGCCAACGGAGAGCCCGTATGACCACCCCCGTCGTCGTCACCTGCCCGCACTGCCACAGCATGAACCGTCTGCCCGGTGAGTCAGGGAAGCTCTGCATAACCCGGAGCGGTCGATCGACCGCGATCCGCCCGGGAAAATCGCGGCCGATCGGCCGCTCCTACGACAGGCGCGAGAGTAACCGGGTGATCAGCCGGCGGAAATGTTCGGGTAGCGTTCCGGGTGCTCGATGATGTCGGCAGTCAGATCGACGTCGATGTCAGGCCAGTAGAAGTGACCGGGGGATGGTTCCTGCACATTGAGAATTGCCCGGACCGGCTGGTCCCGAAACCAGGGAAACTGATCGTAGGACATGAACAATTCCCGGTCACGGCTCAGTATCCAGACGCCGTCCGCAGAAATATGGGTTACTTCAACCGCCGAAGTGTCGCCGCCAGGTACCACAAAGCGCGCCATAGCCAACCTCCTTGAGTGCGTTTATTCTGGACTCTCCGGCACAGAAGGAGAACCGCAGATCAACAGCAGTTGACCCGGGGGCTACCCCGATGTGCTAGGCTTTGCCCATGACTATGCGACTGCTCCTCGCCCTGCTGATGATTCTGTCTGTACCGCTTGCCGCGGCGCAGCATCTCGGTTGTGCGCAGCCGGCCGCAGCAGCCGCGGCCGCCGATGGCCATGCCCGTCACGCCATGGCGTCTGCCGATCACCATGATCATCAGACGGCTATGGCAGCCGCGAGTGAGCCGGCCGGTGAGGACTGTGACAGCTGCGATCTCGCCTGCCAGGCTGCCTGTGCTTCGGTCGCCATGCCGGCGTCGTTGGCTGACGCACTCGCCGCTGCAAAGCACACCGCTCCGGATCTGCCGCAGGTTGCTGACCTGCTGCTTTCCCACCCGCTTCCCCTGCTAAGACCCCCGACACCCTCCGCCGCCTGATGACCCGTTCGGGTCCACCGGCCTGCGCCTGTTGCGCAGGACTTTGTTGGCTGTGGGAGTGCGAAATCCATGAATACATCAGGTCGTACCGGCCGCCTTGCGCCGGTGCTGTTGTCATTGTTCATCAGTGGTTGCGCGGTCAGTCCGCCGCAGCATGGCGATGAACAGGCCCGTGAACTGTTGGCAGAGCGCGGGCTCACAATCAGCGAATCCGCCAGCGAATCTCGCCGCGATTTCCGGGGCGAATTGTCGCGCCAGCAAGCGGTGCAGGCTGCCTTGCTGAATCATCCATCAATGCGTGCCGAATATGCCCGGCTGGAAATCGCCAGTGCCGATGTGGTGCGCGCCAGCGAGCTGCTCAATCCAACCCTGTCGCTATCGTGGCTGGATGTCAGTGGTGGCGGCACCGATTTCAGTGTCGGCCTCAGCCAGAGTCTGGCCGGGGTAATGCTGCGCCCGGCGCGACGGCGCATGGCCGAAGCGGAATATGAACTGGCGGTGCTGACACTGGCCGAATCATTGCAGTCGCTGGCGCTGGAAACCGAAGCCGCCTGGCACGCACTGGCAGCAGCGGAGCAACGATTGCAGCTGCAGCGCTGGGCCAGTAACACCGCCTTGTGGGCCGACCAGCTTGGCGAGCGCTTTGCTGCTGCCGGCAATATCACCCCGCTGAAACGGGCACAGCTGACACGGCGTGCAGCAGAGACGGAGCTGACCCTGCTGCAGGCCGAGCGCGATCGTGATCAGGCGCGCAGCGAACTGGCATTGCAGCTGGCACTGACGCATGACGATTGGCAGGTCAGTACCGCCCTGCCCTTGCCGGTGAATGGTGATGCCGACACGGACAGCCTTATCGCCGACGCGCTGCAGAATCATCCGGCCTTGCTGCAAGTCAGCCAGCGCAAAACCCGTTTGCAGCAGCAGCTCGGTGGCGAGAAGCGGCAACGCTGGCTCGACGATGCCGAAGTCGGTGTCGAGCACGAACGCAGTGGCGACGAGCGTGCCACCGGTCCGACGCTGGGCTTTCGTTTGCCGCTCTGGCATCGCAGCCGCGGCACCCTGCAGGCGCTCGCTGCAGAACAGGAACTGCTGGAAGCCGAAGAAGCAGAGCTGCGTCAGCAACTGCCGCTGCAGATTCGGCGCCAGCTTGCCGATCTGCAACAACTGAAAGCTGCCATCGACAGCCGCCAGCAGCGACTGCTGCCGGCGCTGGCGGCCGAGGTGGATGCAAGGCAGAAGCGGGTCAACTTTATGCTCGATGGGGTGTTTGATCTGCTGGAAAGCAAGGCCGAGGAATTGCACGGCTGGATCGATCAGGTGGACGCGCTGGCTGAGTACTGGCAGCACGAGGTCGAACTGGCCCGATTGCTTGGCCGGGCGACAACGCGAAGCAGCGACGACGCACTTGATCTCTCCGGCGTTGCTCCCGTGCCTTCGTCGAACATGCCCGTTGATTCGCATCAGAACCACTCATCTCCCGCTCCCGTGACCACACCGGCGCAGGACGATCCGCACAGAGGACATCACTGATGAACCGCAGAGACTTTCTGTTCGCCGCCGGCGCGATGCTGCCCGCTGCGGCCATTACCAAAGCATTGGCTGAATCAGGCCATGTCCATAACAACAGCGGCGAGGCCACCGCCGGCAAACGCACCGGTCAGGGTTATATGCCGGTACACACGCCGAACGGCTGGACCCTGCCGCACAAGATGGTGGATGGTGTGAAAGAGTTTCATCTGGTGGCCGAGGAAGTCGAGCACGAGTTCGCGCCGGGCTCTAAAGCAAAATGCTGGGGTTACAATGGCACCACACCGGGGCCAACACTGGAAGCTGTCGAAGGTGACCGGGTGCGCATTTACGTCACCAACCGCTTGCCGGAACACACCAGCATTCACTGGCACGGGCTGATTCTGCCAGCCGGCATGGACGGTGTGTCCGGCGTGACGCAGCCGGCCATTCAGCCGGGCGAAACCTTCGTGTATGAATTCACCTTGCAGCAGCATGGCACCCACATGTATCACCCGCATGCGGATGAAATGGTGCAACTGGCGATGGGCATGATGGGGATGTTTATTATCCATCCGAAAGGTGGCGAGGCTACACCTGTGGATCGTGACTACGCTATTTTGCTGCACAACTGGGCCATGCATCCCGGGACGTCACGGCCGGACCCTGCAGTGATGCAGGAGTTCGATCTGTGGACCATGAACTCGAAAGTGTTTCCGGCGATTGATTCACTGGTGGCAAAAACCGGCGAGCGGGTGCGTATTCGTATCGGCAACCTGTCGATGTGGAATCATCCCATCCATCTGCATGGCGTGCAGTTTCATGTCACCGGCAGTGACGGCGGCCGCTGGCCGAAAAGTCAGTGGCGCAGCGAAGTTACCGAAATTGTTGGTGTTGGTCAGGCCCGCGATATTGAATTTATTGCCGTGCCCGGCGACTGGGCGTTTCATTGCCATATGTCACATCACACCATGAATGCCATGGGTCATGACATTCCCAATACCCTGGGTGTCGACCAGTCCGGCATTGACGCGGAAATCCGCAAGCTGTTGCCCGGTTACATGGCCATGGGCCAGTTCGGCATGGGCGAGCATCAGGAACACACTGACAGCGGTCATATGCGCGGGCCGGACAATACCCTGCCGATGATGATGGGCAACGGCCCGTTCGGAAATATCGAAATGGGCGGCATGTTTACGCTGGTGAAAACCCGTGACGATATCGCTCCCGGTGATTTCCGTGATCCGGGCTGGTATCAGCACCCCGCTGGCACGCTGGCACGCCGGATCAGCAGCAATCCGGATTACGGCAGCCCGGCCCGGCGCGGCACACCGGTCAGCAGTCGCAGCGAGACCTTGCCGACACCATCACGACAGAACCCGCACGATAATCACTGAACAAGGAGCATCATCATGCGCAGTAACATCGCCAAACTGATCCGCCAGTCGCCATTGCTGATGGCACTGATCTCGACACTGCTGTCCCCGGCTCTGATGTTTTCGGCAACGCCTGCATTGGCGAAGGAGCCACTTGCCGAAATCACCGTATGGCACAGCCCCAGCTGTGGCTGCTGCACGAAATGGATCAACCATCTGGAGCAATACGGCTTTCCAGTGCGCAGCCATGCCCGACACGACGTCGCCATGATCAAGCATCGCCTGTCGGTTCCGGACAAGCTGGCCTCCTGTCACACGGCCATGGTCGACGGTTACGTGATCGAAGGGCATGTGCCGGCGGAAGACATCGAGCGGCTGCTAAAAGAGCGCCCGTTTGTCCGCGGTCTGAGCGTACCGGGTATGCCGGCAGGATCACCGGGCATGGAGATGGGTGACCGGGTGGATCCCTATGAAGTGATCAGTTTTGACGACGACGGCAAGACCGAGGTGTTTTCCCGCCACCCCTGAAACGGATGCCAGCCCCTTTTACCGGGGCTGACATTGACTATTGATAATGATAGAGCTGGCCATCACCGCAGGAGCCGTCGATCGCCGGCGAAATCTTTTCGCGGCTGATCAGCCGCTCCTACGAGAGACTAGTAGATGCCGGCGTCAAGGCCAGCGGCGAGGGTCAGGCCCAGTTCTTCACACTGGTCGGCAAAGGCATCCTGCCAGTCGCCACGGCAGATCAGGATGTCCTGCACCAGCTTCCAGCGCAGCCCGGTAAGAATGGTTTCCAGCGCCTTTTTTGTGCCGGTGCCATCATGGCCGGCACGGATATAAACCGCACAAGGCAGGCCCTGCTTTTTCTCCAGCACCGGGTAGTAACAGCGGTCAAAAAAATCCTTCATGGCGCCGGCCATATAGGCCAGGTTTTCGGTGGTGCCAAGCAGAATGGCGGCGGCGGCTAAAACATCTTCCGGCTGTGTTTCCAGCGGTGGCTTCCAGATCGCCTCGACAGCGGTCAGGTCCGGATGGCGGGCGCCGCGCAACGCAGCCTCCGCCAATGTGCGGGTATTGTCCGAAGGCGCATGAGCAACGATAAGCAGGCGTTTTTTATCCATACCGGGAGTCTAGGGCAGCCGGAAATTACTGCAACCACCCTTTCGCCGTCGATCGACGGCTCCTGCATCACATTCCACCACCCCTCTCCGTAGGAGCGGCTGATCAGCCGCGAAAGCCTTTCGCCGTCGATCGACGGCTCCTACGAGGAGCGAGCCTCCAGCCAGTCTGCTACCTGTGGCCAGATCGCCTTCGGCGCGCCGCTGCCACCGAGGATTGCCATGTGCCCGCCGGGCACGCGCAGGTGGGTTTTATCTTCGCTGCGAACCAGACCCAGAATCGGCAGCGAACATTGCTCGGTGACGATCGGGTCATTGCGGCCGGTCACCAGCAACAGGTTTGCCTGCACCGCAGCAAAGCCGCGCTCGCTGTCAGGCTCCGGCAACCGGTCACCGGCAAGCACATTGTCGACCCAGAGAAACTGGATAATGTCCTGCACCACACCCCCCGGGTAAGCCACCATGTCATCGAGGAACGCACCCTGGGTGGCGTGTGCCTTGACGTACTCGCGGTCATGCAGGTTTTTCAGCAGATCAATATAGCCCTGCACGCTGCCCACCGGATTGGTGAGCTTGAACATCAGGCTGTTCATCCAGCCCGGCGAGCGCCACCAGCTCTTGCTGGTCCGGTGCACGCGCAGGCCCGTGTGCTTTTCCAGCTGCTGCGCCTGGCGGCTGAGGAACTGATACTGGCGACCGAGCGCGCCGTTACGATGGTAATCCAGTGGCGCGCCGATTAACGCCAGGTTTTCAATATCGGGATCGCCGAGTGCGGCATAGCACAGTGAAAAAAGCCCACCGAAACTCCAGCCGTGCAGTGAAAGCTTTTTCTTGCCGGAATGCTGGCGCACCTTTTCCAGCAGGACGGGCATCATGCCCGCGTAATAATCCGCCAGGCGCAGGCTGTCGTGTCGCCGCACCGGACGCCCCCAGTCAATCAGGTACAACTCAAAGCCGCGGGCACGCAAGTAACGCACCAGTGAACGATCGGGAAAAAGATCATAGATCAGCATGTTCACCGCCAGCGGTGCCACCAGCACCAAGGGCACCGCGAACGGATCATGCCGCACGCTCACCTGCTCGCCACTGACGTCGATACTGTCTTCCTGCAACGGCGGGTAGTAACGCAGCCGGACAATATCCTGCTGGTAAATAACCTCGAAAGCAGTCTGTTCAGCTTGCACCAGAGAAGTTGCATCGAGCAGGCGATCACGGGCGTTATCGGCCAGATGCCGCACACGTCGGCTCAGGGATGGCTTGTTCTGACGGACGTGCGGAGCTGGATTGGACATGACGGGCACCTTGATCGCGGGCGCCCAGTGTAGCCACCCCGCCCGGGGCCGAACCAGCCCTTATCGGAACTCGACCTTGGCAAACCCTGGTTAGACGATAAACCCTGGTGTGGCGCTGAATGGCGACGACACCTGCACGTCAGCCGAGCTTTCGGGCGACTACGAACAACACCTGCCAGGTCAGCGGCAGGCCCTTTTCATCGCGCTTCATTTCGTAGGCCTGTTCCAGTGCCCGACGCCGACGCGGCGGCAGCAGGCCGGCAGATTGCCGACCGCTGACATGATGGGCACCGGTCAACTTGAGCATCCGGCCAATCGCAGTCAGCGACGGATAATGCTCGGTAACGGTAATGGTTTGCGCATCGACACAAGCCAGACGGTGACGCTCCAGCTGTTGCAACCACTCCGGCGCGGCAAGCAATGCGTTGACGTGCACCTGCTGATCGACTTGTGCCCAGCTCTCCTTCAGCTCGCGCAAGGTGCCGGCCACCGGCAACGCCAGCAACAGCAGGCCATCGATTCTCAGCACCCGGCTTATCTCGGCACTGGCGGCAGCGGCGTCGACCCACTGCAGGGCGAACGAACTGAACACCAGATCCCGGGAGGCATCCGCCAGCGGCAAGACCGTAGCATCCGCACATACCGGCTGATAACGATCATGCAGACGGCCACGCTGATGCGCTTCATCAAGCATTTGCTGTGATACGTCCACGCCAAGCCAGTGGCAATGCGGCAGACGCGTACAAAGCTGGCGGGCCATTGATGCGGTGCCGCAACCAAGATCGACTGCCTGCTCCGCCGCACAATCATCCGGCAATATGGCCAGCAGACTGCGCGCCACGGAAATCTGCACTGCGGCATGCTCATCGTAACTACGCGCCGCGCGACCAAAAGCCCGGGCAACTGCAAGCTCGCTCATGCCGACTCCGTAATAACGCCGAGCCCACGCCAACCTTGCCGCAGCGCCACCAGAAACTGCTCGGGCTGTGACACGAACGGCACATGGGAAACCTGCGCCAGCACCCTGACCTCATGCTGGGTAGCCAGCATATCGGCGGTCGCTATCGGGACAATATTGTCGTGCTCACCGAACAGCATCAGCCGCGGCAGCGACAGTCCCGCCAGCTCCTCGCGCAGATCACTGTCACGCAGCACCGCAAGGCCGCCACGCAGTGCCTGCGGGGCCGGCAGGCCACAGAAGTAGAGAATATCCTTCAGCTTGCGGACATCCTCGCGTACGGTATCGGCGTCCTTGCAATTGAGTGCCAGAAAGCGAATCAGGGTACCCTCCGCATCCTCCTCGAACACTTCGATAAAGCGATCGAATAGTCGGGCATCAACACCGGGCCAATCGCCGGCGGCAACAAATTTCGGGGTCGATGCCACCATGGTCAGCGACAGCACCTGTTGTGGTCGCTCACTGGCCAGTCGCAGCGCTACCAGCCCGCCGAGCGACCAGCCCATCAGATGACACTGCGGCGGCAGAATCGCACCCACATGCCGGGCCAGATAATCCAGCGTGTAATCACCAGCGGGCAGCGGGCTTTGCCCCATGCCGGGCAGGTCAATCACGGTAACGCGAAAATGCTGCAGCAGTCCGGGCATGATGTCGTCCCAGACAATCGAGTGCAGGCCCCAGCCGTGCAGCAGCACCAGATCCGCCGCCTTGTCGCCCTGCGGGCCGGTGCAGCGGTAGGTATTGTGAAACAGCACCAGTGAAGTCATTTCATTTCCTTTACCGTAGGAGCCGTCAACCGATGACGAGGGATTTCGCGGCCGATCGGCCGCTCCTACAGGGCTTCAATCAATCGGTCGATATCTTCGGGTTCGTGCGCGGCGCTGAACGTAATGCGTAATCTCGCCGTACCCTCCGGCACCGTCGGCGGCCGAATTGCGCTGATCAGAAACCCGCGCTCCCGCAGACGCTGACTCATCGCCAGCGCTTCACTATCTTCGCCAATCAGCAACGGCTGAATGGGTGTTGCCGAGTCCATCAGCTGAAAACCGCGCTGTGCCGCACCTTGCCGGAAACGGACAATCAGGCTGTGCAGCTTTTCCCGGCGCCAGTTTTCCTCTTGCAGCAACGACAAGCTGGCCAATGTGGCCGCTGCCACCGCCGGCGGCAATGCTGTGGTGTAAATATACGGCCGGGCAAACTGTATCAGCGTTTCAATCAGCTCGTCAGTGCCGGCGACAAAGGCGCCGAAAGTACCGAATGCCTTGCCCAGCGTCCCCACCAGTACCGGCACCCGGATTTGCATGCCCTGTTCGGCAACGCAGCCACCGCCCTGCTCGCCGAGCACGCCAAAGCCGTGCGCATCATCCACCATCAACCAGGCCTGATGCTGTTCGCAAACATCGGCCAGCGCCGCCAATGGAGCCACATCGCCGTCCATGCTGAACACGCCGTCAGTCACCACCAGTTTTCGGCGTGCATCGGCATCGCCAAGCTGCGACGCCAGGCTGTTTGCGTCGGCATGCTGATAACGACGGAAGCGGGCGCCGCTGGCAAGGCCACCATCAATCAGCGAGGCGTGATTGAGACGATCCTCGAATACCGCATCGCCCTTGCCGACCAGTGCCTGAATCACGCCAAGATTGGCCATGTAACCGGTGGAGAAAAGCAATGCCCGCGGCCGGCCGCAAAATGCTGCCAGCTGCTCTTCGAGAGCATGATGATAATGACTGTGGCCGCAAACCAGATGCGAGGCGCCGCTACCGACGCCGAACTCGTCTGCGGCCTTTTTGAATGCCGCCACCGACTGCGGATGGTTGGCCAGACCAAGATAATCATTGCCGCAGAAATTGATCAGTCGCTGGCCATTGACCACCGCTTCGCGACCCGCCGGCGCCTGCTGCTCCAGACGCTGGCGATAACGCTGCTGCTGACGGCGCTCTGTCAGCGCCGCAGCAAGGTCAAACGGCTGTGTCATGTTGCACTCAGGCGTCTTGAGCAGAACGCTTGCCGAGTACCGCTTTGGCTTCACGGCTGCTCATGGCATCGTAATAGAGCGGCGCCGGTTGCCGTTCCTGCACCTGAACGAGCAGTGCATCTTCGGTGGCTTCATCAGAACACTCATCGCGCGGATCAAGCGGATGAATGCCGAGACGGTTAAACAGCTTCCGGTCGTGACCGGTTTCCGGATTGTCGGTGGTCAGCAGTCGCTCGCCGTAGAAAATCGAATTGGCTCCGGCGAAGAAACACAGCGCCTGCATCTCATCATTCATTTCCTGACGGCCGGCGGACAAACGGACAAACGATTGCGGCATCAGAATCCGCGCCACCGCGATGGTGCGGACAAATTCAAAATGATCCAGATCGGCCACATCCGCCAGCGGTGTGCCCTTGATCTTGACCAGCATGTTGATCGGTACTGACTCCGGGTGCGCCGGCAGGTTGGCCAGCTGCTGCAACAGGCCGACGCGATCACGTCGGTCTTCGCCCATACCGATAATGCCGCCGGCACAGACTTTCATGCCGGCATCGCGAACATGCGCCAGTGTGCCAAGACGATCGTTGTAGCTGCGGGTAGAAATAATCTGGCCGTAGTATTCCGGCGAGGTATCGAGATTATGGTTGTAGTAATCAAGGCCGGCCTCGGCCAGCTGCCCGGCCTGCTCCTGCGACAGCATACCCAGCGTCATGCAGGTTTCCATGCCCATGGCCTTGACCTGACGGACCATGTCGAGCACATAGGGCATGTCCTTGTCGCGCGGGCTGCGCCAGGCGGCGCCCATGCAGAAGCGTGATGCGCCCTTCTCTTTGGCGGCGCGCGCTTCTTCCAGCACCTTCTGCACTTCCAGCAGCTTTTCCTTTTCCAGCTCGGTGTTGTAGTGGCCGGACTGGGAGCAGTACTTGCAGTCTTCCGGGCAGGCGCCGGTCTTGATCGACAACAGCGTCGACACCTGCACGGCATTCGGGTCGAAGTGCCAGCGATGCACCGTAGCGGCATGGAACAGCAGGTCATTGAACGGCAGGGCGAACAGGGCCTCGATCTCATCACGACGCCAGTCATGGCGTACAGCAACAGCCTCAGGGGACGACTTCAGGGTGGTCTGGACAGCAGTCATGCTGGCACTCCGGAAACGGTACAGGGATGCCGGCAGACTAGGAGGCGCGGGAATGGCTGTCAATCTGATAAAGATTGCCAAGGTTTACATATGGTCATTATTTGACCTTTTTCAACCTCCCTGCTGCCTGTGCGCCACCCCGACTCATCATGCTTCCGGGCTTTGCCCCGGCTGCCTGGCAGACCTGCCCGTGCTTTCCGGCCCGCAGTGTCGCTGCGCCCTGCCCATGGACAGCAGTGCCGCGCCAGAGCATGACGACGATCTCGCCCCGCTGTGTGGCCACTGTCTGCACCGGCCACCGGGCTTTCTCGGTATCCAGACTCCGTTTCTCTATGCCCATCCGCTGGACCGCATGATCAACGACTGGAAACACCAGCGCCGCCTGTATCTGCAGCGGCCGCTGCAGTACCTGCTTGATCAGGGCCTGACTACCCTGCCGGATGTCGATGTCGTGGTGCCGATCCCGCTGCACTGGCGCCGGCAATGGCTGCGCGGTTTCAATCAGGCCACGCTGCTGGCTTCGGCACTGGCCCGGCAGTATGGCCTTCGACTGCTGCCGGCACTGAGCCGGCCGAAGGCCGGCCGGCACCAGCAGGGAAGCAACGCCCGTGACCGGCGCCGGGCCCGGCAGGATACGTTTGTCTGCCGCGCCAATGTGCGGTCCCTGCGGATCCTGCTGGTGGATGACGTCGTTACCACCGCCACCACCGTGCGCGCCGCCACCGATATCCTGCTGGCTGCCGGTGCGGAAAGTGTTTCGGTAGTCGCCCTTTGCCGGGTGCTGCCGCCATCAGCGCGCTAGCGTCAACAGAGCAGGTCATGACAGCATAACTGACCCGGATGGCTGATCGATCCTGTTGATTATTCAGGCATAATGCCCGGCTACCGCGTCCATGGAGAGCGAGAATGAAGAAAGCGCTGGTTGCACTGCTGGGGATAATGCTGATAACACCGGCCATGGCCGAGAGCCTGTATGGCGGCAGTAATATACTGCGCGGCACGGTGGTGTCATTTGGCCGGGTTGATCCCACCGAGAATATCGGCACCGGCCTGTACTTTGATGTGAATTACACCAGCGTTGCCCTGAATGGCGGTGTCGCCACAAAAAAATTCAGCAATGCGCCTACCGGTAGTGGCTGTGTCACCTTCACCAAAGCCTGTGATGCCAGTTTCACCAATGGTTATTTCGGTGTCGGCTTCAGCCGCATCATCCAGTTCCAGTATGGCCATGGCACCGAAGGCGATCTGGTCCGCCTGCGCTCCGACTTCAACTTCCGCGCCGTGGTCGATTTTCTCAGTAACACCAAAACCCGCAAGGATCGCATGCTGCTGGCTGATCGCCTGACCTTTACTGTCTCCGGCGAGCGTTACAACCGGAGGGAAAGCGAAGCCTTCAATAACACCACCTGGGGCATCGGCCTGCTGTTCTGATGGCCATGCATATCCGCATCGCGCAGGGACATTCGCCGCCGCCGAACCCGAACGGCGCAACAGTAGTGATTGACGTGATCCGCGCTTTCACCACCGCGCATTACGCCTTTGTTGGCGGCGCCCGGGAAATCCGTCTGGTCGCCAACGCAGACGCCGCATTGTTGCTGAAAACACACGATACATCGCTGTTGCTTGCCGGTGAGATCGACGCACTGCCGATTGCCGGGTTTGATTTCGGCAACTCCCCTCATGAAATCCGCCAGTCCGATGTCCGCGACCGAACGCTGGTGCAGCGCACCACCAATGGCGTAATCGCGACGCTCGCTGCCAGGCACAGCGCGGCGGTACTGGTGGCAGGCCTTGTTAATGCCGAAGCCACTGCCCGCTGGCTGTTGCAGCAGAACTATCAGGATATTCTGCTGGTGGCCTCCCACCCGGACGGCGACGAGGACGTTGCCTGCGCCGAATATCTGCGCGGCCTGCTTGGCGGCGAGGGAATCTCACTGGAGGATGCCATCCGCCGCACCCGTCAGGCTTCAGCCGCAGCGAAATTTCTGAATGGCAGCCATCCGCAGCTGCCGGCAGAGGATATTGCCCTGGCCGCCGCCAGTGCCGGGCATGACGGCACCGTCATGCGGGTACAATTCGGTCAGGCTGGCGGTGACATTCCGTCAATACGAGCCGTCTCCTCGGGTCATTGACCCTCTCTTCCGGCCCATGCTTCCATCCACGGCACATCAAACGCACGTTTGAACAGCCGGAGGCAATATGATCGAGTGGTCCGAATCCCAGCAGATGATCCAGAAAATGGTGCGCGACTTTGTCGAAAAGGAAGTCGTGCCGCATCTGGATGACATCGAATACAACGGCACCCCGCCCTACGATATCCTGCGCAAGCTGATCAAGACCTTCGGTATGGATGTGATGGCCAAGGCCAGCTTCGACAAACAGATCGCTCGCGAGAAGGCCATCGCCGCCGGCGAGGTTGTCGAGGAAAAGAAAAAGAAGGAAGGCTACAACGCCATGGCCGGCGAAGAGGCCGCCATGCGCATGATCCCGATCATCGAAATCTGCAAACATGCCCAGGGTCTGGTCACCGCCATGGGTGTGTCCATGGGCCTCGGTGGTGGCGCCATCATGAGCAAGGGCACCATTGAACAGAAAGAGCGCTGGGCACTGCCTCTGCTGACGCTGGAAAAGGTCGGCGCCTGGGCCATTTCCGAACCAAACTCCGGTTCTGACGCGTTCGGCCAGATGAAAACGCTGGCCAAACGTGATGGCAAGGGCGGTTACATCATCAACGGCGCGAAAACCTGGATCACCAATGGTCCTTACGCCGACACCATCATTCTGATCTGCAAACTCGATGACGAAGGTGTCGAGCCCAGGGACCGCAAGATTGTCTCGTTCATTCTCGATTCCGGCATGGAAGGTCTGACCCAGTCAAAACCGTTCAAGAAAATGGGCATCGGCTCGTCACCCACCGGCGAGTTGTTCCTGGCCAACGTGCACTGCGGCCCCGAGCGTCTGCTCGGCGGCAACGAAGACAGCTATGGCCGCTCCGGTGCCAAAGGCACCTTTATGCAGGAGCGTGCCGGTGTCGCCGCCATGGCGCTTGGCATGGTCGAGCGGGCCATGGAGCTGTCGGTGCAGTATGCGAAGGATCGCGTCCAGTTCGGCCGGCCGATCGGTGACAACCAGCTGATCCAGCTCAAGCTGGCCAATATGGAAGTGGTGCGGATGAACCTGCAGAGCATGGTGTTCCGCTATATCGAGTCGGTCGCCCACGGCAAGCAGATGACCCTGGCCGAGGCATCGGCAATGAAGCTGTACGCCGCACAGAGCGCCATGCAGGTGGCCACCGAAGCGGTACAGATTCACGGCGGCTACGGCTATATGCGTGAGTCCCGGGTTGAGCAATTGATGCGTGATGCCAAGATCCTGCAGATCTACGCCGGCACTGACGAGATGCAGATTATCGCCATCGCCAAAGACCTGATGTCGCGCTGATGATCGCACGCCACCACCCCGACCGGGTGATGGCGTGCTTTGACAACGCGATTGGCCCGAATGACCGGCTTACCCGCCATCTAAGCCCTTGTGCTTAATTCTGCACCCAATAGAATACCGCCTTCTTACTAGATACATGGGAAAGTGGTATGTCCCTGATGCGCTACCGGGCGGATATTCCCGCCGTGCTGCTGGTGCTGGCTGTGATGGCCGCCCAGTTCTCGATCTTCTTTCTGGTCGACAGCCACTGGATGGCGTCAGGTCTGGTTGTCCTGCTGCTATGCGTGCAGGTTTCCAGCGGAGCAATCTGCCATAACCACCACCACGTCAACACCTTCCGGGTGCGCTGGCTGAACCGGCTGTACGAAGTGGTGATGTACCTGCAGACCGGCACCAGCCCGTTCAGCTGGACCCTGCACCACAATATCGGCCACCACCGCTACTATCTGGACCAGGACAAGGACCCGGCGGCCTGGCGTGAGGCCGACGGCTCGGTGATGAACCGGATCAAGTTCGATGTCCTCAATGCGGCCCGGATCTATCCCGAAATCATCCGTATCGGCCGCGATCACCCCCGCCTGTACCGACGCTTCAAGGGTATGTTTGTGCTCGCTAACATCCCTCTGCTGGCGCTCCTGCTGATTGATCCGCTACGCACCCTGATTGTCTTTATCGGGCCGATGCTGGTGCTGCTGCTGGCGCTGCTCGACAACACCTACGGCCAGCACGCCGGCACCGATACCGGGAACCACTATGTCGCCTCACGCAATGTCGAGTTGCCACTGTACAATCTGACCTCCTGGAACCTCGGCTATCACACTGCCCACCACCTGCTGCCGGGGCTGCACTGGAGCAAGCTGCCGGAGCTGCATGGCCAGATCCGCGCGCGGATTCCCGATGAGCTGATCGTCGACACCATGCTGCTGCAGTGGGAACCGGGACGGCAGCAGCGCCAGCAGGAAGCCTCCTGACGCCCATGAAAACACCGCATCTTGCTGTTCTGATCGTGCTCCTGTTCAGCCCGCTGCCCGCGCTGGCGGAGGGGGCCACCTGTGACTATTTCTGGACCACAGACTGCTTCGAGATCCGTGACCCGCGCACCCGGGACATCACCCACCATGTGCTGCTGTCGGAACAACGCTATCGCTTTCAGGCCAGCAGTGCGGCCCAGTGCCCGGCCGAGCTGGAGGCCAGCCTGACCATCGACCAGCGTGGCAAGGTACTCAAGGCATTCAACAGGCAGCTGAAAAAACTGTCCGGCTGCAAGCTGCTGGAGACCCTGTCACCCCGGGTTTTCAGCGACGAGGGTGCGGCCGTCGACGAGTGGCAGCGACTGGCCGGCGAGCGCAACTTCAAGCAGCTCCACCTGATTCGCCGACTGCCCCGCTAAGCCGTCCTGCAGGCCAGCTGACAGGCCCTGAGCCTGTGCTATGATGCGGCAATCGCTGTTTCAGGATCATCATAATGACAATAAAAATACGCTCCCTGTGTGCGGCCCTGATGCTCACCGGGACAGGACTGCTGACCGGCTGTCAGGGTATGCAAGGTGCTCGCGAGGGTGATATCTATCATGCCCCGGCGGCGGCCTATTCCATTGATCTCAGCCTGAACACTTTCCGCGGCCATGTCAGCCTGGATGAGCGCTGCGACCAGTATGGCGGATCCACCACCATGTGGGATGCCAGCGGCCGCATGTTCCGGATCGACTACCTGCGCGCCGAAGGCAACCCGAACCTGCGTATTCCGCGTTTCGCCGCCGATCAGACCCTGCTGAATCTGGTATTGAACGGTTACCTGCGCAGCGTAGTAGCAGACTCACCAATGGTGAGGTCCGCCGAGGTTGTTCATCGCGAACAGATGCTGGACAGTGACCCGCGAGCCATGATTTCGATCGTCAGCCTCGACGTGGACAGCAGCAAGGTCGCCGGCACACCGGAAGTATCCGGCCTGTATTACTACGGCTTTCTGCTTTTCAAGAAAGGTGAACTTATTTATGTCATTCAGCATCGTCAGCCAGCGCTGATGCCCGACACCATGAAGTCGGTGCTTGTGCGCCTGGTTGATTCGATGGAAATGCCGGGCAAGGACCGTGACGAAACCGAACTTGAACGGACCCGGCGTATGCTGGCGCGACTGGCGCCAGGTAACAGCAAGGAGCCAAGCCGACTATGCGCGACACCAACAGTGGCAGAACGATGAGTCTGGCCAACGAAGTCTGCGAGGCCTGTCGTGCCGATGCACCGCAGGCCTCCGACCAGCAGGTCGCTCAGTGGCATGAGGAAGTGCCGGAGTGGAAGCTGGTAGAGGAGGATGGCATTGTCAAACTGCAACGCCAGTTCAACTTCAGCAATTTCGTTGATGCTATGGCATTTACCCAGCGTGTTGCCGGGCTGGCAGAGTCTCTCGGCCACCACCCGGCGCTCTTGACCGAATGGGGCAAGGTCACCGTCACCTGGTGGTCGCACAAGATTCGTGGATTGCATCGTAACGACTTTATCTGCGCCGCTCGTACGGATCTGCTGGCTCAGAACTGAGTCATTGCGCGCCGGAGCCAGACTGTACCGGAGCCCCCATGGTGTACCAGCACAAGCATCACCTTCTCTGGCAACGCAGTGCGCTGCTCACAGGATTGGTGTTCCTGCTTTTCCTGCCACTGCTGGGCTACTGGCACCAGCAAAGCCATCCAGACAGCGGCGAAGCCAGCGACACACTTCCAATCTGGCCGCTGCCTGAGGATGAAACCGAAGCGCGCAAAGCTCGCCTGGTCAACCTGCTTTTACCGGCAGTCCAGCAAAACAATCGCGATCTGCTCAGCAAGCGCGAACGTCTTGTGTCACTACACCAGCAAATTGTCGATGGTGTGCCGCTAACCGGCAAGGATCAGGTCTGGCTGATGGATTTGTCGCAGCGCTACCGACTCGATACCCCCGAACCCCTGAACAGCGAATGGAGCCGCATCCTGTTACGCCGAATTGATATCGTGCCGGCTGATCTGGCGCTGGCTCAGGCAGCACTGGAATCTGCCTGGGGCACTTCCCGGTTTGCCGAAGAGGGAAACAACTATTTCGGTCACTGGTGCTTCGTCAAGGGTTGCGGTCTGGTGCCGCAAAACCGGCGTGAAGGTGCACGCCATGAGGTAGCACGATTCTCGTCTCCGGCGGAAAGCGTGCGCCGTTACATGCACAACCTCAACAGCCACCCGCGCTATACCGAACTGCGCCTGATAAGAGAACGGTTACGGGACCGGAATGAACCGTTTACCGGCAGCGACCTGGCCGCCGGCCTGGAGGGTTACTCGGAGCTTGGTGACGAATACATCGGCATGGTACGCGGGCTGATCCGGCAGAACCGGTTTGACCGGTTTCCGAGCTACTGATCACTCCGGATACCAGCCACTTTCAGTACGACGCATCCACACCCGGGAATACCAGTAATAGCGGCCGTCCCCGGCAAAGGCGGTGCAGTTGTAGCGACTGCGACCGAGCGGAATATCCGCGCCGGCGCGCAGCCTCACTTCACTGACGCCATCCGTGAAATGCACCGTCGGCGAGGTCAGTCTGCCGCCAATAAAGCATTGCAGCTGACGCCCTCGCCAGTCGCCATTCAGCACCAGTGTCAGCTCAGGTCTGGCTGACAGGGTGACGCCATCCTCCGGCAGCGTGGCACGCAGCGGAAACGGCAGTGCCAGCAGTTTCTCCCGCAAAGAAGACCAGCCGGCGTACTGCCGGTTGACAGGAATGCGAGGAATATTTTGCCAGTCAACGTTGGCATCCAGAGCACCACTCTGTTGACCGAAACCGAGATAGCCCAGCTCACGAGCCAGTTCGCGCAGCTCCCGGGTCTGTTCACCGTACGGCCAGGCCAGCCACGGCAGAACCTCTGCCCCGGTCCAGTCCGCCAGCTTCTGCTGCGCCTGCTCAATCTCTGCCTGCATGCGCCGGCGCCACTGCAGGCTATTCTCCTGATCAGAACGGCGCACCATATGCAGGTGAGAGTGGCTGTGATTCAGCAGCAGATGGCCGCGCTGATGAATATCGGCAATCATCTCCTCGCTCATGGCCATGGCGCCATCACCAACACCACCGGTGTTAATAAACACCGCGCCCTGCCAGCCGCGGGCTTCCAGCGCCGGCAGGGCGACCTCATAGATACTGCGATAGGCATCATCAAAGGTGATCGCCACCAGCCTTTTGCGCGGATCGGCGCCGGCACGGACCTGCTCAATCAGGCGGTCCAGCCGCACCACCTCGAAGCCCTCCGCCGCCAGCCGGTCAAGGTGCTGATTGAACTGCTCCGGCGTCACCGAGGTGGCCGCCGGGGCAGCGGCATCAATATGGTGATACATCAGGATCACTGCCGCCGCGGCCGGCTGTACCAGCAAAACAGCGATCATGGCGGCTTTCACCAGAGTTCTGACCATTTCGGATACCTCCCGCCAATTTCGCCGATGGTAGCATCCCGGTGTTGATTCAGAATTCGACCATCGGAGAACCCTATGTCACTCACCGCCGAACAGATCGAAACCCTGCGCCACGCATCCGAAAACACCTTCCCTTTCGCCAGCCGCTGCGGCGTCAAGGTACTGGAGCTGGATCGTGGTTACTGCAAGATGCTGATGCCCTACGACCTCAACATCAACCATGTCGGCATCATGTACGCTGGTGCCCTGTTCACGCTGGCAGAATTGCCCGGTGGTGTGATGTACATGACCAGCTTTGATACCCGGAAGTTCTATCCGATCGTCAAGGACATGAGCATCCGCTTCCGCCGCCCGGCGAAAACCGATATTACCGTTGAGGTCCGCCTGAGTGAGGAGGAAATTGCCCGGGTCGAGGCCGAGACCGAAGCCAACGGCAAATGCGATTTTGCCTGGGACCTGGAGCTGAAAGATGCCAGCGGTGAAGTGGTTGCGCTGACACACAACATCTACCAGCTGCGCAAGATCGGGATGTAAGGCCGAATAACCCCGCCAGAGCGGCCGACCGGCCGCGAAAAGACTTCGCCGTCGGTCGACGGCTCCTACGCAAGTCCGTGCTCCTCGTAGAGCGGCCGACCGGCCGCGATCCACCCGGAAAGCATCGCGGCCGGTCGGCCGCTCCTACAACACATATGGCAGTTTTTGCAGAGGCTCCGGCTTCTCTCCTCCCGCTTCCAGCCGCTCCGACAAAGATCAACGCCGGCTGAATTCGTGCACCGCCTCGATAAACACCCGGGCGTGCTCCGGGTCTACTTCCGGGGTGATGCCATGGCCAAGATTGAAAACATGGCCGGGGTGATCGCCGAAGTCGTTCAGAATGCGTTTCACTTCAGCACGAATGGTGGCCGGTGAGGCATACAGCACCGCCGGATCCATATTGCCCTGCAGGGCAACCGTGTCACCGACCCGGCGACGGGCGTCGCCAATATTGATGGTCCAGTCCAGACCGAGTGCATCACAACCGGTGCCGGCCATCGACTCCAGCCACAGGCCGCCATTCTTGGTAAACAGAATCACCGGCACGGCACGGCCTTCATGATCACGGATCAGGCCGTCAACGATCTGCTTCATGTAGCGCAGGGAAAACTGCTGGTAGGCCTCGGCCGACAGTGCACCACCCCAGGTGTCAAAAATCTGCACCGCCTGGGCACCGTGGCGAATCTGCGCATTCAGGTAGGTAATTACCGTCTGCGCCAGCTTGTCGAGCAACTGATGCGCGACTTCCGGCTGGTCGTAGATCATTGCCTTGAGATGACGAAAATCTTTTGATGAACCGCCTTCCACCATGTAGGTGGCCAGCGTCCACGGGCTGCCGGAGAAACCGATCAGCGGCACCGAGCCATTCAACTCGCGGCGAATGGTGCTGACCGCCTTCACCACATAATCGAGATCACTTTCCACATCGGGAATCGGCAGTGCCTCGACATCTGCTGCTGTCCGAACAGTTTTCCTGAAACGCGGGCCTTCGCCGGTTTCAAAATACAGGCCCAGGCCCATGGCATCGGGAATGGTAAGAATGTCGGAAAACAGAATAGCCGCATCCAGCGGATAACGCGCCAGCGGCTGCAGTGTCACCTCACAGGCCAGATCCGGATTAGTGCACAGATCCATGAAACTGCCGGCTTTCTGCCGTGAGGCACGATATTCCGGCAGATAACGACCGGCCTGACGCATCATCCAGACCGGGGTCATGTCCACAGGCTCGCGCTTCAGCGCCCGCAGGAAACGATCATTCTTCAGCGGCGCAAAGCTCATCAGACATCCAGATAGTCGAGAATACCCTTGGCCGCTTCACGACCTTCCCAGATCGCCGTGACGACCAGATCAGAACCACGCACCATATCGCCACCAGCAAAGATTTTTTCGTTGGCGGTCTGGAACGGGAACTTCTGCTTCTCGGCGGCGCGCACGCGACCGGACTCGTCGGTGGCAATACCTTTACCTTCGAACCAGTCCGCCGGGCTCGGGCGGAAACCGAAAGCGATCAGTACCGCATCCGCGGGCAAAATGGTTTCACTGCCCGGGATCGGTTCCGGACGGCGACGGCCGTTGGCGTCGGCTTCGCCAAGACGGGTTTCGACCACCTTGACGCCGGTAACCTTGCCGTTCTCACCGACAATTTCGATCGGCTGGCGATTGAACAGGAACTCGACGCCTTCTTCACGAGCATTGGACACTTCGCGACGCGAGCCCGGCATGTTTTCCTCATCCCGGCGGTAAGCGCAAACCACGCTGGCCGCGCCCTGACGAATCGAGGTGCGGTTACAGTCCATGGCGGTATCACCACCGCCAAGCACCACCACACGTTTGCCGTTCACGCCAATAAAGTCAGCTGCATCTTTCTCGAAACCGAGATTGCGATTGGCGCTGGAAACCAGGAACGGCAGCGCATCGTGAACACCGGCCAGATCTTCGCCGGGGAACCCGCCTTTCATGTAGGTATAGGTGCCCATGCCCATAAATACGGCATCGAACTCTTCGAGCAGCTCGTCAATGCTGATATCACGACCGATTTCGGTGTTCAGGCGGAACTCGATGCCCATGCCTTCAAAAATTTCCCGGCGCTTGGCCATCACCGGCTTTTCCAACTTGAACTCGGGAATACCGAAAGTCAGCAGGCCGCCGATTTCCGGGTAACGATCAAAGACCACCGGCTTGACGCCACTGCGCACCAGCACGTCGGCGCAGCCGATGCCGGCGGGGCCGGCACCAATTACTGCCACCTTCTTGCCAGTCGGCACAACTTTCGACATATCCGGGCGCCAGCCCATGGCAATGGCCGTATCGGCAATATATTTCTCGGCGGAACCGATGGTGACCGCACCAAAGCCATCGTTCAGGGTACAAGCCCCTTCACAAAGACGATCCTGCGGGCACACCCGGCCGCACACTTCCGGCAACGCGTTGGTCTGGTGACACAGCTCCACCGCTTCCATCAGATTGCCTTCCGCAATCAGCTTCAGCCAGTTCGGAATGTAGTTGTGCACCGGGCACTTCCACTCGCAATAGGGGTTGCCACACTCCAGACAACGGTGCGCCTGATGCTCCACTTCCCGGGTTTCAAACGGGTAGTAGATTTCCTCGTAACGGTCCTTGCGCAGGGAGATGTCCTTCTTCTTCGGATCCTTCCGCGGCACATCCAGAAACTGGAAATCATTGCTCAGTCGTTCAGCCATCGCTCTCTACCTCATCAGGCCGGGTTGGCGCGGGTGCTTTTCAGCAGGTGGGCCAGATTGGCCGCCTTCGGCTTCACCAGCCAGAACTTGCGGCTCATCGCATCGAAGTTATCGAGGATGTGCTGACCCCAGGCGCTACCGGTTTCTTCCACATATTCACGAATTACCCGCAGCAAATGGCTGCGATGCGCTTCGGTGGCCTCGGTGCTGATCCGGTGCAGCTCGATCAGTTCCGGGTTGATGCGGTCGAAGAAATCATTGTGCTCATCCAGCACATAGGCAAACCCCCCGGTCATGCCGGCGCCGAAGTTGACCCCGGTGCGCCCAAGCACGGTGACACAGCCGCCGGTCATATACTCGCAGCAGTGATCACCAGCACCTTCAACAACAGCGTGGGCGCCGGAGTTACGCACGGCAAAGCGCTCGCCCGCAGTACCGGCCGCCAGCAACTTGCCGCCGGTGGCGCCATACAGACAGGTGTTGCCGACAATGGCGGTGTCCTGACTGGCAAAGCTGCTGACCTTCGGCGGCGCAATCACAATACGGCCGCCGGCCATGCCTTTACCAACATAATCATTGGCATCGCCTTCCAGATACAGATGCAAGCCGCCGGCATTGAACACGCCGAAGCTCTGGCCGGCAGTGCCGGTCAGGCGCACCCGCAATGGGGTTTTTTCCATATCCAGATTGCCGTAACGCCTGGCGATCTCGCCGGACAGACGGGCACCGATGGAGCGATTGCAGTTGGTGATGCGGTAATGGAACGAACCGCCGGTGCGATTCTCGATCGCCGGCAGCATGTCCGCCACCATCTGCTCAGCCAGCTCACCTTTATCAAACGGTTCATTGCGCTTGCTCTCGCAGAATTGCGGCTTGTCCGCCGAAACATTGTCGTTGCGCAGAATCGGCAGCAAATTCAGCTTGCCCTGACGCGGGGTAAGCCCTTCACTAATGGTCAGCAGATCGGTGCGGCCAATCAGATCGGCCAGCGAACGCACCCCCAGAACCGCCAGCAAGTGACGCACTTCCTCGGCAACAAAACGGAAATAGTTCATCAGCATTTCCGGCGCGCCGATAAAGTGGCTCTTGCGCAGATCATCCCGCTGGGTGGCGACACCGGTGGCGCAATTGTTCAGGTGACAGATGCGCAGGTACTTGCAGCCCAGCACCACCATCGGCACGGTGCCGAAACCGAACGATTCAGCACCGAGAATGGCCGCCTTGATCACATCCAGACCGGTCTTCAGGCCACCGTCGGTCTGCAACCGCACCTTGCCACGCAGATCGTTCATGCGCAGCGCCTGGTGCGCTTCCGACAGACCCAGTTCCCACGGCGAGCCGGCATAACGGATCGATGTCAGCGGGCTGGCTGCGGTACCGCCGTCATAACCGGAGATGGTAATAAGATCGGCATAGGCTTTTGCCACACCAGCGGCAATCGTGCCGACGCCCGGCTCGGACACCAGCTTCACCGACACCAGCGCATCCGGATTAACCTGCTTCAGGTCAAAGATCAGCTGAGCCAGATCCTCGATCGAATAGATATCGTGATGCGGCGGCGGCGAAATCAGCGTCACCCCCGGCACCGAATGACGCAGCCGGGCAATCAGCTCGTTGACCTTGCCACCCGGCAACTGGCCACCCTCGCCCGGCTTGGCGCCCTGCGCCACCTTGATCTGCAGCACTTCGGCATTGACCAGATAATGCGGGGTAACCCCGAAGCGACCAGACGCCACCTGCTTGATCTTGGAGACACGCTCGGTGCCGAAACGGGCCGGGTCTTCACCGCCTTCACCGGAGTTCGAGCGGCCGCCAAGACGGTTCATCGCCGTGGCGATGGCCTCGTGTGCTTCCGGCGACAGCGCGCCCAGCGACATGCCGGCAGAATCGAAACGCGGCAGGATTGCTTCAATCGGCTCAACCTCGTCCAGCGCCAGCGGTTCCACATCCGCCTTCAGACGGAACAGGTCACGCAGCGTGGCAACGCCGCGATCATTCACCAGAGAGGCAAACTCGAGATAGTCGTTGTAATCGCCGGAGTTCACCGCCTTGTGAATCGCATACACCACATCCGGGTTGAAGGCGTGGTATTCCTTGCCGTAGATAAATTTCAACGCGCCGCCGGCATCAATCGGCTTGCGCTGCTTCCAGGCGTCACCACGCAGGATGCGGTGGTCTTCCTCGAAATCGCCGAAATCAGCGCCAGCGATACGGCTGGCCGCACCATGGAAGCAGATGTCCACGACTTCATCGGCGATACCAATGATCTCGAACAGCTGGGCACCACGATAAGACGCAATTGTCGAAATGCCCATCTTCGAGATGATCTTCAGCAGGCCCTTGTTGATGCCCTTGCGGAAGTTCTTCTGCAATTCGATGGCGTCGCCGATCAGCTCGCCGGAGCGAACCATATCGGCAATCACGTCATAGGCCAGATACGGATACACGGCAGTGGCGCCAAAACCGAACAGCACGGCAAAGTGATGCGGGTCACGGGTGGTCGCAGTTTCAACAATGATGTTCGAGCTGCACCGCAGGCCCTTGACGGTCAGGCGGTGATGCACTGCGCCGGTTGCCATCAGCGCGTGTACGGTGAGCTTGTCCTGAGCGATGCCGTAATCAGACAGCACCATCAGCACCTTGCCGGCGCGCACCGCCGCTTCCGCCTGATCACAGATATTCAGCACCGCCTGCTTCAGGCCAATGGCGGGCTCATAGTGCAGGGAAATACGCTCGGTGCTATAGCCCGGGCGGTCGATACGCAGCAGGTTGGCAAACTTCGAGTGCGACAGAATCGGCGTCGACAGAATCGCCCGATCAGCATGGTCGGCGGTTTCCTCGAACATGTTGCGCTCGGCACCGACACAGGTTTCCAGCGACATGACGATTGCTTCCCGCAACGGATCGATCGGCGGGTTGGTCACCTGGGCAAACTGCTGCCGGAAAAAGTCATACAGCGGACGCTGGCGCTGTGACAACACCGCCATCGGCGTGTCATCACCCATCGAGCCGACCGCTTCCTGACCGGCTTCGGCCAGTGGCCGCAGCACCTGATCGCGTTCCTCAAAGGTCACCTGAAACAGCTTCTGATAGGCCAGCAGCTGATCGGAACCGATTTCGTCGAGACGCTCCACTTCGGTGTCATAATCCGCTTCAATCCGCAAGGCATTTTCCTTCAGCCACTTGCGGTACGGGTGACGCACCTTGAGACGGTTGTCGATATCGGAGTGCTTGAGCAGCTCGCCGGTTTCGGTATCAATGGCCAGAATCTGGCCCGGCCCGACCCGGCCCTTGGCGACCACATCTTCCGGTTGATAGCCGTGCACACCGACTTCCGACGACAGCGTGATAAAACCGTTTCTGGTAATCACCCAACGGGCCGGACGCAGACCATTACGGTCAAGCAGACAGACCGCGTAGCGGCCGTCGGTCAGCACAATACCGGCCGGGCCGTCCCACGGCTCCATGTGCATGGAGTTGTATTCATAAAAGGCACGCAGGTCGGCATCCATCGACTCGACGTTCTGCCAGGCCGGCGGCACCATCATGCGCACAGCACGGAACATATCCATGCCGCCATGAATCAGCACTTCAAGCATGTTGTCCATGCTCGAAGAATCGGAACCGGTACGGTTAACCAGCGGCGTCAGGCTGTCGAGCTCCGGCAGCAGGTCGCTGACGAATTTCGGCGTGCGCGCCACTGACCAGTTCCGATTGCCTTCAATGGTGTTGATCTCGCCGTTGTGAGCGAGATAACGGAACGGCTGCGCCAGCGGCCAGCGCGGCATGGTGTTGGTAGAGAAGCGCTGATGGAATACCACGATAGCGGTCTGCATCGCTTCATCGCCAAGATCCGGGAAAAAACGCGGCAGGTCCACCGGCATCATCAGCCCTTTATAGGCGATAACGGTAGAAGACAGCGAACACACATAAAAGCAGCCGTCATTCTCGATCCGGTTTTCAGTACGACGACGGGCAAAGAACAACTTGCGATTCAGATCCGCAGCGCTCAGATCAGCACCGCCGATCAGCACCTGGGCAAAGCCCGGCAGCGATTCGAGCGCAATCGGCCCAAGACAGGAAGGATCGGTCGGCACATCACGCCAGCCCAGCACCTCAAGACCCTGAGCACGCAACTCTTCATCAATAACAGCTTTCTGCGCCGCCGCCTTGGCGGCATCGGGATTAACGAAAATCATGCCGGTGCCATAGCTGGCCGGCAGGGTCACGCCCAGCTCCGCGGCCACTTTGCGGAAGAACGAATCCGGCTTTTGCAGTAACAGACCACAACCATCACCGGTTTTGCCGTCAGCGTTGATGCCGCCGCGGTGGGTCATGCAGGTCAGCGCTTCAATCGCGGTTTGCAGCAACTGATGGCTGGCCTTGCCTTCCATATGGGCAATCAGGCCAAAGCCGCAGTTGTCACGGAATTCTCCGGGCTCATAGAGCCCGCGCACCAGCGTCGGATTCTGCTGCATTAACATCATTCCTCTTTGAAATTCAGAGACTTACAGAAGGCGGTGGCGACCTCGCCGAAACCGTCGGCGGAACCGTCGGCGAAAAAGGAAGCACATTCTACACACTGGACCCGAAGCGGACAAATGAACAGCCGTTTCCCGGATTTACGGGGAAGTCCGGGGCCTCAGCGCGCGGCGATGATCTCACTATGAACGGCGCGCAGCTCGCGTGGAAAGGGGCCGCGCTGGCGAAACTCGTCGGCCAGCTTGTCACGGCCTGCGGCGGCCTGATCGCGGGATGCCCAGGTACCGGACAGAACGACAAATACCACCCGGCCGTTACGGCGGGCACGATAATAGGCGGAACGCTCCCGGCCGAGCCGGTCAAGCATGGCGCGGGCTCCGTCCTCGGACGTCGCTACTGCCACCTGCAGGACCCAGCGTTCGGCCGGCTGGGCCAACAGCCAGTCCTCATTACGATAACCCAACTCAGCGGCCATGCCGGTCAGCGCCGGCCTGCTCTCTACCGGTGCCGGCTTGGGCGCAGGTTTAGGGGCCGGTTTAGGGGCAGGCGCTGGCGCTGGCTCGGGCTTTGGAGCGGGAGCGGGAGCGGGAGCGGGCGCCGGTGTCACGATCGGCTGCGGCTCTGGTTCTGGATGCGGTTCTGGATCCGGTTCTGGATCCGGTTCTGGCTCAACAGCAGGCACTGGCGGCAGATCCAACACGGCCACCGGCTGCTCTGCGGGCGCCTGATCCCCGTTTGGCCAGAACAGCCAGACCAGCAACAACAAACCCAGCACAGCCGCGAGATGACGCCAGGGGATAGCCAGCCCCGCCAGTGGCGAAGCGGTCCTGCGTGGCCGGGGACGATCCAGATCGGCGCGCAGCACGGGACCATTGCCCGGCGACTCCTCGGCGGCGCTATCCGCCGTTTCCAGCACCAGTGACAAAGGTATGCCGGCGCCCAGCAAGGCGGCCTCGGCATCCGTCTCTCCGCCGAAAATAACACCAAGACCGGACTCCGCATCCGTCGCTAACTGCCGCAACAGTGCTCGTGCGTCCGCAGCCAGGCACTCGGCATTATCAAGCACCACCAGTAGCGGGTTGTCGGTCTGGCCACGCACCTTGAGACCGACCAGAACATGCTCGTCATCTATTCCCAGCGCGTCTGCCAGATCCGCCCGGAGTGTTTCTGCAGTATGGAACTGCAAGGCATCGAAACGCAGCAACTCACTGCCAAAATCAATCAGCTTTTCCACTGCCAGACCGAGGCGCTCGGAAACTGCCTCGGGATCCGCGCCAACCAGCAACACCATCCGCCCGGCCATGGCCTCGGAGGTCAGCTGATCAACCAGCTCCTCTGTACTCAGCAGATCATCCAACCTCAGTCTCCCGCCACGCAGTCGCGCTCCAGCATTCGCATCAACACAGCTTCGTCATAATCCGCCGTGACCACACCATCGCCGATGGCGCGCAGTAACACCAGCCGCAGGCTGCCATCGTGTACTTTCTTGTCCAGCGCCATCAACTCGCGGCATTGTCCTGCGCTCATGCCAGCCGGCGGCTTCACCGGCAATCCTGCGCGGGCCAGAAGGCTCGACAGCGCTTGCACGTCATCCCGGGCCAGCCAGCCGAGCTCGGCAGACAGCTGCGCCGCCATAACCATTCCGGCTGCGACCGCCTCACCATGCAACCACCGGGTATAACCGGTAGCAGTTTCGATTGCATGACCAAAGGTATGGCCAAGATTCAGCAATGCCCGACTGCCCTGCTCGGTTTCATCCTCGGCTACGATATCCGCCTTGTTCTGACAGCTGCGCAAAATTGCCTCGGACAGCAATACCGGATCACGGGCAAGCAGCGCATCGATATTGACTGTCAACCAGCGATAGAATTCCCGATCACGAATCAATCCGTATTTGATGACCTCCGCCAGCCCTGCGGCAAACTCACGCGCCGGCAATGTGCCCAGCACATCGGTATCAATAATCACTGCTTTCGGTTGATGAAAAGCGCCGATCATGTTTTTCCCGCGCGGATGATTCACCGCTGTCTTGCCGCCCACTGATGAGTCGACCTGGGCAAGCAGTGTTGTCGGAACCTGAATGAAATCGACGCCGCGCTGATAGCAAGCTGCAGCAAAACCGACCATGTCACCGACTACGCCGCCGCCCAGCGCGACCAGTGTCGTGGTACGGGCATGGCGGGCCGCCAGTAACTTGTCAAAAATCTGCTCCAGTACAGAGAGGGTCTTGAACTTCTCGCCATCGGGCAGCTGAAGCGTGTCCACCTGCAAGCCGGACAGGGCAGCAACCACTTTGTCGAGGTAGAAAGGAGCAATGGTGGTATTGGTTACCACCAGCACCTGACGGGCACGAACATGGCGTCGCAGCCAGTCGCCGCTGATCAGTCCTGCGCCAATGTAGATAGGGTAGCTGCGCTCAGCCAGCGCAACGTTGAGGGTATGCATGCAGGTCCTCCGGGCCGGGGCGGCCATTATCCGGCCGCTTCGATACCGAGACAACCAAGCACCTGATCCGACACCTTCCGCAGGCTGCCGGACGACGTCGGCACAACATGATGACAGGTTTCCCGGTAAAGCGGGTCGCGCACCTCGAACAGGCGGCGCAGTACCCCTTCCGGATCAGGCTGCTGCAACAATGGTCGATTGCGGTCCTGCCGGGTGCGCGCCAGCTGCACTTCAACCGGCGTCCACAGGTAAATCACTACACCACGATCGTGCAAGTGGCGCCGGTTCTGCTCGCACATGACCACGCCACCACCGGTGGCCAGAACAATGCCGGGCAAGGCGGTTAGCTCGTCAATGACTTCTTCTTCGCGGCGACGAAATCCGGCCTCGCCTTCGACATCAAAAATCCAGGGAATATCGGCCCCGGTACGATCCTCAATAACCTTGTCAGAATCGTAGAAGGGCCGTTTCAGAACATGGGCAAGATGACGACCCAGGGTGCTTTTTCCAGCACCCATGGGTCCGATCAGGAAAATGCCTGGCGCAGCATCACTCATGCGTCCCGCATCACTTCCCGGCCACCGCATCCTTGACCAGGCGGGGAGTGATGAAGATCAGCAGTTCCTGCTTGGTGTTCGAATTGACGTCCTTACGGAACAACCGTCCGATCCATGGCAGGTCGCCAAGAAACGGGGTTTTGAGCACTTCTTTGCGGGTATCTTCCTGGAAAATACCACCCAGCACTACCGTCTCTCCATCCGCAACAACCACCGCAGTTTCGACACGGTTGGTATTAATAACCGGTATCCCCGCCGCTTGAGTGTCAATGATCGCTCTATCATTATTGACCTTGATGCGCATGATGACCTTGCCCTCCGGAGTAATTGCCGGGGTCACTTCAAGGCGCAGCTCGGCATTGATGAACTTCACTGCCGTAGCGCCACTGGACGTCGCTTGCTGATAGGCAATCTGCTGACCGGAAGCAATAACTGCCGGTTGCTGGTCCGCCGTCAACACTTTCGGGGTGGCCACCAGCTCAGCGCGCCCTTCGGAATCCAGCGCCGACAGTTCCAGATCAATGATGCCGGAATTACGATCGACCAGGCCAATCGACAGGCGGCTGGCAGCATTGTTGATTACACCGAAGTCCACCACTGCATCCTGCGGCCGATCAATGTCATAGGTGAAGCTGCCGTCATCCTCCGGATCCGTTGCGCCTTCACCGAAGTTGTAGATATTGTCATGTCGACCAGACAGCACCAGCGTCCGACCGGTACGATCCAGACGCCCCCCCTGATAGGCAGTCCCGCCCCAGCGCACCCCCATCTCCTTGGCAACATCGGTGCTTGCGATCACTACTCGGGCCTCGATCAACACCTGCTGGACCTCAATATCCAGAATCTGGATAACTTCGCGAATTTCCTCCAGCTTGCGATCGGTGTCCTGAATAATCAGGGTATTGGTGCGTTCATCAATCGCAATGGAACCGCGACTGGACAGCAGCGACCCTTCCGCCTTGATCAACTTCTCCAGATCAGCAGCGCGAGCATAGTTAATGCGCACATACTCGGTACGCAGTGGCGCCAGCGCTTCAATCTTTTTCTGACTTTCCAGTTCGAGCTGCTCGCGCGCAGCGATTTCATCCGCCGGAGCAACCAGCAACACGTTGCCTACCTGACGCTTGTCCAACCCTTTGGTTTTGAGGATAAGATCCAGCGCCTGATCCCACGGTACGTTCTGCAGGCGCAGGGTGATCCGACCAGTCACAGTGTCCGAAGCGACGAGGTTCAGGCTGGTAAAATCTGCCACCAGCTGCAGCACCGAACGCACTTCAATATCCTGAAAGCTCAGGGACAGCTTCTCTCCGGTGTACTGGAACGCGTCTTTCTTGCGCTTGGCCGCCTCTACCTGGGTTACCGGTTTGATGTTAATGGTGAACAGGTTATCCGCCTGATAAGCCAGATATTCCCAGTTGCCGTCCGCCTCAACAGACATGATCGTGCTTTTTCCATCATTGCGAGTATCGATATATTTCACCGGCGTCGCAAAATCGGTGACATCGAGGCGACGGTGCAGATCTTTGGGCAGCTCAGCGCCGACGAAGCGGGCGATCACGCGACCACCCTCCTCGCGTACGTCCACGGGAATTGAAGAAGATGAAAGGCTGATGTTGATCTGCCCCTCGCCCTGCGACCCGCGACGGAAGTCCACCGAACGTACGGCAGCAGTGGTCCTGGCAGGCGTCGAATCACCCGCGGCCGCAGCCTGTGCCTGAGCACCACCGGAGTTTTCAACGCCAAGCAGCAGCACCAGATCGTTGCCCTGCACTTCAGTTTCATAACCCTGCAGCTGGATCATGTTGACGATCAGACGGGTACGATCCTTGGCCTCAACCACCGTGACACTGCGGGCATTGCCCGTGCCCAGGTTATGGTATTTGGTTGAGAGCCCGCTATTTGCACCCAGCAAGTCCAGCGCGACCCGGGCCGGCTTTTCAATGCTGTAGCCTTTTACCTCTGGCGGTGTTCCGTCAAATGAAAGCCGAACCTCAAGGCGATTCCCCGGCAGCGAAGCGTAGCTGATGTCCTTCAGCGTTACCGCCGAGACTACCGACGCAGCCAGAGACATCAGCGCCGCGCCGAATATCAGGGAAATTCTGCGGACAGCTGAGCGATTTCTTGTTCTTGCCATTGCAATTGTCATGGTGTTATCCCCAGCTCCGTTATTCAACCAGCTTGATGGTCCGGGAGCGCTCGACCCAGCCATCCTGCCCGTCGGGTACAATTTCGAGTACGCCGAACGATGTTTCTGACACTTCGACCACACGGCCGAAATTTTTCCCGAGATGATTGCCTACCCTGACCCGATTAACCGTCCCGGTAGTGTCCCTGACCAGCACCTCCAGCGGCGCGCCGGGCCGGGATATCGTCCCCACCATCTGCAGAGAATCCAGAGTAAACCGCTCCAGATACTCACGCGGGCGAGTAAAGTCCGGCTCGACCTGCCGCCCCTGGGGAATATCCATACCGCTGTCATCAATTGGCGGCGTAAACGGGCCGCGCATCTGATGTACCGAGTAGGACACACTGGCAATCGGCGCGAACTCCGGCGGCGGCTCGATGCGGCCGCGGGGCCGCGCCTTGATCTCTGCCATTTTCGCCTGCAAGTCGGAGAAGTCGCCGCCCCCGCCACATGCAGATAGTGAAACCAGCATTACCGAAACCAGCAAGGAACGGATCACAAAACCAAGCAGTTGGCGTGCGGACATCATTTGCGCCCCCCTGCCGGCTTGGCGCCAGCTTTTGCACCAGCTTTTGCACCGGCACCGGAGGCATACCGGTACGTCTTGGCACTGATCTGCATATCAAGCAGCCGATTAGACGACTGTGACACCGGCTTGATCGTGAAGTCTTCCAACGTCACGATCCGCGGCAACGCCGCCACACCGCTGACAAACGAGCCGAAGCCATGAAAATCACCACGCACCATCATCTTGATTGGAAGCTCTGCGTAGAACTCCTTTTCAACCACCGACCCCAGCTCGATCCGGTCAATCTCAAGTCCACTACCAAGGCCAGTATGGGTAATGTCCTCAAGCAGACCCGGGACTTCGGTATCCTTTGGCAGCTGGCTTAACAGAGAGCCAAACATCTCCTCCATGTCTACCATCTGCTTCTTGTACTGCTCGAGATTCTGGGCAGTAAAGGCCTTTTTCTCATACTGCTGCATCAGGTTGCTTTCGTCATTCCGATATCGCTCAAGCAGGCCATTCTGCTCGGTGATGCTGAAAAAATAGCCGCCGACCAGCACACCAAGGAATACCAGCACCGCTGCCCCAAGTTTGATAGGCAGCGGCCAACCCCCGACGTTTTCAAAGTCGAGACTCTGCAGCGTCTCCATCAACTCCTGGGGGTCAAAGCCTTTCTTCTCGGCCTTGCTCATTTGCCACCCCCTTCTTTTTCTTTATCTTTATTTGCGGCGGGGAGCTCCTGACTGACTGTCAGGGTAAATAGATTTTCCTGCGAGTCATTTCCCGTAGCCGCTACAGTGCGCAGATCCGGATCCTTGAACCAGTCAGATTCGTTCAGGTTGCGCATTAATGCGGAGATGCGATTATTCGAGTCGGCAATCCCGGAGATAGTGAAAACGCCGCCTTTACGCTCAATGCTGGTGTAGTACACGCCATCCGGCAAAGTGCGCACCAGTTGGTCGAACATATAGACAATGTAGGGACGACTGTTCTGCAGGTCCTGAATAACATTCATCCGTGACACCAGATCGGCTCGCCGCTTTTCAAGCTCACTGATTTCCTTGATCTGCTGATCAAGCTGGGCCAGCTCTCGTTCGATATAACTATTCCGGCTGAGCTGGTTCTCGACCTTGCCGTCGACCACCATTTTCCAGCCAAAAAATACTGCAATGCCGATCGCCGCAGCAACAGCCAGCATGATGATAAAATCCTGCTGCTGTTGCTTACGGCGTTCTTCCCGCCAGGGGAGGAGGTTAATAGTCGTCATTGGTCAAAGCTCCTCAGAGCAAGGCCACAGGCGATCATCATCGCAGGAGCATCATTGGCGATTGCACTGGCACTGACCTTGTTGGACAGGGCCATATCAGTAAACGGATTTGCCACGGAGCAGGCGGCACCAACCTTGTCCTGAATCAACTCGGGCAACCCGGCAATGGACGCCGAACCTCCGGCCAGAAGAATGTAATCAACCTCGTTGAACTGGGTAGAGCCATAAAAAAACTGGAGCGAACGGTTCACCTGCTGAACAATCGCATCCTTGAATGGCTGCAACACCTCGCTCTCGTAATCGTCCGGGAGTTCTCCGGTCTTCTTGGCCAGACCCGCCTCCTCCATGGAGATGCCGTAGCGGCGCTGAATTTCCTCGGTCAGCTGCTTGCCCCCGAACAGCTGCTCACGGGTGTAAACAGTGCGCCCCTGATGGAAAACGTTCAGGGTTGTCATGGTGGCGCCGATATCAAACAGGGCAACCGTTTCGAGCTCGGCGGAATTCGGTAACTGTGGCAGCACCAGCTGGAAGGCCCGTTCCATGGAATAGGCTTCAACATCGACAACCTTTGCCTGCAGACCACCGATTTCCAGTGCGTCCTCACGCATCTCGACATTCTCCGTGCGCGATGCCGCCAACAACACATCCACTTTGTCGGGATTGCTCTCGGTCGGACCCACCACTTCGAAGTCCATGCGCACTTCGTCCAGCGGGAACGGAATGTACTGGTCTGCTTCGATTTTCAGCTGATTCTCGATTTCGTCTTCGCTGTAGGAAGCATCCATCTCGATCAGCTTGGTAATGACTGCAGAACCGGCCACCGCCACCGCCGCCCCCTTGACGCCGGGGCGGGTGCGACTGACCAGACGGGCAATGGCGTCACCGACACCTTCCACGTCTACAATGTTTTTTTCCTGCACGGCATTGGCCGGCAACGGCTCGACGCCATAGCTCTCGACCCGATAGCGCCCCCCGGACTTCGACAGCTCAAGCAGCTTGACTGCAGTGGAGCTGATGTCGATTCCCAGATAGATCTGGGACTTTTTTCTGAACAAGGCCAGCACGTTGATGTCCTATCTGGTTGTTATCGGACTATTTTTATCGAAGAAATATACACTTACAGGATATTCATGTCTAATCACTTTAGGAATAACTAATAACAGAAAGGATGTTAGATCACAACTTGCTTTGCCCCATATAATGACGACCTTCACGGGTGGCCCCGGCCATCCTCCCTTCGGACAGGATTCGGGTTTTAAAAATCATGCAGTTACGAAGACCCTGGTGGCGCTGGCTCCTGCTGGCACTGACTCTGGCAGCAAGCGGCACCATCATGGTGCTCAACGCAGCCTACCTTTATCTGGCCCCGCAACTGCCCCCGGCCAGCCAGCTCAGCGACGTCTCCTTCCAGATCCCGTTGAGGATATTTTCCGCTGACGGGTTGCTGATTGGGGAGTTTGGTGACAAACGCCGCACGCCGCTGAAATTCGAAGAACTTCCGCCGATGTTCGTCAATGCCGTGATGGCGGCCGAGGACGAGCGCTTCTTCCGTCATGGCGGGGTCGACCTGCGCGGCCTGGCCCGGGCCTTTGCCGAACTGCTGCGCTATCGCGAGATCCGCTCCGGCGGCTCGACCATCACCATGCAGGTAGCGCGCAACTTCTTTCTTGATCGGGAGCAGAAGTTCCTGAGGAAATTCAATGAGATAGTTCTGGCAATGGAGATCGAGAATGTGCTCGGCAAGGAGCAGATCTTCGAGCTGTATATGAACAAGATCTTCCTGGGTCATCGCGCCTACGGTGCCGAAGCAGCAGCACAGGTCTATTACGGCAAGTCGATCCGGGATCTGGAGTTGCCCCAGTGGGCGATGATCGCCGGCCTGCCCAAGGCCCCTTCCGCCTACAACCCGATCACCAACCCGGAGCGGGCGCTGAACCGCCGCAACTGGATTCTCCGGAGAATGTTCAAAATCGGCATGATTGATCGCGAACAGTACGATGCTGCCCGTGCCACCCCGGTGGATGTCCGCTACCACGGCCCGGCGCCGGAGCTGGATGCCTCTTATCTGGCCGAGATGGTGCGCAGCGAAGTGGTCCAGCGCTACGGGACCGAACTGGCTTACACCTCCGGCCTGCGCGTATACACCACAGTCGACGGCAAACGTCAGGCGGCAGCGGTCAGCGCCCTGCGTGCCGGCCTGCACGAATACGATGAACGGCATGGCTGGCGTGGCCCTGAAGCGACTCTGGAACTGACCGACCTGCCGCCGCTGCCGGAGCGCGGCGCCGAAGCGGATGACGAGGCACTGCAAATCATTGCCCGCTGGACTTCACTATTGCGGCCCTTTACTGCCATCGTCGGACTGGAACCGGCACTGGTTGTCAGCACTGCGGAGCAGGAAGCGCAAATCCTGCTCGCCAACGGCACCCTGACCACCCTGCAGTGGCCACAGATGCAATGGGCGAAGCGTTATATAAATGCAGATGCGGTGGCTGGCGAACCTGCAAAGGTGGCTGACATTTTCAACACCGGCGATGTCATCCGCGTCCGCTCCGTGCTGGATGAGCAGCAACAGCCGCAATGGCGGCTGGCGCAGATCCCGGCAGCGCAAAGCGCACTGGTATCGCTGGACCCGCGCAATGGTGCCGTCCGCTCACTGGCCGGCGGCTACAGTTTCGCCCAGTCACACTTCAACCGGGTGATTCAGGCACAGCGTCAGGCAGGTTCGGCGCTCAAGCCATTCATCTACACCGCCGGCCTGACCAAGGGCGCAACACCAGCCACCCTGATCAATGACGCTCCGATCGTGTTCGAGGACTCGGCTCTGGAAACCGCCTGGCGGCCGACCGGCGCAAGCAGTCGCTTCTATGGCCCGACCCGACTTCGCGAAGCGCTGTACCGCTCGCTCAATCTGGTTTCCATCCGTCTGCTGCAGCAAACCGGGATCAGTCACACCCTGTCGACGCTGAAAGATTTCGGCCTGCCAACCGAACGCTTCCAGCGTGATCTTTCTCTGGCGCTCGGTAGTGCGGCCCTGTCGCCGATGGAGATGGTCCGTGGCTACAGCGTGTTCGCCAACGGCGGCTTTCAGGTTACGCCCTGGTTTATCGAACGGATTGAAAACAATAACAGCGAAGCGCTTTGGCTGGCCGCCAACGTCGTGTTTTGTGATCCGGAATGCCGCTCCCCGGCCGCGCAACCCCTGAGCACCGAAGCCCTGAGCACCGAAGCCCTGCTGGAAAGTGAAATGGCAATGGAGTCGGACAGTGCAACCCCGGTTCGGGAAACGGTTGAAATTTCCCGCGCTGTTGATGGCCGCTATATCTGGCTGATGGATTCGATGCTCAAAGATGTGGTGCGTCGCGGCACCGCCTACCAGGCCAGCAGCCAGCTTGGCCGAAGCGACCTGGCCGGCAAGACCGGCACCACCAACGAGCAGATCGATGCCTGGTTTGTCGGCTACTCGCCAGCGCTGGTGGCGGCGGTATGGGTTGGCTTTGACGAACCGGCAACACTGGGGCGTGGCGAGTATGGCGGCCGTGCGGCACTGCCAATCTGGATCAACTACATGAGCACAGCGCTGCAAGGCGTGCCAGAGCAACAGATGCCGCAACCGCCCGGCATCGTCACTGCCCGCATCAACAGTACCAACGGCAAGCTGGCGCGCCCCGGTGATGCCAATGCCATCTTCGAATATTTTATCGAAGGCACGGTTCCGGAGGCGGATACCGAGCAGCCCATGGACATGGGCACCGCCACCGAGGAAGGCGAGCCGGAGCATCTGTTCTGATGTTCTGCCAGCAATAAAAAAGCCGGTCAGAACCGGCTTTTTTATTTCCTGAAAAACGTCATTGCGGGAACACATCCTTGACGGTCTTGAGCGGATAATGTGCCGGATAACCCTTGCGGGCGACGCCGGAATCCACTGCCGCACGAGCCACCGCCGCAGAAACAATGCCCAGCAGGCGCGGATCATTCGGTTTCGGAATGATGTAGTCGGCACCGAACGACAGCCCCTGACCGCCGTAGGCATCCAGCACCACCTGCGGCACCGGTTCGTGCACCAGCGCGGCAATAGCACGCACTGCTGCGATCTTCATTTCCTCATTGATCGCCCTGGCGCGAACATCAAGGGCGCCACGGAAGATATAGGGAAAGCCAAGCACGTTGTTGACCTGATTCGGATAATCAGAACGGCCGGTGGCAATAATTGCATCCGGGCGCACTTCACGGGCCAGCTCAGGACGAATCTCCGGATCCGGATTGGCCAGAGCAAAAATAATCGGCTTCGGCGCCATCTTGCACACCATATCCTGGGTCAGCATGTCCGGGCCGGAGACACCGATAAATACGTCGGCTTCTTTGATTGCGTCATCGAGGGTGCGCTTGTCGGTGTCGTTGGCAAACGCCGCCTTGAACTGGGTCAGGTCGTTACGACGGGAATGAATCACGCCCTTGCGATCCAGCACCAGAATATTTTCCTTGCGCGCGCCCATCTCGATCAGCAGTTTGATCGACGCCACACCGGCAGCGCCGGCACCGACGCAGACCACACGGATATCCTCGATGTTTTTCTTCTGGATCTGCAAGGCATTGACCAGCCCGGCCGCAACAACAATGGCCGTGCCGTGCTGGTCGTCGTGAAACACCGGGATGTCGCACAGTTCTTTCAGGGTGCGCTCAATCTCGAAACACTCCGGCGCCTTGATGTCCTCAAGATTGATCCCACCGAAGGTTTTATGAATGCGCACCACGGTGTCGATAAACGCCTGGGTGGATTCCGCCTCCAGCTCGATATCGAACACATCGATGCCGGCAAACAGCTTGAACAGGATGCCCTTGCCTTCCATCACCGGCTTGGACGCCAGTGCGCCGAGATTGCCCAGGCCGAGGATGGCACTGCCATCGCTGATCACCGCCACCAGATTACCCTTGGAGGTGTAGCGATAGGCCAGCTCCGGCTCCCGGGCAATTTCCCGCACCGGCTCTGCCACGCCCGGACTGTAGGCAAGGCTGAGGTCGCGCATGGTGGCAGCCGGCTTGGTCACTTCCACGCTGATTTTCCCGGGACGGGGACGGGCGTGGTACTCCAGTGCCGCCTGTTTGAAATCGTCCGACATGACTCGACTCTCTCTGCTGCCCGTGCTGCCCTAACTCTGGCCGGATCGGCCAGCCGGCACCTTGCCGGTAATGCTGTCGCTATACAAACTGTTTCTGCCCGCAGTGAAACGCAAAAAGCACCCTGCGGGTGCTTTTTGCATGAATCACCGAACCGGAACGGATCAGTCTTTCTTGCGCGACCCGATAGCGCCGAAACGCTGCTTGAACTTGTCGATCCGGCCGCCGGTGTCGCTAACCTTCTGGCTACCGGTATAGAACGGGTGGCAGGCGGAACAGACGTCTACCAGAAAATCCTGACCGCGGGTGGAACGGGTCTTGATCACGTTACCGCAGGAACAGGTGATGGTGACGTCTTTGTAATCCGGATGAATTTCAGCTTTCATGACTCGACTCCTGGCGTGTCGCTACCCGAAACCGTTTTCGGGCACCACACTGTTGGCTTGCGCCGGGCAAAATTGAGCGCGAATCATACCAGCTTGTCTTGGCGACGCAAGCAGGTCAGGCCACAATCACCGCCTTTACCCGACCAGAGAGACGAAATGCCCCCAGCCCACCCCGGCCTGGTGCTGAAGGTTGCCGTCCCGGCCCCACTGCGCCAGCTGTTCGACTACCTGCCACCCCGGGGCGCGGCCCTGCCAGCGCCGGGCTGCCGCTGCGAGGTGCCGTTCGGTAACCGGACGCTGGTCGGCGTGGTCTGGGGCCATGAGCAGTCCGAGGTGGCCAGCGCCAAACTGAAGGCGGTGCGCCGGGTTATTGATGAGCAGCCACTGCTCGACCCGGACCTGCTGGCGCTGTGTGACCATGCCGCCGGCTACTATCACCACCCGATTGGCGACGTCGTTGCCACGGCGCTACCGGTGCTGCTGCGTCAAGGTAGTGAGGCGTTGTTGCCGGGAAGACTGGAATGGCAGCTCACCGCCCAGGGCCGCTTTGCCGAACCGGCGGCGCTGGCCCGGGCGCCGCGTCAGCAGCAGGCGCTGGAACTGCTTCAGCAACATCCGCAGGGTCTGCCGGCGGATATGCTCGCCGGCCTTGAGATCCAGCGCAGCGCGCTGGTGACGCTGGAGAAAAAAGGCTGGGTGGTGCTGCGCGAGGTCGAGGCCGAGGCGCTGGCGCCACGCAGCCTGATGGCGGAAGTGCCACCGACCCCCGGCACCGAGCAGCAAGCCGCCATCAAGGCAATTCAGGGTGCCCACGGCTTCACCCCGTTCCTGCTTGACGGCATCACCGGCAGCGGCAAGACCGAGGTCTACCTGCAAGCCATGGAACCGCTGCTCAAGGAGGGCAAACAGATTCTGGTGCTGGTGCCGGAAATCGGCCTGACCCCGCAAACCGTGCGCCGCTTCGAAAAGCGCTTCAACGTGCCGGTGATCAGCCTGCACTCCGGCCTGACCGACCGCGAGCGGCTGCACGGCTGGCTGCGCGCCCGCCGCGGCGAGGCCGGCATCGTCCTTGGCACCCGTTCGGCGATTTTCACCCCGCTGCTGCGCCCCGGCATGATTATTGTCGACGAGGCCCATGACGGCTCGCTGAAACAACAGGACGGCCTGCGCTACTCGGCCCGCGACCTCGCCGTCTGGCGCGCCCGCCTGCTGGATGTGCCGGTGATTCTGGGCAGCGCCACGCCGGCACTGGAAACCCTGCAACTGGCCCGTGCCGGCCGCTACCGCCATTTGCAACTGCACAACCGCGCCGGCGATGCCAAACCGCCGACCCTGCTGCTGGAGGACTGCCGCGCCCTGCCCGGCCGCGAGCCGCTCAGCCCGGCCAGCCTGCAGGCCATTCAGGACACGCTTGAGCAGAAGCAGCAGGCGCTGATCTTTATCAACCGGCGCGGCTACTCGCCGCTGATCCACTGCCACGATTGCGGCTGGGAAGCGGAGTGCCGCCATTGCAGCGTGCATATGACCTGGCACAAGCGCGACAACCAGCTGATCTGTCATCACTGCGGCGCCCGGCAACGGATTCCGCGCCACTGTCCCGGCTGCGGCTCAAGCAATCTGGGCGATGCCGGCACCGGCACGGAAAAACTGGAAGAGTTGCTGCAAGCGCGCTTTGCCGGTGCCAGCGTGATCCGGGTCGACCGCGACAGCACCCGCCGCAAGGGCAGCCTGGATGCGGCGCTGAAGAAGGTGCACGGCGGCGCCCCGGCGATTCTGGTCGGCACCCAGATGCTGGCCAAGGGGCACCATTTTCCGAACCTGACCCTGGCGGTGATTCTGGATGCCGATGGCGGCTTTCTCAGCTCCGACTTCCGTGGCCCGGAACATGCCGGCCAGCTGATCCTGCAGGTGGCCGGGCGCACCGGCCGTGAGCAGGTGGCCGGCCGGGTGCTGATCCAGAGCCGCCATCCGGAGCATCCGTTGCTGCATATTCTGCTCAGTGGCGATTACCACAAGCTGGCCGATGCCCTGCTGGGCGAGCGCCGCGATGTCGGCTTGCCGCCGTTCGGGCATCTGGCGTTGATCCGCACGGAGTCGGCCAAGGCCGAGGAAGGCATGACGCTGCTTGGCGAGGTGGCGGCGCTGGAGGGTCTGCCGGCGGGGGTGCAGTTGCTCGGGCCGATCCCGGCGCCGATCGAGCGACGCCAGGCGCGCTTTCGGACCCAGTTGCTGTTGCTGGCGCCGGACCGGCCGCCGTTGCACCGGGCCATTGATGTGCTGCTGGCCCGGCTGGACAGCCATCCGATGGCGCGGCGGTGTCGCTGGCATCTTGATGTGGATCCGGTGGATCTTTTGTAGGAGCGGCCGAGCGGCCGCGAACATCTTTGCGCCGTCGGTCGACGGCTCCTGGCTGACGGCACAGGCACCGTCAGGAGAATTCCCTTACAATCGCCGCCCATTACCCGCTCTGCTTCGGATCACCGATGAAAGACCGCATTATCCAGTTGCTCGAACAGGCCATCGCCGCCCTGCAAGCGGATGGCACCCTGCCCGCAGACCTCAGTGTCAACATTCAGGTCGACCGCACCAAAGATCGCAGCCACGGCGACTTCGCCACCAATCTGGCCATGATGCTGGCCAAGCCGGCGCAGAAAAAGCCGCGCGAGCTGGCAGAAAAACTGATTGCCGCCCTGCCCGCGGATGACAGCATCAGCAAGGCCGAGATCGCCGGCCCCGGCTTTATCAACTTCTTTCAGGCCGACGACCTGCTCGGCAAGCAGCTGGCCGCAGCGCTGACTGATCCGCGCCTTGGCGTCGCTGCCGCCAGCCCGGCGCAGACCGTGGTGATTGATTACTCCGGCCCCAATCTCGCCAAGGAAATGCACGTCGGCCACCTGCGCTCGACCATTATTGGTGATGCCGTTGCCCGCACGGTCGAGTTTCTGGGCCACAAGGTGGTGCGGCAGAATCATGTTGGCGACTGGGGCACCCAGTTCGGCATGCTGCTGGCGCTGTTTGAAGAGCTGCCCGGTGATGCCGGCCAGCAGCTTTCTGATCTGGAAGCCTTTTATCGGGATGCGAAAAAGCGTTTCGATGCCTCGGAAGCATTCGCCCAGCGTTCTCGCGCATTAGTAGTCAAGCTGCAATCCGGGGATCCGGATTGTCTGGCGCTGTGGAAACGCTTTAACGACATCTCGCTCAGCCATTGCCTTGAAGTGTACAAGCGGCTTGGCGTCAACCTGAGCCGCGCCGACGTGCGTGGTGAAAGCACCTACAACAATATGCTCGCCGACGTGGTAGCAGAGCTGGACAAGCAGGGGCTGCTCAGCGAAAGCGACGGCGCCCGCTGCGTGTTTCTGGAGCAGTTCCGCAACAAGGATGGCGAGCCGCTGCCGGTGATCGTGCAGAAAAATGATGGCGGCTTTCTGTATGCCACCAGTGATCTGGCGGCGCTGCGTTATCGGCAGCATCAGCTGGGCGCGAATCGCATGTTGTATTTTGTCGACCAGCGTCAGGCGCTGCATTTCCAGCAGGTGTTTGAAGTAGCCAGGCGAGCCGGTTTTGTTCATGCCGACACCGAGCTGGTGCATATGGGTTTTGGCACCATGAACGGCCCGGACGGCAAACCGTTCAAGACCCGCGACGGCGGCACCGTCAAACTGATCGACCTGCTTGATGAAGCCGAGCAACGGGCGCTGACGCTGGTGAAGGAAAAGAATCCGGAACTGGATCAGGCAACCCTCGAACACATTGCCCGGCATGTCGGTATCGGCGCGGTGAAGTATGCGGACCTGTCGAAAAGCCGGCAGAGCGATTACATTTTCAACTTCGATCAGATGCTGAGCTTTGACGGCAACACGGCGCCGTACCTGATGTACGCCTGGACCCGTATTGCCAGCATTTTCCGCAAGGCGGAACTGAATCCGCTTGAGCTGCGTGGTGAGATCAATCCGCAAGCGGATCAGGAAATTGAACTGGGCAATCATCTGGTGCAGTTCGCCGATGTGCTGCAACAGGTGGCCGACAAGGGCATGCCGCACCTGCTGTGCAGTTACCTGTATGAGCTGGCCGGTCTGTTCTCTGCCTTTTATGAACATTGCCCGGTGCTCAGTGTCAGTGATGAGGCCATCAGGCACAGTCGCTTGTGCCTGGCCGCTGTCACCGCCCGCACCCTGAAGCAGGGCCTGACCCTGCTTGGCATCGAAACGCTGGAGCGCATGTAATGGCCAGAAAACCCGCTTCCCGCGGCGCCAGTCGCAGCAGCCGCAGCAGCCGCAAACCGGAACGCCAGGTGCCCGCCTGGGTATGGGTGTTTTCCGGGGTGATCTGCGGCGGTTTTGTGATGTTCCTTTATCATCTGGCGACGCTGCGTGGTCAGGCGCCGGATATGGCTGGCCAGGCTGGCAAGCCGGCGCTGGAAAAGCCGGCCGAGACGGTCGACACCGGGCCGCGGTTTGATTTCTATGCGGTGCTGCCGAAGATGGAAGTGATCGTGCCCAAGGGTGACGGTGACCCGCAGCCGTCACGGCGGACGCCACCGGCGGATGCCGGAACGGCCGGCGAAACAGAAGCCGCCGTGGCAGACCGGCAGGAACAGTATCTGCTGCAGGCCGGCAGCTTCCGTAGCAACGCGGATGCGGACCGGCGCCGTGGCGAGTTGATTCTGCATGGCCTGAGTGCGCGCATTCAGCCGGTGTCGATGGGCAATGGCGACACCTGGCACCGGGTGATGGTGGGGCCGTTCGATAACGTCAATGCGGCACACAGGGCGCAGGACAAGCTGGCATCGGCCGGCATTGAGACATTGGCAATCCGGGCCAAGAAGGACTGATTCCCCCGTAGGAGCGGTCGACCGACCGCGATTGCTTTCAGAGGATCGCGGTCGGTCGACCGCTCCTACAAACGCATGTGCCGTCGTCCTTGAAACCCGGCCCTACGCCCCCATGTCCCACCGGACGCGTCCATTTATCCTTTCACAGCAAGGAGTCCGCCTGTGACTACCATCGTTTCCGTCCGCCGTGGCAACAGTGTTGTTATTGGTGGTGACGGTCAGGTTTCCCTCGGCAATACCGTTATGAAGGGCAATGCCCGCAAGGTGCGCCGACTGTTTCACAACAAGGTGATTGCCGGCTTTGCCGGTGGTACCGCCGATGCCTTTACCCTGTTCGAGCGGTTTGAATCGCAGCTGGAAAAGCATCAGGGCCAGCTGGTGCGTGCAGCTGTGGAAATGGCCAAGGACTGGCGCACCGATCGTGCACTTCGGCGTCTGGAAGCACTGCTGGCCGTGGCGGACCAGGAGCATTCGCTGATCATCACCGGCAACGGCGATGTGATCGAGCCGGAGATGGATCTGATTGCCATCGGTTCCGGTGGCCCGTATGCGCAATCCGCTGCCCGTGCATTGTTGGAAAACACTGACCTCAATGCCCGCGAAATCGTAGAGAAAAGCCTGACCATTGCCGGTGATATCTGTGTTTTTACCAACCAGAATCACACCATCGACGAACTTTCCTGGTAATCCTCTTATGCCTGAACTGACTCCCCGCGACACGGTTCGCGAACTTAACCGTCATATTGTCGGCCAGCAGGCGGCAAAAAAAGCCGTCGCCATTGCCATGCGTAACCGCTGGCGCCGTATGCAGTTGCCAGAAGAGCTGCGCGCTGAAGTGATGCCGAAAAACATTCTGATGATCGGCCCCACCGGGGTCGGCAAAACCGAAATTGCCCGGCGTCTGGCAAAACTCGCCAACGCGCCCTTTATCAAGGTGGAAGCAACCAAGTTTACCGAAGTCGGTTATGTCGGCCGCGATGTTGAATCCATCATTCGCGACCTGATGGAAATGGCCATCAAGATGCTGCGCGAAGACGCCATGCAGCGTCACCAGCGTGCCGCCGAAGATGCCGCCGAAGATCGTATTCTTGATGCCCTGCTGCCACCGGCCCGTGGTGGTGAGCCGACCGACTCTTCCACCCGGCAGCTGTTTCGCAAGAAGCTGCGTGAGGGCGAGCTGGATGATCGCGAGATCGAGATTGATCTGGCCGAGCAGAAAATCGGTGTCGAGATCATGTCGCCGCCGGGCATGGAAGAAATGACCAACCAGCTGCAACAGATGTTCTCGAAGATGGGCGGCGGCCAGCGCAAGGTGCGCAAGCTGAAAGTGCGCGACGCATTCCGCATGGCGCGCGACGAGGAAGCGGCCCGCCGGGTTAACGAAGATGAATTGAAAGCGCGTGCCGTCGATGTGGTCGAGCAGCACGGCATTGTCTTTATTGACGAGATCGACAAGGTTGCCCGCCGCGGCGAAACCATGGGCGCCGATGTCAGCCGCGAAGGCGTGCAGCGTGACTTGCTGCCGCTGATTGAAGGCTGCACCGTCAACACCAAGTACGGCATGGTGAAAACCGATCACATCCTGTTTATCGCTTCCGGTGCATTCCAGATGTCAAAACCGTCTGATCTGATTCCGGAACTGCAGGGCCGCCTGCCAATCCGGGTCGAGCTGGAAGCACTGACCCCGGACGATTTCGAACGCATCCTGACCGAACCGGATGCCTCGCTGACGGAACAGTACCGCGCCCTGCTTGCCACCGAAGGCCTGAAAGTCGAATTCACCCCGGACTGCATCCGCCGTCTGGCAGAAATCGCCTGGCAGGTAAATGAAAAAGTGGAAAACATCGGCGCCCGCCGCCTGCACACCGTGCTGGAAAAACTGCTTGAGGAAATCAGCTACGACGCCGATGACCTGGCAGTGCAGTACCACGACAAGGCACTGGTGCTGGATGCAGCCGCAGTGGATCGCCACCTTGGCGAGCTGGCGCAGGATGAGGATTTGAGCAAGTACATTCTGTAGTCTCTCTGCACGAAAGAGCCAGTGCACGAAAGAGCCAGCTCGCTCCGGATCATTAAACAGCACGACCCCTTAAGGAAGCTCTGATAACCCGTAGGAGCGGTCGATCGACCGCGATCCGCCCGAAAAAATCGCGGCCGATCGGCCGCTCCTACGACAGATATAGCGGATTTTCAGAGGTTCCTTAACTTACTGAGGCTATTTCTTCCTTGGGTCATCCGCCGGATTGACATAGTTGATCGCCCATGGCCCAACACCATGCACCTGCACGACAGTTTCCTCTTTCGTCAAAGCAAAATGCCTGGTCCCTGATTGCGCTGCCCATCGATAGCGGCTTCGCCTTGGCTGCCCTACCCCTAATAGGGCATATTCCGTTTTCCGGGGTATAAAAAGAACCCGCCGAAGCGGGTCAGTCTCTCTCTTTTTTCAGGTCTCGGTAGAGGTTCTCATGACTTCCCAACTTCAACAGATACAGAGCCACCAGCCCCTCATCCACCACCGCCTTTTGCTGCCAGGGCAGCTTTTTCACAGCCTTGGCGAACTCATTGGCCTGTAGCACCTTCATCCGAATTGATAATCCGTCACGTCACCGGCCTTGACCTGGGCCCGAGCCTGCAACAGCCCGACGATGAAGTCATAGGGCAGATCAGGGTTCTGCTCCGCAATGCGGCCCAGCGTGGCCCAATGCTCGATTTGTTTCGGCGCCGACCGGTGCGACGCCTCCCCGTATATCCGGGCCGACTCCACACACCCCCGGTACTGAAACACAAGTTGACGGCCGGAAAGGGTGGCATCCGCAACGGGAAAAAAGAGGCGTTCATCGACAGAGCGCATCTGGAAGTGCTGCACCTGAACCCGCTCGATCAGGGTGTCACTGCTACCACTGGCGTCGCCCAGCAATTTGCGAATGCGCTGTTTGAGCGGCCCCAGTTTTTCACCGAACAGCCCGGGCTGCGCCGATTCAAGCAGCTGCTCGCAGACCAGCAGCGCGTGCAGTTCGCTTGCGTTCATCCACAACCCCGGCAGCTCAAACACCGGGGCGGCCGGGTCATACTGGTGCCCGTTCAGCTCGCGGTTGTAGATGATGGGCGCGCCAAAGTAATCCCGCAGATAGGCGATATCCCGGGTAATAGTGTTGCGGCTGGATTCAAGCGCTTCCTCCAGACGGCTCATTGACACCGGCCGCCGGGCCCGGCGCAACAGATCATGGATTTTGTAGAAGCGCTCTAGACGGTTCATGACGGTCCTGTCCGGAATTCCTGTTGTCTGCAGTGCACTTTATTTATTGTTTCCTGCGAACATACTTTACCCCCGGCAGCCCCTCGAAGTCGGCATCCTGAGTCCATACTGTGGCGCCATACTTTCTTGCTGTGGCATAGATGATGCTGTCAGCCAGCGGCAGCTTGCGTTGCACCCCATAATGACCAGCCTCAATTGCCAGCTCCGTATCCAGTGCGATCACCCTGCCAGCGCTCATATGTGCAACAGCCAATAGCGCGGATTCCTCGTCACGCTGGCGAAGAATACATTTGAACACTTCAGTTAGCGTGACGCTTGGCACCAGCAAATTGACAACATCCTCAATGGGTGCGGCAAACACCGCAGCATTCTGGTCGCCGGCAAAAAAAGACAGCCAGGCGGAGGAGTCCACAACATTCATACCCTGTCCTCATCCCTGTCGACTTGTGTGTCGATTCCTTTCAAGAACCCCTTCAGCCCGGCCATAGGCTTCAACGGAATCAGCTCAATTCGGCCCTGATAGGTGAGCACCTGCACTTTCTGGCCGGACTCAATTCCCATAGCCTCGCGAACATCCCGCGGAATAACAATCTGGAACTTGGGCGAAACGGTGACTGTGGTCATTATCAACACCATCGATGATTGATTGGTATTACGGTATTCCCATCGATAAGCAGGATCAAGGCCGGCGGTCCGGACTAACCAGCCAATCTCGTTCGGCAAGGGGCTTCAGCAGGCGCGTCAGTGCTATCATCCCGCCCGCCAGCTTTTCAGGATTCCCCATGCGCGCCGACGAAAAACTTCAGCAAGATCTCGAACGGTTCTTTTCCCTGCGTCAGCACAGTGACGATCAGCGTTTCCGCGCCCGGCTGCTGCGGCTGCAGGGCTATCAGGGCGAGCGCCTGACCCGCAGCCATGCCGGCCTGCTGGCGGTGCCGGCCAATCAGGCGGCGATCGGCTTTCTGCTTGATGAGGTCTATGGCGGCAACGACCTGCTGCCGGTGGCCCGGGATATCCGCCGGGCGGTGAACAAGGCCGCCAGCCTGCTGCCGGACCGGGTGATGGCGACCTCCGCCTCGGTGCTGGAGGCGGCCATCCTGACCCAGGAGCTGGACGAGGCGCTGACCGATACCCTGAACGACCGCCTCGACGGAACGCTGGATGATGCCCTCTATATTGAAGGCTTCCGGACGCTGGGCCGGGCCGACGACCGCCAGCGCCAGCTCGACCTGATCAGTGAGGTCGGGCACCATGTCGACCGCTATGTCCGCGGCCGCATGCTGCAGGCCACCTTCCGTATGGTACGCCGCCCGGTCCATGCGGCCGGATTCGGCAACCTGTATGATTTCCTCGATCGCGGCTTTACCGCCATGCGTGGTCTCGACAGTGCCGGACGTCTGCTGGCCGAGCTGACCCGGACGGAGGCAGCAATCATGGCGCGGCTGTATGCCGGCCACCCGACGCCCTTTGCCGGGCCGTGAACCGGGCGGAGCCCTCTTCGGAGTATTGAAATGAGCCAGGACAAGACCACCCACTTCGGCTACCAGCAGGTGCCGCTGCAGGAAAAAGCCAGACGGGTTGCCGGGGTGTTCCGTTCCGTGGCGCCGAAATACGATCTGATGAACGATTTGATGTCGATGGGCGTTCACCGGATCTGGAAGCGTTTCACGCTGGAGCTGGCCGGTGTGCGCCGTGGCCAGCGGGTGCTGGATCTGGCCGGTGGCACCGGCGATCTGGCGATGAAGTTTTCCCGTCTGGTGGGCGACGAAGGCGAGGTGATTCTTGCCGACATCAACGAGGCCATGCTCGGCGTCGGCCGCGACCGTCTGCTCGATAACGGCTGCGGCCACAACACCCGGGTGGTGCAGGTCAACGCCGAAGCACTGCCATTTGCCGACAACACCTTCAACTGCATCACCATCGCCTTTGGCCTGCGCAATGTCACCGACAAAGACAAGGCATTGCGTTCGATGCTGCGGGTGCTGAAGCCCGGCGGCCGTTTGCTGGTGCTGGAGTTTTCCAAACCGATTCACGAGCCGCTGTCGAAACTGTATGACCTGTATTCGTTTTCGGTGCTGCCGAAACTGGGCCAGGCCGTGGCCGGCGATGCCGAGTCCTATCGTTATCTGGCCGAGTCGATCCGCATGCATCCGGACCAGCAAACGCTCAAGGGCATGATGGAGCAGGCCGGCTTTTCCCGCTGCGAGTATTTCAACATGACTGGCGGCATCGTCGCCCTGCACCGCGGCTTCAAGGCCTGATGGATCTGATCTGATGGAAACGCGCCCACCGAATCTGCTTGAAGCCACCGCACTGGCCACGCTGGAGCGTGCTATTAACTCCGCGCTGGCGGCAGACCCGCTGACCATGGAATTGCTGCGCGAACACAGTGGCCGACTGGCAGCCGTGCACCTGACCTTTCCGCCGCTGTCGATCTACGCGCTGGTTGTTGAAGATGGTATCGAGCTGTACCACGGCAGCGAGGCCGAGGCGGACGTCACCGTGCGCGGCGGGCCGATTGATCTGGCGGCGCAACTGTTCAACTGGAAAACCGCCGACAGCATGGTGGCGGGGCCGGTAAAAATCAGCGGCGATCGCGAATTTCTGCAGAAACTTGTTGGCATCATGAAGCAGCTTGATCTGAACTGGTCGGCGCTGATCGAGCCGCTGCTCGGCAGCGAGCTGGCGCAACAGATTGAGTATGGCGCCAAACGGGTGTTCTCCATGGCTCGCCAGGCGTTTGACCTGTTCCTCAACCGGGCGGGTGATTTTCTCCGTGAGGAATCCTCGCTGATGGCGCTGCGCCGGGATGTCTCCGAGTTCGTTCAGGATGTTGACGAGCTGCGCTTTGACACCGATCGCCTTGCCGCGCGCATTGCCCGGCTGAAGCAGAACGGCGAGGCGGCGCAATAATGTTGCCCGTATTTCGCGTGCTGTTTGTTCTGCATATTGTCTGCCGTTACCGGCTGATTTCGCTGCTGCCACCGCACCCGCTGCTGAAGCCGCTGATCCTGCTTGAGTACCTGATGCCGTCGAGCTGGTTCGGCCCGCGCCAGCTGTCCGAGGGCGAGCGCCTGCGTCAGGCGCTGCAGGAGCTTGGCCCGATTTTTATCAAGTTCGGCCAGCTGCTCGCTACCCGCCGTGATCTGCTGCCAGGCGAATGGACCGATACGCTGGCAAAACTGCAGGATCAGGTGCCACCGTTTGATGCCGCTGCCTCGCAGCGTATTGTCGAGCGCGAACTGGGCAAGCCGGTTGCCGAGGTGTTCGAAAAATTTGAACAAACGCCGATGGCTTCCGCCTCGGTGGCGCAGGTGCATGCCGCGGTATTGCCCGGTGGCCAGGAAGTGGTGGTAAAGGTCATTCGCCCGGGCATCGACCGCGTCGTTGCCCGCGACCTGAAGGTGATGAAGTTCGGCGCGGCCTGGCTGGAACGACTGTGGAAAGATGCGCGCTATTTTCGCCCGTCCCGTGTCGTCGCCGATTACCAGGATGTGATTCTCGGCGAACTGGACCTGACCAGTGAGGCGCGCAATGCCGAGGCCATGCGCCGGCATTTCCTGTTCAGCCCGTTGCTGCATATTCCGGCCACCCACCCGGAGCTCAGCAGCCGCCATATCATGGTGTCGGATCGCATCTATGGCATTCCGGTTAATGATGTCGAACGCATCCGTGCCGCCGGCATTGAACCGCGACTGCTGGCCGAGCGCGGTTTTGAAATCTTTTTTGCCCAGGTGTTTCGCCACAACCTGTTCCATGCGGATATGCATCCAGGCAACATTTTCGTCAACCCGGAGCACCCGGAGTCGCCCCAGTATATCGCCGTGGATTGCGCCATTGCCGGCCGGTTGTCGAAGGAAGACCTGCATGTACTCGGGCGCCTCGCCCTGCTGGTGATGCGGCGTGATTACGGCGGCATGGTCGATCTGGTGATCCGCGCCGGCTGGACCACGGTGCCGGTGGATCGCTCGCGCTTCCAGCGGGCGGTGGAAGAGATCGTCGACCCGATCATGTCGATGCCGCTCGACCAGCTCGAGTTTGCGCCGCTGGTGATGAAGCTGTTTGATACCGCCCGCGGCTTCCATATCGAGGCGCCGGTGCAGTACATCCTGCTGCTGAAAACGCTGGTGCATATCGAAGGGCTGGGCCGCAGCATCTACCCGCAGCTGGATATCTGGACGCTGGGCCGGCCGATGTTGGAAAGCTGGATGCTGGAGCAGTACGGCCCCGCTGCCACCCTGAAGAAGTTTCAGGACCGGCTGCCGGAATGGGCGGCGCAGCTGCCGGAGATGCCGGAGCTGTTCCGCGATGCGCTGGAAACCCTGCGCCATCTGCCGCACCAGCAACGCCAGCTGGAAGAACATATGCGCCGCGATCTCGCCCGCCACCGGCGCAAGCTGCTGGGTGGTCTGGCCGGCCTGGGCCTGATTGGCGGCACCCTGATCCTGCCGCCGTTCTGGGCCGGCGCGGCGCTGGCCGGCGGCATTGTTCTGGGTTCGTGGGCACTGCGCCCGTAGGAGCGGCCGACCGGCCGCGAATCTTTGCGGGCCTTCGCGGCTGGTCGACGGCGAAAAGCTTCGCGGCCGATCGGCCGCTCCTACAGGGGGCGCGGACTTGCGTAGGAGCCGTCGAGCGACGGCGAAAAGCTTCGCGGCCGGTCGGCCGCTCCTACAGGAGGCATGGACTTGCGTAGGAGCCGTCGAGCGACGGCGAAAAGCTTCGCGGCCGGTCGGCCGCTCCTACGGGAGGCATGGACGGCTCCTACAGGGGAACCCCTGATTCTGTTATTCTCGCGGCAGTCATACCGGAGTAACCAATGAGTGACATCCTCGCCTGCCTTCACGCCGTGCTGGAGCAACGCAAACAGGCGGAGCCTTCCAGCTCCTATGTGGCAAGCCTCTATCACAAGGGCCTGAACAAGATTCTGGAAAAGGTCGGCGAGGAAGCGGTGGAAACCATTCTGGCGGCGCGCGACGCCGAGGTCAGCGGCAACAACGACAAGCTGATCGGCGAAACGGCGGATTTGTGGTTCCATTCGATGGTAATGCTGAGCCAGCTTGGCGCGCATCCTGATCAGGTCCTTGCGGAACTGCAGCGGCGCTTCGGCCTGTCCGGCATTGACGAAAAAAATTCACGTTCCCAACAGGGAGAATAACCATGTTGTCCGGCATCAGTATCTGGCAGCTCCTGATCGTCCTCGTCATCATCATGCTGATCTTCGGCACCAAGAAGCTGCGCAATATCGGTGGCGATCTCGGTGGCGCGGTGAAAGGCTTCAAGGATGCGGTCAAGGACGGCGAGAAAAAAGCCGCCGCTGACAAACAGCTCTCCGAGGAAAAAAGCGAAACCCAGGAAAGCAAAGTCACCGACAAGGATCAGGTCTGATCACGGAGTCCCGCGTCGATGTTTGATATCGGCTTTTTCGAGCTGATCGTGGTCTTTGTCATCGGCCTGCTGGTGCTCGGCCCGGAGCGCCTGCCCAAGGTGGTGCGCGCCATTGGCCACTGGACCGGCCGTGCCAAGGCCACGCTCAACAATCTCAAGTACGAGATGGAGCGCGAGGCCTATAACGAGGAAATGAAAGAGCGCTTTAAAAAGCAGCTTCAGGAACTCGGCGTCGACGAGCAGACCCTTGCCAGCGACCAGAAGCCGGAGCAGCCCTCTTCTTCCGGGCAATCCGCTGTGCCGCCCGCGGACCAATCTACCGCACCATCTCCCGCAGGGCAGAACGACAAGCCATGAGCGATAACCTGACGCCACTGGACCAGCCGCAACCGCTGATCAAGCATCTGATCGAGCTGCGTGATCGCCTGCTGCGCGCCATGCTGTGTATCGCACTGGTATTTTGCCCGCTGTTCTATTTCTCCCAGGAACTGTACACGCTGGTAGCCCAGCCACTGATGCAGTCCCTGCCGGCGGGCACGTCGATGATTGCCACCGATGTCACCTCGCCATTTCTGGTGCCCTTCAAACTGACCCTGTATGTCAGCATTCTGTTGGCTATGCCGATTATTCTGCATCAGGCCTGGGGTTTTATTTCTCCCGGCCTGTACAAACATGAGAGGCGCTTTGCCCTGCCCCTGCTGGCCAGCAGCATTGTGCTGTTTTATGGCGGCGTTGCTTTTGCCTACTTCGTCGTGTTTCCGGTGCTGTTTGGTTTTTTTACCGCGATTGCCCCGGAAGGTGTGGCGGTGATGACCGACATCAGTCGTTATCTGGATTTTGTTATCACCCTGTTTATTGCCTTTGGCGCCGCCTTCGAACTGCCGATTGCCATCCTGCTGATGGTCTGGAGCGGCATCACTACAGTGGAGTCCCTGCGCGAAAAACGGCCTTACGTGGTGGTTGGCTGTTTCGTTATCGGCATGCTGCTGACACCGCCGGACATCATCTCGCAGACGCTGCTGGCCGTGCCCATGTGGCTGCTGTTTGAAGCGGGTGTGTTTGTTGCCGCAGCCACCAAGGTGAAGTCACGCAGCACCGGAAAATAATCAGAATGTAAACTTCGGCACGACAGGCGCATTCAAAGGCTTGGTCCGCTCTGCGTCCGGAACAACATTACGCACATCAGGCATCGTCCCCTGCCCGACAAGGGCCAGACAAGTTTCTTCAATTGTCTTTATTGCCACCTCGTAATCATCCCCCTGGCCAACAGAAATCAGGCAGTCAAAACGGCCCTTGTGATCTTCCTGTTCCAGCTCCGGGCTCACTATTGCCGCAACATTGTCATGAGCCAGCACCACGATGGCATCGTCGCCTGTCTTGCCGCTGGATCTTAGCCACTGCAACCCTGAAAGCACATCTTCAGCAATACGGCTACGCTGCATTCTTCCTTCACTGAGCCCATAACCGCGGTAGTCGATCAGAAATACACTCAGGCCTGCGGCAGGATAATCCTTTACGCGATGCAGGTAATCGCCCACATTGCCATCCAGATCGTGCAGAAAATATAACGTCCCGCGCTGACGTCGCTTTGCCTGCAGCCACCAGCCGTGCAGGCGAGCCCCATCATCACCGACTACAATTACATCCTGATACTCAAGGCCAAAGCCGGCTGGCGTATCACCCCAGTTCCTTGAGGGCTTATCGATGAAGCCAGCTGAACAGCCAGTCAATATCATCAAGATAAATACAGGGAGAATCCGGATCATGACTGCATCTCAAATAAAAATGGCGCCCGCAGGCGCCATTCTCAATGGACCTGGAATTAAAGAACGAACCTGGCAAGAACCTCTTGCCCGTCACCTTGCATTTTAACGAGCTCTCCATTCTGGCGCACCAGAACATAGGACTCTTCTTTCTGCCCTTCTTTGGCAACTACTGAAACGGAGCCATCGGCATTGTAAGTCAGGGTGGCCATGTTACCCAGTCCATCCGTAACGGTTTCCGATGTACCCGCCACCTTGGCAGACTTACCAGACACCGGGTTCGAGCCCGTCCAGAACTCGATGGAGTTCAGGATAATGACGTCTGCAAACAACGTAAGCGGATAAACAGGAATGATCCAGAACGCAAAAGAAATACCCTGATCAACAAACTTTTCATCAGTAGCAGATGCGTTCCAATCCTGGACCTGATTAAAAAGAGCATTCTGCCCGAGGCAACCTGACAGCAAAACCGAACCTGCAATCGCTGAAGCAAAAAATAGCTTTTTCATCATCTTCTCCTGATTGGACAATCCATACGCCGATCAGTCCTCCGCCGACGCGACGCCTCATCATAGATCATTCCGGCATCCGGGGTGCAAGCCTGTTTTCAGGCTTCGAGCAAAAACGTGACCGGGCCATCATTGATCAGCGATACCTGCATATCTGCTGCGAATCGACCGCTGGAAATTTGCACAGCTGTCTCGGCCGAGAGCTGGGCCAGCATTCTCTCGTAGAGGCTTTCTGCCAGCTCCGGCGCTGCCGCCAGACTGAAACCGGGGCGCAGGCCACGGCGAGTGTCCGCTGCCAGAGTAAACTGGGACACCAGCAGTACACCGCCGCCGATATCGCGGACGCTGAGATTGGTCTTGCCTTCAGCATCAGCAAACAGCCGGTAGTTCAGCATACGCTCAGTCAGCTTGCTGACCTGTGCCTCGGTATCGTCGCGTTCAATGCCGACCAGCGCCAGAATGCCGCGACCGATGCGACCGATTTCCTTGCCATCAACAATGACGCTGGCCTGACTGACCCGCTGCAGTAACAGCTTCATACCTGCTCTCCCATCTCGGCCATGCCCTCTGCCGCTTCCGGCAGGGCTGTCTGGATACCCGGCTCCCGCACCGGGGCCGGAATTGTTGACGCGGCGAAGCAGGCGGATACAGTGGCATACATGATTCGATCAAAATCCGGACGCGCCACAGCATATACCCTGATTGCACTGCTGACACTCTGGCTCAGCGGCTGCGGCCAGCCCGAGCCGGCCGAAGACGCCATCACCCGGGCGATCAAGGAAATGGCCGAAGCGCTGGAGCAACGCGAAGCCTCGCCGATTGTCGAGCGCCTGCATGATGAGCTGGTGATCCATGAAGGCGTTCACGGTGCGCTGGGCAAGGAACAGGCAGGACGGATGTTGACTGCCACTTTTTTTCGCCACCGGAAAATCAGTGTGGTGCTGACCAATATTGAGGTCACGCCAGACAGCGTCCGGGAAGACCGCGCGGATGCCACGTTCAATGCTCTGGTTACCGGCGGCAGTGGCGGCATCCTGCCGGACCGCGCCCAGCTCTACCGGATCAGCAGTGAGTGGCAGAACGACGGCGACTGGAAGCTGGTCACCATGGAAGCCAAACGGGCGCTGTAGGAGCGGCCGATCCCCTTGTAGGAGCGGCCGACCGGCCGCGAATATCTTTCGCCGTCGATCGACGGCTCCTACAGTTCGAATGCCCGCCCCCCTTGTAGGAGCGGCCGACCGGCCGCGAAGATCTTTCGCCGTCGATCGACGGCTCCTACAGTTCGAATGCCCGACCCCCTTGTAGGAGCGGCCGACCGGCCGCGAAGATCTTCGCCGTCGATCGACGGCTCCTGCGGACTAGCCTTCGTCGTCGGTGCCGAGCGCCTCCTCCATGCTCAGCTCCTTGATCTTGCGGGTCAGGGTGTTGCGCCCCCAGCCAAGCAAGGCAGCGGCATCGCGACGCCGGCCGCCAGTATGCTTGAGCGCGATTTCGATCATGGTGCGCTCAAACGCCGGCACCGCATCATCAAGAATATTCTTGCCGCCCGCCGCCAGCGCCCGGTCTGCCCAGGCGCGCAGGGATTTCTCCCAGTCGCCGACCACTTCACCGCGGCCTTCCTGCTGACGCAGTTCCGGCGGCAGGTCATCAATCAGCACCTCGCGCCCGGAGGCCATCACCGTCAGCCAGCGGCAGACGTTTTCCATCTGCCGGACATTGCCGGGCCAGGAAAGTGAGGAGAAATAACGCTCGACATCCTTGTGCAGGGTTTTTGCCTCTACCCCCAGCTCGCGGGCAGCGCGCTGGAGAAAATGCCGGGCCAGACGGGGAATATCCTCACGCCGCTCCGCCAGCTTGGGGATATGAATGCGGATCACGTTGACGCGATGGAACAGGTCCTCCCGGAAATCGCCATCGGCCACCAGCTTTTCCAGATTCTGGTGGGTGGCGGCAATAATCCGCACGTCGACCTTGATCGGCGTGGTGCCGCCAACCCGGTAGAACTCGCCTTCCTGCAACACCCGTAGCAAACGGGTCTGCGCTTCCAGCGGCATGTCACCGATTTCATCAAGAAACAGGGTGCCGCCGTTAGCCTGCTCGAACCGGCCAATGCGCTGGGCATTGGCGCCGGTAAAACTGCCCTTCTCGTGACCGAACAATTCCGACTCGATCAGATCCTTCGGAATCGCCGCCATGTTCAGCGCCACAAACGGCTTTTCCTTACGCACCGAGTGACGGTGCAAGGCCCGCGCCACCAGCTCCTTGCCGGTACCGGACTGACCATTGATCAGCACCGTGACGTTGGAGTGCGACAGTCGACCGATAGCGCGAAACACTTCCTGCATTGCCGGGGCTTCGCCAATGATTTCGGTCGGCAGCTCGACCGGCTGCTCGACCGGCTCACCCTGACTTTCGGCACGGTGACGAATGGCGCGCTTGACCAGCGCCACGGCCTCGTCGACATCAAACGGCTTTGGCAGGTATTCAAAGGCACCGCCCTGATAGGAGGCGACCGCCGAATCCAGATCCGAGTGTGCGGTCATGATAATCACCGGCAGTTCCGGATACTTGCGCTGCAGGATACGCAACATGCGCAGGCCGTCGGTGCCGGGCATGCGCACATCAGACACCAGCACATCCGGCTGGCCATCACCGCTCTCCAGTGCATTCAGGGCTTCATCGCCATCCTCGAAACTGCGGATGGCGAAGCCATCCTGGCTCAGTGCCTTTTCCAGCACCCAACGAATGGAACGGTCATCATCGATAATCCAGATAGTGGCGTTCATGACGGCTCACTTTCTCCTTCGGCAGGGGCAAGCTCCATCGGCAATACCACGCTGAATATGGTCTTGCCGGGACTGCTGTCGCATTCAATCAACCCGCGGTGCTGGTTGATGATTGACTGGGAAATGGACAGGCCAAGACCGGTGCCACTGGCACGGCCGCTGACCATCGGATAGAACAGCATTTCTTTCAGCGACTCGGGTATCCCCGGGCCGTTGTCTTCAATATCTATCCGCGCCACCAGACGATGACGCTGGGCGCCGATAGTGAACTGTCGCAGTGCACGAGTGCGCAGGCGAATCACGCCATCACTGATGTCCGCTTCGGTAATCGCCTGAACCGCATTGCGGAGCAGATTGAGCAGCACCTGGATCAGCTGATCACGATCGGCCGGCACATCCGGCAGCGATGGATCATAATCCCGCTCGATACGAATGCGGTCCGGATGTTCAGCCAGAATCAGCTGCCGCACATGTTCCAGACACTCATGCAGGTTGACGCCGGTAAAGTGCGGCACGCGCCTCGGCCCGAGCATGCGATCAGCAATACTGCGCAACCGGTCCGCCTCATCAATGATTACCCGGGTGTATTCGGCCAGCTCCTGATTCGGCAATGCCCGCTCCAGCAACTGGGCAGCACCGCGAATACCGCCGAGCGGGTTTTTCAGTTCATGAGCCACACCGCGGACCAGCGCCCGGGTGGCCTGATGCGAGTGCAACAGGGCGTCTTCCCGGGTGATGCGCAGCAACCGGTCAAGCTGCTGCATCTCGATCAGCAGCGTCGGCGTCTGACCGGGCTCGTTGATCTGGCTGACGCTGTAATCCACCGTCACTTCGGCACCCGGACCAGTGTGCAGGCGCGCCTCGCGGCGGGTAAACGGATGGCCATCATCGATGCACTTGCGCAGGGCATCGTGGGAGTCTTCGTCGGCCATGAAATATTCCGGCACGCGCCCGCCAACTATGCGGGCTGCACTGACCGACAGCAGCATCTCCGCCGCCGGGTTCAGGTAGCGCACCACCAGATCACCATCAAGCAGCAACACCGCAGTGCGCAGATGGTCCAGCAGGCGTTTATGAAACAGGGAATCAGTCATCATCAGCCGTAGAAGCAAGTTTCAGGCCACAACGCGATGCGGCAGCGCACCGCGCAGGAGCAGACCGGCGCCCGCCAGCACGGGCTCCACCAGAACGGAGAATGCACTATTTTGGTGCGGATGACAGCAGGGCTAGTTCTTTATTGTGGGGCGATGAATGTAAACGACTACCGGCTCCGATTCGGATATCACTTCATCGTCGGCATCGATTACCTGAACCACAAGCCGGTGCTCACCACGATCCGGCCAGGCTATGGTTGCAGCGGTTTCGACGCCATTGTCCAACAGACGCAGTCGATGGCCTTCCTGCAAAGCCGGCTGCACCGCGTATTTGATGGTCAGGGACTGGGGGTGGTGAATATTTGCCTGATCCACAGGCGAAGTAATCGCCAACTTGTACGTTAGCTCCGCCTCAATTTTCTGCTCGGAAGCCTGAATCGTCTGGCGCGGTTTGACCATTTTGATGGTGTTCTGCTCGCGGACTTCCACCTGCTCGGAGTTGCGGCTCGGGTCCGGGACATCGGTAAAGACCGGCCGCCCCTTGTCGTCCAGGGTCCGATAGATACGTGGCGTGACATCCTCCGCCTCGCCCGGCTGATCGCCCGCAGGCTCTGCCGCCATCGCCACCGAAGCCAGCATCAGCACCGCCACCAGAGACCACCTGACCATCATGTCTTCCTCCACAGAACCCTGATCATTCTGGGCCTGACCCGCAGCAAAGGGAACCCTTGGCGCGCCTTTCTGCAGACAACAAAAAAGGGGCCGAAGCCCCTTTTTCGCGAACTGATCGCGAGGATCAGACCGAGTAGTACATGTCGAACTCGACCGGGTGCGGGGTCATGTTCAGGCGATCTACATCGGCACGCTTCAGGCCGATATAAGCCTCCAGCATCTCTTTGGAGAAGACGCCGCCCTTGAGCAGGAAGTCATGATCGGCTTCCAGCGCATCCAGGGCCATGGTCAGGGTGTGCGACACGGTCGGGATCGCTTTCGCTTCCTCGGCCGGCAGGTCGTACAGGTCCTTGTCCATGGCATCGCCCGGGTGGATCTTGTTCTGAATGCCGTCCAGGCCAGCCATCAGCAGAGCCGCGAAGCACAGGTACGGGTTGGCACCCGGATCCGGGAAACGGGTCTCGATACGACGCCCCTTCGGGTTCTTGACGAACGGGATACGAATGGAGGCAGAGCGGTTGCGGGCCGAGTAGGCCAGCATGACCGGTGCTTCAAAGCCCGGCACCAGACGCTTGTAGGAGTTGGTCAGCGGGTTGGTCAGGGCGTTGATGGCGCGAGCGTGCTTGATGATACCGCCGATGTAGAACAGGGCAGTTTCAGACAGGCCACCGTAGACGTCACCGGCAAACAGGTTCTTGCCGTCCTTGCTCAGCGACTGGTGCACGTGCATACCTGAACCGTTGTCACCAACCAGCGGCTTCGGCATGAAGGTAGCGGTCTTGCCATAAGCGTGGGCAACGTTGTGTACGCAGTACTTGAGGATCTGAACTTCGTCAGCCTTCTTCACCAGGGTGTTGGCGCCAACGCCGATTTCACACTGGCCGGCGGTGGCCACTTCATGGTGATGCACTTCGACGTGCAGGCCCATCTGGGTCATCGCGGCACACATGGCAGCACGCAGGTCATGCAGGCTGTCTACCGGCGGAACCGGGAAGTAGCCGCCCTTGACGCGCGGACGGTGGCCGCTGTTGGCGCGCTCGAAGTCGTCGCCGGAAACCCAGGCCGCTTCTTCGGAGTGAATCTGGTACATCTGGCCGCTCATGCCAGAGCTCCACTTGACCCCGTCAAACACGAAGAATTCCGGCTCCGGACCGAACAGGGCGGTGTCAGCAATGCCGGTGGACTTCAGATATTCCTCGGCACGCATGCCGATGGAGCGCGGGTCACGGTCATAGCCCTGCATGGTGGCCGGCTCGACAATGTTGCAACGCACGATCACGGTGCTGACATCGGAGAACGGATCCATCACGGAGGAGGAATCATCCGGCATCAGGATCATGTCGGACTCGTTGATGTGCTTCCAGCCGGCAATGGAGGAGCCGTCAAACATCTTGCCGTCTTCGAAGAAGTCTTCGTTGACATCAGCCGCCGGGTAGGTGACGTGCTGCTCTTTACCGTGGCTGTCGGTGAAGCGGAGGTCCACCCACTTGACGTCATGCTCTTTGATCAAACCGATAGTTCTGCCAGTCATGATTGCGCGTCCTCCCGGAACAGCGTGAGTTTACCCATCCCGGCGAACTGTCCGGACTGGGAGTTGGATGCAATTGAGCAAGATGCGTGCCAGCAAAGCAGGCGCATTTGCGGCCCGGGCAGGCGGATTCGCCTTGGTGAAATGCACCGTTATGGCGCATTAAATCAGCATCGGCACCGAATTGGTGCGGATGCCAACTCCGGGGTACCGCATCATAGCGCTACCGCGCCTTACGGTCTGCACTTTTCAGTGACCTTCGCCCCCGGAAAAGCGCTGTTGGCAGAAAAGAATGCGCTGCCCCGCCGTACTGACCTGCCCGGCCAACTGACAACGCTCCATCTCCTGCTCCGCCTCCCGGCAACGTGCCATCAGACCGGCGTCGTTGGCGATCTGGATGTTCAACCCCGGACGCGCGTTGAGCTCGAGAATCATTGGTCCGGCGTCACGGTCCAGCACCAGATCCACGCCCATATAGCCGAGCCCGGTCAGCTCATAGCTCTGACTGGCAAGCTGCAGGAACTCCTCCCAATACGGCAGCGGCACCCCCGACACCGGGTTGGCGGTATCCGGATGGCGCTCGATACGCAGGTTATGCCAGGTACCACCAAGCGTTATCCCGGTGGCCAGATCGACCCCCACGCCAATCGCCCCCTGATGCAGGTTGGCCTTGCCCTGACTCTGCCGGGTCGGCAAGCGCAGCATGGCCATGACCGGATAACCGCACAGCACAATAATGCGGATGTCGGGCACACCTTCGTAACTGATCGCAGAGAACACGCTGTCCGGTTGCACCCGATATTCGATCAACGCCACATCACGGTGACCACCAAGAGAGTAAATTCCGGAAAGAATGCCGGAAATATGAAATTCGAGATCGTCCAGCGTCATCAGCTTGCCGGAGGCGGTACGCCAGTAGTCACCGAAGCGGTCGGCAATCACGATAATGCCGTCCCCGCCGGCACCCTGCGCCGGCTTGATAACAAAATCCCGATGCCCGGAGAGCAGCGATCCGAGGCCCGCAATATCACGCTCGGTTTCAATTACCCCGTACAGCGCCGGAACCCGCATGCCGGCATCAATAGCACGTTGCTTGGTCAACAGCTTGTTATCCACCAGCGGATACAGGTGGCGCTGGTTGTAACGCAGGATCAGCTCGCAGTTGCGCTGGTTAATCCCAAGCACGCCACGCTGTCGTAACGCTCGCCAGGTCTTCAGCCACATTTCAGCCGCCCCTCTGGTCTTTCACCAATGCCCGGAAGCGGCGCAGCTCGGTCAGTCGATAGCCCCGGTAATGGCCCATCAGCAACATCACACTGACCAGCACCAGCAGCACACCGGGGAAGGTAAAGAAGAAATACACCAGCTCGGCGCGAATCATCAGCAGATGCGCCAGCGTTGCCGCCACCATGGTGCCGAACGCCACCTTCATCGAATGCAACCCGCCGCGCTCTTCCCAGACAATCGACAGGCGCTCGATCACCATGGTCAGAATCACCATCGGAAACAGCGCCACCGACAGCCCGCGCTCAAAGCCCATGCGGTGGCCGAACACACTGATCAGAGTCATCGCCACCACCACGAAGGTCAGCACCACCGACAATCGTGGCAACAGCTGCAGGCGCAGATGGTCAAGATAGGAACGCAACGACAGACCCAGCGCGGTAACTACGGTAAACAGAAAAATCCCCCAGAACAGATCGGTTTCCCGAAATGCCAGCGCCACCAGTACCGGGGTGAAAGTGCCCAGGGTTTCCATGCCGACCAGATTGCGCAGGAACAGGATCAGCAACACGCCAAGCGGGATCATCATGAGCACCCGGAAGGTCTGTTGCGACTCCACTGGCAGGTCGTACAGAGACAGGCCCCACAGGGTGCGCTCCTGCACCGGCTGAACCTCACGGGCCATCTGAATGGTGCTCATTTCGGTGCGACTGACACTGACCTGCACTTGCAGGCGCTTGGCACCATCTGCCCGGACCATCGATTCACTGCCGGTCCACCAGACTATGCGATCAGCCGGCAGGCCCTGTTCTGCCGTGCGCGGATTGAAATACAGCCAGTCGGTACCATTGAAGCCACGCACCCAGAGCTCCGGCTGCTGCACCAGACCATGGGCCAACCGCACGGTATGTACCTGCTCCGCCGGAATATGCGCCGCCGCCAACAGCATATCGACTACCCTGGCGCGCTGTTCGATCGAGCGATCTCCTGCCAACAGCAATCGCACACTGTCATTGTTGTCATCATTGACGGTATGAATGGTTTCGGAAATAAAGGTCTGGATATCGGCGGAGCGCTCACGGATCGGATCAAGCAGGCTCTCGGCAGCGACCCGCTCCGCCCCCTCCAGCGGCTCCCGGCGGCGGAAATGAGGCGCCGCAGCGGAGTCATCTTCCATAACAAAACGCCGCGCCAGCACCAGTCGGTAATACAGCACCTGATGCCCCTGAGCCCGCCGCGTCGACCAGGTGGCCAGACGATTGCCGTCACTGCGCGACATGCCGACACCGAAATTATTGCCGACAAAACTCTCGCTCAGGGTAACGAACTGATTGATGCCAGGAGGCACATACATCTGCACCTTGATCGGCAACCCCTCTCTGGGCTCGAACTCAACCCGGGTATCGACCACCCAGACCGGCTCGACATCGGACTCTGCCAGTGGAATTTCCTGTACCCAGACCTGCCAGGCAACGCTACCCGAACCAACAAGACACAAAACCAGAGCCAGCAATCTGGCATGCAGGCGCACAGTGCGCATTAACGATCCTCTTCTTCAGTCAGCGGCGGATAACGCTGGGCATCCTCAGCCCCGGCACAAAGCGGGACGCCAGCAGAAAACTCGAACTCAGAATCCACCAGGGCACGCATCTCGCGCAAGGCACTGGCTCCCAACAATAGCGGCTGACGGAACCCACGCCGGTCAGCAAGATTGACGTCAACCTTCACCGCCCGGTTGGCGATGCACAGCATCAGCTCCACCACCGGCCGACGAGCATAGTATTTTTCCTCTTCCGGATCATAGTCCGAAGCGCGCCGGCGGATACGGACGTTATGGGACAACGGCAACTCGACATCGGTCAGCTCCATACCATTCACCGCCAGATCGAACCGCACCCAGCGCTCGCCGTCACGCTTGAACAAATGGATATTAGTGGCACTCAGCGACGAGCTGTCAGCGCCGGTATCGACCTTGGCCGGCAGGATAATGCCCAGCTCGGTAACGAATACCTGCTCATGCAGGCCGTAGATAACCCGGGCGGTGGGCTTGGTCGGGGCAACGGGCGCTGCCGGCAACAGCGACGGCAGGCCGAACAGGGCCAAAAGCAGGCAAAAGTGTCTCAAATTCATCAACAGCATCTCCTCACTCGCGGACCGCCTCCGACCCGCGACTGACGGCCGGGTTCCCCCGCTACCGCCTATCGGCGACATCATGACAGTTTTACAAATCCCGTCACAGCAGGCCCTCACACTGCTATACTGCGCGCCCTCAAATTCCGTCTGCGGTAGAAACCTGTGATCGAACGCCTCCGTAACATCGCCATTATCGCCCACGTCGACCATGGCAAGACCACCCTTGTAGACCGTCTTCTCCAGCAATCGGGCACCCTCGGTGACCGGGCTGGCAACGTCGAGCGCGTGATGGACTCGAACGATCAGGAGAAGGAACGCGGCATTACCATTCTCGCCAAGAACACCGCCCTGAAGTGGAACGATTACAACATCAATATCGTCGACACCCCCGGGCACGCCGATTTCGGCGGTGAGGTAGAGCGTGTGTTGTCGATGGTGGATTCGGTGTTGTTGCTGGTCGACGCCCAGGATGGCCCGATGCCGCAGACCCGCTTCGTTACCCAGAAGGCGTTTGAACAGGGGCTGAACCCGATCGTGGTGATCAACAAGGTCGACCGCCCGGGCGCCCGTCCGGACTGGGTTATGGATCAGGTGTTTGATCTGTTTGACCGCCTTGGTGCCACCGATGAGCAACTCGATTTTCCGGTGGTCTACGCCTCCGCCCTGAACGGCATCGCCGGTCTCGACGTGAACAATATGGCTGACGACATGACCCCGCTGTTCCAGGCCATCGTCGACAAGGTTCCGGTACCGCAGGTCGATCAGGAAGGTCCGTTCCAGATGCAGATCTCGTCGCTCGACTACAACTCCTATGTCGGCATGATCGGCATCGGCCGGATCAAGCGCGGCAAGCTGAAAAGCAACATGCCGGTTAAAGTGATTGATCGTCATGGCAAGGTGCGCAGTGGCCGCGTTCTTACTGTGATGGGCCATCACGGCCTTGAGCGTGTTGAAGTACCGGAAGCCTCTGCCGGCGACATCGTCTGCATCACGGGTCTCGATCCGCTGGATATTTCGGACACCCTGTGCGATCCGGCCAATATCGAAGCGCTGCCGGCGCTGAAAGTCGACGAGCCGACCGTGAGCATGTTCTTCCACGTGAATACCTCGCCGTTCGCCGGCCAGGATGGCAAGTACGTCACCAGCCGCAACATTCGTGACCGCCTGCATGAAGAACTGAAGCACAACGTTGCCCTGCGCGTCGAAGACACCGACAGCCCGGATCGCTTCCGCGTTTCCGGCCGTGGCGAACTGCATCTGTCGGTACTGATCGAAACCATGCGCCGCGAAGGTTACGAACTGGCCGTTGGTCGTCCGGAAGTGATTCTGAAAGAAATTGATGGCGTCAAACAGGAGCCCTACGAGCAACTGGTGCTGGACGTGGAAGAACAACATCAGGGCCCGATCATGGAACAGATGGGCATGCGTCGCGGCGTCATGAGCAACATGACGCCGGATGGCAAAGGCCGCGTTCGTCTTGAGTACATCGCCCCTTCGCGTGGCCTGATCGGTTTCCGTTCACTGTTCATGACGCTGACTTCCGGCAGCGGCATTTTCAACGCCACCTTCTCGCACTATGGCGACTTCCGCCCGGGCACGGTTGGCGAGCGCAACAATGGCGTGCTGATCTCCAACGTTGCCGGCAAGGTACTGGCCTATGCCCTGTTCAACCTGCAGGAACGTGGCCGCATGTTTATCGACCCGAACGTGGAAGTGTATGAAGGCCAGCTGATCGGCATTCACTCGCGCGACAACGATCTGGTGGTAAACCCGACCAAGGCCAAGCAGCTGACCAACATCCGCGCCGCCGGCAGTGATGAAAACATCATCCTGACGCCGCCGATCCGCATGTCACTGGAACAGGCGCTGGACTTTATTGACGACGACGAGCTGGTCGAGGTGACTCCGCACTCGATTCGTCTGCGCAAGAAGTTGCTGACTGAATCGGATCGCAAGCGGGCTGGCCGATAGCGCCTGACAAACGACAGCTTCTTTCGCCGCACCGACTCCGGGTCTCCCGCAAAGTCCGCGGCGAAAGAATCTATCCTCAGCGATGAGTAGCGCCATGTTCCACATCGCCCTCTACGAACCTGAAATCCCCCCGAATACAGGCAATATCATCCGCCTGTGCGCCAATACCGGCAGCGCCCTGCATCTGATTAAGCCGCTCGGATTTTCCCTGGAAGAAAAGAAACTGCGCCGCGCCGGGCTTGATTACCGCGAGTTCGCCGATATTCGCGTGCATGCCAGCCTGAGCGCCATGCTCGAAACCCTGCCCGGACGGCGTCTGCTGGCGCTGTCCAGCAAGGTCAGCCGGCGGCATACGGATATGCTTTTTCAGGAAGAGGATATTCTGCTGTTCGGCCCGGAGAGCCGTGGCCTGCCGGCGGAGCTGCTGGCAACGCTAAAGGACGAGCACAAGCTGCGCATTCCGATGATGCCGGAAAGTCGCAGCCTGAATCTCAGCAATGCGGTGGCGGTGGTGCTGTATGAAGCCCTGCGACAGCAGGGCTTTGCCGGAATGCGCTGATAAACCTCAGTGCGCTTTCTGCTTGAGCTCTTCGGCGCGTTTCGCCTTGGCCTGCTGGAACAGGCCTTCAAAATTGATCGGCTGCAACTGGAATGCCGGGAAGGAGCCATGGGCAACCGTTGAAGAGACGACTTCGCGCAGATAGGGGAACAGGATATTCGGGCAGTAAGCGCCAAGCAGATGCTCAAGCTCCTCACCTTCGACACCGATAATAGTAAAGATGCCTGCCTGCTTAACCTCGACCAGATAAACTGTCTTGCCGTCCTGCTCGGCCGTCAGGGTAACGCCAACCTGCACTTCATACTCATCAGTGCCCTCGATTCTACGGGCATTGTTGTTCAACTGCAGATTGGCCGTGGGGTTCCATTTCTCCCGAAAAACATCCGGCGCAGCCGGCGATTCAAAGGACAGATCCTTGACGAAAACACGCTGGATCTGGAAGACGCGCTGCGGCTGTTCTGACATTTACTTTCTCCGTTTCTGAAGGGGCGCACCCCTTGATCGCTATATTGAAAGCAGTTCATCGAGGCGGCGCTGCCGCTCAAGTGCATACAGTTCATCGCAGCCGCCAATGTGCTGCTCGCCGATCCATATCTGCGGCACGCTGGTACGGCCACTGAGACGGGTCATCTCCTGACGCAAGGCATGGCCTGTACTGACATCAATATCAGTAAAGCTTGCACCCTTTTCGCTCAGCAACCTTTTGGCGCGAATGCAGTACGGGCACCAGGGCGTACTGTATATAACAACAGCGGCCATATCAGGCCTTGACCACCGGCAGATTGTCGGCGCGCCAACCCTGAATGCCACCCTGCATTCTGGCAACACGCTCAAAGCCGCGACCACGCAGCTGACGACCGGCAAGGGAGGCGCTGGTGCCCATTTTGCACACCAGGATCACCGGCTTGTCCTTGTACTTGTCGAGCTCGACAATGCGCTCCGTCAGCTGGCTCATGGGAATATTCACGCTGCCAGCGATGTGGCCCTGACGAAACTCGTCGGTGTCACGCAGGTCGATAATCCGGGCGTCTTCGCGATTCACCATATTGGTTGCCTGCTGCGGGCTTACACTCTGGCCTCCACGGCGGGACTCCAGCGAAAAAAACACCGCCCAGAGAACAAAAAAGGCGGATACCAGCACATAGTGATTCATGGCGAATTCAAGCAGACGATCCATTGGCAGTTCCGGAGCAGGGAAAACGGGCCGCAAGTATAGCAGATGGTCGCGGCGCTTCCCTCCCCGGCAGACATCAGGTAAAACGCCGGCATGAGACTGCTTATCTGCCTGTGCCTGCTGCTTTGCTCCCCGGTCTGGGCCAATACCCCGTCGCCGGCGGAGCTCAACACCCTGCGCCAGCGCATCGGCGAGCTGGAGAAGGCGCTGCGCGCGGATGTCAGCGAACGGGACAGCGCTCAGGCGGCGCTGCGCGAGGCGGAATTGCGGCTGGCCCGACTGAACCGGCAGAACCGGGCGCTGGAACAACAGCGCCGTGATGCCGCCGCCGAACTGGCTCGTCTGGAAGCCCGCCAGGCCAAACTGGCGCGGGAGCGCGGCGTACAACTGGACTGGGTCAGCCGCACCGCCAGGGCCGGCTACATGAACGGCCGACAGGAGCTGGCCCGGATGCTGCTGAATCAGGAGCAGCCCGATGCAGTGGCCCGGTTGCTGCGCTATCAGGAATATTTCCAGCGTGCCCGGCAGGAACGGGTCAGCCTGATCAACCGTGATATGGATCAATTGCTGGAGGCAGTAGCCGCCACCGAAGCTGCCAGGCAGGCATTGGAAAAGCGGCGAGCGGAACTTGAGCAGAAGCGTATCGAGCTGGCGGCGGCAAAGAAGCAGCGCAGCCAGACGCTCGCCACCATCAATCAGCGCATTGGCTCCGGCAAGCAACGGCTCGACAGCCTGCGCAATGACGAGAAACGCCTCGAGAAACTGCTGAAAGATGTTGGCCGCAGTGTTGCCGATATTCCCTCCACATCTTCCGGCACACCATTCGGCAAGCTTGCCAACAAGTTACCCTGGCCGGTGCAGCGTCGCATTGCGGCCCGATTTGGCAGCCCCCGCGAAGGCTCGGTGCGCTGGAGCGGTGTGCTGCTGGATGTGCCCGCCGGCACCCCGGTGCGTGCCATTCATCCGGGGCGGGTGGTGTTCGCGGACTGGCTGCGCGGCTATGGCTTGCTGATGATTGTCGATCATGGCGGCAGCTATCTGACTCTGTACGGCCAGAACGAAACTCTCACCCGGGAAGTGGGTGAGTGGGTCGCCACCGGCGATATCATTGCCCGGGTCGGTGATTCCGGTGGCAGTGATCGCACCGGCCTGTACTTCGAGATCCGCCGTGCCGGAGTGCCGGTGAACCCGGATAAATGGTGCAACAGCCGTGTTACACTGCCTCCCATCGCCAGCCGCCAATAACATCGGGACACCCTGCTGATGATTCGATTTCTACCTGCCGCTTGTCTGGGCCTTACGCTACTTGTCAGCACCACACTCAGGGCCGACCCGGCACTGGATGCCCAGGCACAAAGTCAGGGCGTACCTGTTACCGAGCTGCGAGTATTCGCCGAGGTAATGGAAAGGATCCGTGGCGCCTACATCGAAGATATTGATGATCGCACCCTGCTGGAATCAGCCATTCGCGGCATGCTCTATGAGCTTGACCCGCACTCTTCCTATCTGACGCCAAGCGAATTTGACGATCTTCAGGTCTCCACCACTGGCGAGTTCGGCGGGCTGGGTATTGAAGTGACGATGGAGAACGGCTTCGTCAAGGTAGTCACACCGATTGATGATACCCCGGCCAGCCGGGCTGGCCTGCGCGCCGGCGATCTGATCCTGAAAATCGATGATACCTTTGTCAAAGGGCTGGCACTTGAGGATGCCATCAAACTGCTGCGCGGTGAGATTGGCTCCGAGGTTGTCCTGTCAATTCTTTCCCAGGGCACAGAAAAGCCACGCATGGTAACGCTCAAGCGTGATCGCATTCGCATCCAGAGCGTGCGTTCCCAGATGCTTGAACCCGGCTTCGGCTACCTGCGCGTTACCCAGTTCCAGAGCCACTCCGGCCGCGACAGCGAAAAGGCGCTGCGCAAGCTCGTTGCAGAGGGAAGCCTGAAAGGTCTGGTGCTTGACCTGCGCAATAACCCGGGCGGCGTGCTCAGCGCAGCAGTGCAGATTTCCGACCTGTTCCTGAATGACGGCCTGATTGTTTATACCCAGGGCCGCGACGAAACCACACGGATAAACTATGCCGCCACCGACGGTGACCTGCTGGATGGCCTGCCCCTGATTGTACTGGTCAACGGTGGCTCCGCATCCGCATCGGAAATTGTTGCCGGCGCCTTGCAGGACCACGGCCGCGCCATCGTCATTGGCCAGCGCAGTTTCGGCAAAGGCTCGGTGCAAACCATTTTGCCGCTGCATGGCGATCGCGCCCTCAAGCTGACTACAGCGCGCTATTACACACCAAAAGGCCGTTCCATTCAGGCCGAAGGCATTGTTCCCGATATCGCCACCGAGATTTCAAAGGTTGAGCTGATCGAGGGCCTGCAGGGTGTGCGCGAGGCAGATCTGCGCGGTCACCTTGAAAATGGCCAGCGGGAAGAGAAGACCGGGGAGAAAACCGAACCGCAACCATTGGCTGTTTCCGACTTTACGCTGTATCAGGCACTGTCGGTACTGAAAGGCATTGCTCTGGCCTCACCACGGAACGCCGATTAATGCTCCGGCGACTCGCCAGCACCCTGCTACTGGTCCCGGCGCTGGCGCTGGCACAGCCGAAGATTGCCATCATTATTGATGATCTCGGCTATCACCGCAGTCGCGGGCAAGCGATCGTCGACCTGCCCGGCCCGGTGACCTGCGCAGTAATCCCGCAAACACCACATGCTCCGGTGCTGGCAAAAATGGCCCACGATGTCGGCAAGGAAGTCATTTTGCATATGCCGATGGAAACCGATGGCTATGCCGAACTGGATGTTGGTGGTTTACGCGAGGACATGACGCAGGAGGATTTCGTTGCAACTGTTGATGCAGCGGTATCGCGCATACCTGAAGCCCGCGGCCTGAACAATCACATGGGCGGAGTGCTGACAGCGGACGTCAATGCCATGAACATGCTGATGGAAAGCCTTGGCGGTCACGGGCTGTTTTTTGTCGACAGTCGCACCACACCGCAGTCAGTGGCCAGTAATCTGGCTCGACAGCACGGCCTGGCCTATGCCGGCCGCGACATTTTTCTCGATAACGAACGTGATCTGGCTGCCATCAACGATCAGTTCAATCTGGCCATTGCGCTGGCAAAACGACGGGGGCAGGCCATCGTGATCGGCCACCCGTATCCGGAAACCATCGAGTACCTGCAAAACATCATCCCTTTGCTGGACAGCGCCGGCATTGAGCTGGTGCCGGTGTCCAGCCTCCTGAACCGCCCGCAAATGGCAAAGGCAAAGCCTGCCACAGGCTCCAAGCCTGCACTCTGATGGGCCAGCTACGACAGTTGTAGCGATTGCCTGATATTCAAAGACGCATTTCAATGCCCGCAGCGACCATATATTCCTTGGCTTCGCGAATGCTGTACTCGGCAAAGTGGAAAATTGATGCCGCCAGCACCGCATCGGCGCCGCCCTGCAACACGCCATTGACCAGATGCTGCAGCGTGCCGACACCACCGGAAGCAATCACCGGCACCGGCACCGCATCGGCAATCGCCCGGGTTACGGCAATATCGAAACCGTTTCTGGTGCCGTCCTTGTCCATGCTGGTCAGCAGGATTTCACCGGCGCCGTAATCGGTCATCCGCCTGGCCCACTGGATGGCATCCAGCCCGGTTGGCTTGCGACCGCCGTGGGTAAAAATCTCCCAACGATTCGGTTCGCTCTCGGCACTGACCTTCTTGGCATCAATGGCCACGACAATGCATTGCGAACCGAACCGGTCTGCCGCTTCACGGACGAACTCCGGATTATTCACAGCTGCGGAATTAATGCTGACCTTGTCGGCGCCAGCGTTAAGCAGGTTACGAATATCCTGCAGGGTGCGCACCCCGCCGCCCACGGTCAGCGGAATGAACACCTGCGACGCCATCTTCTCGACCGTATGCAAGGTGGTATCCCGCCCCTCGTGGCTGGCGGTGATATCAAGGAAAGTGATTTCGTCCGCGCCTTCGTCGTTGTAACGCTTGGCGATTTCCACCGGGTCACCGGCATCACGAATGCTCTCGAACTTGACGCCCTTGACCACCCGACCCTTGTCGACATCGAGGCAGGGGATAATGCGTTTGGCCAGACCCATATCAGACTCCGCGTATCGGGAACAGAACTGCGGCTTACGCCGTCAGCTCATCCGCCAGTTGCTGGCCCGCTTCAAAATTCAGCGTGCCTTCATAAATTGCCCGCCCGGTGATGGCGCCTTCGATACCGCTGGCTGCCACGGCGCACAGATTGCGCACATCATCCAGATCGGTAATGCCGCCGGAAGCAATCACCGGAATCGACATGGACTGCGCCAACCGCACGGTGGCTTCGACATTGACGCCCTGCAACATGCCGTCGCGGCTGATATCGGTGTAAACGATCGATGAAACGCCATCGTTTTCAAACCGCTTGGCCAGATCAATCACGTTGACGTCGGTAACATTGGCCCAGCCATCAGTGGCCACCATGCCGTCTTTTGCATCGAGGCCGACAATGATATGACCGGGGAAACGCTTGCACATTGCGCCAACAAACTCCGGCTCGCGCACCGCCTTGGTGCCGATAATCAGCCACTGCACACCGGCCGCAAGATAGGCTTCGATAATTTCCGGCGAGCGGATGCCGCCACCAATCTGGATCGGCAGCTCGGGAAACTCTTTTGCAATTGCCTTGACGATGCCACCGTTAACCGGCTCGCCGGCAAAGGCGCCATTAAGATCAACCAGATGCAGACGCCGGGCGCCGCGTTCAACCCAGTGCCGCGCCATGGCCACCGGATCGTCGGAAAATACCGTGTCGTCTTCCATGCGACCCTGACGCAGACGTACACACTTGCCGTCTTTCAGATCGATGGCAGGAATCAGCAGCATGGCACAACCTCAACAAACAAAAACAGGATTTACGGTGCCCAGCGGAGGAAGTTCTCCAGCAGGATCAAACCATGAGGGGCGCTTTTCTCGGGGTGAAACTGCACGGCAAACACATTGCCGCGACATACCGCCGCCGGAAACTCGAGGCCATAGTCACAGACGCCGGCAATCTGGTTCTCCGGCAAGTCCGAGACGTGGTAGCTGTGGACAAAGTAGAACCGGGAAAAATCCGGAATGCCGGCCCACATCGGATGTGGCTGCACCTGACGGACCTGATTCCAGCCCATATGCGGCACCTTGAGACGATCACCGAATTCCGAGTAACGCTCGCCAAAGTGAATCACTTCACCGGGGAACACACCGAGGCACTCGACCCCGCCATTTTCCGTGCTGTGGCTCATCAGCGCCTGCATGCCGACACAGATGCCGAGCAGCGGCGTGCCACGGGCAGCCGCTTCGCGCACTGCCTGATCAAAACCGCGCCCGGAAAGCTCGCGCATGCAATCACGGATGGCACCAACACCGGGAAACACCACCCGATCAGCGCTTGCCACCACGGCGGGGTCCGAGGTGATGACAATCTTCTGGCCACTGGCCACTTTCTCCAGCGCCTTGGCAGCCGAATGCAGATTACCCATGCCGTAATCAAGGACGGCGACGGTCTCAGTCATGGTTCAGCCTTTCTCGGTCAGCGTGCCTTTGGTGGACGGCGTGATGTTTGCCATGCGCGGATCGAATTCCACCGCCATGCGCAGTGCCCGACCGAACGCCTTGAACACGGTCTCGGCCTGATGGTGGGCATTGCGGCCACGCAGGTTGTCGATGTGCACGGTCATCATGCCGTGGTTCACCAGACCCTGGAAAAATTCATAGAACAGGTCGACATCGAAATCACCGATGCGAGCACGGCAGAAATCGACATGCATCTCCAGACCGGGACGGCCGGACAGGTCGATCACCACCCGCGACAGGGCTTCGTCGAGCGGCACATAGGCATTGCCGTAACGGCGCACGCCCTTCTTGTCGCCCCACGCTTTCGCCATGGCCTGACCCAGAGTGATACCGATGTCTTCCACCGTGTGGTGGGCATCAATATGCAGATCGCCCTTGGCGGCAATAGTGATGTCGATCAGACCATGACGGGCCACCTGATCAATCATGTGATCAAGGAACGGCAGGCCGGTCTCGAGCTGGCTCTTGCCAGTACCATCGAGATTGACCGTAACGGCGATTCTGGTTTCCAGGGTGTCGCGGGACACGCTGGCGATACGCTGCGTCATGAATGACCTCCATCGGGCAGGGCGGCTATTATAGGGCCCGCCCGCGCTGGGGACCAATGAGGAATGCTGAATGCCGCTGATAGTCAGTGAAATTGCCGTCACCGAGGCCGCCTCGGCCGACTTCACCAACGTCCTGAAAGCTGATCCGGAGATCGCCAATGCTCTGGCTGGCGCTGCGGGCAAGGCCGAGGGGCGGCTGTTTCAGGGCATTTTCAACGCCCGGCCGGTGGCCCTGCTGAGGGTATTGGCCGACGGCGACGACTGGCGACTGGCGGAAATCGTTGTCCACCCGGCCACCCGGGGGCGCGGTGTCGGCAGTGAAATGCTGCGTCAGGCCGGCAACCTGCTGGCGCCGGCCGTTCTGGACAGCGGCCCGCGCTGGTCACTGTAGGAGCCGCCGACCGGCGGCGAGGCTCGTAAATCGCGGCCGATCGGCCGCTCCTACAAATCCTCCGTCGGCAGGCGGATGCAGAAGGTGGCGCCCTTGTCGATACCGCCGCTCTCTGCCCAAAGCTCGCCACCCATCTGCCGGACCATCACCCGCGCCATCGGCAGGGACAAGCCAAAGCCGTCGGCGTGGTGGCCGGAGCCGACCATGAAAAACGGCTGGAAGATGCCTTCAAGATTGTCGCGCGGAATACCTTGCCCCTGATCATGCAGCCGGATCACCACCTCGCCATCGCCCGACTCAGCGGAAAACAGCAGCTCGCCGCCTTCCGGGCTGACCCGCAGAGCGTTGTCCACCAGCATCATCAGCACTTCACGCAGCTCCCGCTCACAGCCAAGTACGGAAAGGTCGGCGGGCACCCGGTTCAGCACCTTTACCTTCCGCTCTTTAAGGGGTTCGGCAAAGTCGGCAATCAACCGGTCAATCATCCACATGGGCTGACAAAAGCCCTGGGCCGGCGGCTGCTCGCGACTGGCCAGATCGAAGTAGCGTAACGAAGTCGCTACCAATTCCTGCAACCGGTCCTGCCCGCGCTTGACCATATGCACCGCATCACGCAGCTCCTTCGGCACCGATCCGGTCTCCAGCAAACGGGCACTGCCCAACCAGTTCAGCGGTGTATTCAGCTCGTGGCTGAGGTACTCCAGAAACACCAGCTTGTCCTTGTCGAGACGCTGCACTTCGGCTATGTGGCGGCGCATTGCTTCCTCGGATTCCTTCGACAGTCTGTCGCGCTGATATTCCAGCAGGTTGATCCGGTCACCGAGCGCCAGCGACAGCAGCACGGCCACCCAGCCGCCACCAATATGAGGTGCATAATTACCGAGCATGGTATGCGGAATCACACCGAGATTATCCAGTGCAAACACCACACAACCCAGCAGAAAAACGGACCAGGCCGCCACATACAGCCGCGCCGCAGTATAACCGCGCAGCCAGGTCAAGGTGCCGATACCGAACAGGGACAGCACCACCGCCAGCACCAGCAAGGTATTCAGGTGATAGGACCAGGGCGGCGGCACCACGAGCGTCAACGGCACCATCACCGCAGAGGCACGGAACAACCACAGCAGCCAGCGCTGCGCCAGCGGCATACGCTCGGACAAATCAAGGAAATGCATGGAATAACGCACTAGCGCCGCCATACCGATATAGGCAAATAGCGGGTAATGCTCATTCAGCCGCGGCCATTGTGGCCACAGGTACTGCAGGCCGAAGCCGTTCAGATTGAGCAGGCTGACGCCCAGCGCACCAAGAAAAATCACGTAGTAAAGGTAGGCGATATCGCGGACCGAAAAATACAACAACAGGTTGTACACCAGCATGACAAACAGGCCGCCGAAGAACAGGCCGAAAATCAGTTGCTCGTAATAGGTGCGCTCGATCAGGCCCTGAGCGCTGGCCAGTTTCAGCTCCAGATTCAGGGCGCCCTTGCCGGCAACTCTAAGGTAGTAGGTCTGCGGCCCCGCAGCGCTGCTGTCGAGCGGAAAAATGAACTCGCGATGGGCGATAATGCGCTGATCAAACGGAAACGCGTCCCCCATTTCCACGGGGTAGTAGCCGCCGTCAGGCTGCGGCTGGTACAGCACTAGCTGATCGACGATCGGGTGGCGCTGGACCAGATACCAGGACTGATCCTGAACCATGGAAAAATCGACACTGAAGCGCAGCCAGATATTCGAACGGGTAAAACCAAAGCCGGGATAGTGGCGGCCGGAAGGACGAAACCGGTCACTGAACGGCCCCCTGACATCCTCGACCGACCAGCGTCCTTCCGGATCCTCCAGCACCTCCAGATCCAGCCCGATAACCCGCTCCATGTCCTGCGGGGTGGGCGTAATCAGCGCCAAGGCCGGAGCCGCCGCCACCAGCAGGCCAAACAGACAATAGCGGAACTTTTTCAAAGCAATCTCCCCCCAACTGCGATCACCGTAATATCAGCGCCACCCGATGGCCTTTCATTGTTATGCTGTTATTCGTTACTCATGGCCATGTCGGTCACAGCCTCCCTATAATCGACCGCACGCAACCGCCACGCAAGGAGACAACCATGCTTCGCGCACTGAAAATCCTCGGCATCATCGTTCTGGCCCTGATCGTATTGGTTGCAGGGGGCATTTTCGCTATCACCCGACTGATCGACCCGAACGACTTCAAGCCGCAAATCAGCACCGCCGCCCGCGAGCAGGCCAACCTTGATGTGCAGATCCCGGGCAATCTGGCCTGGAGCTTCTGGCCCTACCTCGGCATTGAGGTAGGTCGCACCGAAGTACGCATTGCCGATGACGAACAGTTGTTTGCGGCGTTTGACAATGTTCGCACCAGTATTGCCGTGATGCCGCTACTGCGCGGCGCGGTCGAACTGTCGGGCGTGTATCTGGACGGTCTGGAGCTGAATCTGGTGGAAACCGCCGAAGGCGCCAACTGGGAGCGAATTGGTGCGACCGGAGCGAGCACCGAAACAGCAGAAGATCCTGCTGCGGAAAGCCAGCCACTGGATATGCCGGTTTCGATTCCGGAAATCACCGTCAGCAACGGCAAGGTGCGCTACCTGAACAATGTCGATGGAACCGATATCCGGGTAGAGCAGCTGAATGTCAGCGCCCGCGATTTCAGTCTAACCTCGCCGTTCCCGCTGGAGGCGGCGCTGCGTTACCAGGATCAGGCCGACATTCGCATTGATCTGGCCGTCAGCGGCACGGTCAGTATGGATCTGGAGAAAAACCTGTTCCGTTTTGAGCAGGCGGTAATCGATACCACTCTCGCCGGCATCACCACTTTGCCGCTGCAAATTCATGCCAGACAAAGTATTGAAGCCGCCCTGAACGAAGATCGCATCAGCATCCGCGACATTCTGGTGGAAGCAGCAGGCACCCGTACCACTGGCAATCTGGAGCTGACCCAGCTGTCAGCCAGGCCGATCTTTCGCGGCACGCTCAGTGTTGCCCCGTTTGATGCCAACTCCGCGCTGAAAGCCATCGGTGCAGGGCCGATCGAAACCACTGCCCCGGCCGCGCTGAAAAAGGTCGCCATGGAAATGACCTTTAGCGGCCCGGAAAACAGCATCCTGCTTGAACCACTCAAGATCACTCTGGATAAAAGCACCATCACCGGTGTAGCCGGGCTGACCGACCTTGATAGTGGCCATATCCGCTTTGATCTGACCCTGGATCAACTGGTGGCCGACGGCTACCTGCCACCGACTGTTGAAGAAGCTGCAGCGGAACCAGAAGTACTGGCCACCACCGAGTCGCTGCTGCCGCCACTCTCCTCTGAGCCGCTGCTGCCGCTGGAAGACCTGCGTGCGCTGAAAGTCGACGGCGTGTTCTCGGCCGGAGCCATTCAAATGGAAGGCATCGAAATGCGCGACCTGCGCGTGCTGGTTCGTGCCAACAATGGCCTGCTGGAAATGGTAGAAGCCGGCAGTAAATTAATGGCCGGCAGTATCAGGTCCGAAGCAGCACTGGACGCACGCACTGACAAGCCGGTGATGACTTTTTCCGCCAGCACCAGCGGCGTACAGATTCAGCCGATCATGCAAATGGCACTGGAAGATGATCTGTTCACTGGCGTTCTCGACATGACCATGAAATTCCGCGCCGAGGGCAACAGCGAGCAGACTCTGGCAGACAGCGGCAACGGCACCGTCAACCTGACACTGGCACAAGGCACGATTCGCGGCATGAACCTGAACAATGCACTGGGCGCCGGCATCAACGATATGCTCGGTCAGTATCAGGTTATCACCCAGTTCCTGCCCGATGTCGATCAGGGACGCTTGCCGCCTGCATTGAAAGAAGACACTGAAGTTGTGCAGTTGAAAATGACTGCGCGCATCGATGATCTGATCGCACATATTGACAGCCTTGATGCGGAACTGGATCGCGGCACGCTGACTGGCAAGGGCTTCCTGAATCTGCGCAGCCAGGCATTTGATCTGCGCATGGCGATGAAGGTGCCGGATCTGAGCACCAATAAATACATTGCCGATCGTGCCTGGCCGATGCGCTGCAAGGGCAATCTGGCCGGCGACGTCAGCAAATGGTGCGGTGCTGATAACAAGGCCTTCCGGGAAATGGGCAAGGACATCACCACCCAGCTGGCCAAGGACAAATTGCTGGATCGCTTTGGCATTGAAGGCAAGGGTGACAGTGTTGAAGCAGTGGTCAAGGATGCGGCCAAAGAAAAGGCCAAAGAAGAAGTAAAGAAAAAGGCAGAGGAAGGCCTGAAGAAACTGTTTCAATGACGCCGACCGCCTTCCGTAAAACCGTGCTGGCCTGGTACGACCAGCACGGTCGCAAGGATCTGCCCTGGCAGCAGGACATCAGCCCGTACCGGGTCTGGGTGTCGGAGATCATGCTGCAGCAGACCCAGGTCAGCACTGTCATCCCCTATTTCGAACGCTTTATGAAGCGCTTTCCCACCGTGCAGAAACTGGCCCGTGCTCCACAGGATGAAGTGCTGCACCTGTGGACCGGACTTGGCTATTACGCCCGCGCCCGTAACCTGCATCGCGCCGCACAGATTGTGGTAACAGAACACGGCGGCATATTCCCCGCTGATGTGGCCGCACTTTCTGCATTGCCCGGCATCGGCCGCTCCACCGCCGGCGCCATTGCCAGCATCAGCATGGAAGTGCGCGCACCGATTCTGGATGGCAACGTCAAACGGGTGCTGGCACGTTTCCACGCGGTGGAAGGCTGGCCCGGTGACAAGCCGGTGGAAAACCAACTCTGGTCCATTGCGGAAAAATACACGCCAACAGAGCGCCTGCGCGATTACACCCAGGTGATGATGGATCTCGGCGCCACCCTGTGCACCCGCAGCAAGCCACGCTGCAACGAATGCCCTCTGGCAAAACACTGCGCCGCGTTTCAGGCTGGCGAGGCATCCCGTTACCCGGGAAAAAAACCGGGCAAGGCCACACCGGTACGACAGACACTGATGCTGCTACTGGAAAATGAACATGGCGAAATCCTGCTTGAACAGCGGCCACCGAGCGGCTTGTGGGGCGGGCTCTGGTGCCTGCCGGAAATCAGCGACAGCGCCCTGCTGGAAACCGCCCTCGACGAGCGCGGCCTGGATGCCGGAACAAAGCAATCGTTACCGAACTTCCGTCATACCTTCAGCCATTTTCATCTCGACATCAGCCCGCTGCGGATAAAGGTGAAGCCTGCCGTCCGGCAGGTTCGTGAATCAGCCCGGCAACGCTGGGTGCGACACAACAGCCCGGGCGAACTGGGCCTGGCTGCACCGATAAAGAAGCTGCTTGAGTCCCTGTAGGAGCGGCTGATCAGCCGCGATCGGTGCCAGAGAAATCGCGGCCGGTCGGCCGCTCCTACGATACCTGCATATTTGACATTAGGGAGATCACCATGAATTTCGGCCCTGATCAGTATCGCCAACTGGATGCCACCGCACTGGCACAAGCGATTCGCAATGGCACTGTTTCCGCGCAACAGGTGCTGGAGCAGAGCTGGGAGGAAATCGATTTCTGGCAACCGAAACTGAATGCGCTGGTTTGGCAGGACCGTGAACGCACGGCCGCACAACTGAAAGCAATTGATCCAGCCGCGCCCTTTGCCGGCGTGCCGTTACTGCTCAAGGATACCGCGCCGAACCATCTCGCCGGGGCACCCACCGCAGACGGCTGCGGCGCCCATCGCAACCGGATCATGGAGCGCAACAGCTACATGGTGGATCGACTGATCCGCGCCGGTTTTGTCATCGTTGGCAAAACCAACGTGCCGGAGTTTTGCCTCAAGGGCACCACTGAACCGGAGGCATTCGGCCCGGCCCGCAATCCCTGGTCCAGCGATCACATTACCGGCGGCAGCAGTGGCGGCTCCGCGGCGGCGGTCGCAGCCGGTATCGTGCCAGTGGCCACCGCCAGTGACGGCGGCGGCTCGATTCGTATTCCTGCGGCTTACTGCAGCCTGATCGGTCTCAAGCCAACTCGCGGACGTGTCAGTGAAGGCCCGCATCTGGGCCAGCTCTGGGACGGCATGAGCACCGATCATGTGCTGGTGCGCTCGGTGCGCGACAGTGCCGCTCTGCTCGATATTCTTGCCGGCGCCGAACCGGGTGATCCGCACCACCCGGAACCGCCCGCAGATTCTTTCCTGAACCTGATGCAGCGCGATCCGGGAAAATTGCGCATTGCCATCGATACCCGCTCGCCACTGGCGGGCGAAGTCGATCCGGAAATCCGGCGCATCACTGAGCAGACCGCAGAAAAACTCGCCGCCCTCGGACACAGTGTTGAAGAAGCGCGACCGGACATCGACGGCAAGCTGATGGCGCGCTGTTATCTGATGCTGTATGCGGGCCAGATGGCCTGCGAGCTGGCCGAAATCCGCCAGCGTTACGGCGCCGAAGGCGTGCGCCAGACCGAGCTGGATTCACGTGTGCTGGCACTGCTCGGCAACAGTTTTACCGCCGGTGATTACGCTCAGCACCTGCGCCACTGGAACACGCTGGCGCGCCAGTTCGCCGCCCTGTTCAGTCGCTTCGACCTGTACCTGACGCCGACTACCGCGCAACCACCGGCGCGAATCGGCGAGCAGGATCTACCTGCCGGCGAAGCAGTCGGCGCCCGAATCGTTACGGCACTGGGCGCCGGCAAACTGCTGCGCGCCACCGGCCTGGTCGACAAGATGGCCGAGCAGGCTCTGGCCCGGGTGCCGTTCACCCAGCTGGCCAACTTCTGCGGTACGCCGGGCATTTCCCTGCCGATGGGATTTTGCACCAACAGCACCTTGCCGGTGGGCGTGCAGCTGAATGCAACGCAGGGGCAGGAAGCGCTGCTGCTGCAGGTGGCAAGGCAACTGGAACTCGCCGGCCAATGGCAAACTCTGGCGCCTCGGTAGAAACCAGCCTGTGGGAGCGGCTGACCAGCCGCGATTTTTCGCTGGCTCCTTAACAACAAAAAGCCCCGCACTGCGGGGCTTTTTGTTGAAGATATTCTGGTGCCCGGAGGCGGAATCGAACCACCGACACGGGGATTTTCAATCCCCTGCTCTACCAACTGAGCTATCCGGGCTTTGGAGAGGGCGCTATTAAAGCGATTCGGCCCTGCCGGGTCAACCGAGCGGGCGGCTATTTTTCCGGGGGTACGTAGCCTTCGGCCTGGTCGAATGGCTCGTTGGCCAAAAAACGTTCACGCTGGGCGTCCAGATAGACCTTGGTGGCCGGGTCCATGACGCTGAGGCGCTTCTCGTTGATCAGCATGGTCTGCTGGCCAAGCCACTCCTGCCAGGCTTTCTTCGAGACGTTGTCGAAGATCTCCTGCCCTTTCGGGCCGGGAAAAGGGGGGCGCTCCAGTCCTTCGAGTTCCTGCTGGTACTTGCGACAGAACACCAATCGGGTCATCGGGGGTGGGCCTCGTATTTTGCATGGGGGCGGGAAGTGTCGCACTGCTGGTTGTCCGGGCCAAGTTTTCGAGCAGGAGGATGTGGCAGTGAGTTCGACGGTTGTCTGCGTGGTTCCCCCTGCCCGGGACACGCACGAGTACATCCCTGTAGCTCCTCTCCGCCATCCCTGGCTCCGAGGGTCCCGGACAGGGGAAACCACGCAGACAACCTGCATCCTGCTTCTTACAGAGTTTGGAAGAACGCCGATGCGAGGCCCGTGGGATGGGTCAGGGGTTGCCGGGACTGTGTGAGACATGGATGTCGAACACAAGCCCCCAGGGACGGGTTCACGGCGTGTCCCGGCAACCCCTGACCCATCCCACGGGCCGACGAAGCTCACTACCCAACTCGACCGAAAAGGGGTTGAAAGAAATGGCACAGCCCCCATCTGCCTACAATCAACCGAACAACCAGAGAGGACCCCACCCCATGTCTGCGACTGCCCAGACCGAAAAGCGCGAATTCCAGACCGAGGTCAAACAGCTACTCCATCTGATGGTGCACTCGCTGTACTCGAACAAGGAAATTTTCCTGCGCGAACTGATCTCCAACGCCTCCGACGCCGCCGACAAACTGAAATTTCTCGCCCTGCAGGACGACACCCTGTATCAGGGCGACAGCGACCTCGGCATTCATATCGAAGCGGACAAGGACGCTGGCACCCTGACCATTCGCGATAACGGCATTGGCATGAGCCGCGACGAAGTGGTCGCCAACCTCGGCACCATCGCCAAATCCGGCACCGCCGAGTTTCTGAAAAATCTCTCCGGCGACCAGAAAAAGGATTCACGGCTGATCGGCCAGTTCGGGGTTGGCTTCTACAGCGCCTTTATCGTCGCGGAAAAAGTCGAAGTCTTTACCCGCAAGGCCGGCACCGAGGCCAAAGACGGCGTCTACTGGAGCAGCGAAGGCAATGGCGAGTTTGATCTGGGCAACGCCGAGCTGGCTGAGCGCGGCACCCGCATCGTCCTGCACCTGCGCGCCGACGAAAAAGAATTCCTCGAACCCTGGCGGCTGAAAAGCCTGGTGCGCAAATACAGCGACCATATCGCCATTCCGGTGCTGGTGCGCGACCAGAAACCCGCCGAAGAAGAAGGCAAGGAACCGGTCGTCAGCTGGGATCAGGCCAATACTGCCACCGCCCTGTGGACCCGCAACAAGAGCGAGATCAAGGACGAGGAGTATCAGGAGTTCTATCGCCATGTTTCCCACGACTTCGCTCCGGCACTGGCGTGGAGCCACAATCGCGTCGAAGGCAAACTGGATTACACCTCGCTGATTTATGTGCCCGAGAAGGCGCCGTTCGATATGTACCAGCGGGAAAAGCCGCACGGCCTGAAACTGTATGTGCAGCGCGTCTTTATCATGGACGACGCCGAGCAGTTCCTGCCGCTGTACCTGCGCTTTATCAAGGGCATCGTCGACAGCAATGACCTGTCACTGAACGTGTCCCGGGAAATCCTGCAGCAGGACAAGACCGTCAGTTCCTTGAAGAGCGCACTGAGCAAACGCGCCCTCGACATGCTGGAAAAGCTGGCCAAAGACGAACCGGAAAAATACCAGACCTTCTGGAACGCTTTCGGCAATGTATTGAAGGAAGGCCCGGCCGAGGATTTCGGCAACCGCGAGGCGATCGCCAAGCTTCTGCGCTTTGCTACCACTCATAACAGCGAGGCCACCCAGAACGTCAGCCTGACTGACTATGTGGCGCGGATGAAGCCGGATCAGAAAGAGATCTACTACATCGCCGCCGACAGTCATCAGAACGCGCTCGGTAGCCCGCATCTGGAAATCTTCCGCAAGAAAGGCATTGAGGTGCTGCTGCTGTCGGATCGTATCGACGACTGGTTGATGAGCCATCTGAACGAGTTCGACGGCAAGCCGCTGCGCGATATCGCTCGTGGCGAGCTGGATCTGGGCGCGCTGGAAGATGCTGAAGAGAAAAAGGCCAAGGAAGAAACCGACAAGGAGTTCGCCGATCTGTGCAAACAGATTGCCGAAACCCTGAAGGATGATGTTGAAACCGTGCGCACCACCCACCGCCTGACCGACTCGCCGGCCTGTCTGGTGGTGCAGGAAGATGACATGGGCGCACAGATGCGGCGGATTCTGGAAGCGGCCGGGCAGAAACTGCCGGACAGCAAGCCGATTCTGGAAATCAATCCACAGCATCCGCTGGTGCAACGCCTGAAGCAGGAAAGTAACGGCAGCCGCAGCGATGATCTGATCGCGGTGATCCACGAACAGGCCCGTCTGGCCGGTGGCGACAGCCTGAAAGATGCCGCCGCCTATGTACGACGGATCAACAAGCTACTGCTGGAGCTATCACCACAGTCCTGATCACACCCTTGTAGGAGCGGCTGATCAGCCGCGAAGCCCTTTCGCCGTCGATCGACGGCTCCTACAGCAAGATTGCACCGCACCTTGACACTGCGCTCCTGCGAGTGGCATTGCCTCTTGGGGTGGCAACGGCAACAATGGCCGGGTCACTCCGGAGCTTGTTATGATCTCTGCCCGCCGCCGCCATCTGGTTTTTTCGCTGGTGATGTCCTGCTTTATGTCGCTGCTGATGTCTGCGGTGATCACCCTGATCAACACCGGCATGGATATGCAGTTTCCACTGCGCTGGCTGAAAGCCTGGATCGTTGCCTGGGCGGTGGCATTTCCGTTGATCAGCTTTATTGCGCCGCTGTCACACCGGGTTACCGACCGGCTGATGAAAATGCTCGACCGCAACAAGCAGGACGCATCATGAAACCGCTCAGGATTGCACTGGCGCTGATTATCGCCGGCCTGGCGTCGCTGGGGCCGGACGACCCGGCCGCCCGTGCCGGTGTTGCCCTGTTCGCACTGGCCGGCACGCTCTGGCTCACCGAAGCCATTTCCCTGACCTACACCGCCCTGCTGATTCCCCTGATCGGTGTGGCACTTGGACTGGCTGACGTCAGCACTGCACTGCGCGGTTTCGCCCATCCGGTGATCGGTCTGTTTCTCGGTGGCTTTGCGCTGGCGGCCGCTCTATCTGCACACGGCATTGATCGCTGGCTGGCAAACCGGCTGATGCGACTGGCGCGTGGCCATGCGCTTGGTGCGGCGTTGCTGCTGGCACTGGCAACATCACTGCTTTCCATGTGGATCAGCAACACTGCTGCTGCAGCAATGATGCTGCCGATTGCGCTGGGCTTGTCGGTGCCGCTGGCGGCGAAATATCCGCGCTATCAACTGTTTGTCCTGCTTGGTCTGGCCTGGGGCGCCAATATCGGCGGTATTGCCACACTGGTGGGCAGCCCGCCCAATGCCATTACCGCCGCAGCACTGGGCTGGGGCTTTGATGACTGGCTGAAAATCGGCATGCCGGTTTATGCATTGCTGTTTCCGCTGGCGCTGCTGGTGCTGTGGCTGACGGTGAAACCGGAGCAGGACCTGCCAACCGTGCGCAGTGGCGAAGCCATCGCTTTTCCGCTACACCGCGCCGCCTTGCTGACGGTAGCCATTTTTCTGGTAACCGTGACGCTCTGGGTGTTCGGCAAACCGCTCGCCGAGCTGCTCGGCATCAGCAAGGATTTCGATACCTGGGTGGCGCTGCTCGCCATCGCCCTGCTCGGCGTTAGCGGCACTCTGGAGTGGCAACAAATTGAGAAGCAATCGAACTGGGGCGTGCTGTTGTTGTTCGGTGGCGGCATCACCCTGTCAACCCTGATGCAGTCATCCGGCGCCAGCGCCTGGATGGCAGGCGGCATCAGCCAGATTCTGCCGGCGGAGCATCCGTGGTTGTTGTATCTGCTGGTGGCATTGTTTGTGGTCTATCTGACCGAACTGGTCAGCAACACCGCCAGCGCTGCCCTGCTGGTACCGCTGTTTATGCCGGTGGCAGTCGCCGTCGGCGCCAGCCCTGTGGTGACAGCAGCGATTATCGGCGTGGCGGCAAGCTGTGCCTTTATGCTGCCGGTGGCGACGCCACCCAATGCACTGGCGTTCGGCACCGGCTGCATCCCGCAGCGGGAAATGATCCGCGCCGGGATGCGCATCAACATCATCGCCAGCATCCTGATTGCCGGGTTGCTGATGACCCTGCTGTAGGAGCGGCTGACCAGCCGCGAAACCTTCGCCCTCGATCGAGGGCTCCTACATGGCACTGACCGCATCTAACCATTTCGCCGCATCCTTCGCTGCGCCATAAAGATTAACCCATTGAGAATTCGCCACATTCCCCAGCAATTTGTCCGTTTCAGACAGTATCCCCTGCACCTCAATCTGGCTACTATTTGTCCACGCAGTCCGATCCACCCGGCGCAGACCGGCAGATCGAGAAACCGAAAAAATAATAATGACAACCCGGAGAGACTGATGAACCGCAAGATCGCCCTGCTTATCGCGTCCATGTTCGCCCTCGTAGTCACCACCCCGAGTCACGCGTTCTGGAGCCTGTTCAACAGCAACTACACCAAAACCAAGTACCCCATCGTACTGGCCCACGGCATGGCCGGTTTCGACAATATCGGCCCGCTGGACTACTGGTACCAGATCCCCAACGAGCTGCGTAAAGACGGCGCCAAAGTGTTCATCACCCAGGTGTCCTCGTTCGAATCTTCCGAAGTCCGTGGCGAGCAGCTGCTGCGTCAGGTGGAAGAAATCCTCGCTATCACTGGCGCCGCCAAGGTCAATCTGATCGGCCACAGCCATGGCAACCAGTCGATCCGTTATGTCGCCGGCGTGATTCCGCACCGGATTGCCTCCGCCACTTCAGTGGGCGGCCCCACCAAAGGCGCGCCTGCCGCGGATCTGATCCTGCAGGCGTCACAGCTGCCCGTGATCGGTGACCCGGCCACAGACCTGCTGACCTCGGTAGTGAACGGCTTCGGCTGGCTGATCGGTGTCGGCGCCGGTGAGCAACTGCCGCAGGATTCCTATGCCGGCCTGCAATCGCTGACCACTGCTGGCGCCACCGCATTCAACGCCAAGTTCCCGGCCGGCGTACCGACCACTGCCTGCGGTGAAGGCGCCTACAGCGTCAACGGCGTGCGTTACTTCTCCTGGAGTGGCACCGGCACCCTGACCAACCTGCTCGATCCGAGCGCCTACGCCATGGCCGGCACCGGCCTCGCCTTTGCTGGCAAGGCGGACTCACAGAACGACGGCCTGGTCGGCCGCTGCAGCAGCCATCTGGGCAAAGTGATCCGCGACAACTACTACATGGATCACCTCGACGAAGTGAACCAGATTCTCGGCCTGACCAGCATTTTCGAAGCCAACCCGAAATCGGTATTCCGTCAGCACGCCAACCGCTTGAAGAACGCCGGCCTGTAAGAGCGATCGACCGATCGCGAACCCCCTCGCCATCGATCGACGCCCCCTGTAGGAGCGGCCGACCGGCCGCGAACAAGGCGCCCCGAAAGGGCGCCTTGTCATTTACACTGCCACAAAAACAACAGAGCCAATCCCATGCGTCGCACCCCTTATTTCGTTGCCGCAGTTCTCGCCATTACCGCCCTGCTAATCTGGTGGCAAGCACCGACCGATCCGCGGCAAAGCGCTGCCATTGAAACCGCCGATATTCAGGATCAGGCAAACAAAGGCACCATCGCCTCCGCCATTATTGCCGCCAGCAAAACCCTCAACAGCGATCAACAATTTGTCACCGGCCTCGAAAACCTGCCCGCGTCCCTGCACGACACCGAAGTCGACGGCGGATTCGAACTCGACGCCGACGGTAACCTGATCATTACCAATCGCATCCGCCAACTGTTTGATTACTTCCTTTCTGCCCAGGGCGAGGAATCATTACCAACCATCGTCCAACGCCTGCGCGCATACATCCAAAACACCCTTTCCGGTGATGCCGCCGCCGAAGCCGAACAACTGCTGGAAAGCTATATCGGCTATCTGGACGATGTCGCGGCACTGGATTCAACGGTTACACCGGGACAGGCCATCGACCCAGCGCAACTTCGCGCCCAGAAAGAACAACTCGCCGCTGTTCGCGCCGGCCGCTTTGACGCCGTCGCCAACGATGCCTTCTTCGCCGAAGAGGAAGCTTACGATCGCTACACCCTGGCCCGACTGGAAGTGATGCAGGATGAAAACCTGAGTGCCGACGAACGCGCCAGTCGTCTCGCCGCACTGGAAAACCAGCTGCCGCCGGAACTGCAGGAGTCAATGCGCGACATCACCCGCTACCAGGACCTGCAGACGCTTACGCAGGAATGGCAAGAATCAGATGGCAGCCCGGCCAACCTGCAGCAGATGCGCGAAAATCTGGTCGGCCGGGAAGCGGCGGAACGATTGGCGAAGCTGGATCAGGAACGGGCGCAGTGGCAGCAGCGGGTGGACAGCTGGTTGCGGGAACGTGCGGCGATTCTGTCGAATGCCGGAATCAGTGAGGCGGACAAGGAAAGGCAGATTGATGCGGCTCGAAACAGGCTCTTCAACGAGCAGGAGCAGATACGGGTCAGGTCATTAGAGTAAGTAAGGCGCTGATCTGTAAGGGGCTGTCCATGGAGCGTCTGATCCATTAGGCTTGAGGTTCCCTGAGAACCTCGGAGAATCACATGACATTGAAAGCCACTTCAGTGAGATTGGACGACGAGACTCTGGCCCGTGTAGGCCAGATGGCCGAAGCGATGGACAGACCCCGCGCATGGCTGATGGCCGAAGCCATCAAGCAATATGTGGCACGCGAGGAATGGTTTATCCGTGAAGTCGAAAAAGGCGTGAAAGCTGCAGATGAAGGGCGCCTGATCGACCATGCAGACGTTCAGGCCAAGTGGGAGGCCAAACGTGCAGCTCAAGTGGACTGACCTCGCAAGCAACGATCTGGATACAATCGAAACCCATATCGCCCAGCAAAATAGCCCCACTGCTGCTATCAATGTTGTGATGAGAATCATCGACAGCACTTCTCTGATCCTGCCCGATCATCCCGGCGCCGGGCGCATTGGACGACTGAAAAATACCCGAGAGCTGGTTATCGATGGCATCCCGTTTATCGTGATCTACCGAGAGGCTTTCAGCAAAGGCTGCATTGAAATCTTGCGCGTCCTTCATGACGCCCAGCAATGGCCGACTGCCAAATAGAATCACCTTCTGCCTGGCACAGCGCTGCGAGCCACCAATTATTTTCAAAAGCCGACGAATTAACTAAGGAAGCTCTGAATAACCCGGAGCGGTCGATCGGCCGCGATAGGCTCGGAAAAATCGCGGCCGATCGGCCGCTCCTACAACAGATATGACAGTTTTTCAGAGGTTCCCTAATAGCGTAAGCGCCGGGGCAGTGCCCGTCAGCAGTTAATCGGGTACACCACAAATCCCAATTTTTTTACAAACTCGATCACAGGAACCTCCCAGGCTACATCGTTAATCAAGGTAGCCCTTGCAGGTGATGCCGTGGCTGGGGAAAGCGAGGTCGGTGCGGGTGAACATGGGGTGCTCCTTGTCAGCTTTGTTGTTTCGCGGCTGATCAGCCGCTCCTACAGTTTGGTTGTTTCGCGGCTGGTGGGCCGCTCCAGCGGTGCTGTTGTAGGAGCCCTCGATCGAGGGCGAAGATTTTCGCGGTCGATCGACCGCTCCTACGATTTCAGCACGGGCTCAAGGAACTTCCATGTGTCCACGCCGGCGCCGAGCACGAGGAAGTGCGGATTGAGAATGTTCTGCTTGTTGTATTGCAGCGGCTCGAAGTCAGTATTAACCACGGTGCCGCCCGCAGCACGGACAACAGCATCAGCAGCTGCAGTATCCCACTCCGAGGTCGGCGCCAGACGCGGATAAATGTCGGCTCTGCCTTCGGCCACCAGACACAGCTTCAGTGACGAGCCCATGCTGGTTAGCTCCACCGGACCCAGGCGCTGGCCGATCAACCCTTCCAGCACGGCAATGGTGTCGGTGCCATGGCTGCGGCTGGCCACCATCACGATAGCTTTGGGCGGAGTGCTGCGCACCTGAATGGTTTCACGGCCGCTTTCGCTTTCCTTGAAAGCGCCAATACCTTCGCCGCCCAGATAAGTCACACCCATCACCGGCACATGCACGACACCAAGCACCGGCACACCCTTTTCGATCAGGGCAATATTCACGGTGAACTCGCCGTTGCGCTTGATAAATTCCTTGGTGCCATCAAGCGGGTCCACCAGCCAGTAGCGCTGCCAGTCGCGGCGCATTTCCCAGGTGATGCCTTCGGACTCTTCCGAGTGCACCGGAATATCCGGGGTCAGTTCGGCCAGCCCTTTCACAATCAGTTTGTGGGCGGCAAGGTCGGCGGCGGTGAGCGGGGAATCATCGCCCTTACGCTCGACATCGAAATCCGGGCCGTTATAGACCTCGAGAATGGCGGCGCCGGCGCGGCGGGCGATATCGGCAACGGGATCAAGCAGGGATTGGCGGTCGGTCATGATCTGTCTCTTCTGATCGGGCATACTGGAACGCGTTAAACATCAATTCCCCTGTAGGAGCCGTCGATCGACGGCGAAAGATTTCGCGGCCGATCGGCCGCTCCTACAGGGACAGAGCGCCTAGCTTAGCGACTTGAACGGACATTGGGAAAATGATCGCCTGGAACGACATCGACACCGTATTGCTGGATATGGACGGCACGCTGCTGGATCTGGCCTTTGATAACTGGTTCTGGCAGCAGGTGGTGCCGCAGAAGTATGCCGAGGTGAACGGTTTGCCGAATGATCAGGCGCACCGGCTGATCAAGGAATGGATCGACCGCCATCAGGGCACCCTGAACTGGTATTGCCTGGATTTCTGGACTTCAGAGCTGGGGCTGGATATCGCCACGTTGAAGCGCGATGTCGGCAGCCGCATCTGTTATCGGCCCGGCGCCGAGGATTTTCTCCGCGCCCTGAAAAAAAGCGGCCGACATATCGTTATGGTCACCAATGCCCACCCTGAAGCGCTGGCGGTTAAAAAGGCGCGCACCGGGCTGGAGCAGTATTTCGACCAGCTGATTACCAGCCATGAGCTGGGCGCCGCGAAGGAATCCGCGCCGTTCTGGGAAGCCCTGCAGCAGCACCTGCCGTTTGATCGCAGCCGCAGCATCCTGGTCGATGACTCGCTGCCGGTGCTGCAGGCCGGCAAGGAATACGGTGTCGGCCACCTGTGGAGCATCCTGCACCCGGACTCAACCCAGACACCCCGCGCCCACACCAACCCGTTCCCGGCCATCGACCGGTTCGTCGATGTCATGCCTTATAAGGTGCAGACGGCATGAGTAGCAAGGAGGAAGTCCGCCTCGACAAATGGCTGTGGGCGGCACGCTTCTACAAGACCCGTTCGCTCGCCCGCGAGATGATCGACGGCGGCAAGGTACAGGTAAATGGCGAGCGCGGCCGCCCGGCCAAAACCGTCAAGGTCGGTATGCTGATCAGCCTGCGTCAGGGTAATGACCGGCGCGAAGTGGAAGTGCTGGAGGTTTCCGACCAGCGCGGCGGCGCGCCGCAGGCCGCAAAAATGTACCGGGAGACCGAGGCCAGCATCACCGCCCGGGAAACCGCCGCTGCCAACCGCAAGCTGATCGGCGCCGGCCCGGATCATCGCCCGGACAAGAAAGAACGCCGCGCCATGGACAAATTCCGCCGCACCCTGTAGGAGCGGCTGATCAGCCGCGAAATCTTTCGCCCTCGATCAAGGGCTCCTACAACCATGCCCCACCGTAGGAGCGGCCGATCGGCCGCGAAATCTTTCGCCGTCGATCGACGGCTCCTGCAAATCATTCCTGCGGTAGAATGCCGGGCCCAGCCTTCGGAGGTGTCATGTCCCAGCACGATCAGCGCCAGCGTTTCCTGTTCCCGGATTCCGATATCCGCGGCGAAATCGTCCGGCTGGAGGCCAGTGTCGCCCCGGTGCTGGGCGCCCGCGACTATCCGCTGGTGGTCCAGGGCCTGCTGGCTGAAAGCCTGGCCGCCGTGGTACTGATGACCGGCACCCTCAAATTCGAAGGCCGATTGAGCCTGCAGGCCCAGGGCAATGGCGCCGTCAGTCTGCTGCTGGCCGAAGCCACCCACGATGGCGGTATCCGCGGTCTGGCCCGGTTCAGCGACGACGCCCCAACCGGCGAGCAGCCGCACCTGCATGAGCTGATCGGCAATCAAGGCCTGATGGCGATCACCATCCGCCCGCAGCGCGGCAGTCAGTATCAGGGCGTGGTGCCGCTGGAAGGCAGTACGCTGGCTGCCTGTCTGGAAGACTACTTCCGCCAGTCCGAGCAGCTGCCGACCCGCCTGTGGCTGGCCGGCGGCAACGGCCGCGCCGCCGGGCTGCTGCTGCAGCGCCTGCCGGACCGCGTTGCCGACCACGAGTACAACGCCGCTATCTGGCAGCATTTGGTCACTCTGGCTGACACCCTGAGCATGGAAGAGCTGCTTGATCTGCCGGAGGAAACCGTGCTGCACCGCCTGTTCCACGAAACCCCGCCGGAAGTCACAGCGCCGCAACCGGTGCGGTTCCAGTGCACCTGCTCGCGGGACAAGGTAAGCCGCACCCTGCAGTCGCTGGGCCGCCCGGAGCTGCAGGCCATCCTCGACGAACAGGGCAGCATCACGGTGAGCTGTGATTTTTGCTCGAAAGACGAGCATTTCGACCGGGTTGATCTGGACCAGCTGATCCATCAGTTGCCTTGATCCGGCTGTTCGCGGCTGATCAGCCGCTCCTACAGGGGATCAGGCAATCACTTTGTAGGAGCCCTCGATCGAGGGCGAAAGATTTCGCGGCTGATCAGCCGCTCCTACAGGGGAATCAGGCGATCACTTTGTAGGAGCCCTCGATCGAGGGCGAAAGATTTCGCGGCCGATCAGCCGCTCCACAGGGGAGTCAGGCGATCACTTTGTAGGAGCCCTCGATCGAGGGCGAAAGATTTCGCGGCCGGTCGACCGCTCCGGGGGGGGGTAGCGTCGCCATCGGCGGGATGATCTGGCATAATCGCGCGCCGTAGTTGCCGGGTGGGGGTCATCTCCTCAGCCGGCCTGCCCTGTCAGCCCGCTCTGGCACGGGGCCCGCACGGCGACCTGCCGTGCAAAAACAACCAGCAATCCACACCCGGCCGGCCACAAGCCCAGGAAGCCTGATATGACCACTGCGTATTCTGATCTGAGCCCCGCCCAGCTCGTCGAGCTGGCCATCCAGCGTAACGAAGGCCAGCTGGCTGCCAATGGCGCTCTGGTGTGTGACACCGGCCACCGCACCGGCCGTTCGCCGATGGACCGGTTCATTGTTGAAGAGCCGAGCACCAGCGCCAAGATCCACTGGGGCCCGATCAACCGCGCTTTTGACGCGGCAAAGTTTGATGCGCTGTGGTCCCGCGTCGAGCAGTTTGTTGCCGGCAGCGACGCCTTTGTTTCGCACCTGCATGTTGGCGCTGACCCGACTCACTATATTCCGGTGAAGGTCACCACCCAGACTGCTTGGCACAACCTGTTTGCCAACACCCTGTTCATCCGCCCGCACCAGTACAACCCGGCGCGCAAGGATCACTGGGAAATTCTCCACGCTGCCAACTTCAAGTGCGATCCGGAGCGTGACGGCACCAACTCTGACGGCTGCGTGATTTTCCAGTTCGCCCAGCGTCGCGTGCTGATCGCCGGCATGGAATACGCCGGTGAAATGAAGAAGGCCATGTTCGCGGTACAGAACTTCCTGCTGCCGGAAGCCGATGTGCTGCCGATGCACTGCTCGGCCAACGTTGGTGACAACGGTGACGTGGTGCTGTTCTTCGGCCTGTCCGGCACCGGTAAAACCACCCTGTCTGCCGATCCGGCCCGTTACCTGATCGGTGACGACGAGCACGGCTGGGGCGAAGGCGTGGTATTCAACATCGAAGGCGGTTGCTACGCCAAGTGCATCGACCTGTCGCAGCAGAACGAGCCGGTGATCTGGAACGCGATCAAGTTCGGTGCGGTACTGGAAAACGTGGTGATCGACCAGCAGACCCGTCTGCCCGACTACACCAACGTCTCCAAAACCCAGAACACCCGCGCCGCCTACCCGCTGGAAAACGTCGACAAGCGCGTGATTGAAAACCGCGCCGGCGAGCCGAAGCGCATCATCTTCCTGACCTGCGATTTGACCGGCGTGCTGCCGCCGGTGTCGAAGCTGTCCCGTGAAGCGGCGGCGTACCACTTCCTGTCCGGTTACACCGCACTGGTGGGTTCCACCGAAATGGGCGCCGGTGCCGGCATCAAGAGCACCTTCTCCACCTGCTTTGGCGCACCGTTCTTCCCGCGTCGCGCTGGCGAATACGCCGAGCTGCTGATGAAGCGCATTGATGCGTTTAACTCGCAGGTATTCCTGGTCAACACCGGCTGGACCGGCGGCCCGTACGGCGAAGGCAAGCGTTTCAGCATCCCGACCACCCGTGGCGTGGTCAATGCAATTGTCTCCGGCGCCCTCGACAACATCGAAACCATCCATATCGACGGCATCAATCTGGATGTGCCGGCATCGGTACCAGGCGTCGACGACGCGCTGCTGGTTCCGAAAAACACCTGGAGCGACAAGGCTGCCTACGACGCCAAAGCGAAGGACCTGTCCACCCAGTTCCAGAAAAACTTTGCCGACAAGTACCCGGATGTCTCCGACGATATCCGCGCTGCCGGCCCGCAGCTGTAAGCCCACTGCCGCGCTACAATCCGGGCAGTCATAAGCAGAGCCTCAAATAAGGCTCTGCTTGTTTGACCGGCGAATCAGGGTCAAGCAGCTCGTTCAGACTCTTGTTCTTGAACAGACTCCGCTGTAACGCTGGCACCAGAGGGGACAGGTCCATGGCCAAACCACGCGTTGTTGTAGTCGGAGGCGGCGCCGGGGGATTGCCGCTGGTTACCCTGCTGGGACGCAAGCTCGGACGCAGCGGTCGTGCCGACGTCATGCTGGTCGACAACAACAGCTTCCATGTCTGGAAGCCGCGCTTTCACGAAGTGGCCACCGGCGCCATCGACGCCGATCTTGATGCTGTCGATTACCGCGCCCATGCCCGCCTGAACGGCTACCGCTTCGCCCCCGGCAGCCTGACCGGCGCCGACGTCAACGCGCGCAGCATTACTCTGGCGCCGCTCGCCGACACCGACGGCAACGAAGTGCTACCCGAACGACAGATCAGCTATGACTATCTGGTGCTCGCCGTCGGCAGTCGCAGCAATGATTTCGGCACACCGGGCGTAGCCCAGCACTGCCTGTTTATCGACAGCCGCCAGCAGGCCGACCGGTTCCGGGAAAAATTCCTCAATGCCTGCCTGCATGCCAACTACAACAGTGAACCGCTGTCGGTGGCGATCGTTGGTGGCGGCGCTACCGGCGTTGAGCTGGCCGCCGAGCTGCACCATGCCATCAGCATGCTGAAGCTCTACGGCCATGAGCAGCTCGATCGCGCGTTGCTGGATGTGCGCGTGATTGAGGGCGCGCCACGCATTCTGCCAGCGCTGTCAGAACGCGTTTCCAGCGCCGCCACCGAGCAACTCAAAGCACTGGGTGTCACGGTCAACACCGGTGTGGCCGTGGCAAGGGCCGAGAAAGATGCCTTCGTTACCCGCGAGGACGAACGCATCGAAGCAGATCTGCTGGTCTGGGCCGCCGGCGTCAAGGCAGCGGATTTTCTCACCCGTATTCAGGGCCTGACCCTGAACCGGCTGAACCAGATCGAAGTCGGCAGCAATCTGCTCGCCAAAGGTCAGGACAATGTCTTTGTCATTGGCGACTGCGCTGCCTGTCACCTGCCCGGTATGGATCGGCCGATTCCGCCGCGGGCTCAGGCAGCCCAGCAGATGGCCCATCATCTGGCCAGGGAGATCGAGCGCCTGCTGATGTTCAATCGTGCCCCGCGACCGTTTGTCTACAGGGACCATGGCTCACTGGTGTCGCTGTCCAATTACAGCTCGGTCGGCATGCTGATGGGCAGTCTGAAGGGCGGCAATTTCTTTGTCGAAGGCTGGCTGGCGCGAATAATGTATATCAGCCTGTATCGATTACATCAGGCCACCCTGTATGGCTGGCCGCGCACCATCATGCTGTTGCTGGCCGGCAAGTTCAGCCGGCTGGTGCGGCCGCGTCTGAAGCTGCATTGATCCACCCTGCGCAGGCGGCAGCCGCCACCTGCGACACTTTGCCACACCCCCGCCACTCTGCCCTGCCACTAGAATGCGCGCCATTCTGACTGACAAGGCAGCCTGACATGAACGCACTGCGCACTCTGATCCTGCTCACTTTTTCCGGCCTGCTGGGCGCCTGTGGCGGCAGCAGCACCGACTCCGCCAGCGCCAACCGCAGCATCAGCATTGCCTTTCAGGCCTATGCCGGCAGCACACCGATCAACTGTGACGCCACCCTGCAGGGCCTTGGCAGCCACGGCAGCGATGCAACCCTGGCTGATTTCAAACTGTTTGTGCACAACCTTCGTCTGGTGACCGACGAAGGCATCGAACTGCCAGTAACGCTCGATGAAATCGATGGCTGGCAAACCGACGGCATTGCCCTGCTCGATTTCCAGGATCGTTTCAACAGCTGTGATGGTGACAACAAGCCGGTCAACACCGGCATCCATGGTCAGGTTAGTGATTTGCCGGTGGTAATCAGCGGCATTCGCTTTACTGTCGGCGTGCCGGTCAGTCACAACCATCTCAATCAGGCCACCGCGACGGCGCCGCTAAACACTCAGGCCATGTTCTGGTCCTGGCAGGGCGGCTTCAAGCACATGCGCTTTGACGTCAAGCCGTCCGGTGGCGTGGCCCTGAGCAATGGCAGCACCGGCAGTGTCTGGCAATTCCATCTGGGTGATACCAGCTGCTCAAGCGATCCGGTTGGCAGCTGCGAGTACCGCAATCGGCCACAGATCGAGCTGGACAGTTTTGTCGAAAACAGCAGCGCAATCCGGATTGATTACGCCGCCCTGGTTGCCGACAGTGCGCTCGGTAGCGATGCCGGCGGTGCGCCGGGCTGCATGTCCGGCAGCACCGATCCGGAATGCAATGCCCTGTTTGATAACCTCGGCCTGTTGCTTGGCGATGCTGCCGGCCCGGCGGCGGCGCCAACGGTATTCAGTATCGTACTGACGCCCTGATCCCATGCGCATACTGGCACTGTTTGCTGCGATGCTGCTGGCCGGCTGCCCGGACAGCAGCACCACGATTAATGACCAGAGCGGACTGAGTGGCGATTTTATCTGGAATGTTCGTGCCGGCATTCCGTTGCCAGTGGAGCCGCTCGACAACCCGATGAGCGAGGCAAAATTCCAGCTCGGTCGCCATCTGTTTTATGACGCGCGCCTGTCCGGTAACGCAACCATCAGCTGCGCGTCTTGCCACCATCAGGACAAGGCCTTTGCCGATGGCCGCGTCGCTGCCGTCGGCGCCACTGGCGAGCTGCACCCGCGCAACTCCCAGGCGCTGGTCAATATTGCCTATAACCCGACCCTGACCTGGGGCAACCCGGTACTGCGCAATATTGAGCAACAGATCATGATTCCGCTGTTCGGTGAAGCGCCGGTGGAACATGGGCTGAACGATGCCAATAGCGAGCTGGTGCTGAACCGTATTCTGGCCGAACCGGTATACGCACCGCTGTTCAGCGCGGCGTTTCCGGATCAGCCGGTCAGCTACGACACCATCGTCAAGGCGCTGGCCAGTTTTGTCCGGGGAATGACCTCATTCAACAGTGACTTTGATCGCCATGAACAGGGCGACAGCACCAGCCTTGGCGATGCCGCAAAACGCGGCATGGCACTTTTTTTCAGCGAACGGCTCGAGTGTTTTCACTGTCACGGTGGTTACAACTTCACCGACTCGGTGCAGGACCGCACCATGTTTGTTGTCGACCGGCCGTTTCACAACACCGGCCTTTACAACATCGATGGTCTTGGCGGCTATCCGGAACCGAATACCGGCGTCCATGAAATTACCGGCCGCACTGAAGACATGGGCAGGTTTCGCGCACCGTCACTGCGCAACATTGCCGTTACCGCGCCATACATGCACGACGGCAGTGTTGCCACGCTTGCGGAAGCGATTCGCAACTATGCCGCCGGTGGCCGCAATCTCACCGCCGGGCCGAATGCCGGCGATGGTCGCATGAACCCGTACAAGGATGGTTTTGTCTCCGGCTTCAGCATCACTGATGACGAGATCAATGACCTGATGGCCTTTCTCGAATCGCTCAGCGATGACCAGTTTCTCAACGCCGAGCGCTTCAGCAATCCCTGGATAACACCATGAACCGATTTTATTTCTGGCTGCTGCTCGCCGCCAGCCAGTGTGCCGTTGCCGACAGCCTTCCCGAGCAGATCGGCGAAGCGCAACTGAATCTGGCACTCGCTGTGACCGCTCGCTCGACAGGCGCGGTGAAATCAGGTGAATACTGGCGCATACCCGGCGTGATGATGGGCGGCCACGCCTGGCCGGCCCAGCAGGGTCTGAATGCGGATGAGCTGTCGCTGTCATTCGGCTACCGCATCGATGAAAACCTGTTCGCCGTCATCAAGGCCGGGCAACAGGACGGCCATGAAAGCGGCGCCGTGGAGATCGAGCATGCCTGGCTCGGTTACGTCTGCTGCGGCGATACCGGCCCACTGGTCATCGAGATCGGCAAGATGTCGGCGCTATTTACGCCATCCGTTTCCGAGCACAGCTCGACACGGATTTTTGCCGATGCCTCCTTGCCGGCGGATGCCTTGCTTGGCCGCCACTTTCACGATCAGGGAGTGCGGCTATGGCGGCACAACCCACAGGGATTCAGCACCGGCATTGAACTCTGGCAGGGTCATGCCTTCCCGGCCAGCGCCGAAGGAAACGGTGGTGCGGCTGATTTTTTTGCCAGGCTGACTCGGCGCAGCGGACGCTTCAGCCTGCAATCCGGTGCCTGGGCGCTGTTCGCGCGCGCCGACCAGCGCGCGGATCATCGCTACAGCGAAGATCACCGCCACGGCGGCCTGAACAACACACCACCACCGGATATCCGCTTTACCGGCGACTCGCTGCTTACCGGCGTTCATGCCCTGCTCGGCTGGCAGCTCAATAACCGGCAGGCTCTGCGGCTGCGACTGGAATGGATACAGGTGGATGCTGACGGGCGGATCGAGGACGAAACCCGGCGTGCGGATATCGACAGCCAATATCAGGGTATCGTGGTGCAACCGGAGTGGGTCGTCGGCCGACACCTGCTGGCCCTGCGTGCAGAGCAACTGAGCCTTGCCAATCACCTGGCTGGCGCGGCAGCACAATCGCTCGCTGAAGATGCCAATCTGGTCACCGACGACAATCCCTGGCGGCTGGGCATCGGCTGGCGCTGGCAGTGGCGCAAGCCCCTGGCGCTGCGCGCTGACCTGACCCGCGATGCCAGCCTCGACACGACAGATAACCGCGTTGCCATTGGCCTGATATGGCAGCAAGCACTCACAAAAGGCGCCCGTCACCACTGAACATCTGACCCCTGCAGCACGTTTGTGCAACCAGTCACAGGAGCGCAACAAGCCAGCAACAGTATTTGCATCAATGCAAAACGATACGCACAATCAGGCCACTACTACGAAGAGCATCGTACGCATGATCGAGACCACCCAGGAAATGAATGCCCCGGATCACCTGATCTGGCGCCTGAGTCATTTCGCCAACCATCGTCGTGCCATAACCTTTGTCCAGCAGTTTCAGGACACGCTGTGTGTGTACAGTGGACCGGTCCAGCAGCTTTACACCAACTACGAGATCTCCGTTCCGGAGCAGGATGACCGCTCGCTGATTATTCTGCCCAACCCCTATGCCTACCACGACACCTTCAATGGCATTCCGGAAGAGGCGGTCAAGGAAACCGGCATCAGCATTATTCCCGGTGATCTGCTCGGCAAGGAAGGCCTGTACATGACCCTGCCGATGCGCGACAGCGCTGGCAAGCGGGTGATGCGCAACGTCCCGCTAAAGGTTGGTCTGCTGACGCTGATGCGTCAGGAAAAGCCGGAAGCGCCGTTCCTGCCGGTCATTACCAAGGGGGATTTGCGCTCCTTCCGCAAGGATGACCCCTGCCTGCACCTGCAGCGCATTGTGCCGCAGATGATTCGCGAACGTTCTGCGATGGAAGTCAGCAGCATCCAGCGGGTGATCCGGGAAAAGCTGAAGGTTTATCTATAATCACCACGACCAACCCTGCAGGAGCGGCTGATCAGCCGCGAAAGCTTTCGCCGTCGATCGACGGCTCCTGCAACAAACCCAACCACCGCACCGGTAGGAGCGGCTGATCAGCCGCGAAAGCTTTCGCCATCAATCGACGGCTCCTGCCTGCTCTCTAACGTACTCGCGTCGATAATGCTTCCGGCTGTACCAGTCGGCCGGTAAACGGCAAACGAATTTCCACCACCAGCCCACCTTCCGGATGATTGCTCAGGGTCATTTCGCCATGGTGCATATCAACAATGCGCTTGACGATCGCCAGGCCCAATCCCGAGCCACTCAATGTGCGCGCCTTTTCGCCACGGGAGAACGGCTGCAACAGCATTGGAACATCTTCCTCGTTCACGCCCTTGCCATGATCTCGCACGGTAAGGATGACTTCGCCCTTGCCGACCCGGGTGTTAATCAACACCGGTTCGGCACCATACTTGACCGCATTGTTGATCAGGTTCGACAGCAGTCGACGGAAGGTCAACCGCTTCAGCATCAGCCTTGGCACATCATGCAAGGTGGTGCGGACATCAACATTGGCGTGGCGATTACTGACTTCATCAATCAGCACGTTGATGCTTTCAAACTCCGGCACCTCATCCGAGCCGTCGCGGATAAAGGCAATGAACTGGTCAAGAATGGCATCCATGTCCTCGATATCAGCGACGATACCGGAACGTAACTCATCGTCCTGCATGAACTCGGCGGACAGACGGATACGGGTCAGCGGTGTGCGCAGGTCATGAGAAATCCCCGCCAGTAACAGTGCCCGGTCACGCTGGGCGTGAAGCATATCGGTGGCCATCCGGTTGAACGCCTTGTTCACCGCATCAAGTTCCAGCGGCCCGGCTTCCTCGTCAAGCGCAGGCACCGGCTCACCCCGGCCGACAATGCTGGCCACACGCGCCAGCTTGCGTAACGGGTCGGTCAGGCCACGAGCAATAAAGACACCGGCGAGCAGGGCAAACAGCGGCACTGTCACACCCCAGCCGATCAACAGATAACGATCGTAGTGGCGGAAAAATTTCATCGGCACCCGAATCCATTGTCGGTTCAGACTCTGTGATGTCACCCACAGCACCGGAGATTTTGATTCTTCCATACGCACGATCACCGGCTCGTCCAGCAGCTCTTCAACCTCCAATCGAAAGCGGTCAACCACTGGCCGGGCAATAAACGACGGCTCATCGTCCGGTGGCACTCTTGTTGCACTGATCTCGATGCCGGTGGCCTCGGCAATACGGCGAGCCATGTCGATATCCGCCTTGCTACCCACCGAAGCACTGGCATACAGATGCGTCAACTCGGCATATTCGCGGATGCCGGGCAGATAGGCGTTACGGGCAAAAAACCACAGGCTGAGCGCCTGGCTGAGGCCAACGATCAGACCGGTGATAACAGCCGTGCGGCCAAACGCGGTGCGCGGAAGCAGAAACGAAGCCATGGAGCAGCATTCCCTGAACGACAGATGCCGACAAGCATGCCATATCCGGGCAGCATCGGCAGGCAGAATCCATCGTTATTGCCAGAGAACCTCTGAAAAAACGTGGCGCCTGTAAGAGCGGTCGACCGACCGCGATTTTCCGGCGTGATTCGCGGTCGGTCGACCGCTCCTACAGGTTTTTACTCCGGAACAAATACGTAACCGACGCCCCAGACCGTCTGCAGATAGCGGGGGCGGGACGGGTCTTCCTCGATCAGCCGGCGCAGGCGCGACACCTGCACGTCAATCGAGCGCTCCATCGCCGACCACTCCCGGCCACGGGCCAGATTCATCAGCTTGTCCCGGGTCAGCGGTTCACGCTGATGCTGAGCCAGCGCTTTCAGCACGGCAAACTCGCCGGTGGTCAGGCCGACTTCCCTGCCGTCGCGGCTGAGGATGCGGGTGCCGAGATTAAGGGTCCAGGGGCCGAAGCTGATCTCTTCGAGATCACGGCTCGGCGCGCCGGGCAGGTCGCGCACCCGGCGCCGCAGCACCGCCCGAATCCGGGCATCCAGCTCCTTCGGATTAAACGGCTTGGCAAGATAGTCATCGGCGCCCAGCTGCAGGCCTTCGATGCGCTCGTTATCGTCGCCCCTGGCGGTGAGCATGATAATCGGCACATCATCGCCGCGCTGACGCAGCCGCTGGCAGATCGACAGGCCATCCTCACCGGGCAGCATCAGATCCAGCACGATCAGCGAAAACAGCTCCCGTGACAGCGCCTTGTCCATCTGCCCGGCGTCGGCGACACCCTTGACGTAGAAACCCTGCTCCTCAAGAAAGCGCTGCAGCAGGCTGCGCAGGCGGACATCATCATCCACCACCAGGATCTTGTCGCTGGGCTGTTCGCTGCTCATGGCCGGCTCCGGGGTTGCAGGGAACCGGCATCTTCATCGTCGCGGCCCGTCATTTCAACTGTCGCCTGCCCCGGCGGGTGACGGGAATGGTTTCAAAGCGTGAGCAAACCGGGCAGGCCACCATAGCGGCAGTAACGAATCCTCACTGCATCAACAGGGGCAGCACAGGTATCATCCGCTCACTGAATGCACACTGGAGACAGCCCGCCATGTCCGATCTGCCCGCCCGTCTCGGAACCCGTTGGCGTGAACTGCCACCGGTACCGCGCCTGCTGATCGGAACCCTGATTACCATTATCCTGCTGTCACTATTCCGGCCTTCGGCGCCGCAGAAGCCGGTCACCGACAGCAGCCCACGGGTGCAGGTCGAGCTGGCCCGGCCGGGGCTGTTCGCACCACAGCTGTCGCTATTTGGCCGGATCGAGTCGCCGGCCAGCGCCACCCTCTCTTCCTCGGTGGTGGCGCTGGTGCAGAAAGCGGTGGCACTGCCCGGTGACCGGGTCCGCAAGGGTGACCTGATCCTGCAGCTCGACCCACGCGAAGCGGCGCTGGCCCGGGCCCAGGCCGAGGCCTCGCTGGCGCAGGCAGAAGCACAGAAGTCCACCGCCGGCAAACGTCATCAGAGCGACCGCAAGGCACTGGCACTGGAACAGCAGCTGACCCAGCTGGCGCTGGAGAATGTCGCCCGGCTGGAACGACTGCGGCAAACCAACCTGGCTTCGCAAACCCAGCTTGATGAAGCGCGGCAGAACCTCGCTCGCCAACAACTGAATCTGGAAGCGCGGCAGCTGGCGGTAAGCAATTACCAGAACGACCTGCGCCGGCTCGACAGCGACATCAGCCGCGCCCGCGCCGCCCGCGATCAGGCCGATCTGGAGCTGGCCCGCAGTCAGGTCCACGCACCGTTTGATGGCCGCATCACCGCCCTGCATGTGGCCGAGGGCGAACGGGTACAACCGGGTGCAGCCCTGATCAGCCTGTATGCCGACCAGGGCATCGAGATCCGCGCCCAGATTCCGCTCAGCCATCTGCCGGAAGTGCGCGCCGGCCTGAACAGCGGTGGCCTTGCCGGTGAGCTGCTGATAGAAAACCGGCGCCTGCCATTACGCCTCGCCCGGCTCGCCGGTGAAGTGGAACGCGGCCGCGGCGGGGTCGATGGCCTGTTCGTACTGGAAGACAGCAACATCACCCCGGAGCTCGGCCGGCCGTTGCCGATGGTGCTGTCACTGCCGCCCCGGGATGGTCTGCTGGCGCTGCCGGCGGCCGCCCTGCATGGCCTCGACCGGGTTTATCGCCTTGATGAACAAGACCGTCTGCAAACCGTGCCGGTACAGCGGATTGGCGAATGGCAGCAGGCTGACGGCCAACGCCGGCTGCTGTTTCAGGGTGATTTCAACGCCGGCGACCGGATTGTCGTGACCCAGTTACCCGGCGCCATCGACGGCCTGAAAGTGCAGCCCAGCGAGAGCGGCCAGACACCGGCGGGAATTGAACCGGCCGACAGTTCCGAGGCTGATGCCCCATGAGTCAGCGCGGAGTGATTGCCAGCTTCACCGAGCACCGGCTGGCCGCCAACCTGCTGATGCTGCTGATGGTGCTCGGTGGCCTGTACGGCCTTTACAAACTGAACCGCCAGCTGTTCCCGAATTTCGATTTCGACTACATCACCGTCGCCATTCCTTGGCGCGGCGCCAGCCCGGAGGATGTCGAGCGCGCCATCACCATCCCGGTGGAACAGAACCTGAAAACCCTGGCCAACATGCGCAAGCTGACCGCCCGCTCGGAACAGGGCCGATCGATGTTTTTTATGGAGATGGAAGACGACACCGATCTCAGTCTGGCCCTGTCCGATGTCCGCCAGCGCATCAGCACCATTCGCAATCTGCCCCAGGATGCGGAACAGCCGATTGTGCAGAAGATCGACCGGTTCTCACCGATTGGCAACATTCTCGTTTACACCGAACGCGGCTCGCTGGCGGAGTTGCGGCCGCTAGTGCGGCGGATGGAAAACGAATTGCTGTCACGCGGCATTGGTCAGGTGCAGTTCGCCGGCCTGCCGGCGGAAGAAATGGCCATTCAGGTTCCCGCTGCCATTCTTCATGATCTGGGCATGACGCTGGATGAACTGGCACTGCGCATTCGCCAGTTCAGCGATGACATTCCCGCCGGCACCGTCGGCCGCGATGAAGCGGCGAAACAGTTGCGCGGCCTTGGCCAACGCCGCGACGAACGCGGCTTCGCCGACCTGCCGCTGTTCACCGACCAGACCGGCCGGCTGTTAAGGCTGGGCGATATTGCCCTGATCGAACGGCGGCCGCGGGACGAACAGCCGTACATGACCTACAAGGGCTATCCGGCCATCGAGCTCCAGGTGCTGCGCGCCGAGCAAGATGATTCGCTGGTCTCCGCCGAAATCATGCAGCAGTGGATCGACGAGGTGCAGCCGACCCTGCCCGCCGGCATGCATATGCATGTCTACTTCGAGAGCTGGAAACACCTGCGCGACCGCATCGAGACACTGATGTGGAACGGTATCACCGGCCTGATTCTGGTGATCATCACGTTGTTTTATTTTCTCAACGCACGGGTAGCCTGGTGGGTGACCGTCGGCATCCCGGTGTCATTCCTTGCCACGCTTGGTGTGCTGCTGTTTATGGGCGGCACTATCAACATGATCAGCCTGTTCGGCCTGATTCTGGCGCTGGGAATTATCGTTGACGATGCCATTGTCGTTGGCGAAGACACCCTGACCCATTTGCAGCAAGGAGAATCACCACTAAGAGCCGCAATTGGCGGTGCCAAACGGATGTTCTGGCCGGTGGTGGCCTCTTCCGCTACCACCATCGCCGCATTCCTGCCGCTGGCAATGATGGGCGGCGCCATGGGCAAGATCGCCTTCGATATTCCGTTTGTGATGATCTGTGTGATCATCGCGTCACTGATTGAATGCTTCCTGATCCTGCCCGGGCATCTGCATCACAGCTTTGCCCGGGCCTCATCCTTTGGCGGCAAGCTGCGCGAGCGCCTCGACAACCAGTTCAACGATTTTCGCGAACAGCGTTTCCGGCCAATTGTGCGCTGGGCCATCGAGCGACGTTACGCCGTGGTCACCGCGGCGTTCTGTGCCTTCTTCGTCGCCCTGACCATCGTTGCCACCGGCTGGCTCAAATTCACTTTCTTTCCGCCGGTGGATGGCGACCAGTTGCGCGCCGTAGTCGAGTTCAGCTCCGGTACCGACCAGCGTACGGTGAACCGTTTCCTCAACCATCTGGAAAGCACCCTGCAGGAAACCGATGCACAGTTCGATGAGGATATCGTCGAAACCGTGGTACAGATGCACCGCACTGCGTCCGGCTTCTCCAGCCCGGCCGGCAACCGCACCAAACTCGGCGATCACTATGGCACCCTGCTGGTGGAAGTCTGGACCGGCAACGCCCGGGATATTTCCAATGACGAGTTCATCCGCGCCTGGCGCGAAAAAATCATCGAACCGCCGGGCCTCGAACTGCTCACCATCGGCCAGCCGGAAGCCGGGCCACCGGGCAGCCCGATTGCCCTGCGTCTGGGTGGTGCCGATGTCACCACCCTGAAAGCGGCTTCGCTGGAGATTCAGGAAGCGCTGAACCGCTACAACGGTGTCAGCAATGTCGAGGACGACCTGCCCTGGGGCAAGGAACAGCTGACCTTTGAACTGACCCCGGATGCACGCGCACTGGGCCTGACACTGGCGTCTGTCGCCGCGCAGCTGCGCAGCGCCTTCGATGGCTCGCTGGCGCAACTGTTCAATGAGCAGGACGAGGAAGTCGAAGTGCGGGTAATGCTGCCGGACAGCGAGCGCGGCTCGCTGTCGGCACTGGACCGGATGCCGATCATCGCACCGAACGGCGACACCCTGCTGCTCAGTGACGTGGTGACCTTCAGCAGTCGACAGGGCGTTGACCTGCTACGCCGTATTGATGGCCGGCTGTCCGTAGTGGTGTCCGCCGATCTCGATCCGGAACAGGGCAACGCCAACCAGATCGTCGCCGAACTCACCAACCAACTGCTGCCGGATATTCAGGCCCGCTATCACATCAGTGTCGAGGTCGAGGGCAAGCTCAAGGAGCAGGCCGAAAACATGCGCGATGTGCAGACCGGGCAGATGCTGGCACTGGCGCTGATCTACATCATTCTGGCCTGGGTGTTCGCCAGCTGGTCCTGGCCGATCGCGATCATGACGGCAATCATGTTCGGCTTTACCGGCGCGGTAATAGGCCATCTGTTTATGGGCCTGTTCGGGGTCAAGTTCTCGATGTTCTCGATCATGGGGCTGTTCGGGCTGGCCGGGATTATCGTCAACGATTCGATCGTGCTGGTAAGCTTCTTCCGGCAGCTGGTTATCGATGGTATGGACCGCTTCGAGGCCATTGTCGAGGCCTGTGTGCGGCGCCTGCGCGCTGTGCTGCTGACCTCGATCACCACCGTCGCCGGCCTGGCGCCGATCCTGCTGGAAACTTCTTTGCAGGCGCAGTTCCTGAAGCCGATGGCGGTCAGCCTGGTGTTTGGCCTGGGCTTCGGTACCGTGCTGATCCTGCTGGTGGTGCCGAGCATGCTGATGATTATTGAGGAAACCAAACCGCGGCTGGCGCACTTCGCTGCGCGTCTGGGCAACGCCGTTATTCCGTCCAATCTGCCCGCCACGGCGGTGGCGCTGTGGCAGTTTGACCCGAAGCAGTACCGGCGCACGGTCGAACCGGAGCCGGGCCTGCGTGGCAGTCTGTGGTGGCCCATTGCCCTGCTCGGCCTGTTTGCTATCCAGCTGCTGCTGCAAGCCGGGGTGATCGTGCGCTCGTCGCAGGCTGCCGGTGTCAGCCTGACTGTGCTGCTGGCGCTGGCCCTGCTGATGCTGCTGCTGTGGCTCACCGGCAAGACACTGGAAGCACTGTTCCGGCAGCAGCTGGCGGTGCGCGGCCGGGCCCGGGCGCTGGTGATTGCCGGGGTGCCGCTGTTGCTGCTTGCCAGCCTGATCAGCCGGCTCGACCCGGCCCTGCACGAACTGGCGTTCAGTCAGTGGCAACTGGCCCTGCGGCTGCTGCTGGAAGGCGGGCTGGCGGTGGTCCTGCTGCGCTGGCTGCGCCGCGCCCGAGTAACGTTCCGCTACTAGTCACTGGAGCGGCCGACCGGCCGCGAAGGCTTTCCGGAAAGAATCGCGGCTGCTCAGCCGCTCCTGCAGGTTCCGTTGAATCGCCGTCCATCGGCCGACTCGGCCGTCCGGCGGCTGCTGGGCACAAACAGCAGGTGTTACAAAAGCATGGCACTGCTATGATGCCGGTCAGCATCAAGGCCACCCAGATGGTCCCCGGGAGAGAGTGGAGACAAGTACCCCATGGCAAAAATCCTTATCGTTGATGATTCCCCCACGCAAATGGCCAACATGATCAAGATCGTGGAGAGTCATGGGCACAAGACGGTCACTGCCAGCAACGGCATGGAAGGGGTCGACAAGGCCAAATCCGAGCTGCCCGACCTGATCCTGATGGATGTGGTCATGCCGGAACTGAACGGCTTTCAGGCCACCCGCAAGATCACCAAAGACCCGGCCACCCAACATATTCCGATTATTCTGGTCACTACCAAGGATCAGGATACCGACAAGGTCTGGGGCGAGCGGCAGGGCGCCAAAGCCTATCTGGTCAAGCCAGTCCAGGAGAACGCGCTGATCAGCAAGGTCAACGAACTGCTCGGCTGACACCATTCAGCGTAAAAATGCAATCTGTGAACGGCCGGCCTCATTGCCTATGATGCCGGCCGTTGTGTTTTTTGCCTGAGGGACTTTTTTCCATGTCGACCCCGACCCCGGCTGCCACCAAGGCCAGCATCGAAGCGATCATCGCCAATGAGATCAATTGCCAGCCCGAACAGGTCCGTGCCACTGTCGCCCTGCTGGATGAAGGTGCCACCGTGCCGTTTATTGCCCGTTACCGGAAAGAAGCCACCGGCGGCCTTGATGACACCCAGCTGCGCAATCTGGACGAGCGCCTGCGCTACCTGCGCGAGCTGGAAGAGCGTCGCGCCGCGATCCTGAAAAGCATCCGCGAACAGGACAAGCTGACCCCGGCACTGGAGGCGCAGATTCTGGCCGCCGACAGCAAGACCCGGCTGGAAGATCTGTACCTGCCCTACAAGCCCAAGCGCCGCACCCGCGCCATGATCGCCCGCGAGGCCGGGCTTGAGCCGCTGGCCGACGCCATCCTCGCCGACCCGTCGCAGAACCCGGAGGAGCTGGCCGCCGCGTATCTGAACGCCGAGCACAACATCAACACCGCCAAGGATGCGCTCGATGGCGCCAAGCAGATCCTGATGGAGCGGTTCGCCGAAAACGCCGACCTGCTGACCCGGCTGCGCACCTGGCTGTGGCAACACGCCATCGTTACCGCCAGGGTCGCCGACGGCAAACAGGATGAGGCCAGCAAGTTCCGTGATTACTTTGATTACACCGAGAAACTTTCCGAGATTCCCTCACACCGCGCACTGGCCCTGTTCCGTGGCCGCAATGAAAGCGTGCTGCATGTCAGCATGACCTTGCCGGAAGAGCTGGAAACGGCGCAGCCGCATCCGTGCGAAGACATGGTCGCGAAGAGCATCGAGTGGACCAACCAGAAACGCGCCGGTGACACCTGGCTGCAGGAAACCGTGCGCTGGACCTGGAAGATCAAGCTCGCCACCCATCTGGAAACCGAACTGCTCGGCCGGGTCAGGGAAATGGCCGAAGAAGGCGCCATTTCTGTTTTCTCACGCAACCTGAAAGCGTTGCTGATGGCACCGCCGGCCGGTATGCGCGCCACCATGGGGCTGGACCCGGGCCTGCGTACCGGGGTGAAGGTCGTGGTCGTTGACCAGACCGGCAAGCTGCTTGAATCCACCACCATTTTTCCGCACGTGCCGCAAAACCGCTGGGATCAGTCGCTGGCGGTACTGGGCGCGTTGTGCATGAAGTACAAGGTCGAACTGATTGCCATCGGTAACGGCACCGCCGGCCGGGAAACTGACAAGCTCGCCGCGCAAGTGGTGAAAAAGCTGCCGGAACTGAACATCAGCAAGATCATGGTCAACGAAGCCGGCGCCTCGGTGTATTCGGCATCGGAACTGGCGGCGCGGGAATTTCCGGATCTCGACGTGTCCTATCGTGGCGCGGTGTCGATTGCCCGCCGGCTGCAGGACCCGCTCGCCGAACTGGTAAAAATTGATCCGAAATCCATCGGCGTCGGCCAGTACCAGCACGATGTCAGCCAGACCCGCCTGGCACGCAGCCTGGATGGCGTGGTTGAGGACTGCGTAAACGGCGTTGGTGTCGATGTGAACACTGCTTCAGCGCCACTGCTGGCACGCATCGCCGGCCTGAACGGCACCATCGCCGGCAACATCGTCAGCTTCCGCGAGAAAAACGGCATCTTCAGAAGCCGCGACGATCTGAAGCAGGTGCCGCGTCTTGGCGACAAGACTTTCGAACAGGCCGCCGGCTTCCTGCGTATTCGTGGCGACAATCCGCTCGACAGCTCCTCCGTGCACCCGGAAGCCTATGTGGTGGTGGAACGCATTGCTGCCAAACACAACCGGCCGCTGAAAGATCTGATCGGTGATGTCAGCTTCCTGCGCAAACTGGACCCGGCCGATTACACCTGCGAGCGCTTCGGTGTGCCGACGGTAAAGGACATTATCAGCGAGCTGGAAAAGCCGGGCCGCGATCCGCGGCCGGAATTCAAGGCGGCCGAGTTCAAGGAAGGCGTCGAGGACATGAAGGATCTGAAGCCGGGCATGATTCTCGAAGGCTCGGTCACCAACGTCACCAACTTCGGTGCGTTCGTGGATATCGGCGTGCATCAGGATGGTCTGGTGCATGTGTCGGCGCTGTCGAACAGCTTCGTCAAGGATCCGCATGAAGTCGTGGCGCCGGGCGATATCGTCAAGGTCAAGGTGGTGGAAGTAGACCTGCCGCGCAAACGCATCGGCCTGACCATGCGCCTTGAGGATCGCCACGACGACAAGCCGGCCACCGACAATCGCGGCCAGAGCCCGCAGCAGCGTCACGGTGGCCGCTCGCAGGGCAATGCTGGCGGCGGTAAAGCCAAGGCAGCGCCGGCACCGGCCGGCGGTGGCATGGCCGCACTGTTTGCCAAGGCTCAGGAAGAGGCCAAAAAGAAAGGTCGCGCTTGACGGCCGACGCCTTCATGTGGACGCTCTGTGTTCGTTCGATGGTGCCCGCTGACGGCGCCTGCTGAATCACTGCCGGAATCCCTATGAGTGAATTCCTGAACCGCCGCCTGCAAGCCCTGATCGACGCCAACGCCGCCCCGACCCTGCGCGATATCCGTCGCGGTATTGAAAAGGAAAGCCTGCGTGTCACGCCACAGGGCGCACTGGCGAAAACACCGCATCCGCAGGCTTTGGGTTCGGCACTGACTCACCCGCATATCACCACCGATTATTCCGAGGCACTGCTGGAGTTCATTACTCCGGCCACCACCGGCGTCAGTACGCCGCTGGAATTTCTTGATCGCGTGCATCGTTACAGCTACAGCCAGCTCGGCGACGAACTGCTCTGGGTCAACTCGATGCCGTGCCGGGTCGAACATGACGATGACGTGCCGGTGGCTTACTACGGCACCTCCAACATTGGCCGGATGAAACACATTTACCGGCTTGGCCTCGGCCATCGCTATGGCCGGCGCATGCAGACTATTGCCGGCATTCACTACAACTTTTCCTGGCCGAAATCGTTCTGGGAAATTCATCAGCAGGCGGAAGGCAACCAACAACCGCTGCAGGATTATATTTCCTCGCGCTACTTTGACCTGCTGCGCAACTTCCATCGCTATAGCTGGTTGCTGGTGTACCTGTTTGGTGCCTCGCCGGCGGTTTGCGCATCATTCCTGAAAGGACGCGATCACCAGTTGCTGAAGCGGTTTGATAACAGCCTGTTCCGGCCCGGCGCCACTTCCTTGCGCATGAGCGATCTCGGTTACCAGAACAATGCCCAGTCAAGCCTGCATATCAGCTACAACGATATCGACAGCTATGTGCGCACCCTGAATCACGCCATTCACACCCCCGAACCTTCCTACGAGGAAATCGGTGTCTGTGTCGACGGCGAGTACCGCCAGCTGAACGCCAATATCTTGCAGATCGAGAACGAGTACTACTCGTCGATCCGTCCCAAGCGCACCATCCTCAAGGGCGAGCGGCCGACCCAGGCACTGCAACGTGCTGGCGTGGAATATATTGAAGTGCGGGTACTGGACCTTGATCCGTTCGAACCGGTTGGCATCAATGAAGACACCATGCGTTTTATTGATCTGTTTGCCAGCTTCTGCCTGCTCGAACGTTCGCCGCTGGTGGAAGCGTGCGACCAGATCGCGGCCAAGCAGAATCTGCGACAGGCGGTGTATAACGGTCGCGACACCAGCGTCCAGCTGTGTCGTGCCGGTCGCCAGACCAGCTTGCGACAGTGGTCGGAAGAACTGCTCGACAACCTTGAGGGCCTGGCCGAACTGTACGATCAGGCCGAGGGCAGCACACGCTATCGCGACTCGCTGGCGCTGCAGCGCTGCAAGATTCGCGATCCCGCCCAGACTACTTCGGCAAAAGTATTGGCAATCATGGCGCAGGAGAAACTCGGTTTTTTCGATTTTGCCCTGCGGCAGGCCGAGCGGCATCGCGAGCAATTTCTCCAGCGGCCGCTGGAACCGGCCGGACAGAAGCTGTTTGCCGACATGGCGGGAAAAAGTCTGGCCGAGCAGGCCGCGCGAGAAGCAGAATCACAGCAGCCGTTCGCGGCGTTTCTTGCCGACTACTTCCGAGACTGATCACCAAACCGCTGCGTCACTCTTTTCTGGCACACGACTGCGTCAGCTACGAAAAAGTGACGCAGTTCGACAAGCTCTGACGAATTCCGTCTCAACTCGGCTTTTTCATCACAGGCAACAAGTCAGCTTCGCTGACCAAAGGCAAATTCTGTGAACCGGACGGCAGCAACGCCTCAGCACCCGCGTGTTACGTTTGAGTCTGTTCATGGAGCCTTTGCATATGACAGCGCAACACAGCAACGACGAATGCAAGAAGGCCTACAATCAGGGCTGCCTCTGGGGCCTGAGCGGTCGTCCTTCCACGGATTGCCCGTTTCAGCATGAAACCCTGTCGCAGTGGTGGGAATCCGGCTGGACGGAAGGCAATGAAGCCTGGCTGCGGAAACAGGCCGGGCAACGCGTCGCCGGCTGATCCGCCCCGGGAACCCTGCCGTGCCTGCCCCCTGACTCTACCGGTTGCCGGACGGCGACCTTTTCCCTACCCTTCGCCGCACATTGCCTACTTACTGAAGAGAGGTCGCCATGCCCCTGATGGCCCGCTTGCTGGCTCCGCGTATGCTCAACCTGCTCGCCTTTCTGGCCTGTGTCGTGGCCATGGCCGGCGCCCTCTATCTGGAACATGTGGAAGGTCTCGACCCCTGCCCGTTGTGTATTTTCCAGCGCGTCGGCGTGATCGTTGCCGGGCTGTTCTTCCTGCTGGCGCTGCTGCATAACCCCGGCGCCACCGGCCAGCGTATCTATGCTGCGCTGGCCGGCGTCGGTGCCATCGGCGGCGGCGCTGTCGCTGCCCGCCATGTCTGGCTGCAAGGCCTGCCGCCGGAAGACGTGCCGGCCTGCGGCCCGGCGCTGGACTACATGATGGATGTATTCCCGTTTCTGGAAGTGCTCGACATGGTGCTGACCGGCTCCGGCGAGTGCGCCAGGATCGACTGGCTGTTTCTCGGCATTTCCCTGCCGGCCTGGTCGCTGCTGGTGTTTATCGGCCTGACTGCGGTGGCCCTGTTCCAGCTGTTGCGTCGCCATGCTTGATGGTTTGCTGATCCTGCTGGCGTTCCAGTTCGCTGGCGAACTGTTGGTTCAGACCCTCAACCTGCCACTGCCCGGCCCGGTGCTGGGCATGGTGCTGCTGCTGGTGGCGCTGACCACCCGGGCGGCGGTGCTGCAACGCATCGCCCCGGCCGCCAACCTGCTGATCGGTAACCTGACCCTGCTGTTTTTCCCGATCGGTATCGGCATTGTGCTGGAGTGGGACCGTTACGCCGAGCATGGCCTGGCCCTGCTGGTGTCGATTGTGTTCGGCACAGTATTGGCACTGGTGCTGGTCACCGGCCTGCTCAAGCTGCTGCTGCGCTCGCCATCATGAGCGCCTTCTCGACGCCACTGTTCGCCCTGCTGCTGACTCTGGCCAGCTACCGGCTGGCCTGGTGGGTCTACGAGCGCACTGGTCGCCATCCGCTGGCGCATCCGTTCCTGCTGGCCATGATCCCGGTGATTGTGGTGCTGCTGGCGCTGGGCATCTCCTACCGCGAGTATCTGGCCGGCACCGCCGTGCTGCAGTTCTTCCTCGGCCCGGCCACGGTGGCACTGGCCTGGCCACTGTACCGCCAGCTTTCCACCCTGCGGCATATCTGGCGGCAGGTGACGCTGTACATTCTGATCGGCGCACCGCTGGCCGCCGGGCTGGCCATTGCCCTTGCCGCAATCTGCGGCGCCCCGGCGGATGTGGTCGGCTCGCTGGCGCCGAAATCCATCACCACGCCGATTGCCCTCGAAGTCAGCCGGCTGACCGGCGGCCACCCGGCGCTGGCCGCTGGCGCGGTCGCCATCACCGGCATTGTCGGCGTGTTGGCAGCGCCACTGGTGTTTCGTCTGTTCCGCATCACCGATGACCGTATTCGCGGCCTGGCGCTGGGGCTGGTGGCCCACGCCATCGGTACTGCCCGGGCATTTGAATACAGCGAACGCGCTGGCGCCTATTCGTCGCTGGCGCTCGGCCTGACCGGCCTGCTCACCGCACTGGCGCTGCCCTGGCTGTGGCCCTGGATCGCAGGGTTGCTGTAGCGGAACCGAGCTGTAGGAGCGGCTGATCAGCCGCGAAGTTTCGCGGCCGATCGGCCGCTCCTACAAAATAGGGCGTCCGCTCTTACAACAGTGTCATCAGTCCTTTCTCCGACATAGCCCGCCCGACTTTTCCCCGCGCTTTTTATGCGAAATCCGTCTTGGATTTAATCCTCTGTTTTAAAAACGTATTTTCCCTGATCGCCCGTTTTCTTGCGCTACGTCACGCGCGGCCAATTGCGCACCGGTTCGTCTCCCGCCTAACTTGAGCTCCCGGCTTTGCCGGCGTTTATCTGGATTAGGGAAATGTCGGGAGGACTGATCATGACACAACAGACCCACGCCGCCCTGCAGCAATGGCAGCGCATCGAGCTTCTGGTTCAACAGTGGCTGGGCGAGCGCAAGCAGTTGCTGCGCATGCTGTTCAGCCTGCGGAGCCTGACCACCAGCGACCGTCAGCGCAATCCGCTACCGCAGCGGGTGCAGCAGTTCTGCGAGTTGCTGGTGGATTACATCAGTACCGGCTACTTCGAGATCTATCGGGAGTTGGCTCGTGAAGCGCACTACTGCCAGCGCGAGAACCCGGAACTGGTGGCTTCTATCCTGCGCCGTCTGGAGGAGTCAACCGACGCTGCCCTGGCGTTCAATGACGACTTCGATACCAGCGAGCACATCGCCGCCCTGCAAGCGAAACTGCCACAGCGGCTGCATGATCTGCTGAACAAACTGGAAGAGCGCTTTGCTCTGGAGGACCAACTGATTGTCAGCATCCACCAGCGCGAGGAACCAGTGCAGAGGGTGTTGGTACATTAGAAACTGCAGGAGCGGTCGACCGACCGCGATATGCTCGGAAAAATCGCGGCCGATCGGCCGCTCCTGCGATTTCCATCGATCCCCCGCCAGCGGCGGGGGGTGAACAGTATTACTCTTTGACGATGTCCTTGAGCTCGACTTCAAATACCAGCGTCGCATTCGGACCAATCACACCACCTGCGCCCTGCTCGCCATAAGCCAGGTGCGGCGGCAGCACGATGCGCCACTTGTCGCCGATCTTCATCATCGGCAGCGCTTCCTGCCAGCCCTGAATCACCCGATTCAGCGGGAAGGTCGCCGGCTCGCCACGATCCACCGAGCTGTCGAACACGGTGCCGTCGATCAGGGTGCCGTGATAATGGGCAACAACCGTGTCTTCCGCAGACGGGCTGGCGCCGTCGCCGCTGGCCAGCACTTCATACTGCAGGCCGCTTTCGGTGACGGTAACACCTTCCTGTTCGGCATGGGTCGAGCGGTAGGCAGCGCCGGCGGCCAGATTCTCATCCGCTTCGCGCGCCATCTCGGCCTGTTCTTCTTCCATCTTCTTTTGCTGGAATGCAGTGATTGCCGCGTCCATATCGTCGCCAGACATCAGCGCCTTGACCTGCTCCTCGCCCAGTGCGCCAGCACGCATACCTGCCAGGAAGCTGTCCAGATCAATCCCGTCCATGCGGCCCTGCATCTGTTCGCCAGTGCGGTAACCGAGCGAATAGGCCGCTTTCTTGTCTTCGTTATCCAGATTGACCTTGGTGTTGTCGCCACAGGCAGTCAGTGCCACCGTTCCGGCGATCAGCAGTGCAAACTTGTTCATCTTGCCTCCATAGCAGTTCATTGGCTTTTATTGTGAATCTTCCGGCAGCGCGCCCTGACGCAATGCTTCGGGACTGACTGTCCGGGTATCTTTTTGTTCCACTGGTTCCGCCCTGACGCCCGGCGGCGGCACTTGGCCGTACTGCCAGCGACCGGCCTGATCCTGCCAGCGGTACATTGCTGGCAACACTTCTTCCTCGGCCTGCATAGCCATCGAGGTCGATTCCGACAATAACCGGCGCACCGTATCAGGATCCAGCGCCGGCCGACCGTTTTCCAAAGGCACTAACATCAACGCTGCCAATACCGCAGCAACCAGTCCGATCAGCAGCAGAAAATATTTCATTTTGACGCCCCGTTGCCGACGAAGCGGCAAGCATACAGGCGTTTGCCAGCGGTTGTCATGACGAACCCCCGGACCGGTTCACGATTTTGATCAAGTCAGCTGCACCGCAACGGCAGCTGCCCTATAGTGGCGGCAGGAGGGGGCATGACAGGCAGTGACAGCGCAGTAGTTCCACAAGATGAGGTACTCGCCCCGGCACGTCCGGTGTCGGATCGCGGCGGGCATCGCTTTGTCATTTTGCTGGCCAATGCCAAGGGCGGCTGCGGCAAGACCACCCTGTCCACCAGCCTGGCCAGCTACTACGCCGGCCGCGGCGGCAACGTCACCCTGCTCGACCTCGACCCGCAACAATCCGCAACCCAGTGGTGCCGCCAACGCAAGGACAGCGGTAAAGACGACATTCGTCTGATATCGATCCCGCTGGATGGCCGCTTCCATGCCGGCAAACTGCAGGGACCTCTACGCGAAGCCGGTGACCTGCTGATTATCGACTCGCCTGCCGGGCTTGGTGGCACGGCACTGGATGCCCTGCTCAACATCGCCAGAGTGGTACTGGTGCCGGTGCTGCCCAGCCCGATCGACATTCGTGCCGCGACCCGCTTCATGCAATCGGTGATGCTGTCACCGGCCAACCGGCGCCGGCCGAAGCGGTTGGCGGTGATCGCCAACCGGGCCCGGGAAAGAACGCGGATGTACGGCAAGCTGGAGCTGTTCCTGCACAGCCTGAAGATCCCGTTTCTGACCACCCTGCGCGATACCCAGCTGTATGTGCGCGCAGCCGGCGATGGCTGTGGCGTGCTTGATCTGCAGGAGGCCGAGCAGCAGGACCAGGAAGCATGGCGCACCATTATCGAGTGGCTGGAAGTCCAGCGACATCTGACCCGCAGCCTGCCTGGCCTGTAATAGCTTGTAAAACAACCATCTGGCGGCACCCTGCGGCTGTTACCCCCGGCATCTCTGGGGTACAGTATCTGGCAACGGAATACACGAACCGGCGCCGACGCCGGGCACTTTCAATCCGGAGCCTTCATGCGCCACAGCCACCTCGGAAAGCTGATGCTGATTCTGGTCGGGCTGGTCTGTGTGCTCCAGTTCGCCAGCCACTTTGCCTCCCGTGCGGTGATCCGCGACACCCTGCTTAGCGATGCCCGCAGGGGGCTGACCGTGGGCGGCGAGATCTTCACCGAACTGCTCAACAACCGGGCCATGCAGCTTGCCTCCTCGGTGGAAATCCTGGTGGCTGATTTCGGCTTTCGCGAAGCGGTTGCCAGCGGCGATGAAGACACCATCCGTTCGGCGCTGGCCAACCATTCCGGCCGGGTCAAGGCTGATCTGGCCCGGTTGATCACTCGCGACGGCGAGGTCATCAGCCTGGATGCGGTAAGCCGGCAGATCGCCCCGCCGCTGGACCTGTTCGACCCGGAAGTGCGGGTCGAGGTGATCGACGGCCTGCCCTATGAAATCGTGATCACCCCGCTTTATGCACCGGATCTGGTGGGCTGGGTCAGTATGGGCTTTGTGATCAACGAAGCACTGGCCTGGAACATGTCACAGCTGACCAGCCTGGATGTGTCCTTCGTCGGCAATGGCCAGAACTTCATTGCCAGCACCCTGCTACCGGAACAGGCTCGTGCCTCGGCGGTCTGGCTGGCCGGCAACGGTCAGGTCAGCAGCCCGAAGGAAGTCCGGATCGGCGCCAGCGATTTTCTGCTGCTGACCTTGCCGCTGTCCGAGCAAGTGAGCGCCATTTTGCAGTTGCCCATGGAGCGGGTACTGGAACCCTATTACGCGCTTGGCCGGCAACTACTGTGGCTGGCGATTGGCGGGCTGGCGCTGGCCGCCATCGCCGCTGCCCTGCTGGCCCGCGGCATCAGCATGCCGGTCAAGGCACTGGCCAATGCCTCGAAACGGATTACCTCGGGCCACTACAACACCGTGGTGCCGATCCAGAGTGACGATGAATTCGGCGATCTCGCCAAGGCCTTCAACGCCATGCAGGGCGCAATCGCCGAGCGGGAGCAGCGCCTGGTGCACCAGGCCGAACATGATTCGCTCACCGGCCTGCCCAACCGCCGCGTTGCCCTGCTGTCACTGGAGGATGCGATCCGCAAGGGCACGCCGTTCGCGGTCATGGCGCTGGACCTGAACCGTTTCAAGGAAATCAACGACTCGCTTGGTCATGGTGTTGGCGATCAGGTCCTCGGCGTGGTCGCCCGCCGTCTTGGTAGCAGCACCAAGGAGCGCGACCTTGCCGCCCGCCTTGGCGCCGATGAATTCATGTTGCTGCTGGCCGATGTCGATACCGCCCAGTCGATCAAGGTTGCCCACCGCATTCGTGATCGCATTGCCCAGACCGTCGAGCTCGATGACCTGCATCTGAACGTCGAGGCCAGCATCGGCATTGCCCTGTATCCGGAGCACGGCGACAACGCCGAAACCCTGATGCGCCGCGCCGACATCGCCATGTACGACGCCAAGCAGGCCGGCCATCAGGTGGCGGTGTATCAGCCCGGCTGGGACGAACGCCACCTGCGCCGGCTCTCACTGGCACGCGATCTGAAAGAAGCGTTGAGCGGCGAAGGATTGCACCTGCTGTATCAACCGAAAGCCGCGCTGCGTGATCGCGAGCGCATTGGTGCCGAGGCGCTGATTCGCTGGCACCACCCGACACTGGGCCCGCTGCGCCCGGACGAATTTATTGCCATTGCCGAAGACGCCGGCCACATCAACCGGCTGACCCGCTGGGTGCTGAAAACCGCTGTGGCACAGTTGCAGGAATGGCACCGCGAGCACCTGATGGTACAGCTGTCGGTCAACATCTCCGCCACCGACCTGCTCGACGAAGACCTGCCCGGCTACATCGCCAACCTGCTTGCCAACGCCGAAGTGGAACCGCAAGCGCTGTGCCTGGAAATCACTGAAAGCTCGGTGATGAAAGACGAGCAGCAGGGCCACGCCATGCTGTCGCGGCTGAAAGGCATTGGCCTGCGGCTGGCGGTGGATGATTTCGGCACCGGCTACTCGTCGCTGTCGCAACTCAAGCGCATGCCGGTGGATGAACTGAAGATCGACAAGTCGTTCGTGCTCAATCTGGATCACAGCGACGACGACGCCGTGATTGTTCACTCAACCATTGAGCTGGGCCACAACATGGGTCTGGAAGTGGTCGCCGAAGGGGTGGAAACCCGTGAAGCGGTGATGCTGCTGGAAAGCTTCGGCTGCGACATGATTCAGGGTTTTCTGCTCGGCAAGCCGATGGCCGCCACCGAGCTGGCAGTCTGGGCGCGCAGCTGGCTGGTGCAGCCGCGCATCGGCGAGCAGGCCATCAGCGCCTGACCCCTGTAGGAGCGGCCGACCGGCCGCGAAACCTTCGCCGTCGATCGACGGCTCCTACAACATACCCACCGAGCCCACGTAGGAGCGGCTGATCAGCCGCGAAGCCCTCGCCGTCGATCGACGGCTCCTACCGATCTGCTACACTCGCGCCTCTTTTCCCCGACACGACTGGTACATGATCCAGCTCCCCTATGATCCAACTTGAAAACCTGCGCCTGCGGCGCGGCCCCGACATTCTGCTCGACCATGCCAGCATCACCCTGCACGGTGGCTGGAAGATCGGCCTGACCGGCCGCAACGGTTGCGGCAAAAGTTCGCTGTTCGCCCTGCTCTGCGACCAGCTTGAGGCCGATGCCGGCAGCCTGTCGATGCCGGCGGACTGGCGGCTGGCGATCATGGCCCAGGAAGTGCCGGCGCTGGATCAGCCGGCCATTGATTATGTGCTCGACGGCAACGCCCCGCTGCGCACCGCCGAAAAAGCATTGCGCGAAGCCGAAGCCAGCGGCGACGGCATGGCCATCGGCCACGCCCATGAAAAACTTGATGCACTGAATGCCTGGTCGCTGCCCGCCCGCGCCGCCGAAGTGCTGGCCGGTCTCGGCTTTGCCGCAGATGCCCAGAGCAACCCGGTGGCCAGTTTTTCCGGTGGCTGGCGCATGCGTCTGAATCTGGCCCGGGTACTGCTCGCCGACGCCGACCTGCTGTTGCTCGACGAACCGACCAACCACCTCGACCTGGATGCCGTGCTGTGGCTGCAGGACTGGCTGCAACAGGCACCGCAAACCCTGCTGCTGATTTCCCATGACCGTGATTTCCTTGATGCCACCGTCGGCCACATTCTGCATATCGAGCAGCAAAGCCTGACGCTCTACAGCGGGAACTATTCCGCCTTCGAACGGCAACGGGCCGAACGCATGGCGCAACAGTCGCAGATGTATGAAAAGCAGAAAGCCCAGGCCGCGCATCTGCAAAAATTTATTGATCGTTTCCGCGCTCAGGCCACCAAGGCCCGGCAAGCGCAAAGCCGTTTGAAAGCACTGGCAAAACTGGAACTGATTGCACCGGCCCACGCCGATGACGGATTCAGTTTCAGCTTCCCAAAACCGTTGAAGCTGCCCAATCCAATGCTGGATCTGGTCAAGGTGCAGTGCGGCTATGGCGAGACCGCGATTCTGCGCGAGGTCAGTTTTTCCATTCGCCCGGAAACCCGACTCGGCCTGCTCGGCCCGAACGGCGCCGGCAAATCGACTCTGATCAAGACACTGGCTACGCAACTGGCACCGCTGGGCGGCAAATTCACCGTCGGCCCGGAACTGGTGATCGGTTACTTCCATCAGCAGCAGGTTGATGCGCTGCCGCAGGACCAGACCGCCTTTGCCCTGATGCAACTGGCGCAACCGAAGTGGGAAGAACTGCAGGTGCGCAAGGAGCTGGGCCGGTTCGGTTTCCACGGCGATGATGCCTTTGCCCAAGTGAAACGCTTTTCCGGTGGCGAGAAATCCCGCCTTGCTCTGGCCCTGCTGGTGCAACAAAAGCCAGCCCTGCTGTTGCTGGATGAACCGGCCAACCACCTTGATCTCGACATGCGCGAAGCGCTGACCATGGCGCTGCAGGAATTCGAAGGCGCGGTGGTGCTGGTATCACACGACCGCCATCTGCTGGAAACCACCGTCGATGAACTGGTGCTGGTCGCCAATGGCACCGTGACGGAATGGGATGGCGACCTTGACGACTACGCCCGCTGGTTGCGTGAACGCAGCAAGCAGGCCACCGCGACCACCAACAGCAGCAACGGCGTCAGCGACAACAAGCTGAAACGCCAGCAGGCCGCACAGAAGCGTGCCAACCTGCGGCCGCTGAAACAGGCCGCCGACAAACTGGAAAAACAGCTGGAAAAACTGCAGCAGCAACTGGCCGACGTGGAAACCCGCCTTGGCGATGAGGCCCTGTATCAGCCAGCACAGAAAGCCGCCCTGAATGACCTGCTCGCCCGCCAGGGTGAACTGCGCAAACAGTGTGACGGCGTGGAAAGCGACTGGCTCGATGCCATGACGGCACTGGAAGAGGCAGAACAGGCGGACAGCTGATCAGGAGAGTGCGGCATCGGCGAGAACGATTTCAACGTGCTGGATGCACTGACGGCGAAATACAATGTCGTCCCGTCCATTCAGCCACAGATTGAGGAAAAAGCCCGCGCGCTTTGCCCCTAACGATTACCGAGCAACGCGGCCGTTCCGGCACCGCAGGCAATCACCGTTTTCATCATCTGCTCCACCCGGATGTCCGGGTGGACTTCCACCAGATCCGTGCTGACGTGATAGATAAAACCGGTGGTCGGGTTCGGCCCGGTGGGCACGAAGACGCTGACACGGCCATCGGCGTGCCGCGATGTCACCAGCCCCAGCACCGACACATCTACCTGACGGCCATACAACCAGATGCGCGCCACTTCGCCGCGCTTGAACGGTGAATCGTTACTGTTGCCGAGCAACTGCGCGGTAATTTCGCGCACGCTGCGATAGCCCGGCACCCGTACCATCAAGACTTCTTCGGCACGCTGCCACAACCAGGCGCCGAGACGGGTGGCCACCAGCGTACCGATCAGAAAACACAGCAACACCAGCAACGCCACCACGATCAGATCGGCCAGCACTTTCGGCAAACCGAAGGTGCTGATAAACGGCCCGGTAAAGGGCGAGATCATTCCGCTGGCCACATCATAGATCCAGCGGAATATCGTGCCGACAATCACCATCGGCAGCAGGATCAGAAGACCGCCCGCCAGAGAGCGCCGGACAATCATGGCAGTGCGGCTTGGCGCGACATCAGTCATATAAAAACCTCGAAAGAGTTTCCCTGTAGGAGCCGTCGATCGACGGCGAAAAGCCTTCGCGGCCGATCGGCCGCTCCTACGGGGTGTAGCGGACGGCGCTAATGTACCAGAGCTTGCGACCGGACGGCGTGTCGACTTCGGCCTCGTCATCGACCTGCTTCTTCAACAGGGCACGGGCCAGAGGTGAATCGATGCTGATATAGCCAAGCTTGCCATCGGTTTCATCCGGGCCGACCAGCCGGAAGGTGGCCTCCACACCATCGTCATCCTCCAGCGTCACCCAGGCGCCAAAGAACACCCGGCTCTGGTCCGCCGGCGGCCGGTCCACCACGGTCATGTCGTCGAGGCGTTTGCTGAGAAAGCGGATCCGGCTGTCGATCTCGCGCAGCATCTTCTTGCCATATATATATTCGGCATTCTCGGAGCGATCACCCTGGGCAGCAGCTTCCTGCACCGAGCGGGTCACCTCCGGGCGCTTGACCTTCCACAGGTACTGCAGCTCATCGTTCATGGCCCGGTAACCCGCCGGGGTGATGTACTTGGATGCCGGTTTTCCCGGCGGTCGCCAACGGGACATTGCGCCAGATCAACTCATTGCGGGGACAGGGCTGCCAGTATGGCAACCTCGAAACACGACGCAAGAAGTGGCGGATACGATTGTCCGGATCACCTCGCCGCAGGCCGGCTTATACCGGTCAGGCTTTGGCGGTAGACGGCGCCATGGTGGCGCGCTAGCACCTGTAGTGGCGGCCGACCGGCCGCGAAACCTTTCGCCGTCGGTCGACGGCTCCTACAAAATCAGCGGCAGCTCCCATGCCATCCCTTTGTAGGAGCGGCTGATCAGCCGCGAAATCTTTCCGGAAACAATCGCGGCCGGTCGGCCGCTCCTACAGGAACTTGCTACACCATTGGCAATCCCTTACGCAGGCGGCGGCGGAAATCACGCATAAACAGCAACGTCGGCGCCTGACGTATTACCCGTGGCACAACCCGGTTTACTGTGGCCACCACTTTAAGCAACCGATCAAAACGGCGCTGTTGCTCCGCACTCCATTCGAAATGCATCTGCTCGCGCACTTCCGCCGGCAGGAACCCGGTGGTGACGAAGCGGTTAAACGGCCCGAGCAACACGCTCACCAGCGGCGGCAGGAATTTCAGATCAGCAATATCCGTCAGCATCGCCCGCACCTTTGGATCAATGCTCAGCCTCGGCAAGGTCTGCTGCCAGTATTGTTCAAACGCCGCCAGATCCTCCGGCCACATTTCCGGGCGCACCTGCAAGGTGGTGCCAAGCGGCTGCGCCAACCGGTAAAACTCTGCCTGCTGCGCGCGACTTAACGGCCCGCGCAGCTTTTCCAGCAGATCGGTGTAACCCCAGTACAGGCAGGCCGCCACCCAGAGCTGTAACTCGGGATCGAAGGCGTTGTACTTCACCGGCGAATCCGCATCCGAACGCACCTGGGCATGGGAGCGATTCACCGCACTGCGATAGGCCTGTTTCTCCGCCGCATCGCCCAGCATCGCCACCGCCAGATAGGTCAGCGTGGTGCGGGTGCGCTTGATCGGGTGATGGAAGATCGAGCCGCTGTATACCTTGCTCTCGGCGACGCCGTGGCCGACCGGCGGCAACGCCAGCTGCATGATGATATTGGCCCCGGCCGCCAGCATGCCGACCGAATCCAGCACCCCGGGGAAACGCCGGTCCCACTCTTTGGCGTTGAGCGGCGCCGGCCACCGGGCCTGAAGCGGGGAAACCGTGGCGTTCATAGGGCGTCCTGATGGGGTGATACAAACCAAGAAAAACGTATCACCGGAACAGAGGCCGGCACAATGCCACGGATTGCAGGTAATTATTTACCCGGCGTCTTGCCACGACGCTGGCGTAACACCTCGGCCACCCGCTTCTGCAACGCCGGCACCACCTCTTCATCGAACCACGGATTACGCCTTAACCATAAACGGTTGCGCGGGCTCGGGTGTGGCAGAGGCAGCAGCGCGGGCCAATGCTCGCGCCAGTGCAGCACGGTTTCGGTAACGGAGTTGCCACCATCGGGGAGGTGCCAGGCTTGGGCGTACTGGCCGATCACCAGGGTCAGTTCGATATCCGGCAACTGCGCCAGCAGTTTTTCCCGCCAGGCCGGCGCGCATTCCGGGCGTGGCGGCAGATCACCGCTCTTGCCCTTGCCGGGATAACAGAAGGCCATCGGAATAATGGCGATGCGGGAAGCATCATAGAAAGTATCGCGATCGACACCCATCCACTGACGCAAAAGATCGCCGCTGGGATCGTTGAAGGGAATGCAGGTGTCATGCACCTTGCGCCCCGGCGCCTGACCCACCAGCAGAATGCGTGCCGACTGTGCCGCCTGCAAAACCGGCCTGACACCATGCGGCAGTGCATGAGCACACAGGGTGCAGGCCTGGACTTCCTTTAACAGCTGATCAAAGCTCACTAGCCCATTCCCGGATCAACTGCCCGGCGGAAACCTCCCGGCAGCCGGTCACATTCTGTCCGGCCCATAGTGGAGAGAAGTCACTGCTGCCCTGAGATTCCGCCGCCTTGCGCAACGCAGTAATGGCCGTGGTGGCCAGCGGAAACTCCGGCACCCGCCGGGTCATTGGCCCCTGCTCGCGCATCAGCCGGTTGACGATGCCGCGGGCCGGCCGGCCGGTGAACAGGTTGGTCAGCGCCGTGACCTCGCCAGCAGGTTGCTGCAACGCCGTACGATGCAGCGGCGAAATCAGCGACTCGTCGCACAACAAAAACGCCGTGCCAAGTTGCGCCGCCACCGCGCCAAGTTGCAACGCGGCGCGAATGCCTGCTGCATCGGCAATACCACCGGCAGCCACCACCGGCACTTTCACCGCGCGCACAATCTGCGGCAGCAACGCAAAGGTGCCGACCTGGGTATTGATGTCCGTATCCAGAAAAATGCCGCGATGGCCACCCGCTTCCACGCCCTGGGCGATAATCACATCGGCACCGTGCGCCTCCAGCCAGCGCGCCTCTGCCACCGTGGTCGCCGACGCCATCACCAGCGAACCCCAACCCTTGACCCGCGCCAGCAGATCCGCCGCCGGCAAACCGAAATGAAAACTCACCACCGGCGGCCGGAACGGCTCGACCAGATCGGCCACTTCGTGATTGAACGGCTGCCGCCCCGGCCCCTCGGGAATCTGCATCGGATCAATATTGAACTCACGGAAATACGCCGCCAGCGACGCCCGCCAGGCCAGCTCCTTCTGCTCATCGACCGCCGGCGAGGTGTGGCAGAAGAAATTCAGGTTGTACGGTTTGCTGGTGCGCGCCGTCAGCCAGGCCAGCTGCTTCTGCAACGCCTCGGCGGACAACATGGCGCAGGGCAAGGCGCCAAGCCCGCCGGCCTCGGATACCGCCAGCGCCATGGCGGCATCCTGAGCACCGGCCATGGGAGCCTGCAGGATGGGCAGGTCGATGCCGAACAGGTCCTGAGCTTTCATGCCGTTATTCATGTGACCCTCAACAAATCAAACAGTTAGGGAAGGCCCTGGACACAAATGAGTCTGACCAGACCAGCGATGCATCAGGATTGTCGCATACCAACTGTTGGCAAGCGCTTACCCATCGACCATTAACCCAAAGAGAAAATCTGGCATCACATCAGCGAGACACAACTCACCTTAAAGGGAGCGCGCCCATGCCAGTTATCTCGATGTTTCATGGCATCATCATCCGTATGTACTTTCTCGACAATCGGCACCACGATGCTGCGCATATACATGCGAGATATGCGGAATTCGAGGCATCTATCGGTATCGACAATGGAGAGATACTGGCGGGACAATTACCCCGCAAGCAATTGCGTCTGGTACAGGCGTGGATTGAGCTTCACCGGGACGAGCTTCTGGCAGACTGGACATTGGCGGTTGCCGGAGAGACACCGTACAAAATTGATCCCTTGTGAGGTGGTCATGCATTGGGATGTGAAAGCAGTACGTCCGCTGGACGACTATCAGATCTACGTTGAGCTTGAGGATGGCCAGAAAGGCGTCTTTGATCTCAAGCCGTATCTGAACCATGGCGTATTCAGCGAGCTTAAGGACAAGCACTACTTCGCACGGGTAGGCATCCAGTTCGGGGCCGTCACATGGCCCCACGAGCAGGATATTGCCCCGGAAACCCTGCTGGCCGGGCTAAAGCCCCTGGAGCATCAGGAGCCTTAGCGCCATCCTGCCTTACAGCATCGCCACCACACCATTCCACGTCATGGCTATCAACGGCAGGGTCGACAGTGCGAACAGCACAAAGCGCACCTCGATGACGTTCGTCAGCGCCTGCCACAGACTGTGCACCACCCGCAGCGCGACATAAGCCCAGGCCAGCATCAGATTCAGGCCATCGCCCTGCCCCATCAGCGCCAACGCCAGCGCCGCCGCGTAGAAGATGGTGGGCTGCTCCATCAGATGGTTGTAGTTATCCGCCTTCCAGCGCACCGGCGGCGGCAACTGACTCATCTGCTCGCCACGGGGGGCATTCGGATCCGGCTTCATTTCGGCTTTTCTCATCGCCGGCAGCCGGGTAACGTACATCCAAAGCCACATCACCAGTGACCAGGCCACCAGAGCCATCACCGGCAGCAGGATCGGGGCGGGGGTTGCGACAAGCGGGGACATGGCGGCTCCTGAAGAGGAAGTTTCAGGATGGGAGTTGAGCACAGGTTGGGGGAAAGGCCAATCGGGAAGTCACAATGGGTATGCAGGCAACAAACATATACAGGAGATGGAAATGAGTGCGAACGATTTGCTGAAATCCGCGCTTAAGCTGGATCCGACCCAGCGTTTTGCTCTAGCGGATGAAATCTTGCACAGCCTCGACCAGCCCGATCCGGCCATTGATCAGGCTTGGATCGAGGAAGCCGAGCGCCGTCTGGCAGCATTTCGCCGCAGCGACGTGCAAGGTGTTGCTGCTGAAGATGTGCTCGGAAAAGATTGATGCACGTTATTTTCTCACCCGAAGCCAGGCAAGAGTTTGCCGATGCGGTGAACTACTACCAACATCAGATGGTCGGGCTGGGCAGGCGATTTCGTGACGAGGTGAAGACCGCCCTGCGACGCATACAGGCTTGGCCGCTGGCTGCGCCGGTGGAGCGCGGAGATATTCGGCGCATGCTGTTGACTCGCTTCCCGTACAAGATTTTGTACTCCGTGGAATCTGACTGTATTTACGTGCTTGCCGTAGCACATCAGCACCGAACTCCGGAATACTGGAGTGAGCGTAAGAGCACGTGACTGCTCACCGTCATGGACGTGAACACCTACAATGAACTGGATCGACAAGCAACCGGGGAGAGCTGTTTCTGGAGAAGCTGGAAGTGCTGCTGCCCTGGAAGCAGCTCGAAGTCCCGATTGCCAGGCACTATGCCCGTGGCCGCATGGGCCGCCCACCGTATCCGCTCTCGGCGATGCCGCGTGTCCATGTTATGCAGTTGGTGTACAACCTGAGCGATCCGGCCATGGAGGACGCGCTCTACGAGACAGGGTGGGCATTCGGATCCGGCTTCATTTCGGCTTTTCTCATCACCGGCAGCAGGATCGGGGCGGGGGTGCGACAAGCGGGGACATGGCAGCTCCTGATAGTGGAAGTTTCAGGATGGGAGTTGAGCACAGGTTGGGGGAAAGGCCAATCGGGCTTGAAGGGTGTATGCCAGCGGCCATCAAGGCTATTCTCTGCGTCCTCCGTGGCACTCCATTACTGCAGTAGGCCAATCCTTGAACAAAGAGCAACTCAAACAACTCGAAGACACCCTTTGGGAGGCCGCCGACAACCTGCGCGCCAATTCCGATCTCAAGGCTTCGGAATACAGCACCCCGGTGCTGGGCCTGATATTCCTGAAGTTCGCCGACATCAATTACCGGCGCCACGAGAAGGCCATTCTGGACGAATACAAAAAGACCAAGGGCACCCGCCGGGAAAAGCCCCTGAGCGAGATTGCCGTGGCCAAATGCGGCTTTTACCTGCCCGACCACGCCCGCTACAGCCACTTGCTCAACCTCCCGGAAAAGGACGACATCGCCAAGGCGCTGGAAAAGGCCATGGAGACCATCGAGGAATACAAGCCCGAGCTGGCCGGCAGTCTGCCAAAAACCGAGTACCACCGGCTGACCCGCACCGCGCAGATGAAAACCCTGCCGAAGGAGTTGCTACGCAGCTTCGACAATATCCCCGATGACGCCACCGGCGACATCTTCGGCCAGATCTACGAATACTTCCTCGGCAAGTTTGCCCTTGCCGAAGGCCAGGGCGGCGGCGAGTTCTTTACCCCGCGCTCGGTGGTGCAACTGATGGTGGAAATCATCGAGCCCCATGGCGGCACCGTGTTCGACCCGGCCTGCGGCTCCGGCGGCATGTTCGTACAATCGGCACAGTTTATTGAAAAACACCGCGAGGAATATGAAGCCAGCGGCGAAGACACCAGCGTGTTTGTCTCCGGCCAGGAAAAGGAAAGTGAAACCATCAAGCTGGCACGCATGAACCTGGCGGTCAACGGCCTGCGCGGCGAGATCAAGCAGGGTATCACCTATTACGAGGACCACTTCGGCTCGCTCGGCAAGTTTGATTATGTACTGGCCAATCCGCCGTTCAACGTCGATGACGTGTCGCTGTCCGCCGTGGAGAAAGACGCCCGCTTCAACACCTACGGGGTTCCGCGCAACAAGACCAAGGCGAAGAAATCCGAGCAGGGCAAGGAATCCGTGCCCAATGCCAACTACCTGTGGATCAACCTGTTCGCCACCTCACTGAAAGAGCGCAGCAAGAAAAGCCCCGGCGGCCGCGCCGCACTGGTCATGGCCAACTCCGCCTCCGACGCGCGCCACTCCGAGGCGGACATCCGCAAGACGTTGATCGAAAGCAACCTGATCTACGGCATGCTGACCCTGCCGTCGAACATGTTCTACACCGTCACCCTGCCGGCCACCCTGTGGTTTTTCGACAAGGGCAAGCAGGACGAGCGCATTCTGTTTATTGATGCGCGCAATATCTTTACTCCGATTGATCGCGCCCACCGCGAGTTCTCGCCAGAACAGATCCAGAACATCGCCATCATCAGCCGCCTGCACAAGGGCCAGCGCAAGGCCTTCGTCAACCTGATCGACAGCTACTTTGCCCAGGGCATGGAACGGCTGGCGGACAACTTCACCCAGGTGGAGCCGATGGCCGCGCAACTGCGTGACGTGCTAGCCGACAAGGACGGCAAGGCCGCCATTGCTGCCCTGATCAAGGCCTGGCAGAAGTTGGCCACCCTGGAAAAGGCCTGGGCCAGCTACCGCAAGGACAACAACGGCCGCACCGCCGTGGACAAACGCAACCAGGCCCAGCACAAGCTGCGCGCCACTTTTGATCCGTTCTTTGCCGCCCTGCACGACAACCTCAAGCAGATCGACAAGGCCGTGCGCCGCCATGAGAAAGCGCTGGCCGAACAGGCACGGAAAGCCGGCAAACGCCAGACCAGTGACCGCGCCACCCGCCAGCTGAAAACCGCACTGGAAGAACTGCACCGCGAGGTGAAAAACGCCGAAAGCTTCTTTGCCCATATCCACTGGCTGCAGGAACGCTTTCCCGAGGCGCAGTACGAAGATGTCACCGGCCTGTGCAAGCTGGCCAGCCTGGAAGAAGTGAAGGAGCAGGATTATTCGCTCAATCCAGGGCGCTATGTGGGTGTAGTGATTGAGGAGGATGGGAAAACGGAGGAGGAGTTTATCGCAGAATTCCTGGATCTTTCTGAAGAATTACAGTCTCTCACCGAGCAAGCCAGGAAATTGGAGAAAGTTATTGCTCGGAACGTCGCCGCAGTGGCAGGTGAATAATGGCTGACTTCCCGTCTTCATGGCAGTTTGCGGAAGCAAAGCAGTTATGCAGTGAGCTGGTTGACTGCATCAATAAAACCGCCCCCACGGTTGATTTTGAAACGCCATACAAAATGATCCGCACGACGAATGTGAAAAATGGGCGTATCAATATTGATGACGCCAAGTGCGTTACGGAAGCCACATTCATAAAATGGAATCGGCGCCTTACACCGAAGTGCAATGACATTGTTCTTACCCGCGAAGCTCCTCTTGGCGATGTCGGGATGATTCGCACTGACGATATGGTTTTCCTCGGACAGAGGACGATGCTGTATCGCGCAAACCCTGAACTGCTGGATCAGCATTTTCTCTATTACACGCTACTAGGACCAACCGCCCAAGCGCAGATAAGGACTTTCGGATCGGGCTCTACGGTCGAGCATGTTCGGGTTCCAGACGCAGAAAAGATAACAATTCCATATCCTGAGCTCGCAATACAGAAGAAAATCGCCGCCATCCTCACCACCTATGACGACCTGATTGAGATCAACAAGCGCCGCATTGCTCTGCTGGAAAAAATGGCCGAGGAGCTCTACCGCGAGTGGTTTGTCCGCCTGCGCTTCCCCGGCCATCAGAACACCCGCTTTGTCAAAGGCGTACCGGAGGGGTGGCCGGTTGTCCGCCTTGGCGAAGTATTAGAGCTCGCTTATGGCAAGGCGCTCAAAGAGTCTGACAGAGAAGCGGGTTTCGTCCCTGTTTATGGCTCCGGCGGAATAGCAGGCTTTCACTCCAGGGCGCTAGTCAAAGACAAAGGCATTATCGTCGGGAGAAAGGGCAATGTAGGCTCCGTATATTACTCGGATAAAGGGTTTTTCCCGATTGACACGGTTTTTTACGTCATTTCCGACTTGCCGCTTCCTTATTTATTCTTTGTTCTGAAAGGCATGAACTTTATCAATAACGATGCCGCCGTTCCGGGCCTCAACAGGAATCAAGCCTACTCGAACAAGCTGTACTTTCCCGGCTCTGAGCTCGTGAAGCTATTTTCCAAGCAAGTGGACCCGATCTTTGAGTTGAGAAGCCAGCTTGAAGCATCGAACGACAACCTCACCAAAACCCGCGATCTGCTCCTCCCCCGTCTGATCTCCGGCAAGCTGTCGGTGGAGGATCTGGATATCCAGTTCCCGCCCAGCATGCTGGACGAGGCGGACAGTGGCGACGGCCAGGCTGCCTGAGCGCCGGGGCCGCCAGCGGCTATTGTTCAAAGCGGCGCAAATCTGAGAAGATGCGGTACGATCTGCTCAGAAAACAGGATTTTTGAGCAGGTGCGCCCATCAACCCGCAGGGACGACTGCCATGGTGCTGGAGATCCGCGATTACTTTCCGCCCACCGGGCCGCTGGAAACCCCAGCGGTGTTGCGGGCGCTGGTGACCGCGCACCGGCATCTGGCGGAGCTGAAGGGGGTGGCGCGCAGCATTCCCAATGAGCGACTGCTGGTGTCCACCCTGTCGTTGCAGGAGGCGCAGAGCAGCTCGGAGATCGAGAACATCATCACCACCCAGGATGCCCTGTACCGCTATCAGGTGCAGCCCGGCTCGGTGGACCCGGCCAGCAAGGAGGTGGCCTGGTATGCGCAGAGCCTGGAAGTGGGCTTTCAGGAGGTGCGCACCTCTGGCCTGCTGCGGCTGGATACCATCCTCAACGTGCAGGCCATACTGGAAGGCAACGATGCCGGGCTGCGCCGCACGCCGGGCACGGTGCTGAAGAACGAACGCAGCGGCGAGATCGTCTATCAGCCGCCCTCGCCGGAACGGCTGCCGGCACTGATGGACGAGCTGGTGCGCTGGATTCATGCCGATGGCCAGAACCAGAGCGAGAACGCGCTGGACCCGCTGGTACGCATGGCGGTGATGCACCACCAGTTTGAAACCATCCACCCCTTTTATGACGGCAACGGCCGCACCGGGCGCATTCTCAATATCCTGTTTCTGGTGCGCGCCGAGCTGCTCGATTCTCCGATCCTCTACCTGAGCCGTTATATCAGCCAGACCAAGCTGGATTATTACGCCGAGCTGCAGAAGGTCCGTGAGACCGGCGAATGGGAGAGCTGGCTGCTGTATCTGCTGCGCGGCGTGGCCGTGACCGCACGCCATACCACCGCGCTGGTGGAAAACATCGCCCGCCTGCTGCACAAGCAGAAGCACGATATCCGCGCCCGTTACCGCTTTTACAGCCAGGACCTGATCAACAATATTTTCCGCCACCCATACACCAAGGTGGCCTTTGTCGAGCATGATCTGGGCGTGTCGCGCGCCACCGCCACCCGCTATCTGGATGAGCTTGCCAACGGCGGCATTCTCGACAAGCATCGACTGGGACGCGAGAACTACTATATCAATCGGGAGCTGGTGCAACTGCTTTTCAACCTGCCGCCCCTGGACATGGACGGAGCACCCTAGCCGATGCCGAGTTTTCTGACCGAGGATGCCATCGAGCAGGCCATGCTGCAGCGCCTGCAACATCTGTACGGCTACGATGTGCAGGACTGCAACACCAGCGATCCGGCAGACCTTAACGATGGCTCGGGGCGGCAGGACAAGCGCGAGGTAATTCTGCGTGAGCACCTGACCGCTGCCGCCGTGCGGCTCAATCCGGATATTCCGCAAAGCGCCATCGACGAGGCGGTGCAACGGATCTGTGATCGCCGCCAGGCCATGGCACTGATGGCCGCCAACCATGAACTCGACGGCCTGATTCGCGATGGTGTGCCGGTGCAGTTTCGCGATGCCAGCGAGCGCCTGCGCCAGGAGCGGGTGCGGCTGATCGACTTCGAACAACCCGACAACAACCGGTTTCTGGCGGTGACCCAGCTGTGGATCCAAAGCACCAGCATGGGCGCCAAGGCCGCCTGGCGACGACCGGACATCCTGCTGTATGTGAACGGCCTGCCGCTGGTGTTTATCGAGCTGAAGAACGCCAGCGTCAAACTGCGCAACGCCTACGATGACAACCTGATCAACTATCGCCACGACATTCCGCAGCTGTTTCTGACCAATGCCTTCTGCGTGCTCAGCAATGGTATCGAAACCCGTATTGGCAGCCTGAGCGCCGAGTGGGAGCACTTCTTCCACTGGCTGCGCCCGGAAGACGAAAAGGAAAAGATTCGCCGCGAACAGATTCGCACTGACGGCACCAGCATCGAGCGCTTTCTGCAGGGCCTATGTGCCAAAGACAAGCTGCTCGATTATGTCGAGAATTTTGTCCTGTACCACAAGGGCGTGCAGAAAATCATTGCCCAGAACCACCAGTTTATCGGCGTCAATCGCGGCTTCGACAAGTTCCTGCGCCGTGCCGAGTTTGGTGGCAAGCTGGGCGTGTTCTGGCACACCCAAGGCTCGGGCAAGAGCTTTTCGATGATTTTTTACGCCCGCAAGATCCTGCGCAAGGTGACCGGCAATTTCAGTTTTGTGGTGGTGACTGATCGCGATGATCTGGACCGGCAGATCTACCTGAACTTCCTCAACACCAATACGGTGCAGAAGGCCGATGCCGCCCAGCCGAAGGACAGCGAGCAAATGCGCACCTTCCTCGGCCAGAACAAGAAGCTGGTATTCACTCTGATTCAGAAGTTCCGCTGGCCCAAGGGCAAACAGTACCCGGTGCTGTCCGAACGCGACGACATTATCGTGATTGTCGATGAGGCGCACCGCACCCAGTACAAGACACTGGCGGAAAACATGCGTGCCGGCCTGCCCAACGCCCAGTACCTGGCCTTTACCGGCACGCCGCTGCTGGGCCGCGAGCGCAAGACCAACGAATGGTTTGGCGATTATGTCTCGGAATACAACTTCAGCCAGTCCATGGATGATGGCGCCACGGTGCCGCTGTTCTACCAGAAGCGCGTGCCCGAGGTGCTTAACCAGAACGAGGACCTGAGCGACGAGTTCTACGAGATTCTGGAAGATGAAAACCTGGATGCCACCCAGCAGGAAAAGCTGGAACGCCATTTCGCCACCGAACTGCAGGTGATCAAGCGCGACGACCGGCTGGATACCATCGCCCGCGATATCGTCTACCACTTCCCCCGACGCGGCTATCTGGGCAAGGCCATGGTGATTTCCGTGGACAAGTTCACCGCCGTGAAGATGCACGACAAGGTGCAGCAGCACTGGAAGGAAGCGATCAAGACGCTGCGCGGCGAGATCAAGCTGACTGCGGACGAGGTACACAAATCGCGCCTGCAGAAGCAACTGGAGTGGATGCGCGGCGTGGAAATGGCCGTCGTGGTCAGCGCTGAGAACGGCGAGGAAGAGCGCTTTGCTGCCGAAGGGCTGGATTTTCGCCCGCATCGCAAGCGCATGGATGAGCTCGACAAGCACGGCCATGACCTGGAGTACAACTTCAAGGACCCGGAACACCCCCTGCAAATGGTGTTTGTCTGCGCCATGTGGCTGACCGGCTTTGATGCGCCGACTGTATCGACCCTGTATCTGGACAAGCCGCAGAAGGACCACACCCTTATGCAGACCATTGCCCGCGCCAACCGGGTGAGCTCGTACCGCATCAATGATGTGGAAAAGAAGAATGGTGAGATTGTTGACTACTACGGCGTGATCGGCCGCCTGAAGAAGGCGATCAAGGATTATGGCCAGGGTGGCGAAGGGCTGGACGACTCACCGATTCGCGAGAAGGACGAGCTCTTTACCCTGCTGGAAGAAGCCATTGAGCAGGCGCGGGCGTTTTGCAGCCAGTGCGATATTGATATTGATGCCGCACTGAAGTCCGACGACGTGTTTCGCCAGATGGGCCTGTTCCACGACTGGGCCGACGCCCTGCTGGCAAAGGACGAATGGCACCAGTCGTTTAAGGTGTTCGAGAACACGGTTACCGCGCTGTACGAGGCCTGCAAGCCGGAAATTCTTGGCAGGCCACTGGTGCGCGAAGTCGCCCTGCTCCAGTACTTGCGCGGCATTATCGACAGTGTGATCCAGCAGCAGGACATTGATACAGCAGTGCGACGCATCAATGAGCTGCTCGATGAAAGCGTCGTCGTCAACAATGATCACTTCAGGAAGATCAAGGAAAAGCAGAAAGCCTGGACGATTCGCCAGAAAGGCAAGCAATGGGACCTGAGCAAGATCGACTTTGACAAGTTGCGCGAGGAGTTCCGCAATGCACCGCACAAGCACATCGAGATTGCCGACCTTCGCGCCTTCCTGGAAAAGAAACTCCAAGAGATGATGTCGCGAAATCTCACACGGCGTGACTTTGCCGAGAAGCTGCAGGAAATCATTGACAACTACAACGCCGGCAGCAGCACGACGGATGAGTTCTTTGCCGAGCTACTGGCTCAGGCGGCGGCACTGAAAGATGAAGAACAGCGCCACGTGCGCGAAGGCCTGACTGAGGACGAGCTGGAAATCTACGACCTGCTGCGCAAGGAAAAGATGACAAAAGCGGAAGAAAAGAAAGTGCGTCTGGCCGCCCGCGCACTGCTCAAACGCCTGACCGAAGAAAAGCCCAAGGTACTGGTGCAGGACTGGTACAAGGATAGCCAGACACGCCTCGCCGTACGCGACGAAGTGGGCACGGTGCTGGATAAGTACCTGCCGCAAGACAGCTACGGCAAGGACCTGTTTATCCAGAAGCGTGACCGAGTGTTTGAGTTGACCTTGGATCTGGCGATCAACCACCAGAGGTGGGCTGCGTAGATGGCCAGAAATTTTTCCGAACCAGAAAATCGCTATATTGGGAAATTTCTGCACCCAACTGAACGGAGTTAAGGATGCGCATACGCCATGTAATAATTCTTTTCGCCGCGGGGCTCAGCCTCTCTGGACTCTCAGGCTGTGATCTTTTACAGAGCAACCAATTCCGAGATAACGGGGACGGCACCATTACTGACAAGGAAACAGGACTGACTTGGTTTCGCTGCACCGTAGGCCAGCGCTGGACTGGCACCGCATGTGAAGGGCAGCCAGTACTAATGGATCGCAAGGAGGCAAAAATTGCGGCAGACGGCTTCAGCCATGCCAATCGGACCAACTGGCGCCTTCCTTCGGCACAAGAATCACACTCGATTATAAGCTGTAGCAATCATACAAAATCACCCTACGTCGCCGGTCAAGAGATAAAATATTGCAGCGACACAGAGGATTCGCGCTTTAACACTCATACCATTGATAAGGCTGCTTTCCCCGGGGCAATCGTTACCCCATCAGATATAGATGACATAAGAGTATTCCCCCCTGATTACATGGGCATCCGATGGAGCTTCAAAGAATATTATGGGGCTTGATCTTCGGAGCTATGCATGGGGCACTTCATGGATATCAGGCGAACTATCCGTTTATTCCGACAGTCAGGAAATGGTCGTTTTACTTGTTTCAGATGAGTAAAGACGGAAACCATCAAGACTAATTTTAATAAAAATAAAGTAATTAGTTTCAGGAAAGATTCCCCCATATCCAGGATAGTCATAGCAGGCAAACATGGAATTCGAGAGAATGGATGCGTGAAATTAAGCATGTCCATTTTGTCGCGGAAGATCAGACGCCACCTTCAGGCACCACTTAGATAGTCGTTAGGCCATGGAAATTGAGACTATGAAATATTTTGCTTTCACTGCACTGATCCTTGTCGGAATGAAATCCTATGCCGCTGAAAATTTGGATTTTTGGCCATATGAAATCGTGCCAATTGCCAGACACTTTGAACTCGTTGGTCAGCCAAAATCCGTGATGGTAGTGACCAAAGGCAGCGAAGGAGGCATAGTAAAGAGTGAGTATGCTTTTTATCAGGATGGCCGCGTTAAAAGAAGTACGTCGAGTGCCGGGTCGCCGCTTAGTATTCACGTGAAACTAGATAGGAAAGGCAGGGTCAAGGAGGTTGTTCATGGCTCTTTTGACACGGGCAACACCAGAAATGCGCAGACATTTCTCCCTAAGCAGTATGACAAGAACGGCCGGATAGCGATTATCACAAGCCGTAGCGAGAATTTTGATGGCGCAGTAAGAACGTTTCATGGCGTTGGCGTTATAAAGATCTCATACTCTGGAAACGTGGTTACATCAGATTGGTACTACAAGCGCGGCTCAGAAATTGGGCCTCTTAATCGTCGGCGAGAGGAGTTTGATGACGACGGAAATCTTGTCGCAACTTGTTTAGGAGGGGAGATTGGTTCCGTCTGTGACAGAAGTCAGTCAATTAGAGAATATGGACAGTCTGGCATAATTCGCGTTCGGACGGGATCTGTAGAAAAGACCTACACATATGAAAACGGCCAACTGGCTTCCGAAATTCGCATGGAAAAAGGCTCTGCGCAAGAAGAGGTCATTCGATATGTGAACTATAAAGTTGATTCCTGCGGAAACTGGGTTTCGAGAGACGTGTTCTATAGCTCGGACCTTGCGGGGCCATCTTCCATTGAGCAGCGGGAAATAGCTTACTACAAGGAATGTAGTTCTTGATGAGGCGGCTAACAGTCCGGGGCCCTCAGCTCAGGCTCAAAGCAACTCCACCCCAAACCGCCGCATTATTAATCCGAACCCCGCAAACAACACCACCGTCATCACCACACACGCCAACAACGTCGGCCAGAACCCGATCCTCGGCAGCAACGCCGGAAACACCAGAAACATCGGCAAGGTCGGCAGCACATACCAGAAGGTGTACCAGGCGTGGTTGGCGATTTTTTCCTGCGGTTGCTGTTCCACATACAGCCAGATCAATGCCAGCACGGTGACCAGTGGTAGCGCGGCGATCAGGGCGCCGAGTTTGTCGCTGCGTTTGGCCAGTTCGGATACCGCGACGACCACGGCGGCGGTGACGAAGTATTTGGTCAGTATCCAGCTCATGCTCTGGGCTCCTGGGTGGATTGCGGCGTTGTTGCCGGCGACATGATCAGCGGCAATTGCTGGATCAGTGCCTGCGACAGGAAATAGACGATGAAATTGATAAAGGCGATGGCCGGGTACCAGCCGCTGCCGAACAGCCAGAAGTGGCCAATCAGGGCATCGGCGACGGTGGCGAGCACGGCGCCCAGTGCGACCGGCCAGCTGCGTCTGCCGAAGGCGAGCAGGATCCACAGGCCGGCGGGCACCATCATCGAGATCAGCATGGTGTAGGCGCCGGTCATGATCCGGATATAGGTGGCGGTGTCGGGCAGCACCAGATCGAAAAATGAAAACAAGCCGGCCAGCGCAACGACCGCCAGTGCCGGAATGCGCCAGATGGCGGCAACACGATCACGGCTGGCGAGCCAGACGGCAGCAATAAACAGGGCGTAGCCGGGGAAGAAAAACCAGACGGAGTCGGCGAGGTAGCTGTGTTCAATCACGCTGTCGTAGGAAAAATAACGGGGCGGCAGGTTGCGGTTGACCAGATCACCGAGGGTGCAGATGGCCAGCGACCAGAACACCAGCTTGGCAACCCGTTGTTGTATCGCTGATGCGCCCTGCCCTGCCAGGTAGCGGCGAATCCGCCAGCCATTCCATAGCAGTGCCAGCATGGCGGCCATTTCGATGCCGGCCAGTGCCCACTTGGCGGTGCCCTCGACTATGCCGAGGTGCCAGGCCAGCAACTGCACAGCCACAATGGCCAGCACCAGCAGTGCCGGAAACACTTTCAGATTCCGGGTGGACGGAGCCGATCCAGACATGATTATCCTCAACCTGTGGGCCTTTATGGTTTTTCAGTCAGGAAAGCATAGCGGATATCGTCTAGCTCGCCTTTCCAGACCAGTTCCAGTGTGCCATCGATAAACCAGCCCACTTCGCCATAGCGCGGCACGCGCATGCCATCCACCAGCTGGTAGTTGTGGAATTCGCCCTGCCACGGCGTTTGCCTCTGCCTTTACTGCCCTCTTTCATGCTCCCTCCGGAGCTTCAGGAAAATGACGGGGCAGATCCCGGCTGCCATGCAGCACCCGAACAATACGAAGAAAACTTTCGTCTATCCGGTAAAAAACGACGTGACTGCCCACAGGCACACTACGCAAACCAAGGCGAATTTCATTGCGCTCTCGCCCCAGATCGGGATTTGCAATAAGACTCTGAAAGCAGGCATCCAGCGACAGCAGGTACTCAGTTGCCTGAGTAACACCAAACATTTGCACTGAATAATCAAAGATGTCACTAACGTCCTGATCCGCTTCTCTGGACAGGACATAGTGCGTGAAACCGGGGCTCATCAGACGCGGTGCTGGCTTTGCTTGGCCTTGAGGATATCGGTCACACTTCGCTCACTGACCGGGCCATCCCAGCCCTTGGCAATTTCAGCCCGCAACTCCTCAATAACCCGGTGACGGTACACTTGATGCAAGCGCAAGGCATCGCGTACCACTTCGCTGGCATTCTGATAGTCACCTTCACGCACCTGCATGGCGATATATTCAGCCTGCTTGTCGGTAAAACTGATATTCATGATTAGCGCCTCAGCTGGGCAGAGAGATGGCCGATTATAGGCATGAATGTCCATATATGGCAAATATGGACACTATTCTCCTGCCCGTTTACCTCAACCGCCACTGATGAAACTTGCGTACCCACTCCAGTAACCCCTGCGGGGCATGAGCTCGCTTCCATTCGCCGGCCACGTACTTGTTCGCTTCCATAAAGGTCGGGTAGGCGTGGATGGTGCCGAGGATCTTGTTCAGGCCGAGGCCGTGGCGCATGGCCAGCACGTATTCGGCAATCATGTCGCCGGCGTGGGCGCCAACGATGGTGACGCCGAGGATCTTGTCTTTACCCGGCACGGTGAGCACCTTGATAAAGCCGTGGGCTTCGTCTTCAGCAATGGCGCGGTCGAGGTCGTCGATGCCGTAGCGGGTGATCTCGTAGTTAATGCCCTGCTGTTTCGCTTCCTGCTCGTTCAGACCGACGCGGGCCACTTGCGGGTCGGAGAACACCACAAATGGAATCACCGAGTAATCGACCTGGAATTTCCACAGGAAACCGAACAGCGCATTGACCGCCGCGTACCAGGCCTGATGGCCGGCGACATGGGTGAACTGGTACGGTCCGGTGACATCGCCGCAGGCATAGATGTTGGGCAAACGGGTTTGCAGGTATTCGTTGGTTTCGATGGTACCGTCGCGGCGCAGCGGAATGTTGAGCACGTCGAGGCCGAGGTTTTCAGTGTTGGCTTCACGGCCCACCGCCACCAGAATCTGGTCGCCGCTGACCTTGATGCTGGCGCCCTCTTTACCGGCGGGCGCGCATTCGAGAATGCGCTCGCTGCCTTCCGTGACCACGCCGATGGCGCGGTGGCCGGTAATGATGCGAACGCCTTCTTGCTCGAAACGCGCCTGCACGGCGGCGCCGACATCTTCATCGTCGCGCGGCAGCAGCCGGTCCATAAACTCGACAATGGTGACCTCGCTGCCGAGGCGGCGGAATGCCTGTGCCAGCTCGCAGCCGATCGGCCCGCCGCCGAGTACCAGCAGATGTTTCGGTTGGGTTTGCAGTTCCCAGAGATTTTCCGAAGTGAGATAGCCGGCGTGGGACAGGCCCGGAATCAGCGGCACTTTCGGTCGGCCGCCGGTGGCGATAACGATATGCCGGGCGGTCAGCGCGCGGCCATCCACTTCCACGCTCCACGGCGTGGTCAACACGGCGCGGCCCTTGATGCAATCGACACCCAGCGCGGTGTAACGATCCACCGAGTCGTGCGGTTCGATATCGCCGATAACGCGCTGAATGCGTTTCATCACCGCCGGGAAATCCACCGTTGGCGCGGAAGCCCGCAGGCCGAACTGTTCGGCGTTACGAATCTGGTGCGCGGTATGGGCAGACCGGATGAATGCCTTGCTCGGCACGCAACCGGTGTTCAGGCAATCGCCGCCCATCTTGTTGTCTTCGATCAGGCTGACATTGGCTTTCACCGCCGCAGCAATATAGCTGGTGACCAGACCAGCAGCACCGCCACCAACGACGATCAGGTTGCGATCAAAATGCTTCGGCTTTTTCCAGCCGCGATAGACATGGCGATTGCGAATGCGCTCCAGCAGTTTGCGGGCGATCCACGGAAACAGTGCCAGCAGGGCAAAGGCGCCAATCAGACCGGGCGACAAAATGCCGGAGGTGGATTCCAGTTGCGCAAGCTGGGTGCCGGCATTCACATACACCAGCGTGCCGGGCAACATGCCGAGTTGGCTGACCCAGTAGAAACGCCGCGCCTTGATTCTGGTCAGGCCCATGGCGAGGTTGATGACGAAAAACGGAAACACCGGCACCAGTCGCAGGGCAAAAAGATAAAAAGCGCCATCGCGTTCAATGCCGGCGTTGATCTTGTCGAGTGAGCCCTTGAAGCGTTTCGCCACCGCATCATGAAACAGGGTGCGCGACAGCAGCATGGCCAGGGTCGCACCGATGGTGCTGGCGAACGACACCACTAGCGTGCCGGCGAACAGGCCGAAGATGGCGCCACCGAGCAGGGTCAGCAGCGCCGCCCCCGGTAACGACAGCGCCGCCATGATGATGTAGGCAACAAAGTACAGGCCCAGCAGCGTGAACGGCTCGGTCTGGTAATAGCGCTGCAGCTCGTCCTGCCGGGCGCGAATTGCCTCAAAGGTCAGGTGCTGATCCAGCCCCAGCCCGAACCAGGCCACCACTGCCGCCAGAATCACCGCCACCAATACCGACTTTCTGCCCACGCTCGCCTCCTGTGCTTCGTCTCCCGGAGCGTTACACTACCCCGGTTAGCCATTTTGAATAACCCTCAGCCTCGACTGGAGAGTTCCGTGTCACAGCCTGTTCTGCCCCGCGGCCCCTGGCCCGCCACCCGAATGCGCCGGATGCGCCGCGATGCCTTCTCCCGTCGCCTGATGCAGGAGACGGTGCTGACACCGGCCGACCTGATCTGCCCGATGTTCGTAATAGAGGGTAGCAACCAGCGGGAAAGCATCGCCTCGATGCCGGGGGTGGAGCGGCTCAGCATTGATCTGCTGGTGGCCGAAGTGCAGCGCCTGCATGGTCTGGGTATTCCGGCGGTGGCGCTGTTCCCGGTGACGCCGCAGCAGGCCAAGAGCCTGGATGCGGCTGAGGCCTGGAACCCGGAAGGGCTGGCCCAGCGCACGGTGCGGGCAATCAAGGCCGCAGTGCCGGAGATGGGCGTGATTACCGATGTGGCGCTGGATCCGTTCACCAGCCACGGCCAGGACGGCATTATCGATGCCAACGGCTATGTGATGAACGATGTCACCATTACCGCGCTGGTAAAGCAGGCGCTGAGCCATGCCGAAGCCGGCGCCGATGTGGTGGCGCCGAGCGACATGATGGACGGCCGCATTGGCGAGATCCGCACGGCGCTGGAACAGGCCGGCCATGTGCATACCCGCATTCTTGCCTATTCAGCCAAATATGCCTCGGCCTATTACGGCCCGTTCCGCGATGCGGTGGGCTCCGCCGGCAATCTCGGCAAGGCCGACAAGAAGACCTACCAGATGGACCCGGCCAACGCCGACGAGGCTCTGCACGAGGTGGCGCTGGACCTGCAGGAAGGCGCCGACATGATCATGGTGAAGCCGGGCATGCCCTATCTGGATATTGTCCGGGCGGTAAAAGACACCTTCCAGGCACCAACCTTCGTTTATCAGGTCAGTGGTGAGTACGCCATGCATATGGCGGCGTTCGGCAACGGCTGGCTGGATGCCGACAAGGTGATTCTGGAGTCGCTGACCTGCATCAAGCGGGCCGGGGCGGACGGGATCCTGACCTATTTCGCGCCGCGGGCGGCGGAGTTGTTGGCCGGGCGGTAGGTGCTGCGAGTTATCGCCGCCGATCGGCGGCTCCTACAGCAATCCGTGGACAATTGGCCTGTAGGAGCGGTCGATCGACCGCGATCCTGTTTCACCGATGATCGACCGCGATCGTCATCGCTTTTTAACAAAAGGGTAATATAACCCCCTGTAGGAGCGGCCGACCGGCCGCGATAACATGGCCAGAGCCATTCGCCGCTGGTCAGCGGCTCCTACGGTACCCGGCCTGGAAGGTGATTCACCATGAACGACATGTCAGCAGGACAACCGGCGCTGGATCTGAGCAAACCGGATTACTACATCAACCGGGAGCTCAGCCTGCTGCAGTTCAACCTGCGCGTGCTGGAGCAGGCCAGTGACGAGCGCCATCCGTTGATGGAGCGGCTGAACTTCCTGCTGATTTTTTCCAGCAACATGGACGAGTTTTTCGAGATCCGTGTGGCGGCGCTGCAAAACCAGCTGGAAACCGGCTCCGGCACACCCGGCCCGGACGGCATGCTGCCCGGCGAAATCCTGAAACGCATCAGCGACATTGCCCATGAGGCGGTGAACCGTCAGTACCATTTGCTGAATGACGTGCTGCTGCCGGCACTGGCGGTGGAAGGCGTAAACTTCCTGCGCCGCGAATTCTGGACCGAAGAACAGGCCGACTGGGTAAAACGCTATTTTCGCGACCAGATCTACCCGGTACTGACACCGATCGCACTGGACCCGGCGCATCCGTTCCCGCGCCTGGTCAACAAAAGCCTGAACTTTATCGTGCCACTGGATGGCAAGGACGGCTTCGGCCGGCAAAGTGGCCTGGCGATTGTCCCGGCACCGCGTTCCCTGCCGCGCCTGATCCGTATGCCGGATGAAATCTGCCAGGACGGCAACGACAATTTCGTGTTTCTGTCGTCGATGATTCACGCCCATGTCAGCGATCTGTTCCCGGGCATGAAGGCCACCGGCTGCTACCAGTTCCGCGTCACCCGTAACGCCGACCTGCAGGTGTCCAAGGATGTCGATGACTTGGCCAGCGCCCTGAAAGGCGAGCTGCTGTCCCGTCGTTACGGCGACGAAGTGCGCCTTGAAGTGGCCGACAACTGCCCGCGCCAGCTGATTGATTACCTGCTCAAGCAATTTGAATTGCGCGATCAGGATCTTTACGAAGTGAATGGCCCGGTGAATCTGGCGCGAATGTTTACCGACGTGCAGAAGCCGCGTTTGCGTTATGCCCCTTTCACTCCACGGGTGCCGGCGGCGATTCGCAATAACGACAGTATGTTCGACGCCATGGAACAGGGCGACATTCTGCTGCACCACCCGTATGAATCGTTCAGCCCGGTGGTCAGCATGCTGGCGGAAGCGGCGCGCGATCCGAAGGTGCTGGCGATCAAACAGACTATTTATCGCACCGGCACCAACTCGGAAATTCTTGACCATCTGGAAACCGCAGCACGGAACGGCAAGGAAGTCACCGCCGTGGTGGAGCTGCGGGCGCGGTTTGATGAAGAAAGTAATATTGAAGGCGCCCGGCGCTTGCAGGAAGCCGGCGCTATCGTTGTGTATGGCGTGGTCGGTTACAAAACCCACGCCAAGATGATGCTGATCGTGCGCCGTGGTGCCGACGGGATCAAGCGTTACGCTCACCTTGGCACCGGCAACTACCACGCCAAAACCGCGAAAATCTATACCGACTATGGCCTGATGACGGCCAACGAGGAAATCTGTCAGGACGTGCACAAGATCTTCCTCGAGCTCACCGGCATGGGCAAACCGGCGCGGCTGAAGCAGCTCAAGCACTCACCCTTTACCCTGCACAAGACCATTCTCGATCTGATCGATTTTGAAACCGAGCAGGCACTGGCTGGCAAGCCGGCGCGCATCATCGCCAAGTTCAACGCCCTGACCGAACAACAGATTATCCAGGCACTGTACCGGGCCAGTCAGGCGGGCGTTGAAATCGATCTGATTCTGCGGGGCATTTGCTGTCTGCGTCCGGGCATTCCCGGGCTCAGCGACAGTATCCGGGTGCGCTCGATCATCGGCCGCTTTCTCGAACATACCCGGGTGTACTATTTCCATCACGCTGGCGAGGAGCCGGTGTACTGCTCCAGCGCTGACTGGATGGAGCGCAATCTTTTCAACCGCATTGAAACCTGTTTCCCGATTCTGGACCCGGTATTGAAGCAGCGCGTGATTGAGGACGGGCTGCATCTTTACCTGCAGGATGATGCCCAGGCCTGGGCACTGGAAGCAGACGGCAGTTACCGCCGCGTCAGCATGGATGCCGAAAATCCGCTGACTGCGCAACAGAAACTGCTGGAAAAAATCTGCAGCTGACCCCGTAGAAGTCGTCGACCGACGGCGAGAGATCTTTCGCGGCCGATCGGCCGCTCCTACGCGGAATCGCACCACCCTGTAGGAGCCGTCGACCGACGGCGAGAGACCTTCGCGGCCGATCGGCCGCTCCTACGGGGAATCGCGCCACCCTGTAGGAGCCGTCGACCGACGGCGAGAGACTTTCGCGGCCGATCGGCCGCTCTACGGGGATTGTTAGCTGACGTTGAGCTCGTAGCCGGCGGCGCGGAAGAATTCCTGTTCCTGTTCGATATCCGCCCGGGTCAGCGGATGCTCGTCAAGCCAGCCGTCGGGAAATTGCAGCGTCAGGACAGCGTCACCGACTTTGGCACGAATCCCCGGCAACTCCGTGTCATTGCGCCCGTGGTGCAGCAGCGCAGCGATACGCAACAGCAACGCCAATCGCAGCAACGGTACCCGCTCTTCCTCGGCCCGTTCCTCGAACATCGGCAGCGGAATCTTGCGCCGGTGACTGCGCACCAGCAATGCCACCAGCTCCTGTTCCTGTTTCGAGAAACCGGAAAGATCACTGTGAGAAAGCAGGTAGGCACCGTGCTTGTGGAACTGGGCATGGGAAACGGCAAAACCGACCTCGTGCAGCAACGCGGCCCAGTGCAGGGTATCAGTGAGAATATCGCTGCCAAGCTGCCAGCTTTTTGACAATTGGGCGTGCAGACTCATGGCCGTATCGTGCACTCGCTGCGCCTGTGCCTGATCAACACGATGGCGTTTCATCATCGCCACAATGCTGCGCTCGCGCACATCCTCATGGGCAAAGCGGCCAACCAGATCATAGAGCACACCTTCGCGCAGGGCACCACTGGAAAACTCCATCCGCTCGATGCCAAGCTGCTCGAAAATGCCGGTAAGAATGGCGACACCGGATGGAAAAATGGTCGCCCGATCCTCACGCAACCCCTTCAGATCAAGGCGGCTGATATCTCCACTGCGCACCAGTCGCTTGCGAATTTTCTGCAAGCCATCAAGAGTGACCGCGCCATCGCTCCAGCCGTTTTCCTCACACACCTGGGCAATCGCCTTGATGGTGCCGGAGGCGCCGACCGCCTGTTGCCAGCCAAGCTTGCGGTAAGCCGCTTCAATCGACAGCACTTCCCGACGTGCCGCGGTAATCGCCCTGGTGAACGCTTTTTCGATGATCTCGCCATTGGCGAAGTAACGTTGGCTGTAACTGACACAGCCCATATGCAGGGATTCGGTTTCCACCGACTCGAAACGCTCGCCGATAATCAGCTCCGTACTGCCGCCGCCGATATCCACCACCAGTCGACGGCCGGCGTGGTCCGGCAAGGTATGGGAAACGCCCAGATAGATCAGCCGCGCTTCCTCGCGGCCGGCCACCACTTCGATGTCGTGGCCCAGCACCTGTTCAGCGCGGGCAATAAACTGCCGGGCATTGCGCGCCACCCGCAGGGTGTTGGTGCCCACTACCCGCACCGAGCCCACCGGAATACCGCGGATGCGCTGGGCGAACCGGCCAAGGCAGTCCAGCGCCCGTTGCTGGGCTTCCTCGCTGATGCGATTGGCAGCGTCCAGACCGGCACCCAGCTGGACCTTTTCGGACAGGCCCTCCTGCATGCGGATCTCGTTCTGGGCCTGCACGGCCACCACCATATGAAAGCTGTTCGACCCCAGATCAATGGCGGCCAGCTGGGTTTTCTCGTCCGGCAAAATGTGTTCCTCCGACAGTTGGGCCGATTGTAACCGCTTGTGCTGACTATGCTATTGCTCATGACAGCGAATCCCTATCAGCATCATCGTCAGCTTTCCTTGAGCCTTGGCGCCCGGGTGCTGTTATGATGCCCGCCTGAGCCAAACCCCCAATCAGGAGAAAGCAATGAGCGGCGATATCCTTACCGTCACCGACGCCAGCTTCGAGCAGGACGTACTCAAGGCCGAGGGCCCGGTACTGGTAGATTACTGGGCGCCCTGGTGTGGTCCCTGCAAAATGATTGCCCCGATCCTGGAAGATGTGGCGAAGGAATACGCCGGCAAGCTGACCGTGGCCAAGATCAATATCGACGACAACCCGGATACCCCGCGCAAGTTCGGCGTCCGCGGCATCCCGACCCTGGCGGTATTCAAGGGCGGCAGCGTCGAAGCCACCAAGGTCGGCGCCCTGTCCAAGTCGCAGCTGACCGCGTTCCTCGACAGCACCCTTTAAGCCCGCATTTGTAGGAGCGGTCGACCGACCGCGATAACCAAACCCGGAAATCGCGGTCGTTCGACCGCTCCTACAGCAAGATATGATGCTTAATTCGCCATTCGGGGCTGGACAGCCCCGGAGCAGGCTGCTAGATTCCGTCAGGCGTTACACGCTCCCTTGGATTTTTCGGCCCCTCGCCGAGCCCGTTTTCCCTTGCGAAAACCCTGATCCTGCGCCTCCCCGGTGCAAGCCCTGTTAATTTCCGGAACCCGACCATACACCCATGAATCTGTCCGAACTCAAGAAAAAGCCGATCAGTGAACTGATTGAAATCGCCAAGCAGGCGGGCCTCGAGAACATGGCTCGCACCCGAAAGCAGGATGTGATCTTCTCCATCCTGAAAAAAGTCGCCAGAAACGGTGACGACATCTCCGGAGACGGGGTGCTGGAAATTCTGCAGGACGGTTTCGGTTTCCTGCGCAGCTCCGAAGGCTCCTATCTCGCCGGCCCGGATGATATCTACGTTTCCCCGAGCCAGATTCGCCGCTTCAACCTGCGAACCGGCGACAGCATCAACGGCAAGATTCGCCCGCCGAAAGAGGGCGAGCGCTATTTCGCCCTGCTCAAGGTTGACGAGATCAACTTTGACCGCCCGGAAAACGCCAAGAACAAGATCCTGTTCGAAAACCTGACGCCGCTGTTCCCGACCGAGCGCATGGTGATGGAACTGGGCAACGGCGCCACCGAAGACATTACCGCCCGGGTCATCGACCTGGTGGCACCAATCGGCAAGGGCCAGCGTGGCCTGATCGTGGCACCGCCGAAGGCCGGTAAAACCATGCTGCTGCAGCAGATTGCCCACTCCATCGCCCGCAACAATCCGGAAGCACACATGATCGTGCTGCTGATTGACGAGCGTCCGGAAGAAGTCACCGAAATGTCGCGCACCGTGCGCGGCGAAGTGGTTGCCTCCACCTTCGATGAACCGCCGGCCCGCCATGTGCAGGTTGCCGAGATGGTGATCGAGAAAGCCAAGCGTCTGGTCGAGCACAAGAAGGATGTAATTATCCTGCTCGATTCCGTGACCCGTCTGGCGCGCGCCTACAACACCGTGCAGCCAAGCTCCGGCAAGGTACTGACCGGTGGTGTTGATGCCCATGCCCTGGAAAAACCGAAGCGCTTCTTCGGTGCCGCCCGGAATATCGAGGAAGGCGGTTCACTGACCATTCTCGCCACCGCGCTGGTAGAAACCGGCTCGAAGATGGACGAAGTGATCTTTGAAGAATTCAAGGGCACCGGCAACATGGAACTGCATCTCGACCGCAAGGTATCCGAGAAGCGCGTGTTCCCGGCCATCAACATCAAGAAGTCCGGCACCCGTCGCGAAGAGCGCCTGGTCAGCGAGGACGAACTGAAGAACATGTGGATTCTGCGCAAGGTACTGCACCCGATGGACGAGATCGGCGCGATCGAATTTCTGATCGACCGTCTCAAGCAGACCAAGACCAATGCCGAGTTCTTCGACTCAATGAAACGCAAGTAACACGATCCGGGCCGGCCTTTGCCGGCCCTTTCGTTTTCACACCCGTAGGAGCGGCTGATCAGCCGCGAAAAGAGTTTCGCCGTCGGTCGACGGCTCCTGCAGATTCACCGCCACTCTTCAGGGGGCAGCATGACTGACAGCACCGCCATCGAGGCCGCCGTATTCCGCCGCCTGCTTGCGCATCTGGACAGCCGCAAGGATGTGCAGAATATCGAGCTGATGAATCTGGCCGGTTTCTGCCGCAACTGTCTGGCCAAGTGGTATGTCGCCGCTGCCGACGAGCAAGGCGTAAAGATGGATCAGGCTAAGGCCCGGGAAATCGTTTACGGCATGCCCTATGACCAGTGGAAAGCGAAATACCAGAGCGAAGCAACGCCGGAACAACTGGCCAGGTTTGCCCCGCCCAAGGACTGAACCGTGGCTTCCGGCTTTCTGACGCCCATTCGCACCCTGCTGCAACAACCACTGCCAGATTCGGTCGATCATCGGCGCATGCTGATTGTTGCCGTGGTCACCTCTGTCGCCCTGATCATCAATCACTATCTGGCCATTCAGACCAGCCTGACGGACGGGCTGCAGTGGTTTGCCAACTTCACCGATCAGTCTGCTACGCCCTGGTTTCGCTGGCTGCGCCAGTCTCACTGGGTGGCATTACTGAGCCAGGCCTGGTGGGCGATGTGGTTGCTGATCGGCTATGTGCTGCTGCCGATGCTGGCCATCAGGTTACTGCTGCGCGAATCGCCGCTGGAATATGGCCTGCGCCTGAATGAGGTATTGCGCCACTGGCGCTACTACGCCATTTTTGGCGGCGTGATGGCCGGCATGGCGATACTGGCATCCTTCAACAGCACGTTTCTGAACACTTACCCGTTCTATCACCTCGCCGGCCGCAGCTGGACGGATCTGCTGCTGTGGGAGCTGATCTATGTGCTGCAGTTTTTCTGCATCGAGTTTTTCTACCGCGGCTTTCTGCTGCGTGGATTGCAACCATCTCTCGGCATTGCCTCGATCTATGTGTCGAGCCTGGTTTATCTCACCATTCATCTGCCGAAACCGTTTCTGGAATGCGCCGGCTCACTGGCGTTCGGCTTGATCCTTTGTTTGCTGGCGAGCCTCAGCCGTTCGATCTGGGGCGGCGTGTTTGTTCATGTGGTACTGGCAGTCAGCATGGATCTGCTCTCGCTGTTCCAGCGTGGCCAGCTGCCCGGCTAAAAATATCTGTAGGAGCCGTCGATCGACGGCGAAAGATTATCGCGGCCGGTCGGCCGCTCCTACGAAAGAGGTGGCCGCTCCGGAGAGATGTGTCGTAGGAGCCGTCGACCGACGGCGAAAAGCTTCGCGGCCGGTCGGCCGCTCCTACCGGGCAGCAGGCCGATAGCCGGCCAAATTTACGCAAAAAAAAGCCCGGCGCGAGGCCGGGCAAATATCAGGGGCATGAGCCACATCAGAGACCGATAACGCCACCATCGGTACGGGTGATCACCACCGTCGAGGAACGCGGCCGGCTGACACCGTCATTGGCGGGGAAGTTGGAAGTGAACTGACCCGGATCAGAACGATCACCCGGGTGCTGGATGTTGACGAACATGGTCTTGCGATCCGGGGACATCACTACGCCAGTCACTTCACAATCCTTCGGCCCGACCAGGAAGCGCTTGATCACACCCGTATCGGTTTCGGCAGCAAGCATCTGGTTGTTGCCGAAATCACCATCCGCGCTTGTGCCTGACTGCTGCGAACCGGACATGTCAGTCTGGATCCACAACACGCCTGCATCATCGAACCAGATGCCATCCGGGCTGGCGAAGATGTTGTCTTCGGTCAACGCAGCTTCCGAAGCATCGCCCGGGAAGATTGCACCTGCCATCGAGCCGCTGGTGCCGCCGGCGAGCGCAAAGATATCCCACTGGAACGAGGTGGCTGCGGAGCTGCCATCTTCCAGCCAGCGAATGATATGGCCAGTGGTATTGCTGGCTCGCGGATTGGCTTCATCGGTGACGGTGCGGGTGGAATTGTTGGTGAGCGCGAAGTAGACCATGCCAGTTCGCGGGCAAACTGCGCCCCACTCCGGACGATCCATCTTGGTAGCACCGGCAATGTCAGCCGCCAGACGGGTGTTCAACAGGACATCGCCCTGATTGGCAAAGCCATCGAACAGAATGCCACTGACCGTGGTGCCGTTGGCCGCGGTAACAGCAGCAGCAAAATCCGGGTCGGTTAGATCCAGCGGCAACCACTCGCCACTGCCGTCGCTGTTGAACTTCGCCACATACAGTACGCCTTCGTCGAGCAGGTCATCGCCGCGCAGCCCCGGCTGGTAGACGTTCTTGCTGACGAACTTGTAGATATATTCATTGCGAGCGTCATCTCCGGAGTAAAACACCACCGGCTCACCCGCCACCGGCGCCGCGAAAACAATACCTTCGTGACCGAAGCGGCCCATGGTGGTGCGCTTCTTCGGCGTGGAGAACGGATCAAACGGATCGATCTCGACGATCCAGCCCATGGTGTTCGGTTCGTTACGGTAATCCTCTGCAGCCGAGGCCTCGATTGAACCGCAGTCGAAACGCACGCTCAGGTCATTACCCAGTGCCGGTGTTGCAGTTTCCCAGTCGTAACGGCTGGTCTGGCCGGAATGCGGCACACCATAGCGGCGATGTTCACGCGGACGATCCGCATCCGCGTCGGTGGAGTTGCGGAAGTAACCGGACCAGTTTTCTTCACAGGTCAGGTAGGTATTCCACGGAGTGTAGCCATGCGAACAGTTATTCAGGGTGCCACGGGTCAGGGTGCCAGTGGGACTGAATTTTGTCTTGATCTTGTCATTGCCACGCACCGGGCCACGCATTTCCATTTCAGTCAGCGCAGTTACACGGCGGTTATATACGCCAGCCACTACTTCCCAGTTAGATCCACCGGCAACACTGCGACGGACTTCGACAACCGACACTCCATGGGCCGCCATTTCCTTGAGCACCTCATCCTGCGGGCGCGGCGCCGGGGTGGCGCCATTGGCGTGGAAGACATCCGAATCAATGTACTCATGGTTAAACACCAGAATGCCATGATCGGAGGCGCCATTGATCGGGAAGAAATGCATGCCGTCATGATTCGAGCCAACCTGCTGCAACTGCTCGGCACCGGTGTTCATGCCGTCATCACGGAATGCCGGGAAGCTGCCGAGAATCGGCGTACCCCATGGAACCAGCGGCGCCCACTGATAACCTGCCGGCAGGGTGATGGTGTCGGCGCGGGAAATCGGAATCGCGTCAAAACCGAGTCGCGGCGCGGCCAACGGGCCACCGGCATTGCCGCTGTTGGAGTCGCCACCACAGCCACTCAGGCTGGCGCCAAGGAAGCCCACCGCTGCGGCACCGAGTGACCCCTGCAGAATGGTGCGGCGTGAAAACCGAGCCTGAATAATATCCGCCATATGGGCATTGGACGACAGATTGGACATTGGCTCACTGCCGCTATCAATCAGCTGCTGATCAATATTTTCCTGAATAGTCATGACGTTTCCTCGAACAGACATCAGTAATGAAATAGCGCCTTCATGGCGTCAAACGAGGTTAGAAAGTCCGTGTGACCGAACGGAGGCAAGACGATTAAAAAACCGCGGCATATTTATGTCGGTAAGAATGCAGTTTGATGACAACATTTATGACCGCTGTCGCCGGAAAATTTTGCGCAACCCTGCTCGGACTATCCTCTCAGGAGACCGTAACAGGAGACCGTAACAGGTGATCCTCAGCCGTGACTCGGGAACTGACCTGAACAGACAACTGGTCAGCGGCAATCATTGTGGTACGGTAGTGCCATACGGATGCGAGGGTTTGCCGATAATGATGGCGATCAATCTGCAGCGACGGGCGCTACTCAACGTTATGATGCTGGGCGCCGGCGCCATGGCCCTGCCCGGCCGGCTGCTGGCCAATGCCGGCAGCACGCTGCGCTGGCAGAACTGGTCCGGCAATCAGGTGGCCCATCCCGAGGCTATGCATTTCCCGATGGACGAGGACGCCCTGCGGCAGATTCTGAAAGCGGCGGCCGGCACCGTGCGTGTCTACGGCGCCAGCCATTCCTTTAGCGGCCTGGTACCCACCGACCACACCCTGATCTCCCTTGAAGGCATGAGCGGCATACGCCGGCATAACCCGGACGCGCTCACTGCCAGCTTCGGCCCCGGCACCCGCATCGCCATGGCCAGCGCGCAAAACCGGGAAATCGGCCAGAGCTTCATGAACGAGCCGGATATCAACCTGCAGTCGCTGGCCGGAGCAGTCGCTACCTCTACTCACGGCACCGGCACTTCACTGCCAAGCCTGTCCGGCATGGTAGCCGACATGCGCTTGATGACGGCCGATGGCGAAATACTCGAGTTAAGCGACGCCGATGGCGATCTGTTCCGCGCCGCCTGCGCGTCACTCGGTGCGCTGGGGATCGTCACCGAGCTGACATTCAAAAATGTTCCGGCCTATCGGCTGCAGGACGAAACCCGGGTGATGGGCTTGCGCGATGCCATGGACCTGATGGAGCGCGAGCATGACAAGGTGCGCAATCTGGAATTCTTCGCTTTCCCGCGCGGCCAGACTGCCATAGTGAAGATCACCCGTATCACCGATGAACCGGACACGCCACTGAAAGAAGCGGACAGTAACGACATTCTCGAGATGGCCTGCGATATATCCATGAAGGCACCCTGGCTGATTCCGGCGATCCAGAAAGCGGTGACGTTCCTTGTCGAAGAGGAAATCCGGCGTGGCCCGGCCCATGTGATCTATGCGCAAAAGCGCAGCGTGCCGTTCAATGAAATGGAATACACGGTCCCGCTGGATAAAGGCCTGGCGTGCCTGGAAGAAGTCTGTGCCAGAATCCGCGACGACCGGATGAATGTATTTTTCCCGATCGAGTTCCGCCACAGCGCTGCCGACAACAGCCTGATCGGCATGTTCAGCAACCGCCCCGGTGCTTCACTTTCGGTGCATCAGTATCACCGGCAGGAATACCACACCCTGTTCAATGCGGTGGAACCGATCATGCAACGTTATGAGGGCCGACCGCACTGGGGCAAGCTGCACACCATGGACGCCGCAGGCCTTGCCAATGTCCATCCCGGCTTTGAAAAATTCCGCGAGCTGCGCCGCCAGCTTGATCCGCAAGGCAAACTGCTGAATGCGCATCTGCGCCATATTCTTGGCGAGAATGCAGCATGAAGCGCCGTCAGGTTCTGATCGGTGCTGCCGCAGTGGGTCTGGGCGCCTGGTGGCTGAAGCCGGGTGATCGCGGCGCGCCGCATGATGATTATTTCCGCAACCTGCAGAACACCTTGCAATCGCTTGGTACTGGCCGGCCGTTACTGGTGATTGATCGCGCGCGGCTGCGGCAGAACTGTGAGCGTCTGATCGACAACCTGCCACAGGGCAAGGCCTTCCGGATTGTCGCCAAATCATTGCCATCACCGGCGCTGATCCGTGAAGTGATGGCGCTGACCGGGTCGAATCGGCTGATGGGTTACGACGCCCATGTCGGCAAGCTGCCCGGGCCGTTGCCGATCGGCAGCCTGTGGCAAAGCTGGGACCCGAACCGGACCACCACACTGTTTATCTACGGCGGCAGGTGGATGGCGAAACCGGAGTCGCCGGCCGGTCTGAGCGAAAACACCCTGTACGGCAGCAGCTCGAACCAGATGATGCTGAACGGCTCTGCCGCTCAGCATATAAATGTCGACGACTGGATTTTCCTGCGGCCGACACAAACTGAATCCGTGCTGCTGCAGTTCGGCGACCTGCTGGCACTGGATGCCGGGCACTCCGCGCAGTGGTGGCCGCATCTGGATGCCGGCCATGGCCGCTGAGCAGTTTCCGCTGCCAGCAGGTACCGATACGCCTGATTAAGGAACCGTCGCTCTGCCTCGGTGCTCAGGATTTGGTCCGCTCCATCCGGGTCCGGGTAAAGCCCCACCCCGCCGGCTGCCTGTTCAGTGGCGGCAGCCGAGCCAATGTCACTATTCCCGGTCATGGACAGCGTCAGACGACGCCAGGCGCGCAACCCGCTATACTCTTCGCCCTGATTGTTGCCCTGATGAACTGCAACCTGCTTGTACCAACTCCGCTGAGGAATATGCCGTGCGCCTGCTGACTGCCGCCCTGCTGAGCCTGATGCTGACCGCCTGCGGTCAGAGTGGCGCGTTGTACTTTCCCAAGCCGGAGAGTGCCAAGTCGGAAAATGCCAAGCCGGAGAAACAGGCACCGGCAAAAAGCACCGACAAGGACAACAACGAAAACTCCGACGCCACCACCGGGCCCTGAACCATGGATCATTTCCAGTATCGTGACGGCGCACTGTTCGCCGAAGAGATCGCCGTCGCTGACCTGGCCGAACGCTTTGGTACGCCGTTGTATGTGTATTCGCGAGCTACGCTGGAGCGACATTTTCGTGCTTTTGATGAAGCCTTTGGCGAGCACCCGCATCAGGTCTGCTATGCGGTAAAGGCCAATTCCAACATCGCCGTGCTGGATGTGCTGGCCCGGCTCGGCGCCGGCTTTGACATTGTTTCCGGTGGCGAACTGACCCGGGTACTGCGTGCTGGCGGCGATCCGCACAAGATCGTTTTTTCCGGTGTCGGCAAAACCGCAGATGAAATGGAACTGGCGTTAAAAGCCGGCATCCACTGCTTCAATGTCGAATCTGCTGCCGAACTGGAACTGCTCAACCTGGTCGCCGGCGAACAGGACAAGGTTGCCCGTATTGCCATCCGTGTTAACCCGGATGTCGATGCCCAAACGCACCCGTACATTTCCACCGGCCTGAAAGAAAACAAGTTTGGCGTTGATATCGAGGACGCTCCGTCGCTGTACCAGCACGCTGCCGATCTGCCGCATATCGAAGTGATTGGCGTGGACTGCCACATTGGTAGCCAGCTGACCAAACTGACGCCGTTTGAAGATGCCCTGAAGCGGGTACTGGATCTGGTGGATCGCTTGCAGGCGAAAGGTATTCCAATCCGTCACCTTGATCTGGGCGGCGGCCTGGGCGTGCGTTATCGCGATGAAACGCCGCCGGAGCCAGCTGAATATATTGCCGCTCTGCTCAAGCACATTCCTGCCGACCTGCCGGTACATATCGAACCAGGCCGCGCCATTGCCGCCAACGCCGGCCTGTTTGTGACCCGGGTGCTGTATCTGAAGCCGACCGCGCACAAGAATTTTGCCGTGGTCGATGGCGCCATGAACGACCTGATTCGGCCGAGCCTGTATTCGGCGTGGATGGAAATCATTCCGGTTCAGCCGCACGATGCGGACTGTCGCGAATGGGATATTGTCGGCCCGGTTTGCGAAACCGGTGACTTCCTTGGCAAGCAACGCACATTGTCACTGGAAAGCGGTGACCTGCTGGCGATTCGCTCCGCCGGTGCCTATGGCTTTTCCATGGCCAGCAACTACAACAGCCGCAATCGCGCCGCTGAAATCATGGTCGATGGCGATCAGGCTTATGTGGTGCGCCAGCGCGAAAGCTATGACGAGCAGCTGCGACTGGAAAGCCTGCTGCCATAGGGCACCCGGGAAAAGCATCAGCGGGCCGGCGAGGCCCGCTCCTGCATCAGCATCCAGCCCAGCACTTCCTGCTCCGCAGCCTGATACACCTGCACGCCGTGTTCGCGGCGCATTTCATCAAGAATACTGCGCAGCCTGGCGCAGGCATCAGCACTGAACAGCGGCTGGCCATCAGCGAACGAAATGACGCTTGCCGGGTCATCATCCGGGTGAAAGGCAAGATGCTGACTGACCATCTGCTGCCACCAGCGCACCAGCCCCTGATGGCTGTGGTCAGACCAGTCGGGAATGCGGGTTGCATCCACAGGGCCAATCATTGGCGGCTCCTTCACGGCATGCATAGAAAAATCCTAACACAGGCACTGTACATACGAACAGCCAGCTCTGATGATGCCCTCTTCACCTACTCTCCTTCACGCTGGGCCACTCATTATCAGGACAGCCAGATGATTACCTTGCAGGAAAAAATCCGGATTGCCCGGCCGATCGCCGACTGCTTTCGCTATCTCGCCGATTTTTCCACCAGCGAGCAGTGGGACCCGGGCGTCTACAGGGCGGTGAAACTGACGCCTGGCGCCCCGGCCGCGGGATCCGAGTTTGATCTGATCCTGAATAGCGCCGGCCGGCGGGTGCCGATGCGCTACCGCCTGCTGAAGCTGGAGCCGCCCTACCGGATCGAACTGCGTGGCGAAGGTGAAGGGTTCAGCGCTTACGACATCATCCGCCTGCGGCCGCTGGGCCACGATCGCACCGAAGTCGACTATCAGGCAGAACTGCGCTTTGACGGCGCCATACGCCATCTGGAATCGGTGCTTAATCCGCTGATGGTACGGATGGGACGCAAGGCGGTGTCCGGGCTGCAGCGGGCGCTGACGCATGAAACGGAAGTCGCTGCGACACGCACTGGCGAACGTCTCGCCTACCGAACACTGTTGCCAGCCGCTATGCGCTTCACTGAACGCGGCTATCTGGCCATGCCGAACAAGGGGCTGAGCGATTACCTGGATGGCAAACGGGTGGTCATTACCGGCGCCACCGCCGGCCTGGGCCTGGCTGCTGCCTGCGAGCTGTCTCGACTTGGTGCCGAGGTTATTCTGGTCGGACGCGAGTCGCTTCGACTGGCCCGGGCGGCGCGTCAGGTGCGCGATTTCAGTGGCGCGGCCGCAGACAAGGTTCATGTTCTGGAAGCAGAGCTGTCGTCGCTTGAAGAAGTTCGTCGTATCAGTGACGTTCTTAATCGCAGCTATCCGCATATCGATGTGCTGATCAACAATGCCGGCGCCCTGTTTAGCGAACACGGCACGACTGTAGATGGTCATGAGCGTGCACTGGCGATCAACCTGCTCTGTCCCTGGCTGCTCACCGAACAGCTCTTGCCTGCACTTTCGCGCAGCGGTGGACGCGTGATTAACGTCGCCAGTGGTGGCATGTATCTGCAGCCGCTCAAGCTTGATGACATGCAGTACCTCAAGCCGCCCTATGACGGCAGCAAGGCTTATGCCCGAGCGAAGCGGGCACTGGTGGCGGTGACCGAACATCAGGCCGAAAAACACCCGGAAATTTTTTTCAGCAGCATGCATCCGGGCTGGGCGGCCACCCCGGGCGTGGCAAAATCGTTACCGGCATTCAATCAACGCATGCAACGCTGGCTACGCGATGCCCGCATGGGGGCCGACACCATGGTGTGGCTGGCCAGCAGCCGGGCGCCACTGTCTGCGACAGGGAAATTCTGGTTCGATCGCCGACCGGCGCCCACTTCCGTTCTGCGCGGCACGCAAACCGGCACGCGACAACGTGCTGAATTGATCAACTGGCTGCAGAACATTCTGTGAGAATTCCCGTTGCATTACTGATCACGGCACTGCTAAGCGGCTGCTTCGCCCGCGCCGGCAGTGATGTGCGCGTGGAGACCGTGAATTACACCCCCGATAACTGGCCTGAGACACTGCAGGCTGACATCTGGTATCCGCAAGGCGGCGGCCCGCACCCGGCCATGCTGGTGGTGCACGGCGGCGGCTGGGAAAGACGCAGCCGCGAAGATATGGACAAGCTGTGCCGTCACTACGTTTCCCGGGGCTATCTGGTAATGAATGTGAGCTACCGGTTTGCGCCGCAATATACCTACCCGGCACAGGTTCATGACTTGCAGCAGGCAATGCACTGGCTCCACCGGCATGCCGATGAACTATCCGTTGATCAACAGCGCATTGCTGCGTTTGGCTATTCCGCTGGTGCCCATCTTGTCAGCCTGATGGCACTGACTGCCGGCACTGGCAATGCACTGGATACGCCCTATGGTGGATTAAACACGCGTCCGGCAGCAGTTATTGCCGGCGGCTCGCCGATGGATCTGCGCAAATACCCCGGAGGCAAACTGGTGCCGCAGTTCCTTGGCGGACGCCTGGACGATATTCCGGAAGTATTTTCTGCTGCCTCGCCAGTAACCCGGGTGCATGGCGAAGCGCCGCCGTTTTTCCTGTTCCATGGTGACAGAGACAAACTGGTAACCATTGACCACGCCGAGGAGTTTGTTGTTGCCATGAAGCAGAAAAACGTTCCGGTATCACTTTACAGGCAGCGCTGGCGCGGCCATATTTCGGCTTTTCTTGCCATCGGCGATGCACTCGAACAGGCCGATCAGTTTCTCACATCCACGCTGTCAATTAGTGATCAACCGGAAGCCGGCGCCAGTAGCGCCGGCGGCAGCGGCTGGGACTGATAGCGACCGTCACTCGCCGTTCACATTCCCCGGTGCACTCTATCTGAAGAAGCAGCGTCACGCCGGCTCCCCAACCGGCACCCTGTCCCCCCGACTCCGCGCTGCTTCGGAACCTGCAACCCTTGACCGGCGGCGTTCCCCGACTCCGTCGGTTCTTTTTTTGCGACCCACCTGCACAGGCCGTATCATCACCAGCACTCGACACAATCTGTTGGCTGCATATGGAGTTGTGATGTCCACCAATCAGGCCCTGATGAACCGCGACCTCGCGGTGCTCTGGCACCCCTGCACGCAAATGAAGGATCACGTAACGTTGCCGCTGGTCCCGATCCGGCGCGGCGAGGGAGTATGGCTGGAAGACTTTGATGGCAATCGCTATATCGATGCAGTGAGCTCCTGGTGGGTTAACCTGTTTGGGCATGCCAACCCACGTATCAACGCGGCCGTCAAAGACCAGCTCGATAAACTGGAGCACGTTATTCTCGCCGGCTTCAGCCATGAGCCGGTGATTGAACTGGCGGAAAGGCTGGTCGGCCTTACCGCGCCGGAACTGTCCCGGGTGTTCTTTGCCGATAACGGCTCTTCCGGCATCGAAGTGGCACTGAAGATGAGCTTTCACTACTGGCAAAACCTCGGCAAGCCACGCAAGAAGCGCTTTGTCACGCTGGGCAACAGCTACCACGGTGAGACACTGGCGGCGCTGGCGGTTGGCGATGTCGATCTCTACAAAAGCACCTACAAACCGCTGCTGATGGAAGTGCTGACCGCACCCAGCCCGGACTGCTTTAACCGCGAAAAGGGCGAGAGCTGGGAACAGTATTCGCGCCGTCAGTTTGAAGGCATGAAGGCAATTCTTGCCGAACATCACGAAGAGATATGTGCCGTGATTGTCGAACCGCTAGTGCAGTGCGCCGGCAATATGCGCATGTATCATCCGGTGTACCTGACCCTGCTGCGCGAAGCCTGTGATCGTTATGGTGTACACCTGATTGCAGACGAAATCGCTGTCGGTTTTGGTCGCACCGGCACCCTGTTTGCCTGCGAACAGGCCGGGATTACCCCGGATTTCATGGCCCTGTCGAAGGGCCTGACCGGCGGCTATCTGCCGCTGTGCGCGGTGCTGACCACCGACAAGATCTACCAGATGTTCTACGACGACTACGACACCCTGCGGGCATTCCTGCACTCACATAGCTATACCGGCAACCCGCTTGCCTGCGCTGCGGCGAATGCAACGCTGGACATCTTCTCTGATGATAATGTGATCGAAAACAATCGCATCCTGTCCGCGCACATGGCGAAAGCACTGGCACCGCTGAATGATCACCCGCATGTTGCCGAAGTCCGGCAGACCGGCATGATTGCCGCAGTTGAAATGGTCCGTGACAAGGCATCACGAACACCCTACGACTGGAAAGAACGCCGTGGCCTGCGGGTGTATCAACATGCACTGACGAGGCAGGCGTTATTACGGCCGCTTGGCAGCGTCACCTACTTCATGCCACCTTACGTAATTACTCCAGAGCAGATTGATCATCTGGCCATTGTTGCCCGGGAAGGCATCGATCTCGCCACCCGTGACTGACCTTTGCACCGGAACGACCATGCGCCGCTTCTATGATGACCAGTCATTCAACATCGCCCAGCCAGCCGGGCTCAGCGAGCACACCAGTCATCACATCAGTCGCGTGCTGCGCATGCAGCCCGGCGATGAAATCGTGCTGTTCAACGGTCAGGGCGGCGAGTGGCAGGCGCGCATCGACAGCATCGACAAGCGTCATGTCCATGTGGTGCCGCTGCAGCATCAGCCAGACGATCGCACGCCGTCCTGCAAGGTGCATCTGGCGCTGCCGCTGATCAAGGGCGACCGCATGGACTATGCCCTGCAGAAAGCGACAGAGCTGGGCGCAGCTTCATTCCAGCTGCTTGCCACGGAACGTACCGACGTGCGCCTGGATGGCAGCAGAACGGAAAAGCGACTGCAGCATTGGCAGCAAGTTGTGATCAGCGCCTGCGAGCAATGTGGGCTGAACCGGATACCGGCGCTGCATGCACCGATCGCTTTGTCCGGATATCTGCAGCAGGAACGTGATGGCAACTGCTTGATCGCTCATCCCGGCGAAGCAGCGATCGGCATAACAACCTTGCAACAGGCTGCCAGCATTCATTTGCTGACTGGCCCGGAAGGTGGCTTTAGCCTGGTGGAAATTGAACTGGCACGAGCACAGGGCTTTCAGCCGTTCGCTCTTGGCCAGCGCGTACTGCGCGCCGAAACAGCGCCGGCGGCACTGTTGGCCGCCATCTGGATGGCGCGCGGCGGCTGACCAGAAAACAGCTCAAAGTTCACGGTTGCGCCAGAACGGCACCGCAATCACCAGTTTTTCAGTTAGGGAAGCTCTGAATAACCCGGAGCGGTCGATCGGCCGCGATAGGCTCGGAAAAATCGCGGCCGATCGGCCGCTCCTACAACAGATATGACAGTTTTTCAGAGGTTCCTTAGTCCCCTGCCCTGGTGGGCTCTGGTTCGACAAAAACACTGGCAGGCGACTCACCCGCCTGCAAGCGCTTGAGCGCATCAGGCTTGTACCACCCCCGAGCACCATGCGGGCCACGCCGGAACCGCTTGTAGGTCCACTGATACTGGCCAGGGTTACGCCGAATAATGGTTTCAAATCCCGCTGTCATGGCCCGCAGCGCATCATGCTCCGTCATCCCGGGCATCGCAGGGTCCGCCTGATCCAGCCAGATCTCGTAACGGTAATCATCGCTGCGCTGGGCGCTGATAAAGAAGACATGGGGCTGGAACCGTTTGATAACCTTGTCGATAAACGCCGGCACCATCACCTCATGACCAAAAAAAGGCACAAACGGATTAGCCCTGCCGCCGGGTTCATGATCTGCCAACAAAGCCATCGACTTACCCTGTGCCAAACCGGCCAGCGCCGCACGCACACCCTCTCCATTGGTCGGAATCATGACACAACTGGTGGCCCCCCGCCCCCTCCTGACCAGATCCTCAAGGGCACTGTTCTCCACCGGCTGATACATAATCAACGCACCCGGATCATGCTTGCCCACCAATAGCACCGGCACTTCCCAGCTGGATTGATGCAATGACAGATAAAGTATCGGGCGCTCACTTCTGATCGCCTCGAACCAGGCATCTTCCCCGTGTACACAGGTTATTCTGGCCAACGTTTCTTCTGGTGGACGAAGCCATACATGGCTGTAACCCGCAAGGGTTCTGGCCGTTTCAATCACCGATTTTCTGGCAAATTTCCTGGCCGCCAGCCAGTTCTTCTCGGGAAAACAGATCAGGGTGTTAATCAAAGTGCTTCGATGCGGGGTCGCAATCGAAAGCGGAAAGAGAACAAAAATCCTGGCCAGCAGCGACGCCAGTCCAGCCACCCATGACAGGGGCAAGCGGGAGAATGCGCGCAAAAACCGCGCCTCCCATACATGCATTTTTTTCATTGCATCAGTTCCGGAAATTGCATGGTTTCACCGTGCCCGAGCACCCTGAAACTGTCATTTTTCATGCCGGCATCGGCCATCGCCTGACGCAGCCGGCGCGGCGGTTCGTCCATCGGCTCACTGGTCAGCACAAAGGTGCCCCAGTGCATGGCAACCGAGCAGCGGGCTCCAATATCATGGTGTATGCGCACTGATTCTTCCGGTGCTACATGAACCGGCCCCATGAACCAGCGCGGATCATAGGCACCGATAGGCAACAGCGCCAGATCAATCGGGGCAAACAGTTCGCCGATATCCTTGAACAGTGACGCATAGCCGGTATCGCCGGCGAAGTAGAACCGGAAGCCTGCAATATCCATCAACCAGCTACACCACAAACTGGCGTTCCGGTCCGTCACGCTGCGACCGCTGAAATGCTGGGTCGGCAGACAAAACAGCTCAACTTGCCGGGCGTCATCTTTACCTGATCGCCACCAGCCAAGCTCTACCACGTTACTGATGCCGCGGCGGTGGAACCAGTCTGCGACTCCTGTCGGCACATAAAAGACCAGATCGCTACCAAAACGCCGCTGCAGATCCAGAACGGTATTCTCATCCAGGTGATCATAATGATTATGGGAAATCAGGACGTGGGTGATTGGCGGCAGCTCTGCCACGGACAACGGCGCCGGTGTATGCCGACGGGGACCGACAAACTGCACAGGACTGCAGCGCTCGGAAAAAACCGGATCGGTCAGTACGTTGCATTGCCGGAACTGGAACAGGAAGGAGGCATGCCCCAGCCAGGTCAGACGCGGCACATCAGCAATCGATCCCAGTAAATGCGGGTCCGGCTTGAGAAGCGGGAAACGTTTGCCGGGAGGAAAGCGGGCGCCGGTTTCAATCTGCCAGCGAAAAAAATCAGTAAGCCCGTGGGACGGTGTTCGTTCCAGATTACGAAATCGGCCTTTGTAAAACGTCGAGCGAGCAGCCAGCTCGGCTAGACGACCCCGGTCCAGCGCCATTACTGCATCAGACCGGCAATCGCCCGCTCAATGGCATCCAGATCCGGGATCACGGCCAGATCGCCACCCATCTGCACGTACATGGCCTCTGCCGGGCCGCTCTGAACAGGCTCTTCAACAATATCATCGTTACCAATCCGCGACTGCCTCGGAATGCCCTGAATAATGACACCATAGAACTTGATCTTGCCCGTAATGGTGTTGATGACCGCAATCCGCGCATCCGGGCCAATGGCAACCTGACCACTGTCATTGAGCTTCTCGAATGACAGCAGCGGGATTTCCTCGTCACGCCAGTTGGTCCAGCCCAGCAACCACTCGGGTCCATGGCCCGGCCGATCCGGTTGGCGCAACGGAATAATTTCCGCCACAACAATATTGGGCAGCAACCACGGACGGCCATGCATTGGGATCAGCAGCCCCGGAATATCTTTCGGCAATTCGGCCATCATGTTCTCCTAGGTCAGTGCACCTTGCTGCGGATATCCTGCCGCACGTATTCCACCAGAGCCAATGCCAGCTTGTCCGGCGAACCGGAGTAACTGACACAGCCGGTATCACGCATTGAGTCCGGCTGACTGCTGCAGGCACAGCTGTCTGCGTCCTGGGCCCAGACCGGCGCTCCACGCTGCTTCATGTTCGGGCCGGCAATCGAGCCATCATTGCCCATGCCGCTGAATATGATCGCACCGGCCCGGTCGCCATAACGACTCGAAACATTGTTAATCACCTGATCAATCGAGGGTGCATAAGGGCCCTCCCATGGCTTGCCGGTGGAGATAATGCGCCCCGTCTCGGTAAAGGCAATTTCATAATCTACCGGCGCAATCAGTACCGTGCCATGGCGCAGCTGCTCGCCATCGCAACCCACCCGACATTCAAACGCGTTGTCACGGCACAACACCCCAGCCAGCGTCTCAAGAAAACTGCTGTCTATGTGCTGCGCCAGAATAAACGCCACCGGCAACTCGGCCGGCAGGCAATCCAGAAATGCCTTTACTGCCACCGGGCCACCCAGTGACGCCCCGAGCAGCCAGATTCTCTCCGGCACCGGGCCAACCTTGACCTTGCGAAACTCGGTTGGTGTCGGAATGCTGATAGCCGGGCCCGGCGCCTTCAGGGTATCCAGTTTTACATCCACTTTCGGCCGGCCAACATAGTCCAGCATCTTGCTGAGCAGGCGACGCTCCCAACGCGGATACTGCGGTGAATTTCGCGCTGGCGCCTGACCATCGGAGAACAGGATTGGAACCGGGGTGTCCTCCAGCAGGCGATCAAGAAAATCCTGCCAGCGGTCTTCATGATTAAGATCGACCACCCATAAATCCAGATCACTCGAGGCCAGCCAACGTGCCTCGATTGTGCCAGGGTCACTGTTGACGACTACCTGATAACCCTGGCTACGCACCGCGGATGACAAAAGATGTCCCTGCAGCGAAGTGTCGGCAATGATGCCGATGCGGGGACTACCGGAGGTCATGTGCCGGCCGTCTCCCGTTGGCGTGCCAACAGTTCCTGAATGGTTTCCAGCAGCTCACCCTCCTGGAACGGCTTGCCCATGTAACGATCAACACCGATTTCAAACGCTCGCTCCCGGTGCTTCTCACCGGTACGGGAAGTAATCATGATAATCGGAATGTCCTTCAGTCTCGAATCATGGCGCACATGCGATGCCACTTCGAAACCATCCATGCGTGGCATCTCGATATCAAGCAACATCAGATCCGGACGTCGCTCTTCCAGCTTGGCAATAGCATCGATACCATCCTTTGCCGTCATCACTTCGTAACCGCTGCGTTCCAGCAGACGGGTCGTTACCTTGCGCACGGTTACCGAGTCGTCGGTGACCATGACCAGAGGGACACCCTTTTTTTCCAGCGTCTGTGCCGGGGCTTCCGGAATAATCTCTGGCAGCTCCGCCTCGACCCGGGCGCGACGTTCCAGCAGCTTGTACTGGCGCTGCAGGTGCGCGGCACGAATCAGCGAGTGCACATCAAGAATGATCACCACCGATCCGTCACCGAGAATGGTAGCGCCGCTGATACCCGCCACTGTTGCAAGCTGCGGCCCGACGGACTTCACTACCACTTCGCGAGAGCCGACCAGACCATCAACCAGAATCGCCACCTGATGTTCGGTGCTGCGGATGAGCAATACCGGCAGCGGCGTCTGCTGGCTCATCAGATGCGACGGGGTGCGCTGCCCATGGACAAAGTTACCGGCATAATCCAGTTCATAGGATTGCCGCGCATATATAAACGGCGGTGAGTCATCGGCAAAGTAGTTTTCCAGCTCATAGGGGCTGATACGAACAATGCCTTCGATCTGGTTCAGCGGGATAGCGTAAATATCTTCGCCCACTCGAATCATCAACGCGCGGTTCATGGCCAGGGTAAACGGCAGGCGAATGATGAAGCGGGTGCCCTTGCCCTTCTTCGAATCAATCGATACCGAACCACCCATCTGCTTGATCTCGGAGGACACCACGTCCATGCCAACGCCGCGGCCGGAAATCTGAGTCACTTTTGCCGCGGTGGAGAAACCGGCATTAAAAATGAACTGCTGGATTTCCTGATCCGTGAGGCGCGCACTTTCCTCAATCAGACCGCGTTCCACTGCCTTGCGACGCACTGCATCGGTATCAATACCCTTGCCGTCGTCAGACAGGATCATCACCACCTCGCCGCCCTCCCGGGTCAGCTCCAGAGTAATGCGTCCTGCTTCATCCTTACCGGCAGCGCGACGCTCTGCCGGATCTTCGATGCCATGGTCAACGCCATTACGCAGCATGTGCTCAAGCGGCGCCACGATCCGCTCCATCAGGGTTCGATCCAGTTCGCCTTCCGGATTGACTACGTCAAATTCCACTTTTTTACCAATCTCGCCGGATACCTGGCGAACAATACGACGCAGGCGCGGCACCAGACGCGAGAATGGCACCATCCGGGTACGCATCAGGCGTTCTTGCAACTCAGTATTGATGCGCGACTGCTGCAGCAGCAGAGTTTCCGTGTCGCGAGTACGGTCGATCAGGGTTTGCTTCAGATCGAGCAAGTCGGACGCAGACTCGGAGAGCTGTTTGGTAATCTGGTGCAACTCGGAATACTGATCCATTTCCAGGGGATCGAAATCTTCATCATATTCACCACTTTCCAGACCTTGCTGATAGGTGGACATGATCTGCGATTCGGTTTCCACATCAAGACGTCGTAGCTGTTCATACAGACGCTCAATGGTGTTGCCCATCTCCTGCACATGATGAGCAAACTCGGTGACGCCCTGCTCAACACGGCCGCGGTTAATACTGGTCTCACCGGCAAGGTTTACCAGCGACTCAAGCACGCCAGCATCAATCCGCACCATTTCCTGCGGCTGCTGCTGTGTCTGCTGACGACGGGTCAGCTTCTGCGGAGCCGGTCCGGCTTTCTGCCCGGCCTGTTCAGCGGTGGACGGCAACGCTGCAACCGTTGTCGAACTGGTGGCAGCCGGCGCGGCAGCATCATGCGCCGCTGACACTGCCTTGGTCAGCTGTTCGACCAGTTTATTGATACGAACCTGCCAGGCATGCATGCGGGTAAAAAACTCCGCCGGCGGCGCGCGGCGTATGTCCGTTTCCTCGAGCGCGGTTTCAAAGTCGTGACTGACATCGCCAAGCGCCTTGAGCCCGGCAAGGCGCGCACCGCCTTTCAGCGTATGCAGCACGCGCTTGAGCTCATTGCCTGCGCCAGAGTCTTCCGGGTTCTGCTCCCATGTGGTCAGGTGTGTTTCAAGGGCCTCACAGAGCTCACCGGATTCCTCCACAAAAATACCGAGAATATCCGCATCAACATCCGCAGGCAGAACAAATTCAGGCTCGTCAGCCGCAGCTGCCGCTGCGGGAGTAGCCGGCGCTGGCGCAGGGGCCGCTGCCGACAAGGCAACAGTAGCCGGCACCGCAGTAGCAGCCGGCAGGACAAACCCTGAAGGATTCGCAATGTAATCATGAATGGCCGCAACCAGCTCATTGGCCGGGGGCAAGGCCTTGTTCGCCTTGATTTCTTCAACCATCACGGCAAGACGATCATGACAACGCTGCAACAACTCGAACAACACCGGATTGGGCTTCAGCGTCCCTAGCGCCAACCCTTCGTAAAGATTCTCAAGCTCATGTCCAAGGTCGCCAAGCTCCGGGATTTCCGCCATCCGCGCGCCACCCTTCAGGGTATGCAGGTCGCGCTGCAGTGATTGCACCTCAATCAGGTTATCCGGCGCTTCCATCCAGGATTCAAGACTGGTGCTCGCCGCTTCGAGGATTTCGTCTGCTTCTTCCAGAAAGATTTCCACCAGTTCCGGATCACGTTCTGCCTGATGCAGCGTGCTGGCCTCCTCCGGCACTTCCGGCTCGGACTCTGCCGAGGCCAGCGAATCCTGTTGAATTTCCTCTACACCAACTTCCTCAACACCAAAGCCGAGTTCCTCAGCACCGGACTCGACCGGCAACACAGCATCGGACTGGTGCTCGTGAGTAACGTCTTCGGCATCTACCCCACTGCTGGCGAGAAAGGACGTAATCGCCTGCACCAGTTCCGGTGCGCCGCTGCATCCACCAGAGGTGCGGACTGAACCAATCATGTCAGCGAGACGGTCATGACAACGATGCAGCAGCGTGAACAGATCTTCGCTGGCAATCAGCTGGCCATTGCCGAAACTCTCGTAGAGCGTTTCCAGCTCATGGGCGAGATCACCAATCGGGCGAATCCCGGCCATGCGCGCGCCGCCTTTCAGGGTATGCAGGTCTCGTTGCAATCCGGCCAGCCCGCTGCTGTCGCCGGCATGCCAGGTGTCCAGCGCGGCACTGGCGCTTTCAATAACTTCTTCCGCCTCTTCCAGGAAGATCTCAAGCAGCTCCGGGTCTACTTCGAATGCATCACCGGATATCGGTGACTCGTCGTCGGATGCCGCGACTTCATCCACAACGGCGAAATGACCAGGATCACCGAACTCGATTTCCTCGATATCCATACCGCCGGGGCCGTCATCTTCCGGGCCGGATTCAAGAAAAGCCGCCAACGATGCCAGCAACGATGCATCTCGCTTGAGCGACTGGGCCGCAGCGAGATGATCCATCATATTGATCAGCGCCTCATGCGCCCGAGTCGCGACATCAAGAAAATCGCCAGTCAGGCGAATGCGCTGCTCTGACAAGGCTGCATAACAGGCCTCCAGCGAGCGGGCCAACTCTGAAATTTCCACCAGGCCTGCGGTATCCGCACTACTGGCGAGCAGGCCAAGCTCATCTCGCAGCCTTTCCAGTCCGGCGATCCCGGTCGGATTCTGCGACCAGCTCGCCAGCAGATTGTCTGCATCAAGAATCAGATCCATACCGGCAGAAAGGAATACCGAAATCAGATGAGGATCGGGCCCGCCGCCACTGCCGCCCGATGCCATTGCATCATGCAGTCGGTCGATCAGAACATCAGCATCCCGAATAACAACCACTGCGCCCGTGGAAGCCCTCAGCCCGTTACTCATGGCTTCGGTCACGTCCGAGATCAACTGCACCGCTTCGCGGTCGACCATGCCTCCCGCGCCCGCCAAAGCACGGGTGTAAGCTTCTGCAGGTTCCGCAATTTCCGCCACCGCCTTGACGCCGGCCATGCGGGCGCTGCCCTTCAGGGTATGAAAAGCACGATACACGGTATCATCGAGCGGGTTTTCACCAAGATCTGCATCCACAGCAGCAAGCCACTCTCGCAGCATATCGATGTTGCTTTCAGCCTCCGAATGGAAAATATCCAGCAACACTACATCGGCGTCGTCGTTCCTTTCTTCTACGGACGCGGGCCCTGAAGCAACTTCAACCTGCGCGCCGAACTCATCCTGCGCCGCCCGATCTGCAATGATTTCCTCTCCGTCACTCTCTTCTGCAGGAACAGCAAAGACATCCGGCACAACGCTGATTGAACCACCGTTTGCCAATACATTCGCTGCATCGCTGAGAGGCGTAACATCACACGGGTCGGGTTCGCGCTTGGCAAAGGCATCGACCAGAGACGGAATAAGGCCATGCACCGCGCGCACCAGTTCGATCAGAATGGGGGTCGCAACGATGGTCTGGTCAATCACCCGGTTCATCATGTTTTCAATCGACCAGGCCAGCTCCCCGACAGTTGAAGCGCCGACCATCCGACCGGAGCCCTTCAGGGTATGAAAAGCCCGGCGAAACTCCACCAGCGCTTCCTGATCATTCTGATTCGCAGCCCAGCGCGGGAAGTACTCGTTCAGGGCGTCAAGAACCTCACCGGCTTCCTCGACAAAAATCTCGACGATCTCGTCATCAATAAGATCGTTTTCATCGCGGGACGGAGCCGCCGGCTTGGCCGCTGCTGGTGCAGCCGGGGCCGCAGGCACGGCTTCCTGCTTCGAATCGGCAGCATCAACAGGCTCATCCGGTAAAACCAGATCAATCGACTCACTGCCCTGTGTTGCAACCTCTGGTGAAACCTGTGCAGATTGCTGTAAATCCTGACTCGACGGCTGCACTGGCGGCAACGTCAAGACACTGATTTCCTCAGCAGCCAGCGCTGATACGCCGCCCGCTATCGCATTATCTGCTGACGCGCCACGACCAAACTCGTCATCCAAAATCGGATAACCAAGCATGCCGACACTCTTGCGGGCCAGATCCAGCATCTCATCGCCAGATTCCGGGTCATCGCTAATACGCTCAAGATAATATTCAACACTGGTGATCGCATCAGCGAGCGTATCCATGCTGCGCCATTCCGGTCTCTCGGATTCTTCCGACAACAGCTTCTCAGTGATGTAAACAACACACTGACGCAACACCGCTGCCGGGCGTGGCAACAAAATCATCCCCAAGCCGCCCCGCACCGCGCTCAGTTTCTCCGGCACATCCGCGAGATGCGATTTCTGCCACTGCGATGCAATGAACTCGACAATCCCATCCTTCGCCTCTTCCAGACCAGCACGGCACTCCCGAATCACTGCATCGCGCGCCTTCTGAACGTGATCCGGTACAACTGCCAGCGCGCCTTCGCGGTCAGAGCTGCGACGATCGCCGGTCATGCCCTGCAAAGTCGCTTCGACATACAACAAGGCACCCGCCACATCCATCAACAGGGCGCGATCCGGCGGCTGTTTGCCAGCAGCAATGGCATCAATTACCGCAAGCTGATCCTCAACCAGCTTGCGCGGCTGCCCGAGGCCAAGCACCGCTACGGTATCAGCAACCTGCTTAAGGATCTGACTTTGCGGCTTCAGTTTACTGCCGTCCCGCTCCTCGTTATGAACAAAGGCCTCCAGCGCATCCTTGACCTTGTTGATCTCCTCGGACAGGGCACCAACCACGGATACCATGGCAGCCTGATCCGGGCCGCTCATCTTCGCCCGCTCGGAACTGATCAGCTCATCGGAGGGCATTGCATCGCTGAGGCGGTACCGCTCACGCACATGATCGATAGCAGGGCCACTTTTATCACTTTTGGCAATGTAATAAAGAAGGTTTTTCAGCAGCTCCGAAGGTGCCGACTTGGCCAGAACAGGAGCGCCCTCCGCCGCCAGCAAACGCAACAGGCGGTCAAGCTGGCCAAGCACCGATTTGACCGATGTACCTGGCTGAATGCCTCCGAGAGACAAGCCTTCCACCATCGCCGCAGAAACTTCCCACAGCGGCGACATGGCGGCATCACCCGTCACTTGCTTCAGCTTGGCAAATACCTTCGCCATAAAGCCGTAATTGGACGCCAGATTCTCGCCCCGGATCACACCAAGCAAGGCAATCTGATACATCTGTCGGATCTTGCGGGCCAACTGTGGAAATGCGGCATCCTCAAACACCGACACGGGCACATCACCATGACTGGCGGCGCCGGCAAGATCAGGCTTGAACAACGAGGTTTCCGAAAGCAAAGACTCACCGCGAGAGGCGCGAAGGTCATTCAGCAGCGGCAACAATACCAACGGCAGATCACGACGACTGCTCTGGACACGATCCAGATAGGGAGGCAACTGCAGAATCGCTCGCATCAGGGTCTCCTGAGCGTCCGCCAGCTGCGATACCTTGCCATCCAGCAAGGCGTGGGCAAGTTTTTCCATTTCCTCGGCGAGCAGTGCCGCGCCGTAAAACTCCACCATCTGCAAGGTGCCGTAGACCTGATGCAGGTAAGTCTGGCAAAAGCGCATGCGCGTGGAGTCATCCGGGTTATCGACGAAGGCTTCCAGCGCTTGCTGCGCCTGATTCAGGGTTTCCTGAATCTCTCCGCGGACCCAGTCGAGCGCCAGATAGTCATGCCGGTCGGTCATGTCTGCTCCCGATCAACTCTGGCGTCGCCGAAACGCCAGAGTGTCTTTAAATGGCACCCGCTCAAGATCCGGGTGACTCCAGTCAGTTATCTCGCCAAGCCCGAGCACCATCATCCCGCCGGGTGCGAGGCGCTCCGCCATGTGCGTTACTATCTGACGTTTTCTCCAACGCCGGAAATAGATCAGCATGTTCTGACAGAAGATCAGATCCATGTCCTGCATTGGTGCCTTGTTTATCTCCAGCACATTCAGTCGCGCGAAACAAATCCGGTCTCGCAGTGATGGCACAACCTGATACTCGCGCTCGTCCAAACGCTCGAAATATTTGTCCCGAATACCCGCATCCACTCGTTCAACGCGACGCGCCGGATAATTTCCGCGACGTGCCTTGCTCAGCGTCGGCAGGCTGATATCCGTCGCCGTAATGCCAAAAAAATGCTGGCACTTCTTCTCGATGAAAATCTCATTGATAAGCATACCCAACGAATAGGGCTCTTCACCCGTGGAGCAACCAACGCTCCACACATCCAGAGATTGTTTGCCGGGACGCTCCGCAAACCGGGTTACATACTCCTCCACCAAAGCGTAGGAACCGGGATGACGGAAAAAGCTGGTTTCCTGGACCGTCAAGCGGTCTACCAACACGGACCATTCCATGGCCTTGGATTCCGTGGTACCCGCAACCAGCTGCTGGTAATACACGTCATAATCAGCAATGCCGATCTCGCGCATACGGATGTTCAGACTGGTTTCCAGAAACGTCTTCCGCTCCTGGCTCAAGGTCATGCCAGTGCGTTCTTCAAGTAACGCCTGCCAGAGCTCGAACTGCTCCTGCTCCATGACCGGCGTATTTTTGATCGACCAGCGATCTTTCACGGCAGCACTCGACATCATGGTTCCGACTCCGAAACCGGTTCAATCCGCGACTCAAGTCGGCAGGCGGAAACCGGCTACCGAGTTACGCATTTCCTGAGCCATCTCGGCAAGATTACCAATCGACCGCGCAGTGGCGGTGGTACCCGACGATGTCTGCGAGGTAATCTCCTGAATAACGTTCATGGTGTTGGAGATGTGGCCAGCAGAGGCGGCCTGCTGACGAGCAGCGTTGGAAATGTTCTGGATCAGGTCAGCAAGGTTTTTCGAGACGTTCTCAATCTCTTCAAGCGCGACACCGGCATCCTGGGCCAGACGGGCACCCTTCACTACCTCGGAGGTGGTTTGTTCCATCGAGATAACCGCTTCGTTGGTATCGGTCTGAATGGTTTTTACCAGCGTTTCAATCTGCTTGGTTGCCGCCGCAGAACGTTCTGCAAGGCGCTGTACTTCGTCGGCAACAACCGCGAAGCCCCGGCCTGCTTCGCCAGCCATGGACGCCTGAATCGCCGCGTTAAGAGCCAGAATGTTGGTCTGATCAGCAATGTCGTTAATCAGCGATACGATGTCGCCAATCTCCTGGGACGATTCACCCAGACGCTTGATCCGTTTCGAGGTTTCCTGAATCTGCTCACGGATGGTGTCCATGCCGTGAATCGTTGCCTGTACCACTTCGGCGCCCTTGTTGGCGATGGCTACCGCGCGTTCCGCAACGGCCGCGGATTCAGAAGCGTTGGCAGATACCTGGTCAATCGACACCGCCATTTCGTTCACAGCAGCAGAGGCGCCGGCAATTTCCTGGGCCTGATGCTCGGACGCTTCAGCAAGGTGCATAGCCGTGGACTGGGTTTCCTGGGCAGCAGATGCCACCTGTACCGCAGTCTGGTTAATGGTTTGTACCAGAGAGCGCAGCTGGTCAATAGAGAAGTTGATAGAGTCAGCGATCGCACCAGTGAAGTCCTCGGTGACTGTCGCCTGTACGGTCAGGTCGCCGTCAGCGAGGTCACCAAGCTCGTCCAGCAGGCGCAAAATAGCTGACTGGTTCCGCTGGTTTTCTGCTTCCAACTCTTCTTTTTGCTTCTGGTCTACCGCAACCCGCTGGAACACGATCACAACGAACAGACCCAGGGCGACACCCGCAAACACCAGACCGGCCAGAACAGATGGAAAAATACCGCCGGTGGAACGTTCGAACTCCTCACCCAACGCCGTGGATTCCACCAGCAGATCCTGAGAGCGCTGGAAAATTTTGTCCGCCGCCGCACGTACCTGGAACAACTCCGGGGCAGTTTCCAGAATTTCATCGACAGACTGGTTTACAAATTCATCAAACAGCGACGCAATTTCGGCCAGATAATCCAGTGCATCCGGATCCTCAATCATCTCGATGCCAAGCACGTCGTCGCCTTCAATCATACCGTTCATGACGCGGCCGAACTGACTGGCATCACGACCGAAACTGTCTGCCGCCTGCACCGCACCCTCACCACCGGCAAGCACCCGGTCAATAGCGCGAACAATACGTTCTGCAAGCAGCGACTGACGGTTGGCGATGGTGACCTGATCCGGGCCGGCGCCACCATTCACCATGATATCGACCACACCTTCGTATTCGGCCTGCAGCATCGGCACCGTTTGCGATAGCGTCGCGGCCACTTCGTGCAGATCGATTACCGTGTCTTCACCACTCAGGATGACGTTGGCACTTTCCTTTACCTCATCCCATAGCGTCTGCACACGACCAAGCAGCTCCGGATCGGCGTCCGCTTCCTTCACCTGATCCCAGGCTTCCTGGAAACTGTTTTTCGCCGCATCCAGCTGGCCGAACGCCTCAGCGTTACCGGCAGCAGCTTCCAGCGCGTTCTTGGCGATCTGCTGTGACACAACTCGCAGCTCGGAGGCGTAGGTAATGTTATCCTTTGCCTTGTCCGCCTGGATGGCGAGGAAAGTGAAGTTGAATACCGCAAGCAGTACGGCAATACCCGCGCCTGCGTACAGGCCCAGCGTCAGCGGACTACCGCTTGCTCCCCCCCGAAACCTGGCGAGCACTTCTCCCGGATTGAAATTCATAACGTGGCTCCTGGCCTGCCTTGCACTTGTTGTTTCACCCGTTCCCCCACAGCGTCAGCCCGTTCGGGCCACCTGCAGAAACCTCGGATCCTCGGCGAGATGCTCGATACTGAACACCTGCCAGACCTCTCCATCTTTCTCGTAACCACCCTGAATATAGGGCCGTACTGCTTCGTCAATATTGTCCGGTTCGGCGCTGTAGCCCGTTACCGGAAAATGCTGAATGCCGTACACATCATCGACCGTCAGACCGGTGTACAGATCGCCCTGATCAATCACCAGAAGCCGACGACGCTTTTCCTGCAGTGCACTGCTTTTTTCCAGAAATCCGGTCAGATCCATCACTGCCATCAATCGGCCTCGCACATTGGCAATGCCTTTCATCCAGTGATGCACACCCGGTACGCGAGTGTAGGGCGGCACCTGCAGAATTTCCGAAACCTGTTCCAGAGGCGCCACATAACGACCTCCATCCAGCAAAAAACCAATGCCGCTCCAGTACTGCACCACGTCCTGACGGGACGGCAGCTGCAGGGCCCGCTCACGACAGCGGACCGAAATCTCTGCCAGTTTGATGTAGGCAGCGGACGCAGCACTCACGAAGCGAACCCTCTCATCATTCTGCCAGCATCCGCTCGACGGTGCGCATCAGCACTTCTTCGTCGACCGGTTTGGTCAGGTAATCCCTGGCGCCCTGACGCTGACCCCAGACCCGATCAGTTTCCTGATCCTTGGTGGTCACGATAATGATCGGAATATGCGCCGTATCAGAACCCTTGGTGAGCTGGCGGGTGGCCTGAAAACCATTCAACCCCGGCATCACTACATCCATCAGCACCAGATCCGGCAGCTCCGCTCGCGCCACGGCCACACCATCCGCACCATTCGCCGCATCAATCACCGAGTGCCCATGGCGCTCGAGGATCTCCCGCAACTTGTAGGTCTCGGTGGGGGAGTCATCGACAATCAGAATCTTCGCCATAACAGCAACCTCAATTTCACCACTGCCCGACAAGGACAGGGTCACATTACATCTGGACGTGTTCGCGAATTGCACCAAGCAGTTCTTCTTTCGAGAACGGTTTGGTCAGGTATTCGTCCGAACCAACAATTCTGCCCTTGGCCTTATCGAACAGGCCGTCCTTGGAAGACAGCATGATCACCGGCGTATCCTTGAACGCGCTGTTGTTCTTGATCAGAGCACAGGTCTGATAACCATCCAGACGCGGCATCATGATGTCGACAAAAATAATGTTGGGTTTGGTATCTGCGATCTTGGCCAGCGCATCAAATCCGTCGGTTGCCGTGATCACTTCACAGCCTGCTTTTTTAAGCAGCGTTTCCGCCGTACGGCGGATGGTCTTCGAGTCATCGATGACCATTACCTTGAGATCCTGGAAGTTTTCTTCAGTCATGGAATACAGCCTTCAGCCGTCCGCAGTTATAAGGCTTAACTTGTTGTATCTACAGGCCTTTTAAGTTCTTTTGTGGCCAGATAGGATGTTTGTCCTAGCTCAGTGGCGAGTTTTAACACAGTTTCCACATTCAATCCATAACACCTTATAAAGGCTGCAAAAAGCGCCTCGACCGATGGTGTGCCCCGGAGGCCACTGCTACCATGTCAACGCTATCACCGGAGCCAGAATGACAATCCGCCTCGGGGTCGTGATGGACCCCATCAGCAAGATCAAACCATGGAAAGACAGCACCTTCGCGATGCTGCTGGAAGCCCGCCGCCGTGGCTGGCAGGTGCTGTACATGACGCCGGCCGACCTTTATGTCCGCGCAGGCCGCAGCTTTGCCCGGGCCAGCGAACTGCATGTAATCGACAACAATGATCACTGGTATGAAAAGGGTCCGGCTGAAGACCTTGATCTCGCCAGTCTGAACATCGTGCTGATGCGTCAGGATCCGCCTTTCAATAATGAATATGTCTACGTCACCTACCTGCTGGAAAAGCTGGAGCGAGAGGGTGTACTGGTGGTGAACCGCCCCCAGAGTGTTCGCGACTGCAATGAAAAGCTCTTTGCCACCGAATTCCCGCAGTGCTGCACCCCGACCCTGGTGGCCAGCCGCGCCGATCTGCTCAGGGACTTTGTCGCCGAACACCGCGATGTGGTGATGAAACCGCTGGACGGCATGGGTGGCTCGAATATCTTCCGGGTACCGGCCGACAGCCCTAATACCAGCGTCATCATTGAGGTCCTGACCCGGCAGGGGCAGACCCCGATCATGGCCCAGCGCTACATCCCGGAAATTGTTCAGGGTGACAAGCGCATCCTGATGATCAACGGCGAGCCGGTTCCCTATGCGCTGGCCCGGGTACCCAAAGAAGGTGAGCTGCGTGGCAACCTGGCCGCTGGCGGCAGCGGCGTCGGCCGCGAGCTGAGCGAGCGCGATCGCTGGATCTGCCAGCAGATCGGCCCGGTGCTGAAGGCCAAAGGCCTGTATTTCGTCGGCCTGGATGTGATCGGCGACTACCTCACCGAGATCAATGTCACCAGCCCGACCTGCATCCGCGAGCTGGACGAGATCTACGGCCTGAACATCGCCGGGCAGCTGTTTGACTGCCTGCTCGACCAGCTCGCTGCGGAGTAACCATGGCCGCAGCCAGTACCGTCAGCGCTGCCGACCGGCTCAGCTTTATGCTGTTTCTGGCGCTGGCCTTCCATGCCGTGCTGATCCTTGGCCTGGGCTTTGCCCCGGAAGATCCGGGCGCGGCGGCACGCACCCTTGAGGTCACCATCGCCCAACAGCTCAGCGATACCGAGCCGGAAGATGCCGACTTCATTGCCCAGGCCAACCAGCAGGCCTCCGGCGATCTCGACGAGAAACGCGAGGTCACCACCACCGAACAGTCGCCGTTCGACAGCCAGACCATTGCCCAGGTAAACCTGCAGAGTCCCTCGACCCTGAATCCGGACCCGGCGCCGGTGCAGCGAGTCACCCTGACCACCCGGGGAGTGTCGTCACGCAAGGTGCCGGCCAGGGTGGACAAGCCGACCCCGCCCAAGCCATTACCGAAGTCCGAGCGCGAATCGGACGCCATGCTCAGCGAAGAAATTGCCAGCCTGCAGGCCCGGCTTGATTCCCAGAAACAGGCCTACGCCAAACGCCCGCGGGTACATCACCTGACCTCGGTGTCAGCCAAGGCCCATTACGAGGCCCTGTATCTGGATACCTTCCGCCGTGCCGTGGAAGAAATGGGTACCCGCAACTTCCCGCAGAAGGCTCTTAGCGAAGGCATTTTCGGCAATGTCCGACTGGCGGTGCAGTTAAAACCCGATGGCGGGGTCGACAAGATCGAGGTAACCCAGTCCTCGGGCCACCGCTTCCTTGACGAGGCCGCTATCCAGAGTGTGCGACTGGCAGCGCCGTTTGCACCCTTCCCTGACGAGATGCGCAAGAACGTCGACATTCTCGAGATTATCCGCACCTGGCGGTTTGATGCCCGCGAGCGGCTGACTTCTCACTGAACGCTGTCGTGCTCACTTGTTACTGACCCTGTCCACCCCAATACTGGTGCCATGAGTTACCCAAGCCTGAAAAACCACTTCCTGATCGCCATGCCACAACTGGCCGATCCGAACTTCCACCAGAGCGTGACCTGGGTGGTGGAACACAATGCCGACGGCGCCATGGGCCTGACCGTGAACCGGCCTTCATCGTTGTCGCTGGACGATATCCTGGCCGATCTGGATATCAGGCATGACGTTCTGCCCGGCCGCCATCAGGTGGTCCAGGGCGGGCCCATGCGCCCGGAAACCGGCTTTATCCTGCACCCGGATACCGGCGATCACTGGACTGCCAGCCAGCTGCTGATGGACGGCATCCGCCTGACCACCTCCCGTGACATCCTCGAAGCCATTGCCGCCGGCCAGGGCCCGAACCGCACTCTGACCGTACTTGGCTATGCCGGCTGGGGCCCGGGCCAGCTGGAACAGGAAATGCTCGACAATGCCTGGCTGAGTGTGCCGGCGGATATCACCACCCTGTTCGAGGTGCCAATCAGCGAACGCTGGCAGGCTGCCGCCAATACCCTCGGCGTCGATATCCGCCTGCTTAGTGGTGACTCCGGCCATGCCTGAGACGGTGCTCGGTTTCGATTACGGCACGAAAAAAATCGGCATTGCCTGCGGCCAGTCACTGACCGGCACCGGCAACCCGCTGCCGGCGGTCACCAGCCGTGACGGCGTGCCGGACTGGGAAGCCATTGGTAAACTGATCGCCGAGTGGCAACCGTCCGCCCTTGTCATCGGCCTGCCACTGAATATGGACGACAGTGAAAGCGCATCGAGCGAGCGAGCCCGACGCTTTGCCCGTCAGCTTAACGGCCGTTTCGGCAAGCCGGTATGGATGGTGGACGAGCGGCTGTCCACCCGCGAAGCCCGCGACCAGCTCGGCAGCCGCAACAAACGCGGGCCGGACCCGCGCGTTGACAGTCTCGCCGCAGTGCTGATGATTGAGAGCTATTTCCGCGATGGCGGCAGCCCGCCCTGAAGGAGCGCACCTTGAACTGGACTGCGAACGATATCGACATTCGCCTCGACCGCATAACGGCAGAGCTGAAATCCTCCTTGCAGCGACGCGGCATAACCAGCTTCGCCATGGTCGGCATTCACTCCGGCGGCGCCTGGGTGGCCGATGCGCTACAGCAGCGACTTGGCCAGATCCCGCTCGGCAGCCTCGACATCAGCTTCTACCGCGACGACTTTACCCACCGCGGCCTGCACCCGAACGTCAAACCGAGCCAGCTGCCGTTTGAGGTGGATGGTGCCCATATTGTACTGGTCGACGATGTGCTGATGACCGGCCGCACCATCCGCGCCGCCATGAATGAACTGTTCGATTTCGGCCGACCGGCATCGATCACGCTGGTGGTGCTGTTCGATATCGGCCAGCGGCAATTGCCAATCAGTGCCGATATTTGTGGCGAGACCTTGGCATTACCACCCCACCAGCGGGTAGAATTGCGCGGACCCGCACCGCTCGCTGCGGACATTATCGAGATGACGCCTGCATGATTCCCTCGCCGCCATCCGCGAATCTCCAACTCACCGCCGATGGCCGGCTGAAGCACTTTCTTTCCATTGAAGGCCTGCCCCGCTCCCTGCTTGAAGAAATCCTTGATGGTGCCGCCAGCTTTGTCGAAGTCGGCGACCGCTCGATCAAGAAGGTGCCGCTGCTGCGCGGCAAGACCGTGGTCAACCTGTTCTTCGAAGCCAGTACCCGCACCCGCAGCACCTTCGAGCTGGCCGCCAAGCGCCTGTCGGCGGACGTGCTGAATATCGATATCGCCAAGAGCGCCACCAGTAAGGGCGAGACCCTGATGGACATGCTCTGGAATCTGGAAGCAATGGCCAGCGACATGTTTATCGTGCGCCACTCCGATTCCGGCGCGCCTTTCTTTATCGCCAACCATGTCACTCCGCAGGTGGCGGTGATCAACGCCGGCGACGGTCGCCACGCGCACCCGACCCAGGCAATGCTCGACATGTACACCATCCGGCACTACAAGGGCCGCTTCGAAGGCCTCAAGGTGGCGATCATCGGTGATGTGTTGCACTCACGAGTGGCGCGCTCGCAGATTCATGCCCTGAATATTCTCGGCGCCGAAGAAGTCCGGGTGATCGGCCCGAAAACCCTGCTGCCGAAAGATATCGAAAGCCTTGGCGTCAGTGTTTACACCGAGCTGGCTGCCGGCCTGCGTGGTGTCGATGTGGTGATCGCCTTGCGCCTGCAGAAGGAGCGCATGGATTCGGCACTACTGCCCTCGGAAGGCGAATTTTTCCGCCTGTACGGCTTGAACAACGATCGTCTGCGCCCGGCCAAACCGGATGCCATTGTCATGCACCCCGGGCCGATCAATCGCGGTGTCGAAATTGCCTCGGAAGTAGCCGATGGTCCGCGTTCGGTGATTCTGCATCAGGTCACCTTCGGTATCGCCGTGCGCATGGCGGTGATGTCGATGTGCATCAGCGGACAGGAGAGCGGGCTGTGAGTCAGAAAGCACATTTGCTGATCCGCAAGGGCCGGGTGATTGATCCGAACACCGGCCGGGATGAAGTGCTCGATATCCTGATTGAAAACGGCCGGCTGGTGCGCATTGCCGCCAGTCTCGATGCACCCGGCGCGGAAATTATCAACGCCGAAGGCATGCTGGTGCTGCCGGGTCTGGTCGATACCTGCGTACATCTATCCGAACCGGGCGGCGGTCGCAGTGGTTCGATTGCCTCGGAAACACGGGCGGCTGCCAGCGCCGGCATTACCCACCTGTGCGCACAACCGAATACCAATCCGGTGATCGACAGCACGGCGGTGGTACGGCTGATTCGGGAACGCTCTTTCAAGGCCGGTTTCGCCAAGATACTGCCGCTGGCTGCCATGACCCGGCAACTGGAAGGCAAACAGCTGGCGGAAATGGCAACCCTGATGGAAGCCGGCTGTATCGGGGTCAGCAATGCCGGCACCCCGGTGCAGGATGCACTGGTGCTGAAGCGCAGTTTTGAATACGCCGCCACCTTCGGCATTCCGGTGATGGTACAGCCACAGGATGCAGCCCTCAGTGCCGGCGGTTGCGCCCATGAAGGCCCGGTGGCATCGCGGCTGGGTTTGCCCGGCATTCCGGCGGTGGCAGAAACGGTTGAGCTGTCACGGGCATTGATACTGTGCGAAGCCACCGGCGTACGATTGCACGTGCAGCAAGTCAGCTGCGGCGCCAGCACGGCACTGATTCGTGACGCCAAGGCGCGCGGTCTGCCGGTCACAGCCGATGTCAGTATCCATCATCTGTTGCTCGATGAATCGGCGCTGGAAGGTTTCAACAGCGACTGTCATATCCAGCCGCCGCTGCGCAGCCGCGACGATCGTGAAGCACTGCTGGTGGCGGTGGCCGACGGCACCCTTGATGCGGTCTGCTCGCAACATATTCCGCTTGGCTCGTCGAGCAAGCAGGCCCCGTTCCCGGCCACCAGGGCCGGCATCGCCGGCATCGAAACCCTGTTGCCACTGATGCTGAAACTGGTCAACGAGGGCACCCTGACCCTGCATCGTGCCATCGAACTGCTGACCTCGGGCCCGGCACGTTGCCTCGGCCAGCAGATCGGTCATCTGGAAATCGGTCGTAATGCCAGCCTCTGTGTGGTCGATGCAGCGGCGATGCGCACCCCGATTGATGACTGGCTTTCAGCCGGCAAGAACAGTCCCTGGCTGGATATCGCGCTGCCAGGAAATGTTCGGCTGACGGTTTGCGAAGGCAAGGTGACCTGGTTGTCAGACTGATTTTTTATCCTGCTCTGGAAGTTTCGAATAACCCCGTAAGAGCGGTCGCCCGACCGCGATTTGGCCAGAATCCCGGCCGCTGTGCGGATTACCGCTTCCGCTAGAACAGCCAGATCAGCAGCACAACCACCAACACGGCGCCAATGGCCACCTTGATCAGTATCGCCTTGTCATCAAATACCGGCATGGACGAAAAATCCGGCTTGTCATCACCGCGCGCCATCGCCGCCTTGACCCGCTCTTCCACCGACAGGTCGGCCGTATTGCTGGCCGGCGTCAGTGCCGGTTTCGCTGCGACCACACGATCCACCGGTCTGGCCTGGGCCGCGGTTGCCTTGATTGCTTCCGGCGCCGGGCCGGCCGACTGCCAGGCAAAACGTGGCACCATCAAGCCATTGACCTCAACCTCCTCGGTAAACATCGCCAGCGGCCGGACCCACAGCGCCCGCTCACCATAAAGTGGCCGGTATACCACCACCTTCTCCAGCGTCTCACTGTGCGTCGCCACCTCCATAACCTGATAGAGATTGCCTTTGTAGTGCTTGTAGATGCCGGGTCTCAGGCTGTTCATCGGTGCTGGCTCGGGGTTGGACAACGATTCCGTCATGATGCCCGAGCCGGCGTAATGATCAAGACGTGAAGGAGATGGCACAGCAATTGCTTGATATGCCTGTATCCAGCCGTCCGGAGAATAAGTTGTCCCTGTCACCCTGGCACCCCCACAGCGCCGCCGACTATCTGGTCGCCGCCCGTCAGGCCGAGGCCCTGTCGCTGCAACATCTGTTGCGCATGGCGCGGCTGGTGGTGGCGATCAGTAGTCTGGTTCACGCGCTGCAGCGCGAACGCGGCGCATCCGGCATCTTTGCCAGCTCCGCCGGCGCCCGCTTTGGCGAACTGCGACAGAAGCTGGTGCTGGAGACGAATAGCGAGCTGGCCAACTTTAATGCGCTGCTCGCCTCACTGGGCACTGAAGGTGACATCACCCATGCCGGTAACCGTCTGCTCAGCCGGATGGCCGTGGCCATTCACCAGCTTGGTCAACTGGACGGCTACCGGCAGCGGGTCGCGGCACTGCAGGTCAATTACGACGAAGTAAACCAGTGCTACACCGAGCTGATCCGCTCACTGCTGGCGGTGGTGTTTGAAGCCGCCGACAGCGCCTCGGACCCGGAAATCACCCGGGCACTGGTGGCGCTTTTTCATTTTATGCAAGGCAAGGAACTGGCCGGCCAGGAGCGCGCCCTTGGTGGCATGCGCCTTGCCAGCGGCCAGTTCAGTGCAGCACTGGCGGAGCGGGCCGGCATTCTGGTGGAAGGTCAGGAGCGCTGCTTCGAGATCTTTTCCCACTTCGCCGATGACGCCACGCTGGCGCTGTGGCGTCAGGAGGTGGCGCCCTGCTCACTGGAAGACGTGCGGCGACTGCGCAGTATTATCTGCGCGCCGTGCCGTAACCCGCAGCGCGAAGCCGAGCTCAGCGAGGAATGGTTCGCGGTCTGCACCAAGCGCATCGATGCAATGAAGCAGGTCGAAGATGCGCTCGAACGTAATGTTGAGCAAACCAGCGAAGTTCGACTGGCCGCAGCGCGGCAGGATCTCGACCGCTACCGCCGTGATGTGCTCGCCATCCAGCAACCCGACCCACTGACCACATTGGCGGATTACCCCGAAAACGCCAGCGTCGACGCCCTTGGCCCGGCACTGGGGCGCTCGATTATTGATCTTCTGCAATCGCAAAGTCAGCGCCTGCACAGCATGCAGGAACAGCTCGACAAGGCACGTACCGCGCTGGAAGAACGCAAGCTGCTTGACCGCGCCAAGGCACTGCTGATGAAACACCGGCGACTGCGCGAGGACGAAGCCCATGCCCTGCTGCGCAAGATGGCCATGAATCAGGGTCGCAAGCTGATTGATGTGGCCCGTGCTGTCATTGCCATGGCGGATGTGCTCGGCTCATCGGATTAACTTATTGCGCCTTAATTTGGTGCGCACGCCCAATAACAACGCACGCAGCCAACCCATGCATAGGGCTAAGCCACTGATTTAACGCGCTGAAGGCTTCTGGCACAGCCCTTGCTTCAGAAACTGGTGACAGCAACCAAGGGCGGTTGCGGTCGTCTCCCAAATCGTTCCAGAGCAATGGCGCTCACCCCACGGACAAAACCGTGATGTGAGCGCCTTTTTTTTGTGCCGCAAAGCCTGAGGAGTACGGACATGAAGAGACCGATTCTGCATCGCTGCCGCCAGCTGGTTCTGGCACTGGGCCTGATTGGCGCACCGGTCATGAACCTGTCGGCAGCCGAGGTTGGCTTTCCTGAAAAGGAAGAGCTGAAGTTCGGCTTTATCAAACTGACTGACATGGTGCCGCTGGCCATCGCCAAGGAAAAAGGTTTCTTCGAAGACGAAGGCCTGTACGTCACCCTGGAAGCGCAGGCCAACTGGAAAGTGCTGCTTGACCGCACCATCTCCGGCGAACTCGACGGCGCGCACATGCTGTCCGGCCAGCCGCTCGGTGCCACCATCGGTTTTGGCACTGAAGCTCACATCGTCACTGCCTTCACCATGGATCTGAATGGCAACGCCTGCACCATGTCGAATGCGGTCTGGGCGGAAATGAAAAAGCACGTGGCGATGAAAGACGGCAAGCCGGTGCATCCGATCCGCGCCGCAGCACTGAAGCCGGTGATTGCCGATTTCCGCAGCAAGAGCACCCCGTTCAAGCTTGGCATGGTGTTCCCGGTTTCCACCCACAACTACGAGCTGCGTTACTGGCTGGCCGCCGATGGTATTCACCCCGGCTACTACGCGCCGCAGCGTGGTGACACCGCCGGCACCATCAAAAGCGACGTGCTGATCTCGGTAACGCCGCCGCCGCAAATGCCGGCCACGCTGGAAGCCGGCACCATCAACGGCTATTGCGTCGGTGAGCCATGGAACCAGCAGGCGGTATTCCGCGGTATCGGCGTGCCGGTGGTGGCAGACCTGGCCATTCGCAACAACGTCTCCGAGAAAGTGTTCGGTGTCAGCAACAAGTGGGCCGAGGCAAACCCGAACACCCATATCCGTGTGGTGAAGGCGTTGATCCGGGCCGGCAAGTGGCTGGATGAGAACAACAATGCCAACCGCAAAGAGGCGGCAAAGATCATTTCCAACTCGAACTATGTCGGCGCCGATTACGAAGTCATTGCCAACAGCATGACTGGCATCTTCGAGTATGAAAAAGGCGACGTGCGTGACGCACCGGACTTCAACGTGTTCTTCCGCTACCACGCCACCTATCCGTTCTACTCCGATGCCATCTGGTACCTGACCCAGATGCGCCGCTGGGGACAGATCCCGGAAGCCAAACCGGACAGCTGGTATCTGGAAACGGCCAAGAAAGTGTTCAAGCCGGAGATCTACAAACAAGCGGCTGAAGCACTGATTGCCGAAGGCAAGATGAAGGCTTCCGACTTCCCGGATTTCAGCAAGGAAAGCGGCTTCCGTCCGCTTGATCACACCACCTTTATTGACGGCATCAAGTTCGACGCCAGCGCGCCGAATGCCTATCTGGCCAAGTTCCCGATTGGCCTGAAAGGAAACGAAACGCCCTGAAGCCAGTTTGTAGTTGAGGAAAATGTTATGAATGCCACCAGCCTTGTCAGTCAGATCAGCGCCCGTCTGCCGGACACCGATCGCGACAGCCTGCTGCGTTACTCGCGCCAGCTGCTGCGCGGTCTCGGCGCGCCATTGCTCGGTCTTGCCCTGTTCCTGCTGCTGTGGCAATTCGCTGCCCAGAAGGTCGACACCTCACTGGGCAAGTTTCCCGGGCCATTGGCCGTCGCCGAGCAGGCAGCAAATCTGTATGACGAGCATGCGGCCGAGCGCGACAAAGCAGCCGCTTTCTATCAGCGCCAGGAAGATCGCATTGCCGAGCGTCTGGCCCAGCAACCGGAGTGGCAGCCGACCCGCCGCAGCTACACCGGCGCGCCGACTTTCTTTGATCAGATCGGCACCAGCCTGATCACGGTTCTGGCCGGGTTTGTGCTCGCGTCCATCGTTGCCATTCCGCTCGGCATCGTCATGGGGCTCAGCCGCTTTGTCAGCAATGCGGTCAATCCGCTGGTGCAACTGTTCCGCCCGGTGTCGCCGCTGGCCTGGCTGCCACTGGTCACACTGGTGGTGTCGGCGGTCTACACCAGTGACGACCCGATGTTTGCTCGCTCCTTCGTGGTGTCGATGATCACCGTGACGCTGTGCTGCCTGTGGCCAACCCTGATCAACACGGCGGTTGGTGTCACCACCGTCAGCCAGGATCTGAACAACGTCAGCAAGGTGCTGCGGCTGGGCTGGTTCACCCACGTTCGCAAGATTGTGCTGCCGTCTGCCATTCCGATGATGTTCACCGGTTTGCGGGTGTCGCTGGGCATTGCCTGGATGGTGCTGATCGCGGCGGAAATGCTGGCGCAGAACCCGGGCCTTGGAAAGTTCGTCTGGGATGAATTCCAGAACGGCAGCTCGCAATCACTGAGCCGGATCATGGTGGCGGTCCTCGCCATCGGCCTGATCGGCTTCGCCCTCGACCGCCTGATGCTGATGGCTCAGCGCCGCGTTGATTGGCAGAAAGGAGACTGATGATGAAACCACTACTGGAAATTTCCGCTGTCGACATGCGCTTCACCACGCCGAAAGGCACCTTTGAAGCGCTGAAAGACGTCAACCTGAAGATCACCGAGGGCGAGTTTGTGTCGCTGATCGGTCACTCCGGTTGCGGCAAGTCCACCGTGCTGAATCTGGTTGGCGGCCTGCTGCAGGCCTCCTCCGGCGGCATTATTCTCGATGGCAGGGAAGTGTCCGAACCGGGCCCGGAGCGCGCCATCGTGTTCCAGAACCATTCACTGCTGCCGTGGCTGACCGTGTGGCAAAACGTCGAGCTGGCAGTGAAGACAGTTTTCAAAGGCAAGAAGAGCCGCGCCGAAATGCGCGACTGGATCGAGCACAACCTGGCTCTCGTCAACATGAGCCATGCGCTCGACAAGCGTCCGGATGAAATCTCCGGCGGCATGAAGCAGCGCGTTGGTATCGCCCGCGCCCTGGCCATGCAACCGCGGGTACTGCTGATGGACGAGCCGTTCGGTGCACTGGACGCACTAACCCGCGCTCACCTGCAGGACACGCTTATGGAAATCCAGCGCGACCTGAACAACACCGTGATCATGATTACCCACGATGTCGACGAAGCCGTGCTGCTGTCTGATCGCATTGTCATGATGACCAATGGCCCGTCCGCCACCGTCGGCGAGATCCTGCCGATTGATCTGCCGCGCCCGCGAGACCGGCTGGCGCTGGCCGACGACGCCCACTACAACCACCTGCGCCATGAGGTGCTGCGCTTCCTCTACGAGAAGCAGCGCAAGGTGGAAAACATTCCGGCAGCAGAAAAGAAAGTTGCCGCAGAAAAAAAGCCTGATGCCGAGGTCAGCGAGGCACCAACCCGCCGCGCCGTCGGCAGTGATCTGTAACCGGAGCAGAACCATGAGCAAGCCAAAACTGGTAGTGATCGGCAACGGCATGGTCGGCCAGCGTTTTCTGGAAGAACTGGTGGAACGCGGTCATTCCTATGAGATCACGGTTTTCTGTGAAGAACCGCGCCCGGCCTATGACCGGGTACAACTGAGCAGTTACTTCTCCGGCGCCAGCGCCGAGGACCTGGCCCTGACCACGGTACCGTTCTTTGATAACAACGGCATTCGCCTGATGCTCGGCGAACAGGCCGTACGAATCGATCGTGACAAGAAGCTGGTGCTCGGCAGCCAGGGCAGCAGCGTTGCCTATGATGAACTGGTTCTGGCCACCGGCTCGTTCCCGTTCGTGCCGCCGATTCCCGGCAACGACCGCGAGTGCTGCCACGTCTATCGCACCATCGACGATCTCGACGCAATCCGCAGCTCCGCCTTGGTCAGCAAGATCGGCGTGGTGGTCGGCGGCGGCCTGCTCGGTCTGGAAGCAGCAAAGGCCCTGAAAGATCTTGGCCTTGAAACCCATGTGGTCGAATTCGCGCCGCAATTGATGGCGGTGCAGCTGGATGAACGCGGCGGTGCCCTGCTGAAAAGCAAGATCGAAAGCCTTGGCGTGCGCGTGCATACCGGCAAGGCCACCCAGCGCATCGAGGATGGCGACAGCTGCCGCCACAAGATGGTGTTCGCCGACGGCGAGCTGGAGACTGATCTGGTGCTGTTTTCTGCCGGCATCCGCCCGCAGGACAAACTTGCCCGCGACTGTGATCTGGTGGTCGGTGAGCGTGGCGGTGTGATTATCAACGACCAATGCCGCACCTCCGACAGCGCCATCTATGCCATCGGTGAGGTGGCGTTATGGCAGGGCCGCATCTATGGTCTGGTCGCGCCCGGATATGACATGGCGCGACTGCTGGCGACGCAACTGTGCGGTGACAGCAGCGCGGCGTTCACCGGTGCCGACATGAGCACCAAACTGAAATTGCTCGGCGTCGAAGTGGGCTCCATTGGTGATGCCCACGGCCGTACGCCGGAATCGAAATCCTGTTATATCGAAGACAGCACCACCGGCCTTTATAAGAAGCTGGTGATCAGTGCCGATGGCCAAAAGCTGCTCGGCGCTGTGCTGGTTGGCGACACCAGTGACTATGGGTCACTGTTGCAATACTGTCTGAACGGCATCGACCTGCCCGGCTCACCGATGAGCCTGATTCTGCCGGCCGGCGACGGCAAGCCGGCACTGGGGGTCGATGCCCTGCCCGACAGCGCACAGATCTGTTCTTGCAATAATGTCAGCAAGGGTTTGCTCTGTTCCGCCATCAGCAATGGTTGCACCACCATCGGTGCACTGAAAAAGGAAACCCGTGCCTCGGCGACTTGCGGTGGCTGTGCCACCCTGGTCAAGCAGGTGCTGGAATCCGAGCTCAAGCGTCAGGGTGTGGAGATCAATAACCACATCTGTGAACACTTTGCCTACAGCCGTCAGGAGCTCTATCACCTGATCCGGGTGAACAGCATCCACAGCTTTGACGAACTGCTGGAAAAATTCGGTGCAGGCCACGGCTGCGATATCTGCAAGCCGGCGGTGGGCTCGATCCTCGCCTCCTGCTGGAACGACTTCGTGCTCGATCCGCGTCATGTCGGCCTGCAGGACACCAACGACAACTTCCTTGCCAACCTGCAAAAGGACGGCAGCTACTCGGTAGTGCCGCGCGTACCCGGCGGCGAAATCACCCCCGACAAGCTGATCGTGCTCGGTGAAGTGGCGAAGAAGTACGACCTCTACACCAAGATCACCGGCGGCCAGCGTATCGACCTGTTCGGTGCCCGGGTCGAACAACTGCCACTGATCTGGCGGGATCTGGTTGATGCCGGGTTTGAATCCGGCCACGCCTACGGCAAAGCCCTGCGTACGGTGAAATCCTGTGTCGGCTCAACCTGGTGCCGCTACGGCGTGCAGGACTCGGTCGGCATGGCGATTTATGTCGAGGAGCGCTACCGCGGCCTGCGCTCGCCACACAAACTGAAGATGGCGGTGTCCGGCTGCACCCGCGAGTGCGCCGAAGCACAAAGCAAGGATGTGGGCGTGATTGCCACCGAGAAAGGCTGGAACCTGTATGTCTGCGGCAACGGCGGCATGCGTCCGCGGCATGCGGAACTGTTTGCCAGCGACCTCGATGACGACACCCTGATCCGCTACATCGATCGCTTCCTGATGTTCTACATCCGCACTGCCGATCGTCTGCAGCGCACCTCGGTGTGGCGCGACAACATGGAAGGCGGACTGGAATACCTGCAGGACGTGATCATTAACGACTCGCTCGGCATCGGCGCGGAACTGGAAGCGCAAATGCAGGCGGTGGTCGACACCTACGCCTGCGAATGGAAACGCACTATCGAAAGCCCGGAAGCGCTGCAACGATTCCGGCCGTTCGTCAACGATGACAAGGGAGACGAGCAGATCGTCTATGTCCGCGAACGCGGCCAGAAGCGCCCTGCCCGCCCGGAAGAGAAGGATACCCTGCTGGTGGAGAGCGCATCATGAACAGCACAGCCACGTCCCAGATCGAACCCCTGACCGGCTGGCACGATATCTGTGCGCTGGACGAAATTGTTCCCGGCACCGGCATGGCAGCCCGCCTGAACGGCCGGCAGATTGCCCTGTTCCATACCCGCGAAGGCGTCTTTGCCACCGGCAATCATGATCCCTTCAGCGGTGCCAACGTCCTGTCACGCGGCATTATCGGCAGCCTTGGCGGCAAGCTGGTGGTGGCCTCGCCGGTGTACAAGCAACACTTCTGTCTGCGTACCGGTATCTGCCTGGAAGACATGAGCGTGTCGATTCCGACCTGGTCGGTGGCGGTGCGTCAGGGCCGGGTACTGGTGGCAGAAGGAACCTACTGATCATGTCGGCGCGTCTTGTCATCATCGGTAATGGCATGGCAGCAACGAAGTTGCTGGAAGAACTGGTGGCGCGTGATGCCCGGCGGTTCGCCATTACCGTGATTGGCGAGGAAGCCGCCGCCGGTTACAACCGGATCATGCTGTCACCCTGGCTGGCGGGGGAAAAGTCACGCAACGAACTGATTACTCATCCGCGCGATTGGTATCAGCAGCACGGTATCACCTTGCTCAGTGGTGACCCGGCCGCGACGATTGATACCGATCAGCAATGTGTCATGACGGAAAGCGGCGTGCGCATTGAATGGGATCAGCTGGTGATCGCCACCGGTTCGCGCCCCGCCATGCTGCCGATTCCCGGCAACCGGCTCGGTAATGTGCGGTGCTTTCGCACCCTCGAAGACGCTCAGCAGATGCAGCAGTTTGCCCGGCGTGGTGGCAATGCTGTGGTCATCGGTGGTGGCCTGCTCGGCCTCGAAGCGGCCTATGGTCTGAACCGTCTCGGCATGCAGGTCAGCGTTGTACATAACGGCGATTGGCTGATGAACCGGCAACTGGATGAAGAAGCCGGCATCAAGCTGGCCGAGTCGCTGCGGCAACGCGGCATTGCCGTGCACGTCGCCACCAACAGCGAAGCCTTTGTTGGAAACAACAACGTCGAAGGGCTGCAACTGGCGGACGGCACAGTGCTGCCCTGCTCACTGGCGGTGATCGGCATCGGCATCACCCCGGAAGTTTCTCTGGCCCGTGCCGCCGGATTGCAATGCGAGCGCGCCATTGTCACGGATACCCTGATGCGCACCAGTGTCGAAAGCATTTCCGCGCTGGGCGAATGCTGCCAGATCAGCGGCGAACTGTTCGGCATGATCGCACCGATCTATCAGCAGGCCCGGGTGCTGGCGCGGCGACTGTGCCGCGAAGAAACCGAAGGCTATCAGCCCGAAGTGCTGCCGACCCGACTCAAGGTCAGCGGTGTTGATGTGTTCTCCGCCGGTGACCTGATGGCACTGGACGACTGCCGCACACTGGTCTGGCGCGACCCGAAACTCGGTCACTACAAACGGCTGTGGCTACGCGACGGCCGCCTTGTGGCTGCGGTGTTGTTTGGTGATGCCAGCGACGGTGGCGACTATTTCGATCTGATCCAGCAGGGTCTGCGCGTTCGCGATCCGGCTGCCCTGCTGTTTGGTGAGGTGGCGGCATGAATGCCATCGTCCGCACCACCTGCCCGTACTGCGGTGTCGGCTGCGGCGTCAACGTACAACCGGATACCGATCCCAACCGCATTCAGGTCAGCGGCGACCAGCAGCACCCGGCCAACTTTGGTCGCCTGTGTGTAAAAGGCAGCGCGCTGGCCGACACCATCGGCACAAAGCAGCGACTGCTCTATCCGCACATTGGCGAGCAACGGGTCAGCTGGGAGCGGGCGCTGGACGAAACTGCAACGCGAATGCAGAACGTGATTCGCGAGCATGGCCCGGATGCAGTGGCCTTCTATGTTTCCGGCCAGCTGCTGACTGAAGACTATTACGTTGCCAACAAGCTGATGAAGGGTTTTATCGGCAGCGCCAATATCGACACCAACAGCCGCCTGTGCATGTCCACTGCGGTGGCGGCACACAAGCGCGTATTCGGTAGCGATACCGTACCGGGCTGCTATGAAGATCTGGAGCTGGCGGATCTGCTGGTGATCACCGGTTCGAATATGGCCTGGACCCACCCGGTGGTGTATCAGCGCATTGCTGCAGCAAAAGCAGCACGGCCGTCGATGAAGATCGTGGTGATTGATCCGCGTCGCACTGCCACCGCCGAGCTGGCCGATCTGCATCTGCAGATTACGCCGGGCAGTGACGGCTACCTGTTCGACGGCCTGCTGGCCTGGCTGGTGATGAACCTGGCCATTGATACCGATTTCATCCTCAAGCACACCGACGATTTTGTTGCGACAGCCCGCTCCAGTCGCCAGCGCAGCGGCGACATTGTCGCCGTCGCCGAACGCTGCGGTCTCGACGAGCAGACACTGCGTACTTTTTATCACTGGTTTGCCGATACCGAGCGCACCGTCACCGTGTTTTCCCAAGGCATCAATCAATCCGCCAGCGGCGTCGACAAGGCCGGTGCGATTTTGCACTGCCACCTCGCCACCGGCCGCATCGGCAAGCCCGGCGCCACGCCGTTCTCAATCACCGGCCAGCCCAACGCCATGGGCGGCCGCGAAGTCGGCGGGTTGGCCAACCAGCTCGCCGCGCATATGGATATCGACAACACCGAGCAGCGCGATCTGGTCCGCCGCTTCTGGCGGGCGCCGGCCATGGCCACACGGCCCGGCCTGAAAGCGGTAGACCTGTTTGATGCCATTGCCGACGGCAAAGTGAAGTTTGTCTGGATCATGGCCACCAACCCCGCTGTCTCCATGCCGGATGCCGACAAGGTGCGCGCGGCGCTGGCGCAGTGCGAAACAGTGGTAGTGTCCGATTGCGTTGCCGACACCGACACCCTGCGCCTCGCCCATATCCGCCTGCCGGCCGCCGGCTGGGGCGAGAAAGATGGCACTGTCACCAACTCCGAGCGACGTATTTCCCGTCAGCGCGCCTTTCTGCCACTGCCCGGCGAAGCCCTGCCGGACTGGAAAATCGTCACCGATCTCGCCCGCCGGCTCGGCCATGCCGAGGCCTTTGCCTACACCTGCCCCGCCGATATTTTTCGCGAGCATGCCGAGCTGTCCGCGTTTGAAAACAGCGGCAGCCGTGATTTCGACCTGAGTGGCCTGACCACCCTCAGCAATCCCGATTATGACAGCCTGGTTCCTGTCCAATGGCCGGTCCGTGAACACAGCCCCGACGGGACCTCCCGTTTCTTTGGGAACGGCCATTTTTTTACAAGCAACCGGCGCGCCCGTTTTATTGACGGTGCGCCGCAACCGGTAACACAACAGTGTGATGCCGGTTTTCCACTGATGCTGAACAGCGGTCGCATCCGCGACCAGTGGCACACCATGACCCGCACGGCCCGCAGCGCGCGTCTGCTGCAACATATCAGCGAGCCGTTTATCGAGCTGCACGCAGATGACATGGCTGAGTTCGGCTTGCATGACGACGATCTGGTTCAGGTAAAAAGCCGACACGGCAACTGCGTTGTCCGCGCCCAAACCCAATCAGGACAAACACCCGGCACGGCTTTTATGCCAATTCACTGGAACGATGTGTTCGCCTCCCAGGCGCGCGTTGATGCACTGATTGCACCGGTATGCGACCCGGTATCCGGGCAGCCGGCATTCAAGCAAACCCCGGTTGCCATCAAAAAAATTGCAGTGCGCTGGCAAGCCACCCTGATCAGCCGCGAAGCCATGTCGCTACCAGACAACCGCTACTGGTGTCGCCGCCCGAGCAATGACTTGGAAATAGTTTCCCTTGCCGGCGATGTTGCGATCACCATCGCAATGCTGAAGCAAATTTGGCAGGACCAGGTGACCGACTGGGCCGAGCTGGAAGACAGCCATGGTCATACCCTGCGTCTGGTCGGCTATCGCCACGCCACCCCGGTGTGCTGGTTCGCGCTGCAACCCGAACGACCGCAGATTGATGAAAGCTGGTTGCTGGACGCACTGGATCGCAATGATCTTTCCGCCCTGCAACTGGCCCGCGGCGTTCCATCCAGCGGCGCCGACTGCAGCGCCCTGGTATGCAGCTGCCATCAGGTTCGCGAAGCCAAAATTCTCTCCGCCATTGCTGACGGCTGTGACAGTGTCGAAAGGATTGGCGCCTGCACCCGGGCCGGCACCAACTGCGGCTCCTGCATTCCGGACCTGCGCCGGTTGCTGACCACCACTGTACCGGAGGCATTATGCTGAGCCTGTTCGCGCCCTGGATTGAATGGCTTGACTGGCGGCGCAGCGAACCCGACGCACGCCGGCCGGAAACTGCTTCGCATGGCCCGTCTGCCGGCCAGGTCTGGTTGGTGGGCGCCGGCCCGGGCGATCCGGAGCTGATCACGGTCAAGGCCCTGCGGTTGCTGCAACAGGCGGAAGTGGTGATTCATGATCGACTGGTCGCACCGGCACTGCTGAAGGAATGCGCCAGCGATGCGCTGCTGATTGATGTCGGCAAACGGCCCGGCCATCACGCCGTGCCGCAATCCGGCATTGAAGCCCTGCTGATTCACCATGCCATGCGCGGCAAGCGTGTGGTGCGCCTGAAAGGTGGCGACCCGTTTATTTTCGGTCGTGGCGGTGAAGAACTTGCCACATTAAAAGCCGCGGGCATTGGTGCCGAAGTGGTGCCGGGAATCACCGCTGCGGCCGGTTGTGCTGCAGCAGCCGGCTTTCCGCTGACACAGCGCCATGTTGCCGACAGCGTTTGCCTGACCACCGCGCATTACAGCGACGAACAGGATCACAGCAACTGGGCTGCGCTGGCCGCCGACCCTGCACGTACATTGGTATTTTATATGGGGCTTTCCCAGCTCACCAACATTCGCCAACAACTTATTGCCCATGGCATGTCGGCAGAAACACCCGCAGCACTCATAGAAAATGGCACCACCGACTCACATCGGCAGGCCTTTTGCGTGCTCAATGACATTGATCAGGTTGCAGAGCGCGAAGCGTTGCGCACCCCCTGCCTGCTGGTGGTCGGCAAGGTCGTGGCACTGGCGGGAAACGGATCAGTAAAAGAGTTACACCAAGATCCGGCACAAGCCGGGCAGACTGAAGCTCTGTCATCATGAAGAGCATTTGGATGGACAGGAAATTTCCCGCCAACCGTATGAGGAAGCGTCATGTCCCGCTCACTGCTTGCAATTCCGTTCTGTGTTGCTGTTATTGTTCCGTCACTGGGGTACAGCGCCGATGATCTCGCCGGCGCCCTGAAGGAGGGGAAAACATCGCTGTCGTTCCGCCTGCGTCACGAGCAGGTTGAAGATGATGCATTCGCTGACGATGCCAATGCATCAACGCTGCGTACTCGCTTGAGCTACACCAGCGGGCAATGGAAAAAACTTGATCTGATTCTTGAATTCGATCACGTCGGCCATCTGCTCGACGAACGCTTTAACGACACCCGTAACGGCAACACCACCTTCCCTACCGTGGCCGACCCGAAAGGCGCCGACCTGAACCAGGCCGCGGTGCGCTATCGGCGCGATGGGTTTACCGCAGTCGCCGGTCGTCAACGGATCCTGCTGGATAACCAGCGTTTTATCGGCGGTGTCGGCTGGCGCCAGAACGAACAGACCTATGATGCCCTGCGCCTGACAGCCACGCCGGTCGACAAGCTCACCCTCGACTACGCCTGGATCAGCGATACCCGTCGCATCTTCGGCCCGGATACCGGCGCACCTCCGGCTGCGCTGATCAGCGACCACCATCTGGTTAACGTCAAGTATGCCGCCAGCAAGGCATTTACCCCGGTGGCGTATATGTATGCGCTGGATTTTGCCGATGTCGCGGCACTGTCGTCGCAAACCATTGGTGCCTACATCATGGGTGAGGTGGCCATTGATAGCGTAACGCTGGATTACCGCGTTGAGGGCGCACAACAGTCTGACTACGCCGACAATGCCACCGACTATGACGCGGACTACCTGCTGCTGTCGGTGGGTGGCAAGTTGTCCGGTGTGCGTCTGGGTCTGGCCAGTGAAACACTTGGCGCTGACAGCGATGCCGGCGTTGCCTTTGCCACCCCGCTGGCAACCGGCCATGCCTTCCAGGGCTGGGCAGACAAGTTTCTTGCCACGCCGGGCACCGGGATCGTCGACACCTATGCCAGCCTTGGCGGCGCGGTTAAAGGTGTGAACCTGCTGGCGGTGTACCACGAGTATGAAAGCGATACCGGCAACACCGATCTTGGTGAGGAGCTGAATCTTCAGGCCAGCAAGAAGCTCGGCGGCAACTACACCCTGACGCTAAAGTATGCGGATTACTCAGCCGGCGACGTCGGCGCCGATGCGCAGAAAATCTGGCTAATGGCAGAAGCTGCGTTCTGATTGGTACGAAAGTACACCAAAGCCCCCCGGGGCCGCTTTCAAGCGGCCCCATTTGTATCCCGCCCCGGGTTGTCCGGAACTTGACACAGCAACAACATTCCCATTGACCAAGAGGTGCTATAACTTTGTCACCATAACCTCAGGACCCATCGGCCAGGCCCGGGCCGCTGCCCTGCACCAAGAACAAAACAGGGATTCTGCATGAAACCAGAGGAAGCTGCCGCCCCAGCCTCGCCCCACACCTGCCAGCCGCTCTGGTGGTCAAACCCGATGGACTGGCAGCCAATCGACCGCCTTATTCTGCTCGCCTCACTGGTGCTGTTCGCGCCGGGATGCTTCGGCATCGCCCTGCTCTGGACGTACATGGCCCTACCGGAATACCTCAACACCGACATTATGTGCGGCTTGCTTGGCCTCTATGCAGTACACATTCTGATACTGGTCGGCTTTATCGGCACCGCCCTCCGGCGTCGACGCACGCATCCGCACTGGCCAATGTTCGAGAACGTCATCATCGGCGGGTACATCCTGACCGCGATGGTCAGCGGCTATGTTACCGGCACCCATTTTGCCGAAGGACTGCTTTTGCTGCTCTTTGGCGTCAACATTACCTCCGCGTTAGCGGATGTCGAAAAAATCCGTTTCAGCTACTGGTTTGTTGTGCCAACCATGGTCCTGATGGGCTGGGCTGACTTCAGCGGCCAGTTCAAGTTCGCGCCGTTGTTGGAGCTGCCAATCACGGACGCTACCGGCAAACCGGTAATGGGTTGGCTGATCGGCCGTGCCGCGATAGCCGGCATGCTTGCCGCACTGATCTACCTTTGCATTCTTGCTGTACGGCGCTGGGTACAGCGCGAAAACCTGTATCGGGAGATGTCGACCATCGACGGACTCACCCGGCTGAGTAATCGCAACTCATTTATTCAACGCGGCCGCGAAGAACTGGCCAGACTGCAACGGCAAACCAGTACAACTCCAGCCTCACTGGCCTGCATCATGCTCGATCTCGACCACTTCAAGGACATTAACGATACCTGGGGACACCATGCCGGAGATGCCGTACTGGTGCGCGCATCCAGCATCATGATGGAAAATGCGCGTCAGTACGACGAGGTCGGCCGCTACGGCGGCGAGGAGTTTGCGGTACTGCTACCGGGCGTCACGCTGGAAGCCGCTGTCGCCATCGCCGAACGCCTGCGACAAAAGATCAGCGAGGCTTCAGTGACAGTTGACGGCAACACCATCGCCGTCACCGCCAGTCTTGGCGTCGCCTGTTACCCGGCACCTGACATCAACGACATGAATGATCTGCTCAAGGCGGCAGATACGGCGCTTTATCAGGCAAAGGATGGTGGCCGCAATCAGGTGGTAGTGGCGCCCCTTTAAGCAGCGATATCTATCCACCGCTAGTGCGCTGCAGGCCCGCAGGGTGCCCGCCCCGCAATACCGGCTGTCTGATAACACAGATAAAGGCATCTAATCTTTGAAATAGAGCGTATAAAAACACTGACCGCACGAAAACGGCCTTCCCAGACACGCAAATCTGCGCATTCAGATAAACCTCTCTGCATTCAGTACCTGTCCGCGATGCACCAGGCTTTCGAGAATGAGTACTTGTTGCTCACTCCATCAACCGGCACTGCACATCGTGTACCGCTGGTTCCAAATAGCAGGCAATATTATGGATACTTTACGGAAGTACTCGAAGTCCATTCTTGTTCTTTTCCTTTCCATGTTCTACGTAACACTCGCTGCATGTGGCGGAAACAGCAATGGCAACAAAGCGCCGGCCGCTCCTCCCGCAGTAACATCGACTGCGCCCGCAGACGCGGCAACCGAAGTCGCTACCAACATCAAGGTTATTGCTGTTTTTAACAGTGAGATGAGACAAGCAACTGTCAACCAGAGCAGTTTTACCTTGCAGGGTTCTGGCGAAACTGCAATTGTCGGGGCAGTCGAATACAGCGCCAACACCCGCACAGCAACGTTAACACCAAACGGCAACCTGACTTCAAACACGGAATATACTGCCAGAATTTCAACCGCAGCCAGAGATCTGGCCGGCGCCGCCCTGCCTGCTAACTTCGAGTGGACGTTTACCACCGGAATTGCGGAAGACGCTGTCGCGCCGACCGTCATATCCAGCAACCCGGCGGATCTGGAAGTGGATGTGCTGCGTAACGTCAAGGTCGGCGTCTATTTCAGCGAAGCGATTGACCCGGCGACATTGACGGCCACTTCGTTTGAGTTGAAAACAGTAACGGGTGATGTCGTTATTTCAGGCAGCCTGCGCTACGTCAACCCGACGACCGTGGTATTCAGTCCCTCTAACCTGCTGGGCGATACCGAAGCTTACGTGCTTTCACTGTCTGCCGACCTGACCGACCTTGCTGGTAACAGCCTGGCGCCGGTGACCATCGGTTTCACCACCGGAGCTGATGTTTCGGCAAGCCCGGGCGCCGTAGATCTGGGCAGTGCAATAAACTATGTGATTCTGGCAAAAACCGGCATCTCCACCACCGGCACGACCCAGGTCACCGGCGACATTGCCGTTAGCCCGGAGTTTCTTACCGCGATAACCGGCTTCAGTGAAACGCTTGCCGCTGCCGGCACCTTCGCCACCTCGGCGCTGGTAGCAGGCAACCTGTTTGCAGCGGATATGACCGCCCCGACTCCGGATCTGTTGACTACCGCCGTCAGCAACATGGAAACCGCATACAGCGATGCAGCCGGTCGCGTTGACCCGGACTTTAACGAACTGGGTGCAGGCGAGATCGGCGGCCTGACGCTGGATCCCGGCCTGTACAAGTGGGGCACAGGCGTACTGGTCAGCTCTGACGTGACCCTGAATGGTTCTGCCAGTGATGTCTGGATATTCCAGATCGCCCAGAACCTGAAACTCGAAGATGGCCGCGCCATTATCCTGACTGGCGGCGCACTGCCGGAGAATGTGTTCTGGCAGGTTGCCGGCGAAGTAACCCTGCAGCCGGGTGCCACCTTCAACGGTATTGTGCTCAGCCAGACCGGAGTTGTACTTAAGGCTGGCGCAACGCTAAACGGCCGCGCACTGGCACAAACCGCAGTGACGCTGATCTCCAATAGCGTGAATGAGCCGGGTCAGTAACAGATGAGTATGGCCACCGGCTAAAGCCGGCGACCAGAAGTTATAAAAATGCCGCGACGAGAGTCGCGGCATTTTTATTGGGCCTCAAATACTGCTCGCTTTCCTTGACGTCCAGGACTGATTGTCAGGCTCGCCTGAGACGCGACGCTAAATCAATGCTCATCGTCGCCCTGCGCTGTGCTCGCCTGCGCAGTCGATTGTTAGGCCACTGTGCCGCGAGAGCATCTACGGTACAACGCCCAAATAAAAGAGATGACAAGCATCGGCGCAGACACGAACACACCGACAACAACGGCAAGGTAGGCACCACCAAACAAGCCCGTTACCAGAGCTGCTGCGAGACTATGGGCCAGGACGATGCAACCCTCTAACGAATAGAGGTTCGGATTGCATTCTGGCAAGACCCAAATACCGACCTGGCTCACCAACGACACTCCAATTGGAATTGCGATTAGCACAAGCGCCAGTTTCATGAGTGACTTTGGATTCAGTTTCATTCAGTGTCCTAACGCCGCCAGCACGTTGCCCCGCAGGGGCGTAGTTTTAACTGCTTCTGGTTGGGCCCGGCTCACCGGGTAAATTTTTGACGGCGGCTTTTGTACGGCCATATGCACACGGAAATATATCCGGTGCAGCCTTGTCAGGTTTTTCCCGCACGAATTTTGAGAATGCGGAGCAAACCATCCCATTCATCAACGATTGGCTCTCTTCCTCGTGGGTCAGTGAAGCCAACCTCCGCCAAAGTCCATTGATTACGCCCAAACTGACAAGGCGTACAAGCCGTGACCAAGTTCTCCTCTTCATTTGTGCCGCCACGAGAATGCGGAAGAATATGGTCTAGCGATGCAACAAGAGAACCAAGCGCGCAGTGCTTCTGTTCATGGAACGTCTTTCCCCAGCGAGCTTCTTCGGGGTACAGCCTTGCCAGAGCCAATCTAGCCTTTCTGGATATAACACGGCAACCACAGAAGCGGCACCGCCAACCATCTCTGCGGAATATCGCTTGTTCCAGAGCCTGGCCTGGCATTCTCAAGCTCGCTCTCTGGGATTTTGGAATGGCATCTCTTGGCATAGAATGTTGCCAGTGAATATCAGGATCAATTGGTCCGCAAATCTTTTGCGTGAACTCGCAGATTTCTGGAAAATCTGCCTTGGCCAGAAAAGCTCTTGCTGCCGAGTGATCGCCGGACGCAGCAGCGTTTGCGGCATCACTCAGGAGATCTGCTGCAAGATGGAACTCCGGAAGTAGTGGTGCGAAGCTGTTTCTCATTAGGCAGCCTAACGACAAGCTAAACAGCGCCGTCAGGCGTCTGCGACTTCAGCGTGTTAAATTTCTGCATTGCTTGAAGCCTAGCCATGTTTTCTGAAGCCCGCATAGCATTATGGTCAGGTTTAGCCGGAATCTTATCCAGAGCAGAGATATATTCATCCGGGAACCCATGACACCTGGCTCCCTCAATAACAAAGCCCTTGTACCACTCGTATGGCTGCAGAGCCCCGTCAATGTATGCGCTGTCAGCTACGTATGTGAATGGCGCATAGTGAACTCCATGCAGCTCAAAACTTACAAGCCGCTCAATGTATCCATTGCCCTCAGCCCTGTCGAGAGCGCCTTTTTCAGATGCATTTATTTCATATAGCACCCCATACACGGCGCCAGAAGAGTCACCTGACTCGAAGAAATTACACTTTCCAGAGCCATCCTTACTTTTTTTCGAAAAGGTCAGCCTGCACTGCTCCGCTTTCACGACCCCGATAAAAGTGGCCGATGGAACACGCTCTTGAAGCCGCAGGGGGTGAAGATTAGATCCATAAGCGAAATAGTGGAGTTTGGTCATGAGTCCTCTCTCAAATTTAACGTCTCAGTCAGCCGATGTCAGCGTCGCCGTGGCTGCACTTGTTAGCAAATCAGTTCAAGACAGTGGCGATATAGTCTCGGAGAAAGGTTAGTCCAGTACCGAAGATAATAAACCCAAGAAAGCCTTTAAATGCCCAGTCCCACGCCCTCAGATTTCTGTTCGCTCTATCGGATTCAAAGACTGTGTACGGCCTCATCTTTGGGGCAATATCCCATATGAAAAGGTGAGAAAGTACGACTAGAGCGAGGAACAAAGCAACTCCCGGTGGAGCGTAGACTAACGCCGCCACTTGACCCAAAAGCAGTGCGAAAAATATAGCGCCAAGAGCACCACGGCAATACGGTGTGGGATTGAAAAAGCCGTTTCTAGCTGGTGCTGTTTGCAAGCACTGCAAAATCCCCTGATAAATCCCAGCTGTAAATTCCTTTGCATTATTCCCCTCGCAACAGATACGGACTCTGCTGTGAACACGTTCTTTGTGAAAATGTACAGCGACCCTTAAGGATGTCATCCCTGATTCCGGTGGCGGCCGAGTGAATTCAATTTCAATGGAGGTTGTCGAGTCCGGAAAAATAGAAGAGGGAAACTCTTGAATTGAGCTCAACGACTCTATACCAAGTTCGTCAGTTATTTTCGTCACTCGTCCTGCTTCCACTTCGGGGCCGGCCTCATCTCTGGTGCCTGTGATGGCTGAAAATCGCCGCGCCAAATAACTCTCGATTGAATCTACGAGCTGCTTGTTGACCCGAGTGGATGGCAGCTCTTTTTCAAGGGTGAACGAACTCAATCGTGATACTCCTTGCTAACGTCCGGCGAAGCGGGAAAATTGAAGCGAGGAACGAACGAAAATTTGATCCGCCTGCCGCTGCTCGCTAAATCTATACTTCTTCTACGTTGTGCCACGTCCGCCATGATGATTTCATAAAACCACCTTTTTTCTGGATTAATGGATCTATTGGAACGGGTAAATTGCCATCGTTGCCGACAGGGGTCTTCGTGGCGCACACGGCGGACACAGTCGCTTGTTAAATTCGGCGTTCTTTGGCGCATAAATAATCGCCTATAATTTCCTCGATTGACACAATAGCGCTTTCAGGGATGCTGCCAAAATCACTTGCAACCAGAACATGCTCGTCATCTTCAGGTATGGCTGGATGCGGCACCAATTCATTTACTTTGTAGATAGCAACGCCAGCCCGTATGAGTTGATCAAAAGCTAGCTTGAAAATATAGCCTCTACCTACCTGGCCTCCTCTCAGGGCATAAAACCTGGCTCGTTCGGCCACAGGAGATGTAGATATGCCAGATGTTGGAATTCCTGCTTGCTTCCACTGGTGAAGAATCACCGTGTTGAGGTCAGATTTACCACATTGAACCCCCGAGCCGCAAACAGCGTGTGGCGCGCCGGCGCGCGCGTAAGAAGAAAAAATCTCATTCGGTCTCTTGGGACTCAAGCGCCCGCCAAGCCTCTGATACAGCTCCTCGCTTACACCTCGATAAAGAAATTGCACCATAGCTCCATAGAATTTAACGCCTTGCGCAGCAGCGTTGCTTTGCTGATTCCTTGCTTAAGCACCTGTCATTTTTTTATTGCTTATTTTCTGTGCCAAAGCCAAATAAATAACCCACAATTGCACCGAGAATACCGATTGCAGCAGACTCAGAACCAGGGTTTATAACGGCCAATATGCTCGAGAATGTTGCAACTATAACAATGCCAGTTATACGAACATTAAACGTGCCGAAGCCTTCTTTCATGTGAGAGAAAACTTTTACGATAGCAAACACCCCGAACCCTAGAACGGCCAAGATAGCTATACCCCTATCAATGTCCATCTGAGATAGAACCGTTAAAAATTCTTCCACGATTTCCCCCTGAAAACATAACGTCGCAAACCGCGGCGCGGCAGCGTCCGCTATTGCTTTCCCTTGTTAGCGCAATCACCCTCTATAACACCACTGTAAAATCTCTCTTCTTCTCTCCAATGGCTCTCACCGGCTTTGGTGCCGTGTTTGGAATTTTCATCGGCATACTTATCACTATATTCCACGACATTTGCATACGGGTGATGAGATTCACAGTCACCATAATCAAACCAAAGCAGGAAGTCCCATGCTGAAGAACAGCCTGAGAGAACAACGATCACGCCAAATAACAGAATCCTTAGCTTTGACATGTAGACATCTTTCTTGAACCGTTCTAACAGTTTTAGGTTGAACGGTTCGACCTATCACCCGGCCGGATTTCCCGCTCCGCCTGATCGATCCCTGACTTGAAAATTATTACCATCAATCCCTTGAAGCACAAAGCGAAATCAATCCCGTCTGGCAAATCCGGCACACTCCGACTTAACACAGCCCGCGCCCGCAGACATCGCTACCGCCACAGTCCGATTTTCCCTATTTATTTCAAAAGCATGCGGCCGGTCGACCGCTGAGTCACTGGCATGATTTCGCCAGCACCTTCGCACTGTCATAAAAACAGTGTAAAACTGGCACGGAATCTGCTGTCATTCAAGCGCATCCGGTTCATCATCCGACCAGCGCACAATGAGGTTAGTATCATGTCCGCCACTACCGACTCCCTGCTTGCCACCGTTATCCGTCTGCACGATTTTTGTGCAAGCGTCGCCGATGAGCTGGTGCAGGATTACACCGGCGAAGCCAAGGATGATCTTCGTGCCGCAGCCCGATATGTTGAAAGCGCCGCATTGCCCGATGCTGTCAGGCAGTACATCCTCAAGGAATTTGATGCAGCCCGTAGCGAGATTTTTGGCGCTTCACGCAATATTCCCGGCTGCGGCATGATCATATCGAAATTGCGCCGGCAGTTTGCCAACGAGATCGCCGCCCGCCTGCACCAGCCTCTGCCTTATAACGAAGACTATTACCCTCGTCTTGATCTGACGCCATAGTAAAACCATCCACTTTACGGGTGGCATCATGTCATTTGGAGATATTGTCACACTGACGCTTGTCATCATGCTGCTGGCCGCCTTGCCGAGCAGCAGTGTGGTGCTGGTGGTAGCCCGCTCCACCAGTGCCGGCCGCCGTCACGGTGTCGCGGTAACGCTGGGCATCGTTCTGGCAGATCTGATTTTCATGGCACTGGCGATTGCCGCAAGCCGGATCGCCATCCGGGCCAACGGCACTGCGCTACAGAGCATCATGCAACGTGGTGCCGGGGTCGCCATGGTCGGCACCGGTAGCTGGTTGATACTGAAACCCTGACAAATTTCCCGCACTGTGCGCCAGCTACTTGCCGGGCACCCGCCGTTCTGCAAGGCTGCGGGAGCGATCGACCGATCGCGATCGGCTCGGGAACCTCGCGGTCGATCGACCGCTCCTACATGCTCATGTCACCTGCCGCTGTGGAGAGATCAATGCGTACCGCCGTCACACTGCTTGCCGTGCTTCTCGCTGTTATCACCCTGCCCGCTCGCGCCGCGGACTTTGGCCTTGGCATGGACCTGATCCGCACCGTCGACCAGAACCAGGATGGCGGCATGGAGAACCTCTGGTTCCAGTTCGCTGCCAGCGGCAATGGCGCTGTGCTGCTTGGTTATGCCAAGGGAGATGACCTTGTCGTCCTCGATGTCGGCTACAAGCACTATATGGGGGGCCGTCTCAACAGCGTGTTTTTCCAGGCCGGGGCCGGTTACTACGACAATGATATCGAGGATGATCTCGGCTTCGTTGGCGCCGTCGGCTATGAGCACAAGCTGGCCAAACACTTTACCATCGGCGGTTCGGCCAAGCTGATTGCCGGGGTCGATGAAAGCTTGCTCGGCGCGGCTGAAACCCCGGTGTTCCAGCCGACGCTAAGCGTTGCCGTGGTGTTTTGATGTCAGCACAGTTGGGGCCGCCGGCCGATCAGCGTTATTCCCTTGCGCAGTCCGGCGAGGCCGTGATCTGCCCGCAACAATGAGCGTAACGGAAACTATCTGGTGGCTGTATCTGCTTGATTGCGACGGCCGCCTGTACACCGGCATCAGCACCGACCCGGAGCGCCGCTATCAGGAGCATCTGCGCGGCGGCGCCAGAGGCGGGCGCTTTACCCGCTCGGCGACACGGGTCGCCCTGCTCTGGCAGTTGCCGATCGGCGATCGCAGTCTGGCGCTACGCGCCGAGCATCGACTCAAGCGTCTGCCAAGGGCGCGCAAGCTGGCGCTGGTTGCCCTCAAGCCGGACACCGATACGCTGCTGCAGGAGCTGGCACTGGCCTGAGGCAGGTCAGGACGGCGTCATCTGTCTGCGGTAAGCTGATTCGCAATTCAGTTGCCGGAGCCAGTAATGTCCAGTTCGCTTGATGATTTTCTGGTACAGCTACGCCAGCGCGATCCCGAACAGGCCATGTTTCATCAGGCCGCCGAGGAGGTGCTGCGCTCACTCTGGCCCTTTATCGAACGCACACCGAAATACCAGCAGCCCGGATTGATGGAGCGGCTGATTGAACCGGAGCGCACCGTTCTGTTCCGGGTGCCGTGGCAGGACGATCAGGGCCGCGTGCATGTGAATCGTGGCTACCGGGTGCAGATGAACAGTGCCATCGGCCCGTACAAGGGTGGTATTCGCTTTCATCCGGCGGTGAATCTCGACACCCTGAAGTTCCTTGCCTTTGAACAGACCTTCAAAAATGCCCTGACTTCGCTGCCGATGGGAGGCGGCAAGGGCGGCTCGGATTTCGATCCGAAAAGCAAAAGCGACAATGAAGTGATGCGCTTCTGTCAGGCCTTTATGCTGGAGCTGCACCGTCATATTGGCGCCAACCTGGATGTGCCGGCCGGTGATATCGGTGTTGGTCTGCGTGAAGTCGGGTTTATGTTCGGTATGCACAAGAAGCTGACCAACCAGTTCACCGGCAGCTTTACCGGAAAATCCCCGTCCTTTGGTGGCAGCCTGCTGCGACCTGAAGCCACCGGCTACGGCCTGCTCTATTTTGTTCAGGAAATGCTGAAAACCCGTGGTGAAGATATCGATGGCAAACGGGTGGCCATTTCCGGCTCCGGCAATGTTGCTCAGTCCGCAGCACGCAAAACACTGGAACTGGGCGGCAAGGTCATCAGCCTGTCCGACACGCTCGGTACATTACACTTCCCGGAAGGAATGAAGGTCGAGCAATGGTATTTTCTCTGCCATGTCAAAAATGAACTGCGCGGCCGGTTGGCCGACGTGGCAGCAGAGTTTGGCTTGCCCTATCAGGGCGGTGTGAACCCCTGGAGCCTGCCCTGCGATGTTGCCCTGCCCTGTGCAACGCAGAATGAGCTACACGCAGAGGACGCGAAAAAGCTGATCGAGAACGGCTGCTTCTGCGTTGCCGAAGGCGCCAATATGCCGTCCACTCTGCCCGCCATTGAAGTGTTCCGCGAGGCCGGCATCCTGTTCGGCCCGGCCAAGGCCGCCAATGCCGGCGGCGTATCCGTGAGCGGCCTGGAAATGAGCCAGAACAGCCTGCGACTGAGCTGGAGCGAAGGCGAGGTGGACGAACGCCTGCACAAAATCATGCAGCGCATTCACCACAGCTGCATTGAATACGGCACTCAGGCCGGCGAGACCGATTACGTCAATGGCGCGAATATCGCCGGCTTTGTCCGCGTCGCGGATGCCATGCTGGCACAGGGGCTGATCTGAAAGGGCGTTTATCCGCCCTTTCTTTCCACTTCCATCCGGTCGACGTTCTGGAACCCGCGCGGCAGTTTGGCGCCGCGACGACCACGCTCGCCCATGTAGTGCTCAAGATCCGACGGCTTCAGACCGATATGGCGCTTGCCGGCATAGACCAGCAGCGTGTCGTCCGGGCCGAGCACCTGAACATCCTGAACAAACTCCGAGCGGTCGGCGAGCTTGGCCGCCGGAATGGCCATCATCTTGTTGCCTTTTCCTCGTGGCATTTCCGGCAAGTCTTTCAGTGCGAATACCAGCAACCGGCCATCGTTGGCGAGCACGGCAACGATATCGTTGTGCTGATTGCGGATCGGCCGCGGCGGCAGCACCTTGCCGTTCGGCGGCACCGTCAGCGCACCCTTGCCGGCTTTCTTATTCGCATGCAGATCGCCAAGGCGAGCAACAAAACCGTAACCGGCATCACTGGCCAATAGCCAGGCATCCTTGTCGCTGCCCATCAGGGTGGCGATAAAGCTGGCACCACTGGGCGGCGCCAGCAGCGCGGAAAGCGGTTCGCCGTGACCACGGGCGCTGGGCAGGCCATGCGCTGCCAGTGAGTAGGTGCGGCCGGTGGAATCAATAAAGCAGGCTTGCTGATTCGATTTTCCGCTGGCCGCCGACAGGAAACCGTCGCCGGATTTATAGGTCAGCGACAACGGATCGATATCGTGACCTTTGGCGGAACGCACCCAGCCGCGTTCGGACAGCACCACGGTTATCGCTTCAGCGGCGACCAGCTCGGTTTCGTCCAGCGCCCTGGATTCGTCCCGCTCGACAATCGGCGAGCGGCGATCATCACCATATTTTTCTGCGTCATGCTTCAGCTCTTTGGCCACCAGCTTTTTCATCAACGACATGGAACCGAGGGTATCTTCCAGCGTCTTGCGCTCGTCAGCGAGCTCGCCCTGCTCGGTGCGGATCTTCATTTCCTCAAGCTTGGCAATGTGACGCAGCTTCAGTTCGAGAATCGCTTCCGCCTGCCGGTCGGACAGACCGAAGCGCTCCATCAGCACGGTTTTAGGATCATCCTCATGGCGGATGATGTGAATGACTTCGTCAATATTGAGGAAGGCAATCAACAAACCGTCGAGGATGTGCAGGCGCTCGATCACCTTGTCAAGGCGATGCTGCAGGCGCCGGCGCACCGTCACCATGCGGTACTGCAGCCATTCGTTCAGGATCACATCGAGCGACTTGACCTGTGGCTTGCCGTCGATGCCGATCATGTTCATGTTGACGCGATAGTTCTTTTCCAGATCGGTGCTGGCGCAGAGATGGCTCATCAGCTGCTGCACGTCAACGCGATTGGAGCGCGGTGTAATCACCAGCCGGGTCGGGTTCTCGTGATCGGATTCGTCACGCAGATCGCTGACCATCGGCAGCTTTTTCCTGTTCATCTGGTCGGCGATCTGTTCCAGCACCTTGGCCCCGGATACCTGATACGGCAGCGCGGTGATAACGATGTCGCCGTCTTCCATTTCCCAGATGGCACGCATCTTCAGCGAGCCGCGACCTTCCGCGTACATGCGGATAATGTCGTTACGCGGGGTAATGATTTCCGCTTCGGTGGGATAATCCGGGCCCTGAATAATCTCGACCAGATCATCCAGCGAGGCGCCCGGATCCTTCAGCAGATGAATGCAGGCATTGACCACTTCGCGCAGGTTATGCGGCGGGATGTCGGTACTCATGCCGACGGCAATACCGGTGGTGCCATTCATCAGCACGTTGGGCACACGGGCCGGCAGCAGCTTCGGTTCTTCCAGCGTGCCGTCAAAGTTCGGCAGCCACTCGACCGTGCCCTGCCCCAGTTCGCCAAGCAGTGCTTCAGCATAGGGCGCAAGGCGCGATTCGGTATAACGCATCGCCGCAAAGGATTTCGGATCGTCCTGCGAGCCCCAGTTACCCTGGCCATCCACCAGCGGATAGCGGTAGCTGAACGGCTGCGCCATCAGCACCATGGCTTCGTAGCAGGCCGAATCGCCGTGCGGGTGGTATTTACCCAGCACGTCACCGACGGTGCGGGCGGATTTCTTGTGCTTGGCCGAGTTCTTCAGGCCGAGTTCACTCATCGCATAGACAATGCGACGTTGTACCGGCTTCAGGCCGTCACCGATATGCGGCAGGGCGCGATCGAGAATGACGTACATCGAATAATCGAGGTAGGCCTTCTCGGTGTAATCGCGCAGGGCAATTTTTTCGAATTCTTCAGCCATTGTGTGCTCTCTCTACCGCAGGAGCGGCTGACCAGCCGCGAAATCTTCGCCGTCGATCGACGGCTCCTACAAATTCATCGTATGCGCGGCCGACCGTGCCGCGAAACCCTCGCCGTCGATCGACGGCTCCTACAAATTCATCGTATGCGCGGCCGACCGTGCCGCGAAACCCTCGCCGTCGATCGACGGCTCCTACAGGGCCTTTCGTAGGAGCGGCCGACCGGCCGCGATTTTTCGATGGGGATCGCGGCTGATCTGCCGCGCCCGCGAAATCAAATCTCTGCCAGGTTGCCCTTGCTTTCCAGCCAGTCCTTGCGATCACCGGCACGCTTTTTTGATAGCAGCATGTCCATCAATTGATGGGTGTCGTCGCCCGCTTCAATGGAAAGCTGCACCAGCCGGCGGGTGTCCGGGGCCATGGTGGTTTCGCGCAGCTGCAGCGGGTTCATTTCACCCAGGCCCTTGAAGCGGGTGACCTGCACTTTGCCGCGCTTTCCTTCAGCGCGGATGCGATCCATCACACCCTGCTTTTCGGACTCATCCAGCGCGTAATAGACGTCCTTGCCAATATCAATACGGAACAGCGGCGGCATGGCAACAAACACATGGCCGTGTTTGACTAGCGACGGGAAGTGGCGAACAAACAGCGCGCATAGCAGTGTAGCAATATGCAATCCGTCGGAATCAGCATCGGCGAGAATGCAGACCTTGCCGTAACGCAGCTGTGACAGATCATCACTGCCCGGCTCCATGCCCAGCGCCACGGCGATGTCATGAATTTCCTGGGAGCCGAGCACTTCGGCGGAATCCACTTCCCAGCTGTTCAGGATCTTGCCGCGCAGAGGCATGATGGCCTGGAACTCGCGGCTGCGGGCCTGCTTGGCAGAACCGCCCGCAGAATCCCCCTCAACCAGAAACAGTTCGGTCCGGGCCGGATCATCACTGGCACAATCCGCCAGCTTGCCGGGCAAGGCCGGGCCGGCAGTGACTTTTTTCCGCACCACTTTCTTTGCCGCGCGCATACGTTTTTGCGCGTTATTGATGCAAAGGTCGGCCAGTTTCTCGGCTTCGGCGGTGTGCTGGTTCAGCCACAGACTGAACGCATCCTTGACCACGCCGGAGACAAACGCGGCCGTTTGCCGTGAGCTGAGGCGCTCCTTGGTCTGGCCGGCAAACTGCGGGTCCTGCATCTTGATGCTGAGTACATAGCAGGCGCGGTCCCAGATATCCTCCGGTGACAGCTTGACCCCGCGCGGTAGCAGATTGCGGAATTCGCAGAACTCGCGCATGGCTTCGAGCAACCCGGCGCGCAAGCCGTTCACATGCGTGCCGCCCTGCGCGGTGGGAATCAGGTTGACGTAGGATTCAGTGACCATCTCGCCGCCTTCCGGCAACCACAGCACCGCCCAGTCGGCAGCTTCGGTCTCGGCACGCATGGCGCCGTCGAACGGTGCTTCCGGAATTTTCTCCCAGCCACGGGTGGCGTCGAGCAGATACTCGACCAGACCGTCCTCGTATTGCCAGGATTCGGTTTCACCACTGTTGTGATCCACCAGCGTGACGGCAAGGCCGGGGCACAGCACTGCCTTGGCACGCAGCAAGTGGCGCAGCCGACTGACCGAAATCTTCGGGCTGTCGAAATATTTTTCTTCCGGCCAGAATCGCACCAGGGTGCCGGTATTGCGCTTGCCAACGGTATCAATGATTTCCAGATCCGAGACCTTGTCGCCGTGGGAAAAACTCATCCGGTAAACATTGCCGTCGCGCTTGACCTGTACTTCCAGCTGCTTCGACAAGGCGTTGACCACCGACACACCAACGCCATGCAGGCCGCCGGAGAACTGGTAGTTGCTGTTGGAGAACTTGCCGCCGGCATGCAGGGTGCAGAGGATTACTTCGATGCCCGGCTTTTTCAGCTGCGGATGCAGGTCCACCGGCATACCGCGGCCATCGTCCTCGACTTCGACGGAGCCATCCTTGTTCAGGGTGACGCGGATATTTTTCGCATGGCCGGCCAGTGCTTCGTCGACCGAGTTGTCGACCACTTCCTGGATCAGATGATTCGGACGGCTGGTGTCCGTGTACATGCCGGGACGTTTTTTGACCGGCTCCAGCCCGGAGAGAACCTCGATATTCTCGGCGGTATAGTTATTGCTCATGAATTGCTCAGGTCAGCGACAGTCCGGAAAACCGCAACACTAACGGAATCAGCGCATCAAAGTCATCAAAGCCGTGGCTGCCACCGAGCGCGCGGTACAAATGACAGTCAGCGTAATAGTCCCAGGCATCACGCCAGTTCAGGGTGTCGTCCCCGGTTTGCAGCAGCACCAGCAGGTTTTCCGGGTGGGTAATATCCGCCACTTCATAATGACGCAGCTCATCGGCCCAGCCCGGTTCCAGGGTGTAGCGCTCGCCGGTGTGGTAGTTGGTGGTGTCGCCAACGTGCTGATCCAGCAGCGCCCATGGACGCACCGCCGGATTGATCAATACCGCTTTCAACTCGTGATGATGCGCCAGCCAGGTCGCATAAAAACCGCCGAGGGAAGAGCCGATCAGGGCGACCGGGCCGGCCGCGGCAATCTCCCGCTCCAGCACCGCCATGGCCTCGCGCGGAGACGGCGGCAGGGCTGGCACGATCAACCGGTGCGTGGCGCCATTGGCGGCGAAATAGTCCCCCAGCTGACGCGCCTTGAAAGATTGCGGGGAGCTGTTGAAACCATGGATATAAAGCAGCGAGGTGGTCATGCGCTCACCTGTAGGAGTGGTCGACCGACCGCGAATAATATTTGTGGCTCAAGCCAGATCAGTACCCTTTTACCGACATATCGACCTCGAATTCAATACCCTGAACCCGCGACACCCCGGTGTCGATGCGGCCGTCCGGATGGAGATCAAACCAGCGGTAGCCGGGTGGAATCTTGTCAACGGTGAAGTCCTTGCTGAACGGCTTGAACTGAACGCAGGTGGACGGCACCGAATAGAGCTTCACGCCGTTGCGCTCGCCGCTGTATTCCTGATGGACATGGCCCCAGATTACCGCACGGACTCGCGGATAGCGGTCAATCACTTCAAAAAAGCGATCAGCACTGGCAACCACCTGGGTGTCCAGCCACTCGCAACCCATCGGCACCGGATGATGATGCAGGCAGACCATGATGTGTGGGCCGGCGGCATTCTTCAGGGAGCGGTCGAGAAACTCGATATCGTCATCGTAGAGCTCACCGGGGACCTCACCGGGAATGGTGGAGTCGAGCATGACAATGGTCCAGGCGCCACGTTCGATCACACAGGGGCCCATTTCGGCCTTGTGGCCACGCAGCGCCTCCAGCATTGGCGCCGGTTTATCGTGATTGCCTTCAATCCAGTAGGTTGGCACGCCAAACTCGCTGAGGGCGTTATCCAGACGGGTATAGGCATCCTGTGAGGCGTCCTGGGACAGGTCACCTGTGGCCAGAATGATATCCATACGGGGTTGTTCGGCGCGGACCAGCTCCAGCACCCGATCGAGACTGAACTGGGTGTTCAGGCCCAGCAGTTTGCCTTCCGTGCTCGCGAACAGGTGGCAATCCGAAACCTGCACCACCCTCAGCGGTCCTGCTCCTGCCTTACTCAATGCCTGCGCTCCCTCAAGCGGTTGTATTCACTTATAACCAAAGGGCGGATTTATTGCCAGCATCAGCCATTACGGGCGCCAACTCGCTCACGCCAGAGTGCTATATCGGCACGTCCATGATCGTGAACATGGCACAACCATTCACCCAGAAACCGGTTCCACTGCTGCTTCTCGTCAGGCTGGTGCATGGCCGGATTCGGGTACTCATGGCGCGCCTGCACGCGGCGAAACGGGGTCGCCTCGGTCACCTCGGCCAGACGCGCGTCATGGTACAGGCGCACGGTCAGCGACGGCCCGGGCAGCAGTGCGTGCAGGGTGTCCTGCCGCAGGCTGATTTCGGTGGTGTAGGGACAGCGTTTCAGCACTCTCACGTCCATCTGACGGCCATGCCCGCCGACCTCGAAGCGGGCATGATCCTGTCCATCCAGAGACTGCATCAGCCGCATCAGCCGCGCATAGTTCTCTTCGCCCTGACTGATCAGCTCAGGCAGGTCGACGCGGTAACGCTTTTTTGCGGTCCAGGCATCACTCATGGTTCGACTATAATCACAGATAGGCAGCTAGCGCCATCTTGCGTCGAGCGCGGATCTGTGCAGCAACATCCACTGCAGGGCAATGATTGAGGCGGCATTATCAACGCGGCCCGAGGCCAGCAACGCCGGAATCTCTGTCACCGGCAAGGTGAAGGCGCGGATGTCCTCGCCTTCACCTGCGTGGCCGAACACGCCGCCCGCACCGGTCAGGTCGGCGCGCGCAACAAAAATACGCAGTCGTTCATTACTGCCGCCGGGGCTTGGCATGTAGTGCGCGATCTGCTCCATCTCGCCAAGCGTAATGCCGGCCTCCTCTACCGCTTCGCGACGAATAAGCTGTTCCGCAGTTTCGCCTTCCTTGTCGGCGATGCCGGCAATCATTTCCAGACACCAGGGCGAGTCACGATGCTGCAGCGCGCCGACACGAAACTGTTCCACCAGCAGGATTTCACCGCGCACCGGATCGTACGGCAGCGCTGCTGCCGCATCACGACGCATGAACAGTTCGCGTTTGAGCAACGGACTCCAGCCGCCGCGATAAAGGCGATGGCGCAGAGTCAGCCGATCGACCTGGAAAAAGCCCTTGAATGGCGTCTCCCTCTCAAGGATCTCGACGTCAGCGGCAGAAAACTCCGGCTTATGCATCTTTGCTCACCGGGTGATAAAGCTCGCTGCCCTTGCCACGAAACTCCTCGGACTTCTCTGCCATACCTTTCTCGGCATCCAGTTTGGCGGCGTAGTCGCGCACCTGCTGGGTGATTTCCATGGAACAGAATTTCGGCCCGCACATGGAACAGAAGTGCGCCACCTTGTGCGCCTCTTTCGGCATGGTTTCATCGTGAAAAGCACGAGCGCGATCCGGATCAAGGCCGAGGTTGAACTGGTCTTCCCAGCGGAATTCAAAGCGTGCCTTGGACAAAGCATTGTCGCGCAACTGGGCGCCCGGATGACCCTTGGCCAGATCCGCCGCATGAGCGGCAATCTTGTAGGTAATAATGCCTTCCTTGACATCGTCACGATTGGGCAGGCCAAGGTGCTCCTTCGGGGTCACATAGCAAAGCATGGCGGTGCCATACCAGCCGATCATGGCAGCACCAATAGCAGAGGAGATATGGTCGTAACCCGGCGAAATATCGATGGTCAACGGGCCGAGGGTGTAAAACGGTGCTTCATCGCACCACTTCAACTGCTCTTCCATATTCTGCTTGATCAGATGCATTGGCACATGGCCGGGGCCTTCGATCATCACCTGCACGTCGTGCTTCCAGGCAATCTTGGTCAGCTCGCCGAGGGTACGCAGCTCGGCAAACTGGGCTTCGTCGTTAGCGTCAGCAATCGAACCGGGGCGCAGGCCATCACCGAGCGAGAAGGTGACGTCATAGGCCTTCATGATCTCGCAGATATCTTCGAAGTGGGTGTAGAGGAAATTTTCCTTGTGATGGGCCAGGCACCACTTGGCCAGAATCGAACCACCGCGCGAAACAATTCCGGTGACTCGCTTGGCCGTCATCGGCACATAGCGCAGCAGCACACCCGCATGGATGGTGAAGTAATCCACGCCCTGCTCGGCCTGCTCGATCAGAGTGTCGCGGAAAATTTCCCAGGTCAGGTCTTCGGCGACGCCATTCACTTTTTCCAGCGCCTGATAAATCGGCACGGTGCCAATCGGCACCGGCGAGTTGCGCAGGATCCATTCGCGGGTTTCGTGAATGTGTTTGCCGGTGGACAGATCCATCACCGTGTCGCCGCCCCAGCGGGTCGACCAGGTCATTTTCGCCACTTCTTCTTCAATCGACGAGGTCACCGCGGAGTTGCCGATATTGGCGTTGATCTTGGTCAGAAAATTGCGGCCGATAATCATCGGCTCGATTTCCGGGTGATTGATATTGGCCGGGATCACGGCGCGGCCGCGGGCCACCTCAGCGCGGACAAACTCCGGCGTGATCTCCGCCGGAATCGCCGCACCGAAAGATTGCCCAGGATGTTGGTTGACCGGCAGGCCGGCAGCGCGGGCAGCCGCCAGATTCTGATTCTCGCGAATTGCGATAAATTCCATTTCCGGCGTGATGATGCCTTTGCGGGCGTAATACATCTGCGACACATTGGCACCCGCTTTAGCGCGGCGCGGTTTGCGCGTGGCGGCAAAACGCAGGCCGGCAGTCATCGGATCCTGTTCGCGACGACGGCCGAATTCACTCGACAGACCAGCCAGCGCCTCACTGTCACCGCGCTCGGCAATCCAGCCGTCACGTAGCGCTGCCAGCCCTTTACGCACATCAATCTTTACTGAACGATCAGTATAAGGACCGGAGGTGTCATATACCGCAATCGGCGGATTCTGCTCGAACTCACCATTTGCCAGCGGCGTCGGTGATTGACGGATCTGCCGCATCGGCACAAGAATGTCGGCCCGACTGCCAGTGATATAAATTTTCTCTGATCCGGCAATCGGCTGGCAGGATTCTTCGATGGCACGAACTGAGGCGGTAGTCGGTTTAGCGTGATCGTCCGGCACGGCGGATTCTCCGGTGTCATTTGTCTTTAGAGGTCGATCACTATACGCCAGCCCCGAATGACGTAACAGTGATGAAAAATAATGTAAAACCTCAATGTTACTGCGGTTTTCGGAACCGTCCCGGACCGACAATGTCTTCCCCGCTGCTTTCCATTACTATGGCCACCATTCATCCGACGAGGACTGACCATGCGCTTGCCCGTCACCTTGCTTGCCGCTCTGCTGTGCACCCCGCTACTGGCGGATACCGCCGACCTGACTGATGTGTTGAATGCCGCCTCCGAAGCGGATCCGGAATGGGCTGCCGCCCAGCGAACACTGGATGCGGACCAGCAGCTGGCAACGCAAGGTCGTGCGGCGCTGCTGCCAAGCCTGACCGCTGGCTATAACCTGACCCGAAGTACCCGGGAGTTCGAGGGCGATAGCGACGCAACAGAGTTCACTACCGAAACCGCAGGCCTGACCCTTGTCCAGCCACTGTTCCGCCCCGACACCTGGTACAGCAACAGTCAGGGCAAGGCTCTGAGCAACGCCGGCGAAGCCCGATTCGAACAAGCCCGGCAGGATTTTCTGCTGCGGGTCACCGAGCGCTATCTTGATGTTCTGCGCCGTGGCGAAGACCTGCAGACAGCGCAGGCGGAGGAGCGCGCACTGAGCCGCCAGCTGGAACAGACCCAGGAACGGTTTGATGTCGGTCTGGTGCCGATCACCGATGTCGAAGAAGCCAAGGCGGCCTACGACCTGTCGCAGGTCGGTCTGATCGTGGCGCAGGCGGATTTCGATATTTCCCGCGACCAGCTCGAGGCATTAACTGGCAAATCCTGGGGCACACTCGCCGGATTGCGCGAGGAGCTGCCGATGACAGGCCCCGAGCCGGCAGAGCCGGCTCACTGGATGGAGCGGGCACGCAGCAATAACCCGCAGATTCTGGCCAGCCGCTACGAGGCCGATATTGCCAGAGCCACGGCGAAGCAACGCACCTCGGCGCAGCTGCCCAGCGTCAATCTGGTCGGCCGCTATGAAGTGGTCGACTTCTCCGACGTCGATACGCCCGCGCCACTGCCGCCAGGCTCAACCCAGTTTGTTGGCTATGATGGCCAGAGCATCGGCATCGAAGCTTCGCTGCCACTGTTTGCCGGTGGCGGCCTGAACAGCCAGCGCAAGGAAGCCAGCTACCGCTATCAGGCAGCCGAGGAAATCTATCGGCTGGTATGGCGTGATGTTGGCCAGAGCGCCCAGTCGCTGGCCCGTCAGGTCGCTGCCAGCGCCCAGAACGTGAGGGCCCGCAAACAGGCTCTGCGCTCTGCGGAATCCGCTCTGCGGGCCACCGAATCCGGCTATGAAGTCGGCACCCGCAACGTGGTGGACGTGCTCACCGCGCAACGCAACCTGTACGCCAACCAGCGCGATTATTCCGCCGCCCGTTACGACTACATCATCGTCAGCCTGCGCCTGCAGGCAGCTGCCGGGGATTTGTCCACCGATGACATCAGTCGCATCAACGCCTGGCTGAGCAGCGACGTCAGCGTCGAGCTGGTAACGCCGGAAAACCCGGAGTAACCCGCAGCACCCGTAGATACTCTGTTGGCGGTCAACCCCCTGACCGCCTCATGACGGCTTGAAGAGCTTCGACGAGTCGAACGGGGTATCGGTCTTCATGCAGGCCCACAGCCCGGTAAGGTATTTGCGCATCACCG